>Ga0207882_1000005_pt1 | contig 574709 bp, 532 predicted proteins | sample MalvirmetaMSP103_FD_184228 | JGI IMG/M metagenome (GOLD analysis project Ga0207882, IMG submission 184228) | Marine viral communities from the Deep Pacific Ocean - MSP-103 (SPAdes) | ecosystem: Environmental > Aquatic > Marine > Oceanic | place: Pacific Ocean | collected 2011-05-15 | reverse complement strand
CGCAAGCTCGCCCTCAACATCATCAAAGCCAATGACGACAAAGGCTCCATCAAGGGCAAAATCAAACGCGCCGGATGGGATGATGCCTTCCTCACAAAGCTCTTCGCTCATATGCGATAGCCCTGCCTCAAGGGGGGAGGAGTTAAAGATGAGGCTCCCCCCCTCAAGGAGGGAGGAGTTAAAGATGAGGCTCCCCCTTCAAGGAGGGAGGAGTTAAAGATGACGCTCCCCCCTCAAGGTGGGAGGAGTAAAAGATGGAGATTCCCACCTCTCAAGGGGGGTAAAAGATGAGAGGGGTGACAATGGTACCCCCCGATAGTGCGACCTTACCCCGTCTTCTGGGCCTTGGCCCAGCTGTCGCGCAGGCCGGTGGTTTTGTTGAAGACGGGTTTGTCGGTGGTGCTGTCGGGATCGACGCAGTAATAGCCCTGGCGTTCGAACTGGACGGTTTCGCCGACCGGGATTTCGGTCAGGCTGGGTTCCAGCTTGGCCGTTGCGATGGAAAGCGAGTCGGGGTTCAGGTCGTCCATCGGATCACCCTCTGCGCCTGGATCGGGGCGGGTATAGAGGTGATCGTAGTTGCGGATTTCTGCGTCGACTGCGTGATCCGCCGAAACCCAATGCAGCGTGCCCTTCACCTTGCGGCCGTCTGGTGCATCGCCGCCCTTGGTGGCGGGATCATAGGTGCACAGCAGTTCTATGACATTGCCATCGGCATCCTTGACCATATCAGTGCAGGTGATGAAATAGGCCCAGCGCAGGCGCACTTCGCGGCCGATGCTCAGGCGGAAGAATTTCTTGGGCGCATCCTCCATAAAATCGGCTTGCTCAATATACAGCGTGCGCGAGAAGGGGACCTGGCGGCTGCCGCCGTCTGGATCTTCTGGATTGTTGACCGCGTCCAGCCATTCGGTTTCGCCTTCCGGGTAATTCGTCAGGGTGACCTTCAATGGCTCCAGCACGGCCATGCGGCGCTGGGCGGATTTGTTCAATTCTTCCCGGATGCAGAATTCCAGCATCTGATATTCGATGACCTTGTCGGATTTGGTCATGCCGATCAGTTTGCAGAAATTGCGCAGCGCCGCAGCGGGCACACCCCGGCGGCGCAGGCCGCGAATGGTCGGCATGCGGGGATCGCTCCATCCCGATACATGGTTTTCCTTCACCAATTGGATCAGCTTGCGCTTGGACAGCACCATATAGGTGACATTCAGGCGGGCAAATTCGGTCTGGCGCGGGCGCGATGGCACCGGCAGGTTTTCGATGAACCAATCATACAGCGGGCGGTGATCCTGGAATTCCAGGGTACACAGGGAATGGGTCACGCCTTCGATCGCATCGCCTTGACCATGGGCAAAATCATACATGGGATAGATACACCAGGTGTCACCCGTGCGCGGATGCTTGGCGTTTAGAATGCGATACAGGACCGGGTCGCGCAGATTGATATTGCCGGACGCCATATCAATTTTCGCGCGCAGGGATTTCTCGCCATTCTTGAAGGCGCCGTCGCGCATTTTTGCAAACAGATCGAGATTTTCTGCGACGCTGCGGTCCCGATGGGGGCTGGGCTTGCCCGGTGCCGTCAGTGTGCCCCGATATTCGCGGATTTCATCGGGACTCAGGTCATCGACATAGGCCTTGCCGTTGTTGATCAGGTGGACGGCATAGCCATAGAAGGTTTCAAAATAGTCGGAGGCAAAGCAGGGCTGTCCATCCCATTTGAATCCTAGCCAGCGCACATCCTCTTCAATCGCGTCGATATATTCCTGTTCTTCCTTGATCGGATTGGTGTCATCAAAGCGCAGGTTACAGCGACCACCAAATTCCTGGGCAATGCCAAAATTCAGGCAGATCGATTTGGCGTGACCGATATGCAGATAGCCATTGGGTTCCGGGGGAAAGCGGGTGACGACCTGTTTGACAATGCCATTGGCAAGATCGCTGCGGACCTTGTCGCGAATAAAGTCATGGCGGTCGTCTTCTTCGCTTGTCACTGTCTCAACCATATCGGTCATCATTATCAATCCAGGTCTTCGACGGATGTGGTGCCGCCTTCAAGTTTCGAGGCCAGGGACGCTTCCAGGAAGGCATCGATATCGCCATCCAGAACGCCGCCGGTATTGCTGGTCTCCACGCCGGTGCGCAGGTCTTTGACCATCTGATAGGGTTGCAGCACATAGGAGCGGATCTGCCGTCCCCAGCCGATTTCGGTTTCCGCCTGGAAATCGTCCTGGGCGGCGGCTTCGCGGCGTTTAAGTTCCGCCTCGTACAGGCGCGATGTCAGCATTTTCATGGCCTGGGCGCGGTTCTTATGCTGTGATCGGTCATTCTGACACTGAACCACGATGCCGCTGGGGATGTGGGTGATACGCACGGCGGAATCAGTTCGGTTGACGTGCTGACCCCCCGCGCCGGACGCGCGATAGGTATCGATGCGCAGGTCACCATCATTGATTTCCACATCAATTGAATCGTCAATCTCGGGATAGACCTTCACGGATGAAAAGCTGGTATGCCGCCTGGCATTGGAATCATAGGGGGAGATTCGCACCAGCCGATGCACGCCCGTTTCGGTCTTCAGCCATCCATAGGCGTTTTCGCCCTGAATGCGGATCGTGGTGGATTTGATACCTGCCTCTTCACCGGGGCTTTCTTCCAGCATCTCGGTCTTGAAGCCGCGCTTGTCGGCCCAGCGCAGATACATCCGTTGCAGCATTTCCGCCCAATCCTGGGATTCGGTCCCGCCCGCACCGGCATGGACTTCCAGGAAGCAGTCATTACCGTCTGCTTCGCCAGACAGCATGCTTTGCAACTGCTGTTTGGCGGCGACATCGCGCAGGCCGCTCAGCGCATTTTCCGCTTCGGTGATCAGGCCTTCATCGCCTTCAGCCTCGGCCAGCTCGATCATCTCTACATTGTCATTCAGGCCGGATTCCAGATCCAGAAAGCCGGAAATCCGGGTTTCCAGAGAGGAACGCTCGCGCATCACCTTTTGCGCGGCGGTGGGGTCATCCCACAAGGTCGGGTCTTCGACGCGCGCGTTTAATTCTTCCAGGCGTTTTGTTGAAACATCCCAGTCAAAGATGCCTCCTCAGCAGTTCCAATGACTGCTTGAGTTCATCCACCACAGCCTGCGTTTCCGCGCGCATAACCCTATATCCTCTAAAGCTTAAAGCGAGCCACAGGACTTAGGCGAAACGGGCGGCAGTGGCAAGACTTGTAGCGAAGTCATGAAAGGGAGTGGTGTATTCTATCAGTGCCGTATTGCCCTATCCTTTGTCATGAACCACCTTTGATCCGTGCGGGCTTGAAGCCAGTGTCAGGAAGGTGCGGTCTTCCCGAAGCAGAAACTTTTCTTTCTGAGCGAACGCGTAATTTTCTTTGCCCAATGGATCAGCATTCAGGCGTGCGCGATAGGCTTCATAGGCGGCCAGGTTTTCAATTGTGTATACCCCGTAAGCCAGCGTGCTGGACCCTTCATGCGGCGCGAAATAGCCAATCAGATCAGCGCCGCACCTTGGAATGGCTTGTCCCCAATTTTGGGCATATTGGACAAATTGTGCTTTCTTCGTCGGGTCGATGTGATAGCGGATGAAACAGGTAATCATGGTTGGGCTCCCTTTCTGTGAGCCCTGTTTTTGCATACTGACAGACGAGAATGCTTCGGTTAGGATCGAAGTATGAAAGATGGACCTGACTTCACCCAAATTGCCGCCCTGATTGGCGACCCGGCGCGGGCAAATATGCTGACCGCGTTGATGAGTGGTATGGCCCTGACTGCAACCGAATTGGCGCAAGAGGCCGGGATCACCGCCCAGACCGCCAGTGGTCATCTATCGAAACTGGAGGCGGGGGGCCTGTTGCGGCAACGCAAACAGGGGCGTCATCGCTATTTTTCGTTAGCAGACCATGATGTCGGCCTGGTGCTGGAAGGGCTGATGGGCCTTGCGGCTAAGAATGGTTTCTTGCGCACCCGGACCGGCCCGAAAGACCCGGAATTGCGTCAAGCCCGCGTATGCTATGACCATTTGGCAGGCGCATTGGGTGTGCAGATGTTGGATTATGCGACAGCACAGGGTTTCCTGATTGAGACGGAGGACGCGCTGGATATCACCCAGGCAGGCACTGATTTCTATCAATCCGTTGGAATAGATTTTCAGCCCTTGCAGAAGTCAAAGCGTCCCCTGTGCAAATCCTGTCTGGATTGGAGCATGCGGCGCACGCATTTGGCGGGCGGTTTGGGCAAAGCGGTCCTGGACCATGTGTTTGAAACGGGATGGGCCTCCCGACCTGCTGGAAGCCGCATCGTGGCCTTTACCAAATCGGGTGAGGCTGCCTTCATAAACACATTCTGTCCGGGGGGATGATGGATCTGGACATGGATGCGGCATCGCGGCGCGTCGCCGTGTTGCAATCACGCTATCAGACAGCGGATTCGGCGGATGCATCGCCACAAGTCTGGATCTATTGCGATCAGACTAGTGCCGCCCCCGGCGATCACGTGCGCCTGTTCGTGTCCACCAATCAGCCCCATTATGACGTGATTGCCCTGCGCGACGGCGTGACACCGACGGTCGTCTGGAAATCCGGCAAACAAGACGGTCTGTGGCAGGCAGCACCCGTCGACTGTTCTGTTCAGGGCTGTGATTGGACTGATACAGGGGTATTATTCGTGGCGGAGGATTGGCCGTCGGGTGCCTATCGACTGGTGGCACGGGGACTTTCTGGAGATGGATCGGTTGCTGTTGAAAGCGAGGGGCTGTTGCTGGTGCGCCCAAGCGCTGAAGTTCAGCAGCAGGCAAGGGGGCAGGGGCGGCTGTTATTGGTGGCCTCTACCTGCACATGGTGGGCCTATAACTCCTGGGGTGGTTCCAATCATTATGATGGTATTTGCGGGCCAAACGGCGACCACTATGCCCCGGTGGTCAGCCTGAACCGTCCCTTTGATAAGGGGTTCGTGTCGCTGCCAGCGGATGCACCGCGTGTGCGATTGCCGGAACCGCCCGCCTATGGTGCGCCGCTGCGTTATCCTCATATGGAATGGGCCTATCAGACGGGCCACAGTCGAAAATATGCCTCCGCGGGCTGGGCCAGCTATGAAAGTCATTTCTGGCGCTGGGCAGAACGGGATGGTCTGGCCGTTGATCTGATTGCCCAGAGTGATTTGGTCGATCATCCAGAAATTCTGCCTCAGTATGGATGCTGTGCCTTTGTCGGTCATGATGAATACTGGACCTGGGACATGCGGGACGCGGTCGACGATTATGTTGAAAGGGGTGGCCGGATCGCTCGCTTTGCCGGGAATTTCCTGTGGCAATGCCGATTAGACAGCGCAGCCCGCCAACAGACCTGCCATAAATATGAGGCGGCGCAGACAGACCTTATGGTCCGATCCGACACACCCCATTTGACCACAACGGCCTGGGAGGCCCCGATTGTTGGGCGACCCGGTGCCCTGACCTTCGGGCTGGAAGGCAGTTGGGGCATCTATGCGGGTTGGGGCAAATGCGGTGTGCGGGGTGTCCGGGGCTTTCCCCTCTATCGGCCGGACCATTGGGCGTTTGAAGGCACAGGCCTTGGCTATGGCGATCTGTTGGGGGAGCCCAGCGGTGCCTTTGGTTATGAAACCGATGGGCTGGATTACATCATTCGGCACGGCCTGCCAGAACCGGCAGAGGGCATATCGGTCCCAGAAGATTTGACCATTTTGGCGCTGGGCCTGGCTACGACGGGGGAGGTGCCTGGACCGGAAGAGCTGGACTATCCTGCCTTCATCGGGGATATGGAAACGAAATTTATTGCCCAACTGCGCTATGGCACCGACAGCGCGCAGGCCTGTGCGGATACCCTGCGGGGCAATGGCATGATCGTGGAGTTTTCGAAGGGAACGGGGAAAGTCTTCCATGCTGGCAGCTGCAATTGGGTGGCCGGTCTAACGGGGATTGATCCCGCCATTGAGCAAGTGACCAGAACGGTTCTGCGCCAGTATCTGGCAAACGGCTAACATCCAGCGCTAACGCTGAAGCACCCGAATGCGGCTCATGACATCGGTCCAGTCCAGATAGCATCCGCGCAGATGGCGCGCGCCTGTATTGGGGTCAAAGGCGTTGCGCCCATGCAAGGTGCGCCGGTTGTTAAAGGCCACCATGTCACCGGACCTGCTTTTCATTTCTATGCGATAGTGCGCATCGCGGGTTAGCCGCATGAAGGCGCGATAGGCATGGTAGAAGGCGATGGTTTCTTCTGGCTCCAAATCCAGATAGTCGGCTAAATGGGCATTGTAATTGACCTCAACCGGCTGCCCATTGCGATCTTCCCGAATGATGGGGCGGCGATAGCGGATATCGAAACTGTCATCATGAAAACGGCAGGGTATCGAAATTTCTGTGAGCATCCGGTAAGCCTCTGGGTCTGCCTTACGCAAATCCTCCGCCATACGAATGCCGTCGGCAAAGAGGGACTCGCCGCCCTGCGCATCGTTTTGCAGGGTATGCAGGAATTGGAAGCCAGGGGGTGTTTCCTGGTTCGTCAAATCGGTATGCAGCGGCAGGGCGTCGGCGGTATAGGCTTGGTTATTGGGTTTAGGGATGGAGCGCACATCAAAGGTCAAGCCGAAATTCGTCTCCCTTAAATGCGCCACGCGGCGACAAACCGATTCCATCGCGCCTGTTTCACAGGCCACTTCCTCGACGATGGTCAGGCCCCATTTCGTCAAATCCTCCAGCCAGGACAATAGGCCTTTATCGTCCTTTAAGATGGAGTCCGCAGAATGTCTGGGGATCTGATTTGCAAAGGACCCATCCCAACTTTCGGCGCGCACCGGGGTGTCTGTGCGGCTACCTGCCGGGGCGCTGATCCGGGTGACGAGATCGGCTTCGGTGAAGCGGCTTGTATGCCCATCTGACCATGTCAGGTTCAATTCATTGGCCTCCACCGCGCCGGCAACCAATTGGGGGTTCTCCGGCACTGAAAGCAGATCTAACACGCGCTCTCCCGTTGTGGGGTGAAAGCCACTGGGATCATTATCCCGCATCCAGATCAAGGCATGTTTGGTTTGCCGATTTTCGTCCCAATCCAGTGTCAGATAGCAATCATCATGCGATACACTGATAAGGCCCATAGCGCGCCACTTTCCAAGCAAGGAATGTTGATCTGTCGTTCTTAAGACGAATTGTGAATGCCCGCAATCCGGGGAATTTTCACCCATCCGTAACTTGTATGCACCGGATGTTCTAGATGTCATTGAAGGCAGGAACGTGTGGGTATTTAGTCGACGGCGTCCACCTCACCACCGGGACAACCGGGATCGCGTGAGGTGGCGCTTTGAAGGGCTGCTTTGAAATCACGATCCTTCAGCGGACCTTTTAGATTGAACCGCAATTCTACGATCAAGTCTCGGGGGCCGACTGACTTGCAGATGATTTGTACTTTCTCCCCCACACCCTCGCCAAAGGCGTTATCAATGGCCGCGCGGATTGCGTCGCCAGATAAAGTCGAACCGATCGCGTCTTGAAACAAGGCCTGCAGCGGAGAGTTATTGAGGGCAGCTAACAGCCTTAAGGATTCCTGAAAGTAGGCTTCCGGCGTCGGCATCTCTGAGCAGGTGCCATGTTTGATCCATTCATGCCTGTGCAGCCCGGATTGCGTACCCGGCATTGATTGATCCAACTGCTGCCTTATTTCTGCACTTAACGGAAGAACGGGAAGGGCCTGCCATTGCGCGCGCCGATCCAGTTCCTGATCATGGGGAGGGACCCCGCAATAGACGTTCCCTCGTGGTTCCGGCCACAGGCCATGCAGGGTGAAATAGGTCGCATCAAATCTATCGGCGGTTTGACTTTGGCATTCAGGCACGGCGGGCCGCATTTCGCAAAAGCCGGGTTGCCAACTGATGGCCAGGACATAGTCAATGGCTTGCGCCGCCGAAGGGACGGCAGGGGTCATGAAACCCCCAAGCGCAAGAAGGGCTGCTAGGCTTTGTCGTTTAAATACCATTCGCTGTCTTCATAAACGCCGCCGAGAGGTCGATTGAGCCCATCCTTGCAAGGTTGGGGCACGGCGCCAAGGGGAATCGACTGGCCATCCCGAAACGTCCATTCCCCGCGATTTGGGGACGCGCTGGCGCGGACATAACTGGAAATCGCGAAGGCTCGATCACGGTCTGACATGTTTGGCATCGATCCATGGACGGTCAGCAGGCTCCAGATTACGGCGTCGCCGGGTTCCAATTCGACATACAGCATGTCGTTGGGATCCAAACCCTTGCGGATTAATTCTTCATCGGTCGACAGGCCATTCATTATGGTGCCGTCGCCATCATCGGCTAGGCCCAGATACCCAAGCTTGTGGCTGTCTGGAAATACGCGCAAACAGCCGTTTTCTTTCCGGCAAGGGTCGATTGCGATGCCGACATTGACGCTGTTGCCGACGATATCCTGATATTGTTCCGGATTTGGGCGGAACCGATAGTCCTGGTGAAAGCGATAGCCTGTTTTGCTGGCGCCTGGTGGTTTCCAGTGCAGTTGTTCCACCAGTTGTTTCACATCACAGCCGATAATGGGTTCCAGCAGGGCGCGCATGCGCTCACTGCGGCGGTGCTGTGCAAACCAGTCATTCACCCAGGAAAACCAATAAGCATGCTGGACATAGCGTTTTCCGAAATGCTTTTCCGGCAGAATGTCAAAAGCGAGGTTGCTATTATAATAGGTCATATGATGCGTCAGACCCTCGGCATAAACTGAAGCCGCTTCTCGTTGCATATCCATAAGGTCATCGCCGCTGACAAACCCTTTAATGATGGCATAACCGTGTTCACGATAAAATTTGGCGGCGGATTGCATTTCTTCTGCGGGCAATGTCGACATTTTATCTGTTCACCCAAGTGTTGGATCGGTGTGGCTTAAAACTTGGATGATTGTCCCATAATTATCCTGGGTAAGGTATCGCAAAATCACCAATTTCAGAAATTCTTGCGACATGGTTCCCATGTGGCGCACGGATTTACTAACCCCGAAGTCCGGTGCGCTTGAACGTGCCGTACCATATTTCTGCAATACAGGATTAACGTGGCCGTCACGATCGCTACATGGAAGTGTCTTCTAACCCCTTTAAAGGGTCTCTGTTCCATACGGAATGAATTGGGGGGCGTTCGAAATCCGTCCGCTCTGAAAATGAAGTTCCTACCAGCGACCTTTTTGAGGAGAGACAGCGGATGCGACGCAGTAGTTTGTTTGCCGCAGCAGTGGCAGCGGTTATGGGCCTGTCGGGCAGCGCCCAGGCAGAGCCAACGGAAATCACTTTCTGGCACGCCATGGGCGGGCGCCTTGGTGAAGTGGTTGATCAAATCACAGCAGAATTCAACGCCAGCCAGAGCGACGTGAAGCTGACCTCCATCTATAAGGGCGGCTACGAAGACACGATGACAGCAGGCATTGCTGCGTTCCGCGCGGGTCAACAGCCAGACATTATTCAGGTGTTTGACGCTGGGGCGGCGACCATCATCAATGCGCCGGGCGCTGTTTATCCTGTGGCCGATCTGTTGAAAGAACATGGCGTCGGCTTTGATGTGAACAAGTATATCTCCGGTGTTCGTTACTTCTATGCTGATAGCGATGGCAAGATGATCGGGATGCCGTTCAACTCCTCCACGCCGTTGCTGTATGCCAACAAGGAAGCGCTGGCGAAAGCGGGCGTGTCGGCACCGACAACCTGGGAAGAGTTTGAAGCCATCGCCCCGAAACTGGTGGAAGCGGGATATGTCCCGATGGCTCAGAGCCATAGCCCCTGGATTTTTGCAGAGAATTTTCATTCCCGTCACAACATCCAAATGGCAACCGCCAATAACGGTTTCGATTCAACCGATGTGAAGATCCTTTACAACAACAAGGATCTGAAAATGCATTGGGCGAAGATGAAAGAATGGCTGGATAAGGGCTGGTATGGTTACTACGGTCGTGGCTGGGGTGAAAACCAGGATGCCTTCGTCCAGGGCAAGGTTGCGATGTGGCTGGGGTCGTCAGGCTCCTTTGGTGGCCTGCGCAAGTCTGCGACTTTTGATTTCAGCACGAACTATCTGCCTTATTGGAAGGGCCTGATTGAAGAGCCCAAGAGCACCTTTATCGGTGGGGCTGCTTTGTTCGTCATGTCCGGTCACAGCGACAAGGAATACGAAGCGACCGCGAAGTTCTTTGAGTATCTGACCAAGCCGGAAACCCAATTCTTCTGGCACAAGGAAACCGGCTATGTGCCGATCACCAATGATGCTTATGAATTGGCGAAAACCTCTGGCTATTACAAGGAAGCACCGGATGCTGAAATCGGCATTCTGCAGTTGAGCCAGCCCGGTGGCGAATGGACCAAGGGCTATCGCCTTGGCTACTACGTCCAAATTCGCGAAGTGCTGTACAAGAATTTTGAGCAAATCCTGAACGGCCAGGAAACGGTCGATCAAGGTTTCGATGCCATTGAAAAGGACAGCAACGAGCTGCTGGTCCGTTTCAAAGATACCTATAACTAATCGGTATGATTTGGTCCGTGGCGGGCGATGCGCAGTTTTGCGTGTCGCCCGTTATGGGTCATTCCTCCCCGGTCGATACAATTAGAGAGTCGCGACATGAAGCGCGTCCAATTTGAGAAATCCTCGTTGCCTTATCTGTTGCTGCTGCCGCAGATCGGCATCATTTGCGTCTTTTTTCTGTGGCCTGCAGCACAGGCTGTTTATCAATCCTTTTTGTTAGAAGATGCGTTCGGATTATCCAGCCGGTTTGTTTGGTTTCGGAATTATGAAGATATGGTTTTCGATGCGGATTGGGTTCATTCCGCTGGGTTTACCATGCTGTTTTCCATTATTGTATCGTTGGGTTCCCTGGCCATAGCGCTGTTACTGGCGACCCGCGCGAATGAGGTTATTCGGGGTGCAAGCACCTATAAGACACTCCTGATCTGGGTCTATGCTGTTGCTGCGCCGGTTGCCGGTTTGATTGGCAATCTGTTGTTCAATCCACTGGTCGGAGACTTGTACAAGTTTCTGAATGCCACGGGATGGGATTTCGATAAGGCGACTGACGGTTTTGACGCTGGTTTCATGGTCATACTGATCGCCATCTGGAAGCAGGTGTCTGTTGATTTCATCTTCTTCCTGGCTGGTTTGCAGAGCATCCCGAAAGGCGTCCAAGAGGCGGCAATGTTGGATTGCCGCAGCGCGGAGAAGCGCTTCTGGACGATCACTTTTCCGCTGTTGGCGCCAACCACTTTCTTCCTGCTGGTGATCAACATCACCTACGCCTTTTTTGAAACCTTTGGAATCATTGATGTCACCACAAAGGGTGGTCCTGGCGGGGCCACGAACACGCTGGTCTATAAAGTGTATACGGATGGGTTCCTGGGGGCGGATCTGGGGGGCAGTTCCGCACAATCGGTCATCTTGCTGTTGATGGTGCTGGTGCTGACGCTATTCCAATTCCGCTATATTGAAAGACGGGTGCATTACTGATGCGCACGATCCTCAACCACGTCATTCTCATTCTGGGCTGTTTGTTTCTGATCCTGCCGCTGTGGGTCGCCTTTGCCAGTTCGACCCATACGCCAGAAACATTGTTGCGTCATGGGCTACAGGTCTGGTTCGGGGATCAGTTCTGGGCCACCTATAAGACAGTTCTGTTTGAAACAGGCGGCGTGACAAAGACGTCGAATGCGGCGCGCATGTTGATGAACAGTCTGGTGCTGGGGCTTGGTTTTGCGGTGGGTAAGATCGTGATCTCCATGCTGGCGGCCTATGCCATCGTCTATTTCCGGTTCCGTCTGGCGCAGCCGATGTTCTGGCTGATTTTCCTGACCCTGTTGCTGCCGCTGGAGGTGCGTATCGTGCCGTCCTATGCGGTGGTGGCGCATCTTGGTCTGTTGAATACCTATACCGGGTTGATCCTGCCTCTGATCGCATCGGCGACGGGGACATTCTTCTTTCGCCAGTTTTACAAATCAGTGCCGGATGAATTGCTGGAGGCAGCACGTTTGGATGGGGCGGGACCAATTCGGTTCTTCATCGATATTCTGCTGCCGCTGTCCAAAACGATGATCGCGGCCATCTTTATCATCATGTTCGTTGTGGGATGGAATCAATATCTCTGGCCCTTACTGATGACCACGGATGATCAACTCTACACCATCGTCATTGGCATCAAACAGGCGTTTCAGATGCTCTATGAGGGGGGAGAGATACCCCAGGTGCAGGAAGCCTTCGCCCTGGCCATTCTGGCTGTTATTCCGCCCGTCTTGGTTGTCCTGATCTTCCAACGCTGGTTCATCCGTGGCCTTCTGGAAAGTGAGAAATAGCATGGCAACTGTATCCATCCGAAATGTTGAAAAACGGTATGATAATGGGGCCCACGCCGTGCGGGGCGTGTCCATTGATGTTCAGGATGGGGAACTTTTGGTTCTGTTGGGTCCGTCGGGCTGTGGTAAGTCCACCCTGTTGCGCATGGTCGCCGGGCTTGAGACCATAACCGAGGGTGCAGTCCAGATCGACGGCACGCGGATTAATGATATCTCCCCTTCTGAGCGAGATATCGCGATGGTTTTTCAGAACTACGCGCTGTATCCGCATATGAGTGTTTATAACAATCTGGCCTATGGATTGCGGAACAGGGGTGTACCGAAGGCGGATATTGAGCGCCGGGTTCAGGCAGCCGCAAAGATACTTGAGATCGGTGACTATCTGGATCGTCGCCCGAACCAATTGTCGGGTGGACAGCGCCAGCGTGTTGCGATGGGCCGGGCGATTGTGCGCGAACCCAAGGCGTTCCTTTTCGATGAGCCCCTGTCCAATCTGGATGCCAAGCTGCGGGTTCATATGCGTGTTGAAATCAAACGCCTGCAGCGTCGACTGGGCGTGACCAGCCTGTATGTTACCCATGATCAGGTGGAGGCCATGACCCTGGCTGACCGGTTGATCGTTCTCAATAAGGGACAAGCCGAACAGATTGGCACGCCGATGGAACTCTATTCCGATCCGGCTACGTTATTCGTTGCTGGATTCATCGGAACACCGGCGATGAACCTGCTGCCGGGCCGTCTGGAGAATAATGGTATTTCCTTCAAGGACGGGGGGCATTTGGCCTTGCCTCAAGGGTTGCTCGACAAGGCAGATATGCCTGAGGTCACATTGGGTTTGCGACCGGAACATTTGCGTTTGGCGCACGGGGAGGGCGGTGCTCCTGATGCGTTGAGCCTGTCAGTGAAGATCGATCTGATCGAACATCTGGGGGCGGATACGTTGATCCATACCCGACCGGAAGAGGGGGGACCAACCTTTACCCTTCGTTATCCGGGTGAGTCACAGTTACCGGACGGAGATTGCCTGACGCTGACGGCTGATGCTGACAAATTGCGTCTGTTTGACACAGTATCCGGTGCCCGTCTTTAGCCTCATTCCTATGTTTAAACACCCTTGAAACTCGACTGGTCATGGTTGGGGAGGGTCTGTCTTTTTCAAAAACAAGCACTATAGTTCCTTGTTATCTTCTGAAAATGCATTATAGTGCAGTTTAGCCAATCAAAAAGAGCCGGGCCACTGAGGGTTCGGTAGGAAGGGATTCAAATGCCTTACGAAAATCTGGTTATCTATGACCGCGATCCGGAAAGCTATAAACACTGGTCGCTGGATGTCGATGGTGATATCGCGACCCTGACCCTGACAGTGGATGAGGATGGCGGCATTCGCCCCGGCTATACGCTGAAGCTGAACTCCTATGATCTGGGTGTGGACATGGAATTGCATGACGCTTTACAGCGCGTGCGGTTTGAACATCCAACCGTTAAAACGGTTGTTGTGACGTCCGGCCTGGATCGCATGTTCTGTGCGGGCGCGAATATCTACATGCTGGGCCAGTCCACCCATGGCTGGAAAGTGAATTTCTGTAAGTTCACCAATGAGACCCGTAACTCCATTGAAGACAGCTCGAAACATTCTGGCCTGAAATTCGTTGCGGCCTGTAATGGCGTGACGGCAGGGGGCGGCTATGAAATGGCGCTGGCCTGTGATGAAATTTTCCTGATTGATGATCGTTCCAGCGCAGTCAGCCTGCCAGAGGTGCCCCTGTTGGGCGTATTGCCTGGTACAGGTGGCCTGACCCGTCTGACCGAAAAGCGTAAAATGCGCCGCGATCTGGCAGATGTTTTCTGCACGTCTACTGAAGGCGTTCGCGGTCAACGCGCCAAGGAATGGAACCTGGTCGATCATATCGCGCCCAAGCAAAGCTTTATGGAAAAGGTGAATGCCCGCGCCGCTGAACTGGCGAAGGACAGCAAACGACCCAGCAAGGCCGAAGGCATTAAGATGACCCCGGTCGCCCGTGAAATTCGGGATGACGGCTACAGCTATCCCAATGTCGATGTGACGCTGGACGCAGAAGGGCGCACCGTATCCTTGACGGTCAAGGCGCCGGCTGAAGACGTACCGTCGGATATCGATACAATCCTGAAGCAGGGTATGGACTGGTGGCCCTTGGCGATGGCGCGTGAATTGGATGATGCCATCCTGATGCTGCGTACCAATCACGAAGAAGTTGGCCTGTGGCTGCTGAAGACTCAGGGCGACGCTGACAAGGTTCTGGCGGCGGATAAGGCTGTGTTGGACAATGCGGATAACTGGTTCGTGACCGAAGTGCTGGGCATGATGCGCCGGACTTTCGGCCGGTTGGATGTCACATCCCGCAGCATGTTCGCAGTAATCGAAGAAGGAAGCTGCTTTGCAGGCTCCCTTTTGGAACTGGCCCTGTGTGCCGACCGGTCTTACATGCTGGCCTTGCCGGATCAGCCCGATGACGAACCCAAGCTGATCCTGGGGGAGATGAATTTTGGTATCCTGGAAGAGGTCAATGGCCTCAGCCGTCTGCAGACCCGCTTCATGGCGGAGCCTGATATTCACGACCGCTTGAAGAAAGAAATCGGGAAACCGTTCGATGCGGCCGCAGCGGATGAGGCGGGTCTGGTGACCTTTGCCCCGGATGATCTGGATTGGGATGACGAGTTGCGCATTGCCATTGAGGAACGCGCTGCGCTGTCGCCCGATGCCTTGACCGGGATGGAAGCCAATCTGCGCTTTGGTGGTCAGGAAAATATGGCGACCAAGGTCTTCGGGCGTCTGTCTGCCTGGCAGAACTGGATCTTCATTCGACCCAATGCAGTGGGGGAAAAGGGTGCATTGAAACAGTTCGGCAGTGGCACAAAGGCGGATTTCGACTGGAAACGTGTCTGATCTGAACTAACGACCACAGGGGCTCGGTTGGGGAAGGCCGAAGTACCTAAATTCTAATCTGAGAGGAAAGAAAAATGGCTTCGATCGACTATCAAGAACGTATCCCCAATAACGTGGAATTGAGCACGGATCGCCGTTTGCAGCGTGCGCTGGAACATTGGCAGCCCCGTTTCCTGAACTGGTGGACGGAGATGGGCCCGGAAGGATTCATGGCGTCCGATGTCTATCTGCGCACCGCCACATCGGTGGATGCCAAAGGCTGGGCCCATTTCGGCCATGTGAAGATGCCGGAATATCGCTGGGGTATCTTCCTGGCGGACCGTGAAGAAAACCGCACCATCGGCTTTGGCGATGAATTCGGTAAGCCCGTCTGGCAGGATGTCCCTGGGGAACATCGCGCTGTGCTGCGCAACCTGATTGTAACCCAGGGCGATACGGAGCCGGCATCTGTTGAGCAGCAACGCCTGTTGGGCCAGACCTGCCCGTCGCTGTATGACCTGCGCAACCTGTTTCAGGTCAATGTGGAGGAAGGCCGCCACCTTTGGGCGATGGTCTATCTGCTGCATGCCCATTTTGGTCGTGACGGTCGCGAGCAGGCGGAAGAATTGCTGATGCGCCATTCCGGTGACATCGACAATCCCCGCATTCTCAGCACCTTCAACGAGCCCATCGATGACTGGTTGAGCTTCTTTATGTTCACCTATTTCACCGATCGCGATGGTAAGTTTCAGCTGAAATGCCTGGCCGAAAGCGCCTTTGATCCGCTGTCACGGACCTGTCAGTTCATGCTGACGGAAGAAGCCCACCATATGTTCGTGGGGGAAACCGGGATCGGTCGCATCATCAAGCGGGCCTTGGAAGTGATGCAGGAAACCGGCACTGATGATCCAGAAACCATCCGCAAGGCAGGTGCCTTTGATCTGCACCTGATCCAGCGCTATGTGAATTTCTGGTTCTCGTCTTGCCTGGATCTGTTCGGGTCTGAAAAATCTTCCAACGCGGCCAGCTATTTCGCGTCGGGTGTGAAGGGCCGCCCGGATGAAGCACGCTATGAAGATCATATTGTTGCTGACTCCATCTTCGAGCTTGAAATTCCGGATGCGAATGGCAAGCCAACCATCGAAGACGTGCCAATGCGCAATGCAATGAACGAAGTTGTCCGTCAGGCCTATATCAAGGATTGCATGGTCGGCCTGACCCGCTGGAATCGTTTGATCAAGAAGGCAGGGTTCGACTTTGAAATCACACTGCCCAGCGAACGCTTCCGTCGGTCCATCGGTCCTTGGGCAAACATGACCATGGAACCAACCGGTAAGTTGATCTCGGCTGAAGAATATGAACGCCGCAAAGGTGAATTCCTGCCAACTGAAGCGGATCGTGCTTTCGTGAAAAGCCAGATGAAGGCCGTCATGGAACCCGGTAAAGTCGCCGGCTGGATCGCCCCGCCAGATCGTGGCATCAACAGCCAGCCGGTGGATTACGAATACGTCCACGTTCACTAAGAACCGGACTCATTGAAAGATAAGGGCGCGGAGATTTCGGTCTCCGCGCCTTTCTTGTATTGGCGATGGATACCCCGGGCAGAGGCATTAGCGTACCAATTGCACCGGCTGCCCTGGATCCCGGATCGATAAATTAACGGCTCACCCTGAGGAGCGCAGCGTCTCGAAGGGTGATTATTCTGTAAGCACCGTACTTACAGCCCCTCCTTCGAGACGCGGCGATGCCGCTCCTCAGGATGAGAATGGTTCGGTTTGTGGGATTGTTGGTTCCATGCCGCTATCAAGCACCATTCGCACGCGCTGCCCTGGATCCCGGATCAGGTCCGGGATGACGGCTGTGGGGAACGCAGAGGACGCGGAGAAACGGAGAGGTCGCAAAGGAAATCATAGATTCGTCTCTCCCGCGCAGGCGGGAGTCCAGGGCCACAGGCTCCAATTGCGCCTGCCGCCCTGGATTCCGGATCGATAAATTAACGGCTCACCCTGAGGAGCGCAGCGTCTCGAAGGGTGATTATTCTGTAAGCACCGCCCTTACAGCCCCTCCTTCGAGACGCGGCGATGCCGCTCCTCAGGATGAGAATGGTTCGGTTTGTGGGATTGTTGGTTCCATGCTGATATAGAGGGCCATAGGCACAAATGGGACGTGCCGCCCTCGGAGTTGGATTACGCTTGGGATGACGGTTCACGCAAGTCTGATCAGCGTCACAGGCTGGCCGCGACCGCGATGCCTTCGGCGATGGCGCGTTTGGCGTCGACTTCGGTGGCCAGTTTTGCGCCGCCGATCAGATGGGTGGGAATTCCAGCCGCTTGCAATGGCTCCAGCAGGGCGGTTTGGGAGGTCTGCCCGGCGCAGAGGACAATGGTATCGCAGGGAAGGGTCCTCTGTTCCGGGCCTGCCAGAATGGTCAACCCGTGATCGTCGATGCGCTGATAGACGACATCGGGGATCATCTCGACCTTGGCCTTCAGCAGGCTCAGGCGATGGACCCAGCCGGTTGTCTTGCCGGGGCCGATCCCCATTTTTCCGGATCGGCGCTGTAACAGCGTCACCTCTCGGGCGGGCGGGGGATTGTCTGCGGGTTGATCGACGCCCCAGTGCCGCCGGAAGGCATCGGGATTCAGGTGCGAGTCGCTGTCGCCTTCGGTCAGATAAACACTGACATCAATGCCGATTCCCCCAGCGCCAATCACGGCAACACGGTCACCTGCCTGACGTTTTCCCGATAACAGGTCGGCATAGGTTATGACGCTTGGATGCGTGATGCCGTCAATATCTGGGATGCGCGGCGCAACGCCACTGGCAAGAATGACCTCGTCAAACGCAGTTAAGTCTTCAAGCGTTGCGGGGGTGGACAGTTTTAGGGTGATCCCCAGTTCCGCGATGCGCGTTGTATAGTAACGCAGGGTCTCTTCAAACTCCTGCTTTCCTGGAATTGCACTGGCCAGTCGGAATTGCCCGCCGATCTGATCTGCTGCTTCAAACACGGTCACATGATGGCCCCGCTCTGCCAGCACTTCTGCACAGGATAGTCCCGCCGGACCGGCGCCGACGACTGCGACCGTTTTAGCTGCAGTCGCAGGAGTCCAGGTCAACAGCGTTTCATGGCAGGCGCGGGGATTGACCAGACAGCTTGAAATCTCCCCTACAAAGTAATGATCCAGGCAGGCCTGGTTGCAGGCAATGCAGGTGTTGATTTGCTGTGGCTTTCCGGCCTGTGCCTTTTCAACAAAGGCGGCGTCCGCCAGGAAGGGGCGGGCCATGCTGACCATATCCGCCTGGCCGCTGCTGAGGATTTCTTCGGCCGTTTCGGGCATGTTGATGCGATTGACTGCCGCGATGGGGATATGTGACAAGGCATCTTTGACCCGCGCGGTAGCCCAGGCAAACCCGGCGCGGGGAACCGCCTGGGCGATGGTCGGGGTGCGTGCTTCATGCCAGCCGATGCCGGAATTGATGACATCGGCCCCTGCGGCTTCAACCCGCTGTGCCATGTCGCGCACTTCTGATAGGGGACTGCCGCCTTCGACAATATCCAGCACCGATAGACGGTACATCAGGATAAAATCAGGTCCGGTTGCGGCGCGCACGGCCTGAATAATGCGCAAGGGGAAGCGGATGCGGTTTTCAAAACTGCCGCCCCATTGATCGGTGCGATGATTGGTGCAGGGCGCGGTGAATTCGTTGATCAGGTATCCTTCACTGCCCATCACTTCGACGCCATCATAGCCCGCCTCTTTGGCATAGACGGCGGCCTGCGCGAAATCCACTATGGTTTGCTCAATCTCCGCCTCCGTCATTTCCCGGGGTACGGTTTTGTTGATCGGCGCGCGTATGGGGGAGGGGGCAACGATATCGCCATGATAGCCATAGCGTCCCGCATGCAGAATCTGCAACAGGATGCGCCCGCCGTGATCGTGCACGGCCTGGGGGATCGGTTTATGGGCCTGGGCGATTTCTGGTGTGTTGAAACTGGCAGATTTCCGGTCCAACTGACCCGCAGCATTTACAGAAAAACCACCGGTTATGATCAGGGCACAGCCATGTTTGGCGCGTTCCCCGTAAAACGCCGACATACGGTCAATGCCGCCGTCGCGCTCTTCCAGCCCGGTATGCATGGACCCCATGATCAACCGGTTGGGTAGCGTTTGCGTGCCAATTTGAATGGGGGTAAAAATATGAGGATAGGCTTCAGCCATTGCGGGTCTTGATCATCGTCATTGAGGTGAAGGTCAGCACTGTGTCGCCGTCCTGATTACGGACTTCGACATTGAAATGCACAATGCCACGGTCGGGCTTTGTCTTTGATTTCCGCGCTTCTGCGACGGTGAAGCTGGGGGTCAAAGTGTCGCCGGGGCGCACAGGTTTGACCCAGCGGATTTCATCCATGCCGGGGCCGCCCAGGGAGACATCCTTGAAGTAACCCATCTGGATAAAGGACGAGAAACTGGCGGCCAGCGTCTGGAAGCCGCTGGCGATCAAGCCGCCAAAGGACCCTTCATTTACGGCATAGTCTTTGTCGATATGAATCGCCTGAGGGTCATAGACCTTGGCAAAATCAATAATGAAATCTTCCGTAAATTCGACGGCGGGGGCAACAATGACTTCCCCGACCGTATAGTCTTCAACGTAACGCCCGGTCATGTGATCTATACCTTCAGTTTATAAAGAACGCGCCCATCGCTGACGGTCGTATCAACCTGGCCTTGGGCGACCAGATAAGCCAGATGGGCAATGCTTTCCCCCAATGCGAACATGACATGTTCGTCCCCGATCGCGCGCGGAAAAATTGCTGGAACCAGGGTCCAGGCATCCTGAGCCCCGCCATCCTTAAGCGCGTTCTTGATATCCTGCAGCCGGTCACGATGATGATCCTGAAGATCTGCAACGCGCGTGTGTAGGCCATAGAAGGGCAGTTTATGGGAGGGCAGGACCAGCGTATCGGTGGGTAGTGTTTCTGCGATACGCTCCAGGCTACCCAGGAAATCACTTAAGGGTTCGCTGCCGTCCTTGAACCAATGAACAGAGATATTTGGGGTGATTTTGGGCAGAACCTGATCACCAGGGATAAAAACACGCAAATCCGGGCAATACAGGCCGGCCAGCTCATCGCTGTGTCCTTCCAGCATCATGACTTGCCAGGCATGGGCCCCGATCATCAAGGTGTCCTTATCGCGCAGGCGCGTGAAGGCCTGGGGTGGATCAAAGATGCAGGTTCGATACGCATTGCCAATGGCATTCAGGGGACCGCACATATCCGCCGGGACCCCATTGCGCTGATAGAAATCAGTCTGGCCCGTGACAAAGGCTTCATCACCCATTTTTTCCAGCAGGGTGCCGACCAGCCATTCCTTTTCAGACATCAGGCAGGGGATTGAATAGGTGCGCGTCAGCCATCCTGCCAGACCAAAATGATCGGGGTGATGATGGGTGCAGATCAGGCGACCGGGCTTCCTGCCCTTGGCTGGGCCGTCAAAGACCGACTGCCAGACATCGCATGTTTCTGATGTGCCAAATCCCGTATCGACAATGACCCATTCGTCGCCATCTTCAATCAGCCACAGATTGATGTGGTCCAGGGAAATTGGCAGCGCCATGCGCAACCAATGCACCCCCGGCGCGACCTCTGTCATCTCCCCGGCGGGTGGGGCCTCTGTCCAGGGGTGATGAATCGGATCGGGCTTCAGAGCAGGAAATGCGGGCATTAGAATACCTTACTGTGTTGCGGTCGCGGCCGCGACAAATCCCCGGACCAATGCCAGAACTTCCTGTGATTGATCCTTATGGGCCGAATGGCGACAATTGGGCAGAATACGGACTTTTGCGGGTCCGGCAACGCCATTTCCAATGGCATGAACCTGAGCATCTGTCCCGTATTCATCCTGTTGTCCCTGAATGGCAAGCACGGGACAGAAAATGTGTGGTAGATATTCTTCGATAGTCCAATCCCGGAAGCTGGGGGCAAGCCAGGCCTGGTTCCACATCCAGAAGGCCCCTTCCGGGTCATCATGATATCGCCCCAGTCGGTCCTTCATATCCGTAGAGTCGAAGGCGATTTTCGCCTGTTCGATGGCAGCGACGCATATATCCTCGTTAAAGACATGGGCCGCCAGGGTGATCACGCCCGAAACCGGTCGACCTGAGCCACCGGCATGAATTAGCGCGATGGACCCGCCATCGGAATGCCCCAACAGGAAGGGCTTGTCGATCTTCAGGCTGTCCAGCAGGGCGGGCAGGGCTTCCAAAGCCTCCCGGTGCATATAGCGATCCCCGACAGGATGCGTGGTGCAGGGCGTCGACCGACCATAGCCATAGCGGGAATAGACCAGTACCGCGTGACCGGTTTCCTGGGCCAGCTTCTCTGGAAAATCCCGCCACATGGCAACGGAACCCAATCCCTCATGCAGGACAATGATGGTCGGGGTCTTGCCTGGATATAAGACGCATTCCAGTTGATGGCCCGTCACGTCCACAAAGAACGCATCTGGCCCTGCCATCAGGTTGCATCCCGAAGCTTGAATCGCTGAATCTTGCCGGTCGCGGTTTTGGGCAGTTCATCCAGAAATTCAATCCAGCGCGGATATTTGTAGCTTGCCAGTTCCGCTTTCACGAAGGCCTTGATTTCATCAGACAGGGCGTCATCGGGCCGGATGCCTTCGCGCAGGACGATGAAGGCCTTTGGCTTGATCAGGCCGTCCTTGTCGGCATGACCGACAACAGCGACTTCCAGCACCTTTTCATGTCGGACAATCGCGCTTTCGACTTCCACAGGCGACACATAGATACCGCCGACTTTCAGCATGTCATCAGATCGACCGGCATGGGTATAGACGCCGTTTTCATCGCGCACATATTTGTCACCTGTGCGTGTCCACATTCCCTGGAAGGTTTCGCGGCTCTTGTCACGCTGGTTCCAGTACAGAATTGCAGAGGTTGGGCCGGATACTTCAAGCATGCCCATTTCCCCGGCACCCGCCAGGATCGTTCCATCATCATCCACAAGGCGCAGGTCGTAACCCGGGACAGGCTTCCCGGACGATCCCGGAATGATATTGTCCAGGGTGTTGCTGAGAAAAATATGCAGCATTTCCGTTGAACCGAGCCCGTCCAGAATATCGACGCCGGTCGCCTCCTTGAAACGACGCAACAGGTCTGCGGGCAGGGCTTCGCCAGCGGATGTGGCAAGGCGCACCGCATGTTCGCCCTTCTTCGGCAATTCACCGCTGGCCAACAGCATGCCATACAGGGTTGGAACGCCATAGAAAATGGTCGGCTTTTCTTCGCGCAGAATTCTGGCGACAGATTTGGCATCCGGCGGTCCGGCCAACAGGACAGATGTCGCCCCAACGGACATGGGGAAGGTCAGCCCATTGCCCAGACCATAGGCAAAAAACAGTTTTGCTGCTGAAAAGCAGGTATCTTTTTCATGAATACCCAGGACGGGGATGGCATACAGATTGGCAGTATCGATTAAGTGTGTCTGCAGGTGAACCGCGCCTTTGGGCTTTCCTGTTGTGCCGGAGGTATAAAGCCAGAAACACATATCGGACGCCCGGGTCGGGGCGGTTTCATAATCTGTGGATTTGCCGTTCAGTTCGTCTTTCAGCAGGGCATAGCCCTTGCCATCGGCACCCGACACAATGATTGTGTCCAGAAACGGGTGATCCGACAGATGCGGCAGGAAGGCATCCAACAGGACTTCAGACACAACCAACACTCGCGCGCGGCTGTCATCCAGCATGAATTTGTAATCTTCTGCGGTCAGGCGCGTGTTGACGGGGATCGGGACAGCGCCAGCGCGAATGGCACCCAAAAAACAGGTCGGCCAATCAATCGTGTCCAGCAGGCACATCAGGACACGTTCTTCTATCCGCACGTTATGGGCGGCCAGGACATTCGCGAATTGATTCACCCGCGCATCCAACTGTGCATAAGTCGTGGGCCCGGATATATCAATAAAGGCCGCCTTGTCGCCGCGCCCCGCTTTCAGGTTTCGCCCGATCAGATCATCGGCAGCATTGTATAAATCGTCCGTCGCAGAGTGCACGGCCATGTCGTTCCCTCCCATAGGTATTTGATTGGTGAGCCTAGTTATTATTCTTTTTTGGCTCTTGTGAACTCAATTGCGCCATTTGGTAGCAGATAAAGCACCACGGCCTTGCCGCCCGTTACGGTTGGGTAATGGGCGGATCCGGGTTCGTAAACCAGCCATCCCTTGCCGTGCTCATCGAATTCAGCATTCGGATCTTCCGGCAGAATCAGGTCGATTTCGCCACCCGGATGGGCGTGGTGGGGCCCGCGACAGTCATCCATGACGACGACATCGACAGAAAAATCATGGTTCCCCAGGCTGGGCTTGATCGGGCGACTGTAATGAATGCCCCGGTTTTCATTCTCACACAGCCAGCCTTCGGCAATTCCGGTCTTACAGGCGGTCTGGATCTCTTTTACAACAGACCCATCATGGGGAAATGTCTCATTCAGAAAGGCGCCCAATTTCGCGTTCAACGGGCGGGTGCCAATCGTGGTCGCGACGTCGTGCATCAATGAATTGAAGTCGTCTTGCGTCATGGATCCTCCGGTCAAATGAGGTTTTGTCAGGTCAGGCCGCTTCCAGGGCCTGTTCGAACCAGCCTTCAGCCCATTCGGCGGCCATGTCTTCCGGCAGATCGCCGGAAGAAGCGTCATGTTCAACACGGTCGCCCAATCGGGTTGCCCCTAGCTTGGTCAGCAGGTCATCAAATTTACGCCCACCGAAACAGAATGTCTGCATATAGGTCATGTCGCCCAGCGCGAAGACGCCGTATTGCACGCCTGTCAGGTCCGGTGACTGTGATTCCAGCGCGTCAAAGAACTTGCGCGCATTGTCGGGCACTTCGCCCTGACCATAGGTCGACGTGCAAATGATGTACAGCGGCCCTGCAGCTAAGGCTGTGGGGTCCAGGTCGTCCATTAGCAGGATTTCCGGGTCTGCGCCTTTATCTGTTAAGACATCGACGATTTCATCCGCCACCAATTCTGCCGTGCCGGTCATTGTACCGACGAGTATCTTGACCTCGTTGCTCATTCGCTGCCCTATCGCTTCTGTTTATCCCAACCATTCAGGCCCTTGCTTGGCGCTGCTTTTAGGAACTATAGTGCATGTTATAGAAAGTGAAAAGAACCATAGTGCATTTTGTGATCTTCTTTCAGGGTGCAGTGTTCTTTTTGGGGGGACGCGATGAGTGAAAAGCAGACCGAAGATCCAGCGCTTCGGGAATATTTATCCGGTCTGGGTGAGCGTGTGCGCCAGGCGCGGGCCAAACGGGGTATGGCACGGCGTATTCTGGCCCGGGACTCTGGTGTGTCAGAGCGATATTTGGCGCAATTGGAGGGCGGATCCGGCAATCCGACTGTTGCGGTCCTGCGACAAATTGCAGAGGCTGTGGACTATCCTCTAACAGAACTGGTGACAGGCGATGGCGTACCGGAAACGGCGTCAGAACTTGTACCCCTGATCGCACGGCTGCGGGGGTTTGGACCCGAACAACTGACACAGGCCAAGCTGGCGCTGGATCGAATTGGCAATGGTAAGGGTGCTGTTGGGGATGTCGAAGCGGCGAAGGCCAAGCGGATCGCCCTGATCGGGCTGCGGGGGGCTGGCAAGTCCACATTGGGCCGTCATCTGGCGATGCGACTGAAGGCCCCCTTTGTCGAGCTCAATCGGTTGGTTGAGCGGGACTATGGCGGCAGTATTGGTGAAATCCTTGCGCTGAGTGGTCAGCCAGCCTTTCGGCGATTGGAACGCCGGGCATTGGAATCGACAATCGCTGACAGTGACACGGCTATCATCGCGACGGGGGGGGGGATTGTTTCAGAACCGGCAACATTTCAGTTGTTGCTGGATCGCTGTCATACAATCTGGATTCAGGCGCAACCCGAAGAGCATATGAACCGCGTCATCGCCCAAGGGGATTTCAGGCCCATGGCACGCAATGATGAGGCGATGGAGGATTTGAAGGCCATTCTGGCGGCGCGGGAATCCGCCTATTGTCAGGCAGATGCCAGCGTGGATACCAGCGGCAGTTCCGTCGAAGACAGCCTGATCCTTTTGGAAGAGGCAGCCCGATCCCTACTGCGCGGGTAGGTCTGTTTCCTGCGGTTCCTTGTGCAGGAACAATTTATAGAATATGGGCGCGGCCACCACGACATAAACGATGCGGACAATGTGATGGGTTGCGACGAAGGCGACATCGATGCCCAAGGCCAGCGCGACCAGGCTCATCTCCGCCAGACCGCCTGGTGAATATGCCAGAATCGCGCTTTGGAAGGGAACGCTCCCGATCTCATAGACCAACAAGGCGAATGCGACTGTTGTCGTCAGAATGATAACGGTCGATCCCATACCCAGGGCGATGGTGCGGAATACCTCTGACCGGGCGACGCCGATAAAGCGACAGCCAATGATCGTCCCCATGATCCACTGGGCGCAATTCACGATCAACAGCGGAGGCGTTGCGGCGGTCATACCTGCCAGGTGCAAGCTGGCGCTGGCCAACATGGGGCCGACCAGCATCGGGGCCGGGATGCGCAATACCTTCGCGATTGGATAGCCAACCAGGCCACAGGCCCCCAGGATCAAATAGTCCTGCCAGGCGACCGCGCTTAAGGCGACGCCAAAGCGCGATCGATCCGTCATGTCGATATCACTGACAAACCGGAAGGCGATCGGGACAATCAGGACGGTCAACAGAATGCGGCTGGCATGGGTCAGAACTATTCGTCGTTCGTCCCCGCCCATTGCGCCGCCAACAATCATCATTTCATTCAAACCGCCCGGCATGGCTGCGAAATAGGCCGTAGGGCGATCATATCCGCCAACTTTTCGAAAGAACGGATAGGCGCACAGGCTCGCCAGTCCGACAAAGCCCGCCAGAAAGGACAGACTGATAAACCATTCCCCCGCACGATCCGCCATATCAGGCGAAAACCCCGCGCCCAGCATCACGCCCAGAACCATAACCATGGGCTGGCGCAGTGGCATCGGCCCCTGGATCGGTAGTCCGATGATTGATGCTGCCGTGCACGTGATCATCGATCCCAGCATCCAGGGCAGCGGTAATGTCAGCCAGTTTGCAACAAAGCCACCACAGGCGCCCAGTCCCATCGCCAGGGCGATCCTGCCGAGATTTCTCGGGTTTATCGCGATCATACAAATTCTTTCACTTGGGCAAATCGAGCGGCGAAACGCCATGCCGGATATCATCACAGCGCATGATTGATCCGACCAATAGGCATGGTGCAGAAGTGCGATTATGCAGAACTGTGAGTCTTGACTATGCCATGTTTAGCCAAGGACCGGACAGAAAACCAGCCCCTGTGCCGTGATCAGAAAGCCTAACAGCTTTTCCGCCCACTCTTTAACGTGGCACGTCTTCTGGAAAGTATTTGAACAAGGTCAGGATCGGATTGGGGGCCGCCTGACCCAGACCACAGATGGACGCATCCATCATCGTCTTGGACAATTGCTCAAGCAGCGGCACATTCCAGGCATCCTTCTGCATCAGTTTCACGGCCTTTTCCGTGCCAACGCGACAGGGCGTACATTGGCCACAGCTTTCATCCTCAAAGAACTTCATCAGGTTCAGGGCGACATCTGCAATATTGTCCTGATCGGACAGGACAACCACGGCGGCGGACCCGATGAAACTGCCATAAGGTTGCAGCGTATCAAAATCCAGCGGGATATCGCCCAGGCTGGCTGGCAGGATACCACCGGACGCGCCGCCGGGCAGGTATCCCTTGAACGCGTGACCGTCTTGCATGCCATCGCAATAGTCATCGATCAATTGACGGATCGTGATGCCGGCGGGGGCCAGTTTGACTCCAGGATTCTTGACGCGACCGGATACGGAAAAGCTGCGCAATCCCTTGCGTTCATTGGCACCTTGGCTGGAGAACCAGTCTGCACCATTTTCCAGAATTTCCGGTACCCAATGCAGGCTTTCCACATTATTGACCAGAGTGGGGCGACCAAACAGCCCTTCCTGGGCAACATAGGGGGGGCGATGACGGGGCAGGCCGCGTTTGCCCTCGATTGATTCGATCATCGCGCTTTCTTCGCCACAGATATAAGCCCCGGCACCCCGGCGCAGGACAATCTTCGTGTGGTTGCTCAGGCCGGCCGCTTCCAGTTTCGCAATCTCTGTCTTTAGCAGGGCGATGACCTCTGGATACTCGTCGCGCATATAGATGTAGACCGCTTCTGCCTCCACCGCCCAGGCACCGATCAGCATGCCTTCCAGGAATTGATGGGGTGTGCGTGTCAGATAGTGATGATCTTTGATCGTGCCGGGTTCGCCTTCATCCCCATTGACTGCCATCAAACGGGGCTTGGGGGCCATGCGCACAAACTTCCATTTGCGACCCGTGGGAAAACCTGCCCCGCCCAATCCGCGCAGATTTGCCCCTTCCAGCACTTCGATGACCTGTTCAACAGAAATGCTGCCATTCAGGCAACTGTTCAGATGTCGGTATCCCCCCGCCGTGCGATAGGCGGCCAGATCCTGATAATCTGGAATTTCTGGATGGCTGTCATGGGCGTCAGCCGCCGCGGCAAGGGCCGCAACGCTGGTCTGGGTATGATGCTTGTGGCCTACTTCGGCGACTGGCGCTTCGTGACAACGCCCCATGCAGGGCGCGCGCAAGACCCGAACATCCTTGTTCACCTGACCCGGCAGATCCGCCAGAATCTTCTGGGCACCCATCAACTCGCAGCTTAAGGAATCGCAGACCCGGATCGTCAGGGCCGGTGGGGGAACTTCCCCTTCCATCACCAGATCGAAATGGGCATAGAAGCTGGCAACCTCAAAAACCTCTGCCATGCTCAGCTTCATTTCCGATGCTAACGCATTAAGGTGGCGTGCGTGCAGATGGCCGTAAGTATCTTGAATTAAATGCAGATATTCAATCAGCTCATCACGTTGAAGCGTCCGCCCCGACAGCAGGGCCTGTATTTCCTCCAACGCGGTTGGATCCAGTTGTCGCCCCTTGGAATGCGGGGTCGTCTTTCTGCGGCCAAATCCAGGGCTGCGAAATTGATGGACGCTGGTGTCGCCATCCGACATTGGACTCTCCTAACCGGTCGCTGAAAACATCTTCGAAACTTGTGGCATAAGGAACAACGCCACAAGGGACGATGACTGTTTACCGGATAGTCACCACACCATTCTGGTCACTGGGCGTCAATATCTGCATCCGCCGCGACCAGTCCGATGACGGATGTGTCGATCAGAACCTTGCCGCGTTCTTCAAAATTGACTGTGACCCGTGTTCCAACGCAGGATTGAACCTGACCAATGCCCCAATCGGGGGCGTCCGGGTGGCGTACATACACACCGGGAACCAGGTCGCCTGGCACCAGCGTATTGTTGTCTGCGTAACTTGATAGCATTGTATGGTCCTATCTTTAATCCGCCTACGGATTGTGCAGTGCAGCATTTTATATCGTGATTCGCAAGTAGGGGCATTAAAAATGTCACATTCCGACCCGTTTCATCATTCTGTCCAATTGGCTGATCTGACGGCATCCCGACTGATCCATGAAATTGTTGGTCCCATCGGGGTGATATCCAATGGGTTGGAACTGATGGAGGAATTGGGGGCAGACGCGGGAGACGACGCGATGACCCTGGTTTCCAGCAGTGCGATGAATGCCACCAATCGGTTGAAATTCTACCGAATAGCCTATGGCCGCTCAGGGGTCGAGATCACCAGCATCGCAGAATTGCGTGCCGTGGCCGTGGCTTTTATGGCAGATCAGCCGCGCCATGATTTATCCTGGCCTTTACCCCCGGCCCTTCCCAGCCTGTCAGAGGGGATGGGGCGGGTTATGTTGATCCTGATCGAGATTGCAAAGGATTGTCTGCCTCGCGGCGGCCTGGTGCGCGTTTCTGTCGATGGTGGCACGGCGACTGTCATCGCCCAGGCTAACAGTCAGGGGGACGTGGCCCAGATGCCAGACGCATTGGGGCTGGCTGTGACAGGCACAGCATCTCTGGAAAGCCTTACCCCGCAAACGGTGCATGGCGCCCTGGCATGGTCGTTCATTCATGCCATTGGCGGTCAAATTGCGTTGCAGGCTAATGATGGGTCTGTACAGCTTTCTGTTGGGTTATCCATTGATTAGGGGTTGTGGCGACGGGGATCTGCATTAAGTGTTTTGTTGCAGTGGGTTGGCGCCGAGGGTAGTGTCACACAGCATTGTCGCCGTCTTGCGGAGTATTGCCATGAAAACCTGTCTCGTCGTTGATGACTCCCGCGTCATTCGCATGGTCGCACGAAAGATTCTGGAAGATTTGGGCTTTGACGTCACAGAGGCAGAAAATGGCCAGATCGCATTGGACATTTGCCAGAAATCCTTGCCCGACGGTGTTTTGTTGGATTGGGTCATGCCGGTGATGGACGGGTTGGAGTTTATGAAGCGGATGCGCGCGCTGCCAGGGGGATCCGAGACAAAGGTCGTCTTCTGTTCGACGGAATCCGATGTTGGGCGTATCCGTGAAGCCATCGCAAACGGCGCGGATGAATATATCATGAAACCCTTCGACAGCGAGATTGTGCGCTCTAAGTTCATACAAGTTGGTTTGCTTTGAGGGAGAGATTTGGGTTCAAGCCTGTGTTGATGAGAAGGAGCAATTATGAGAATTGAGAATTTTGAATTGCTCTCTACTCTGTTAAAGCAACAGTCTGGCTTGGTTCTGACGAAAGAGAAGGCGTATCTTTTAGAGACTCGCCTGATGCCGGTTGCCCGTAAACATAATTTAGCGAACCTGGATCAGGTTTGCGATGCGGTGCGCACCCGTCAGGAGTCTGCAATGATAGCAGATATCACCGAATCCATGATGTCGTGTGGCACACAGTTTTTTCGGGACAAGAAGCCTTTTGATCTGTTCAGCACGGTGGTTCTGCCGCAGCTAATGGCAGCACGTGATGAGTCCAGGAAAATCCGTTTTTGGTGCGCGGGCTGTTCCAGCGGCCAGGAAGCGTATTCTCTGGCGATGCTTCTCAAAGAACAGCAAGAGCAGTTGCAGGGATGGCAGTTTGAGATCTTGGCGACAGATTTGTCTGAAGGAATTCTGGCAAAGGCGAAGGCCGGGATTTATTCCCAGTTTGAAGTTCAGCGCGGATTGCCCATCCGGATGCTGATCAAATACTTTCGACAGAATGGTGATAAATGGCACATGGATTCCGGTGTACGGTCCATGGTCGACTTCAAGCCGTTCAATCTGCTGGAGCATCCACGAGCCTTGGGTCGGTTCGATGTGATCTTGTGTCGGAATGTGCTGACATATTTTGATCAGCCTACCAAGGCGAAGACCTTGTCGCATATCGCTGACGTGCTGGCAAAAGATGGCGTGCTGTATCTGGGCCTGTCTGAGACTGTTATGGGTGTTTCTGAGGAATTCAAGGCAATCCCCGATATGCGTGGACTGTATCAGCATGCGGATGCCGACCTATAGAATATCTCAATTTTATGCGGGACCGTTCCAGCTTTTCATGAATTGCCGCACATCAGGTCTGGCGATGCTGCGAGGGTCTTCGGCGGGTGTTCCCAGATAGACAAAGCCGATCATCTTGTCCTTCTTTTCAAATCCCAGACCCAAGCGCACGGTTTCATCGAAGGCGGGCCAGCCGGTCAACAAAACCGCCCCATATCCGGCCGCATGGGCTGCCAGCAGGAAATGTTCCGTCGCGCAGGCGGTGGCGACCACTTGTTCGATGACTGGAACTTTCGGGTGACCTTCCACGACACTGACCCCGATGGCGACGATCAGCGGGGACCGCAGGGGCTTGGACCGGATCGTTTCGATCATCTCATCATCAACAGCCGGGTCCCGCTTTCGCATCGCGGCTTCAAACAGATCTGATAATTTCGCACGATCATCGCCCCGAATAACCTTAAAACGCCAGGGTCGGATTGCCCCATGATCGGGTGCGCTCATCCCCGTTTGCAACAGTGCGGTCAGGGCCGCATCATCCGGTGCGGGGTCAACCAGCATCTGTGCTTTGACGGAACGGCGGTTGGAAAGAAAGTCCAGAAGAGCGGTCGGGTCGGTCAAGATACACTCCAGTTAAGAATCGTTCGCAACAAACTAGATGGCATTGAAATCATAAAGGTCAAGGCATCAACTCAGATTAAACCCAATTTTCCGGATGAAGTCTCCAAAATCCGAACGCTCCGGCTCGGCATATTGCCGGGCCTTGTCTTCGGACCAAGTATAGGGTTCCTGCTTCCCAAACCGCTCAGTATTACGCTGGCTGGTAAAGGGGCGCGTCTTGTTGCGCCGCAGGTCATACTCGGAAATTCCATCCAGAATCGTATCATCCTGAAACCGGTCGCGATGAACAGTATGCGACAGGCCCAGGCGCGGGCTGATGCGTGGGGGATAGACTGGGTGGCCCAGTGTCATGCCACAAATCGGGAAGACATAATCGGGCAGATTGATCCGCTGAGAAACGGCCTGTGCGTGGTTGCGCAAGGCGCTAATCGGGCAGGTGCCCAGGCCCAATCGCTCTGCTGCCGTGATGAAGGCCGACATCGCAATGGCAGCATCCACCGCACAATTGAAAAATGCATCCAGGTGGTCATTTGCAAAATCATGCCCCCGCATCTGATGGATCTGGCGCAGACGGCGGTTATTGCCCAGAAAGATCACAAAATGCGGTGCGTTCACGATCCAGGGCATGTCCGGGAACAGGCTGTTGATCCACGACCGCAGGGCAGGGTCTTCGATAAACAGGATATCGCGCTGTTGCAGGTCGCTTTTCGTGGGACTGGCCAGGGCGGTCGCCGCCAGACTGTTCAGCACGGCATCTGACACAGGCTCCGCCTTATAGACCCGGCAGGATCCCCGTGCCTGCATATCTGCCAGCGTATCCAATTCAGAGTCCAGGTCCAGCGTGCCAACGCCATACCGGGTGGTCAGCGGGTTGCGTGTATCAGTCATTGGCAGGTCTCCCCTTGCCCCGCGCCCGCCAGGGCAGGATCAGGGATAAGACGAATCCGGAGATAAACCCGCCGATATGGGCCTCTCCTGAGACGGTCTCTCCCCCCGGGCCGGGCAGGACATAATACAACAAGTTCATGGCAAAGAAGATGCCAACAAAGATCAACCCGGCTTTGCGGTTGCTGAAAGGGTGGGGGACAATTTCCTGTCCCCGGCGCAGGAACACCATGCGCGATAGGGCCCCGACCAGCGCGGAAACGCCACCCGATGCCCCGATCAGATATAGCTGTGTATCGCCATAGATCAGTGTAACCGCCAGCGCCCCACCGGCTGTTCCCAAAAGGTATAGCGCGATGAAACTGAGTGTTGGAATCTGGCGGGCCAGTGGCGTGCCAAAGGCCAAAAGGAAGGCCATATTGACCAACAGGTGCATCCACCCGCCATGGACCAGGCCATAGCCAATCCATCTTGTGGTCAGAACCAATGGGTCCTGATCAAAGTATTTCAGATCCGCAGGATTGAAGACGGAAAAGAACATCAGTGTATTGACCCAACTTCGCGGGCCAAACAACTGAAACAGAAAGGCAGCGGCTGTAATCCCGATCAGCCACAACACGACTTTTGGTGCATTGAAGGCAGGGGTGCGGTGCTCGGGCGGGATGGGCGTAAAGGGCGTGTTCATAGGGTCATATTTGGGCCTCTTGGGCCAATCTGTCCAGTTTCTCGTCGCGCAATTCATAGACCAGGGCATTTTCAGGCAGGGCTGCGCCGATGCGGTCATATAAATGGCGGGCGGGGTTGTTTTGATAGACCGCAAGGCCGATGCAGCGTTGTCCCTTTTGCTTTGCATCCGCTGCGATACGGGCCAGCATTCGCCGTCCCAAACCGCCGCCACGATGGTCTTCGACAATGAAGATGTCCAGCAACCAGGTCGCCTGGGTGCCGGTATCGGTATCAAAAAACCGCTGACACAGGGCGTATCCAACAGGCTTACCCTCCGCGTCTTCGGCCAGATATCCAAAGACCAGCGGGTCACCCCCCTGCATCGACGGCAGGATGGCCTTACCGGAATAGGGTGGATCATCGATGCCGAAATGCGCATTCAGGGCGGTTGCCATTTCTGCCAGGGTATCCACGTCCTGCAGCGTGGCTTTGCGAATTTTCAGCATAACTCTTCCCTGCATTCGGATCGGTGAAATCTATTGGCTTTCTCGTTTGGGGCGATAGACTCCCCGTCAAAGATCATAACGAACCACAGATTACAATTGCAGGGAGGCAATATCGTGAATCTCGCACTCTGGCTAGAGCGTGCGGCAGCCGCGCAGGGGCATCTGCCTTCGATCGGTGTCGGCAATCGCACCATTCGTACCTTTCGTGACAGCGCCGTGCGGGTGATGACCCTGGCCGGAGCCATGCGGGATGGATTGAATCTAAAACCGGGGGATCGTGTGGCCGTCTTTGCAAAAAACGGCCCGGACTATGCAGAGACATTATACGCAATCTGGTGGGCCGGTCTGACCGCCGTGCCGGTCAATGCGAAACTGCATCGCAGTGAGGTTCAGTATATCCTGGAACATTCCGGGGCTAGGCTGGTTTTCACCTCTGACGATGTTGCGGAAACGACGGCGCAGGGATTGCCTGACGCGGTGCCATTGATTTCCTTTGGCAGCGCCCAGCATCAGGCTCTTCTGCACGCGGAAGGGCGACCGTTGCAGGAAGCTGCGCCTGATGATCTGGCCTGGCTGTTCTATACATCCGGCACGACCGGGCGGCCGAAAGGGGCGATGCTGACACATCGCAATCTGATGGCGATGACATGGGGGTATCTTAGCTGTATTGATCGCCTGCAACCAGGCGGCGCGGTGCTGCATGCTGCCCCAATGAGCCATGGATCGGGTCTGTATATCCTGCCCCATCTGGCCCGGGGATGCTGTCAGGTGACACCGGAAAGTGGCGGCTTTGACCCGGCGGAGATTTTTGACACCATTGCGGCCTGGCCCGGTACATCCATGTTTGCCGCGCCCACGATGGTCAATCGCTTGACCCGCCATACCGGCCCGTGCCCAACGGATAATCTGCGGGCGCTGATCTATGGCGGGGCGCCTATGTATGTTGAAGATGCTCAGGCCGCCCTTGAGCGGTTGGGACCAAAGCTGGTGCAGATTTATGGTCAGGGTGAAAGCCCGATGAACATCACCTGTCTGGAGCGGGAGACCATAGCCGATACCACCCAGCCGCGGTATCTGGAGCGTCTGGGATCTGCTGGACAGCCCTATCCGAATGTTGAGGTTCTGGTCGTGGATGAAAACGATGTGCCCGTCCCGCAAGGAGAGACTGGCGAGATCATAACGCGCAGCGACAGCGTCATGGTTGGCTATTGGGACAATCCCGAAGCAACGGCGGAAACGCTGCGGGGCGGCTGGTTACATACGGGAGATATCGGGCGGTTTGATGCCGATGGGTATCTCAGCCTGATGGACCGGTCCAAGGATGTGGTGATTTCCGGCGGCACCAATATCTATCCCAGAGAGATTGAGGAGGTTCTGTTGAACCATCCGGATGTTCAGGAGGTCTCCGTGATTGGCCGTCGGGATGATGAATGGGGTGAAATCGTTGTCGCTTATGTGGTGGGTACAGCGCCACCAAAGGATCTGGATGCGCTGTGTCTGGAAAAAATCGCGCGCTTTAAGCGACCGAAAGACTATATCTATCTGGAAAGTCTGCCGAAGAACAATTACGGCAAGGTGCTGAAAACGGAACTGCGCCAGGCGGATGCACAGCGCTGAAGGATAACAGATGGCCCGCAAGAAAAGCCCAAAAGCCAAATCAACGGTCATGTCGGATATTCCAGACGCCCAGTATCACCCGCCTGAACACACGGCGGATGGGGCGGCAATGCTGCATGAGCGTTCGTTTCATGGTGCTGCTGTGGAGGATTTGGGACCGGAAATTGAAAGTTTTCGCAGCGAAGAATTTCCCTATGCCAAGACCCTGCCCAAGAAGGACTATCAACAGCGCAAGGAAGACCTGCAGATTGAATTATTGAAAGTACAGCGTTGGGCCAGGGATACGGGACAGCGTATTCTGATCCTGTTCGAAGGACGCGATGCGGCGGGCAAAGGGGGCACGATCAAACGGTTCATGCAGCATCTCAATCCCCGTGGCGCGCGTGCGGTCGCGTTGGAAAAGCCTACCGAGGAAGAACGCGGACAATGGTATTTCCAGCGCTATATTAAACATTTACCCACAGCGGGCGAAATCGTGATGTTTGATCGGTCCTGGTATAACAGGGCTGGTGTTGAGCATGTCATGGGCTTTTGCACCCCAATGGAGTATCTGGAATTCATGCGCCAGGTCCCGCAATTGGAGCGGATGCTGGCCAATAGCGGTATCCACCTGTTCAAATATTGGTTCGCTGTCACCCAGGAAGAACAATTGGCCCGGTTTAAGGCGCGCGAAAAGGATCCGCTGAAGCGCTGGAAACTGTCCCCCATTGATAAGGTCGCGGTGACGAAATGGGATCAGTATACCGAGGCGAAAGAGGCGATGTTCTTTTACACAGACACCGCCGATGCCCCCTGGACGGTGGTTAAATCCGATGACAAAAGGCGGGCGCGGCTGGCGACCATGCAGCATTTTTTGCACCAGTTGCCCTATACAGATAAATCGATGGAGATTGTGCAGACCCCTGATCCGCGCATCCTGGGCCCCGCCAGTCATTTGATCGGTGAAAATCATCATATGTTCGGGGAAAGTCTGGCAGAGCGTCTGGGCGCTTTTGACAGCTATCCGCTTGCCCCAGGGCGCAGTAGAAAGTGAGTTCCATGAAAGCCGTCATTGTTCCCGTCACCCCGTTTCAACAGAATTGTTCCGTCATCTGGTGTGAAAAGACCATGAAAGGCGCGGTCGTCGATCCTGGTGGAGAGGTTGATCGCATCCTGGCTGCTGCCCAAAGTCAGGGTGTGGAGATTGAGAAGATTCTGCTGACCCATGGACATCTGGATCATTGCAGCGCTGCGCGCGTTCTGGCCGACCGTTTGGATGTGCCGCTGGAAGGTCCCCATAAGGAAGACGCGTTCTGGATTGATCGGCTGGCGGAAGATTGTGCCAAGTATAATTTCCCACCAACCACGCCGTTTGTTCCCGACCGCTGGCTGGAAGAAGGGGAAACAGTGACCGTTGGCGACTGCGTGCTGGATGTCTATCACTGTCCAGGTCACACGCCGGGACATATCGTGTTCCATGACAAGGAAGGCGGTATTGCCTGGGTGGGGGATGTTCTGTTTAACGGCTCTGTCGGGCGCAGCGACTTTCCGCGCGGCGACGGCCCGCAATTGATCCAATCCATCGTGGACAAGCTATGGCCGTTGGGCAATGACACGGTCTTTGTGCCCGGTCACGGTCCGTATTCAACATTTGGCGAGGAACGCCAATCCAATCCCTATGTCGCGGATCGGGTTCTGGGTTCCTAGCGGTTAATCGAATATAAGTTTAATCAAACAAAATCAGGGAGAGGGTATTTTATGGCGGGTCGTCTGGAGGGCAAAATCGCGTTGATCGTCGGGGCCGGGTCTATCGGACCGGGCTGGGGCAATGGTAAGGCGACGGCAACCTTGTTCGCGCGGGAAGGGGCGTCTGTCATGTGTGCGGATGTCAATCTGACCGCAGCAGAAGAAACCGCGCAATTGATCCGCGACGAAGGCGGCGTGGCCGAAGCGGTGGCGGCGGATGTTTCCAGCCATGCCGATATCCAGGCGATGGTTGAAGCCACCGTTGCGCGTTTCGGGCGGATCGATGTGCTGGATTACAATGTCGGGCTGGCCCATGTTGGTGGCGTTGTGGAACTGTCAGAAGAAGACTGGGACCGCATGCATGATATCAATCTGAAGGGCTGCTTTTTGACATTAAAGCACGTCATTCCGTTGATGGAGGCACAGGGCAGCGGGTCTATCATTAATATCTCCTCTATCGCCTCCATTCGCTATCTGGGTTTTGCCTACACGACCTATTACACGACCAAGGCTGCAATGAATCAGATGACCAAGGCGCTGGCGGTGCAATACGCGCCAAAAGGCATTCGGGTGAATGCGATCCTGCCGGGGCTGATGAAGACCCCGATGGTTGAGAAATCCGCAGGATTGGCGAAGGAATATGCAGGCGGCGATGTCGATAAAATGTGGGCGGTGCGCAATGCGCAATGTCCTATGGGCCATATGGGCGATGCCTGGGATGTAGCCTATGCTGCCTTGTTTCTGGCGTCTGATGAATCAAAATATGTCACGGGGCTGGAAATGCTGGTCGATGGCGGGATAACGCTGAAATGCAATTAAGGATGATTTGATGCACCGCTTGGCTTTGCTGTTGATATCCATTTTGGTCGGTCTTTCGGCGATACCCGCCCGCGCGGAAATTCCGTATCGGTATTCGGTGCAGGAAGGATTCATTATCGCCATTGACGATGTGTCCCGTCGCAGCGTGCCACAGGATGACCCTGTCGCACGGGCCGCATTGAACGGGTTGGCCAATCTGCTGGAAAGTGACGCCTATCGCATCCCAGTGGAATATGGTCGCACCCTGGCCTGGAATCAGGGGGAACGTTTGACCATTGGCATGGATCGCGACAGTCAGCGGGCATTGTATAAACAGGCCCGGTCCAGCGATGCCTCGCGCCCGGTGCCTGCCACTATACTGTTTTTACGCCTGATGGTACGGGACCAGCCCGATGGGACCGCAACGGCGGCTGCGTGGCTGGATCTTGTTGACGTAACGCGTGGCGACGTTCGGGCGCGCTATGCCTCAGACCCAGTCAATATTGCGTTCCAGGATGGATGCAGTGAAAATCCGGTCTGTCGGGCTACAGGCGTGGTTGAATCCCTGATGCCGTTTTTTTCGAATTCTGCCGACCAGATCCTTCAGCTTCTGGGCCCGGCGCCGCCCCGTGGCTATGGCGATGTGCCACCTGCCTGGCTGGTCGATGCGATACGCTATCGTGTCGATTTCCGCGATGTCCCAGACGACATTCGCGCGGATGCCGTGGACGCCCTGCAGATAGAATTCCCTTACTATCTGGCATCAACCATCGACCGCGATGAGCCTGGACGTTTTGTTCTGACCTATGAAACCCAGGCCCCCAGCTGGTGGCTCGTCGACCGACTGATGGAGGTTTTCGCAGACCTATCTTATGCCGCCAGGATAGACCCCAGACCCAACGGCCTTAGGATATCGCCGGCGGAGTAAGACCGCGCATTTCACCATTCGAAACGCTGCACTCCTCAGGGTGAAGGTACATTTGTTGATACATCGTCACCCCGGACGTGATCCGGGGTCCAGAGCGGCAGGCTCGATTGGTGCGTGTGGCCCCGGATACCCGCCTGCGCGAGTATGACGGGGGGTGGGAGGCCCCATTCTCATCCTGAGGAGGCGCGATAGCGCCGTCTCGAAGGAGGGGCTGTAAGGGCGGTGCTTTCAGGAAGGTCACCCTTCGAGACGCTGCACTCCTCAGGGAGAGGGTGCTTTTGTCTGATACATCGTCACCCCGGACCCGATCCGGGGTCCAGGGCAGCAGGCGCGATTTGTGCGTGTGGCCCTGGATACCCGCCTGCGCGGGTATGACGGGGGGTGGGGAGCCATTCTCATCCTGAGGAGGCGCGGTAGCGCCGTCTCGAAGGAGGGGCTGGAAATGCGGTGCTTCCAGCGGGCTCCCCCTTCGAGACGCTGCGCTCCTCAGGGTGAGGGTGCATTTGTCTGATACATCGTCACCCCGGACGTGATCCGGGGTCCAGGGCGGCGGGTGCGATGGGGCTGTTTTACACCCGCTCCAGGCCGATTGCGATGCCTTGGCCGACGCCGATACACATGGTTGAGAGGGAGCGCTTGCCGCCGGTCAGGCTGAGTTCCAGCGCGGCGGTGCCGGTGATCCGGGCGCCGGACATGCCCAGCGGGTGGCCCAATGCGATAGCGCCGCCATTGGGGTTGATATGGGGCGCAGCCGGGTCCAGACCAAGGTCCCGCAAGACCGCAATTCCCTGAGAGGCAAAAGCTTCGTTCAGTTCAATCACGTCGAAATCGGATGGCGCCAAACCCAGCAAGGTACACAGCTTTTTGGTGGCGGGCGCTGGGCCCATTCCCATGATGCGGGGCTCAACACCGGCCGTCGCACCGCCCAGAATGCGGGCAATCGGGGTTAAGCCATGGGCCTTGGCAGCCGCTTCGGATGCGATGATCAAGGCTGCGGCCCCGTCATTGACGCCAGACGCATTGCCCGCGGTCACAGTTCCACCCTTGCGAAACGGCGTGCCAAGTGCTGCCAGTTTTTCCAGAGAGGTGCGGCGGGGATGTTCATCGGTATCCACGACAAGTGGATCGCCCTTGCGCTGGGGGATGGTGACGGGCGTGATTTCTTTTGTCAGACGACCATTGCCCTGGGCGGTGCTGGCCTTTTCCTGGCTGGCGAGGGCAAAGGCGTCCTGATCTTCACGGCTGACCTTGAAATCTTCAGCCACATTCTCGCCGGTCTCCGGCATGGAATCGATGCCATATTGCTGTTTCATCAGCGGATTCACAAAGCGCCAGCCAATGGTCGTGTCATAGATTTCGGCATTCCGGGAAAAGGCCGTATCAGCCTTTGGCATGACGAAGGGCGCACGGGACATGCTTTCCACGCCACCTGCAATGGCCAGGGAAATTTCGCCTGCCTTGATCGCCCGGGCGGCCGTGATGATCGCATCCATGCCAGAGCCGCACAGACGGTTCATTGTCGTTCCGGGGACAGATACCGGCAGACCTGCCAGAAGGCTGCTCATCCGGGCGACATTGCGGTTGTCTTCGCCGGCCTGATTGGCACAGCCGAAATAGACTTCCTCTACAGCGGCCCAATCCACCTTGTCGTTGCGCGCCATCAGCGCTTTGATCGGAACAGCGCCCAGATCATCGGCGCGCACGGCAGACAGGCTGCCGCCAAAACGGCCAATGGGGGTGCGGATATAGTCACAAATATAGGCATCAGTCATGTCAGGCAGCCTTCTCTTTTTTACCATGGGCGGCATCGGTGCGGGCATGAAGCGCGCGCAGGACGTCCAGTTCTTCCGTCGTGGGGGGCGGAGTTTCAGTCACGCTGTCGGCGAAAGCAACAGTCCAGCCGACTGTTGCCTGCACGGCGTCTCGTGTCACGCCCGGATGCAATGATGTGACTGTGAATTCTTTGCGGATCGGATCTGGTTCCCAGACGGCAAGGTCGGTAACCAGCAGCATCGGACCCTGTGTCGTGATGCCCAATCGCTTGCGATGATCCCCGCCTTCGCCATGTCCGAACGAGGTGTAAAAGTCGATTTTGTCCACAAATCCCCGCAAGGATTGCTTCATGGTGATGAAGACCTTCTGGCAGGAAGAGGCGATTTCCGGGGCACCGCCGCCACCCGGCAGTCGGATTTTCGGAGTGTGATAATCGCCAATCACCGTGGTGTTGATATTGCCGAAGCGATCAATCTGTGCGCCGCCCAAGAAGCCAACGGAAATCCGGCCCCCCTGCAGCCAATAGCGAAACATTTCCGGCACGGAGACGGTGGTCACCGCAGTTTCGCACAATTCCCCATCCCCGATGGAGAGGGGCAAAACATCCGGTTTGGTGCCGATGGTGCCGCTTTCATAAATCAGCGTGATATCGGGCGCATGGGTCAGGCGTGCCAGATTGCACGCGGCAGAGGGCGCGCCGATCCCGACAAAGACCACATCGTCATTTTTCAACGCGCGGGCTGCGGCAATGGTCATCATTTCTGTGGCTGAGAAGCTGCTCATGCTGCGGTCTCCTTCAGGCGGGCAATGCGGTCGGCAAAGGCGTCTGGTGTGGCATCCAGGACATTTTCCTGCATCCAGGTGGTGAACAGGTCCCGGTCCGCCGATACCTTGTCCCATTCCAGATAGGCGCTGTTGTCGCGATCATAATAGCCATGGGCATAGGAGGGCGTCGCGCCGCCTGGAACCTGGGCCAGCGCGGTTACGGTCCAGTTCGGCAGGATGCACAGATTGGGGTGCAGACCGCCAAAATCATCGACGATTTCCTCAACCGTCACCACAACGCGCCGGGCGGCCAGGGCGGCTTCTTTTTGAACGCCGATAATGCCTTCGATCAGCACATCGCCTTTGCGATTGGCCTTCTGCGCATGGATCACGGTGACGTCCGGACGCAGGGAAGGGACGGCTGCCAGAATTTCACCCGTAAAGGGACAGGTCACGGATTTGATATTGGGATTAACCCGCTTCAAATCCGCGCCCAGATATCCACGAAAGACTGCACAGGGCAGGCCTGACGCGCCCGCTTCATAGGCTTGCGCCATGGCGGAATGGGAATGTTCCTCCATCTCCAGCGCACGCGGCCATTGGTTTTCCACCGCATCGCGCATCCGGCGCAACAGGCCGACACCTGGATTACCCGCATAGGAAAAGACGACCTTTTTCACCCGCCCCATGCCGATCAACTGGTCATAGATAACATCGGGCGTCATGCGGATCAGGGTCAGGTCTGTGATGCCCTGGCGGATGACTTCATGGGCTGCGGCAAAGGGAATTAAGTGGGTAAATCCTTCAAAAGCAACGGTATCTCCGGATTTCACATTTTCCTGGATCGCGTCTTTAAGCGTCGTTATGGCCGCCATGCTGTGCCTCGCCGATTGGTCATGGAATATACAATACGATGAAGTAGGGACAGGACGATAGGGCCGGGTTGTTCCTTGACGCAAGGAATATGTTCGCATTATAGAATAATGTTCATATTACGAACAATTAAGAAGGTAGGATCCGTGCGCGCCGATACTTCCAGCTTTGTCGGCTCCTTTGCAAAGGGGTTGGCGGTCATTCGGTCCTTTGGGCCGGACAATCCGCGCATGACCCTGACGGAAGTCGCCGACCGCACCGGCACGTCCCGCGCCACGGCACGGCGGTTTCTGTTGACCCTGGTGGAATTGGGATATGCGACCAGCGACGGCAAATATTTTGAACTGACCCCCTTGGTTCTGACCCTGGGGCAGGCCTATCTGTCGGGCCTGAGCTTCTGGGAAGGGGCGCGTATTTATCTGGAAGAAGTGACGCGCGAAACAAAGCAATCCTGCAGCATCGCCATTCTGGATAAGGGAGAGGTTGTGTATGTCGCCCGTTCCAGCGCACCCCATCGCATTCTGTCGGATGCCATTTATGTCGGGGTGCGCCTGCCAGCCCATGCGACATCACTGGGGCAGGTTCTGCTGGCCTATGGGTCGGACCAGGCCTTGAACGCCTATCTGGCAACAGCACAATTGGTGCGGTTCACGGACAGGACATTGACCACACCGGGCCAGATCCGAAGCCGCCTTCAGGAAATCCGGGGGCGGGGATATGCCCTTGTTGAACAGGAACTGGAAACCGGTCTGATTTCACTGTCGTTGCCTTTACTGGATTTGTCGGGGGGTACGATTGCTGCGATCAATATCAGCGCCCATGCAGGGCGGATTGGGCGTGACGATATGGTAACGCAATACCTGCCGGCCTTACAACGTGCCGCCCATAGAATAGGCAAGACTGTTTAGGGTCGGCGCGGAAACCATTTTCCTTCTATTGCTGGTATTTTTCTGGCTTTCCGTCGGCCATGGACCAGGCGTGTGGTGTGGCGTTGTGGCATGCGGTCGTGAACTGCAATCTGCAGGCCCCATCGTCAGACTCGCCGTGCCTTGGTTCAATAATGTTCTTGATCCGATATTTCAGTAAGGAAAAGGTAAGAAAAACTATGAATATTAATTATTCCGTTTTTCGAATTTAACTGGTCATATGAATGATGCGGACGGACAATGAACCTTCAGGGCCTTCTGTCTTGTTCAACGATAAAGCGCAATTTCAGTATTAAGTGGAAATCTTCACGTAATGAATGAAAATCGATCCCAAAATCCAGAACCAAGACAAGTTAAGCCCTACATCGTAACACGAGAGCTTCTGCCGGTCATGGTCCTGGTAGTGGGATTCGTTCTTGTGTCCGGCGCGTTGCTGCATCTTTCCGTAAGACAACATAACGTGATTGCAGAGCAGGCCGCGCAGCATTTGGCGCGATCAAGCATTATGGTGTTACGCAACAATCTGACGAAGTTTGTCAGTGACTATGCCTATTGGAATGACACGGCTCAGAATACGATTGAGGATTTCAACGAAGAATGGGTATCGGACAACATAGAATCTTGGATCATTGATGGGCTGGAGATGGATGGCGTCCTGGCTGTGGGACATAAAAACAGGGTGATTGCGCGGGCCCACCGCAACGGGACACAAAGACTATCAGACCCCGCCTTTTTCCCAGCAGGACTGACAAGCTTGATTGACGCCGCCCGAGCACAACCGCAAACACTGGGAGAGGTTAGTCCTGCCATATCGGGGTTCTTCAGGGACGATCACGGCCTGTATCTGGCCTCTGCTGCGGTCATCATGTGGGAAGATGAACGCGGCGCGTCCTTGGATCAGGGGGTGCCGGGTGTTCTGATTTTCTTTAAAGCGATAGACGGTCCGGTGCTGAAGGAGATCGAAGCCCAGTTTCTGCTAAAGGGGCTGGAACTGAAAACAGATGCAAGCCCTGCAACCTTGAACCAATTACCCCTGAAAGCGGTCGATGGAACAATTTTAGGAAAGTTACAGTGGCGCGTTCAGGAAGCAGGCACGAACATGCTGCGGAATTTGATTGTCCCAATGACAGTTATTTCTGTTCTGATGCTCTGCACGGTGGGCTATATCGTTTGGCGAACATTTCGTGCGGCCAGACTGGTCGAAAATTATTATAAATGGCTAGAATCTCAGGCGCAGGAGCTTCTAAAGGCCCGCAACCTGGCCGAGGCTGCGAATCGCAGCAAGTCCCAGTTTCTGGCCACGATGAGCCATGAACTAAGGACACCCCTGAATGCAATTATCGGGTTTTCCGATATTATACGCGAGCCCCCAAACCAAATTCTGGGTCCTGAAAAAACAAAGGATTACGCAAATGATATCTTCAACAGCGGTCACTATCTCCTGACCCTCATTAACGACATCCTGGACATGTCCAAGATCGAATCCAAACGATTTGAGCTGCTTGAAGAAGTCGTGCCCCTGGATGACTTGATCCAGCAATGCTTAAAGCTTGTCAGTCGCGCCGCCGAAGAAAAAGGCATTGCGGTGCGTTGGACGGAAACGTCCATTTCCATCTTGTGCGACACGCGGGCGATGAAACAAGTCCTCATCAATCTGGTTACCAATGCCATTAAGTTTTCCCAACCACATACGCGTATCAAAATCGATATTCATCAGGGGGAGGAAGATTTCGTTATCAGCATTCAAGATCAGGGAATCGGCATGACGGATGAGGACATGGAAAGGGCATTGCTTCCCTTTGGCCAGGTGCGAGATGCTCATATCCGCGAGAATCAGGGGACCGGCCTGGGGCTGAATATCAGCCGTGCATTAACAGAACTGCATGGCGGCGGACTGACCATCACCTCCCAATATGAAAAAGGGACGACCGTCTCAATCCATTTACCGAATTATCGAATTGTTCCAGTCCAGAATGCCTCAGAAATTGGCACACCGGATGGTGGGATGTAGGCGGCTCATTCAGGATTTTAAACAGGACAAGAGTGTGCCGACCCAAGCGCGGGCTTCGCGAGCGGCGGTGCGCGACATCAAGGATATAAAGATGGTGGGCGATACTGGGATTGAACCAGTGACCCCTCGCGTGTGAAGCGAGTGCTCTCCCGCTGAGCTAATCGCCCATCTTGATTGGGAGGCTGAGGTACAGTCTGGGTCATTGTCTGTCAAGCAGGACCGGTCGGGCTGTTTGTGGCCCACTGGAGTTTTTTGCACTGCAAACGGCTGTTCTGACGGGATCCGGGTGGAAACCGTTTTGTTTCACTCCATATCTTTCTCATTATTAGTCTCAGGGGTAGAAATATGCGGCGACCCGGTGGTCTGGTTTTTGGTTTCATCTGTTTGTGCATCAGCGGTGCGTCGCCCGTCAGGGCCGATGTTCCTATCGACCTGACGCTTGAATATGAAGCCTATTTCGGGGGGATGCATGTCGCCTCCGCGCGAACACAGATTTATCGTGACGCAACCACGTATCATATCGAAGGGAAGGCCCGTGCCCGGGGACTGCTGGACTGGTACAGCGATTGGAAAGGGCAAGTATCCTCTCGCGGGCAGGTGGAAGAGGGGCTGAAGGTTGAACCCAGCACCCATGTCAATGACGGGGTCTGGCGCGGTAAGGAACGGCGCAACAGCCTGACCTTCAATCCCGATGGCACCGTGGATGTCACGCGGGACGCCCCCGATGAGGATGAAATCATCACCCCGGTGCCAAAGGACAGTATTCCAGGCAGCATTGATCCGATTACCGCCATTCTGTCCCTGTCTGGCCTGATCCAACAGGGGGAGCAGTGCCAGGGGACCGTCCCGGTCTATGATGGTCGCAGGCGCTATGACATGTCCGTCACGCCGGATGGGATGCGAACGTTTGAGCGGAATGATTACACCGTGTTTTCAGGTGAAGCGATGGCCTGTCGACTGGAATTTGATCGCATTGGTGGATTCCGGGAACAGACATCCAATAAATACACAAAGACCGCCCATAATCGGATGGTCTGGGTCGCCAGTCCTTTCCCAGACACGCTGCCCATCCCAGTGCGGGTCGAGGTTGATACGGATTTCGGAACATTAATCGTCCACCTGACCGCTGCACGGTATCGCGATCAGGAAGTCGCCCTGGAACCCGGCGGGGATAATCTGGCGGACGACTAGATCCGGCGCCCGTTTCAATAACATGGCCCCAAAAGAGAAAACGCGACACCGTTTCCAGCGTCGCGTTTTCCTTTAACGGCAAAAGCAGAAGTCGCTTTTACTTGTCTTCTTCACCCTCGTCGTCGTCCTGATGGGCGGCGTCCAGGATGCGTTCTGCGGTTTCTTCATCGACCAGTTCCGCCGCCGCTGCTGCAACCTGTGCTGCCTGGCGTTCGGCTTCTTCGGCCATGTCGATATTGGCGCGTTCGGCTTCGGTCACAACGACGTCCTCGCCGCGTGCCTTGCGTTCGGCCTGGGCTTCCGCTTCTTCTTGCGACTGGGCGACGTTGACCTGGACAGTCACAATCACTTCCGGGTGCAGTTTGATGCGGAAGTCGAAGATCCCGATGGTTTTCACCGGGCGTTCCATCATCACCTGACCACGACCGACCTGGATACCCGCTTCGACAATAGAGTCCGCAATATCGCGGGCGGTAACGGAACCGTATAACTGGCCGGTATCGGACGCAGCGCGGATCAGGATGACCGACAGGCCGTTCAAATCATTGGCGACACGTTCGGCTTCGCTCTTGCGTTCCAGGTTGCGGGCTTCCAGTTCGATCCGTTGGGATTCGAAACGCTCCCGGTTCGACTTGGTTGCGCGCACGGCCTTGCCTTGCGGCAGCAGGAAGTTACGAGCATAGCCGGGCTTAACGGCGACTTCGTCACCCATTTGGCCCAGTTTCTCGACACGTTCGAGAAGGATAATCTGCATGGCTGTATCCTCCTATCGGATCACATAGGGGATGAGACCCAGGAAACGGGAGCGCTTGATCGCTGTGGACAAGGCCCGTTGTTTCTTGGCGCTCACCGCGGTGATGCGGGACGGAACGATCTTGCCGCGTTCAGAAATGAAGCGCTGCAGGGTTTTCACATCCTTGTAATCAATCGCCGGCGCGTTTGGGCCGGAGAAAGGGCAGGTTTTCTTGCGGCGGAAGAAAGGCCGCCGTGTTGCTGCTGGTCGCATACCCATCAATTTTCCTCCCGATCATTATATTCACGACGCGGACGGCGCTCGCTGCGCTCCATCCCGGTATCGTCGCCAAATTCGCGACGCGGACCCCGTGGGCGATCACCACCCCGGTCGCCGCGATCTCCACGGTCACCCCGATCCGGGCGATCTCCACGATCGCTGCGTTCCGGGCGATCACGCTCGTCACGACGGGCCAGAACCACGGAAGGTTCGGTCGGCAGGTCTTCGGTGCGAACGGTCATGAACCGCAATACGTCATCATGCAAACGCAGGCGACGTTCCATTTCGACAACGGCATCCGAGCCGACATCGTAATTCATCAGGACGTAATGTCCCTTGCGATTCTTGTTCATGCGGAAGGCGAGGCTGCGAAGGCCCCAATATTCACGGCGGGCAATGGACCCACCGGCTTCGGTCAGGATTTCCTGAGCCATGTCTGCAATGGTTTCGACCTGTGCAGCCGAAACGTCCTGCCGTGCGATCAGCACGGTTTCATAATGCGCCATCAATGTGACTCCCTATGGCTGTTTCACGGTCCGGCGCAGTGGGTCGAATGAAGCAAAACCTCAAACCACCTCTGCCGCCCGGCCCTAGCCGGCCTCCTATCAGCAAGACGAAAACGCCTCAAAGACCAGCAAGGAGTGTCGCCCAGGATCAACCCTGATCCCAGAACGAGCGGCTTATAGGGGAAGAGAGGGGGGGATGCAAGGGGGATATCGGTCTATGTTCCGTCGGGTTGAAGAAGAATATAACTTGCACGTTTTGTGATACTGTTTCAGTGTACTAGTAATAAGTGTTGAACGCGTTGTAACACGACTTGGTTTGGTTGATTTTCATGCAATTTCTGAATGATAACTAGGAATTATGGTGATTGAGCAAGTCGCTCAAATACTGGGGCATGATAAGATCGTGGCGGCGGGATCAGAAACCCTGTTAGCCAAAGCGACTAAACTATTGTTGGCTGGGGAAAGTGGCTGCGGGAAAACCAGCATCGCCGCCAGCATTGTTTCGCGCCTAGCCCATACTCATCACGTTCTGACACTTTGCGCTGACGAAGAACGCCAATCACAGTCTTACTATGTCTTCCATCAGTTGAGACGCAACGATCAAAATGCTCAGCGCTTGAATCAGGCACTCGAGATTGGCCGTGAATTTGTATATGAAGAAATCCCATTTGCTAAGCCGTTTCAGTCACTTGTCAATCTTATCAGCTCTTTGCATAATCAGGAAACACTGAGGGTAATCGCGACAGAATCTGATCATGTTTCAGAAGGGGTTATCGACCTTTTTTCAGCCATGACAAAGTCGCGACCGCTATTACTTTTTATAGACGATATCCAATATCTTGATGCGCCATCATCAAGATTGTTACTTAAGCTAATGAAAAAAGGGCGTGATTGGCCTCACCCAATCAAAATTCTCGCGACGCTGAATAACACGGCGATAGAGCGCAACCCTCTTTCTGAACAACAAGCTAAACTGATCGGGTTTTTGTCGCCGGTAACTCACGTACACAAGTGTCGCCAGAGCCAGTTTGGGGCATTACTGAATGCTTTTGGCCTGCAGGGACCTATTGCGTCGCAAGACTTAAAGATGCTCTTCGATTGTTCAGGAGCACATTTGGAAATAGTTCGCACCTTTGTTGAGGATGCCAATCTTCAGGGAATCTCTTCAAAGGCATTATTTGCCGGGCAAACAGAGGCCTTGGTAACGCTATTGCACCGCTATCTCACCGAGACTGGATTTTACGGTAGTGGGGCCGAAGTAATCTTAGCCGCTGCCGCGATTTGCGGACAAAACATCGTAGAGGAGGAGGTGGTCTGCATTACCGGTGCAGAACTATCTGAGGTTAAGCGCAGTATTGCAGCAGCGATGCGGTGGAAGTTGTTGGAAGAAGAGATGGGAGTGCCTCGTTTCCGTCACGAAATCACACGTCACTATTTTGAAAACAGTCGGCGCTCGGAACGGTCGGGCTTGCACGGAACCTATGCCAAATGCCTTCAAAAGATGAGGCCTGCAGAGTTCGGTCTGCATTTTACACACCTGAAAAAAGCCGGTCTAATCCATGAAGCTGGCACCGCCTATTGCCTTTGGGCAATCCGTGCTGCGGTAATGCACGCCACAATGGACCTTCCAACATTGGATTGGTCATCACCTCCCTGGCACGAGGTAGAGTACCTTGGCAGTGCCCTGAACGATGTCTTGAAAGCGATCGATATTTATCGGGAAGGGCAATATGAAATCGCATACAAACACCTTTCAGCAATCGTTGAGGCTGTGCCAGACGAGATATTGGCAGAGCGCGACGGTCTGATGGCTATGTGTTTGCTGCAAAGTTTAGTACAAGAGGATCGAACTGCGGCTGCGGCCCTACTAGAACCTTGGCGGGACCAGTTACAGGACGCAAGTGATACTTGGGTGCGGCTGATGATGTCGCTAATGTTTGCCCAGGTTCAGTTAGGGCTGTTCACAGAAGCCAGGCAGTTAGAACGTGAGGTTTTGAGGCGCCTTGAGAGGTTTCGCCGTCGTGACGAAGGCGTTCGGCATCTGCTCAACAGGTTTCAAGCGGCCAGTTGTATGCTGCATGCAAGCGAAATTGCCATACGCAGAACGGAGCGCCTCATCGAAGAGCTAGAAAAGCTGCCGCCTGGTGAGGGTTATCTGGAAAGCAACACTCACTTCGTTGCTCTGTCTAATGCATCAGGACTTGAACTAGCCGCTGGTAACTATCAAAAATCGGTCGACTATGCAGAACGCGCATTAACCCTGCGAGGCAACGCCCCCTCTAGAAGGTTCCAGTCCTTTGCGCCCGCGTTGAGCAATCTCCTAGTTGCTCATGCCCTTGCACATCCATCTCAAGTAGAGAACCTCGTGTCGATATACGAACACACATTTGAGTTAAGGCCTGAAGATGAGGATAGCATACTGTTTCGGAACAATCAGGCTGGAATCCTGATTGCAGCCGGACGACTGGAGCAAGCCAACGCGTTGTTGACAGAGGATTATCTATCCATGAAGAATACACCGCATTGCGATGGTTACTTCTTCTATTTCACAACGCAAAACCTTGCCTTGTCGGAGTATTTAGCAGGGGCAACGGAGCGTGCGATGGCTTTACTTGATGAAGCACGTGAGAGGGAAGGTGATCTTCTTCCAGATTGTACAAGTTATCTGATTCAGCGGCACCTCTACGTACGTGCAATCTGGGAATCTAACCCCAAATTAACATTGTTGGAACAAAACAGCCTTCTGACGGATATGGCTGAGCAACAAGGAAAGGTCGGCCCTAGCTGGTCGTTTTTTGGCCGCTTGCCTTTATTTACGTCCATCGAAATCTGGTCGCTTATGTAGGTACAAATTTGTTTACACGCGTAAGGCCGATACCTATCAGGCAAGCTGCCATGGCTTCATAAGTTAAATCCATGAACTGGAAGGAATGAGCAACGGCGCCATTGCGTGTTAAATGGGGAATGGCATTAAGATCCGTGATATAATAGAGACCAGTATCAGCGATCCTGAAATCAACCCGGCTGATCCCATCTAAAGTAAGCAAACTATGGGCGGTTGAGGCGGCACTGCATACCTTCTTTGCGAGCACTGGTTCGAATTGGCTGAAATCCCAGTATTCATAAGCATCGTTGAAAACCGTTTCAAAAGTAAGGTACTGATCTCCAAGGTTGAAGTTCCCATCCAGGATTACACTGCAAGGGGGCAGGCTGACCGCATCCAAGCCGCCGATGACAGGCACTTCCACTTCTTGCCCAGGAATAAAGACTTGAACCATTAAAGGCTGATCCAATTCATTTGAGCGATTTTTCAGGAAAGATTCTTTCTCTTCGCTCCAACAAAACACTGAATGCTCGTCGATACCAATCGACGCGGATTCATAAACCGGTTTTGCAATAACTTTTTGGCCGATAGGTGGTTTGAGATTACTGGTCCAACCAAGATTGGGGGAAAAGAGCCAACTTTCGGGAACCGGAAGCCCAAACTGGCGCAATAGAGTGACAACATGAAATTTGTTTTCCGTCAAAGCCAGTCCATAAGGATCCATTGTGCAGGTTGCTATGTCATGCGCTGCACAAAAAAGTGGAACAATAGCGGAAGCGGCCCGCGCCTGAATGGGCGATACGGTGCTATAGGCGATATGATTTGTCTGTTTCAAATCAATATTAACTGTTTCGCTGATAAAATTGAAGAAATCAGCCTCGCTTTGAAACAGTTCGCAATAAGCAACGACACTTCGCAAAGCCCACAGTAAATCGCTGACCTCACCGTCTGAAAAGAACTCCGTAACAATGGGATGCTCCTGCCAGTATTCGGCACGTTCAGAGCCGGATACATGCGCCACCAGAGAGAAACGGGTCTCTGCACCTTTGTCTTTAGCCAGTTCAATCAACTGGGCAACAATGCGTGGAATAGGATGCACCATAATTCCTAGTTATCATCCCTGGATGCGTTTCATGGCCTCCTCTAGGCTGCGGTCGCTGACGGCGGTGTAGATTTCGGTGGTGGAGATTGAGCTGTGGCCGAGAAGGCGTTGGGTGTGGCGGAGGTCTAGGCCGTTTTGCAACAGGTGGGTGGCGGTTGTATGGCGGATCATATGCGGGGTGACGTGGCGGCTAAGTGGCGCGCTGCGGGTTAGGGCGGCGAGGCGTTTGCGGATGATGGTGGGGGTGAGCGGCATGCCCTTGCTGTTTATAAGCAACCGTTTGATAGGGGGATAGCCTGTTGGCTGCCACGCGTCCCGGACTGTCAGATAGTGGCGTAACTGATCCTTCAAAAGATCATCGGTTATCGGTACCCAGCGTTCACGATTGCCCTTGCCGTGAACACGCAAGCCATTGGCATCATTGGCCAGGACATCGCCTGCTGTGAGTGCACAAAGTTCTGAAACGCGCACTGCCGAGGCATAGAGTAATTCAAGCGCCAGAAGACTGGTAAGGGCATTGAAGCGATCTGGCCTGTGTTGGCACCCGTCAAAAGATAGGGAACCGCTGTGATGCAAAAAGGGACGGCGAGCGGCACTTAACAAGGCTGCAATTTCTTCCCGGCTTAAGCCTCTTGGAAGGCGCTGTGGCAGTCGTATGCGCAGATCCATGCGGTGAAAAGGGGTGACGGGGACTCTGTCCTCTAACTCCAGCCATCGAAAGAACGCTTTCAGACAGGCGATACGGCGTTTTACCGATGCCGGGCTCAATCTTCGCGGCCCCATAAGATAGGAGAGATATCCACGCAGTGTCTCTCTATCGACATTTTGCGCTTCCATATCCACGCCCAAATATCTCTGAAACTCCGCTAAATCAATGGCATAGGCTCGCAGGCTGTGGGGGGACAGGCTCTTTCCCACGCGGCAATGGTTTAAAAATACCTCGCAGCCTTGTGCCAGGCGCAAGGGGTTTGTTTCTAATTTCATTGGGATTCCTTTGGCATTTCAGAACATTCCTTCAGGTGTGGAATTTGACTGAAAAGACCTTCTGTGGCTACGCATCAAGCGATGAATATGATTCGGAAACGCACGCGATATTGATGATTCTACTTTGGTTATTTTTACTTTGTGGATTAGGTAACGGAGCGATATTTCCAATATTTTTATGTATTAAATATAATCTTGATATGTAAACTTCATAAAAATAGGTATTCAGGTCATTTTTTATTTGAATGCTTATCCGAATCGGCCGATTCTCTTTGTTAACAAGGAGAGACAAGATGCAAGATCCGCAAGAGATGAAAACCGTGATGGCAGATTTGATCGCGCGTGAGTTAAAGCGCCTGGCGACACTGTCAGATATCGTGGTTTACACATTGTATGACCCTGAAATGCCCGATGAACCCTTGGATTTCTCATTGTTGGATCGTGAGGAGTTGGGGGAGTCCATCCAGTTGGATATCGACTTTGCCTTTGAGGGGGTGGCGCTTTGGTATTTGTGCCGGCGGGAGGGCGATGCTTTCAGCGCCAAGAAAATACTGATCCAGATTCGCGATGGCCGATTCGTACATGGTCAGGTTGGTGACTTTGACGGGTTTTGGGATGAATTCCCGCAATATGTCTCGGAAGACCGCTGGGTCCGTTCGGCCGTTCTGCAGGGCGGTGTGAATGATGATTCGGAGTTTTCCGACCAATTCGCCGCCGCCGCTGAGTAAGAATTAAGTAAATCTGGAGTTTGACCTCTGATTTACATGAGAGTTTCACCCTGGCAGGGGTAAAGCGTCCCGGATGATTGCGTCCGGGGCGCTTTGCTTTTATGTGCGGCTTTGTGGGGTTGTGTGTTGATGGCTTGACAGAAAACCGTCTCCGTCTATGACTGAGCCCGGTTTACCGCGCGGTTTTGGCGCGTTTGGCACGAACAATGCCCGATAGAGCGGGCAGGAGGGGGCAAGAATGACGCGGGCATTTGTATTTCCAGGTCAGGGCAGTCAAGCCATTGGAATGGGTAAGGATCTTGCCGATGCTTTTCCTGTCGCGCGCAGTGTATTCGAAGAGGTCGATGACGCGCTGAACCAGAAGCTGTTCAAGCTGATGCAGGATGGCCCGGACAGCGATCTTACGCTGACAGAAAATGCGCAACCGGCCTTGATGGCGGTCAGTCTGGCGGTTGTCCGGGTGCTGGAATCAGAGGGCGGGCGATCCCTTTCTGATATGGTTGAATGCGTCGCCGGGCACAGTTTGGGGGAATATTCGGCCTTGGCGGCGGCACGTGCCTTGGAACTGGCCGATACGGCGCGGCTGCTGAAGCTGCGCGGCAAGGCGATGCAGGCTGCTGTTCCCGTAGGCGAGGGGGCGATGGCTGCCATTCTGGGGTTGGATCTGGAGCAGGCGGAAGCGGTTGCCGCACAGGCGGCCCAGGGCGATATTTGTGCGGCTGCCAATGATAATGCGCCGGGACAGGTTGTGATTTCCGGGACCAGGGCTGCCGTAGAGCGGGCGATTGAAATTGCCAAGGAAAAGGGCGCAAAACGCGCCATGCTGTTGCCGGTTTCCGCCCCCTTCCACTGCGACCTGATGGCCCCGGCAGCGGATGCGATGGCGCGTGCGCTGGCGGAAACTGTTATTCAGCCACCAGCGGTGCCGATTATCGCCAATGTCACGGCAGCACGTTGTATTGATCCGGAAGCCCTGCGTACCCAATTGGTGGAACAGGTTTGCGGGCGCGTGCGCTGGCGCGAATGTGTTTTGACGATGAAGGATCTGGGCGTCGATACGCTGGTCGAAGTGGGTGCGGGTAAAGTACTATCGGGACTGGCGCGGCGCATCGATAAGGATTTGACCGGCGTTGCGGTTAATGGTCCTGCGGATGTTGAGGCTTTCTTAAAGAGCCTGTAATCCTGGACTGATCGGTAACGTCTTTAAGGAATCCATTTGGAAAGGGAGTTGGAATGTTTGATTTAACAGGCAAAACAGCCTTGGTGACAGGCGCGACAGGCGGCATTGGTGGCGAAATTGCGGTCGCTCTGCACGCGGCTGGTGCGACGGTCGGGCTAAGTGGCACGCGGGCAGAGCGTTTGCAGACCCTGGCCGATACGCTGGGCGATCGCTGTTTTGTCCTGCCCGCCAATCTGTCCGACCCGCAAGGGCCGGAAGACCTGGCAAAGGCGGCAGAGGCTGCCATGGGCAGTATCGATATCGTAGTCAATAATGCAGGGCTGACCCGCGATAATCTGGCGATGCGCATGAAGGACGAAGAATGGGATCAGGTGATCGCGGTCAATCTGACGGCGGCCTTTCGCCTGTCACGGGCCTGTTTGCGGGGCATGATGAAGCGCCGCTTTGGCCGAATCATTGGCATAACATCCATCGTTGGCGTTACAGGCAATCCTGGTCAGGCGAATTATGCGGCGTCCAAGGCCGGGCTGATCGGCATGTCAAAATCCCTGGCACAGGAAGTCGCCAGCCGGGGGATCACGGTCAATTGTGTGGCGCCGGGTTTCATTGAAACGGCTATGACAGATGAATTATCCGATGCACAGAAGGAAAAGCTGATGGGCGCGATTCCCGCAGGGCGTATGGGATCTGCGCAGGAAATTGCGGCAGCGACATTGTATCTTGCTTCAGTCGAGGCTTCCTATGTGACCGGTCAGACCCTGCATGTAAATGGCGGTATGGCAATGATCTGAGGGTGTTCGTGACAGAAGGGGTTTCCGGGCGCGACTCGGGGTATCTTGCATTCTGTCATTCAGTTGACACGATGGGCTGGTCCTTCCAGTTTAAGTGTGATAGGCAGGCGCCGTCGCGCTGAGAAAGCGGCGCTGGCAAAGGGTTAATCAGTAAGTTAGGCACTAAGGTCGGCCGGTTCTCCTGGGCCGCGACAAACAAGGGAAAGAATGATATGAGCGACGTTGCGGAACGTGTAAAAAGCATTGTTGTTGAGCATCTGGGCGTGGATGCCGACAAGGTTGTAGAGTCGGCCAGTTTCATTGATGATCTGGGCGCTGACAGCTTGGACACTGTTGAACTCGTGATGGCCTTCGAAGAAGAATTTAATTGCGAAATCCCTGACGACGAGGCCGAAAAAATCGCCACCGTCCAGGATGCGATTACGTTTATCGAAGCACACAAGTAAGTCATTTGCGGGATCGGGTGGTCGATTCTTCGGCCGCCCGACACTGACTTTGACTGGTTTATACCGATTGACTGTTCACTTCGATAACAATGCGTCTTTGGCCGGTTGAGGCAGTATGGCCTCTCCTGGAAAACAGTGCGTTTGAATCCTCTCCTCGGGGCGATAGACTGATACTTTTTGGTATCCTTCATGTCTCGCGGAGTGTCTTATTTTACGATGCATTGGTCGGACAAGGTTAGGATGGGGCAATAATGAAGCGTGTTGTCGTCACAGGCCTCGGTGCCGTAACCCCGCTTGGGGTGGGTGTTCAGAATGTTTGGGATCGTTTGATTGATGGAAAATCGGGCATTACGCCGGTTTCCACATTCGATGTATCAGATTTGCCTGCCAAGATCGCTGGCATGGTTCCTCGCGGTACAAAAGACGATGGTGCCTTCGACCCGGAAGAATGGGTCGAGAAAAAAGAACTCAAGAAAATGGACACCTTTATCGCCTTCGCGCTGGCAGCGGCTGCGCAGGCGGTTGAGGATTCCGGTTGGCGTCCTGACGCAGAAGAAGATCTGGATCGCACCGGTGTGATGATCGGGTCTGGTATTGGCGGTCTTGCCGGGATTTCCGAAGGCTCTGTCATTCTGGAAACCCGCGGTCCGCGCCGGATGAGCCCGTTTTTCATTCCAGCCAGTCTGATCAATCTGGCCAGTGGCTATGTGTCCATTGTCTATGGATTCCGTGGACCTAACCATGCGGTTGTGACGGCATGCGCGACGGGAACCCATGCGATTGGGGACGCCGCGCGCCTGATCATGTTTGGCGATGCCGATGTTATGTTGGCAGGCGGCACGGAAGCCGCAGTGTGCCGCATTGGCATGGCGGGCTTCGCTGCTTCCCGGGCCTTATCGACCAATTTCAATGATACCCCGGAACGTGCATCTCGCCCCTGGGATAAGGATCGCGATGGCTTCGTCATGGGCGAAGGGGCGGGCGTTGTCGTTCTGGAAGAACTGGAACATGCCAAGGCACGGGGTGCGAAAATTTATGCCGAGGTCCTGGGATATGGTCTGTCGGGCGATGCCTACCATATCACGGCGCCATCAGAAGATGGATCAGGCGGCTTCCGTGCGATGCAAGGCGCCTTCCGCAATGCCGGTATCGGTGTTGATAAGATCGATTATGTGAATGCCCATGGAACCTCTACCCCGTTGGGGGATGAGATTGAATTGGGCGCTGTGAAGCGGCTTTTTGGCGATCACGCGTATCAGATCGCCATGTCTTCTACAAAATCCGCAATCGGGCATTTGTTGGGCGCCGCCGGGGCGGTGGAAGCAATTTTCTCGGTCAAGTCGATTCAGACCGGAATCGTTCCGCCAACACTTAATCTGGACAATCCGTCGGACAGCTGTGACATCAATCTGGTCGCCCATACAGCGCAGGAACGGAAGGTCGACTATGCACTTTCCAACAGTTTCGGCTTCGGGGGCACCAATGCCAGCATCATCTTTGGTCCGGCCCCTTAACGGAAAAATTCAGTCAGATCCCTGTCGCAGCAACCGTTCTGTGGGATACAGGGTATAGGGGGGGCGATGGGACGGCTATCGCTGGGGCAGCAAGGGCTGATCTGGTGTCTGATATTTGTTGTGTTGGACGCCGCCCAGGCTGTGTATTTTGGCGGAATTCTGCAGCGCCTGGATGGATTTCTGATGGGCGGTCTGGTGTTTGGATTGTCGTCAATCGGATGCATTCTGTGGACAGTGTTCAGGCGCCCGCAGCAGCTTCAGGTCGTCTTTGACAACAGGCCGTCTGTTCTAGGGGTTAATCTTTCTGCGGCGGGCGGCTGGATGGCGTATTTCATCGCCATTCAGGTCATTGAACCAGCCGTCGCCTTCACGATCTTTTCTGGCGTAATTCCCCTGACAACGATTGTTGCGAAGCGGATGGGCTTTGCAGAGGCGCAATCATCGCGCAATGGCGTAGAGGCTCTTGGCAACGGTGTCTTGACCCTGGGGATGCTCTTACTGGCGGCATTCACTCTGTTGGGCTGGTCTGGATTTGTGCGGGGCGGCATTGGAACGGGCCTTCTGGGACTGGTTTTTTCCGCGATTGCAGGCATCCTGATCGCCATGATGCTGTTATACAGCAAGCGTTTGGATCTTCGCGGATTGGAACCGGTGCCGCAATTCGGGTTCCGGTTTCCAATTTATCTGGTTCTGACTGCTATAGGCTATGCCTCCGGTATTGATGCCAAGGCAGCTGTTCCGTTCACAGACCTTCTATATGCGGTTGCCATCGGCATGGTGGTGCTGGCTTTCCCCATCTATGCGGTCCAGAAGGCAGTTTCCCTGACAACATCCCTGACGATCAGCTCCGTCGCGGCGATTGCGCCCCTGATTGTCTTTGGCTTGCAGGTTCTGGAAGGGCGGGTTGATTATTCCAATTCGACCTCTGTGGGACTTGCTGTATATTTCATGGGTGCAATCATTGCAGCCGTGGGCAGTGCGCATGCGGCGACCCGGAAAAAAAGCCTGGCCTGATCAGATCTTTAGCCGATAGGAGCATGCGTGTCAGAGCCGTCTGAAGACCCAACAGATAATGAACCTGCCGGCACACCACCTTCCCCCAAACGCGGCGGATTGGGCCGGGCCCTGCGCCGGACTCTGATTTTATGTCTTGTTGTCGGTGTTGTGCTGGCGGGGGCGGCCATTTGCGTGGTGTTCTGGGCACAGGATACCTATCACGCATCAGGGCCACTGCAGCAAGAAGTCGAAGTGGTGATCGAGCCTGGGGCCAGCCTGCAGCGCATCGCGGCGAATTTACAGCGGGCAGGCGTCATTGAATATCCTAAGGTTTTTATCGCTATGCTGCGATATCAAAACCAGCATACCCAATTGAAGGCGGGGGAGTATCGCTTCCTGCCCGGCCAGTCCCAAGCGGAAGTGGCGCAGACGTTGATCGCCCATCATGTGATAGAACATCGTATCACAATTCCAGAAGGGCTGACCGTTTCCGAGATTTTCGGAATTATTGAGCAGACCGACGGTTTAACCGGGGGGCTGCCGCCAAAGTCACCGGAAGGCACGCTGTTCCCGGAAACGTATCAATATCGTCGGGGCGACAGTCGCGCCTCCATCGTTGACCGTCTGCAGTCGAAAATGGCGGCAACGGTCCAGGAATTATGGCAATCCCGTGCTGAAAACCTGCCTTACAGCACCCCCGAAGAGGCGGTGATCCTGGCGTCGATTGTGGAAAAGGAAACCGGTATTGCATCGGAACGCGCCCATATTGCCGGCGTTTTTGTCAATCGTCTGCGCAAGGGCATGCGCCTGCAATCGGACCCGACAATTGTCTATGGTCTGACGCAGGGTGACGGGCCGTTGGGTCGCGCTTTGACCCGGCAGGACTGGAAACTGGAAAATCCTTATAACACCTATCTGATCACAGGATTACCACCCGGCCCGATTGCAAATCCCGGCCGGGACGCGCTGATCGCTGCCATGCAGCCAATGAAGACAAAGGATATTTACTTTGTCGCGGATGGCACAGGGGGGCATGCATTTGCTGAAACCTTGACCCAACATAACAGAAATGTCGCCAAGTGGCGCAAGATCAGAGATGCCGTTGAGTAAATGCATAAAATCGAATGAGAGAATTACTCGATTTCGGTAGAATTCATATGCTAAGGTTTCACCTGGTTTGTTCGACGGTATGTTTTGGTGTGTCCGGGGGGAATTCTGGACGTGATGTTAGATCAAGTATTGAAGCGTTTGATCCGGTACGGTCGTTTGGTCGTCGTCGACGCGAAGGGTGCAAAAAAAGAATATGGTAATGCGGGTGAAACCGAGGATCAGTCCGACGGGACAGAGCCGCTTACCATGCATTTGCACGATAAAACAGTTGCCTGGACCATTGCGCTGAACCCGGACCCCGCCTTTGCAGAGGCCTATATGGATGGGCGCCTGTCCTTCACGGGGGGGCGCATATGGGATTTTCTTGAACTTGTTGGTCGAAATATAACCAGCGGCTCCGGGGCAAGCATGCCTGCCAGCATTGGCCGCGCTTTGGGCTTTATGATGCGCAAAGTGCATCAATTGAATCCCGCCGGGCTTTCCCGTCAGAACGTCGCGCATCACTATGACTTGTCGGGTGAACTGTATGACCTGTTCCTGGACAAGGATCATCAGTATTCCTGTGCATATTTTCCGACATCAGAGGCAGGCCTGGAAACGGCACAAACCGCAAAGAAACGCCATATCGCAAACAAACTACTGCTGAAGTCCGGTATGCGGGTGCTGGATATCGGCTGTGGTTGGGGTGGTATGGCGTTGAGCATCGCCAAACAGGTTGAGGGCGTCCATGTGCTGGGCGTTACATTGTCGACTGAACAATTGGCGATTGCGCGCAAACGCGCGGACGAGGAAGGTCTGGCCGACCGCGTGAAGTTCGAACTGATCGACTATCGCTTTGTTGAGGGACAGTTTGATCGCATCGTGTCTGTGGGCATGTTCGAACATGTTGGCGTCCCGAATTACCAGGCGTTCTTTGATAAGGTTCAGTCCTTGTTGACCGATGATGGCGTGGCGTTGATCCATGCGATCGGGCGCAATGAGGGACCGGGCATTACAAGCCCTTTTATTCGAAAGTATATCTTTCCAGGTGGATATATTCCCGCCCTTTCGGAGGTTATCACACGCATTGAAAAGACGCGCCTGTGGATGACGGATATTGAAATTCTGCGTCTGCATTATGCGGAAACATTAAAGCACTGGCGCTATCGCTTCCTGGAGAATTGGGACCGGGCGGAGCAGATTTATGACGCGCGCTTTTGTCGGATGTGGGAGTTTTATCTGGCCGTGTCTGAGATGAGCTTCCGCTATGACACGCTGATGGTCTGGCAAATCCAACTCTCCAAGCGGTTGGAAACCGTGCCCCTGACACGAGACTACCTCTATTCCAAGGACGCGTGATCCGTCACGGTTTCGTCAGACAGGGATGCTATAATGCTTGCATTGAGGAGTCGGGCAGGAGGCATTGATGTCTGTTGGGTCATGGTCATTTGCATTCATAGGATTGATCCTGATGGTCGGGGTGGAGGCAAAAGCCGGGGATTTCATCGTTTTAAGCGATTTGCCCTATACTGAGGATCAACAGCGGGTTTTTGAAGATCAGATTATTCCGGCGATTAAGGCGGACTTGGCCCCTTTTGTTATTCATGTTGGTGATTTCAAAGGCAGCAAAGAGGTGTGCAGTGACGGCCTGTTTCTGGCCGTTCGGGACACGCTGTATGGTTTGAAGCCAGGGCGGGTTTTCCTGACACCAGGGGATAATGACTGGACCGATTGCGACCGGGATTCCACTGGACTGGCGATGCGGGAATATGATCGCCTGTCGCGCCTGCGCCAGATTTTCTTTGAGCCCGCGCCGGAAAGCCCAGAGGAAATGCATGTGATGCGCCAGGATGGATATCCTGAAAATGCGCGCTGGGTCGATGATGGTGTAACATATGTGACCTTGCATGTTGTCGGCACCAATAATGGACGTGCGCAGATCCTGCTGGATGATGTCGATTTCGCCCTGGCCCAGGTCAGCGCGCGTGAACAGGCCAATCGGGTCTGGCTTGAGGGGGCGGTGGAACAGGCCAGGGAGGCCCAGGCAAAGGCGCTGGTCATTGCGATGCAGGCCGATGTAACGGAACCTTGGGGCAGCGGGTCCTGTGAGGGCACCACGCGGATAAAATGCGATGCCTTCGCTATGTTGAGAGATCAAGTGAGGCTGGCCGCTCAGCAGTTTAGGGGACCGGTTCTGTTGATCCACGGGGATTCCGACCCCTATTGTCTGGATCAGGAATTTGGGGGAGATCAGGCCCCGAACCTGTGGCGCCTGAATTCTGCGGGGGACTATGCCGTTATCGACGCGGTAAAAGTCACGGTTCAGCCCGACAGCACAACGCCCTTTATGGCACGGACATTGGTTTCGGGTCAGGCCCCGCGGCAGGGGTGCTGAACCGGGCCAACTTTTTTGTCGGCCCGGTTTTAGACAATCTCAGGCGCGATATGCCTGAATTACAGCCAATTGGTTTCATAGGGATAGGTGGACATGCGTTCGACGCCGGTTTCCGTAATGACAACCTGTTCTTCCAGCTTCACGCCTTCGCGTCCGCCTTCGACCCCGATGAAGCTTTCCACGCACATCACCATGCCCGGCACGAATACGCCGTCATAGCCTTTCGCATTAAAATCCGCCTTGTGTTTGATCGACGGGTATTCATCCGCCAAACCAATGCCATGCATGCAACTGGTATAGCGGTTTGACAGAAATTCATCAGGGATGGTCCAGGTGGATTCTGTCACTTCCCGGAAGGATTTGCCAGGGCCCAATGTGCCGATATTGTATTGGATCTGCTCATACGCCTTGGCATAGAGGCGTCGTTGTTCATCGGTTGGTTTGATATCCCCCTGATCCACGCCACAGACCCAGGCGCGTGAGATATCGGAGCAATATCCATAGGGGCCGATCAGATCCGTGTCGAAGCTGACCATATCACCCAATTCGATGGGACGCATGGAGCATTCCCGGAACCAGGGATTGGTGCGTGGCCCGGCGGAAAGCAGGCGGGTTTCGATCCATTCCCCGCCCAATCGGATATTGACCTCATGCAACTTCGCCCATAGCGCATTTTCGGTGATGCCCGGTTCCAGGATGGCGCGCATTTCGCGGATACCCTGTTCACAGGCATTCATGGATGCCTGCATCAGGATCAGTTCTTCCGGCGATTTGATGGCGCGGGCCATTTCTGCCAGACCTTCACCGTCATGCAAGCTGATTTGCTGGTCCTGCAGCGCGCTGGCGGCCATGATGGAGACATGATCCACCGCGATACGATTGTTGCCCCCACCATAGGTTTTGACCAGATCTGAGATTTGGTCGGCAAACATCTTCACACGTTCTTCGCCCCTTGGCCCGACGGAAAAGAAATAGAAAGAGGGAATGGCGCGATATTCATCAACGCCCGGCAGGTCTGTGGCCAGATGCGGGTGGTTGGCGTAATCAAATAGAATGACCGGCCCATCGGTACACACGAAGACGCAGCGGGTTTCATAATGTGCGCACCAGACCTGCATGTTGGTGGCGTCGGTCGCATAGCGCGTGTTCAACTGGTTAAAGAACAGGCCACCGGCATAATCACCAGCCTTCAGGGCATCGCGTAATCTTTTTAGACGATAACCCCGAACCACATTCAGGTCGGTTGGGGCTTCGGAATATTCCATTGCGCCGTGTTGGCGGGGTGCCTTTTTGACGGCGTCGATTGCGTTCAGGCCCATTGCTGCGCTCACACTTCTGCCTTGCCAGCGTCGCGATATGCGAACACCTAAGACAGCAGCTTGGGTCCAGATTGACAGCGGCAGTTTCCTGATTGCGACGCTATTGCGTTAATATTGGCTGGGGCGATCCCGCCTGATCGCTATTGCGTTAATATTGGCTGGGGCGTTACCGCCCGATCGCGTTTACGGTCATACATGGCGGCATCGGCCTTGGCGAACAGATTGTCGGCCTCGTCCCTTGGTCCATAAGGGGCATATCCAAACGATGCGCGAATGGGGATACGCATGCCATTCCAGGGAACATCGCTGCAGTTCAGAATTTGATCCAATTTGCGAACACGCAGTTTGGCCCCTTTGTCATCCGTGTCCGTCAGGATCAGGGCGAATTCATCCCCGCCAATACGCGCAGCACTGTCAGTAAAGCGGGTATGCCGGTTCAGGATTGTGCCAACCGTGGCCAGCACCAGGTCACCAACGGGGTGCCCATGGCGATCATTGATTGCCTTGAATCCATCCAAATCGATCATGACAAGCACACCCTTTTCGCCATGCCGTTTGACCCGCGCAAGGGCTGTTTCCAGCGCCAGTTCAAAGCCGCGCCGGTTCAGCAGGCCGGTTGTCTCATCCGTGCGCGACAGATGCTCCAATGTCGCGATCCGGCGTTGTGCATCGGTCAGATTCTGACGCGCTTCCTGCGCCAGGGTCAGGGCATCGCGCAGCAATCGACGGTAATTGCGTATTTCCGCCCAATCGGTTGGACGGTCGTTCAGGCCGGATTGGTCATGCCCATCGGGGGATACAATCCCCTGCCCATCGGGGGATACAATCCCTTGTGTATCACTGACCAGACGTAATTTTTCAACTGCTTGGACCATTATGCTCTCTCCCGTTCCCAAATCCCAATCTGTGGGAAACAGGGCAAATCGCATGCCAAAGGGAAGCTTGCCCAGAAAACGCTCTACAGTCCGGGCTTTTGCGCAGCCCTGTCATCAAATTGGCTTTAGCATGCAGATGAAGGGAGGATTTTCCTGCCCAGTTGCCCGGAATCGGATTCCTAGTGGTGGGGAATCAAGATGTAGTGTCTATCTTGTGCAGGGTTAGAAACGCTCCAGCCAGGGGCGCAATTCAACTTCCCAGGTCCAGGCGCTGCGATGTTGGCGGTGCAAATCCAGATAACTGTGCGCGATAGTCGTCGGGTCCAGTTTGTCATCTTCCGGGCAGGGGCCTGTGGCAATGCTGCCATCAATGATGAAATGCCCAATATGAATACCCAGGGGTTGCAGTTCCCGCGCCATAGATTGACACAACCCCCGCAGGGCAAACTTCCCCATCGCGAAGGTGGAGGAATTTGGATAGCCTTTTACGCTGGCAGATGCCCCGGTAAACAGGATCGACCCAGTGCCGCGGGGAATCATGCGCTTGGCCGCAGCCTGTCCAACCAGAAAGCCCCCAAAGCATGTTGTCTCTATCGCTTCTTTCACAGCGGCCGGGTCCAGATCCTGAATCGGGCCGCGCACCCGTTTTGAGGCATTGAAGACTACCAGATCGGGCACGCAGGGCAGGGCGTTGAACAAGGCCTCCACCTGATCCGCCTGGGACGCATCGCAGGCATGGGCAACCGCCCCTGTTTCCTGGCACAGTTCGTCCAGTTTTGATGGTGTGCGCGCGGCAAGATGGACTGCCATCCCCTGTTCATGACACAGGCGGGCCAGCGCGGCACTAAGGCCGGATCCTGCGCCAACGATAAGAGCGGTTTCCTGTGCTAGTGCCACGTTTATTTCCTCCAAAGGATTTTTCAGAATAGTTAGGGTCGCGACCCTGCCCACCAGGACCGGACGGCAGCCGACAGGATACCTCTTAAAAGTAATAATATACTCATAAATTGGGGGAAGCATGAGCAAACTGGATTTTGATGGCACGCGCGTGGATGTGGATGCCGGTATCCTTCGGGATTTGGGACGGAAGGTCTTGCGCGAAATCGGCTGTACGCCAGAAACAGCGGCCAGCGTCAGCAACCATTTGGTGGAGACGAGCCTGGCGGGCGTCGAATCCCATGGTGTGATGCGCCTGTTGCAATATGTCGATCAATTTAGATCAGGGTATATGTCTGCTGGCGCTGTGCCGACTGCGATGGAAACGCGCAGCGGCGTTTGGGAAATAGACGGGGGTGGTGGTATCGGCATCCCGGCAATGGAACTGGCGATAGAGAAAGCAGTCCTGGCAACGCGACAATCAGGGTTGGTTGCTGTTGCGGTAAGGCATTGCGGGCATACGGGACGCATTGGCGCCTATGTTGAACGCGGTGCGGACGCCGGCTGCCTGACGATTTGTGTTGGCGGCGGGGGCAGACATAACTGGCGTCAGGTTGCGCCTTATGGCGGCAGTCGGGCGATTTTGCCAACCAACCCCTATGCGCTTGCTATGCCGGGTGGCAATCACGGACCGGTCGTTCTTGATTTCGCAACCTCCATTATTGCCGGCGGTTGGATATATGCGGCGAAAAATGCGGGTGCTTTGTTGCCAGAGGGGTGTCTGATTGATCGGGATGGACATCCCAGCCGTGATCCGGACGCTTACTTCAATGGCGGTGCCATCCTGCCCATGGGGGGCCCGAAAGGCTACGCGCTGGGTCTGATTGCAGAGCTGATCGGGGAGGCCATGTTGGGGCCATCCACAACTGAAATGAACTGGCTGATTTTGTGTCTGGACACGAAAATGTTCAAAGAACAAAGCGCATTGCATGCAACGGCTGAGGAAATTCTGGCAGAGATACGCACCTGCCCGCCAGCGCCTGGCTTCGACTTGGTGCAAGTCCCCGGCGAGCGGGAACGCGCAGCGAAAGCGAAATCAAACGCGGTGGCGATTCCAGAGCCAACTTGGAATGATCTGCAAGCCCTGGCACAGCAGTTGGGGTGTGCCTAGATGACCCGGCTGGGCAAAGGCTGACCTGCGAAATGGGCGGCAAGGTTATCCAGACAGCGAAAGCCCATATCGTTGCGCGTCTCTACCGTTGCCGATCCCACATGGGGCAATAGGAAGGCGTTGGGAAGGTCCAGGTAGCGGGGGTCCAATTTCGGCTCCCCCGTAAACACATCCAGCCCCGCAGCAAAGACCTTGCCGGACTTCAAGGCGTCAATCAGCGCATCGTCAACGACAACGGGACCGCGCGCCGTATTGGCGACAACCGCTCGGTCAGGCAGCAGTGCGATCCGCTCTGCATTTAGCCAATGCTTCGTGTCTTCGGTCAGGGGACAGGTCAGCGCCAGGAAATCACACAGGGGCAACATGTCTTCCGCCCTGGCATAGAAGGTCGCGCCCTGATCGTCACTGCCTTCCAGTTGTCGGCGATTGTGATACATTATGGTCATATCAAAACCCTTGGCGCGCCGCGCGACGGCTTGACCAATCCGGCCCATGCCAACAATGCCCAAACGCTTACCGCTCATATGAACGCCCAGCATGTCCCGGGGGGCCCATCGGCCCCATTTCCCTGCCCGCAGAGTGGCTTCTGACTCTTGCGCCATTCTGGCGGCGCCCAAGAGGCACAGGATGGTCGTGTCGGCTGTCGCATCTGTCAGCACGTCTGGCGTATTGGTGACGATCAGGCCGCGGGCTTTGGCCGCCTTCAAATCAATATGATCGCAGCCCACGGAAAAGGTCGCCAGAATCTCAACGGATTTGGGCAATGTGGCGATTGTTTCGGCATCCATTTTTTCGGTTGGACTGCAAATAATCGCGCGACAGCCCTGAGCGCGCGCAACAATGGCAGCGCTGTCTAAAGGCGCATCGGTCTCGTTGGGTTGGGCATCAAACTCTGACCGAAAGCGGGCCTCAACATCTTCAGGCATTAAGCGGGTCGCAAATACTTTGGGCAGATCGGACATAGGCTACGCCACTCCTTTATCATGAGAGGACGACAGCTTAAGAGAACTATCGCGACCCGTCACGCCCCGTCATGATGTGTCTGAGGATCGTAACTTGACCAATGTGAACGTTGTCACTAACGTTCAATTCATGGGGTTTGCGAACACCCCGTGAGGCGTCAGCCCAAGGATCGCGTCCTAAAGCCACTTATCTGGAAAGGGCGCATTATGACGTCACCCACTGAAATCACATCACAACAGCTCAATCGCCTTATTGGCACACCGACCTGTCCCATCATTCTGGACGTTCGCATCGATGAAGATTTTTCGCTGCATCCCAACCTTATTCCCGGATCCAGGCGGCACAATTATAATTCCGTATCGGATTGGGCACCAGACTATCTAGGTCAATCGGTTGTGATCTCTTGCCATAAGGGCCTCAAACTCAGCCAGGGCGTTGCCGCCTTGTTGCGACACCACGGGACCGACGCACAGACATTGGAAGGGGGGTATTTGGGATGGCTTGACGCGCAATTGCCCCTTGTTCCATTCACATCCCTGCCTGAGCCTGATCGCAAGGGGCAGACGCTTTGGGTGACGCGCGCGCGCCCGAAAATTGATCGACTGGCCTGCCCCTGGCTCATTCGGCGCTTTATTGATCGCAATGCCGTTTTCTTATTCGTCTCCCCCGGTGAAGTCCTGAATGTTGCGGATCGTTTTGGGGCGACACCATTTGATATCGATGATGTCTTTTGGAGTCACCGCGGTGAGACCTGTACGTTTGATACCATGCTGATGGAATTTGGGTTGACCACAGAACCTCTGGCGCGATTGGCAACGATTGTGCGCGGTGCCGATACAGCGCGCCTGGATTTGGCACCAGAGGCTGCTGGACTATTGGCAATCTCGCTGGGCTTGTCGCGGCAATATAAGGATGATTTAGAACAGCTTGGTGCTGCGATGGGCGTTTATGATGCGCTGTATCGATGGTGCAGGGATGCGACTTCAGAAACACATGATTGGCCCAACACAGCAGGTGCAGCATGACGGATACAGCGACGTCCCCACAAACAATGCCAAGCCTGGCAGAAGCCACGAAAGTCTGGTTTCGCATTGGGTGCCTGTCCTTTGGCGGCCCCGCGGGACAGATTGCGTTGATGCATCGCGAAGTAGTTGAAGATCATAACTGGATCGGCGACCGGCGGTTTCTGCACGCTTTAAATTTTTGTTCCCTGTTACCGGGGCCGGAAGCGCAGCAATTGGCGACCTATCTGGGATGGCTGATGCATGGCGCGGTCGGCGGCTTGATTGCCGGTCTGCTGTTCATCATTCCGGGCGCAATCGTGATGTTGGGCCTATCGATTCTGTATGTGACCGCGGGGGAGGTGCCTGCTGTCTCTGCGGTTTTCTTTGGCTTGTCCTGTGCGGTTGTCGCGATTGTCCTTAATGCCCTGTATAAGGTAGCCAAACGGGCCCTGCATGGAGCGATTGCGTGGGGGTTGGCCAGCATTTCCTTTGTCGCCCTTTTCTTTCTGTCGGTTCCATTTCCCATCGTCGTGATTTCCGCTGCATTGATCGGTTTCCTCTTGCCAGGGCGGTTTCAGGGGGGGAAGCATGACGCAGGAGGTGGCGAGACCCCGGCGCTTTTGGATCATGTGATCGCGCAAAATCCAGGATTTATGGCGATGCGGGCGAAAGCGGCGCGCCGCGCAGGGTTGCTGTCGCTTTTTGCCTGGGGTGCGCCGGTTCTGGCATTGGTGTTGGTGGGTGGATTTTATGCAGATGTCGCCTTGTTCTTTTCCAAGATGGCCGTCGTTACATTCGGCGGTGCCTATGCCGTTCTGACCTATGTCGCGCAACAGGCCGTGGAAAGCTATGGCTGGTTGACCCCGGATCAGATGTTGACCGGTTTGGGGCTTGCGGAGACCACACCGGGCCCCTTGATACTGGTGCTGGAATTTGTTGGTTTTCTGGCAGGTTATGCGGCCCAAGGGACTTTGTGGGCCGGCGTTCTGGCCGCCTGTGTCACGCTGTGGGTGACCTTTGCGCCGTGTTTCGCCTTCGTCTTTTTGGGCGCGCCCGCGATTGAGCGATTGCAACAAAACCCTCGTCTTGCCGGTGCTTTATCGGCAATCACGGCGGCTGTTGTCGGGGTCATCGCCAATCTGGCCTGTTGGTTTGGTCTTCGCATCCTGTTCACACAGGTATCGGCTTTTCAGTTCGGGCCGTTCTCGGTGGACATGCCGGTGCTGACCAGTCTGGACCTATCGGCGGTATTGGTGACGGCTTTGGCGCTGATGGCCGTGTTTCGATACAGGCTGGGCGTGATTGCGACATTGAGTATTTGTGCCGTCTTTGGCTTGGGTTTGAAGCTGATTTTGGGTTAGGTCCAGCCGCGTCCTTTCTTTACCGCACTGTCGCCCAGCTTTTTGCGCACCGCATCCATGGCGCGTTCGATTTTGGCGCGCTTGCCGGCATCGGGGTCGCCCAAGTCAATTGGGTCCGCACCGGCCGGGTCTGTCAGTTCCGACATGCCGATGCCAATCAGGCGAAAGGCCCGGCCATCGGCTTCCTTGTCCAATATGGGCGCTGCCGTGCGATACAGGGTTTCGGCCAGTTGACTGGGGTCCGTTAAGGTGCGGGATCGGGTGACCGTCTTGAATCCATTGGTTTTCAGTTTCACCGTCACTGTGCGCCCGGCATATCCTTTTGATTTCATCCGGCGGGCAACCTTTTCGCATAAGGGCCACAGGGCGTCTTTCAGTTTAGCCGCAGTGGAAATGTCGTCGTTAAAGGTTGTCTCGGCAGAGATGCTTTTGGTTTCGCCTTCCGGCTCTACGCTGCGACCATCTTCTGCCCTGGCAAAATGATACAGCCGATTGCCCATCGCGCCATACCGCCCAATCAGGTCAAATTTTTCATAGGCCATCAGATCGCCAATGGTATGGATTCCGTCTGCTTCCAAGGTGGCGCGCAAGGTTTTGCCCACCCCCCAGATAATGCCAACCGGTTTTGATTTCAGGAAGGAGACTGCTTCCTGCTGCCCAATCACGGCAAAGCCACGGGGCTTGTCCAGATCAGAGGCGATTTTCGCCAGGAATTTATTATAGCTGAGCCCAATGGACGCCGTGACCCCGATTTCCTTTTCAATGCGCTTCACCAGATATGCCAGTGTCGCAGCGGGGGGACGGCCGTGCAGGCGGGTTGTGCCGGTCAGGTCCAGGAATGCCTCATCAATAGAGATCGGCTCAACCTGTGGGGTCATCTCCAGCATCATGGCGCGGATTTCCCGGCCAACAGACGCATATTTCTCCATATTCGGACGTATGACGACAGCATTGGGACAGGCCTTCAGCGCCTTGAACATCGGCATGGCGGATCGCACACCATACAGCCTGGCAACGTAACAGGCCGCAGATACCACGCCGCGCTTTCCCCCGCCGACAAGGACAGGTTTGTCGGCCAGGCTGGGATCATCCCGCTTTTCAACAGAGGCGTAGAAGGCGTCGCAATCAATATGGGCAATTGATAGGCTGGCCAGTTCGGCATGCGCGATCACGCGGGGGGAGTGACAGTGCGGGCACCGCTTTGGCATTTCCTCCAGCGTTGGGCGTGTCATCTGATGCAGGCATTCCCGGCACAGAAACAGGGGGGGCTGCATATCAGTCATTACGCAGGCCATAACCATGCAGCACCCCGAACGCCGCTGTCCGGGCCGTGCATGTGACGCAGCAAGGGGGTACTGACCGAATCAGAAAAGACGTATTTTCCCCACAAGGCCGGGACGTCTTGATACAGGCTGTGTATGCCAGACAGGCCGCCGCCCAGCACAATCGCATCGGGGTCCAAAATATTGATCACATGGGATAGGGCGCGGGCCAAGCGGCTGGCATAAAGCATCAGGCTGGCCTTACGTTTGGGTGAATCGGCCAGGGCGATTGTATCTGCTGGTACGATTTCTTCAGATGTTTTGGCATGGTGTTTCGCCAGGCCGGGACCGCTGAGATAGGTTTCGATACAGCCGGATTTCCCGCAATAGCAGGGCAGGGCGGGGTCTGATCCCGCAGTGGCCCACGGCAATGGGTTATGCCCCCATTCACCGGCGATGGCGTTTGGACCATTCAGCAAGGCCCCGTTGCTGACAATACCAGCCCCAACGCCCGTTCCCAAAATGACGCCAAAAACTGTGCGGTACCCGGCCCCCGCACCATCAACAGCCTCAGATAATGCAAAGCAATCGGCATCATTGGCGATGCGCACCGGTCGGCCCAGAACCTGCGTTACATCCTGCAGTAATGGTTTGCCGATCAACCAGGTGGAATTGGCATTCTTTACCAATCCCGTCGCGGGAGAAATGCTTCCCGGTATGCCAATCCCAACATGGATATCGTCGCCCTTGGAACCGGCAAGGTGCGTTACCATATCCCGAAGCATGGTTAAGGTCGCGTTATAGTCACCGCGCGGGCTTTCAACCCGATGACGTGCCAGAATCTCACCATTCTGGTTCATTAGTATGCCAGATGTCTTTGTACCACCCAGGTCCAGACCAATGCGCATTACCTTTGTCCTATCTTTGTCGATGCGTGAAAAGCATCGCCACCTCAGCGATTATGTTATAGAACACTTAATAGACAGCATTCCATTGGTCAGTTGATTTCAATGTGTAAGCGGGTAGTGTACACAGTGTTGATTTGAACCGATACAGAGATCGGTTATGTTCGGATAGGGGGCAATATGGCCAAGACGGTTTTGATCGTTGAGGATAATGAACTCAACATGAAGCTGTTTCATGATTTGCTGGATTCAAAAGGCTATACCATCCTTCAAACGAGGGATGGCATGGAGGCCTTGAAAATTGCCCGCAGTGAGAAGCCTGATCTGATCCTGATGGACATACAATTGCCGGAAGTTTCGGGATTGGAGGTGACCAAATGGATAAAAGAAGACGACGATCTGAAACATATTCCGGTTATCGCCGTGACGGCATTTGCCATGAAAGGGGATGAGGAAAAAATCCTGGAAGGTGGTTGTGAGGCGTATATTGCCAAACCAATTTCTGTGGCAAATTTCTTGTCCACGATAGAGAAGTTTCTCGCCTGATTTTAGGCGCGTGAATGTAAGGATGTGAAGCGGATGACCGCAAGAGTGCTCGTGGTCGATGATTTACGCCCCAACGTCAAACTGTTGGAGGCAAAGCTGACCAGTGAGTATTTTGAGGTCATAACAGCCCGTGACGGGCTGACAGGCCTTGAAATGGCGAAGCATGACCAGCCCGATATTATCCTTCTGGATGTTATGATGCCCGGAATGGATGGGTTCGAGGTTTGTGAAAAGCTGAAGCAAGATCCTGTTACCATGCATATTCCGGTCGTCATGGTCACGGCCTTATCTGATTCGGCAGATCGCGTGCGGGGCCTGGAAGCAGGCGCAGATGATTTTCTGACGAAACCTGTCAATGATGCAGCTCTATTTGCGCGCGTACGCTCGCTTGTGCGCCTGAAAATGTTGATGGATGAATGGCGCATGCGCGAACAGACATCCGGGCAATTGGGCGTCATGCGCGAAGACAAGCCCATTCATGCCGTTGATGCGTCCAATGCCAAGGTTCTGGTGGTAGAAGACAATCGGATTGATGCGCAGAAGATCGTTGATGCACTGGATCGGGACAATGCCAGCAGTGATATTGTTGCCTCTGTCGCCGAAGCCAATGAACGCCTGAAAATGGCAGCGTACGAGTTGCTGGTTGTCAGCTTGCGTTTAAAGAACGGCGATGCGTTACGGTTTTGCAGCCATGTGCGCGCCGCTGATGCAACCCGCCACACCCCGATGTTACTGACCGTTGAAGAAGATGATACGGAGCGCCTGGCCAAAGCCCTGGATATCGGGATTAACGATTATCTGATCAAACCGATTGATAAGCAGGAATTGCAGGCGCGGGTTCGCACCCAGATTCGCCGTCAGCGGTATCAGGACCGCCTGCGCGAAAATTACGAACGAAGCCTTGCCATGGCGCTGACGGACAGTCTGACGGGGCTGTATAATCGCCGATATCTGACCGCGCATCTAAGCGGCCTTGTTGACCGTGTTCGGGCCAGTGGCAAACCATTGGCGGTCATGATGTTCGATATCGATTACTTTAAGCAGGTCAATGACACGTATGGTCATGCGGCCGGGGACGAGGTTCTGATCGAATTGAGCCGTCGTGTTGGTCAGAATGTCCGGTCGATTGACACAATTGCCCGCTTTGGCGGTGAAGAATTCGTCGTCCTGATGCCGGACGCAGATTACAGTGTTGCTGGTGTCGTGGCCGAACGGCTGCGCAAGAGCATATGTTCCGCGCCGATACATGCCCGTGGCGGTCCCGATGGTGGCCTCGATATTTCCATTTCCGTCGGCGTGGCGCTGTTTGATTTTGACAATGACACTGGTGAAGAAGTCCTGCACAAGGCGGACAAGGCCTTGTATGAAGCTAAACGCCAGGGGCGGAATCGGTGTATCGGCTATTTGGATAAGGACAGCTTCGACCAAATAAAAAGCAGCAAATCCGGCGCGTCTATTAACGCGGCGGAATAATCCTGATACCGCCCCGTTTCCAGTGAAATCGACAATCCGCCGTCGCCGTCATAAATCGACGGTTCGTGTCAGCGTGCGAATGTCTTCAAGAGGATCATGCCCTTGCATGAGCTCATACAGGATGCTTTCCCCACATGTTTTTTCAGCAGATACGGCGGCGCACACGATCCCGTTCGCGCAGGCATTGCGCTAAACGTCAGGTGGGATTTCAGGGATATTTTTTACTGAATTCGGAAAGCCCAAATGGCGCGGCGAAGAGATCATATCTTTCGACCGCGCCATAGGGATTATCAGAAACACCGTCCCGTATTCAATCGACCCCAGCGGGGCAGGTACGCTAAGGGCGCGGGTGGTACTCAGCTGGCAGCGGAGTCGTTTGCCGGGGCGGCGTCCAGAACAAAGCCTGTCTGCTTAGGTTCGACCCGTTGCATCGCCTCGCGCTTTTCATCGGTCCATTCGGCAACCAGGATCAGCTCCATCGGGTCTGTTCCTTCGGCCTCAACAGGTTCTGGAACCAGAAGTCCTGCTTCGCTGACATAAAATGTGTGGTCCCCAAAAGCCTCCGTCAGGGCAGTGTGGGGGGTGCTTCCTTCTTCAACGGGATCGGCGCCGGTCTGCTGTTTCACAGCAGCCTGCTGGCTGGTATTGAGCTTCATTGAGAGTCGACCTTTCGGGTCAATCATTCGGACCAGGTGTCGCGCCAAGGGCCTGTAAAGAACCCTATAATCTGCTTTGGTCCATGGTTCTGGCGATACGCCGACACCGATCCTGCGATTATGCCAGAGATTCCAGATGCGATCAAATGGGGGACCTGTTTTTATCCCCGATCATTGATCAGCTTACGGCGCAGCCAGCCCGACGCGATATCCATGGATACAACAACGATCAGGGTCATGACGATCAGATACATCACATTTTCCCAATCCTGCTGTGTCTGCATCGATTGCACCAGTTTCAGGCCGATACCCCCAGCACCCAGCGCCCCAATCACGGTGGCGGATCGAATGTTGGATTCCAGATAATACAGAGTCTGGGAAACAAAGATCGGCAGGATTTGCGGTATCACACCAAAGCGATAGCGCTGGATCGCCGTTGCCCCGGTGGACCGAACGCCTTCCACCTGCTTTGAGTCAATATTTTCAATTGCTTCAGAAAACAATTTCCCCAAAGTGCCGGTATCGGTGAAAGCAATCGCAAGGGAACCGGTCAGGGGTCCAAGGCCGAATGCGCGGATGAAAATCAAGGACCAGATGATCTGGTCGATTCCGCGCAGAAAGTCGAACAGGCGGCGCAGTACCATGCGGCTGGCAAAGATCGGATTGAAATTTGCCGCTGCCAGAAAACCAAGGGGCAGGCCAACACCAGCGGCTACAAAGGTTCCCAGCAGCGCCATCAACAGTGTTTCCAGCAAGGCAATAAACATTTCGTTGTGTTGCCAGTCCGGGTTGCGCCAGAATTCCAGGAAGATAAATTCGGCATTGGATAGCGCCGGATCAATCCGCTCCTCAGACCAGGCGAGATCCCACAATGCAGCCGTGCTCAGACCATGCAATTGCGAGTTCGGGCCAAACCAGAAATATTCCCAACCAAAGAAATAGCGTTGAACAAGAATCTGCGCGCGGGTAACGCGCATTGTCTTGTAAAAGTCCGGTGCATATTCAAACTTTGTCGGTGCAAAGGACGACCCTTCCGGCAGGATGCCGCGTTTGACCATTTCGGCCATATCAAGGGCGTTTGCATTTCCGGACTGTTCCTCAGGGACATAACGGTATTGGTTATCGTCATCCAGGAAGGCGCGATAGCCATTCACATGCACGCCGTCCTTGGTCACGCGCGCGGCATAGGTCGATCCGTCCGGCGCGGTATAGTCCAGCCGTCCTGTTGCGAATGTGACGATATGGCGTCCCCCTAGCGAGACACGATACCTGTCACCATCTGTTGTGACCCAGCTGGGCAGGGGGTCCTGTTCGGTGTTCCGGTCGCCTTCGACCGTGACCGATACTTCATCCTGACGTGCGGAATAGCTGACCTGATATTTGTGGTGAAAGCTGTCACGCGACAGCAGCACGCCCCGGTTCCAATCTGCCGCCCCAAACACGCCTGAAACATCGAAGGCAACCCAGGCATAGACCAGATAAGCCAGAACGATGCCCAGGGACGTCAGGGGCCAGAAGGCCGCCAGACGGGACTTCCGGATCACCTCGCCATGGGTGCGGCGAAGGCGGTTCGCCTGGCTGTCGAGTGTCATCGTCGTCATGGGGTCGTGTCCTTAATCGTAAAGCGCGTGACAGGTCAGGCCATTTGATACGTGCCGCCGACCAAATTCCGCCGGATACGGCTGGAAATCTGGTCAATGACGACGATGGTCAGGAATAGCAGTAGAAACAGCGCCGAAATCTTGTCGCCTGCGCCCCAACTGATGGCGGTACGAAATTCCTGGCCGATCCCGCCAGCGCCAACAAAGCCTAAAATGGCTGAGGCGCGAATATTGATTTCAAACCGCAACAGCGCATAGCTGCAATAATTTGGCAGAACCTGCGGCAGGACGCCAAAGCGCATGCGCTGCAGCCAGCTGGCACCGGTCGCCTGCAGCCCTTCCAGCGGTTTCCTGTCGATATTCTCATTCACTTCTGAGAACAGTTTGCCCAAGGCACCGGCTGTATGCAGCATCACGGCGATGATTGCCGGTATCGGGGTCGCACCCAGTAAATAGATCAGGAAAAGCGCCAAAATCAGCTCTGGGAAGGCGCGGGTGATGTCCATCAATCGCCGCGCAATGGGGACAATGCCCGGTATGATGCCTAGATTGCGCGAGGAACAGAAGGCCAGGATCATTGCCATCACTGCGCCAAACAGGGTTCCAACCATGGCCATGTTGATCGTTTCCAACATGGCGGGCGAATATTCAAGGACGGTGATAAGCCAGTCATCGGCAGCAAAAGTGTCTTGAATGATTTGGGACGGGAAATCGAAGAATTTGGCAAGTCCCTGCCAGAAACCGCCGGAATTCAGGTCTTCCGCAATAGAAAAGCCCCCAAAGAAGACGATCAGCGATGCGCCAAGAAACACGGCTGTATAGAGCCGCCGTCTTTGTTCCATGCCATTGAAATGGCTTTGTAACTGGCCGATGGTCAGGGGGGTGTTCATTTTATCGAAGCTCCACAGTAAACGGACTGCGGCGCCGATGCGTTTAATGGCATCGGCGCCGCACAAAACCAATCCGCTGATTAGTTCTTCATGGAAGCCTTACGGGCTTCGATCACGCTGATATAGGCGTCGTGACCGATTGGGGCGATGCCTTTGACTTCACCGGCCATAACGCTGTAGGCGCATTCCGGGTCCATCGATTCCAGGCTGGCCATCAGACCGGTCATTTGCAGTTTCACGCGCTCTGGCAGGGCCTTGCGCAGAACGATCGGGCCTTCCGGGATAACTTTAGAGCGCCAGATTTCCTGGATTTCGGTCATGTCGACCAGACCGGCATCGGTTGCCTTGCGCAGTGCGCCGGAATTGTACCCTTCCTCCCAGTTGCCCAGGCCGTCTGCCCAGGTCACACCGGCATCAACATCGCCATTGGCAACGGCAACGATGGTTTGTTCATGACCACCAACGAATTTCACTTCCGAGAAGTAATCGCCGGATTTCATGGAATAGCCGCCTTCAGGAATTTCAACGGAAGGGATCAGATAGCCAGAGGTGGAGTTCGGATCACCGAAGGCAAAAACTTTGCCCTTCATATCATCCAGCGATTTGATGCCTGAATCAACGCGGGCAAAGCCGACAGAATAGTAGCCGTAAGACCCGTCTGTGTTGATTTTCACCAGAACCGGCTCAACCGCTTCCGGGTCTGCCATGTAAACTGCCGCATAAGCAGAGGCTCCAAGCCAGGCCATATCCAGGTTGCCACCGATCAGGCCTTCGATCACGCCGCTGTAATCAGCCGGGGCGAAGATTTTGGTTTCAACACCCAGCAATGCTTCGGTTCGGTCTTTCAGGCATTCATGAGACTTCAAACGGTCATTGGCGTTTTCACCGCCCAGAATGCCGATGCGAAACTCTGTGATTTCCTGTGCGCTGGCGGCGCTGGAAATGCTCATAATGGCGGCGGTGGCAACGGCGGCCGCGATGGATTTGATCTGCATGATATCTCTCTTTCTTGCTGTGGTAAGTTTAACGTCTGGTAAAGGGCACTTGCAGGACCAGGTGATCGGTATTCCATCACCTCGGTTTTGATTAAGCTCGCCTACCTTGTCCTCACAGGTTGACGACCTTCCCCGATGCGATCAGGTCATCCTGTTCGGTATCGGGTGTTTTTAAGACTTCGCGCTCATGCGAAATCGATGTCGATGTGGCAGCCTCGTTGAATTCCTCACCAGCGCCATAAATCTCCCGCGCCTGGGCGGTGGTCAGGTCATCAGGCCCACCGGAAAAGACGATCTTGCCATGGGCCATGCCAACGATGTGCTCACAATAGGTCCGCGCGGTATCCAGGGTGTGCAGGTTGCACACGACGGTTATGCCGTCTTCCTGATTGATGCGCTGCAGGGCATCCATGACCAGTTTCGCATTCATCGGATCCAGGGAGGCGATGGGTTCGTCCGCCAGAATAAGTTTCGGCTTCTGCACCAGGGCCCGGGCGATGGCGACACGCTGCTGTTGTCCGCCAGATAAAGTACCAGCCTGTTGCAGGGCGGTTTGTTCAATCCCCAGGCGTTCCAGCGCCAACAGGCCTTCCATGCGTTCCTTATCGGTGAACAGCCGGAAGACGCTGCGCAGGGTTCCAATATGGTTCAGGCGGCCCAGCATGACATTGGTCAGCACGTCCAAGCGCGGCACCAGATTGAATTGCTGGAAGATCATGGCACAGTCGGCCTGCCAGTCGCGCAGGGCCTTGCCTGAAAGGTTTGAAATATCGCGCCCGTGAAACCGGATTTTCCCGGATGTCGGAACGGCAAGGCGATTGATCAGGCGCAGCATGGTGGATTTTCCAGCGCCGGATCGACCAATAATTCCGACCATCGCCTTGTCTGGAATCGACAGATTCACGGCATCAACAGCGTGCAATTCACCAAATTTCTTTGTAAGAGACTGAATCTCTAGCATAACTTCCCCTGCATCTGTCACTGTCGGTTGGGACCGGTGTGATGCTGTCGACCATGGTTAAACGAAGGCGCGTCTCCGGATGCTCAGGCTTTCGCCCCTGATGCAGGCCCTTGATTACAGGTACAGCGTTGCAAACTTGTGCATAAAACGTTTCATATTCATGAAACAGTTGCGCAAAGGTCTATACGGCGGTTGCGTGGTGGCCTGTATTGCGTTTGTACTGGATGGCGTATCATCAGAAAGGAAACAGCGTGACGTCAAAACCAAACCCTTTGAAACTAAATAAGCTTCAGGCGCGAACCCTTGTCCTGGCACAGGTTATCGCCCGCGATCCGAATTCCTCCAGATCTGATGAGGCAACGGGAAATGTGACCCTGACCCGAATTCCCCATGCCCATGGTGATCATGTGCATGTCGGTGCCTTTACCGTTCATGCTCGCGACGCCAGCGGATTTTCAAATCCTGCCGTCTGGGTGGCTCTGGCGCGCAAGGGCTTGGTTGTCAGCCCGGATATGCATACGATCACCCTGACGCCGGAAGGGTTTGCCTATAATACCGGTCTGGGCGATCAGTTCTTAAATGAGTCGGATCATTAACGGTCTGGTGCACCGATAAGGGTCCCCTGTGGACGTGTTGGTTACGAAATCTGGGAAGGAATGCTGTGATGGCGGATGGTGAGATTAGTTACAAACCCCTGTCCGGAATGGTGCTGCCCCGATTTGCAGGAATTGCGACCTTTATGCGCCTGCCGCATGTTGCGCCAGAAGATGCCGGCGGGGTTGATATTGGTCTGACTGGCGTTCCCTGGGATGGGGGGACAACGAATCGCGCCGGGGCCAGACATGGACCCAGACAGATGCGCGATGCGTCCACCATGACGCGCAATTGCCACCATGTCAGCGGGATCATGCCGTATGAATTGGCCAATTGCGCTGATCTGGGCGATAGCCCCGTCAATCCGATCCAATTGGAAGATACGCTGGCCCGGATCGAAGAGCATTTCCGCAGGATTCATGAGAAGGGCATCCTGCCGTTGACCGCAGGGGGTGATCATCTGATTACGTTGCCTATCATGCGGGCCATTGCAGATAAGAAGAACCCGCTGGGTATGGTGCATTTTGACGCCCATACCGATACCTGGGATCGCTATTTTGGGGGAGCACTCTACACCCACGGTACGCCTTTCCGCCGGGCGATAGAAGAGGGGCTGTTGGATCCCAAGCGTGTTATTCAAATTGGCATACGCGGTGGATTGTATGGTCCTGAGGATAAGGAATGGGGGCTGGCTCAGGGCATTCGTGTTGTCGAAATTGAGGAATATTTCGATCTGGGGCCCGATAAGGTTGCGGACCTTGCCAGAGAGATTGTCGGAGGCGGTCCGGCCTATATCTCTTTTGATGTGGATGGCATGGATCCAGTTTATGCGCCGGGTACAGGAACGCCGGAAGTTGGCGGCTATTCCACCCATGACGCGCAACGCATGCTGCGCGGCCTGCGCGGGCTGGATATTGTGGGCGCAGATGTGGTTGAAGTATCCCCGCCTTTTGATCCGTCCGGCGCGACGGCCCTGGCAGGGGTTACAATGATGTGGGAAATTCTGTGCCTTATGGCGGAGCGAGTCGCGCAGACAAAGACTCAGTAACATTATTGACATTTTAGGCGCATTTTCCGTTTTTTGATCGGGGGTAGTTGGGGTATACGCTGGCGCGAATTGTTCTTTTTTATTAATTTGTTACAGGAATAACGCTTGAGACGCGCCTAATTTCCTATCGCAATGTCCATCTTGCGTGACCATTTTTGACTTGGCGGTTCGCGCTCGAAAGGCAAAATATTATCAGAAGTGACTGGTCTATAACTCTTATGACCATAAATTTTTTAGTAGTATATGCCAAAAGGCAGAAAAACGTACCCAAATACCGCCCGGCAGTTCTAATTAACGAATTATTAGGGCATTGTAATTAGATTGAAATACAAAAGGATCGTTAACAATAAGGTTAGGGATGGATTCTTATGTCCGCGTTGCGGCTCGAGTCAGTCGAACAATTATGTAAGGTTCTTCATGAACTCCCATCCAGGGAGTCGATACAAGTTGGACAAATGATTGCGCTAGGCCTTGAAGATATTGAAAAACAGGTTGGTCCCAAGCGTTGGTCCAAAATGCGGGAATTGGTCAGCAGCTTTGTTGAAAGCGCGATCCGGACCCATTCGGGAAAACTGGATTCGTATCTTAAATGCGAAGACGGCAGTTACGTTATCATCTTTCAGGGTGTTAACCAGGACATGGCCCTGTTGAAAGCCAGCAGAATTGCCAAACAGGTAAATGAAACCTTGTTTGGGCAGGGCGGATTCGAAGGAACGACACTCAGGACCATCATCTCTGAAGATGAAAAATGGAAGTCCAGTGCCGCGCTTAAACCGAATGAAGTGGCAAACATGTTGGCAAAAGGGGCAAGTAAGTTGCTCAACAGCGCTTCACTTGATGAACCCTTAAACATTGAAATTACAGATGAAATTCCGAACCCGCCATTTTCTCAAAGCATGTTGGATCGACAGGAGAGCCGAAAGCGGTTCGCCGCTGAAATGGCGGATATTGAAAACGTACCCAGTTTTCCGCTGTTTGTCGCTATGTGGTCTGTACCGACGAATATGATTGCAGGGTATCAGTGTGTCCCTGCGCGGCAGACGCCATTTCAGGACGAATTGTCGATCGGTTATGATGCGTTACCTTTTGATGCAACGCACCAGGACATTTTCTCCTTCGATATTGATATATTGGAATTTGGTCTGATGGCGCTGAAAGGCTCCCTAAAGGAGGGTAAGCGAAGTCATGTCGTTTTTAATGTAAATTTTGAAACCCTGTCGGCTGCGCAAGGACGACAGCAATTGACTGAGGTGCTGCGGATGACGCCACCAACATTGCGGCAACGCATATACGTGAATTTGTGCGACGTACCAGAGGGAATTCCCCCCAGTCGCCTAATGGAGCTTTGCCAGTATCTAACCCCGTTTTTTCGGGGGGTTACGGTTGTTATGCGGCAGGGTACAGGGCGCAGCGCGATTAAGAACATACTGTCGCGTCTTCATGCATCGGGCGTTCAGATCGTGGGTGTCGAATTGCCAGGAACGGTTTCTGACGCAGATTTGGATTGGACAAAATCCACCCTAAGCACTGCCCGGGATCTTGGCTTGGTCAGTACCGTAGTAAATGCCACAAGTTGGCGTGAGGTTATCAAGCTGGCTGAAAGTGGCGTTCAATTGATCAGCGGCCCTGTTTTTATGGAAAGAACGGATAAACTGCCTGCGGTGCGCCAATTCAGCTTAAGCGATGCAAGGCGATTGGAAAATGAACAGGCGACATTGAATGAAGATGGCGGTCTGTTTTCAACCGTTTGATAGGGTGGTTTGAACAAGCCCCTTTGTAACCGTTCCGTCACTGTCCAGAATCCGATTGTTTACAAGCATGGATGCCTATGGTGTCCTATGCAGATAATAATAACTACGGACGGAAGAGCGCCCGAATGCAACCCTTTGCGATTGCCGGAGTTCAAATGCATGTTGGAGCATACGCTGAAAATGTTACAGCGATCCGACAGCGCCTTGATCTAACCATAGCCCGGTTTCCCTGGGTTCAGATGGTCATGTTCTCAGAACTCGCACCTTATGGGCCTTTGCCGGAGCATGCGCAAACTCTGCCTGGACCTGCAGAAGAAATCTTTCAGGAAATGGCGCGCGCCCATGGTGTGTGGCTGTTGCCAGGTTCAATTTTTGAGCGTGTTGGCGATAAAATCTACAATACAGCGATCGTGATTAATCCTGAGGGGGAGATTGTCGGGCGCTATCGCAAGATGTTTCCCTTTCGCCCATATGAGGCCGGTATCGAGGCAGGGACAGAGTTTCTGATCTTCGATGTTCCAGACGTTGGGCGGTTTGGGGTTTCGATCTGTTATGACATCTGGTTTCCGGAAACGACACGAACCCTGACAGCACAGGGGGTCGAGGTTTTGCTGCACCCTGTCCTGACCGGAACCATTGATCGTGATGTGGAATTGTCCATCGCCCGCGCGTCGGCGGCCATGTTCCAATGCTATATATTTGATATCAATGGATTGGGTGCCGGGGGATGTGGACGGTCTTGTGTCGTGGACCCGTCCGGAACCGTTCTGTATCAAGCCGCCGGGCAGGAAGAGATTATCCCGATTGAGGTGGATCTTACCCTGGTGCGTCGCCAGCGGGAAACCGGCCTTAAAGGATTGGGGCAGACGCAGAAGAGTTTCCGTGACCGCAGCGTCTATTTTTCGATTTATGATCCGACCTATGCCGACACATCCTATCTTTACAGTCTTGGCCCCCTCGAAATGCCTCAAAGAGGGTCTCGGGCAGGCTTGGACATGCGGCCTGGAACCTTGGACAGGGGTGTTTCAGAGCCATTGGGAGAGCCTGCCGGCCCAGGCGGTATGCGCCTGCACGCCGTTGATACAATAAATGGAGCAAACCGATCGCAAAGCTAACGAGTGAGTCCAAAAAGAATGCCGCCCCAAAAGGCGGAAAACCGGGAGCAAAAGAAGGCAAGGCACTGGCGATTCGCCGCAGCGGGCCAGGGGATCTAACCGCGCATTATTCCGCCTCTCAATTACGGAATGATAGCTGGAGCAAATTGAAGAACGCGGCTGCGCGCCTGATGGTGGCAGAGCGTCGCGATCCGGGCTCCCCCATGCACAAGGTTGTTGAAGACCTGCTGCACAAATTGGAACCCATCGAAAGCTATTGGGCCTTTCCTGGACGGGTCACCTTCGAGCGTCTGCATACTATGTTTGAAGAGCAGGAATTCACGACGCTTACTCACACAGTCGCCCGTATCACGCGGGCCTTGATGTCCGACAGCTATCGCAGCCGCCACATCCATGTCATACCCACCGAAGATGATGAAGACAATGACGAGCGGTCCGATACCGCTGAAGAGCGTGCGCGCAATCGTCCCTATTTCGAAGTGATGATTGTCGATGACCTGTCACCGCATCAGGAAACCACACTGAAACGGTCGCTCAGAGACAAGCGCCGGGCAGAGGATTCCTTTGTCTATGAAAGCGTGGTTGTCGGCAGCTTTGAAGATGCGCTGATTGGTGTGTTGTTCAATCACAATATTCAGGCTGTCGTTGTCCGTTACGGTTTCCCCTACAAGTCGCGCCATGATTTGCCGATGTTGAAGCGATATCTGAACCGGCTTGGCGACGAGACATTCGATGATCTGCCGCCAGAGGAATATGGTGTCAATCTGGCCTATGCTATTGGAAAGCTGCGCCCGGAATTGGATATCTATATGGTCACGGATCAGTCCGTGGAGGATATTGCCGGGCGTGTCTGTGATAATTGCCGCCGGGTCTTCTATAACCAGGAAGACTATATGGAGCTGCATCTGAATATTCTGCGCGGCGTCAACACGCGCTATAAGACACCATTCTTCACCGCCCTGAAGGAATATTCCAAACAGCCGACGGGCGTCTTCCATGCAATGCCGATCAGCCGCGGAAAATCCATCGCCAAGTCCCATTGGATCAAGGATATGGGCGACTTTTATGGGATGAATATCTTCCTGGCGGAAACCTCTGCCACGTCTGGCGGGTTGGATTCACTGCTGGATCCCCATGGGCCAATCAAGCATGCTCAGGAATCAGCAGCCCGGGCATTTGGGGCACGGCATACATTCTTCGCTACCAACGGAACTTCGACCTGTAATAAGATCGTGGTTCAGGCATTGGTGAAGCCGGACGATATTGTTCTGGTAGACCGTGATTGCCACAAATCCCATCATTATGGAATGGTCCTGGCTGGTGCGCAGGTTGTCTATCTGGACAGTTATCCGCTGAATGAATTTTCTATGTATGGCGCGGTCCCGCTGCGCGAGATCAAGCATCAGTTGCTAAAACTCAAGAAGGCGGGAAAGCTGGACCGGGTGAAGATGCTGTTGCTGACCAACTGTACCTTCGATGGACTGGTATATAACGTTGAGCGGGTGATGGAAGAATGCCTGGCGATTAAGCCAGACCTGGTCTTCCTGTGGGATGAGGCATGGTTTGCCTTTGCCCGTTTCGGGCCGACCTATCGTCAGCGCACCGCGATGCATAATGCGGCGATGTTGCGGGAACGCTATCAGACCGGTGAGTACCGGGAGCAATACGAGGCCTGGAAGGCCGCTTTTGACAAGGCGGGGCCAGAGAAAGAGTCCACTTGGCTGGATCAACGCCTGATGCCCGATCCAGACAAGGTGCGGGTTCGTGTCTATGCCTGCCAATCAACCCATAAGACGCTGACCAGTCTGCGTCAGGGGTCGATGATCCATATTCATGATCAGGATTACAAATCCAAGGCAGAGGAATCCTTCCACGAAGCTTATATGACCCACACATCAACCTCGCCAAATTATCAGATCGTTGCGTCTCTGGATGTGGGGCGCCGGCAGGTGGAATTGGAAGGCTTCGAGATGGTTCAGAAGCAGGTCGAAATGGCCATGGTTCTGCGCGAGAAAGTCGCGACCCATCCCTTGTTAAGTAAATATTTCCGCGTCCTGACCGCCAGCGATATGATTCCAGCCGAATACCGAGAAAGCGGCATGGAATCCTATTATCAGGTTGGACATGGCTGGGCCGACATCTGGGAAGCCTGGGCGAAGGATGAATTCGCGCTGGATGCGACGCGGGTCACGCTGTTGATCGGCAAAACAGGACTGGATGGCGATACATTTAAGAATAAGGAGTTGATGGACAAGTACGGGATTCAGATCAACAAGACATCCCGCAATACGGTCTTGTTCATGACCAATATCGGGACCACACGGTCCTCGGTCGCTTATCTGATAGAAGTTCTGGTGAAGATCTCAGCGGAACTGGACGAACGGCTGGATGATTCTTCACCGGTCGAACGGGCGCTGCATAATCGTCAGGTGACATCCTTGTTGGAAGAATTGCCGCCGCAACCGGATTTCAGCCGCTTCCATGACTCTTTCCGTGCAAAGAATACCCAAAAAGGGCAAAGTGCGGATACGGCAGAAGGCGATATTCGCACCGCGTACTTCCTGGCCTATGATCAGGAAAATTGTGAGTATTTAAGCCTGGAAGATGGCAGCCTGGATGCGGAAATGGCCAAAGGCCGGGAAATCGTATCATCGACCTTCATCATTCCCTATCCGCCGGGATTCCCAATTCTGGTGCCAGGGCAGGTCCTGAGCATCGAAATTCTGAAATATATGCGGGCATTGGATGTGAAGGAAATTCACGGCTATCGCCCGGAACTGGGACTGCGCGTATTCACAGAAAAGGCGTTAAAAGACGTCGCAAAGAAATAAACCGAACAGAGAAAATGGGGGACTAACCTATGGCTAAGAAGGCCACTGCAAAGAAGACATCAACAAAAGCCGCCGTCGCCGTCGATGGTGGGGCTCCAGAAGCCCTGACGACAAAACCTGTGTCGACCACTCCGACGCCAAAGGCCGTTGCCAAAAAAGCAGCGACGAAGAAAGCAGCCACAAAGAAGGCAACTGTGAAGAAGGCGGCATCGAAAAAAGCCGCTACTAAGAAGGCGGCTACTAAAAAAACACCAGCAAAGAAAACCGCACCAAAAGCGACAGTGAAAAAGGCATTAGCTAAGAAAGTCGCGGCGAAGGCTGCGGTCAAGCGGCCTGTCGCGAAAAAGGCGACGTTGAAGCCGGGAACGAAAAAGCGCGTGCCACGGGAAAAGAAAGTCCTGAAAGGCATGTCGGATATACGGCGGTATTTCCATCGCAATGAAACACCGATCGTGTTCATTAGTGCGACCAACTTTAACCTGTTGGGCATGGATGAATGGGTTAAGAACTTTAAATATATCAATTATATAGACTGTTATGACGGGCGTCACCCGAACGTCTTCGTTCCCAATGAAGCGCCCCATGCCGAATTCCAGTCGATTGAGGATATCAACAATTATCTGCTGCAGCATAAGGAAGTGCTGGATACCGTCAGCGCCATGGGGAAAAATCCTAAATCGGTTTTCCTGATGTTTGACGAGGAAACGGAAAAGCTGGCGAAAAAGGCCAAGATGGATGTCTGGTTCCCGAAAGCGAAGCTGCGCACCAGGGTTGATAACAAAATCATCACCGTGCGCATCGGTGACAAGGCGGGCGTACCATCGGTGCCTAACGTCCTGGCTAAGATTGAAAGCTATGAGCAGTTGCGCGAGGTATCAAAGGGGCTGGGTGAGCATCTGGTGCTGCAGTCTGCCTTTGGCGATTCCGGTCATACGACCTTCTTCATCTCCACTGAAAAGGATTTCAAGAAGCATCAGTCCGAAATCATCGGTCAGGGTGAAATCAAGGTTATGAAACGCATCAATTGCCGTGGGTCGGCGATTGAAGCCTGCACGACCAAGGCGGGCACCATTGTGGGGCCGCTGATGACCGAACTGGTCGGGTTCCCGGAACTGACCCCCTATAAAGGCGGTTGGTGCGGGAATGAGATTTTTGATGCCAGCTTCACACCGGAAATCCGCCAGCAGGCCCGTGAATACACCTATAAATTTGGGGAGCAGCTGCGCAAAGAAGGGTATCGCGGGTATTTCGAGCTGGATTTCCTGATCGATATGGACAGTGGCCTGATGTATCTGGGGGAATTGAACCCGCGCATTACCGGGGCGTCTTCCATGACCAATCATGCCGCCTTCGCCCATGCGGATGCGCCGCTATTCCTGTTCCATTTGCTGGAATTTTCGGGGATGCCGTTTGAACTGGATGTAGAGGCTCTGAATGACCGTTGGGCTGATCCGGACAATATCGACAGTTGGTCCCAATATGTCATGAAACATACACAGGATTCGGTGGACATCATCACCGAAGCCCCTGAAAGTGGCATCTATCGTATGAACCCTGATGGCAGTATCGATTTCAGTCGATTTGACTATCACCGCCGTGCGGTTGCCAGCGAGAATGAAGCCTTTTTCCTGAGAATTTCCGGGGTTGGAGATTATCGGTATGAAGGGGCTGACCTTGGCATTCTGGTGACCCGCGGCCGCCTTATGACCGATAACTTCAAGCTGAATAAGCGGGCCAAGAAATGGATCAATGGAATGCGCGGGAAGTTCAAGGGGCGGGGCTTACAACCGGCACCGACCGCTGGGGCATACAAGATTCTGTAATTGGCACAGAAAGTACAGCTTTCGGAACCCAGTTTCTGGGCGTGCCGGAACAGGAAGGACCGTATCGGTCCGGTCCCCTGACACAGGGGACGGACGGGGAAGACATGGACCTTTATTTCCAGTCGGTTTCTGAGAAGAAGCCCGGCGATAAGTGGCAGACCCTGTTTGAGAGATATTGGCCGGCCTATCGGGCCTGGTATCTCTCTGATGGGTTGGAGCAGCGCGCGACCTGGCTGACCTGTAAGGAGGCCTTGGAAGCCCATATGCCCCGTCTATTGCCGACCTATGACCGATTGTGTGATCTGGCCGGTGGGGGCGACTTGGCGGCGCGTTTCCTCAGCCTGTGGCGACCGCCAGCCTATATCTCCGGCTGCAGTCAGATCGTCTGGTTGGGCGATGGTCCGAAACTGGTGCGCAATTATGATTACAGCCCGGCTTTGATCGATGGCGTTATCATGGAAAGCGCCTGGAATGGCACAAAGGTCATTGCGATGACCGATTGCCTGTGGGGCGTGCTGGATGGGGTGAACGAGAAGGGGCTGGCTGTCAGCCTGACGTTTGGGGGCCGCCGCGCCGTGGGGGAGGGATTTGGTATCCCCGTTATCCTGCGCAACATTCTGGAATTCTGTGCGACGGTGGAGGACGCTGCAAAAGTCTTGGCCGATGTGCCGACCCATATGGCCTATAATGTGACGGTGGTTGATAAGAAGGGACGCTTCACGACCGCCTATCTGGCGCCGGGCAGCCGTCCCGTGATCAAATCCGTTGCTTATGCCACCAATCATCAGGGACGCATAGAATGGCACGACCATGCACGCGCGACCGCCACGTTGGAGCGCGAGCAGTTCCTTAGGTTCCGTCTGGAAGATGATAAAGTCACATTCCCGAAACTGGTGGATGCTTTCCGAAAGCCGCCTTTATACACCAACGCCTATCATAATGGGTTCGGGACCATCTATACCGCGATCTATGACCCGATAGACGGCAGCGCGACCTATCTGTTTCCAGACGGCTCCAGCAAGCGCTTCAGCTTTGGCGATTTCAAGGAAGAAGCCTGGGCCATGCCCATCGACGGCAATGGCGCGCCTAAGACCCGGGGTATGGATCTGATATGAAAGGCGCTGTGATGCAGGGGGCTGTTTTCAATTCTAACAGATTACATCACGGTCTGCGCGCTGGGGGCGCCTGTTGACAAAGCGGTTACCCCGGACCTGATCCGGGGTCCAGGGGCAGCTGGTGTGATTTATGCGGGTGGCCCTGGATTCCCGCCTTCGCGGGAATGACGGTGCTTCAGCCAATAACCATCCTCATCCTCAAGTGGCACGATAGCACCGCCTCGAAGGAGGGGCTGTAAGTCCTGTGTTTCCAGAGGGCCCATCCTTCGAGACGCTTCGCTCCTCAGGATGAGAGAGCTTTTATCTCAGCGTTCGCCCGGATTGGCGCTAAGACAGTTGCGGCTGGAGCTTCAGGATATCTGCCAGGGTTGCCGTCGTCGGATCTGGCAGCAGGGCAATCAGGCGGCGGGCGCGGGCCAGATCTTCCGGTGTATCCACAGCAATAGACATCGCCTCGTAATCCAGATCTTCTGGCTGTACGCTGACTATGGAAAAGTCGATGGGATGTTCGTACGCGTACAGTGTCACGTGTTCCCGATACGCAAGATCGGGGGTTGCGCGTAAGATACGCTGCATCGCGGCCTTTGATACAGCCTCGGCGCTGGCCCCAATGGGGAAGGATCGGGGGTAAACATTCGTGGCAAGGTCTGCACCGCTGTCCAGGAACTTTTGGGAAACCTGGTCCACGACGGCAGGATCGGCAAAGGGACTGTCACCACAGATCCTGACGAACCAGTCCAAATTAAATTCGGTGCAGGCATCCGTGCAGCGTTTTGCGACATCCATCGCATCGCCCCGGAAACAGCCGATGCCTTCAGCCTCAGCAAAGGCCTGCAAGGGATCATCCAGGGCGCGATCGCTGGTGGCCAGGATCATGTCCGATACATGATGACAGCGGCGCAGGCGATCAATGGCCCGGCCCAGCACTGTGCGCCCACCCAGATCCATCAGACCCTTTCCCGGCAGGCGCCTTGAATCGAGCCTGGCCAGCAGCATCAGGGCTGCTGGACCCCGCTTTGTATCGCTCATCTTAATTGGCTTCCACTTGCATTTGCGCGCGTTGCCATTGATCAGCATACCATTCGCAATAGCGTTTGAACCCTTGTTCCAGGGTCCATTCCGGTTCAAATCCCAGTTTCTCCTGGGCCCGGGTGATAGACAGGGTGCCACGGATTGGTTTGTCCACGGCCCGTGGGCGTTCTTCCAGGATGGCATTGGGAACAACGGATTTCACCACGGCGGCCAGATCCGCAATCGTGCGGGCGTTGCCGAAGGTGATGTTGAAGGTTGAACTGTCGTCATGCCCTTTATGCAGGGCCAATGCGCGCACCATGCCCTGTACCAGATCGTTGATATAGGTGAAGTCCAACCGCCCATCGCCACCGCCTTCCAGCAGCAACGGCTTGCCGGTCAGGGCGTTCTCAATGAAAACCTGGCTGACTCGCCTGGAAATACAGCGTTCCCCATACAAGGCAGATGGTCGAATAACCGTCGTGCCCAGGCCGTATTGTGTTCGATAGGTTCGGACCAGCCGTTCCCCCATGAATTTGGCATTGGCATAAATGCCTTCCGGGCGCGGGAAGGTTGTTTCGTCCACGCTTGCGCCTTCAAAATCGCCGTAAACGGTCGAAGACGACATGAACATGACCTGATTGATATCTTTTACTTTCGGGCGCACCAGTTCCAGGACATTGCGCAGTGTGATCAGTTGAAGATCAAACGCCAGACCCGGCTCTGCCTTTGCATCCACGGCGCTGGCGATGGCGGCCATATGGACGACTTTGGTGGGCTGGAATGCTTCAAACACACGGCCCAGATCGGCCAGCAGGCGCGCATCGCTGTTCATCAGCACCACACCGTTTTCCCGCAACAGCAGAAATCGGTCCAACAGAAAATTCTGATAGGCGGTGCGCTGAACAACATTGCGGCCAGGTTCGTAGCAATTTTCGATCAGGCTGTTGACCATCAGATTGTCGCAAATGCCAACCGTGGCCCCCATGCGGGATAGTTCCAGCGCAAGATTGTGGCCAATAAAGCCAGCGCCACCGACCAGCAAGATCCGCTGGTCTTCCAGATTGGGTCTTAGTGTCTCAAAGGGTATCGAACTCATTGCGGTGTCTCCTTCTGGTTTACCCGCGTGATTAAAATTTGAAGCGATGGCGCCAATGCTTTCTGCGTTGGAGTCATCGCGATGCCTCACTATACGCTTCCTGAAAGGCGTTGCCTACTCTCTCTGCATCACCCCTGGTCAGATGCGGCCCGACGGGCAGGGAGATGGTTTGATCCGCCAGCCATTCTGCGACAGGAAACTGACCAGCCTTATACCCGTATTTTTGTGAATAATAGGTAAACAGGGGGACTGGGCCTGGATAATGAACCGAAGACCCGATTTTTCGCGCGTTCAATCCATCGACCACGCGATCCCTTGAAACGGAGCCATCCCGGGGCAGTACCGCATTGATACAATAGTGCGATGATGTCGCCTTGCCGTGCGTGTCGGGGAAGAGGGTCAGGCCGTCAATCCGGGTCAGTATCGCCCGCAATGCCGCATCATTGCGGGACCGATCCGCCATAAAGTCATCCAGATGAGTAAGTTGCGCCAATCCTACCGCGGCCTCAACTTCGCTCATGCGATAATTCATGCCCAGGATATCAACATCATACAGGCCAGGTCGGGTGCGTTCACCCAGGGCGCGGTTATAGCCAAAGGCGCGGCGCCGTCGAAGCTCATGGGCCAGCGCCGGATCATTGGTTGTCACCATGCCGCCTTCGATGGACGTCATGTGCTTGACTGGATAGAAAGAAAAGCTGCCCGCCAGGCCCAGCGTCCCCGCCTTCTGGTCACCCCAGGTCGCATCCACGGCAAGGGCACAGTCTTCCAGTACAAATGCACCTTTCTTCTGTGCCACAGCAAGAATGCGGTCCATATCACAGGGAAGGCCCAGATAATGCACGGGCATGATCACCGCCAGGGGCCCCTCTCCGGCTTCCAGCGCGGCCGGGTCCATATTGCCTGTTGCAGGATCGACATCGATAAACACCGGCTCCGCCCCGACAAGCTCTACACTGTGGGCGGTTGCCACATGGGTCATGGCGGGCACGGCGACACGATCCCCCGGGCCGATGTTGCGGGTGAACAGCGTCAGGTGCAGACCCGCCGTACAGGATGATACTGCCACAGCTTCGGCGGCCCCGATCCGCTGTGCAAAGGCCGCTTCAAAAGCGGGTGTGACCGTGCCATGTACCAGCATCCCGCTTTCAAGGACGGTGCGGACCGCGTCGAATACGTCTGTATCCAGTTGCGGTTTGCCAAATGGGATGGGGGTATCGGGCATGCCTGTTGCTCTCCGGGCCGTGATTGCTTCCAAGTTTGGAAGCAATTTTCACGCCAGATCAAGCCGCTATCGTATTTGGGGAGACTTGATGGGGGTCACTTCGTGAAAAAATTCTTCGATCGTGCCTGTCGCTAGGTTCTGGCAGTGAAAGGTATACCCCCCCTTTGGACGGGGTGGGGGGGCATCATCGCGCATTTTCGCCGTGTCTGTCAGCGACAGCATTCCCAATAATCGGGTTTCACCCTTGCGGCGAACCGGCAACAACACCCGTTCAAATTCCAGATATTCCTTGTTGGAAACAACGACCATTCCCCCGAAAACTACCAAATTACCGCTGAAAATGGAGTAAAAATAGGGGTGCACAAATTCGTATAAATGAGGTGGCACCACCTCGTCGAGATATCGGCCCGTATTCTGACGTCCGAATAGAGAATTCACATTCTCCCCAGAAACCCGATATTTCAGTCGACCGTCAATTTTTTCCAGCAGGTAGATATTCGGCAACAGACCGGGGACGTCAATTGGGTCAAATTCAGGGATTTCCAGACTGTCTTGCTGTGGCTGTTTTGATAACCAATGTTCAATCAGGTCAAGGCTGGTTCTGAACCGGCAAATTTGTTTCGCAAGGGTCAGGGTCGGGGACTCAGGCATACATTACATACTCCAACAAAGGTAATCTCGCTCAGGATGCCCCGAATCCTGAGCGAGAGAAACTAAGAATGTTGCACCGCAGTTCAACCGCTGCGGTCATGTGGACCTTTAAAACCTCGGGTCCCTAAAGCCTGCGGCCACGCACGATGTGCATGATCAGGGCTGCGAAAAACAGAACCACAAAGACAAAGAACAGAATTTTGGCGGCGCCTGCCGCAACGGCTGCAATCCCCCCAAAGCCAAAGGCTGCGGCGATCAGTGCGATGATGAAAAACACGGCTGCCCAATATAGCATAAACAGTCTCCTTAAGTCGTGGTGCTAAGACCGGTTGTTCAGATCTCCCGAAGGCCTTTGCACATGGTTGGAACCGTCCTGAACGAATGCAGTGACGGAAATTATTTCTCTACATGGATACGGGATTGATTTTTGCAATAAAAAAATACATCTGAATGACAAACTTTATTTAAAATTTTATAAATATATTATCATACAAGATAAAGTTAATTAAAAGTGACTGAGTGAATGTGGCAAAATTTTGATTTATTACCTTTTAGAAAATTTTATGTTGAAGAGAAAATATCTATTACTAAATGTTTTGAGAGCAAGGAATGGCGTCCGCCGTTTATACTAACTGAAACAAGAATAACAGCGCAGAGGGGTCGTGGACGCACCATCTGCCATCAAAGAAGGAGATTATTCATGAATACCATCGTAAAAGCTGCCACTATCGCACTGGCTCTGGGCCTTGTTGCACCGCAGGCTATGGCCGCAAGTGACACCGCGAACAATTCTCCGCGCGATGTTTACGAGCAGAAAATGAACACTGAGATGCAAAATCAGGAAGCGATATTTTCTGATAAAGAATTGAGCGAAGAGGCCAGCGCAGCCTGGCAGAAAGTGGAAGAAAACTGGAAAGCCTTGAGCGAATCCGCAGATGAAAACTGGGAAGACGCCAAGGAAACGTTCCAGCAGAGCTGGGATGACTTCCAGGCTAAGTGGAAAGAAATGACTTCTGATCAGTCCTAATACGGGATTGTCTAAAGTCCTCACATAGTGATCATACAGATGCGCCCCGTCGAAAGGCGGGGCGTATTTTGTATGACGACTTGGATAGACTGTCGAAGAGTCAATGGGACGGATGACACAGCAACCACATTCCTTGACGGATTTGCTGGATGGCATAACCGGGAACGCACCTAAAGATCAGGAATCCTTTGATCTCGGAGATGTTCTGACAAGCTTTGGCGCGCGTAGTCACGGGCCCTTGCTGTTTTTTCCTGCATTTCTGGCAGCCGCCCCCACTGGCGCTATCCCAGGAATGGCAATTGGAATGGCGATCCTGCTGATAATACTGTCGGTGCAAATGATTGTGTCACCATCGGCATTATGGATGCCTAAACGTATCACCCAAATATCCATTCCGCGTGCAAAACTGAACAAGGCATTGGACATTTCTAGGCCTGCAGCCAGGATAATTGATCGCTTCCTGTCGCCGCGGCTGACCTGGTTGTTGAAGTCGCCATTCAATTACTTCGTTGCCGTCCTGTGCTGTGGACTGGCGGTGCTTATGATACCGCTTGCATTTGTTCCTTTTGCCGCCAGCTTGCCCGGTCTGGCAATCGCATTGTTTGGTATCTCCTTAGTCAGCGAGGATGGCCTTGCCGCCCTTGTCGCGGGGGTCTTAACACTGGTTGCCGCCGCGGTTGGATATGACATGCTGGTCGGGTTCTAGCGCGTTTCAATTTAGCTGTGTGGCCTTGATATTTAACCGCCGCCTATCATGTTCACAGATGCGGCGTGTCGCCTCATATCTTTTAAGGGAGTTATTAGCATGAAAGCCTTTTTCAGCATTTTGGCTGTTTCTTTATTCTTATGCGGCGGTGCAATTCAGGCGGTGGCTGACGAAACGACAAGTCAGACAGAAACTCCAACAGGCGCGCGCCAGGATTACGAAGCACAGATGAAGCAAGAGATTGAAGAGCAAGAAGCCAGAAATTCAAACAGGCCGTTAACAGAAGATGCAAAAGCTGCCTGGCAGGGCGTGAAGGACGGCTGGAACGATGTAAAAACAACGACCGATGAAGGCTGGACCGATGCCAAGTCCAAGCTGGATGACAGTTGGGGTGCCTTTAAATCTAAATGGAAAGAGGTTACGTCAGAGTAACTTTCCTTTTTCAGGCAATATTCTGATTTTTACGACTCTGTGTGGGTATCGCAATAGGTCAGAAATGCGTCTGTCATATCCTCGAAGACTTCTTGGTCATTCTCCAATTTATTGGGCCGCTGCCAGACGGAAACAATTAAATCATTGGATGACACTGCCTGCGCGTTAAGGCCAAGGGGCAGGATCAGTGTAAAGACAGACCTTCTGTGGCCTTCATAGGATTTGAAATTTGCCAGATGGGCGCTTGGACTTTGTTTCAGGGCTGCGCCCATCAATAGGTCCAGCACGCCGCGATCATCCGGGTTCAATTGCAAGGGATCACTGCCCAGGCTGCCCGGAATCAATCGGGGGGCGATCATCTTCATCTCCTGACAGATCAGATCATATCGCAAGTCTTCAGCCTGTCCCAAAACCCGCAGCAAGCTGACATGCGGCAATAAGAGGGGTCCCAGTTGCTCGGCACGCAAGGCCCGTCTGGGCTTATCGTCGGGCAACATTTTCCAGTATTCATACAAGGGTGCTGCGGAAGCAAAGAATGTGCCCGGTCGTCCCAATTGCGATGTTTTCGAATTCGTCAAAGTTGTTGCCTTGTAAGAAAGTCATCTTTGGGTTAACCAGAAAGTTGTATTATATTTATTGTAATAAATTTATACAGCTTTTTGTTGTTTCGTCTCTTGCTTTAGATCAAATTTTAAAATGAATTTAGTTATCTTAATTCTTAGTTGTTTTATTGCTGATGGTTTCAATTTTGACATGACGGGCGGTATATTTATCAATCTTATTGGCAATGCGTGCGGACGCCTTGCTACTGCTGCAAGACGAAAGATGTGATCGAAAATAGGGTTCAGACGACAGCAACAACCGGCATGGTGTGTCCGGTTTCCGCCGCTTCCCAGGCGCAGAGGCAGATGTTCATGACCTGGAAGACATCCTTGGCATCGACAATCGACGGTCGATCTTCCCGAATGGCGGCGATAAAATCGGGCAACAGGTCGCCTTTTTCAATACCCGGATAGGGAACATCAAAGGGTTCTTCATCTTCCGGCTGGTCGCCATGATAAAGGCGCGCGGGCCCATTTGCATTCTCGAAGCTCAACTTGGTTCCATAAACATTCAAAGAATGAAACTTTCGACGCTGTGGCCCGAATGTGGTTGTGGACTTGGCCATCAGGTCGCTGCTGAAACGCATCAGCGTTGTCATGGTATCGGGATAGGCAAAGCCGGTTCCTTTTGTCAGTTTCTTCGCGGCCATCGCTGTGACTTCCGTCACTTCCTCGCCGGCGATCCAGCGCATCAGGTCTATCAGATGAATACCCCCGCCATAGGTGACGCAATAGAAAGGCATTTTTCCACGCCACCCTTCTGTGATTTTCCACAGAATCTGGTGCAGATAGTCCCCTTCCATATAATGCAGGTCCCCAAAGGCACCCTTCCGGACCATGTCCCGCACCGCCTTGAAACGCGGGCTTTGTCGCAGAATCAGATTCGAGGACAGATGTTTGCCGCTGTCAGACCAGGCGCGAATGACCTGGTCCAATCCAGCGCGGTCCAGCGCAATTGGCTTTTCGCAGAAGACATGTTTTCCTGCGCGAAAGGCGGCGACGGCCTGTTCAACATGCGCATCATCGTAAGAGCATAACGAAACCGCATCGATCGTCGGATCCGCCAGTAATGTGCTGTAGTCTTTGTGCAGATGGGGCACATTCCGACGGGCTGCGACGGCGGCCATTTTTACCGGGTCGATATCGCAACAGGCGACGACTTCTACGTCGGGGATCTCCTGATAGCCAACAATATGGCGTTCCCCCACGCCGAGTCCGATTACGCCAATGCGAAGGGGAGGTGCTGTTGTCATGAATTCCTATCGTCCCGCCAATTCCAGGGCCTGGAACATCTGGTTGATCGTATCAATGACGCGCGCGCTCGCGGCATACGCATTTTGCAACACGGTCAGGCGCGCCATTTCCTCATCGATATTCACGCCAACCTCGTCGCGCAGGGCCTGGTTCAAGCCCGCACGAAGGCCTTCACTTTCTTGTGCGTCCAGGGTTGCCCGTTCGGCGCGTTGGGACAGGCCCGTCAGAATTCCATTGGTAAGACCAGTATAATCCGTATTGGCGATTGTGCTGCCAGACCCGCTGATCGACCGATTGCTGCTGTTCAGAGCGGCCAGAATTTCTGTCCGGTTGCCGGTCCGCAACGATAGGCTGTTATTGGCAAGTCCGGTTGTGATTGCCAGATTGGTGCGGTCCACATCCATCGGGCTGTTGCCCGATTCTGCGACAAACAGGGTAGCGCTTTGTCCCGTGGCAGTTGTGCCGCTGATACTGGCGGAGGTCCCGTTCACGGTAAAGCCCAGCGCGGTCAGGGGGGTGTTATTCGTATTGGTCAGGGCCAGGCCACCGGCTTTGCTGGTGATTTCCAGGACATTTCCGTCCCCGATGCGGGCATACATGCCGTCTTGGGCATTTATCGTATCCAGCATGGTCTGGACCGTATCACCGGCGCCGACAGTATAGGTCACCGCCCCACCCAGGGACGTGTTGTTGAAGCTGAAGGAATCCCCGACGGCGATGCCGTTAATGCTGCTCATCACCGTTGCGGTGGTCAGTGGAACCGTCCCCTGACTGCGTTCCGCTTCATAGGCATAGGCCAGGGTATCATCTGAATCTGCAGCAATCTGGGTTGTTGAAAGGCCAAATTCTGCTGCAGCGGTCCCTCCAATCGTAAACTGACCGCCATCGCTTAAAATCTGCAAATGACCATGGCCATCGACCCGGGCACGCACCTGATTGATCGCATTGATATTTGCGACCACCGTGTCGATGCTGTCGCCCGCATTGATGGTCACTGTACCCTGTAGCGCCCCGCCAACCGTGAAGGTTAAGGTATTGCCAGCGGTAATGGTGCCGCTGCCGGTCAGGTCGGCATTGGCGTCAACAAAGGTCGTGCCGGAGGTTCGGGCGGTTGAGTTGTCTGCCAGCGAAAAGGCCAGCTCATCCAACTGATTGCGCAGTTTCTGAATGGTGCCGGTCCCGGAATCCGAACTGGATTGCGCCGTGGCATCGGTTCTGATGAAGTTTGCCAATGCACCAAGCTCACCATCGGGCAACTTGTCGCTGGTCAACAGGTTCGTGCTATTTGACCCAGAAATTGTCAGGGATCGCGTTGCTTCATCCCAGGTGAAGGTCTCTGGACTTGCATCAACCAGGATAAGTCCAGATGTCGTGTAAACCGCCATGGATCCATCGTCGCGCTCAAAGGTTCGCAACTGTGAAATGCTGGCGAGTTTGGTGATCTCGGCATCGCGCTGGTTTTCAAGCGCCGTTGTCGACCGACCGGCAGATTTCTCAACAACGATTTTATTGTTCAACGTGTCGATTTCCGTGATGGCGCTGTTAGCGTCAGTCACCACCAGGCTGATGTCTCGAAGCACCTGGTTTTCAATCAGATCCAGGCCATCGGAAAGGCGGGTGATTTCTGATGTAAGATTGTTGGCGGCGATTATAACATCGTTCTCAGCCGCATCGCTTTCCGGCGTGGCTTCCAATGCCTTAAATGCGGTGCGAAGGCGCTCGATACTGTCGACCAACGGGGTCTGGCCGTTGATGGTTCCGGTCAATTGCTCCAGCTGCTGAAACAGCTTGTCGCGCATTTCGTCAGCCGACGCGACCGTGGTTTGCTGAAACAAATCCCGCAGCAGGCCTGTATTCGCAGCGCGTGTAATATCGCTGACCAGAACGCCACCATATTGCAGGTTCTCAAATTTGGTTTCGCGGCGGTTATAGTTTTCGTTATTCGCGTTTGCGACGTTGTCAGACACAACGCGCGTCGCGGAGTTCAAGGCATTCACCGAAGTGATTGCGACGTTAAGGGCGCCAAACAGAGACATTTTCTTTGCCTTTCCTGTGCACTAAGTCCGTGGGGTTGAAGAGGATCGTTTCTACGTCCTGGGTTTTCGTGTCACGGGGTGTTGTGCATCGTTGCGTGTAAAAACCTTGCAGTTAGATTTCTCGGTTCATGGCGATCGGGGCGGCTGCGCGTCCATTGGATATCGCGCCCTGGCGACCATAACCGGGTATATCGCCCGCAGCCTGCTTTGCCGCCTCAATGATCCGGTTGACGACGTGTTGGCTGGACTTTGTCAAGATTTCCAGCTTTCGCCGGTTGATGGTCATCAGGGCTTCGAAGGTTTCAGCCAGCGTCTGCAACTGCGTGCGCAAGTCATCGCTTAAGGCCACAGCAAATCCTGGATCTTGTGAGATGGCTTCGACATGGTCGTTGTAATGTTTGAATAAAGCCTGCTTTTCTTCGACAACCGGGCTGAGTTCTGCGGCCTGAGGTGTCTCTAAAAGCGCGTTTTCTTTTTCCAGAACAACAACCAGATCTTCCATCAGTTCGATCAGATTATGGGCGCGGATAGTGGCGTTCATCGGGATATCTCCCCTGTGGTGTTGGCGGCTGATTTGGATTGGGCCTCCTGGATTTTCAGCATTTCTTTCGCGACCGTATCGGCGATCCCCAGTGACCCTTGTTGCGCAATGATTTTGCCGAATTCCTGGACCATCATGGATTGGTAGATCCCTTCGGCGTGACCGCCACCGAACATGCTGTCATTCGATATTTCAGCGAACATTGGCTCCAGCATTTGCTGGGCGAAGACGGCTTCAAATTCGATGGCTGACTTCTTTATCGCGTCTGGTGTGCCGTCCATTGGCATTTTAGGCTTGGCCGCAAACGCTTGATTGCGCGCACTGTCCAGAAGCATTTGGCTGCTTGTATCGATCATTACATCACCTCGATTTCTGCTTGCAGGGCACCAGATGCCTTGATCGCCTGCAGGATCGTAATCATGTCGCGTGGGCCAACCCCCAGGGAGTTCAGGCCGTTCACAAGCTCTTGTAATTCGACGGTGCCAGGCACAAGGCCCAGGCGACGGTCTTCCTGCTCATCCACGGTGACTTCTGTGCGGGGAACAACTTCCGTCGTACCCGTGTTAGAAAATGGTGTGGGTTGCGAGACCTGCGGGGTTTCGGTGATGCGTACGGTCAGATTGCCCTGAGCCACAGCGACGGTGCTAATCCCGACATTTTCACCCATTACGATGACGCCTGACTGTTCGTCGATGACCACGCGGGCGATCTGATCCGGCTCAACGCGCAATTGTTCGATATCGGTCAGCAATTCAACCAGTTCACCATTATAGCTGGGCGGAATGTTCAATTGAACCGTGCTCAAATCTGTTGCCTTCGCCGTGGGTTCCCCGACAAAGGCATCAATCGCGCGGGCAATGCGGCGTGCCGTGGTGAAATCAGGATTGCGCAGGTTCAATTTAACCTGGTTCAACTGGGCCAACTCAAACGGGATTTCGCGTTCAATAATGGCCCCATTGGAAATCCGTCCAGAGGTTGGAACGCCTTTCACGACCGTTTCAGCAGCGCCTTGCGCGGAAAAGCCGCCGACGGCGACCGTTCCCTGGGATACGGCATAAATTTCGCCATCCGCACCCAGCATCGGGGTGACAAGTAATGTGCCGCCCAACAGGCTGTCTGCGTCCCCCATAGAGGATACTGTCACATCCACGCGGGACCCCTGACGGGAAAATGGCGGCAATGTAGCCGTCACCATGACAGCGGCAATGTTATCGGTATCAAGATCGGAGTCACTGGCATTGACGCCCATGCGCTGCAACATCCCGACCAGGCTTTCCCGGGTAAAAACGGCGCTGTCCAGACTGTCTCCCGTCCCGTTCAGGCCAACGACAAGACCATAGCCCACCAGCATGTTGTCGCGAACGCCTTCAATGTCGACGATGTCCTTGATCCGTGATTGCGCGGCGGCTTCCGCCGGCACCAGGGCCCATCCCAGAATGAGGGCCAGTATCGCCAGGAAAAAGCGTGCAACTCGGGCCATCGGGCGCGTTCTGAGATCGCCATAGCCTGCAGATCGTTTTGTGAAATCTCTGGTCATGTTTCTCATCTCTCATTTCGGGCTGGGTAAACACACCCGTCTCGGTGAGAGTTATGCGAAACCCGTGCCAAATTCGAAAAAGACACAAGCTATTGAATTCATTGATTTACGCGAGTAGCCTTGGTGCTGAGTTCCCGGTTTAGGCAAGACTTGCCGGGTGCCATTGCGCTTGATTCCGGGTGGGAATCGGCGCGCAGTTACTAACACAGGGATTTCCCCTGCGGCGCAAAATGGATACACTGTAACGATGAAAGTCGACGGACCCGGATCATCTGGAAAGCTCAGCCAGTCCAAGAAGACCGCCAAGACCGGCGGGGCGAAAGGGGCGGGATTTTCCAGTGCCTTGCGACAGGCCGACGGCGGGGCGGATGATACGGTCGACAGCGCCGGTGGTTTGGCGGGTGGTTCTGGTGTCAGCTCAATTGATGCTTTGCTGGCCCTGCAAGGGGTAGACAGCGTCGATGCGACGGAACCGGATGCCAAACGACGCAACAAGGCGGCACTGGATCGCGGAGAAGACCTGTTGGATCAATTGGATGAGATACGAATTGGTCTCTTGTCCGGTGGTTTGTCACGGCAGCGCCTGGTGCAATTGCAGGCGGCGTTGAGCCAGCGCGCCAGCGGTGCTTTGGATCCAAAGGTTAAATCATTGGTCGATGATATTGAACTGCGCGTTGCCGTTGAACTGGCAAAGCACGGACAGGACGATTGATCCTGTTGCGCATTTAGGCAGGTCTTGTGTGCACCTGCGGGATGCGACGAATAATCCTAAAAAAATGTGTTGTAATGACCTGCCTAGGGCCATATAAGCCGCCGGTCTTGAAGTATAGGACGCATTTGACCGGGAGATTGGCATGTCGGGCAGTGAGGCTACGAGCAATACCAGTGTAAACCCGAAAGCGACTGTGTCGTCGCCCTTGCTGCCGCCGGATTATCGGCCCAGTGAGTCTGAAGAGTTCATGAACCCTCTTCAGAAAGAGTATTTCCGCCAGAAGCTGTTGAATTGGCGTGCAGATCTGCTGAGAGAATCTTCAGAAACGCTTGAAAGCATGCAGTCGGAAAGCTTGGCACAGCCGGACTTGACGGACCGCGCCTCGATGGAAACGGATCGTGCGATTGAACTGCGCACCCGGGACCGGGAGCGTAAATTGATCGCCAAGATCGATTCGGCGCTGGAGCGTATTGAAGATGATAGTTATGGCTATTGCGAAGAAACCGGTGAGCCCATTTCGCTGCGCCGGTTAGAGGCCCGACCAATTGCGGTTCTGAGCCTGGAAGCACAGGAACATCACGAACGGATGGAACGGCTGCATCGGGAAGATTAAGTTCGGACCCCGGATGTCAGCATGACGCCGTTAAGAATGCTAAAGGCCCGCCTGGATCTGAATCCGGCGGGCCTTTTTTGTTATCAACCTGTTTGGGATCAGGGCTGTAATCGGGTTTAGAAAATAAGGGGGCCCGACCATGTTGGTCAGGCCCCATTCGGAATCGCCGCGAGAGAGAGAGGAGAGAGAGAGTACGCGGGCGACACCGAAACTGTGGGTCCCAAAACGGGACCGTTGATTAGAAGGGCATGATCACGTCCATGATCTGGGTGCCCCAGCGGGGTTGTTGGAAATCGCTGACCTGGCCGCGCCCGCCATAGGCAAGCCTGGCTTCAGCAATCTTTTCGTAGCTTACTGTGTTTGCGGTCGAAATATCCTGGGGTCGGATGACCCCAGCGATCTGAAGTTCCCGCAATTCAAAGTTCACCCGTGTTTCCTGGCGTCCATGTATGACCAGATTGCCATTGGGCAGAACCTGGGTCACGACGGCCGCAACGCTGACCGAAATGGCTTCCTGGCGATCGATCGCGCCACCACCTGCATTGCTGGTCTGGCCGTCGAATGCCAATAGGGCTGCGGGATTTACCGCTTCGGGCAGGACAGAATTCAAGGCATTTTCATAGCCCAGTAAGCTGTCGACATCGACATTTTCCGAATTGTTTCGGGTCCGGGTTGTGGAATTATCCAACTGTGCGTTTTCGTCGATATCGATCACGACGGTGACAATATCGCCAATGTCAGAGGCCCGAAGATCCTTAAAGAAGGCCCGGCTGCCGGGGCGCCACAGTGAGTTTGGCATGTATGATGCCGTTACTGGCTTTGGCATTGGCATGGTGACCTGCGTGTAATTCGGGTCATAGGTCGGGTTTGCCACCGGGTTCATCGAAGGCTCTTCACCCACAGCGGCCAGACGTTCCATCGAATTGCAACCGACCAGCAGGGCGCTTGCCAATGTCAGGCAAGCCAGCGTCTTGAAACGCGCCGAAGGGCGGGAGGGATGATGTTTCATGGTTACTCTCCTCATCTCGATTGCATTCAGGTTAACGGCGTGTCGGGCAGATTATTCCGTGCGCATCGCCAGGGGTTGCTGAAGCTGAACTTCCACGCGCCCGGAACCAATCACCACTGCGTCAATTACCGTGTTGCTTTGTGTGTTCTGCACCCGGATGACATCATCCAGGGCACCATTTTCCATCGCCCGACCCTGAACGCTGAGCACCATGCGGTCGGTTTGCAGGCTAACTGTTATAATCCGGCCCTTTTCGACAAGGATCGGGGCGCCAACGTCACCAGCGCGAATGGGTTTCCCCGATGTCAGCGACCGTCCAACGGATTGTCCGATCAACTTGTTTTCATCGATGATCAGGTTGGTTCCCAAACCTTCTTCCCGCATGCGCACGATGGTCAGATCACCGGCTTCGATAATATGGTCTTTGCCCAGGCGCCGCGTTGGAACGGGCAGTTCAACCATTCGGTGGAACCGTCCGGATATGTTCATTTTCTGCAAGGTGCGGCCTTCTGCAGGGGCCAGCAGGGTTGCCGTGAAGCGACCGGAATGGGCGTCATAGTCAAACCGTTCGACCCGGGCCGTTGGCGCGACAGAGCGCGGCAGATGGATCCGGTACGGACCGCCATCTTCTTCAACCTCAACCAGGTCATCCTCGCCGGTGCGTTTGAAGAAGGAATCCAGCAGCAGTCCTTCGATCTGGCTTGTTGTAATCACTGAGCTGGGCCGCGTGACGGTCACTGTTTCCGCGGTGCTGGTTGGGCGCCAATCAATGCCAAAGGTTTTTGCCGCTTTCCATAACCATACGGCCGGCAGGACCAGTTCCTGTCCTGGTTCTGGCGCACGGATGACCGTGCGGTCCGCGTATTGCCCGGCCGGTTCGAATAAATCCCCGACATGGATGAATTCTGCATCCACTTGAACGATAGGATTCAGTACCACAGGAACCTTTACTTCCTCGGACTCTGCCTTGCTTGCGGTTTCAGCCAGGGCCGGGAAAGTAAGGGCCGGGAAAGTCAGGGCGATCACGAACCCGGCCAGGACCAGGGCGTAAATCACGCTCAGGCAATGGTTTGATATCGGTTTCATGATCACTCTCCTTACTGTCGTCAGCGTCTGTGGGTGACTATGAGTCACTATTAGCGAAGGTTCGTCAGGGTCGACATCATCTGGTCAGATGTTTCGATTACCTTCGAATTCATCTCATAGGCGCGTTGGGCCGTAATCAGATTGGTGATTTCTTCCACAACGTTTACGTTCGACGTTTCCAGGAAGCCCTGTTGGATCGTGCCAAATCCGGCCGTTCCAGGGGCAGCCACTGTTGCGCCACCCGATGCCGGTGTTTCCAGAAACAGGTTGTCCCCGATGGCCAACAGGCCGGCGTCATTCGGGAAACGCGCCAGTTCCAATTGCCCAATGTTTGACGGGGCGGTGACACCATCTAGGGATACCAGAACTTCCCCTGAGGCATTGACCGATATATCCACGGCATTCGGTGGAACGGTCAGTCCAGGCTGCACGGTAAAACCATCGACGGTCACAACATCGCCATCGCCATCCAATTGAAAGGACCCGGCGCGGGAATAGGCCGTATCGCCGCTGGGCAGCGTAATGCGGAAATAGCCCTCGCCATTGATTGCGACATCCAACGGATTTTCCGTCAGGGTCAGGTTTCCCTGTTCGGTGATGCGATAGACGGCGGCGGTTTTTACCCCCAGCCCGACCTGGACACCGACTGGCACCGTGGTGCTGGCGTCGGAACTGTCCGACCCGACCCGGCGCAGGTTCTGATACAGCAGATCCTGAAACTCAGCCCGCCGGCGCTGATAGGACGTGGTGTTCATGTTGGCAATGTTGTGGGAGATGACTTCCACATTCAATTGCTGGGCTAACATCCCTGTCGCGCCAATACTAAGTGATCGCATCTGTCGTCTCCTTTAAAACCTCAGTCGGATAAAGCTGTCAGTATCTCGTCACAGCGCGATTAGCCCTGTGGCGCACGGCCCAGCTTATCGATCATGTCTTTGATCCGGTCGTCTTCGCGTTGAATCAGTTTCGCGACACTTTCATGGGCGCGATTGATATCCATCATGCGCGTCAGTTCCAGAACCGCCTGCACATTGGATTCTTCGATCATGCCCTGCATCATGCTTGGCTGAGCAACCTGTTGCGGGTTCATGTCAGGGTCGGCGATGAATAAGCCATTGGCTGCCTTGCGAAGCTTCTGTTCGTCCTCGAAGGTCACGACCTGCAGCTTGCCTAAAATCCCGTCGTCATTGGAAACCGTGCCATCGCCTGCGATGCTGATCCGCCCGCCGTCTTCTGGAATATTGATGGGGCCCGCCTGGCCTTGAACCGGATAACCTGATCCAGTCACCAATTGGCCGTTCGCATCCAATTGGAAGCGTCCGTGGCGGGTATAACGTTCTCCCAAGGGGCTATCGACAACGAAATATCCCTCGTCAGATAAAGCGATGTCGAAATCATTTCCAGTCGTGGTCAAAGGCCCGCTGGAAAGGTCTCTTGCTGTGCCAACATCCTCAACAAAAGACAGTTTCTCATCCTTTGTTGGTTTTGCCAGATATTCCTGAAACACCATCCGCTCAGCCTTAAAGGCCGGAGTATTGGCGTTGGCGATGTTGTTGGCGACAATGTCCATCGACCGCCGAAGGGCTGCCTGACGCGACATGGCTATATAGCTTGTGTTTTCCATTTCTGGACGCCTCTTTTCTCTCATTTGGGCGGAAGCTCTCAACCAACCGCCCACTGCTCTCTCTGGACCTGTAATAGCAAGTCGCGTGCCAGTTTTTATATTTGTTTAAATTCAATAAGTTATAATGGGTATCGGCAAAATATGCTCGCCCTTATTCACCAAAAAGTGCTGGTTAGGGCGGGGTATGCGGAACGGATTGCCGGATCACTTTGACCCGGTCATGTATGTTTTCCATTGATCTGTGTGGGCGAATAACGGCCTATAAAAAGCAATCCGAAGTTTTTTTGTTTCGGTGACTTTATGTTAGGGTCCTTGCAGTACTGCATGCACCGCGATGCTGGGTGTTGGCCAGGGTCCATAACAGGCGGCAAGAGATGAGCGACGAAGACGATAATGAAGCACCGGTTAAAAAGAAGGTGAGCGGCAAAAAGCTCATTCTGTTTGTTGTTCTGCCGATACTCTTGTTGGGCGGGGCGGCTGGCGCTGTGTTTGCACTGGGTCTGCTGGACCCCTTGCTGGGCGGTGGAGAGCAGCATGCGACTGAGGAGCACGCAACGGAAGAGCACGCTGCGGCTACAGATGACCATGGTGAAGCCGTCATTGATCCCCCCGGCGTGTTTTATCCGATGGATGAATTGACGGTATCGTTAAGTGGCACCGGCACGCGGAAGAATTTCCTGGTGCTGCAAGTTGAATTAGAGCTTGAGGCGCAAACCGATGTGGCGCGCGTTGAGCAGATGAAACCGAAGATCATTAGTGAGTTCAACGCCTTCTTGCGTGAATTGCGAACGGAGGAGTTGAACGGCAGTGCAGGGGCCTATCTGATACGCGAAGAATTGTACAGGCGTGTCAGTCAGGTGGTGGCACCGACCCCTGTGAAGGATCTCCTGCTGGTGAAAATGTTGGTGCAATAGGCTGAGACTTAAGGGGTTCTTTTGACTTGGCCCCAGAATTGCTTCGCCGTTTCGAATGACGGATGGTACCGAAACGTAACTGAGGCACGGGACGTATGGCTGACGATCAAGACGATATGGCCAATGAGTTTGACGCGATGGCGGACGAAGACGTTGGCGGCGGTGATTCCGACGGCGCGGACGACCTTGCTGCTGAATGGGCTGCCATGGCCGATAGCGGGGATGCTGCTGCCGGAGGCGCTGCGCGGGTTCTGAACCAGGACGAGATTGACAGCCTGCTTGGTTTCCAGGAAGGCGGCGATGAAGATTCCAGTAAATCTGGGATCGAGGCCATTATCGATTCCGGCATGGTGTCCTATGAACGCCTGCCGATGCTGGAAATCGTCTATGACCGATTGGTCCGGATGATGTCGACCAGCCTGCGTAACTTCACCTCTGACAACGTTGAAGTCAGCCTGGACAATATTACCTCCATTCGCTTCGGGGATTACCTGAACTCTATCCCGTTGCCAGCCATGCTGACCGTTTTCAAGGCGGAAGAATGGGACAACTATGGCCTGATCACCATCGATAGCTCTTTGATTTATTCAATCGTCGATGTGTTGCTGGGCGGTCGCCGGGGGACTGCGGCGATGCGGATTGAAGGGCGACCCTATACCACGATTGAACGCAATCTGGTCGAACGCATGATCAACGTGGTTCTGGCGGATCTGTCCGCCGCGTTTGACCCGCTGTCTTCCGTGACGATGCGATTTGATCGTCTGGAAACCAATCCGCGGTTTGCCACAATCGCGCGACCAGCCAATGCGGCGATCCTGGCACGTCTGCGCATAGATATGGAAGATCGCGGCGGGCGGCTGGAATTGATGCTGCCCTACGCGACGCTGGAACCCGTCCGTGAACTGTTGTTGCAGATGTTCATGGGGGAGAAATTCGGTCGGGATTCGATCTGGGAAAATCACCTGGCGACAGAACTTTGGTTCACAGAAGTTCCCATTGAAGCGGTCCTGGATGAAGTTACCATGAGCCTGGGTGATGTGCTGGACTGGGAAGTGGGCATGTTCCTGCCATTTCACGCGACGCCGGATTCTCCGGTCGAAATTCGATGCGGCAATATGGCAATGTTTACGGGCACGATGGGGCGCAAGGGCGGAAACATCGCGGTGCGCATCGACAAGCGGGCGAAAGTGGACTAGCCCCTTTTTTCAGGCGAATCCTGATATTAGATATCGTTACAATGCTAGTGCGTTTGGCAAAACACGTGTATTTTCTGGCAATCGGTTTACGTTGTGACGATGAAGGGTATATGACAGGTCGATGATCGGAACGGTGATCAGCATCGGTTTTGATGTGGCGCTCATGATATGTTTGGGCGTTGCGATCTATTACGGTGTGCGTCTGAATCGTCAAATGGCAATTATCCGCTCAGGACGTGAAGAGCTGCAATCCCTAATCACTGAATTCACGCAGGCAACCTCGCGGGCGGAAACAGCCTTGTCGGAATTGAAATCAGATGTCGGGGCGACGCTGAATGATGCCAGGCAGTCGGCACATAAAGCCAGTGCGCTGTGCGATGATCTGGAATTCCTGATCAAGCGCGGGGAGAAAGTTGCCGATGCCCTGGAAATTGGCGTTCGCGCCAGCCGCAAAGGATCTGCTGACCCTGCATCGGCTGAGGCGCGCAGCGATTTGCGCGCGGCGCCGGACCAGAAGCTGGGTGCGAAACCGTCGTCGCGGGCGGCTGGTGAAGCCAGCTTGAAGGATAGTCTGAAAAAAGGCATGTCTCGGGCCATTCGCGGCGCGCATTCCGATACGGACCAAACCGGTGCAGAGGCATCGGGTCGATCCCTGGTTGCTGCGCCAGAAGACCGTGTTGCTGCTGGTGAAAAATCAGATAGCAAGAAGGCGCGGGCAAAGTCGAAGTCTGAATTGTTAAAAGCATTACAGGATATGCGGTGAGGAAGTGGCAATGCGGTTAAGATTGATCCCAGTGGTCATCGTCTTGGCGGCGCTCGGCTTGTCTTTTCGGGCCGGGTCCATCGTTGATCTTTTGACGGATCAGGAACCATCCAGAAAGGCCCCGGTCATCGGTGTGGCGGTTGCCCAGGATGCCAGTGCTATTCCGCCCGTCCCAGGCGATAATGGCAACGAAATGACGCCGCTGGAACTGGATAAAAGCGATGTCCCGATCATTGATGGGACGGAAGACGGCATGCATCCGACAGAGGCGCGACTGGCCAACAGCCTGGCACAGCGGCGCATGGAGTTGGACACACGCGAACGGGAATTGGAACAACGCAGCGCGATGTTGGGCGTGGTTGAGGCGCGCTTGGCAGAAACTCAAAAGAATCTTGAAGGCATTCGCGACGAAATAAAGCAACTGGTCGCAAAATATGAAGGTCTGGAAGATGAGGAAAGCGCACGCCTGCAACGGGTCTATTCCAATATGAAGCCCAAAAATGCCGCAGAAATCTTCGATACGATGGAACTGGATACGATCCTCAGTGTTATTCGGGGAATGAATGACAGAAAGCTGGCCCCAATTCTTGAGGCGATGGATCCTAGCAAGGCTGTGATCGTTACTCAGGAAATCAACGCCCGCGAAGAGTTACCAACCTTCAACAATTAGCCCTCTTTAAAAGATTCCCTTTCAAGGGACTGATTTCGGCTGCATCCTGATTTGCATTTCCAGGCCCCAATTGGTTTTGCGATTTGAATTGATGGCGCGGTGATATGGCGGTCAGTTTCGATATGAATATCCTTATTGTGGATGATCGACCAACGATGGTTCGGATCCTGCGCCATATGCTGCGGGATCTTCAGTTTTTCAGCATCGATGACGCCACGGATGGGCGGGATGCTTTGGCGAAACTGGAACGGAAAGACTATGGTCTGGTCATTTCAGATTGGACCATGAAACCCATGAATGGCCTTGATTTATTGCTAGCCATGCGCGCTGACGAAGCATGGCGCGCAACGCCTTTTTTGATGATGACCCCGGAAAACAAGACAGAAAACGTCATTGCCGCCAGACAGGCCGGTGCCAGCGGGTATATTGTAAAGCCCTTCAATGCCGCAATGCTGAAATCGAAACTGGTGGCTATTTTAGGGGATTTTTGAATTGGACATGAACGATGATAGATACGCAATATCTTAAGACCATGGCCCGATATAATCGATGGCAGAATGAAAATCTGTATAGTGCTGCAGACCAGTTGGATGATGATGCCCGGCGTCTGGATCGCGGTGCATTTTTCGGCTCCATTCATGGCACGCTGTGTCATATTCTGTGGGCCGACCAGATTTGGATGCATCGATTTTCTGGCTCCCCCAAGCCGTTGATGAGCAATGCTGACTCCCACCATATGATTGAAGACTGGCAGGCTTTGAAACAGGCCCGCACAGCCATGGATCAAATGATTCAGGAATGGTCGGATGGTTTGGACCCAGCCTGGTTGACGGGGGATTTATCTTGGTATTCAGGGGCCGTGAAACGGGATATGACAGAATCCAAGGCTTTGCTGGTGACCCATATGTTCAATCATCAGACCCATCATCGGGGCCAGGTTCACGCGATGCTGACCGCGGCAGGGACGCGGCCGGAAGATACGGACCTGATGCTGATTGGTCAGGTGCAATGATCCCACGGATTGCGAAGTTGTAGAGTTAGGGAAACAGTTCAGCCATTCTGTTATAAATTTTATAGAATTACGGCGATTTCTTGCGATTTATCCTGCGACTCCGGCATATTGGGGGGATGATATATGAAGAAGACCAGTTGAAGGATGAAACGGATGTACTCCCAATCCGCAAGGAAACGGGACCCATCCTGTTTTTAAGCCTATTTCTGATGTTATTGGCATTCTTTATTTTGCTTAATTCTATTTCAACCTTACGGGAAACGAAATCACGCGATGTGTTGAGCTCTGTTTCCGCGACGTTTCAAACCACAATTGATCCGGACAGGTCCTCAGAAATTTTGGTTTCGACCTTGGGCGGGGTGCTGGAACCGGAAAAAGTGCTGGATGAAGTTGAACGCCTGTGGTTGTCGGATGTGCCGTTTGTGAAGTTTGAGACGGTGACCCAGGGTCGCCATATCATGGTGGAACTGCCGGTGATCCAGCTATTTGTCGGTGCACAACCGGAATTGCGGGGGGATCGGCGGGATCTGTTATCGGCGACCGCTAATGTGTTATCGGCGCGGTTGCCCGGGCAGGTCGTGATTATGCAGGCGATCCTGTTCGTAAATGATCTGGCACAGGTGCCAACGGTACCTGATATCCCGGCACCCCCGCCTGACGTGCAGGGGGTTGTCGATCTTGCAAATCCAGAGGCGATGATTGCACCGGTTGATGATGAAAAAGATGGAACTGAACTGGCTTTCGATCGTGTTGCAGCCCTGGCAAAGGCGCTGGTGGCGGGCGGGGCGCCCCCGGATAATTTCGAAATCGGGATTCGTCCGGGCAATGTGTCGCGCATTCGGTTCCGCTTTTTTATTCGCGATGCGGGGGAGGCCCGTATGACATTCGCACCGGTTCAGGATGAGACATCTACCCCCGCGACAACGCCAGATCAGCCAGAAGATCAGCCAGAAACACAGGCTGGGGGTCTGTAATGAGCGACGAGGTGATGGAACCATCTGCCTTTGCCAACCCGAACCCTGATGAGCGGTTGGATCGGGAACCGGAGGTTATGGGGCATATCCATACATCGCTGTTGGAACAGGATGCCATTCCAGAAGATGTTGTCGAAAAATCTCCCGCCTGGTTGGTCACATTCGGGGATGTAACGGCCTTGATGCTGGCATTTTTTGTGATGTTGTATTCCATGTCGGAATTGCAGTCGGAAAAGTGGGATACTGTCATTTCCGTACTGGCAACGCGGGTAGATCCCACGGCAGAAGGGCAGCCGCGACCGGTCGGCGAACGGACCATCACACGAATTGATCTGGTGTCAGCCTTTCCAACCGGTTATTTGCAAAGGATACTTGAGACGAAATTGGCGGAAGACCCGCTGTTGAAGACAATTCGAATGACAGGATTAGAGGATCAATTGGTGTTGTCTCTGCCGACCGATAGATTTTTCACCGGAACCGGTGCGCAGATTGATCCCCAGGCCTTGCCCGCTTTGCGGCGATTGGGAGTGGTTTTTGGTCAGTTCGGCAATCGTCTGGATATCAAGGGCAACACAGACCCCACCCCACCCCCATCCGGTTCGGTTTATCCGGATAACTGGTCCCTATCGTTGGCGCGCGCGCTGGCCGTGGCCCAGACCTTGAACAAGGCTGGATATCCCGGGGAGTTCACGGTTCTGGGGTTGGGTGATTCAAACTATCGCTTTATTGATCGGGATATCCCGGAACAACAGCGCTACGCTTTGTCCAGGCGCGTCGATATCGTCATTGTGCCGGAGGCTCGGGGACAGTGAACTGCGTTACTACAGGGCGTCTGATTTGCCGCACAATACTTTTGATCCTGGCCATCACCATGGGTGGGACACTTGCGCGCGCACAGGAAGCCGTTACCGTTCGCGCCTGGCAACATTCGGATTTTGCCCGTTTGGTTTTCGACTGGCCTGCGCCAATCGGCTATCAGACCAGTATCACCGATCAGGTCCTGACGGTTCAGTTTGACCGCGCATTTCAGGTTGATCTGAGCACTGTTCGGGAGCGTCTGGGAGATTACATCGCCCAAGCCAATGGTCCGGGCACAGCGGGAACGGCTGTGAATGCGGTATCGTTCGAATTAACCAGCCCCATGTCGGTGACTGATTTTACGAACGAAAACTCCGTCGTGGTGGATCTGCGCCGCAGTGAAACCGCACCGCAAGCGCAAAATCTGCCCGCACAGCCCGCCCAACAACCGACAGCAGATTCAGCCGCACAGCCAGTCACGCAGACAGCCCAGGTCGGGGCGACAGACTTGCCCGTGCGCATTGGCGATCATCCTGGCTATACCCGCATCGTGTTTGATTGGCCGCAATCGGTACCTTATTCAGTAAACCAGAACGGCCGTGCGGTAACTGTTGATTTCGGGCGTGCAGCCACTGTTGATGTCGCAGCCCTGGCCCAGACCCTGCCGCCGGGTATTCGTGTAGCATCGGTTCAGCCCAGCGGGCAGGGAACTGCAATCACGCTTGCCGTGCCAGAGGGGGCGGAGTTGCGCCATTTCCCGCTGGACCAAAAGGTCGTTCTGGATGTTCTGGCCTCTGCTGAAGCGCGCAACCAACCAGCCGCCGCCCTAGCGAATGATCAATTGGTGAGCGAACAAGCGCCACAGGTCTCACAGCCCCCGCAGGAACCGCCGGTTCAATCTGCGCCCACCGAACCTGCCCCCACCGAACCAGCACCCGTGAGAGAGCCTGTGCCTGCGCCAGAGGCGCCTCAGGCTGTCGCATCTGAGCCATCGGCTGCGGAAATGGCGGCAATGCCCAATGCCCCGGCACAGCAGGATGAGGCGGCAACGCCCTCCGTAGAAGCGCCGTCCGGCCCGCCATTATTCAATTTTTCGTTTCAATGGTCTGGTGATGTGGGGGCCGCAGTCTTTCGCCGTTCTGATAATATCTGGGTGATCTTTGACGCTGCGACCAATCTGGATCTATCCCCCTTGCGGGTAGAGGGCGCGCCGGTCATTGAGCGCATTGATCAACTGCCAATCGGTGGCGCGTCGGTTCTGCGCATGCAGGTGTCTGATCGCAGCGTAAACGCCAGCGCCCGACGGGAAGGGTTCAACTGGGTCGTTGAATTCCGGCGCGCCCCGCAGCGCCCTTTGTCTCAGGTTCCGATCCTTGCGGATGTTACGGCGGAAATCGGTCCATTTCTGACCTTCCCCACCGATACGCCTGGGCGGTCCTTTAATGTACCAGATCCCGATATGGGCGATGTCATGCGCGTCGCGACATTCCTGGAATCCGGGATGGGAATCGATGGGCTGCGTCAGTATCCCGAATTTGAGCTGTTGCCGACCGCCCAGGGTGTGGCGCTGGTTCGGCTTTCTGACACGGTACTGCTGGATCGAAATTTTGATGGATTTCAAATCAGCGCCCCGGATGGTCTGGCGATTTCCGGCGTGTCGCCTGAAGCACCCGTGTCCACAGGGCAAATTCTAAGCGCGCGCAGACTGTTTGACCTGAATGGTTTGATGCGGGGCCCGCAACAGGATTTCGAAGACCTTTCCAATGCCCTTTTCCGGTCCATGGCGGAAGTTCCGGATGAAAAACTGGATGCGGCGCGTTTGAATTATGCGGGATTCCTGATGGCCCATAATCGGGGGTTTGAAGCCTTGGGGGTTTTGCGGGTTGTGGAGGAAAATGATCCCCAATTGATGAAGCGCCCGGAGAACCTGGCATTGCAAGGGGCTTCAACCGTTCTGGTTGGTCGAACGGAAGAGGCGAAGACATTGTTGAATGATCCTCGTCTTGATGGATTTGCAGAAGCCGCGATCTGGCGCGGGGCCGCCCTTGCGGAAGAGGGGGACTATCTGGCCGCCGCAGAGGCATTTAGCCCCGGCGATAGCCTGTTGAGCCGCTATCCCTACCCGCTGAAGGCCCGCCTTGGCCTGATGCGGATTGATACCGCCTTTGCCAACCGGGATATCCAGGGGGCGGAAGCCTGGATCAATTCCCTGCAGGGCGCGCGTGAGGAACTGACGCGCGGGCAACAGGCGGCGCTGGACTATCAACGGGCAAGGCTGGCTGTCTCGCGAACCGAATTTGATGAAGGCGCACAGTTGTTTAAGGATGTCATGGCGTCTGGGGACCGGAAATATGCCTATCGGGCGGAGCTTGCGCTGATCACGCTGGGCCAACGGCAGGGATTTATGAGTGATGCAGAGGCCCTGGAGAGAATGGAACGCCTGCGCTATGCGTGGCGTGGCGACCGCAGCGAGTTGTATCTGTTGAAGCGGCTTGGGGAATTGTACCTGAAGCAACCCGACTATTTCAAAGGGTTGGGAGTTTTCCGCACGGCCGTCAAATATTTCCCGGGTGATCCGGTGGCGGAAGATCTGGCCGGCGAAATGACAGATATTTTCCGCAAATTGTATCTGGATGGGGATGCCGACAGCCTGCCGCCGCTTAAGGCCCTGGCCCTGTATGACGAGTTCAAGGAATTGACCCCGTCGGGAGAGGACGGCGATCAGATCATCGAGAATATCGCCGACCGGTTGGCCTCCATCGATCTGTTGACGGAGGCGGCCGAAAAACTGCGCGAATTGTTGAGCGATGAGGATCGCTTGCCCCCCGGCGAAGAGCGGGTTCGGTTGAGCAACAAGCTGGCCCTGATTTTGTTGATGGACGGCAAACCCGAAGAAGCGGAAGAGGCGATCGCCCAGGGCCGCCGTGGTCTTACACTGTTTGAACTCAGCAATGATCTGGAGGCGGATCGGGATCGCCTGTTGGCGCGGGCCAAAATCCAGCAGGGCGACTATGAGGATGCGATCAAGGAACTGGCAGGGGATGTCAGCGTCGAAGCGGACCTGCTGCGTCGTGATCTGTATCGCACGACCAGTAATTGGCAGGAATCAGCGAAGGTTCTGCAACGGCTGGCTGGCAATCCCCCCAGTGATCCTGCTGTTGGCGTAGAAGGGGAGACGGCGCGCTATGTCATCAACTGGGCGGTTGCGTTGTATAAGAATAACGATACCGATGGCTTGCGGGATCTGATCGACCTGTGGGCCCCGGCTATGGCCAACAGTTCTTTAGCCGGTGTGTTCGATTACATGACCAATCAGACCCGCGCCCCGACCGGCGGCGATGTCCTGGCGACAGTGGATCAACTGATCGGCGCCGACAGGTTCGATGCCTTCATCAAGGCCTATCGGGATAAGCTGTTCGCGCCCCCGCCAGCCCCAACAGCGGAAGTAACGGCATCGTCCTCTTAAGCATTTTTATCAAATGTTTATTTGGTGTTCTTCGGGTGGTTCATTAAACCGGGTTGAAGCTTTGAACCAAACTGCCCACGACCAGATACCACCCATCGACAAGCACAAAAAAGATCAGCTTGAAGGGCAGGGATATCATCACCGGGGGCAGCATCATCATCCCCATGGACATCAGGATCGACGCGATAACCATGTCGATCACAACGAACGGAACGAACAGCAGAAACCCGATTTCGAAGGCCCGTTTCAGTTCTGAAATCATAAAGGCCGGGATCAGCGCCCTTAGGGGGGTATCGTCAGGGTTCTCAACCGCAGGCATGCCGCCAATATCCATGAACAGCATCAAATCCCGATCCCGAACATGGCGCAGCATAAAATCCCGGAAGGGTGCAATCGCCAGATCAAAGGCTTCCTGTTCGGAAATGCGCTCCTCTATCAATGGCTGAATGCCTTCGTTATAGGACCGTTCCAGGGTGGGCTGCATGATGAAAAAGGTCAGAAACAGCGCCAGGCTGATCAGGACGGTATTGGGCGGCGTTTGTTGCGCGCCAAAGGCAGTGCGCAGCAAAGAAAACGCGATGATCAACCGGGTGAAACTGGTGATCATAACCAGCAAGGACGGCGCTAGGGACAGGACCGTCAGCAAGGCAACCAGTTGCACCAGTCTGCCGGTTACAGTGCCGCCTTCGCCGATATCGATGTTGATCGACTGCGCCAGACTGGGGCCTGCGGGCAGCACAACCGCGGAACCGACCAAAAGCAACATCGCTGTCGCCAGCAGTCCTGCTGCTGGAATTAACCGCCCCTTCAGGGCCTGAAAAAGCCGTGCTGGGATCATTGCGACGGGGTCTCCTGATCCGGGGCTTTGTTCTCGGTTTTGCGGGTGCTGATGCGGCGCACCACATCGTCAAATCGCCGAACGACGCCATTGGGGGCAGGGGAGTCTGTTTCTCCCTGTGCAGGCGCGGCATCAATCCCGGTTTCAATCGCCAGGTCCGATTGCGCCCCTAACAAAAGCAGGTGTTCCATCCCGTCACGGCGTACCAGAACCAATCTGCGCCGCGGATCCAGCGTCAATGAATCAACAATATGCAGGCGTTTTGCAGATCCCGCACGGGGGCGGGCAACCATCATGCCCCCTGGCCCGAAACGCTTCAGCAGGACGGCACACAGCCCAATCAGGCCCAATACAAATATCAGCGCCAGAGCAAATTGCAGATAATCTGCCGGGTGCATACCAGGCTCCAATACGGATGGCGGCGCAATCAGCGATTATCGACCCAAGTCCAAGTGGGGCGGCGCTGATCGGCCCGTTCACAGTCCAATGTCAGGGGGCAGGCGATACCATATCAATGCTATGGAAGCGGCGGCACCGGTGCCGACTGACCATTCAAAGCGTAAACGTAGCGCAGGATTTCCGCCACCGCGATGAAGGCCTCAATAGGAATCTCTTCCCCCACTTCTGTTGCTGAAAGCAGTTCTACCAGATCGGAATCCGATTGCACTGGTATGCCGGACGCTAAGGCCAGTTCTATAATTCTTTCAGCTAGATAGCCTTCGCCGCTGGCGCTGACAACAGGGGCTGAATCGGCATCATTGGGCTTATAGGTCAGCGCAACCGCATTCTTTTTCTGACCCTTCTGGTTTTGGCTATCGGCACCATCATGCGCCGTCTGGTCGGTTGGTGTCGAAGATCGCGCCATGTGTCTGCTCCGTTCTGATATGGGTATTTAGGCTGAAAACCATATTAATATCAATGGTTTTTCCTGGATCATTGATCTGCAGAATTCAACGCATTAAATGTAATCAGGTATTTGTTTTAATATAACTTTAAATAGGTGTAATTTAATTTGTTCGTTACATTTAAATTTAGAATATAGATTATTTTGGAATATTTATATTTGATTAATTGATGTAATTGATTATGGTAATGCATGATATTATTTAGATAAATAGGAATGCCGTTCCGAATCGTTTGGTTGAAAGTCAAACTGGCACGCTGTTTGCTTATACTGCTGTATTCAAGGCTGTGTGGTGGAGGAGAGACCCAATCACAGCCGGGTGAGTGCCAGAGAGAGGAGAGAGCCCATGTCTATTGGTGATAGTGCAATTTTCGGCATGATGTCCGAAAAAATGTCCTGGCTGAGCCAGCGTCAGCGGGTGTTGTCCCAGAACATCGCCAACGCCGATACACCGGATTACAAGGCCCGCGACATTGCGAAGCTGAGTTTCACCGACCAGATGGCCCGGCAGAATATGAAGGTCAATCTGACGGTCACAAATCCCGAACATGTCAGCCTGCCCGATGCGAATGACAAATTCCAGGAAGGGGCGGCCAGCACGACCTACGAAACATCCATTTCTGAAAATGGTGTCGTGCTGGAAGAGCAGATGATGAAACTGGGGGCGACCGCCGGTGAATATAACATGGCGACCAACATCTATCGCAAGTACTTGGCGCTGCATCGCACCGCCCTTGGCCGTGGCCAGGGATGATTGAGGCGCGGGTGTAAGAGAGGCCAGGGTAAGAGAAGCCGGGTAAGGAAAAAGGGAGTTCAGTCATGGATGATTTTAATGCATCAATGTTTATCGCGGGATCCGGCATGCGGGCCCAGGGAATGCGCCTGCGGGTGATTTCAGAGAATATCGCGAATGCGGATTCGACCGCTTCGACCCCAGGGGGGGATCCGTATCGCCGCAAGGTAATCACCTTCAAAAACAAGATGGACGAGGCACTGGGCGCAGATGTTGTTCAGGTCAAACAGATTGGGGAAGACAATTCAGATTTTGATCTGAAGTTCGATCCGGCCCATCCTGCGGCGAATGAGGATGGTTATGTCCTGTTACCCAATGTCAGCACATTGGTAGAGAGCATGGATATGCGTGAGGCGAGCCGAAGCTATCAAGCCAATTTGCGCGTTGTTGAAACTGTAAAGGGAATGTTCGCCCAGACTGTCAGCATTCTGCGTTAGGCTTTTGCTGGATGGCCGTGTCATCTGCGGGGAGGAGAGACCCTGGCCGGTGACATGATGGGAAACAAGAGTGGGATTGAGGAGAGGGGCGTAATCGGGTTAAGATGCCCGTGCGCTGTTAAGGAGAGAGAGCATGGCCATAGATCCGATGAGTGCCGCTGCGGCCTATCGCGCGAATGCGACGGGTCCGAATATGTTCCATACCGGCAGCCAACCACAGGCTCAGCCCGCGTCCGGGTCCAGCTTTCTGGATATGGTCAAGGGCGTTGCCGAAGATGCCATGCAGTCTAACTACAAGGCGGAAGAAGTTACCGCCCGCGCGATGGCTGGGCAGGCCAATGTGACCGAGGTCGTGACCGCCCTGGCTGAGGCTGAATCAACCTTAAGCACCGTTGTGACTGTGCGTGACCGGGTGATTTCTGCCTATCAGGAAATTTTGCGGATGCCGATCTGATCATCCTGTACTGGGGCAGAATCGGTTAGATTGCAGGCACCCTGTTTGGTGACAGGGTGAATTTTGCGTCAGAGATGCCATGAACGAAGCACAAGCCCTCGATATCGCGCGGGAGGCGATTTACGCACTCCTTATCGTGTCCAGTCCTTTGATGTTGATTGGATTGGCCGTAGGTCTGGTTATCGCTGTGTTCCAGGCACTGACACAAATTCAGGAAGTAACGCTGACTTTCGTGCCTAAGATCATCATCATTTTTCTGGCTATGCTGGTGCTGCTGCCATTCATGTTGCGCCATCTTCAGGATTTGACGCTGTTTCTGATGGACCGGATCGTCGCGATTGGATGAGTCCTGACCCTAAGGTCCTGCCATGCTGAAAGCATTGCTGACGGCGGAAGTATTTACCGTCTTTATGGTATTCGCGCGGATCGGCAGCGCCTTTCTGACCTTGCCCTCAATTGGCGAGTCTTTCCTGAATCCCCGCGCCCGGTTGACCTTGGCCGTGCTGCTGTCCCTGGTGGTCGCGCCAACGGTTGAACCTTTGATACCGGCCATTCCCGCGCGCCTGTCTGATATGTTGGGATTGATCTTTATCGAAATTCTGATCGGCATTTTTATTGGTGCCGTGACGCGGGTTCTGTTCATGGCCCTGGCGATTGCAGGGTCAATTTACAGTTTCATGAGTGGCCTTGCCAGTGCCCTGATCTTCAATCCCCTGGCATCGGATCAGGGGGCCTTGCTGTCGATCTTTCTGTCCCTGGTTGGCTTGCTGCTGATTTTTGCCACGGACACACATCATCTGTTGATCCGGGCAGTCGTTGAAAGCTATGTCCTGTTTAAACCCGGTGTTTATCCGATGGTGGGGGATATGGCCGATGTGATGACCCAGACAGTGGCGAATTCCTTCAAGTTAGGCTTTCAACTAGCATCCCCGATTGTGGTGGTCGGGTTGTTGTTTTATGTCCTGTTGGGGCTTCTGGCGCGACTGATGCCTCAGATGCAGGTGTTCTTTATCGCGATGCCACTGCAAATCATGATGGGGCTGTTTCTCTTGATGACAACGCTCAGCGCGATGATGATATGGTTCATGAAGCAGTTTCATGGGCTGCTGGGGCAATTTCTGCCATTCTAACGGGGCTTTAAGGCGCGATGTCGGAACAATCAGACGACTCCCAAAAAACAGAAGAGCCCACTTCCAAACGGCTGCGCGAGGCGCGCGAAAAGGGCCAGCTGGCCGTTAGCAAAGAGGTGAATACCTGGATATTGTTATTTGGTACAGGCATCATGATTAGTTTTGTATTCCCGTCTTTGATGAATAATTTAACACAGATCTTGATCACTTTCCTGGAACGCCCGGACCAGTTGCTGGCGGATTATGGTGGTTTGGGCCAGGTCCTTTCAAAAATGCTGGTGGAGGTAGCCACGCTCTTGATGGTGCCGCTGGGGGTGTTTGTTGTTCTGGCTGTGATCTCAGGTGTGGCGCAGACGGGCTTTAACGTATCTGCAAAACCAATGGAGCCGGAACTCAGCAAACTCTCTCCCTTAAAGGGGTTGAAGAAGCAGTTTTCCAGCAAGCAACTGGTTGAATTCGTTAAGGGGTTGATCAAGATCGGCCTGGTTGGCGCGGTCGGAACCATCTTGTTGCTGCCAGAAATATCCAGACTGGACACACTGGCCAGCATGGAAGCAGCCGAACTGTTGTATGAGATCCAGATTCTGATCATTCGTGTGTTTATCGGGATATTGGCAATCCTGTTCGTGATCGCGGCTCTGGACGTTGTGTTTCAGCAATATCAACACATTAAACAGCTGCGTATGACGAAGCAGGAAGTGAAGGAAGAATATAAGAACACGGAAGGGGACCCGCAGGTAAAGGGGCGCCTGCGACAAATCCGGATGCAACGATCCAGAGAGCGGATGATGCAGGCTGTACCAACGGCGGACGTTGTGATCACCAACCCGACGCATTTTGCTGTGGCGCTGTCCTATAAGCCCGAAACCATGGAGGCGCCTGTACTGGTTGCTAAAGGGCAGGATCTGATCGCCCAGCGCATTCGCAGCATCGCAGAGGAAAATGACATCGCCATTGTTGAGAATCCCCCCCTCGCGCGGGCTCTTCACGCGACTGTTGATTTGGATCAGGAAGTGCCGGCTGAGCATTTTGAGGCGGTCGCACAGGTCATTTCCTATGTGTTCAATCTGAAGGGGCGGAGGATGCCGACATGATCCATCGCCTGTGGGGCGCGCTTCTTGGGCGGGTGAAGTGGCGTCGAGTACAACAGGTGGGCGCTGAGCGATTGCAGGATATGGAAGACCATCATGTTGCCTTGTTGAGCGCCGTCGGGGCCAGCACGATCAGTTTGACTCTTTCTGGCGAAGGCATTGCAACAGTGGCGGCTGTCTGTGATCCGCTAAACGTGTTTGATGGTCGGGTCGGACCCGACAGCAGCGTTGAAGAGGTTGCCCGCATTCTGGGGGGCACCCGCGATATCAGTGATGCGCTGGATTTGGTTGTTGAACGCTGCAAATCAGCGTTGCACGAATTGGAACCTTTGCCGGAACCACCTGTTTTTGCCATTCCGGCGAAAGAGGGGCTGGACGGTGATCCGATTCGATGGATCAGCATTCGCGGCACCGCCCTGTCATCTGCCACTACGCCCGGGGAGGCACCTTCAGGAGAAGGGTTTTCCGGCATTCGGGTTCTTCTGATTTTAAGTGAGGTGACGCGCAACCGTCAGCGAATTGATGATATGGAACGCAAGCTGGCGCTGACGAACAGGGCGTTGGATCGTGCCCCATTCGGCCTGACCGTCATTGATGCGGATGGCCGCATGGATCAGGCAAATTCAGCGTTTCGGCGATTGATCGGGGGGCGCCCTGTTCAGGGGCGGGCGTTTCATGAGCTTTTTCATTTGGATGATCAGCCCCGGCTGTCCGTTCTTCTGGACCAGGTTCTGAAGGGGGTTGGCGGCGACAGACAAGCGCCAGAACCGATTGATATGCGCCTGGCCGCCACCCAAGAGCGCATTGTGACCCTATATGCAAATCGCACGGCCTTGCCAGATCAGGACAGGCCGGGTGTTCTGTTCCATGTCTTGGATTCAACAGAGCGCAAAAGGTTGGAAAGCCAGTTTGCCCAGTCGCAAAAGATGGAAGCGGTTGGTCAATTGGCGGGCGGGATTGCGCATGATTTTAATAATGTTCTGACGGCCATTATCGGGTTTTGTGATCTCTTATTGCATCGTCACCAACCCGGAGATCCATCCTTTGCCGATGTCATGCAAATTCAACAGAATGCCAACCGGGCAGCCGGTCTGACCCGCCAATTGCTGGCTTTCTCGCGGCAACAGGCAATTCGCACCCGCGTGGTGGATGTCACGGATATGTTGGCAGAATTGTCCAATCTGTTGCGGCGGCTTCTGGGCGAAACAGTTGAACTGATGATTGTTCACGGCCGCGATTTATGGCCTGTAAAAGGTGATCGTGGTCAATTGGAGCAGGGCATCATAAATCTTGCCGTGAATGCAAGGGATGCTATGGAACGGGGCGGCAGGCTGATTATTCAGACCGATAATTTCGCTGCGGACCGTCCCTATCAGATGCGCGATCAGATCATGCCACCTGGCGATTATGTGATGATCACAGTGACCGACACGGGGTCTGGAATGACACCGGATGTTATGGGGCGGATTTTTGAACCCTTTTTCACCACCAAGGAGGTCGGGCAGGGGACCGGTTTGGGGCTGGCCATGGTTTATGGCAGTATCACCCAAATGGGCGGCTTTATCGTTGCCCATTCTGACGGGGCCGGGAAAGGAACGTCTTTCAGTCTTTATTTGCCGCGCGCAACAGAGCTGGAACGTGTTGCTGCAGAGAATGAAGGCCATGCCCAGAACCCTGAAATGCCGACCGTGGATGACACAGGTGGGGAACGAATCCTGCTTGTTGAGGATGAAGATGCCGTCCGGCTCTTCAGTGCGCGGGCGTTACGGTCAAAAGGGTATGAGGTGACAGAAGCCCGTACCGGGGAGGTCGCCCTGGAAATTCTGAAGGATAAGTCCTTTGACCTGTTGGTGACGGATATGGTCATGCCGAAAGTGGATGGCGCGACCCTTATTCGAGAGGCGCGGAAAGAAAATCCTGACCTGCCGGTGATCTGTATGTCGGGCTATACCCGGGAGGCTGTGGCCAATGAGGTGGCGGAATTACCGATGGTGCGGTTCCTGTCCAAACCATTTTCATTGAAGCAGTTGACCGCAAGCGTAAGGGGCGCTCTCGAATCGGGCGACTAAATCCGCTGGGACGGACCACGAATTCCAACCCTTATCAAAAAAATCCAAATGTGAGTCTCTTAAGAACATCCAGGGCACACCAGGAACACAACTACAGGATTTTCTCTTTTTCCTGTGATTTCATATAGATAAAATGAGAATAAAAAAAGAACTTGCGGAAAAGAACAGAACATGTACGGTATCGCCAGTTGCATGAACAACGTGGCTGTGACAGGAAGGATATCGCAATCATGACACAAGCGGCATTGCGCCTCGTGGGCAAGGAAGACATGGACAAGCAGAAAGCATTGGAAGCAGCCTTGAGCCAGATTGAGCGTTCCTTCGGGAAGGGCTCTATCATGAAGCTGGGCCAGCAGGACAGTTTGGACATCGAAGCGATCTCAACGGGGTCTCTGGGTCTTGATATCGCCCTGGGGATCGGGGGCGTTCCGAAAGGGCGCGTCATTGAAGTCTTCGGGCCTGAAAGCTCGGGTAAGACCACGCTGGCCCTGCATATCGTGGCAGAGGCGCAAAAGGCCGGGGGCACCTGTTCCTTCATCGATGCGGAACATGCACTGGATCCGGTTTATGCCCGCAAGCTGGGGGTGAATGTTGATGAATTGCTGATTTCTCAGCCTGATGCCGGGGAACAGGCACTGGAAATCGCCGATACGTTGGTTCGGTCTGGTGCTGTGGATGTTCTGGTCGTCGACTCCGTGGCGGCCCTGGTGCCGCGGGCGGAGTTGGAAGGGGAGATGGGCGACAGCCATGTCGGTCTTCAAGCGCGCCTGATGAGCCAGGCCCTGCGGAAGCTGACCGGATCCATCAAGCGGTCTAATTGTCTGGTTATCTTCATTAATCAGATCCGCATGAAGATTGGTGTGATGTTCGGCAGCCCGGAAACCACGACTGGTGGAAATGCGCTGAAATTCTATGCCTCGGTTCGGCTGGACATTCGTCGCATCGGCCAGATCAAGGATAAGGACACTGTGGTTGGTAACCAGACCCGCGTGAAGGTCGTCAAAAACAAGGTGGCTCCGCCCTTCCGCATGGTTGAATTCGATATCATGTATGGCGAAGGAATTTCCAAAACCGGTGAATTGATTGATCTGGGCGTGAATGCCGGGATTGTTGAAAAATCCGGGGCCTGGTTTTCCTATGAAGGCACGCGCATTGGTCAGGGTCGTGAAAATTCCAAGCGGTTCTTAACGGAAAACCCGGATGTCGCCCAGAAAATTGAATCAGCCATTCGCTCCAATGCAGGTATCTTGTCATCTACAATGTTGGATGGCCCCGACCCGGTAGAGGCGAAAGAGGCGGATTTGTCACCAGACGACGCACCTGAGACGTGATCTGGTCTGTCTGACTTTACAATATGATATGCCTGTTATTCCGACGGTAGGGAGTTCCCTGCCGTCGGTTTCTTTTGTGCCTCAACAGCACTGGTCAGGGCGACAAATTCCGCGACGCTCAATTCCTCGGCCCGACGTGTCGCGGTGATACCGGCTGCCTCCAGCACCGTTTCGGGGGTTGCGACCAGGCTTTTCAGGGATCCCCGCAGCATTTTACGGCGCTGACCGAAGGCGGCCTGGGTCACTTGTTCCAGGGCCGCCATGTCACAGTCAACAGGCGCTGGTTTTTTTGGGATCAAAGAGACCACTGCCGATGACACTTTAGGCGGGGGCGTGAACGCCTGTGGCGGCAGGGTTAAGGAAATCCGGGTATCACAGCGCCAATTGCACAAGACCGACAGGCGCGAATAGGCCTGGTCGCCGGGGCGGGCGACAATCCGCTCTGCCACTTCCTTTTGGAACATCAGTGACAGGCTGGCGATATCCTGTGCCTTGCGTAACCAATTGATTAATAGGGGGGTTGCGATGTTATAGGGCAGATTGGCGACGATCTTCACCGGGCCTGGTCCAAGGGTGGTGTAGTCCATCGCCAGGGCATCGCCCTCGATAAGGCGTAAGCGTCCCTGGGACGCTTGTACCAGGGGGGCAAGTGCCTCCAGACAGCGGCGATCCTTTTCAATAGCAACAACGGAACTGGCCCCCTCACTGATCAGGGCGCGGGTCAAACCGCCCGGGCCAGGGCCAACTTCAATTATGGTTCCGACTGATAAATCGCCGGCACTGCGGGCGATTTTGCTGGTCAGGTTCAGGTCTAGTAGAAAATTCTGTCCAAGCGATTTCCGTGCCGCAAGGTCATGCGCTTTGATGACGTCCCGCAGGGGTGGAAGTGCGGCTAGGGCTGTTGAAACTGTCGTGTCGCTCATGATTGGGTACGGGCCATTGTCGCAGCCAGGCGCAAGGCGCTGATCAGACTGTCCGGACGCGCGATCCCTGTCCCTGCAATGTTAAAGGCAGTGCCGTGATCCGGCGATGTCCGGATAAAGGGCAGGCCCAGCGTGACATTCACCCCGCCATGGAAATCCAGTGTCTTTACTGGAATAAGTGCCTGATCATGATACATACACAGGGCCGCATCATAGGTGGCGCGGGCTTCTGCGTGGAACATTGTATCGGCGGGCAGGGGCCCCAGGATCGTCATCCCTTCTGCCCGCAACTGGTCCAGGGCGGGGGCTAGGATGGTTTGTTCTTCATCCCCCAAGGCGCCGCCTTCACCTGCATGAGGGTTCAGCCCTGCAACGGCAATGCGCGGGGCGGCGATCCCGAAATAGCGTTTCAGATCGGCATTCAGGATACGGGCGGTTTCTACAATCAAATCGCTGGTCAATATGGAAATGGCATCGCGCAGGCTGGTATGGACTGTGACAGGAATTGCCCGCAGGCCTTCTTCTTTCAGCATCATGCCCCCGGCAAGCATCATGACCGTGCGAGGGACGGCGGCCAGATCGGCCAGATATTCCGTGTGACCCGGATGGCGGAAGCCGCCCGCATATAATGCCGCCTTATGAATTGGGTTTGTGACCATCGCACACACCGTGCGGGCCTTGCATAAGGTAACGGCGCGATCAATTGAGGCCAGGACGGCATTGGTATTTGCCGGGTCAGGCTGTCCCGGATTCACCTGGACCGGAAGGGACTGCCGAAGGACCGGGATCGCGTTGGCAAAGACAGCGTTTGCTTCGTCTGGGCTTGTAATTTCAACGATCGGGACCCCACCCCCTAATGCATCATCCAGCGCCTGCAGGCGATCAGGATCATCAATAAGCAGAAAGGGCGGAATATCATCACTGTTGCGGCGCAGCCAGGCTGCGCGGGCGATTTCGCCGCCAATTCCGGCAGGTTCCCCCATGGTCAGGGCAATGGGCGCCAGGCGGGGCGTGCTGGTCATAAGCGGATGTCGATAAAGGCCTCGCGCCGCAAGTCCCGCAACTTTCTGCGCACCAGCAGTTCGAGACGTTCATTGGTCAAACGCGCATTCAATTGCTCGCGGCTGGGCAGTGTCAATCCGGCGTCCTGGCGATCACAAATAGTGACCATCACAACAGCCCGTCCCATATCAATAGGGTCTGATGTCTGTCCTGGCTGCAATCCGTCAATGGCCTTCTGCGTGGCGGCGGGCAATTCGGATATGGCGATATCTTCCGCGGCGGCAACACTGGTCTCAGGCCGCCCCTGGCCAAAAGATTTCAGCGCATCGCAACTGGTAATCGAGGCCTTTGCGGCGGTCAGGGCCGCCATGGCATCTGACTTGGTGGCCGACCCGCTGTCCTGGGGAATGCGCTGGATCAATTGAAACAGATCAACCTTCGCCTGACCGGGATCGCGACCAATGGTTTGGCTGTCGGTGACATATAGCAGGTAAAACCCGGTTATGCTGCGGATCGGGGCCGACACCATGCCCGGGGACAGCGATTGCAGGGCAGAGTCCAACTCATCTGGTAGCTGACCCGGCGCGATCCAACCCAGATCACCGCCCGAACTGGCCGTGCCGCTTTGCGAGAAGCTGCGCGCCAATGACGAAAAATCCGCCCCATTGCGGATTTGGTTCAAAAGGCGCTCTGCGTTGCTGCGGATTTCATTGGCTTCATCGGGGTTATCGATGCCCAGAAATATTTCATACACCCGCTTCTGAGGTTGATCGGCAACAGCGGTCAGGCGTGCCAATTCCTCATCAATTTCTTCCTCGCCCACATCTATCTGACGCATCAGCCGCCGCCCGACATATTTGGCCCAGGCGATTTGGGCATTGTATTGATTTCGAAGGGTCTGGATATCAATTCCCCGGCTGGCCAACAGGCCGGCCAGCTGATTGGCGTTCATGTTATTGCGTTGTGCCAGGTTGCCAATTTCGGTCTCTATTTCCTGATCGGTGGCGGTGACGCTGTTGGCGGTCGCCTCCTGCAATTGCAAACGTTCATCAATCAGGCTGCGCAGAACCTGTGGCATCAGGCGCTGACGGGTTTGCGCGTCCAAGTTCAGGTTTGAAGACAGCGCTGCAAGGCGCAGTCGTTGCTCAAGATCCAGCACGGAGATAATGTCGTCGTTCACGACGGCCGCAATGCGCATCAGGTTATTTTGCGATTGCGCCTGTGCCGTAGAGATGGTGAAGGCACACACAATCAGCACGGCAATGGCTAGAAAGGTCCTGCCACAGCTAAGCCATGCCCTTGTGGGGATGTCCAAAAACATGAAGCGATCAGGCATTAAAAGGTAACCTCTCCCAACGTCTTATAGGTCAGTGTGAAGATGAAGGCATCTTCCTGTTCTATGTCGACGCTGTTGATATAGCTGCGCAGGTATCTGCCCAGGAAGATAAAGCATTCGTCTTCATATTTCAGGCTGGCAGTATGGCTCAGCGATCCGCCGCCATCTCTCAGATCCTGCAGCGTTCCAACCTCGGTCGTCCAGTTATCGGTCATCTGTGTGCTGACGTTAAGGTATAATTCTTCAATGGACGCAGCATCCGGACTCAGACTGTCTCTTATATAGGTATAGTTGGATGAAAAGCGAAGGCCGCTCCCGCCAGCTGAAAATCCAAGCTCGTTCCGGTTGGCCTTGAACTCATTCGCGGCATAATTAAAGCGATAGAATAATGAAAAATAATCATTTGGTGTGATTTCCAAACGTCCAACCCAGTCTGAACGTTCATTCTCGAGGCGCGCATCGGTGGCGAGGTCCTGATCGCTTCGGAAGCGATAGCTTTGACCGACGAATAGAGACAACCGCCCCCCATCATCCTGGAAATGCGACAGGTTGATCCCCGCCACGGCTTTCTGTCCGGTTTCTACGCGGTCCAGTCCCGGGGTCCTGTCAGCGGAGAAAACATTGATGTCATCGGTTTCAAAGACGGTGCTGTCGCTGTTAGGAATGTTTTCGGGGTTACCACCATTTGGCGAGGCATACAGGGCCACCATAGGTTCAATAACCTGGCGTCCCCCCACGGAATAGCGGGCCATGGGATACCGGGATTCCAAGCCCACTCTGGGAATGACACGCCCGGTCAAGCCATCGTCAACACTGCGCCCGGCTGAGTCAAAGCGGCTGTCCTGATCGACGTTATAGAGGTCACCCCGCAGGCTGCCGGATGCTGTCGTGACCAAACCCCAATCCGCGATAAATTCGCGTTCATATCCAGCACTTATCGAGAAACGCTGGCTGTCAGCGTCATCGCCATCCGTCAGACCGCGCGCATTGGCGTCCAGGGTCCAGCGGCCGCCATATTTTCCCGCGTCGCCCACGCCATTGTAATCCAGCAACGGCAGGATGATGGGGGTATCGGATCGCTGTCCCAGGCGCAGGTCCTGAAAGGAATAGGCACGCGCCGCCATATAGTTGCGCCCCCTGAACCCTTCGGCATAAACCGTCGATGTCATAGAATTGCCCGGGTCTTCCCAGAAGTTGAACTTTCTAAGATAGGTCTGGTCCGTCGATCGATTGATGTCCCAACCGGCGCGATAGGTCTCGCTCAAGTCAAATACGCCATCAGTGAAAATATGCCCGCGAAAGACATCATCTTCCTTGCGCACAAATGTCGGGCTACCGATGCTCTGATCCGCATAAGTAAAACTGCCGGATAGATTAATCCTGCCGGTATCAAAGGCTTGTCGATATTCCCCACCCATTAAGGCTTTTTGCTTTTCCGTAAAAATCGGGTCCAGGGTGATATCGACATCCGATCCAAGATTCCAGAAATACGGGGTTCTGAGGAACAAACCGGTATTGGTTTTGGTCCCAAAGGATGGTGTCAGAAAGCCGCTTTTGCGTTTAACGGTTGGATCCGGATGGGTCATATAGGGCGTGTACAGAACCGGAACCCCGAACATTTCCAACGATGCGTCATAATAGTCGATGGATTTCTCATTCTTGTCGTGGATGACACGATCCGCCTTGATCTGCCATAAGGGAGCTTTGCTGGGGTCATCCTTACAGACCTTACAGGGGGAATAGACGCCCCGCGCCATTTCCATTGTCGCACCATCTGTCCGACGCCCCCCGGCAGCGGCAATGCGGGCATTCCCGGCCAGCAGGATGCGAAGGTTTTCAATTGTGCCGTTTAACAGGTCTTCTGAAAGTTCAACATAATCCGCAAATATGACCTGTCCGTCTGGTTCCAGGATATTCACATTGCCAGAGGCCGTTACGGTCTTGGCGTTCTGGTTATAGCTTAACGTATCGGCCAACAGGACCCGATCCCCTTGCGCGATTTCAACGCTGCCGCGTGCAACAACGACACCCAGTTCCCGGTCTTGCGTGACCTCATCGGCTTTCAGCAGGATCGGCAGACCGTCCTCGTTGATGGTTTCAGCCGTATTAGGGGCAATCTGCTGTGTTTGTGACATGGCCGTACCGGCAGACAGGCAAAATCCACCCAAAGACAGACAGGTTACCAGCACAAACCGATGGGCGAACGACATAGGGGCGGTCATCACCCGTCCTCCAAGTGCAACAATGCAGTGATGCCCAACATCATGGCGACACCCGCAGGCATCCACGCCGCCAGGGCTGCGGGAATGCTGGCGGACATGCCTAATGCATGAACGATATTTGTGAAAAAATACAACAGAAAACCACTGACCACGCCCCCAATGATCATCATGCCTGTAGAGCTTCGCCGCGAAACCCGAATCGAAAAGATTGCTGCGATCAGAACCATGGCGCACAACAGTACCGGCATGGAAAGCAGACTGTTCAGATACAATCGGTGGGCATTTGCATTAAAGCCTGCCTGTTCCATCGTAGAAATGAATTTGGGGAGTTCCCAGAAGGACAAGGTGTCGGCAGAAGCAAAGCTGTCCTGAATACCCTCTATCGTCAATTCTGTCGCCAGACGATAGACATCGACGTGACGGGTTGCTTCGTCCGGGACGGAGATATAGGCGTCGTAAAGTTCCCAGTATCCGGCGCGCAATGTGGCCTTGGCAGCGTCGATCCTGCCGACAAATCGGTCGTCGCCTTCCAGCTGGAACACGATTACCCCCAGCAATTGCGCTTCGTCGCCGCTGCCCCTGACCGTATTTGCGTGGATCACGGCATGGGAATCCTGTTTGCCCTGGCGCAACCACACACCGGTGGACCCCATAGCGAATTCCGTATGATTCTTGCCCAGATACTTGCTTTCCATGTTCTCGTAATGTGAGCGCATTGCGGCGGCAAAAGGATTGAATGTTGTGATTAACACAACGCCAACCAGGAAGGTCAGGATCATGGGGGTCATCAGGAATTGCCAGGCTGACACGCCTGCTGCACGAGAAATCACCAATTCATTGGCTTTCGCCATGCGCCAGAACGCCATCATGCCCCCCAGCAGCACCGCGAATGGCAGCATTTCCTGCACCAGATTGGGTAATTTAAGCAGCGACATTTGAATGATAATGTCGATTGTCACTTCCTTCTGACCGGATGCGCGGCGCAGCAATTCGACAATGTCGAACATGGCTGCGATGGCGATCAGGGAAATGAAAACACAGATCATCCAGAACATGAACTGGCGACCCATATAAAAGGCGAGTGTTTTGGATATCCGCATCGTTGCGCCCTGACCCTAATTCGCCACTGTCGTGGGGACCACACGCTTATGGCGGGTCGGACGGAAGATGAAATACAAGCCCACAAGGGAGGGGATCACAGAGTTCAGATAGATCAAAGGAATCAAGCGATTGTCCGAGCCGGAGGCCGAAACCAGGCTCATATGACCAATCAGAAGCGCCATCATCGCGCCAATCGCGCTGACCAGGGCCGAAAAATTCCCCCGCCTGGAATAGCCACCGCGCAGGATAAACGCCAATGCAGCGATGGAATAGGCGATAGGCAGCAGTGCCGTGGCTATTCGGCTGTGTCCTTCTGCGATCAGCTTGCTGTAGTAATACATGTCATTTGAGTTATCCGGATCCGGCGACAGCAATTCCGGAAGAAAGCGTTCTTCAGGCTGCGCCCAGACCGCGCTGGCAGCGGAGGCGGGGACGCCGATATCAATCATTGTCCGGTCAAATTCGACCAGATGCATTTTACCGTCCTGGAAGGTCTGGCGGCTGCCATTGACGACCAGAATGCGCGGGCCATCATTGGTTTCAACGACTGCGCCCCGTTCGGCCATGATCGTATAGGGTGCTTCGGGGTCTTCCCGATTGTCGTATAGCAGGCCGAACAGCTCGGACCCTTCGCGTTCTTTTACGAAAATGGTGATCGCCTTGCCAACTGTTGTAAACTGCCCTTCACGCAACAGGGCCGCCCCCCATTGGGATCGGTTCTTGTCGACATAAAACCGCATTTCCATGGCAGACATCGGCATCAGATACAGGGTCATGCCCAGACAGACTATGCTGGCCGCGGAGGCGATGGCCAATCCGGGCATGGCAAGCGAGGATGAACTCATCCCAGCCGATCGCATCACAATCAACTCGCTGTCACTAATCATCCGGTTATAGGTGAAAAGCATTGCGCCAAACAGGGCAATCGGCATCACCAGAGCCACGAAACGGGGGATCATCAAAGAAGCCATATAGGCGAATTCCGGCAGCGGCAGACCGCGATTTACAATCAGGTCGACCAGACGCACGGATTGCACCAACATCACCGCCACGCACAAAACAACGGTCGCGAACACTGTCACACTGACCAATTGGCGCATTATATAGCGGTTAATTTGTTTCATCGTTACCAGATATAGCGTTATATGGATCGCTTGAGTCTCAGATGTAATAAATATCAGAAACCAATTGATTCTGCACGATTTTTCTTGCTGTTAAGTCTTAAAAATACTTGGCGATACTTAACATTCCAGGTCTTTCGCCCGCTTTTCCGTATCTGGAAAGACTTTAACAGCCTTCTTTTCCCGATTGGTGACGATCTTGTCAAGGACCGGGGGACAGGTCGGTCTTTTCGTCACGGGCAGTGTATCTTATGGTAACACGAATGACGCATGTCAAACTTGGTCCAGGCCCTGTTTTCAAACGCAAAAGGATTGCCCTTCATGAAGATTAGTTTTTCTGAGAAAATGGATATGCCAAAGGCAGGCATGTTGGCTGTTGGTATTGAAGAAGGCGGGCATCTTCCGCCTGCTGCACGGTCCGTGGACGAGGCTGCAGGGGGCGCAATTTCCCGCGCCCTGTCTGGCAATCGGTTCAATGGAAAAAAGGGGGAGTCCCTGACCCTGGTCGCGCCGTCTGGTGTTGAGGTCAGCCGTATTGTTCTGTTCGGTGTCGGTAAGGAACTGGCAGAGGCGGATTGGTTGAAATTGGGCGGCTCTCTTGTCAAAGCGGCCAATGGGGCCGGTGATGCGGAAATCCATGTTCTTGTGGATTGTGGCGCGGAAGATTTGGTCGCGGCCGCCACCAATGTTGCCGAGGGTGCAAGGCTGGGCGCGTATCGCTTTGATAAGTATTTCACCAAAAAGAAGGCGGAAGAGAAACCCAGCGTCAAATCCATGTCCATCCATGGAACCGGGGCGACTGCGGCGCGCAAGGCGTTTAAGTTGCGTGATGCGGTAGTGGATGGGGTTTACCTGACCCGCGATGTGGTCACCGAACCGCCAAATATTCTGTACCCGGAAACCCTGGCGGCCCGTTGTAAGGAATTGGAAGAACTGGGCGTAAAGGTAGAAATCCTGAACGAAAAGAAAATGGCGAAGCTGGGCATGGGCGCGCTGTTGGGCGTTGGTCAGGGCTCTATTCGCGAAAGCTTCCTGGTCACCATGCGCTGGGATGGCGGACCCAAGAACAAGGCACCCGTTGCCTTTGTTGGTAAGGGCGTGACCTTTGATACCGGTGGTATTTCCTTGAAGCCCGGCCCCGGTATGGAAGAAATGAAATGGGATATGGGGGGATCCGGCACGGTTCTGGGCCTGATGAAGGCGCTTGCCGGTCGTAAAGCAAAGGTCAATGCTGTCGGCGTTGTTGGTCTGGTGGAAAATATGCCCGACGGCAATGCTCAACGGCCCGGCGATGTCGTGACCTCTATGTCCGGTCAGACCATCGAAATCCATAATACGGATGCTGAGGGCCGATTGGTTCTGGCCGATGCATTGTGGTATACCCAGCAACAGTTCAAGCCTCAGGCGATGATCGATCTGGCGACCCTGACGGGGGCGATTATCATCGCTCTGGGGAATGAGAATGCCGGATTGTTCAGCAATGATGACAGCTTATCAGCACAATTGACGGCGGCGGGCCTGGCGACGGGCGAGCCCGTCTGGCGACTGCCGCTGGGGGATGCCTATGACAAGCTGCTGACGTCGGATTGCGCGGATATGAAGAATATCGGCGGGCGGGGTGCAGGCTCCATCACGGCGGCGCAATTCCTTCAGCGTTTTGTGAAGGATACCGCCTGGGCGCATCTGGACATTGCGGGCATGGCCTGGACGTCAAAGGACTCGGCAACCGTGCCAAAAGGTGCAACTGGCTATGGGGTACGCCTGTTGGATCGGTTCGTCACGGATGTCTATGAAAGCTGATCTGAAAAGTTCATGACAGAAATCCGCTTCTATCATTTGCAGCGCACGAAGCTGGCAGCGGCTTTGCCCAAAATGCTGGAAATGTGTCTGTCGCGGAAATGGCGGGCCGTGGTGCTGGCGGAAAAGTCCGATCAGGTGATCGCGCTCAGCGAGGCCTTATGGACCTACGATCCCGCCAGTTTCCTGCCCCATGGGGAGGCCAGAGACGGGCATGCGGGCCAGCAACCGATCTGGCTGACCCATGAGGATGAGAATCCAAATGAGGCCTCCGTTTTGTTTTTGACCCATGGCGCACATTCTGAAGCAATCGGCCGATATGATCTGGTTTGCCGCCTGTTTGATGGGGCAGATGATGAAGCCGTGGCAACCGCGCGGGTCTTCTGGAAACAGGAGGAGGCGGACGGCCATCACCTGACTTACTGGCAGCAAACCGATCGTGGTTGGGAGAAGAAGGCAGAGAGGGGTGCTGTGGAAACCGGTTGAACATATGAGTGAAAGCCTTATGTTCTGCTGTGAGACCAAATCATGGCTAAAACTGTGATTTTGGCCCCGAAATACGACAAATACGTGAAGATTTCACCGATCTAAACACATTAACGAAGGATACGAGGACACTATGGCTATTGAATTGCCCGCTCTTCCTTACGCGCAAGACGCTTTGGAACCCCACATTTCCGCAAACACCCTCAGCTTTCACCATGGCAAGCATCACAATGCTTATGTGACCAAGTGCAATGAGCTGACCGCCGGTACGGACCTTGCCGACGCGTCAGTTTCTGAAATCACCATGGCAGCCCATAAGAAGGGCGACCAGGGTCTGTTCAATCAGGCAGCCCAGGTTTGGAACCACACCTTCTATTGGAACTCAATGAGCCCCAATGGCGGCGGCAAGCCAACCGGTGCGATTGCTGACAAGATCAACGAAGATTTCGGGTCTTATGAAGAATTCGCAACCCAGTTCAAAAATGCTGGCGCAACACAGTTCGGGTCCGGCTGGGCCTGGCTGGTGCTGGATGGCGGCAAGCTGAAGGTTGAAAAAACCCCGAATGCCGGCACACCGCTGGTCGATGGCAAAACCCCGATCCTGACCATGGATGTCTGGGAGCATGCCTATTATCTGGATTTCCAGAACCGTCGCCCGGACTATATGGGTGCCTTCCTGGAACACCTGGTAAACTGGGACTTCGCCAACACCAATCTGGCGGCTGCGTAAGTCTTAGGCGAAATTGAAGATTGCAAACGGCGCTGCCTGGAGACGGGTGGCGCCGTTTTCTGTTTTGATGACGTTTTTTTAAATTTGTCATACACTGCCTGAAAACAATCGGGAGGGTATGCCATGAGCTTTCAACTAAGCGCACAGCAACAAGCTGCCTATCACGCAGATGGATTCGTTACCATAAAAGGGCTTTTTGACCCGGAAGAGGTCACGGCCCTGAACCGCGCGATGGAACAGGATCCAGCGATCCGTGACCATATGCTGATCCGTGCCGATCAGGAAGGATTTGGCACAAAAATCGCCTTATGGAACCGCGCCGGGGACAGTGTTTATGGGCTTGCCGCGCGCTTGCCGCGCATGATTGATGCGTCGGAGCGGCTGATTGGCGAACCTGTCTATCATTATCAGTCCAAACTGACCGCTAAGGAGCCGCGTGAGGGTGGGGCCTGGGAATGGCATCAGGATTATGGCTATTGGTATTACAATGGATGCCTGCGGCCTGATATGTTGAGCTGCATGATCGCCCTGGATCGGACCACACCGGAGAATGGCTGTCTGAAAGTTGTGCGGGGCAGTCATAAAATGGGTCGCATTGATCATGTGCCGCTGACCGATAAGCAGAACGAGGCAGACCCCAAGCGCATGGAAGAGATTCTGGCGCGCCATGAGGTCGTCGATGTCCTGTTAGAGCCGGGCGATGGGTTCTTCTTTCATTGCAACACCTTGCATCGTTCGGACCGGAATACATCCGACCAGCGGCGTTGGACCTTGCTGATCTGCTATAACGCCATCACCAATGACGCCTTCGTCAAAAATGATGATCGATCCTATGTCCCGCTGGACCGGGTGGAGGATGATGCTGTTCGTAAGGCGGGGGTTCGGTTTTCGGATGGCGCGCAGGAGCATTTTGCCTCCAAACCCTATGTTCCGAACTTGCGTAAAGTCTCATAATTCACCCATCAGGCTTGCCTCACCTTGTGCTAAGGGCTATCTCCGAGACACGGATTTAAGCATTGGAACCAGGCACGATGATGAGCAATTTGGTACAGGGCAAAACAGGCGATTGGGAAGTGGTGATCGGGATTGAGATCCACGCCCAGGTGACGACACAGGCAAAGCTGTTTTCCGGCGCGCCAACCACGTTTGGGGCAGAGGCGAATTCCCAGGTATCCCTGGTGGATGCGGCCATGCCCGGCATGTTGCCTGTGATCAATGCAGAGGCCGTGCGCCAGGCTGTGCGCACGGGATTGGCCCTGAATTCCAGGATCAATCGCCATTCCGTCTTTGCGCGGAAGAATTACTTCTATCCCGATCTGCCCCAGGGCTATCAGATCAGCCAATACGAACAGCCGATTGTCGGCGAGGGCGAGATCGAGATTGACCTGGAAGACGGCACGACCCGCGCAATTGGCGTGGAGCGCCTGCATCTGGAACAGGATGCGGGGAAATCGATCCATGATCAGGTGCCGGAAAAAAGCCTGATCGATCTGAACCGCGCAGGTGTCGCCCTGATGGAAATCGTCTCCAAGCCCGATATCCGGTCAGGGGATGAGGCATCGGCCTATGTCGGCAAGGTACGCTCCATCCTGCGCTACATTGGCTCCTGTGACGGCAATATGCAGGAAGGCTCCATGCGGGCCGATATCAACATTTCGGTACGCAAGCCGGGCGATGACCTGGGCACCCGTGCAGAGGTCAAGAATGTGAACTCCCTGCGCTTCATCCGTCAGGCGGTGGAAGTGGAAGTAAAGCGCCAGATCCGCCTGATCGAAGGCGGCGGCACGGTGGTGCAGGAAACCCGCTTGTTCGACCCCAACAAGGGGGAAACCCGCTCCATGCGGACCAAGGAAGATGCCCACGATTATCGCTATTTCCCGGACCCTGATCTGTTACCCGTTGTGTTTGGGGAAGACTTTGTTGCCGACTGCCAGGCAACCTTGCCGGAACTGCCGGACGTCAAGAAGCGCCGCTTTGTCGAAGAGCTGGGCTTAAGCCCCTATGATGCGGGTGTGCTGTCGGCGGAACGGGAAATGGCAGAGTATTTTGAAGCAGCCTCGGAGACCTGTGGCGATGCGAAACTGGCGTCGAACTGGGTGACCGTCGAACTGTTCGGTCGCCTGAACAAGGCGGGCCTTGGTATCTCAGACAGCAAGGTTTCTGCACAGGCTTTGGGCGGGCTGTTGACGCTGATCAAGGATGGCTCGATTTCCGGTAAGATTGCCAAGGATGTTTTCGATGAAATGTTCGAAACCGGCGGCGATGCGGCGGAAATCGTTGAGTCCAAGGGTCTTAAGCAAATCTCGGATACCGGTGCGTTGGAGGCGATCATCGACACGCTGATCGAGGAAAACCCCAGCCAGGTCGAAGGCTATCGCGGCGGCAATGTGAAATTGATCGGCTGGTTTGTCGGCCAGGTCATGAAACAGACCCAGGGCCAGGCCAATCCCGGTATGGTGAACCAGTTGCTGAAAGCTAAACTTGATCAGTGACATCGAACAGACCGCCCTGGACCCCGGATCAGGGTCCGGGGTGACGATGTTGGTACCAATTGCACCCTCACCCTGAGGAGCGCAGCGTCTCGAAGGGTGATCTGTCTGTAGGCACCGCGCTTACAGGTCCTCCTTCGAGACGCGGCGTTGCCGCTCCTCAGGATGAGAATGGTGCTTATGGTCAGAAGTGGAACGCCGTGACGCACCAACCCCTCAGCGTCCTTCGCGCCTTCTCTGCGCCCTCAGCGGTTAACCCTTAACTTCTCGTCACACCCGCGCAGGGGAGCAGGGCTACAGGCATGAATTGCACCTGCCGCTCTGGACCCCGGATCAGGTCCGGGGTGACGATGTGGTAGACAAGAGCATCCTCACCCTGAGGAGCGTAGCGTCTCGAAGGGGGAGCCCGCTGTAGGCACCCCACTTCCAGCCCCGTCCTTCGAGACGGCGCTGCCGCGCCTCCTCAGGATGAGAATGGGACCGATGTTGGGTAGTGGAAGGTCATAAAGTACCATTTGCTCAGCGACCTTCGCGCTTCCTCTGCGTCCTTTGCGGTTAATCTTCAAAAAAAAAGGTCACCTCGTCATACCCGCGCAGGCGGGTATCCAGAGCCAGACGCACACATGGAGCCTGCCGCTCTGGACCCCGGATCGATGTCCGGGGTGACGAAGTGGTAGACAAGAGCATCCTCACCCTGAGGAGCGTAGCGTCTCGAAGGGGGAGCCCGCTGTAGGCACCCCACTTCCAGCCCCGTCCTTCGAGACGGCGCTACCGCGCCTCCTCAGGATGAGAATGGCTCCCCATGCTCTGTCATACCCGCGCAGGCGGGTATCCAGAGCCAGACGCACACATGGAGCCTGCCGCTCTGGACCCCGGATCGATGTCCGGGGTGACGAAGTGGTAGACAAGAGCATCCTCACCCTGAGGAGTGTAGCGTCTCGAAGGGGGGCTTTCTGTAAGCACCGCTCTTCCAGCCCCTCCTTCGAGACGGCGCTGCCGCGCCTCCTCAGGATGAGAATGGGACCGATGTTGAGTAGTGGAAGGTCATAAAGTACCACTTGCTCAGCGACCTTCGCGCCTTCTCTGCGCCCTTTGCGTTTAGGCTTTTCTAATCAGGCCTTGGCGCGCGCGCCCGCCTCGTTACGGCCTTCTTCGACGGCGTGGCAGGCAACGGTGACGGGGCCCCGTGTCAGGGTTTTTGGGACCTCCTCCTTACAGCGTTCATTGGCCAGGGGGCAGCGCGGGTGGAAGGTACAACCTGACGGTGGATTGAGGGGGGAGGGGATTTCCCCGGTCAGTTTGATCCGATTTCGGGTTCGGCGTGGATCCGCTACCGGCGTTGCAGACAGCAGGGCGCGGGTATAGGGATGCTGTGGATTGGCAAATACCTCTTTGCTGGGGCCGGATTCGACCGGATGGCCCAGATACATCACCATCACGTCATCCGCGACATGTTTCACGACAGACAGATCGTGGGAGATGAACAGATAGGCCAGTTGGAATTCTTCCTGCAAGTCATTCAACAGGTTCAAGACCTGCGCCTGGATGGAGACATCCAGGGCCGAAACAGGCTCGTCCAATACGACGATCTTTGGATTGAGCATCAGGGCGCGTGCAATCGCAATTCGCTGGCGCTGACCGCCGGAAAACATATGGGGATAGCGATCATAATGTTCCGACCGCAAGCCGACCCGCTGCATCATGGATCGCCCGGCTTCCTCCCGCTCTTTCGCAGACAGGGTAGGGCGGTTGATCTTCAGCGGTTCTTCCAGCATGGCCCCGACGCGCTGGCGCGGATTCAGGGAACCATAGGGATCCTGGAAGACCATCTGAACGGTTTGGCGCAGTTGGCGCGCCACATTGCGGCTTTTCTTGCCATGGACGGCATCCAGGCCATCGATCTCTAACGTTCCGGATGTCGGGGGCTCCATCATTGTCACCAGACGGGCCATGGTGGATTTCCCACAGCCGGATTCACCAACCACCGCCAGTGTCTTACCCGGATATAGATCGAAACTGGCCCCGGCCAGGGCGCGCAGGGGCGTTGCCTTGGTAAAGGCACCACCGCCGACATCATAATGGCGTTGCAGGTCATGTGCCTTCAAAACAGGGGTCGTGTTCATCAGGACACGCCCTCCTTCTGGCGCAGGTTCATCGGGTCGGTTGGATGGCCCTGGGCGTTTAAAGGCGTATGGCACCGAACCCCGTTCTGGATGCCGGGGGGCGTATGCCGACAGGCCTCTAGCGCATACTGGCAGCGGGGATTGAACAGGCACCCATCCGGGCGATCCAACTGACCGGGCACAACGCCGGGGATGGAGGGGAGGTGCTGGGTCGTTGCGCGTTCCGGCAGGGCCGCCAGCAGGGCCTGGGTATAGGGATGTTTGGGCGTATCAAACAGGTCGATGACATCGCGTGATTCCACCTGTTGTCCGGCATATTGCACAATGACGCGCTGGGCGACTTCTGCGACGACACCCATGTCATGGGTGATCAGCACCAATGCCATGCCCGTATCCTGCTGCAGCGATGCCAGCAGTTCAAGAATCTGCGCCTGGATCGTGACGTCCAGCGCTGTGGTCGGCTCATCTGCGATCAACAGGCGGGGGTTGCAGGCGATCATCATTGCGATCATTACCCGCTGGCTCATGCCGCCGGAAAGCTGGTGCGGGAAGGCCCGCAATCGTGATTCCGGGGAGGGGATGCCGACCAGGGACATCAACTCCACCGCGCGTTTATCCCGCTCATGCCGGGTCAGGGACAGGTGGCGCTTCATGATCTCATTGATCTGGAAGCCAACGGTGAAACAGGGGTTCAGGCTGGTCATTGGCTCCTGAAAAATCATCGCCATGTCTTTGCCGGCGATCCGGCGGCGTTGATCGTGCGGCATCTCTGTCAGGTCTTTGCCATCCAGCGCCATCCGGTCTGCCGTGACCTTCGCTGTCCAGGGCAATAGACCCATCAGCGCCAGCATGGAAACAGATTTACCCGACCCGGATTCCCCCACGATCGCGACCAGTTCCCCGGCGTCAACGGATAGATCAATATTGTCCACGGCCCGGAAAGGACCATGCGCGGTTGAGAATTCAACGGTGAGATTTTTGATTTCCAACAGGGCCATGGCGTTCAGGACCGCTTCATCTTGGGGTCCAGGGCATCGCGCAGCCCATCGCCCATCAGATTTATCGCCAGAACAGTGACCAGAATGGCCAGACCGGGGAAGGTCACCATCCACCAGGCGCTGGTGATGAATTCGCGTGCCTCTGCCAGCATGGTGCCCCATTCCGGGGTTGGGGGCTGTGCACCCATGCCCAGAAATCCAAGAGCCGCCGCATCCAGGATCGCGGTGGAAAAACTGAGCGTCGATTGCACGATCAGCGGGGACATGCAATTGGGCAGGATCGTGATCGCCATCAGTCGAAACCGCCCAGCCCCGGCGATGCGGCTGGCCATGACATAGTCGCGCTTTGCCTCTGAAATCACCTGTGCCCGGCTCAATCGGACGAAATGGGGCGTATAGGTGACGGCAATGGCGATCATGGCGTTTTCCAGGCCAGGCCCCAGAATCGCAACCAGCACCAGGGCCATCAGCAAGCTTGGAACCGACAGAATGACATCCATCACCCGCATGACGGCTGTTTCGTAAAACCCCCGGAAATATCCCGCCGTGACTCCTAACAATATGCCGAAAGTCAGGGACAGAAAGATAACGATGCAGCCGACCAGCAGTGAATAGCGCGATCCGTGAATCAGGCGCGACAGGATATCACGTCCAACCGCATCGGTTCCCAGCAGGAATTGCATGCTGCCACCGTCCTGCCAGGCAGGTGGTTTGCGCAGGAATTCAGTGTTGGTTTCAATCGGGCTGTGCGGCGCAATGACGGGCGCAAAAATTGCGACCAGGATGATGAAGATCATGAACACCATGCCCGCAACGGCCCCCCGGCTTTCCGAGAAGTAATGCCAGAATTCGTCAAAGGCACGACGGGTGGCGCTGGCGCTGGCGACGTCTGTGGTGGTGCTCATCTTTAGCCCCTTGTCTGGCGGATGCGGGGATTGATCAGCCCATACAGCAGATCAACCGTAAGATTAACAAGGATCACAATGCTGGAAATCAGGATCAGCCCGCCCTGCACGACCTGATAGTCGCGGCGGAAGATGGAATCGACCATCCATTTGCCGACCCCCGGCCAGGCGAAAATTGTTTCTGTCAGGATCGCACCGGCCAGCAGCACACCGATTTGCAGGCCGATAACCGTTATCACAGTAATCAATGCGTTCCGGAAGGCATGCAGGCCGATGATGCGGAATGTGCTCAATCCTTTGGCGCGGGCGGTGCGCACATAATCTTCGCTCAGGACCTCCAACATGGCAGACCTGGTCTGGCGGGCGATGACGGCCATGGGGATCGTGCCCAGGGTGATGGCAGGCAGGATCAAGTGACTAATCGCCGATGCGAATGCCCCCTTTTGTCCGGACATCAGGGCATCGATAGTCATGAATCCGGTATGGATATCAAAAAAGTACAATAACGAGATGCGACCGGATACCGGGGTCCAGCCCAGAATGCTGGAGAACAGAATTATCAGCAGCAGGCCCAGCCAGAATACCGGCATGGAATAACCCGTCAGCGATATCCCCATTAATGTGTGGTCAAACCACGATCCCCGCTTGACCGCCGCGACAATGCCGGCCGGCAATCCAAACAGTACGGCCAGAAACATCGCAGACAGGGACAGTTCCAGGGTGGCAGGGAACCGCGCCAGGAATTCCTCGATCACCGGTTGCTTGGTGACAAAGGATTGTCCGAAATCCCCCGATAAAATGTTAAACAGGAAATCCTTGTATTGAATATAGAAAGGGCGGTCGAAGCCGAATTGGGTGGCCAGTTCCTCATACCGTTCAGGTGTTACGCCGCGTTCTCCCGCCATCAGCATGATAGGGTCGCCGGGCAGCACCCGAATGAAGGCAAACGCGATCAAACTGATTCCCAGAAAGGTGGGAATCGTAGTTGAAAGCTTATTCAGAAAATACTGAAACATAAGGGGATTGTCCTATCCGACGGCGCAAAGCGTCGCCTTGGTCAAAACGACCGGCTCAACCAAGGGGGCTGAACCGGTCGTCTGAGCCCGGGCTAACCCTTACTCTTCGATATCCACACCATAGAAGATGTGACCGCCGAAGGGATCAATCTTGAAGTCTTTGACTTCCTTGCGGATCGGCTTGAACACAACGGAATGGGCAATCGTGTCCCATGGTGCCTGTTCTTTGAAGACGATCTGCGCTTGCTCATACAATTTGGTCCGTTCGGCAGGATCGGATACGATCTTCGCTTTCTGGATCAGGTCTTCGAAAGGCTGATAGCACCATTGTGCGCGGTTGGACCCGCCCACGGCATCACAGCCCAACAGCACAGCCAGGAAGTTATCCGGATCACCATTATCCCCTGTCCAGCCCAGCAGTACGGCCCCTTTGCGGTCCAGTTCCTTTGACCGTTTCAGGTATTCGCCCCATTCGAAGGAGACGATTTCAACCTCAACACCGATTTTTGCCAGATCGGCCTGCATCAGTTCGGCCATGCGACGGGCATTCGGGTTGTAAGGGCGCTGAACGGGCATCGCCCAGATTTCCATTTTCAAATCCGTAACGCCTGCATCCGCCAGCATTTTCTTGGCAGCTTCCGGGTCATAAGGATCGTCAACGGTGGCTTCGTTATAGGACCAGATGGTCGGTGGGATCGGATTTTTCGCAATTTTACCGGCGCCCTGGAAAACGGCGTCGATAATGGCCTGCTTGTCGATAGCCATATTCAGGGCCTTGCGGACCTCAACCTTGTCGAACGGGGCGACCTGGGTGTTGTATGCCAGATAACCGACATTCAGGCCTTCCTGTTCCATAACGACCAGATCCGAATTGCCCTTCATCGACTCGATGTCAGCAGGATTTGGATAGGGCATGACGTGGCATTCGCCCGCTTTCAGCTTTTCATACCGCACAGAGGCATCAGGTGTAATGGCGAAAATCAGATCATCAATCTTCGCCTTGCCAGCCCAATAATCTGGGTGAGCCTTGTAGCGGATCACAGCATCTTTTTGATAGGCGACCAGTTGGAAAGGTCCGGTGCCGACTGGCGCCTGATCCACCATATCGGGCGTCCCGGCTTTCAGCATCTGATCGGCATATTCCGCTGACATGATAGAGGCGAAATCCATCGCCAGATTGGCAATCATTGGCGCTTCCGGGCGGTTCAGCATGAATTTCACGGTGTAATCGTCCACCGCGACGATGTCTTTCAACAGGTCTGGCATGGACATGCCGTTGAAATACTCGTACGTGCCGCCGGAAATCATATGATATGGGTTTTCTTTATCCAGCTGACGCTTGAAAGAGAAGACCACATCTTCGGCGTTAAAGTCGCGCGACGGGGTGAAATTTTCTGTGGTTTGGAATTTCACGCCTTTGCGCAGGTTGAACGTATATTCCAACCCGTCATCGGAAACCGACCAGCTTTCGGCCAGACCGGGGGCAATTTTGGTTGTACCCCGTTCGAATTCCACCAGTTTGTTGAAGATCTGGCGCGAGGATGCGTCAAAGGTTGTGCCAGCGGTAAAGAGGGAAGGGTTGAACCCTTCAGGGCTGCCTTCTGAACAGAAGACAAGGGTTTTGGCTTGAGCCGCTTGCGCGCCAAGAGCCAAGGAAAGGCCGGTCGCGGCCACGAGTAGCATTTTTCGCACTTTTGAGACTCCCTGTCTTACGTCCGACACTGTCACCCCCGTGCCGGATGTGCTGTAGAGGTTTATCAACCGCAGTTTTTGTTTGGGTGTATTCGGGTTCTTGACCCTATTTAACCGCTAAATTGATGGTTAAAGACATCATGGGTATGAAGGTCTGTCAAACCGGAAGTGCGGTTTCACAGAATGGCCGCACAGCTGCGAATCGGCATTTCTTGCGCCAATATCCGGCGTTTCATTGGCCCGGATGGACCCCTTAACATCGATTTGTGTGGATTTTCCTGTTTCAGAACGGAGAAGCATGGGTCAGAAATGGCGGAAATATAGCGGAAATCTGCGAAGCGTTGCAATTCGCCTGACTGGCATGCACCATCCTTTCTAAATGGATGAAACTTAGGGAGGCGTGGCCATGAAATTGGTTCGCTATGGACAAAAGGGATCGGAAAAGCCAGGTCTGCTGGATGGCGATGGGAATTTGCGTGATCTGTCCCATGAATTTTCTGATTTCGGCGCGGAGTCAATGACGTCGCAGGCGCTTCAGGCGATCAAGGATCTGGATATCAAGGATCTGCCGATGGTCGACGGCAAGCCCCGACTTGGTGTGCCGCTGACCGGGATTGGCAAGCTGGTCTGTATTGGGTTGAACTATTCCGATCATGCCAAGGAATTGGGGGCGGATACACCAACAGAACCAGTTATTTTTATGAAAGCGACCAGTTCCCTGACCGGGCCGTTTGATGACATCCGGTTGCCGCGAGACTCGACGCGAACGGATTGGGAAGTGGAACTGGCCATCGTGATCGGCGATGCCGCCAGCTATGTTTCCGAAGATGACGCCATAAACCACGTCGCAGGATTCTCCACCTTTATCGACCTGTCCGAACGGGATTTTCAGAATAAGCGCGGTGGACAATGGACCAAGGGCAAGAGCTGTGACACATTTGGGCCGCTGGGCCCCTGGATTGTCACCCGGGATGAAATTATGGATCCCCAGCGGCTCAGCCTGTGGCTGGAAGTGGATGGGCGGCGCAAGCAGTATGGCAATACCGAATTGATGATCTTCGGCGTTTCCCAGATTGTCAGCTATGTCAGCCAGTTCATGACCTTACATCCGGGCGACGTGATCGCGACAGGCACCCCGCCGGGTGTCGGGGCCGGCATGGACCCGCCGGAATATCTGCGCGCAGGCAATCGCATCGATGCCGGTGTGGACGGATTGGGCAATCAAAGCCACTTCGTGGTGGGGGCGTAAGGCAAAGGTCAGGCGCTCTTGCTGCGAAATGGTGGCTATAGGCCGGACGGATTACCGCTGCGATACAGGGCCTCCCCCAGGCTGCGGTTTTCTGCATCAAACAGGCGATAGGTCCCGCCGTCGGTTTCGCTCAGAAACGCGCATTCGGCTTCTTGTGTGTCACCATCGATCAGACAGCGCCGGCCATCGCTTAGAACCGTCCAGTCGCCATGTGCGGGTTCGCCATTCTGAACACCGCGATACGTGCCCGTCGGATCAAGATACAGTTTGTCCAGCGTCCCCCCTGGTGTGCGGCGTTCTTCCGTGTTTCCCCGCAGGATCATGCGGGTGACTGCCGCCTGTGTTGCATCGCTGCGCTGCGGGGCGACCAATCCTCCCGGATTTCCAAAGACCACGGTGAAGGGGCGCATATCCTTGCCATCCAAGTCCTGCTCTTGGATTGGGACATACAGGTATTTATCCGGGGCGGTTTGATACAACACCGCACATTGGGAAATCGGTAAGGGCGCCTGTTCAATGCAATATCGCCCATCCGCCTGAACCGCCCAGGATCCGGTATCGGCGGTTCCTTCCTCTTGAATTCCCGCAGCAAAGCGACCATTCGGCGTATGATACCGGATATAAGGAACCTCTTCGCCAGTCTTCGGGGTGAAGATGAAGCTGGCGTCCGAAATCATGCTTTTCAGGGCCGCTTCGCTCAGCCTGGTCTCTTCCGCTACCTGGATCGGCAGGTCCAAAACAGCCAATTTCTGATCTGGAACAAAGGACAGATTTCCGGGTTTGCTCTGTGGTATCGGAATGGCGGTCGGGAGTGCTTTCTTGGATTGAATGAATTCAGTCAAGGGCGGGGTCATCACGGTGGGAAGGTCCGTATCAACCTGCATCCAGGTGGGTTGTATCACTGTCGCCAATTGGCGGGCCGCATCGATCAGGGCGGCGCGATCCTTGTCCTGGGTCACGATCTGGGCCAGGCGCATCAATACCGGGCGGTTTCGGGCGTCATAGGCGATTTGCAGGGATTGCGCGCCATGGATGGCACTTTTTCGGGACAGGGCATAGATGGCCCCGGACAATCCGGCCTTGCGCCCATCCAGGGTAAAGCCCTGTTCCGCTTCAATTCGTAGGATCAGCAACGGGCGATCCTGCGCCAGGGCGGGCAGGGACCACAGCAATAGGATCGGTATCAGTAGAAAACGGAGTACAAACCGCATTGGAATCCATTCGTACAGTTCAAAAAACCGGACAGTAGATGTAAACAACGATGTGTGAATGTCGACTGAAAATACGACATTCATTGGTATTCTTTCGGACGGGAAAAAGGAATGTCAGGCCATGGCTGCCGATGCAGGTGCAGGATGCGCTTATTGTTGCGGGACTTTTCCGCCGCCCTGACCTAGTTTAAGGCAGGGGCGAAACGAACAAGAAGCCAGCGGATACACGCGGATCGGATAACAATATGTCGGAACAAGACGTTCAATCGCAAGCGACACAGGAATCGACACAGGAAACGGGGATTGGGGATAAATCCGCAGCTATTCATCCCGATGCGCGCTATCATGCCGCCGTGGCTGCCTTGCAGGCGGGCAATCTGCAGGAGGCCGAGACGGGCGTCAGGGACGTGTTGCAGGATAATGATCGCGACGCCCAGGCGATTCACCTGTTGGGCGTGATTGCGCATCAGGCCCGGAAAACGGATGTCGGTGTTCAATTGGTTCAGAAAGCCCTGGAGATTGAACCGGATTCTGCGGCGTTTCTGAATACTTTGGGTTTTCTGCTTCGTCTTGAACGAAAACATGCAGAGGCCGTGGCGGCATTGCGGCGCGCGGTTGAATTGCGACCCAACTATGGTGAGGCCCTGAACAATCTGGGCATCGCCCTGTCAGAATCCGGTCAGCCCGACGCGGCGATTTCCGCTTATGAGGCAGCCCTGAGCGCCAACAGCGCATTCCCGGAAGTTCTGAATAATCTGGGCAATGTGCTGGCCCGCAGCAATCGCCTGGATGAAGCCCTTACCCGATATGACGAAGCAATCACAATCCGAGAGGATTATTCCGAGGCTTGGTCAAACAAGGGCGATGCGTTGTTTGCCCGGGGCAAGACAAAGGGGCATCCGGACCGCATCGCCGCAATGACATGTTATGAACGGTCGGTGGAAATTAATCCGCTTAATGTCGAATCCTGGGTAAAACTGGGCACCAGCCGTCATTCGGAAGAAAAACATGTCGAGGCGGAAGCCGCGTTTCGCAAGGCCTTGCGGTTAAGCCCCAATCATCTGCGGGCCTTGTCGACATATGCGATGACGTTGGAAAAGCTGGGGCGTCTGACATCGGCTGCGTCGCATCTGCGCCACGTCCTGACGATTGCCCCCGATGATGTCGGTGCCCTGAAGGGGTTGGGGCATGTAACGTTAAAGTTGGGCAATTCGGTAGAGGCCAAACATGTATTGGCCCGCGCCCGGGATCTGGCCCCGGCAGACCCGGATGTTCTGTATTCCTATGCCAATTGCCTGTTGCGGATGGAACAGCTACAGCCCGCCATGGACCTGTATCTGAGGGTTCGGGAGTTACAGCCCAATCAGGCGCGGGGTACCTTTGCACCCGCTGCAGTCTTGTTGATGGATGGGCAGTATGAAAAGGGCTGGGCTGCGTATGAATCGCGCTATGCGATGTCGGCCTTCAAGCCCAATGTTCCAAACATCCGGGAACGGCTGTGGGATGGATCTCCGTTAAATGGGCGGACCCTGCTGGTGCATGTCGAACAAGGGTTCGGCGATACAATCCAGTTCTGTCGCTATCTTCCCTTGCTGCAACAGAAATTGGGGACGGGGGGCAAGATTGTCTTCCTGTGTGAAAAAGAAGTATTTCGCCTGATGAAGACGCTGGGTGGTGTGGATGATCTGTATCATCTGCGCCAGGAGAACGGCCAGATCGTGTTTGATGTGCAGATACCGCTGTTATCCCTGCCGCATCGTTTCGGAACGACCCTGGACACCGTCCCGCGCAATATCCCCTATCTCAGCGTACCGGAAGCCGCTGCACGCCAACAGGGTTTACCAAAATCAAAGGATGGCGTGATCAAGGCGGGGATCGTCTGGACGGGGCGTCCCACCCATTCGGATAACCTGTATCGCTCCATCCCCTTGAAGGAACTGGCAGGCCTGTTCGACATTGACGGGGTTGATTTTCATTCATTGCAAGTTGGCAACGGTGTCTCTGATCTGAAGCCCTATCTTGAACGGGGCACTGTTTTTGATCATTCGGCGGATATAAAGGATTTCGCCGATACAGCCGCCATTTTGAAAGATTTGGATGTGTTGATCAGCGTGGATACGGCGGTCTGTCACCTGGCGGGCGCGATGGGCAAGGATGTCTGGACCATGCTGCCCTTTGGCGGCGAATGGCGGTGGCTGCGCAATCGGGAAGACACGCCGTGGTATCCCACGATGCGCTTGGTGCGCCAGCGCATTCTCAGCGATTGGGGCATTGTCCTGGACCGGGTGCGGGAAGGCCTGGAAGGAGCGGTCAAGAATGCCCGATCCAAAGCGGCTGAGAAGCCGGATGTGCCGACATCTATCGTCGCAGATGATGCGCCCGCGTCAAAGGCCGGAAAGCCATCCAAGAAAGCGAAATCCAAGAAGGCCGCCGCCAAAAAATAAGTATCAGAGCATCCTGTGTGATCTGAAATTGCTCTAGATCTTACTTGCTGGTGGCGACATAGACCCCATCCCAATCGGCGGGAGGGGGATTGTCGCGGAACTCTTCCAGACGCGCCATATAGATATCATAGAATCCGTCCAGTACACCGGACAGGCGTCCTTTCAGGGCGTTCATTGTGCGCGCCGCGTCATCCCATTCCTGGGCGCGATAGGCCCGCAGCATCTCTGCATGTTGCGCTACGACATTGCTATAATCCGGATCCTGCAAAACCTCAGGACCGCCCAGGATAGTAAAGATACGAACCGCCTCTGTCTTGCCCTTCACGGCGATCAGGTCCAACTCCGCAAGGGGGAAATGACCATCGATGGCAAGGGCGGTCTCTTCCCCAATCACGATACCAACACCATAGCTCTTGGATTGACCTTCCAATCGGGCGGCAAGGTTGACCGCGTCGCCCAACACGGAATAGTCGAAGCGTTGCGCTGATCCCATATTACCGACCACGCAATCGCCGGAATTGATCCCGATCCCGATATTCAGCGGCAGGAAGGTTTTATTCTCTTCCAGGGCTTCGCGTTTGCGCTCTTCGTTCAAGACGATCAGGGACTGGAACATTGCAATGGCTGCTTCGGATGCCATGCGTTCCTGATTGGGCACATCCAGGGGGGCGTTCCAGAACGCCATGATACAGTCGCCCATATACTTATCAATCGTGCCCTGGCGCTTCAGAATGTCATCGGTCAGCGGCGTCAACAGGCGGTTGATCAATACGGTCAGACCCTGCGGATCTGCCTTATACTGCTCTGAAATCGTTGTGAATCCGCGCACGTCACAGAACAGCAGGGTCATGCGCTTGGTTTCGCCGCCCAGTTTCAGTTTGTCGGGATCGGCCGCCAATTGCTCCACAAGATCAGGGGACAGATACTGCGCGAAGGCCCCGCGTACCTGCCGCTTTTCCGCCGCGTCACGGGCATAGTTGGCAAAGGCCAGCACGCCATAGATCGCCAGGGACAGGCCTGCAGGATAGGTGGCATCCAGCAACAGGCGCTGTTCAGAAAACAGGAACCAACTGGTCCCGGCAAAGCCACCAATGGCGACGGTCAAACCAACCAGGGTCACAACTGGACCAACCCGCGGAATGAAGAAAATCAGCAACAGGCCAACCACGCCCATGGCGACAAATTCTGTCAATTGCATGGTCTCAGGATACCGGACAAAGGTCTGGCTGAGCACGTTTTCCAGAATATTCGCATGGACCTCAACCCCTGGCAGGCGGGGGCTGATGGGAGTGGCCCGAATATCCAACAGGCCAACAGCCGATGTCCCGACAATCGCCAGACGCCCGGAGATGCGTTCCGGTGGAACGCGCTTTTCCATGATATCAGAGGCCGAAATATACATGCGGCCTTCATTATTGGGCATGTTGAAGCTGTCTGGCTTGGCAAAATAGACCCAGATCTGGCCCTTGCTGTCTGTCGGTATTGGGAAATTCCCGCGTGGTGTTTGCAGCCGTACTTCACTGATTCCGCCAACCGTCAGAAAGGCAAATATACTGTTACCGGCGAACCCGACCCGGATCATTTCTGTAGAAAGGGCGGGTTTGATGACATCGCTGATATGCACAACCAGGGGGACCCGGCGCACGACACCATCCACTTCTTCCCCGATGGAAAACACCCCCAGGCCAGAGGCGAATTGTTCCAGTTCAGGTCGGTTATACACAAGCGTTGGAAAACGCACGGCGCGCTTGAACAATTCGTCATTCGGGTCTGGCACGTCCTTTGTGCCCAGCGCCCCTTTAAAAGAGGTTGAATATGCAAAATCACTGGGCGCGAGGGCCTGCGTGGATTGGGTGGACGCCTGTCCCAGAACGGTGCGGACGGTCTTCATCGCTTCGGCCATGATTGATTCATTTGCGGGCGTTTGCGCAAGACTGTCGCGCACGGAAGCTGGAAGGTCCTCGCGGGATTTCGCCAACAGGTCCGGAGACGTCCGATCCAGTTCAGCGAACACAATATCGAACCCCACCACGGCAATTCCATAATCACGAAGGGCGGTCAGCAGGCGAGCGACCTGGGTTCGCGGCCAGGGCCATTGCCCCACTTCTGCCAGGCTTTTTTCATCGATATCAACAATGATGACGGGGGAGGGGTCCAAAGGCACGCGGGGCTTGACGACATTGTACATGTCGAATGTCCGCAGCCGGATTGTTTGCACGGGATCGGGATCCCAGACGCGCACGGTAACACCGGTTGCCAGAACAGCAAAGGCGATCAGGGTCGGCAGGCCGGGCTTCCACCAGGGGCCGCGGCGCTTCTTTCCCGACCCACGGAACATCCGGGTAAAGAAGGATAAGATCAGGTTGGGCTTTTTATCGACGCTGCCTTGGGCAGGGGGTGCTTTTGTATCACTCATATCAAATTATAGTCCCCAACGTCTGTAACCGCCAAATTACTGTCCGCCCCGACGGGCAAGCTAAACAATCACACCAAACGAATTTGATGAAATCTTAAATCGATGCCCCCACAAGATCGACCGACATTTCGGTATCGACATAGACATGTGCCCCATTGGATGCGGAATAGATTGCATAGCTGTGGGGCGATCCACCGCCGTCATGGTCAATGGTTACGTTGATGCCTTCCGACGTCCAGTTGCCCATGCTGAGGTCCAGGGTCTGGCCGACATCGCCTTCTATGACCAGCGCATCATCCTTCAGCGCGTCGCTGACGCCCAGCGTGCTGACCAGAGAATTTAAGTCCTCGGAGGCGCCAAAAGCGAAGTTTTCAGACAGGAAGAAGGTATTGCTGCCCGCGCCAGAATAGTCCAGTGCTTCGATATTGTTCACGCGCCATTCGTTATCCTGAGTCGACGCAAATGTGGTTGATTGCAGATACAGAATATCCGCACCGCCCTGTCCACCATCCAGGAAGCCAATCGTGCCACCCGGTTCCAGCGTGAAGGTGTCATCGCCCCCCAGGCCAAACCAGACGGATGTCCCGCCACTGCCTGTGGTGAACGCTTCATTTGCGGCTGTCCCAAACTTGCTTTCGTCGCCCGAGGTCCCAGTGAAGTCCCCCTGTGCTGTCGCAGCGATTAGTTTGAAGCCACTGTCTGTAAACGTGGGAAGAAGGACATTACCAATTATCGCCATATTGGCGTCACCGGTTCCGGTTTCATTGGTGATGTGAACCCGTTGGAAAAATCCAGTTAAGTTGTCTGTTTGTATTTGGGCACCGCTGCCAAATTGCGGGTTTAAGGAATAGTCATAGTCATCCCCGACACGCAATTTGAATGTTCCACCAAAGGTCAGGTCACCATCAACTTGCAGGCCTGCGCTATGGTTTTCAAGAACTGCATTCCCTGACCCCAATTCCATCGTCAGGATGGATTTTTGATTAAGCGTCAGATTTCCAGTTATTTGGAGCGGATTGAAGTCTTCATCCGAGGCAGCGTTGTAGGCCCCGATAAAGATTTCACCACCGGAAGTGCCAGCGACAAGATTACCGTCAAAATAGGCACCGCCACGGTAGCTTCCATCGGTTCCATCGACAGAAATTAAGCCATCATTTGTTAATGTTCCGGCGCCTTGATCACCGATGGTGATATTGGCAGAAACGCCCGAGGTGCCTGAGATCAGATTTATGGTACCGGTGTTGGTGAAGTCATCAAAATAGGCGTTGGTTGAGGATTCAACACCATTTGATCCAATAATATTCAGTTCACCCTGATTGGTGAAGCTGCTGGCTGTTATTGTGGTGCCTGTTGAAGACGATAGGTCCCCGATGTTCAGCGTTCCGCTTTCGCCATTCACGAAATTTGACGTAATGGTCAATTCAGTAACATCAAAATCCCGTTGGTTGGTAAAGGTTCCCGCCCCGGAAATAGCTGCATTAGATGACGCCACAATTCTGGAATCGGTGCTGTCATAGCTGAAATTCTCACCAGAACCCAGGCTCAGGGTCGCGTAATCCTGCAACTCTATCGTCCCTGTCCCGGTCAGATCTGTATTGGTTCCCAGGAACAGAGTTGAGCCGCTATTCACATCGAAAACCGCACCGGCCGCCAGCAGCAGGGCGCCATTGACGCTGTTGACCGATGCACCCTGGTGAATACGTAAATAGTCATTCACGCCCTGTGTGATGGTTCCTGTATTGACGACGGAAATGGTTTTGATCTGATTTTCACCACCCCCGTCATTCGTGCCCGCCTTGTCCCCATCTCTAAAGGCAATCAGGCCGGAATTGGTGAGGATGTTCGTTGAGCCGCCACTCAACATGGATTCCGAATTCGCCTGGACCTTGATCGTGCCTGCATTGTCGAAATCGGTATTGAACCAGATCGTGCTGTTGGTATTCGCGCTGTAAAAATCGATTGTGCCGCCCGCATTGTCAAAATTGCTGGAGGCAAGCGTCAGATCGCCATTATTCACCAGGATGGTGCCATCATTATCAATATTGCTGGTGGACAAGGTGGCGTTGGTCAGATTGACCGCACCGCCGCTGATCGCCAATGTCCCCACGCCCGCAATTTCTGCAGCCGCCGCCGATACCGTCGATCCGCTGCCCAATGTTAAAGTGCCGTCGGCAAACAGGGTATGGCCGGTGGCAATTGAAATGTCACCGCCGACGCTGTCCAAATGGTGCCCGCTGGTCAGGGTGGCCGATCCATCCAGGTCAATCAGCCCGTTATTCTGGATATCCAGGTTCAGACGATGGGCACCCCCAGCATCGTCCAATTGCAGGACGCCATTATTGGTAAGCTTTTCATTGCCAACAGTCGTTAATGTGCCCCCTTGGGCAAGAATCCCATCCGAAGCGTCAAAGGCAATGGTATGACCAGACGCGTTTGTGACATCATCTGACAAAACCAGCGTTGCGCCAAAGTCGCTGTTGGTAATGATCGCCAAACTACCCGTGCCGCCAATTGTGTCGGCCCCCAAAGTCCCGCTGGCGCTGTCAACGGTGATCGTTCCATTGTTGGTAATTTCGCCTGGGGCCAGAGTGAAACCGCCAATGTCGAAGCTGACATCGCTGTTGACGCGCAGCGTTCCCGCACCGCCAAATGTGCTGCTATTGGCAAAGTCCAGATCGGGTGTCAGCGTGGTCAGGGTGAAGGTTTCCCCCGACGCGATATCCAGTAGGCTGGTGCTCCCTACACTGATTGTCCCTGCGCCGGTCAGGGCAGTGTCGCTTCCAATGGTCAGGGTGCCGTCCACATTCAGCGCCTGGCCGGAGGCAATGTCGATCTGGCCGTCGCGCGTATCAAAATTGTCAGCAACTGTCAGTGTCTGGTCAATGTCGACCATACCCTGATTGATAATCGTTCCCGACGTGTGATTGCTTATACCCGCACCACTTTCTTTGGCCGATTGCAGCGTTCCGGTCAGGGTCAGCGTCGACCCGCTGTCCACAGCCAAGGTCGCCTGCGTCGCAATCGTGCCGTTGCTGATCATACTCAGTCGGATATCACCATCCAGCGTCATATCCGTTCCGATGTCCAGTTCAACACCGGCCGCACGGGCGGAAATGTCCAACAGTCCCTGACTGTTGTTCACCGCACTGTTGTTCAGGCGCAATCCATGGGCGGATTCCACTTCGATTGTACCCTCATTCAACAAGGCGGCTGTCGTGAAAGTGGCACCATTCATGTTTATGTCGGTATCTTGGGCAACTTTATAGGTGCCAGTTCCGCCGATATGTCCCCCAGAGGCGAAATTCAGGGATACCGTGTCATCGTCAACAGTGAATGTCTCACCATCAGCAATGGACATAACAGCCCCACTGGCAAAGTCTATTGTGCCGCGGCTGGAGCCTATGCCCGTATCATATGTCAGAACAGAGGCATCGCCGACATTCAATGTGCTGTTGGCCAGGAAGTTTATCACCCCATCTGGGCCATTGTCGGTGTCTGATACCTTTATCGTTCCGTTCACTGAGTCCAGCGTTATGGTACCCTGAACATCGACCTGACCGGCAATATCCATCAGGTTCGTATTGATGATATCAACGTCAAAAATATGCGCAGTACCTGCCGTATCTGTCGATATTGTGCCCTGGTTCGTCAGGGTTCCTGACCCCGTAACCTGCCCCCCCAGGGAAGACTGGAAGCTGCTGGAATAGAATCGCAGTGTCTGGTTGGTATCAATGGTCAGATCGTCCGTCAGCGACAGCGTCGAAGATGCGGTGCTGTTGGACCGAAGCTGCGTGGTTCCGGTGCCTGTAATCGTGCCTACAGACAATTCTGCCGTGCTGTTATCGATGCGCAGGAAACCATTGTTTTCAATCGTGCTCAGGCTGACAGATGCGCCTGCAGCATAGAAATACGAACTGTCATTAATCTCCAGATCGCCATCGCCGGAAATGGTGCCGCCTGCGGTGAAATCCATGTCAGATGTATTATTGGTGATGGTAAAGACTTCACCGGAAACGATGTTCAGCTGCGCGGAGTCGCCAAATGTTAGAGAGCCGAACCCTGTAATGCTGGTATCATTACCAACAGACAAGGTGGCGTTGCCATTGATCACGATTTCTGATTCAAAATCGAAATCAATGTCGCCATCATGCGTGTCCAGGTTCTTGCCCGTCTGGATTTCAGCAACCCCATCTATTTCAAGCAGACCGGAATTGTTAAAGTCTGTTCCGATTATCAGGGACCCCGGATTCGATTGCGGGTCTTGATCAACGGTGAAAGTGCCGCTGTTTGTGAATGTGCTGCCGTTATCGGAATTCACGACAACATTTTCACCCTGCATTTGAGTGCCACTGAGATATGCGACGATTTTGCCGGCATTTGTTACGGCGCTGTTGATCGTCAACGTCGATCCACCCATGGAATCCGCCGAAAACGTAACTGTCCCATTCGTGTTATCAAATTCAGACGTGTTCAGGATGACAGCACCACGATCAACAGAAATCGTGCCTTCATTTGCCAGAGAGCCCGCTACGCTGAAAGATCCGCCACTGAGTTCGAATAATCCGGAGTTTGTAACCTCGCCCTCTGTATCGATAGCAAAGTCGGTTCCTGTCATGGTGCCATCATTCGTCAGGCTGGCCCCATTGGATACTTCCAATGTTTCAAAACTGGTTATGGCGTCATTCGTTAAGACGCCTGTGCCATTGATAAAGGCCTGACCCTGAAAATTGACCAGCGCAGAAGACAGCGTGCCGCCGGAATTTCCAATTGTGAAGGTTTCGCCCCCAACCACCTGGAAGGAAGACTGATCCCCAAGCGTCAGTGTACCTGACCCGTTCAGGTTTGTATCTGCGCCGACAACCATCGTGCCGGAAATCAGGAAATCCTTACCTGAACTGATTGAGACGGTGCCGTCCTTCGTGTCCAGGGTTGGCAATTCAAATGCTTCACTTTGCCCTAAGCGGGTGTCCTGTTGGATGTCTATCGTGCCCTGATTGTCGATATTGACCTGTAACAGATGCTGCGCCGTTGCGGTCCCATACAGGTTGGTTTCGATAACGCCGGTATTGACCAGGGTTGCATCAGACAGATCGTTCGAAACCTCAATCGTGCCGCCATAGGGGCCTTCCAGTGCATACAGCGTTAGGCTACCGGAATTTGTAAGGTCCTGTGTCAGGGTCAGGACGGAGGAGGCGTTAACGCCTATCAGCGAAAGTTCTCCGGCATTGGTCCATTGGTTGTCCGTTTCCAATAAGCCGCTATTGACCGAAATGGTTCCGTTGGCTGTCGTCTGGAATGCGGAGGATGAGACCGATACATCCGTTTCTTCGATTCTCAACACGCCATTTACAATAAAACCACTGGAATCGATGTCGACGGCTTCGTTACTCAGGGCAAGTGTGCCGCTGGCTACGGTGAATGTCGCATCACCAAAAATCGCGCTGTTGCCTTCATTCTGTCCGCCGGATATCCCCAACTGGATTTCTGGCATTCCGGTGGCATTGTAAGAGAAATCAACACCATCCGCCATGCCCAGGCTGGCCCCGGATACAAAAGACAAGGTTCCGTGATTGTCCGCAAATCCTGCACCGGAGTCCATTATCCAACTGTGGGATTGAACGCTGATCGTTGCATCGCTGGACGACAGGGTCAGAATTCCCGACTGACGCATCGTCACCGATGTTTGCAGAATTTCACCAAAACCATTCAGCGTGCCGCCGGTGACATTGAAGTCGCCATCACCGCTGATCTCTGCGATTACCTGGCTCAAATCAATATCTAGATCGCCCTCAACGGTACCATTCACGGTGAAGGTATCTGCCGTGGATAGAAGCTGTATATCGCCGGTATAGGTTAGCCCAGAGTCAATTGTTACGCCCGCAGCTTCAAGGGCCGCATAGTTTGTGATCGACCCGCTACCGGCCAGTACACCGCCACTTTCGACGGTAAAATCAGCATAACTGGAATTGGTCAGGCTGCCATGGACCGTTAATGTTTCGCCCGAAGCGACATCAATGGACCCGACGCCACCTTCTGTCGTCGCATTTTCGAAAGTGGCATCGATAATGACGCCACCCAGATCCATATCTCCATAATTCAACAATGTCCCCGCGCCGCCAAGACTGGCGCCGCTGTTCAGTATGATTTTGCTGGCGTTGGTGTTTTCAAACTGGAAGTCGTCACCCAGATCAAGAACACTGCCGGACCCGATCACCAAGGAACCACTGTTGTTATATTCCGTGTCCGATCCGACTGTCAGTGTTGAGGACAGGAAGGAGAGTACGCCCCCGTTATTAATCGTGATCGTGCCATCCAGACTGTCAAATCGCGTTCCCTGAATTTCCAGCCGTGATCCAACCTCAGTAAAGCCGGGAACCAGAAGCACGCCGTCATTTATGATCCGTCCGGCCTGAATAATGCCGTTCTCAAAAAGGATACTGGATTGACCTTGCAGGGTTCCTTCATTGGTCAGCGTGCCCAATCCGTCGCCCACGACCAATGTCGCGGCATTATCAACCTGTAATGTCCCGAAATTGGTGAAATCCTGCGAGATTTTCAGCACGCCATTTTCGTTCTGATTGACTGGGTCAACCTGAACGAAGCCATCATTTTGAAACGCCCCGGTAATCAACAGCGTCCCATCGCTGCCACTGTCGCCACCAATGACGATACTGCCACTTTCGCTGACCACCAGGTCCACACTGATCACATTCGTGCCGCCTGCGGCATTGCTGGATAAGGAACCATCCAGTTGAAAAACGTCCAAGGTAGAGGCACCCGCAATCGTGGCACCGTCGTTCATCCCAATGGAACCGTCCAGAGTTACCGTGCCACCACCGGCGATTGTCATCATCGCACCGTAGTTCAGTTCGATCGCGCCAGCGTTGTTATAAAAAGTGCCGGAACCAAGGGTCAGACCAAGGGTCCCGACATCAATCTGACCCTGGTTGTTGAATGTGACATTGTCGCCAATCGTCAGCCCTGAAACATCCAGCGTTCCCTGACTGAGATACATGCCATCGCCGCCAATAGTGGCGCCGCTCAGAAAGTGGATTTGCGCTTCGGTACTGTCCGCGTCGTAGGTGAAGGTTTCACCGTAAGCCACACTTAACGTACCATTTTCGGAAAATTCTGTGACGCCGGTTTCGCCTAAATCCGTGGTGCCGCCAAAGATTGCTGTGGCCTCAAGGATGGTCAGGCTGTCCGTGGATGAGCTTGCGGCCAGCGTTCCGGTCGTCATGTCCAGCGTGCCGCCCGTGAACGTCCCATCGCCTTCAGAGAAATCAATCGTGCCGTTCGAATTGTCAAAATAGTTGACGGAAATCTCCGCACCGTCGCCCAGATAAATCGTTCCATTTGAGTTAATGACACGGCCATTGCCCATAAGGGTGCCATCGACACTGACCGTCCCGGTATTGGTCAGTGTATTGTTCATCGCCATGGTGCCGTTGATATCGATACTGCCGGATGACGTCATGTCGGCGTTGAAGGTCGTCGTCCCGGAATTGATTTGCAGCGTGCCTGTATCGAGATTGGCAAATTGGATGTTTACGGTGTCGCCACTTAAGGTCAGGCTGCCGGCATTGGAGAAGTTGCCCGATCCATTGATCGTCGTAGATTCCGCTTCTGCCAAGCCATCGAAAGTTTCGTATTCTCCGATCGTTGCAGAACCCAATATTTCTAAGGTTCCGCCGGATTGGCTTTCAAAGACAGAGGTTCCTGCTTCGTAGAATTCTCCTAAATCAAAGGATTCACCTGCGGCTATCCGCAAAACACCACCGCTGAAGAAATTGATCCCCCCATTGTCGAAGTTATCAAAGGAAGTATTGCTGCCGATGATAAGAACACCACCGTCGACGAGATCTAAATCCCCCTTGGTGCGTTCTTCTTCAGAATACAATTCTGCATTGGTGATATCCAGATTTCCGGCTATGTCGGCTTCACCCAATACAGAAAGGGTTCCATTCACTTGGGTGTCGGAAAGGTAAAGAGATGATTCTTCGTTCAGGATCAGGTCATCGACGCTGATTTGACCACTGCCGCTGAGCACAGACAGGGATTGGACGTTTATTACCCCGTCACTGATGATGCTGTTGGTTCCATTGACGCTTAAGGCGGATCCTTCCGAGACTACTATTGTCCCACCGTCATTGTCGACTTCGCCCTGTATATCTAAGCCCGTGGTGCCGACCGTCAGGGTGCTGTCATTGTCGATATGGGCACCCACAGCCAGGGTGATGCCATCCATGGTTTCCGCATCGGAAACAACATACGTGCCTGTGCCACCAATTGTGGAGCCAACTTCAAGGTTTAGGGCGGTGCCGTTTACATCATCCGCGGTGTTGCCAAAGAAAATATCGGTGCCATTCGTGCCGTTGCTGACATAAACAAATGTCACGCCATCGCCGCTTTCATTGGGGATAGCCACAACATCTGTTTGCGCGCCGGATGAATTCGTAGTGTCCGCGATCAGGACTCTATCGCCCTCTGCGATACCGGAAGAATTAAAGGACTGCATGTAAATCGCGGCAGCCGTCGCACTTTCATAGAAAATCTGGAAGCTGCCATCCGCGAAGGCAACAATGGAAGGGTCGGTGCCATCGATGGCACCATTCGTAACACTTATCTGGCTTCCAACCTGCTGGGTTGCACTGCCGAACCGTTGCGCAAAAATCTCCGAACCGTTGCTCCACGCAATGACATAGCCATTACTGGGTAATGCGGCGATGCCCAGCTTTCCTTGCGCGCCTGGCGCATCCAGAAAAGTCTGGCTGCCCATGCTGCCGCCGACCGGATTTAAAACCTGATGGTAGATTTTGTTGTCGCCACTAATTTCCGTTCCGAAAATTGCAACCAGGGATCCGCCCGTACGTTCAACAATTTGTGCCCCCTGAACAATCGGGCCACCCGGGATCAGGGTGAACGGACTGGTCGTGCCGCCATTTAGGATTTTTACCGTAAATGAACTGGTGTTTTCTGAGCGCGTGATATAGCCGTATCCATTGCTTCCAAAGGAGAAAGCGTCAAAATCTACATAATTTATTCCAGATTCGTTTGATAACTCATGGTAGGCATCGACATAGGTTCCATCATTGTTGAACAAGGCCCATTTCTGAACAACGGTCGAGCCATTGAGTTGGTTGTAGGTAATAATGAAGTGGTCCGTGCCCGCCGCTGCAACGCGGGGGCTATGCGTGCCACCCATTGTTGCCGTTGCATCAAATTCGGCAATGACTGTGCCGGATGCATTGACGATGGCACCCTTGTCATTGCCAGCCTGTTCCCAGACAACGGCATAATTACCGTTGCCCAGCAGCGCGATATCCGGATTGGACTGGTTGCCCAGAGCCGTCTGATTTATCTGTGAATCATCGCCTGACGAGTATCCCCCGACGTGATCGAAACGCCCTCCGGCTTCGATGCTGATCGTCCCGCCGCTGCCGATATTCAGGGTCCCGTCACTGCCAAGGTCAGTTTCTGATCCAACAATCAGGGTACCATTTGTGCCAACGGATAATGTGGCTTGTGAATCTTCAAAGGCCAATGTTCCTTCGTTGATATCCAAAATGCCCGTGACGCTGCTCGTTCCCTGCAGGTTAACGGTCCCGATCACTTCTGTGTAAGTCACCGCCAGGGCAGCCCCATCGTTCAACTGCAGCATCGACAGGTCCGCAAGCGACCCGGTACCGTTAAGCTGCGCATCATTAAACAGGGTAATTGATCCACCGGTTATGGTGGAGTTGACGGTGAAGCTGCCGCTGTTATTGACATAGATATCACCGTCGGCTTCCTCAGAGGGGTTTTCGTTTTGGATATCGATATTCAGGATATCGCCATTAAACGAAATCTCACCGCCATTGATGACGGTGCCTGTCCCATTGATGACCGAGCTGTTCAGACTGGCGCCGAATCCATTGAATGTGTCTGAATCAGAATTCAGCCAGGTTCCATTTACCTGTAATGTCGATGTGTCGTTTAGAAAACGATACTTGGCATTGGCCAGGGAGGCCGTTTCGCCTTCGGCAATCTCAACAATGCCATCTGATCCGACATTTATGCTGAGCGCCGACAGCGTGCTGCCAAGATACCCGGTGTCCGTCCCGATGATCAGGCGACCGCCATCTGAGATATCCAATTGCGATGAATATCCAGTGAGGTGGAACGTGCCGTCGCGCATGTCCAAATTGCCGATCAGATCCGCCCCTGCGGAATAGTCGAACTCAATCGCGCCGGTATTTACAAATGTGCCGGGCCCATCGAATACAGGCGCAATATAGTTATCCAAAGTAATCGTGTTCAGGGTTACCTGACCGGTCGCGTTATAGGTCCCGTTGCCGAGGGACAGTGTGCCGCTGGTCTGTTCGACAAAATCAAAATTCGCGAATGTCTGCGTCGCTTCCCCATCAGTTAAATAAACATTGCTGACACTGCCGCCCAGATTCAACAGCAGGGCGTTGTCACCAATCACCAATGTATCAGACCCGCCATCGCCGCCGCTGGCGGATTGGGAAATATCGTCGACAGTGATCTTGTCATTGCCTTCACCGCCCAGGACGTATTCAAAGTTGGTGAAGGTCGAACTGGCGCTGTTCTTATTAAACACGCCATCGGCAAAGCTGAAGGTGACATCGCCGCCCGCAAAATTCAGGCTCAACGTGTCTTGCCCCTGCGAGCCATCAACATCAATTCCGGCCTCATACACTCTCACGGTGTCATCGCCATGGCCCAGGCGGATGAAGTCAACATTCGTTAATGTGTCGTAATCAATAATTTCTGCGCCATAGTCATTCACCGACGTGGTGCCGGAAACACTGTACAGGTTTACCGAAAGGGAGGTTCTGTTCTGGCCGGAGACGGAATCATAGGTGACGCTGTCATATCCTTCGCCGCCATCATAGAAGTCATTGCCTTCGCCCGTACCGCCGATAATCGTGTCATCTCCGGTGCCTGCATTGACGGTATCATCGCCCCCACCGGTCGTGATCGTGTCATTGCCCGCCCCGGTATTGACGGAATCGTTTCCGCCGCCCGTTGTTATGTTATCTGTACCCGATCCGGTCGTAACCAGGTAATTTGCATCTGGATTTGAAAAATTAGCACTGTTGAAGGTGGTATTGGCCGTGCTGTTGGGGGCCTGATATCCAAAATCAAACCCGGAAGAGGGGGAGGATTGCAAACTGCCCTGGGTGACATTGAACGAACTGTTGCCATCTCCAACCGTGGATGAGGAACCGGTTACCGGCGTGACCGATTCGTTGAACGAGTCATCTTGAGAGAAAACAGGGGATTGGGTTGATGAGGGTGTTTGATTTGGGGTGACCTGACTATCGTTACCCGTTGTCTGTTCCGTGTCATCCGACCCACCGGTATAGGGGCTGACAACATTGATTACTTCATCACCGAGCGCATTGGTCCCGTCATTACCGCCGCCTTCGTCACCGGGATCCTCACCGCCCTCTATATCGCCAATCTCTTCCTGTTCTTCTTCGTCGTCGCCTGCGCCTTCTTCATCCGTTTCTTCGGCATCCTGAAGATCCTGCAGGTCTTCTTCGGTCAGTTCAGAATCTTCACCGCCACCGCTTTCGTCAGTTTCACTATTTGTTGGCGACTCTTCATCGTCGCCGCCGCTGTCTTCGACTTCCCCTGCTGAATTGTCGTCATCCTCTTCGCTATCGGATTCATCGTCGGAATTGGAATCCGGTGCGTTTGTCACAAGATCCTGCAAATTCAGATCAATGGTTTGGCCGGTTCTGGCCTCAATAGTCGTTTTAATAGCATTTTCAATTGTTTGCAGATCACTGGGCGACAGAGCTTTGAACTGGCTGGAGTTCCGGGCGATCACATTTTGCGCCGTATCGACGAAATCAAATATGGCTGTGCCGCCGGTCCCATCGGCGGTGCCGGTAGCGGTGGCGAAATTCTCACTCAAGACGATGGTCTGGGTGCCCGCCGTGATGGCGATTTCCCCATCCACAATAGTGAAGCGGAAGGTCTCTCCCGTACTCAATTGCTCGCCAGACACTTCCCCGGTCACGATGGTTCCGCGAATCCCGATGGTCGCGACAGGCGTGGTCACGGTCATGTCGTTTGGATTGTTCTGGGCAATCTGACCCGAAACAAACAGGAACCCGCCTTGCAGGATGGAGAAGGCAGATTCCCCAGAACTGGTGGCCGGATCAAACACCATTTCATCCAGCGCCAGCCGCGCATCGCCGCCAAGGGTGAACAGCGTGCCATCGATGAAGGTCATTTTAATCGACGCGCCGTCTGCCGTTTCAATCTGGTCGCCCTGGAAAACGGGATCACCGGCCTGCAGCCGCACGCGGGTGCCATCGGGCCGAACCGCATAGACTTCACCGGTAATGGTTTCCACGGTGCCAATGCTGTTGCCCTGGGCCTGCGCGACCTGATTATCAGTCAAGGCAGCCAATTGATTGGGCGCGACCGGGTGCAGGAAGGATTCGACCAGTTCCGGCGTTAACCGACGTCCGCCAGCCCCCAAGATATCGGGGGTGAATTCCACGGCGAAATAGTTTTCAATCTGAACAGCCGTTCCATCCGGCTTGATCAACAGCAGGTCCGTGCCTTGGCGGACATAATCGCCGTCATAGATGTAGGAGATGTCGGGCAGGGAAACAGTGTCGCCATCGCGGGCATCAAACGACATTACGATGCTGACATCAGCGCCGCCCAATGTTCCGGTTTGCAGCCCGGTCTCTGATGTCGCCTGGAATCCGGGTAAGGCATCACTGCGTGCCGCCAGATCAGATAGATCATTGTCTGTTAGAATGATGTTGGAAACGCCGTTGGGGCTGGCTAAGGCATCGCCATCTTGATTGCGCGGGGTGTTTAACGCTGGATCGACGGTGGGTGAAGCAGAATCACTATTGGCTTCGTGGTTGGGCTCCACTGAAAAGTTAGAGCCTTCCTCAGACGAAGCGCCATTATCGCCTGGGCGAAGCGTTGATTCTTGTTTTGCCATTTTCAATCCCCAGGAGCCCCAGTTTATCAGTATCCATAGCACTTCTGTGCGAGAATGCATTCATAAACCAGCAACGCCTCAAGCGCTAAGCGCCCCTCCTAAAATTTATATAGCATTTGATGGAAGTTTTGGAAAGATTTCAGGCATAGTTTTTTATGTTTGGTAAAACTTTAATGATTTTTTTGAACCTTTCTATATCGCCTTGCCATTCGATGGGGTTGCAGCGTGTCACTTTGCCCGTATGGTTCTAGTCGCTTTAACTATGCTATTGTACCCGTCGCGTTGGGATAAAATGCAGCAGTGCTCCGAATAATGGGGCTCAGGTTAATTCGAATAGGGAAATGGAAATGTCCGAAGGACAGGTGGGGAAACTGTTGCATCGCGCCTTGAAGCGCGCCAAGGGGAAACTCTTGGAAGCATTGTTTTCTTCCCTGTTTATCAATGTGTTGGCCTTGGCTGTGCCGATCTTCATGCTGCAGGTCTATGATCGTGTGGTATTCCATGCGGGATTGACCACGCTGCAGGGGCTGGTCATCGGAATGGCCGTTGCCATCGGGTTTGATGGTCTGTTGCGCCTGGGCCGGTCGAAACTGTTCCAGCGAATCGGGCTGGATATTGACATCGATGTCGGTCGGGCCCTGTTCGAGAAGATCATGAACCTGCCGTTGCGCGTGCTTGAATCCCGCACGACAACCTCCTGGCAAACTCTGTTTCGCGATATTGATGCTGTGCGGGGCGGGGTCTCCGGGCCCTCTATGGGCTTGCTGATGGATCTGCCCTTCGCGGTGGTGTTCCTGATTGCCATCTTCTGGCTGGCCCCGCCTTTGGCGATGGTGGTTCTGATCGTGCTGCCGTTTTTCATGATTTTGGCATGGCGGTCGGGCTCCAGCGCAGCGACGCTGACCGAAGAAGAGCGTCTACAGAGCACCAAACGTGAAACTCTTGTTTCTGAAATCATTGCCGCGCGTGCCACTGTAAAATCCCTGGCGCTGGCCGGTCGGTTGCGGCCCATCTGGGCGCAACGTCATGCTGACACCATCAAGGCGTCGCTGGCCCGTGGTTCGGCAGGGGATGCCCATGTCACGATCAGCCATGTCATGAGTCTGGCGACGACGATTTCGATCACATGTGTTGGGGCTTTGCTGATTCTGGACCAATCCATGACGATCGGGTCTTTGATCGCGTCGAACATGCTGGCGGGACGCATGGTCGCCCCGATTGCTGGTTTGGTCGGGCAATGGAAAACCTTGCAAAGCGCCAGAGAAGCCGCGCGACGCCTGGAAGTCGTTCTGGCGATGGCAGATGATGTCAGTGCCCCTGAACTGCCGTTTGATCGCCCGGAAGGTGTGCTGCGCATCGAAGAACTTTCCTTCCGCTACAGCCCTGAAGGGGAGGCGGCGATTGAAAAGATTGATGGGACCATTGGCCCCCGAGGGCTGCATTGCATCGTTGGGCGGAATGGCAGCGGCAAGACCACATTGTTTAAGCTGCTGGGTGGACTGTATGCGCCTGATACCGGCCGGATATTGCTGGATGGTGCTGATATTGCCCAGTTTCCCAGGGCCCAGATTGCCCGATGGATCGGCTTGATGCCGCAGGAAGTGGTGATGTTTAGCGGCACTGTTCGGGAAAATATCCTGATGGGCGGCCCGGATGCGCAGGACGACGATATCGTGACGGCGGCAAAGCGGGCAGGGGCCCATGAAGCCATTGCCCAGTTACCGCAAGGATATGAATCTGAAATCGGGGAGTCCGGGGGCCGGCTGTCCGGGGGGCAGCGCCGTCGGATTTCTGCCGCCCGTACCATGATCAGCGATCCGCCGGTTCTGTTGCTGGACGAGCCATCCGGAGATTTGGATGGGGAGGCGGAACAAGCCCTGGCCCGAAGCCTGCGCCAGATGGCCGCCGATCACACGATCCTGGTGGCGACGCATTCGCCTTCTTTGTTGGCGGTTGCAGATACGATACTGGTTTTGGATCGCGGGCGTGTCGCACTGGCCGGGCCGGCGCGCTCTGTGCTGGAACAATTGCGCAAAGGGGGGGCGGCAGAAAAGCAAAACCCGGCGGTTCAGGGGGCAACACCTCCTGGAAAAATGGGCCCTGGAGCGGCGGGATCTGTGAAAAAGGAAGTTTCTCCCAATGCGGCGGAATAGCAACATTTTGGCCCAGTCTGGCTTCAGGCAATCCTGTATGTTTGGGGGGCTTTAGCAATGGTCGCCACCCGTATTGATCCGAATTCCGACAATCCGCTGGACGCCCTGCGAGCGTCGATCAAGACAGGATCTTCTCGATTCGCGATTTGGGGGCCTGGCGTGTTGCTGGCAGGGTTCTTTGGCTGGGCGTCGATGGCGCAACTGGATGAAGTCTCTGTTGCGATCGGGGAGGTTATTCCTGAACAGCAGACCCAGTTCGTACAGCATCTGGAAGGCGGCGTGATCGAGTCCATAATGGTTAAGGAGGGGGACCATGTGACCGCCGGGCAAAGTCTTATGCAGTTGAACCTGGCGGGTGTTGGCATTAACCGGCAGGAGTTGCAGGTCCGCCTGGATGGCCTGTATCTGGCGAAGGCGCGTCTGACGGCGGAGGCGCAGGGCGGTGAGTCTGATCCCCAGTTCCCCGCCGATATCGTTGAAAACCGCCCCGACATGGTCGAAGCGGAATTGCGCAGTTTTGAGGCGCGCAAACGTGATCTTCAGTCGTCATTAAGCGTGCTGGATCAACGCTCTAAACAGCGTCAGTTAGAGATTGCGGAATTGGAGGCTCATACCAGCTCCGTTCGCCGGGATCTGGCGCTGGTTCAGCAGCGCTTAGAAATGTCCGCTAATTTGTTAAAGGAAGGCCTGACCCCTAAGATGGAGCATGTCCAGATTGAAGGGGAAGTCGAAAAGTTAAAAGGGGAATTGTCGGTTTTGCAGCAATCCGTTCCGCGTGCGCGATCTGCGTTAAGCGAGATTGATGCGGAACGTGAACGGGAGATCGAACAGTACAGCAGGCGGGCGCTTGAAGACCTGGTCTCTATTGAAACCAGAATTGCTGAAATGAAAGAGACCCTGACCACTGCGACTGATCAGGCGTTGCGGGCCGAAATCAAAAGTCCAATAAATGGGATCGTGATGGATTTGCGGACCAATACGATCGGCGGCGTTATTCGCCCCGGTGAACCGATTGCTGAAATTGTTCCGGTTTCCGACGACCTTCAAATTCGGGCGAAACTGAACCCGAAAGATCGAGGGTTTGTTGCCGCCGGGCAGAAGGCTGTCGTTAAAATCACCACCTATGATTATGCCCGGTATGGGGGCTTGGACGGCGTTGTCGAACGTGTATCAGCCAGCACCAGCACAGGGCAGCAGGGGCAGACTTACTATGAAGTTGTGGTGCGGACGGATAAGACGTATTTAGGGACACAAGAAGGTGATTTTCCGATCACACCGGGGATGGAAGCGACTGTTGATATCCACACAGGAACGCGAACTGTGCTTGATTACATGGTCAGGCCCGTACTGAAGCTGCAACATGAAGCGTTCCGGGAGCGGTAAGAGTCTGTTGGTAGACTGCCGATCTATCTGGTAAGAATAAGGTGGTTGGCGGTTTCGTTTATTGCACTGGCTAAGAATCAGGGCATTAAGCGAGGAATAGGGGTAAGAGGGGCGTCGGTGGCTAGAGATTTGAACGGTTTTGGAATGGCTGTGCGCGGCATGTATTTTGGCGCGCTGGCTTTCTGCGTTCTGACCACGGCACAGACCCCGCAGGCACACGCCCAGTTAATGGCCGAAGAGCTGCGGTCCCTGATCCAAACAAATCCAAGAATTGAAGAACAACGGGCGATTCTGCGCCGCACGCAGGAATCAGTGCGCAGCGCGCGGTCCGGGTATCTGCCGACTGTCACCGCCACCAGCAGCCTTGGTAAGGAACTGGTTTCAAACACCACGACCCGCGCGGCGGGGACCCAAGGGGACTTTCAGCAGTTCAAAGCTTTGGGCATCCAGATCCGACAGGTTCTGTTCGATGGTGGCGGGACTGATAACCGCGTGTCATCTGCATTAATGGCGCGTGACAGTGTGGCCTATGCGCTGGAAAGCACCGTTCAAACCGTCATGTTGCAAGGCGTCACAGCCTATCTGGGTGTCCTGCGATTGAACGAACTGATCCGCGTGGCGCGCGCCCGGGAACGCACAATCCGGGAGCAATTGAATCTGGAAACCGAACGGGTTGAACGCGGCGCGGGGATTGAGGTTGATGTGCTGCAGGCGAAATCGCGTCTGCAATTGGCGATTGAGGCCCGCGTTGATCTGGAAGGCCAGCTTCGCCAGGCGGTTGCCTCCTATATTCAGTCATTCGATTCGTCACCAGACATTACCCAGATGCGCCTGGAACCGGTACCGATGGAAGTCATCCCGCCAACCATTGATGACGCGCTGTATATTGCCAGGGATGAAAACCCCTTAATAACCGGCCGGGAGTTTCTGGCCAGAAGCGCCCGCTTCACGATTGAGGCGGAACGCGGTGCCTATCTGCCCAGCCTCAGCGCTGTTGGGCGCATGAATTACGAAAGCAATGTCAGTGGCACCCGCAATGTCGACAAGGACATGGCGGTGTTGATTGAGGCAAGCTGGGAAATCTTCTCAGGCTTCCGCACAGATGCCGCCGTCGCCAGTGCGCAGGAAAGCTGGCTGGAACAATTGGCTGCCGCAGACCGCACGCAACGCGAGGTTGAGCGTCAGGTGCGACAGGCCTGGACGAAGTACCAGAACACCTCTGAACGCAAAGAATTGCTGTTCAATGCCGTTTCTATTGCTCAGGAGGTTTTTGTCGCGCGGCAGAAGTTGCGGTCGGCCGGGAAGGAAACAACCCTGAACGTTCTGGATGCGGAAAACGAGGTTTTCCAGGCGGAACAGAATCTTATCCGGGCCGATTATGATACCCGTATTGCCGTTTATGAATTGGCGACTGCGATGGGTTTGATGACGCCGGGCTTTATGAAGCTGGATGTCGACGTCATTGAAGACCTTGAGTTTTATAAGAGCAATGATGGGGATGTGCAGGAACTGCCGCCCCTGGAAGATGTTCAGGCGCGCCAGATGAAAAACAAGCTGAGGTCAGAAGCACCCGCACCACTTCCGCCAGCTGAGCCTTTAGCGCCGCCTGCTGAACCAAGCGCGCCTGCCTCTACGATCACGCCACCGCCGGAAACATCCTCAGATGCGCCCGCAGCGGGCACCACCGCGCCCTCATCCGCTGAGCCCGAAACTGTTCCCGCCCCGACGACCGGCATGGCGCCACTGGATGCCCCTGCTGATAGTCCGGCAACAACCCCGGTCGCAGTTCCTGAAGTCAGTACCGCGCGTCTCACACCGCCAACTGTTGCGCCTTCACCCGCTGTGGTTCCATCCGATTCGGGGGTTCAGCCTGTCTATGAGACCGCAACCGTGAGCGAAGCTGCTGCCACGGTCCCTAACGAATCAGAGACTTTTTTCAGTTCTGTGCGTCGTCTGCTTGGCGGGTCGTCTGAAACCAGTGTCTCAGCGGTCGACGCTGCGGTTGTTCAGGGGCCGCTGGATCGATCGGTAGCGGCAGTTCCCGCTGCGGATTCTGCAAGTCCATCGCTGAGTGCTGCGCCGGTATCAGACCCCCTTTCTTTGCAGCCCCCAACCGCTGGACCGGAAGCACCTTCGATTACGCCCGTTGCGGCCCCGACGATTGCACAGGGTCCTGTTCCGGTGGTCGGCGTTGAGGAAGTGAATGCAATCTCTGTTACATCGGCGTCCGGGGCCAATAGTTTTGAGATACCTGGATCTTTCCTGTTCGGCGGGCCAACTCCGCCGCCACAGTGATCGGGGAGGGCAGGTCCAATGCCACATAAAATTCCATCATCCGTCGCTTCCCTGGCCTGTGTGTCTGCCCTGTGCCTGACCTTGTCGGCCTGTCTTGGCCTGGGGGAGGACGCGCCCCCAAACGGCATGTCGCAGCAACAACTGACGCAGGTTCAGATGGCAGCCAGCGCCTTGCCCCGATTACAGCCGGGGAACCGATTTACCTATGACAATCCTGATGTCACCTGGGAGGTTGCGGCAATCGTCGAAGAAGGGCGCATTGCATGGCGGTCATCGGGCGGAGAAAGTCAGATCACAGACGCCAATCCCCTGCTGCCTGCCTTGGAATGGTCCAGCCCGGACCGTGGCCGTGGTAAGCGCCTGATTACGGATATGCAGGGGTCGATGTTCCCCCTGAAGCCGGGCGGAAAAATCACATTTCGATCCACTGTTGATACGGATGTGCCGCCCTATGCCTGGGAATATGATTGGCAATGCGTCACCGGTGGCTTGGAATCCGCGATGGTTCCCGCGGGAACTTTTGCGGTCTATCGCATCGGCTGTGGTCGTGAAACGCCCGATGAAGTAACCTTTCTATATGCGCCAGAGATCGGGAATTACGTGACGCTGATCGCGCGCGACAGTGCGGGCGGGCCACCGGTCATTCGGCGCTTGCAGAGCTATAGCAGAACCGGACAATCGGCCATGATGCCGGAAGGCACCGCTGTGCCGCCCCAGGGGCAGGTTGTGATGGAAGCAGAGCAACCAGACCAGATGGCGACAATGCAGGGTGATAGCCAATCGACCAGCGGACCAAAGGCGCTGGGCATGATCGCGGGCATTCCCCAGCCGGGGGAAGGCACACAGCCTGCGATACAGGCGGCACCGTCCACCGCACCGCAATCCAGTATGGCGACAGATACGACAGCGCAGCAGGGCGTCGCCCAAAGCGGGTCTGGTGTTACACCGGGCTCATTCGGGTTGCATCTGGCATCCTATAAGGATCAGGCCCATGCGGAAGAGGGATGGAAGATTCTGATGAATGGGAATCGCGATCAACTGGAAGGACTGCGTCCCATCATTCGCCGCGTTGATCTGGGCAGCAAGGGGATCTTCTATCGCCTGCATGCCGGGCCGGTCGACAGTCAGTCTCAGGCGACCAAAATTTGCTCAACCCTGTCGCAACGGGGCGTTTATTGTAAGGCCATGCCGCTTTCGTAGGGGGCTGGCATAGTTACACGAATTCCAAAGGTCCAATTGGCAACGCAAAAAGCCGCTCAAAGAGCGGCTTTTCAACATTTGGCACACCCCGAAAGGGCGAGCGGCAAGATTACTTCATCTTGCTTTCTTTATACGCCACATGCTTGCGCACGATCGGATCGTATTTGGTGAATTCCATCTTTTCCGTCATGGTCCGCGGATTTTTCTTGGTCACATAGAAATGACCGGTATTGGCGGTGCTTACCAATTTGATGCGAATGGTCGCGGGTTTAGCCATCGGAGTAATCCTTTTCTACTTAATGCGTCGCCCCCCGCCTGTCGGGTGCGCCGCTTTCAACGGTGCTGGAAAATAGCCGTGCGGCCCGCGATGTCAAGCGGATATCCACCACAAAGCGTTTCTCAGGCCAATCCGTCTGACTGGGACTCGCGCCGGATCAGTCTGGCACCGTGTTCATAGGTGTAAACCCGCACCGGGCGGCTTGGCTCGATCAGGCCTTCGCCGCGCTGCCACAGGCTCAGCGCTTCCCCCAGGACGAACTTTGTGACGCCGCTTAATTTCGTGCTGGAAAGGGCTGTAACGACCGGCATCCAGACGACTTCGGGCAATTCCCCAATGGCGGTGGCGGTTCCATGCATGTCGTCTGTGCCGGTCAGAAAGAACCGGGTATCGAACCGGATAGGGGATGTCGCGGGGGTTATGGCCCGGGCGATATACTGCAACGCCTCCGCAGCAGGGCGCAGGCCCATTGCATTCAGGGCAGAAAAACAGGGATCCAGAGTGACCAGATCGGCGTCTAATGTGCCGGGTCTGGCCAGGCTGACGCCCGCTTCCTCCCAGGTTTCGCGAATCGCGGCTGCATGAAAGCGGCTTCCCGGCCAGTCACTGTCGGCCAGTGCAATATCCGGCGCATCCACTGCCCCACCCGGATAGACGAAATAGCCCGGCATGAAACGGGCGGTGTCCCGGCGGCGTCCCAACAGAACATCTGGCGCATCCACGGGGCCGCGCAGAATGACCAGACTGGCCGCCTCTGTTGGGGTGACGGGCATGGGTGTAGGGTCTGTGGCATCCATATCAGGCACCATCCGGTGCCCGCGCGATTTCCAGGGCGCGTCGCAGCAATGTGGGTGACTCCAGCAACAATTCAGCAATCGACAAGTCAATATCTCCCGAAGCATGCGGTTCCCAGGGACACAGGGCCAGAATGTGTTTTACAGCCGCCTCGTCATTGATATCGGCAGTGCGCCGTTGCTTTAGCAGGCTGCGAGCGCCATCCGGCCCATCGTCCAGGGCAGTATTTAGTGTGCTGACGGCGTCTGAAGCGCCGCTGGTACAGATTGTCGGCATGACGCCCATCCGATGCAGGGCATAGCCGCTGGGCGCAACGAAGCGGGCCCAGGTGACATACAACTCTCCCCCATTGGGCATATCCAGCACTGTTTGAATGCTGCCCTTGCCAAAGCTGTTCATGCCAACAAGGACGGCGCGACCGTGGTCCTGCAGGGCAGAGGCAAGGATTTCCGCGGAGCTTGCCGAAGCCCCGTTGATCAGGACGATGATGGGCAATCCGGCGGCAATGTCTCCCAGTTCCGCCATGAACCGCTGGTGGCTTTCAGGGTGTCGCCCGTCCGACCGAGAAATAAGGCCGGAATCCAGAAACAGGTCAGAGGTATCGATGGCCTGATCCAACAGCCCCCCCAGATTTCCCCGCAAATCGATGATCAGACCAGACAGGTTTGGCCCGATGTCCTGGCGCGCCTGGCTGACAGCTTCGGACAAACGCTTGGATGTGCGCTCATTGAAGCTGGAAATCCGAATTATGGCGTGGTCACCATTTGGTTCCAGATTGACGGTGTTTGGCACGATTCGGGTGCGCCCTGCGGTCACGGCAAGGGGTTCTGGCAATCCAACACGGACGATGGTCAGGCGTACCGGCTTATCTATGGGGCCACGCAACAGCCGCTCTACCTGTCGCACCGACATTCCGGCGATACGCACACCATCTATCGCCACGATGCGATCGCCGGTCAGAAGGCCTGCGCCCGCAGCGGGTTTCTCAGGGTCGACCTGAACGATTCTGGCCCCGTCGGGGTGGCTGTCAATCGTGACGCCGATGCCACCAAAGCCCTCTCTTTCCGCTTTCAGGTCAGCCGCAGCCTTTGGCGTCGCATAGCGGGAGAACTTGTCCAGGGTTCGCAAGGCGGAATTTATGAATTTTTCGTAATAGATATCCTCAGGGGCGTCTCCCAAGGCGGTACCGGATGCTTTCGCATATAATACCAGCGATGTTGCCAGATCCGCCCATTCCTGTGGCGAGTCAGTTGGACCAAGAAGACGGGCCGAGGCGATTTCTGAGTCATCAAGCGTCAGGACAATATCATCCTCGTCTGTCATCACGTTGAAATCCGGGTCGATTCCCCGCAATCCCTGCAGTCCGGCCAGGGTAAAATGCTGCATATCCATAGGGTTGATGTGCACTGTATCGACATCGACATAGACCGCGCGGAACATGTCATGCATGCGGTTGGACAGAACGGGGTCGACATCGGGTTGCGATGCACAGGCGGCCAGCAGAATGGGCACCGCGAGTAAAATTCCGGGTGTGTTGTCCATCTTAAAGAAATGAGGGCGCAATTGCATAATACCCGACAGGATAAACATACGCCGCGCCTGACGCCATGCCCTAAATGCAGATTTGCGGCGTAAGCGAGCGGAAAATACTGGGTTCTTTATTACTTTCCGGAACCACCGGGACGTTTGGCCTTGCGCTTGCTGCCGCCTTTTTTCTTTAGGCCTTTGGGGCGGCCTTTTCCGGGTGGGCTGCGGCGGCCCTTATGGGGACCGGCACCACCGCGGGGGCCCTGACCGTGACCGGGCGTGCGTTCTTTGCGGTCCTTAATGATATGTCCGCCATCAACGATTTCAAAGGCCAGACCGCCTGTGATCGTGTTGGCTTCGGTCAGCTTCACGGTGACAGCTTCCGCCAATTGGAACGCCAGGCCGTCGTGCTGGCCAATCAGGCGCTGGGACACTTCATCATGCCAATAGCGGTCATAGGGCAGGGAATTGACCGGGACCAGGCCATCCGCACCGGTTTCATCCAGCCGCACGAACAGGCCAAACCGCTTCACACCTGTGACACGACCAGAGAAAGTCGCCCCGATCCGCTCTGACATATAGGCGGTCAGGTAGCGATTGGTGGCATCCCGTTCGGCCTGAATGGCGCGGCGTTCTGTGTTGGAGATCAACTCTCCATATTTCTCAAATTCCTGCGCCTGTTCGTCAGGCAGACCGTTCTTGCCCAGGCTATAGGCGGAGATCAGGGCGCGGTGGACCAGCAGGTCCGAATATCGCCGAATGGGGGAGGTGAAATGACAGTACCGCGCCAGGGCCAGACCAAAATGCCCTTGGTTCTCAGGGGCATAGACCGCCTGGCTTTGGGATCGCAAGACCATGTCCGACACCAGTTGCGCCCGATCTGTCCCGGCAACATTGCTTAGAATCTTGGTGAAATCATGGGGCTTCAAACTGCGTGTCGCGGCCAGTTTGATATCCAGCGCACCCAGCGATTCCCGCAACCCTTCCAGCTTGTCCAGACCGGGTGGTTCGTGCACGCGGTACATCACCGCGCGCGCGCGTTTCGCTTCCAGCAATTCTGCGGCGGCGACATTCGCGGCGATCATGAATTCTTCGATCAGCTTGTGGCTGTCGAAACGACGACGGGGCGCGATGCGCTCCACTTTACCGGTCTCACCCAGAACAACCTGCAATTCCGGGATATCCAGTTCTAACGTGCCTCTGGCTGCGCGGCCCCGCAACAGGCTGTCATAAGCGGCATATAGGGGCTTGATGACCGGTTCTATCAGATGTGCGATATCGGGCAGGGGGCGGCCCTCCATCGCATCCTGCACCTGGGTATAGGTCAGGCGCGCCTTGGACCGCATGATACCGCGCAGCATCTTGCGGTCTAAAAGGGTGCCGTCCGCGCTGATCTTCATGCGAATCGCCAGACAGGCACGGTCCCCATCCGGGCGCAGGGAACACAGATTGTTAGACAGTTGCTCCGGCAGCATGGGAACAACGCGATCGGGGAAATAGACGCTGTTGCCGCGCTCTCTGGCCGTGCGATCCAGCGGTCCTTCCGGTTTTACGTAATGGGCGACATCGGCAATCGCGACCAGGATTTTATGGCCACCGGCATTGGCAGGGTCCGGGTCTGGTTCCGCAAAGACGGCATCATCGAAGTCGCGCGCATCTTCGCCATCAATCGTGACCAGCGCAATGTCCCGCAGATCGGTTCGCCCCTCCGGCGTCACAGGTTGCGCGGCGTCTGCTTCTGCCAGGGCTTCGTCAGGAAATTCAACCGGTATGCCCTGGGCATGGATGGCGATAAGGCTGAAGGCTTTGGGTTCGTCCAACCGCCCAATGATTTCCGAGACCCGCGCTTCGTGATTGCCGCGTTGTCCGCCGCGCAAAGGTTCCGCCAGAACCAGATCCCCAGGATTTGCTTCATTCATATTATCGCGATGGATGAACCAGGTCTTTTCCTTCTGCTTCTTGTCGGTGGGGACCAGGGTTGCACCACCACGGCATTCCTCCAGCACGCCCAACAAGCGACTGGGGCCTGGCTGCAATACGCGGATAACGCTGGCTTCGTAGCTTTTATCATTCAAACGGCGCAGGCGGCCCAGTATGCGGTCGCCCATCTTGGGGGCCGGACCGTTCCGGGCACCGCCAGAAACCAGGATCTTGGGCGCGACACCATCTTCTTCGATATCCCAGGTGGCAGGCCGGGCCCAGGGTTCCCCATCCGCATCCAGGCGATCAATGATTAGCACCAGAACCTCTGGCAGGGCGCCCTTTGGCGCGATCTTTTTCTTCGGGCCGCGTTCAATCAGACCGTCATCTTCCATTTCTTTCAGGATTTCACGTAGGGCTGCACGTTGCGCGCCTTTCAGACCAAAGACGCGGGCAAGGTCGCGCTTGTCCAGGGGGCGGTCACTGTTATCGATATAGGCCTTGATCTGGGCCTTGTCGGGCAGCTTGCCCTTGATTTCGCGTGCTATGTCGTCTGGGTTGTCCAAATCAGGACGCCTTTCGGGCTGGCGACTTTTTCGCCCCCGATTTCTTTGCACCCGCTTTTTTCGCGCTGGCTTTCTTGCCACTGGATTTTTTAGTGGAGGACTTTTTCGCTGTGCTTTTCTTTGCGCTGGCCTTCTTTGCGGCGGGGGCTTTTCCGGCTGCCTTCTTAGCGGCCTTGACTGCGATCAGCTCCAGTGCCTGCTCCAGGGTCACGTCATCAGGCTCCGTGCCGCGCGGAATGGAGGCGTAAATCTTGCCATGCTTCACATAGGGACCAAAGCGCCCAGCGCCCAGAGAGACTGGTTTGCCGTCGCTTGGATGATTGCCAAGCTCTTTGGCGACTGAAACACGCCCTTTCCCTTTCGGGCCGGCTTCCGCCAACACGGTAACGGCACGGTTCAGGCCGATGGTCAGCACATCATCATCGGCGGGCAGGGACACAAAGGCATCGCCATGCTTCAGATAGGGGCCATACCGCCCGATCCCGGCCTGGACCAGCAGCTTGCTTTCAGGGTGATCGCCCAAGGCGCGCGGCAGGCTCAACAGGCGCAGCGCGGTCGGCAGATCAATTTCTGACGGGCTCATGGATTTCAGCAGTGACGCGCGGGGGGGCTTGGTCTTTGCCTTGCCCTTCGCATCCTTCTCCGCCTCGCCTGCCTGGACGTAATAGCCATAGGGACCCTGGCGGACACTGATGATTTCTCCGGTTTCGGGATGCGGGCCCAGAATGCGGGGATATTCCGTCGCATCGGGCGACTCCCCATTCAGATTAGCGGCCTCGTCCAGGTTTCGGGTGAAGCGGCAATCTGGATAGTTTGAGCAGGTGATAAACGCCCCAAAGCGCCCGAAGTTCAGGCCCAGTCGACCATTGCCACAGGACGGGCATTTGCGCGCTGCTTCCGTGCTGCCAGTCTCGTCAGCGGGGAAAAAGTGCGGGCCTAGAACTTCGTCAATCTTGTCGCGCACTTCCTGTCCGGACAGTTCCATCGCCTGTTGGGTTGTCGCGTTAAACGCGGTCCAGAACTCACGCAAGACGGCCTTCCAATCAATGCGACCACCGGAAACATCATCCAGTTTTTCTTCAAGTGCCGCCGTAAAATCATAGTCGAAGTATTTGTCATAAAAGGAAGAAAGAAAAACCGTCACCAGTCTCCCCCGATCTTCCGGGACAAAGCGACGCTTGTCTAAAACGACATATTCGCGGTCCTGCAAAACCTTCAGGATAGAGGCATAGGTAGAGGGGCGACCAATGCCCAACTCTTCCATGCGCTTCACCAGACTGGCCTCGGTAAAACGGGGTGGGGGTTGGGTGAAATGCTGATTGGCGTCCGCCTTGGTCAGGGACAGGGCGTCGCCTTCATTCATATTGGGCAGGCGACCGCCGTCGGCGTCGTCCTCGTCCTTGTCGTCTTCGCTCTCAATATACAGCGTCAGGAAGCCATCAAAGCGCACGACGGACCCATTGGCGCGCAGGGTCGCGGATTTGTCCTTGGTGACAATATCAACGGCGACCTGATCCAGGGTCGCGCTTTCCATCTGGCTGGCAACGGCGCGCTTCCAGATCAGCTCGTACAGCCGCAATTGATCCTTATCCAGATAGCGCGCGACCTGTTCCGGGCGGCGGCGCATATCGGTGGGGCGGATACATTCGTGGGCTTCCTGGGCATTCTTTGCCTTGCTGCGATACTGACGCGGGCCGGATGGCAGATAGTCATTGCCATAGACATCGCTGATCATGCCGCGCGCCGCGCCGATGGCTTCGCCAGACATAACCGTGCTGTCGGTGCGCATATAGGTGATCAGACCAACAGTCTCACCGCCCAGGGTGATCCCTTCATATAAGCGCTGTGCCAGGGTCATGGTCTTGGTCGCGCCAAAGTACAACTTTCGGCTGGCTTCCTGTTGCAGGGTTGAGGTCGTGAAAGGCGGGGCAGGGTGCCGCTTTACCTGTTTGCGTTCGATCGCGCTGACCGAATGACCACCGGATTTCACGGCTGTCAGGGCCGAATTGGCGGCGGTTTCGTTGCCCAGATCAAATTTATCGAGCTTCTTGCCCATTAAATGGGTCAGGCGGGCGGTGAAGGGCACGCCGTCTGGCGTTGCCATCAAGGCCTCAACACTCCAATATTCGCGCGCTTTGAAGGCTTCAATCTCCGCTTCGCGTTCACAAATCAGGCGCAGGGCGACGGATTGCACCCGTCCGGCGGATTTTGCGCCCGGCAGCTTGCGCCACAGAACCGGCGACAGGGTGAATCCGACCAGATAATCCAGGGCACGGCGGGCCAGATAGGCCTCGACCAATTCCTGATTCAGATCGCGCGGATTGGCCATCGCCGTGGTAACGGCCGATTTGGTGATTTCATTAAAGACAACACGGCGCATCGGCAGGCCGTCAAATCCCTTGCGCTGTTTCAGTTCCTCCTGGATATGCCAGGAAATTGCCTCCCCCTCGCGATCCGGGTCAGTCGCCAGGAACAGGGAGGTTGCGCCCTTACAGGCCTTCACGATGTCATCAATGCGTTTCTTGGCCCGGGCGTCGACTTCCCATTTCATCGAGAAATCTTCATCGGGCTGAACGGATCCATCCTTGGGGGGCAGATCCCTTACATGTCCATAGGACGCCAAGACATAAAAGTCCTCACCGAGGTACTTATTAATGGTCTTGGCCTTTGCCGGGCTTTCGACGACGACAACTTTTTGGCCTGTCATGGGTGGAAAATGCCTTTATAGATCACGTATTGCATGGGTGACAGAATTGGCATTCGGAACAGGCAGCGTCAACTGCTCGTTTCTAAGTCTTTGGATATCTTGTGAAATTTAGGGTGTTTTAGGCTTCTGAGTCGCGAAAATCGGGTGCCCGCGTCTTCCAATGGTTCACCACCATGGCTGCGGTTTTGGTGTCGATACGGTCAAAATATGCCATCAGACGGTCCAAAGCATCCGTTTCCTGACCTCTGCCCAGATGGTCCAGAACACTGGTAAATCCATCCACCTCCATGCCAATCGCCTTCATTGCAACGGCCAGAGTTTGATCGTCTGCACGTTCAAAGACCCAAGTCGCGACATCTAATGGCAGATGTGTCTGTTCGGAAAATGCCAGCGCGGCCCCACTGCGACCATCGCGGAACAATCGTGTCAGCAGCTTTGTGGCAGGCAGGATTCCGCCGCGAGCTTCCAATTCGGCCCAGCCGGTTCCCATGGCATCCGCCAGCGGGTCAGGGCGATCCAAAGAGTCCAGAACCGCCATATCCATTGCCTCATAGGCAAGGGCTTCATCCACATCATAGTTTTCTACGATATGCCGGCGCAACGCCTCCCCAACAACAGTGTACAGGTTGCGCGCCAAGTCGTTACCCAGGTCGCCCCGATGCGCCAGGGGCGCGCGCAGCCCCACATTTTCGACGGAACGATCAACCAGATGCGACAGGTCCGAATGACCAATCTGTGCCGTCAGATTCTTTGCCAGCGTTGTGTCGATCAGGTCATCATTCATGGCGACCAGAATGGCGCTGACCGGTTCTGCCAGGTCCGATCTTGTCGCAATCGCCATGGCGTGACCGTGCCCATGATCGGATATCAGTCGGATCAAGTCCGCGTCGGTCAGCAGCTTTGAATTGCGCAGAATTGGGTAGGCGACATGAACGGTGTCATTGGCCAGAAAGGCGATAAGATCTTTGGGAACATCTATGCGCTCTGACAGGTAATCAGAAATGTTGCGGCGCACTTCGACTTCAACCTTGTCGATCAGCATGCGCAATATTTCAAATGTCAGGGTCAATTCCCGCTCGGTCAGGTCTGAACGGGATTCCAGGCACATTTTGGCGACAGAAGCGGCCAGTCCGCCCTTGCCATCCAGGGCGCGCTGGTGCGCGAGGCGTAATAAATGCTCATATGAAACTGCGCGATCACTCATCGTTCGGTCTTCTTCCTTGCCCTGCCCCGGGCGCTTCCTGGACAAATCCAGGAAGACGATAAATTTCAGACGGCATTCTGCCGTTCCTGCATACTCTATTGCGCAGTTAACTATGTTTGACTGGAAATGAGAAGCACTATCAGTAAAAATTTCAGTAAAAATAGATATAAGTGATTTTAATTATTTGATTACAAAATCTATCAAATATGCAGAGTTCATCGGCCGGATTAAAAGAGGTCTGCTTGTTTCTGGAGAGAAGCTGGCTTTTTTGTAGGTTTTTCACTGTTGCTTTCGGTGCTTGACGGCTCTGGCGCAAGGCGTGAAATGCGGTTGCCGGGATGGCGTTCGGCCAGTCCCGCCAATTCCAGTTCCAGAATGACCATGGCGACCAGTGCGGGCGCTAGGTTCAAATCCGCAATCAAATCATCAATCGCCACAGAGGTCGGGGACAAAGCCTGATCCATCAAGGCGCGGGCGCGCAGCAGCTCTTCTTCTTTTGGCAGGGGGCCGCTGCCCGGCAGGAATTCAGGATTAGACGGCGCATCCAGTTGCGGGGCTGGCATATTATTCAAAATGCCGATCATTTCTTCTGGTGTTTCAATCAACGCGGCACCTTTCCGGATCAGGTCGTTCGCACCTCGTGCTCTAGGATCCAGGGGAGAGCCGGGAATGGCAAACACTTCGCGGCCCTGATCGGCGGCCAGCCGCGCCGTGATCAGCGATCCGGATCGTTGGGTTGCTTCCACGACCAGCACAGCCGATGCCATGCCTGATATGATGCGGTTGCGTCGTGGAAAGTGACGGGCCTGACCCACCGTGCCGACCGGCAATTCGGCAACGATGGCACCCTGATCCACGATCTGATGGTACAGGTCGGTGTTTTCCCGCGGATAGATAACATCAACACCCCCGGCGACTGCTGCAATTGTGCCACTGGACAGGCTGCCGAAATGCGCGGCGGCATCAATACCAGAGGCCAGGCCGGAGATGACGCAGTAGCCAGCTTCCCCCAATGCTTTTGAGAATTGCTGGGCCAGGCGCTTGCCATTTGTTGAGGCGTTTCTGGAGCCAACGATGCCGATACAGGGTTTGGTCAGAAGATGAAGGTGACCCAGGACGCTGAGCACAGGCGGCGCATCTTCGGTCGCTGCCAGTGCGGCAGGATAGTCTGGTTGACCCCAATGCACCATTTGGCCGCCAATTCTGGTCAGCGCGTCCAACTCGCTTTGTGCTTCTGCACGGCTGGCGATACGCAGGCGGCGCTTGCGGCCCCCCTTATTGGCGAGGGAAGGGATTGCCTCCAGGGCGTGGGCGGCGGAACCGAAGCGGATCAACAACTGGCGAAAGGTGATCGGGCCTACATTTTCGGATCGGATCAGGCGTAACCGATCCAAACGTTCGGACATATCCAGGGGGGCAGGCGTCATAGGAACCGTTCCGGGAAGCGAGAGTGTTTCATTTGGTATCAACCTTAAAGGGCGATGTCTGTTCCATAAAGCGAAATAATCAGACGGATTAACCGGATTTAACGGTACTATGGTTCTATGGAAGCCTTGACGTTTGCTATCGCAAAAGAGTGTTATGCTGTAACCAGGGATATTCGGGATTGGGGCAGACGCTATGACGACTCCGGGGAAAAACTCGACAGCGGCCTGTTTGTGGTTGCTTATGCTTGTACTGGATGCGGATGGAAAGCGGCGGGATATCGAATTTTCCGAAATTCAGGGCTGCTTGAATGATCTGGCACCTGCTTTGGCGGATGATCCCAAGGGACAACCCGAAGCCCTGATGGCCTCTTTAAATCAATACTATGTTGAAATCGACTCTGGCGGTATCGAGGGCATTCTGGATACCGTGCTGCATCAGATTGATGATATTGATCTGCGCCAAAAGGTCTATGTAACCTTGATGCGGGTCGCGATTTCTGACCGGGAACTGCACAGGCGAGAAGATACGTTGTTACGTCGCATTGGCCTGGCCTGGGGCTTAAAGTTCAATCCGTCCGCGTAGGAAAACTACAATAAGGTTATCGGCCAGATCGGGCTTACTTCTTCTGCCCGATTTTTGGTTCTTCGCCACGCAGTAAGCGTCGAATATTTGTGGAATGGCGCACCCATCCAACTACAGCCAGGAATGCAGCGGCGGCTTGAATCAGCGGGGCAGGGCCGTGCAACAGGGGCACCATCGTCCAGAATGGTGCAGAAGCCAGAGACAATAGCGCGGCAAGGGATGAATAGCGAAACACCGCCGCCACCACCAGCCAGGTACCACAGGCAGCCAACCCAACGGGCCAGCTCAGCGCGGTCAAGGTCCCCAGGCTTGTCGCCATGCCTTTCCCCCCTTTGAACTTCAGCCAGACAGGAAAGTTGTGACCCAGGACGGCCAAGGTTCCTGCCAGAACCGCTGCTAACGGAAGATCAGGCAGCAGGGCTCTTGCGACAAGGACAGCGATTGCCCCTTTACCGCTGTCTAAAACCAGCACCGCGAAAGCCAGGGGTTTGTTCCCGGTTCGCAAGACATTGGTCGCGCCAATATTGCCAGATCCGATTTTACGGATATCGCCCATGCCCGCCAATCGGGTCAGGACCAGACCAAATGGAATGCTGCCCAGCAAATAGCCGCCACAGGCTGCAAGGAATAGGGTTGGATCAAACATGTTCAGGACCTGTTAAAAGCCGTCGGCTGCGAAAAGGGGGCGACCATCAACGACCGTGCGCAGCACTTTACCCTGCACCGGGCGCCCGCCAAAGGCAGAGTTCTTCGATTTGCTGTGCATCTTGTCCTCGTCGATCTTCCAGGGCTTGTCCAGGTCGAAAAGCACCAGATCCGCGGGCGCACCCCGTTTCAGGCAGCCCCCGGTCAGCCCAAAGCGCTTCGCCGGATGGGTTGTGACCAGGGCCAAAGCCTCGATCAGTCCCAAATGGCTGTTGTGATACAGGCTTAATACCATCGGCAGCAGCGTTTCCAGGCCGATAACACCAAAGGCGGCCTCATCAAACGGCAGGCGCTTTGAATCCTGATCGTGGGGCGCATGGTCCGACGCGACAATATCGATCGTACCATCGGCCAGGCCCGCAATCACAGCCTGGCGATCTTCTTCGGATCGCAGAGGCGGAGAGACCTTCGCAAAAGTGCGATAGTCGCCAATCGCAAGCTCGTTTAGCGCAAAGTAATGGGGGGCGGTGTCGCAGGTGACATTCATGCCAGCCGCCTTTGCCTTGCGGATCGCCTCAATTGCCGCTGCTGTGGTCACATGGGCGAAATGCAAACGCCCGCCGGTTCCTTCCAGCAAGCGCAAGTCGCGTTCGATCATAATGACTTCCGCGACAGGCGGGATGCCCGACAGGCCCAGCTTGGACGCCAATTCGCCATTGTTCATCACCCCGGATCCGGCCAGTGATGGTTCTTCCGGGTGCTGGACAATCAAGGCGTCAAACGCTTTGCCATAGCTCATCGCGCGGCGCATGACCTTTGCATCCGCCAGCGCGCGCTCTCCATCTGTGAAGGCGACGGCACCGGCTTCCGACAGAAGCCCGATTTCGCTAATTTCACGGCCTTCAAGACCTTTGGTCAGCGCGCCATAGCAATAAATCTTGGTGCGTTTTAGTTCGCGTGATCGCCGGGCGACAAATTCCAGCACCGGCACATCATCAATAACCGGATTGGTATTTGGCAACTGCACCAGGGTCGTAATTCCGCCATGGGATGCTGCCAGGCTTGCGCTGGCCAGGGTTTCCTTATGCTCTTCTCCAGGCTCACGCAATTGCACGCGCACATCGATCAGGCCGGGTGCCAGGCATTTACCCTGACAGTCGATCACTTCATTAACGGATGGCGCGCCTGTGCGGAATAGATGCGCGCCGAAATCTGCGATCAGGCCGTCTTCAACCAACAGGGCGCCAGTCTGATCCAGCCCGGTTTCAGGGTCCAGCAATCGGGCATTCAGATAGGCGATGCGACCTTCCAACATCACGGTGCCCCTGTTTCTCTGAGCGGGCGCGTCAACAGATCCAGGCATGCCATGCGGATCGCAACACCCATTTCAACCTGATCCCGGATCAAGGACCGATCCAGATCATCCGCCAATTCGGAGTCGATTTCCACGCCGCGATTCATCGGGCCGGGATGCATGACCAGGGCGTCTGGCTTGGCAAAGGACAGCTTTTCACGGTCCAGACCAAAGAAGCGGAAATATTCCCGGACAGAGGGGACAAAGGCTCCCTGCATCCGCTCTAATTGTAGGCGCAGCATCATCACGATGTCGACATCTTGAAGGCCTTCGCGCATATCGGTGAAGACCTCAACGCCAAAGCGCTCCGCCTTGGCGGGCAACAGTGTCGGGGGGGCGATCAGGCGCACACGCGCACCCATCGTTTGTAATAGCTGGATGTTGGATCGCGCGACACGGCTGTGGGCAACGTCGCCGCAGATTGCGACGGTCAGGCCGCTGATTTTTCCAACACGCCGACGGATCGTCAGGGCGTCCAGCAGGGCCTGGGTCGGGTGTTCGTGACGTCCGTCCCCGGCATTGATGACCGCGCCGTCCACCTTTTCCGACAGCAACCGCACGGCCCCGGAATTTCCATGGCGCACGACCAGGACGTCTGGATGCATGGCGTTTAGGGTCATGGCTGTGTCGATCAGCGTTTCACCCTTTTTGATCGAGCTGGCCGCTACCGCCATGTTAATGACGTCGGCCCCCAGGCGCTTGGCCGCAGCTTCAAAAGACGTGCGGGTGCGGGTGGAATTTTCAAAGAAAAGATTGATGACCGTCAGACCACTTAACAGATCAGACGTTTTATGGACCCGCCGGGACTGTTCTACATAGCCGCCTGCTAGGTCCAGAATTGCCGTGATGTCGATAGGAGAAAGGCCTTCGATGCCAAGAAGATGGCGATGCGAAAAGGCTGTTTCCGGTGTCTGCTTCATCAGCGCAGGGTTATAAAGATTTATGACCGGTTGGCAAGCCTGTCGATGCGCAAAATTAAGGTTCTATTAACACAAATCTATTTATAGTGCACATTAAGAAGTTCCGTATTTAAATTTAAAGTTGTGAGGGGGTGATGGGTAACAAGGGGAACATCATTGGCATGATGGTGTGGTTGGCATTGTTGGCCAATACTTTCCTTTTTGGTTACCTTCTACATAAATTCTTGATTGAAAATGAGCATCCGAATTTAACCATAATTGTTCCTGGCTTATTGATTGTTTTGGTCATCACACTTTTGGTTCTGTTTTATCGACATAATTACATTGTGAAACTTCAGCTAAAGCGGGCTGAAGAGGCGGAAACTCGATCCCTTCATCTTCGCGCATTGTTCGATAATGCGCCTGTCGAGATGTATCTGAAGGATCTGGATGGTCGGTACATGCATATTAATGCCCAGTTTGAGAAGCTGTTTAATGTGAAGAACGAAAATGTCATCGGAGTGCTTCCTGACCAGGTTCACTATGAGGCTCTGGCAAAGAGCACCCGAGAACATGATCTGGAAGTTATTAATAGCGGTAAAGTTGTTGTGCGTGAGGCTTATTCCGAAACGGCACAGGGGCTTCGCTATCTGCAGACGATAAAATTTCCAATTTCGGGGCCAGATGGTCAAATGACCAGTATTGGGGCGGTTGTAACGGATGTGACGCCCATGCGTGAAATGACTGAATTGTTGAAGAATACCAATCGGCAAATGAACGCTATTCTTGAGAATGCCCCGGTTGGTATATTCCTGAAGGACGAAGAGGGCAATTTTACCCTTACCAATCCGGCCATATGCCAGTTTATCGGGGGTACGAAGGAACAGATTCTGGGGCGAAAAATTGAGGATCTGTATAATGGGGAGCAATTGCAGAAGTTTCAATCCACGGACCGGCAAGTATATTCAACAAAAATGCCGATATCCTACGAAAGCCGGACCATAGCCCCCGGGCAGATATTGGACGTCAAGATATACAAGTTTCCAATTTTTGATGAGCTTGGAGAGGTTGTCGGCCTTGGGGGCATTGAAGTCGATATTACCGACCATAAGCATTTCCAGCGGGAATTGTTGATCGCAAAAGAGCAGGCAGATCAAGCCAATCGGTCCAAATCTGATTTTCTGGCAAATATGAGCCATGAAATTCGCACCCCGTTGAATGCCATATTAGGGTTCTCTGAAATTTTAAGCTCAGAGGTCTTTGGCCCCATCGGGTCTGAAAGATACAAGGTCTATGCGCGCGACATATTTCAAAGTGGCAGCCATCTGTTGGATCTGATCAGCGATATCCTGGATCTGTCTAAAATTGAGGCCGGGCGTCTGGACCTGGCTGAGGACATCCTTGATCTGAAAGAGGTAATGGATGGCAGTTTGAATGTTGTTTCAAACTTAGCGGCCGAAAAAAATGTAAAACTGGCGGTTTCCTCAACAGTTAAGGCAGTGATTGCTGCGGACCGTCGCGCCGTTCATCAGGTTATGATCAACCTGCTGTCAAACGCCGTGAAATTCACACCTTCTAATGGGGAGGTGGTTGTGTCGGTGAAAGATCAGGCGGATGGGACCCTGACCATTCTGGTTCACGACACAGGCATCGGAATCCCGGATAAGGACCTGGAGGCTGTTTTTGAGGTTTTCACCCAGCTTAAACCCAGCAATACAAGCGATCAGTCCGGGTCTGGCATCGGCCTGGCGATTGTGAAGCAATTGTGTGATGCGATGGGATGGACCATAAAACTTAAGAGTGAGTTGGGTAAAGGGACACTGGTGTCATTGAATCTGCCCGCTTCTTCTGTAATCAAAACTAACAGTGCGTGACGCCTGACGTCAGGCGGGCAAAGCCCTCTCGACCTTTGGGAAGAATCCCGCATTACTGTCGGCTATGATAGAACCACTATTCATATGTGCATATCTTTTGGATGGCACGGGCAAGGCCACCTTGATTGATGCGGATCAGGCACAGCAAGCCTGGACGGATGCGGTCGATGGGCTGTGGGTCCATATCAATCGGGAAAACCCCCAGGCGCAACAGTGGCTGAGGGAGCAATCTGGCCTGGATTCGTTAATTGTTAAGTCCATTCTGGCCCCTGAAACGCGCCCGCGTTTCGATACTGTTCCAGGCGGGGTGCAGGTCAATCTGCGGGGTATCAATCTGAATGAAGGTGCACAGCCAGAGGATATGGTGTCCATTCGGTGTTATTGTGATGGCAAGCGGTTGATAACCGCCCGTTTGCCGCGCCTGCGCGCCGTGGATGATGTGCGCGCCAGCCTGGCAGAAGGGCACGGTCCCAAAACGCTGGGTCAGGTACTGACCGCGATTGGGGACCGGCTGACCTATCGCATCGGCGATCTGGTGCTGAAAATGGATGAGCAGGTCGATGATATGGAGGAGATGGAGGCTCCCAACGAATCGGAATTGGGCGATCTTCGGCGGCGTATCCTAGAGCTTCGACGCTATGTCGCGCCACAGCGAGAGGCCCTGACCCGCGCTTCTGCGCAGTTTGATGACACACTGGACGATCGCGCCCATGCCCAGTTTGGAGAGATCCGCGAGCGCACGGCCCGCCTGTTGGATGACCTGGAAGTCTTGCGCGACCGCACCCAATTCATTCGGGAAGAAATTGCGGATCGGCGGAATGATAAAATGAATCGGGCAATGTATTCCCTGTCCCTTGTCGCCGGACTGTTTCTGCCCCTGGGATTTATGACAGGGTTGCTGGGTATCAATGTTGGGGGCATGCCCGGTGTGGATGATCAATGGGCTTTTTGGATTGTCTGCGTCTTGATGGTTTTTCTGGGCATTGGTGTGTTTGCCCTATTCAAAACGAAACGGTGGTTGTGATTTGTATGAATGTCATTCTGCGGGATATTTCTGAGGACGATTCTGACTGGCTGCATGACTTGAACGAGGCATGTTTGCCAGCCGTTAATCAATTGAGTCAAAAGGATTTGTGGGCCCTGGTTCGTAAAACTGCTGTGACACGGGTTGCTGAACTGGATGGAAAGCCGGTTGGGGTTGCAATGACTTTGCCCCCCAGAGTTCCTCATACCAGCATGAATTACCTGTGGTTTGATCAACGGTTTGATGACTATTTGTATCTGGACCGCATTATGGTGGATGACCGGGCGCGCGGGGCAGGGATCGGCAAGGCACTCTATCAGGATGTCTTTCAATTTGCTGCGACTTTGCCTGGCATTCGCGCTGTGACATGTGAAGTGAACTTGCGCCCCTTTAATGCGGGGTCGTTGAAGTTTCACGCTGCCTTGGGATTTGTCACGGTCGGTGAACAGGAAACAGAGGGCGGTAAAAAGGCTGTCAGCCTGATGCGGCGCCCCGTCGGGTACTAAAATTCTGTAACACTGATCGGCGACAGATTTCTTGTTTGCAATCCAAAAATATTTTCTTGTTTCTCTCTTGATGCGAATGAGAATCATTCTTAATTATAGGAGACAGTAAACAGCAAATGATAGGGCAGTACGATGGCCAGACAGATCAAAAAGACAGCAAGTTACGCGGTGATGCACCTGACGGTCGCGATAACGGTTGCCTATATCCTGTCCGGTGACTGGCGCATTGCCTTGGGGATCGGGATCGTGGAACCGATGGTCCAGACCGTCGCCTATACCCTTCATGAGCGGTTCTGGGCACCCAAAGCAGGGGCAGAAAATACGGCTACAACCCCAGCGACTGCGTAGAGCAAAGCCTGAGCGAGCGCATGCGGGCGCATGAAAGTCTGAGTGAGCGCATGCGGGCGCATGATGCTCTAGGCTGCGTTCTTCAAATCCATATAGACGACAACGCAGACGATACAGCCATATGCCAGAAACAGCGCATCAACCGCTGTCAGAATAACCGAGCCGATTATGCCAAAGGACATTACCAGAAACAGCGTGATGCTGCTGACGACAAGGCTGATAATAAAGATTAGTGCGACCAGGGCGATGATCATGCCCCGCGCATCTGTCGTCAGCGCCATACTGCGCGTTAAGGATTTTATCACGCCAGAATTTTCAACCATCAGCACGGGCCCGGCAACAAACCAGACGGCCAGAATGATCAGGCCCGGAATAATCAGCAACATCATGCCAAAACTGACCGCAAACCCGGTGATCAGACCTAAAAGAATCAAAGGGACAGATTTTCGCAGCCCTTGTTTTATGCAGTCCCCAATGGTTGTCGGATCGCCCTGCAAATAGGCGACTGTGCCCACGGTTATCATGCCCAATGCCAACATGGATGGCGCAATCGTAGCCAGCATGAGGGAGGCATAGCTGCCAAACAGGCCACCTGGAGTCTGGGCCATGTCTGCGGGGCTCATCATGCCGATTTTCATCAGGTCATAGACCCCTAAAGTCATCATCAGCAGAAGGGTCACAATCTTCATGAGGAAGCTGATCATAAAAAAAGCAGCAAAATTATCTTTCAGAGTCGTCAAACTGCGGGTGATAATGCTGGAAATAGAAAGTTTCTGCATGCGATTGCGAATTCCTGTTCAGCCTTGGGGCAAGGTAAGGGACTAATTTGCTCACCCCCTATATAGGGGCCGGACTGTGGCCTGTCGCCCCCCCGTCCTGCAATAGAAATCGGGGGTGCTAAAAATATATCATTTTAAGACGGCAGGTCAGCTGTCGATCCAAAGGAAATGCATTGCAGTTGGCGCAATAGTCCTTATTTGCGAGAGGTGGCAAAGCCCTGTATCAAGGGCACCTTGTTGGGACAGAAGGACATTTGGAATGGCTGCGACGATTTTCATTGATGGCGAAGCGGGAACCACCGGTCTGCAAATTAAAAGCAGGATCGAAGGGCGCGAGGGTTTGGATTTTATCCGGCTGGAAGGCGACCGTCGTAAGGATCCCGCTGCCCGTCGCGAGGCATTGAATGCCGCAGATATCGTGATCCTGTGCTTGCCAGATGATGCAGCAAAGGAAGCCGTTCGTCTGATCGATAACCCAAACACACGGGTCATTGATGCCTCGTCTGCGCATCGGGTTGCGCCAGGCTGGGCCTATGGGTTTCCAGAATATGCCGCCAACAGCCGGTCAGATATCGCGTCCAGCACGCGGGTCACCAATCCCGGTTGTTATGCCATCACCTCTGTCGCGATGCTGCACCCTTTGGTTCAGGCGGGTCTGGTGCCAGCCGATTGGCCTGTCACGATTAATGCGGTGTCAGGGTATAGCGGCGGTGGTAAACAATTGATTGCAGCCTTTGAGGATCCCGCATCGCCTGACCATACCGATGAAGCCTTTCGGGTCTATGGCTTGGGGCTTGCCCACAAACATGTACCGGAAATTCAAACCTGGGGCGGCCTGATGCATCGGCCGCTTTTCGTTCCCAGCGTTGGTCGCTTCGTGCAGGGAATGCTGGTTCAGATACCTCTGCAATTGTGGGCGCTGCCTGATAAACCCAGTGTTGAGGAAATCCACGCCGCCCTGGAGACCCATTATGCGGGCCAGACCTATGTGACCGTCGCGCCGTTGTCAGACAGCCTTTCTGCAACAAAGCTGGACCCTGAAGCGTTGAACGGCACCAATCAATTGCGCCTGCATGTGGTTGGTAATGCAATGGAAGGGCAGGCCGTCGTCATCGGCCAGTTGGATAACCTGGGCAAGGGTGCATCCGGTCAGGCGGTGCAGAATCTGAATATCATGCTGGGCCTGCCTGAGGGTGAAGGCCTGGACCGCACCGCGCGGATTGAATGACCCCGCTGGAACAGGGCCCCTTGGCCGACCAATTGACCGCGGCATTGCACGCCGATGAAACCCGAATGCGGCGCCTGGAAATCTGTCGCGCGGTTCTGGGGGCGGATGCCTGGATCGGGGCGGGGTTCCTGCGCAATCTGATCTGGGATCGTGACTTCGGCGATGGGGGTGTTGTGCCCCTGCAGGACGATATTGATGTGCTGTATTTCGACCCCGCCGACCTGTCGCAAGACAGCGAAGCAGCCTTTGAAAATCGATTAAACACAGAAGAGCCCGGTGCCTTATGGCAAGTGCGCAATCAGGCGCGCATGCATCTGAAACATGGCGACCGACCTTATCGTGATATTAAGGATGCGATATCTTTCTGGCTGGAAACCGCGACGGCAATTGCTGTTCGATTGCACAAAGTGAATGCTGTTCAGGATCGAATCGAGATTATCTCAGCCTATGGATTGCAGGACCTGTTTGCTGGTTTCTTGCGCCCGACGGCACCGGATCGCGTGGACCGGTTCTTGCAGCGGGTTCAGCAAAAGCACTGGCAAGGCAGGTGGCCTGGCATCAGGGTTTTGGCTGAGGAGCCGCATGAATGATTGGCGTGTTTGATTCTGGTCATGGTGGGTTAACCGTGTTGCGGGCATTGGCCGCATCGCTGCCAGAGGAACGGTTCGTGTATCTGGGCGATCATGCTTATGCGCCTTATGGCATGCGATCCGATACGGAAATTTATCAACTGACGCGGCGGCGCGTGAAGGACCTGATCGATCGCGGCTGCGGGTTGGTCATCATTGCCTGCAACACGGCCTCAGCCATCGCATTGCGCAGGCTTCAGCAGGAATGGCTGCCGGGCTATGCGCCGACATGTCGGATCCTGGGGGTCTTTGTGCCAATGGTGGAGGCACTGACGGACCAGAGCTGGTATGTGCAGGGACCTTCGCCTTATGCGCCCAAGCAACAGGCAAAAACCATCGGCATATTTGCGACCCGGCGCACGGTGGAAAGCAAGGCCTATCCAGAGGAAGTGAAACGCAGGCTTCGTTCCGTTTCTGTTATTCAACAGGCCTGTCCACGGCTGGTGGAGGCGATTGAGGAAGGGCTGAGTGACGACCTGATCACACGCGGGGTTGCCCGCTATTGCGAACAGCTTTTGGCGAAAGCGGGGCGATCAAAGCTTGATCTGGTCGTATTGGGGTGCACGCATTTCCCGCTGATCGAACAGGATTTCAGGGCGGCCTTGCCGGCGGAGGTCAAAATTATGGACCAGCCCAGCGTTGTCACCGCCAGCCTGATATCCTATCTGGATAGGCATCCCGAATACCGACGTGCACCCACAGAATTGCCGGGGGTGGATTTTCTGACCAGCGGCGATCCGACCCGTGTGCGTGATATTGCCCAACGGTTCTATGGTGCACTGACACCGTTTAAACATCTCAGCGGCATTGCAGCAGATGAGCCGATGTCTGCAACCGACCAAGAAGAGCCCAAATTGGAGGGCCCGAATACAGATGAAAGCGAAACGGTATGAGCGATGATATCCTGCCCTTTGGCGGCGTGATGCCAGTACTGGGAGAAAATGTCTTTGTTGCGCCCGGCGCCAAAGTCATCGGGGACGTCCATATCGGGGCACAGTCCAGCATATGGTATGGCTGTATCCTGCGGGGTGATGTCAACGAAATTCGCATCGGGGCCCGCACGAATATTCAGGACGGCACCGTGATCCATGTGTCTTCAAAGGGGCAGGGGACCTATATCGGCGATGATATTGCCGTTGGTCATATGGCGCTGTTGCATGCCTGTACGCTGGAAGACCGCGCCTTCGTTGGGATGAAGGCGGTGATTATGGATGGCGCGGTGGTTGAAACCGGTGGCATGGTTGCTGCGGGTGCCCTGATCACGCCTGGAAAGCGCGTGAAAACCGGGGAATTGTGGACGGGGTGGCCTGCGAAATACGCCCGCCCGTTGACCGACAAAGACCGGGAAATGATGACCTGGACGCAATCCCATTATGTCGGGCTGGCGCAGAATCATAAAGCCAGCCTGACATAAAGGCTTACTGGACCTCGACAGTATCTGTCAGTGAAATGATCTGCAAATCCGTGTCGCTGGCATCTTTACGGAAATATCGGAAAGTGCCGGTATAGGTTCCAGGCATCAGAGGCTCCGCCAGATCCTGCTTTCCAATCGCCAGCAGCTTGGACATGCTGAATTCCTCAAACCGTCGTCCGGATCGCACAAATTGATTGCCCGCCGGATCGGTGATTTCCGCAACAAACCCGTCACCGGGCTGAATTCCGGCAAGATAGACATGGAATACCAGGGCGGTGGATGTGGTGGGGATGGGGTCGGCATTGAACAGTGCATAGTCGACCGCAGCCCGGTTCAGAATCTGATCGGCAAAGCCGGTGCGCATTACCAATGTGCGTGGATAGGTCAGCAGGGATGCAACGTCGTCCTGCCACAATGACGTGCCACTAATGCCGCATCCTTCATGACGCGCGGCGCTTGTGAACGGATCGATAAACAGGCCGTCTTTCATAACCTCAAAATGGACATGGGGAAATTCAGTCAGTCCCGACATGCCAACCGTACCCAGAACTTGCCCACGCACGACCTCGTCGCCTGGTACGACTGTGATAGAGCCGCGCTGCATATGGGCATAAGAGGTTACATAGCCATTGCCATGGTCAATGGCGACAAAATTGCCCCGACCCCGTTTGGTGACAGCGGCGCGGCCGAACAGTTTGAAATTCGCATCGGGCATACCATCGCGAATTCTTGTGACCGTTCCGGCGGCGGCGGCAAGCACTTGAGTGCCACTTTCCAACTGAACGTAATCGTACAGGCGAAAGTCGGTACCACGATGTTCATCATAGGTCATCGGGCCGCATGTATAGTCGCGTGGCTCAGTCACAGAGCCAGCATTCACGAAGCTTAAAATATAGCAATCCCGCCCAATTTCACAGTCGATGGGCAGGCTCAGCCGAAATGGACCATCTTCTTGCGTGGCCTGCAAATCCGGCAGGGGCGGCGGTAATGACGTGTCATCCGTGCTGTTTGTATTGGAATCGGTTGCAGGTTGGGGGGGAACAGATTCCGCTACGTCACTGGGTAGAGGGGGTATGGGATCTGTAGCCGATTGTTCCGTCTGCTGTGTTGCACCATCCGTCGTGGTTTCTGTGGAGGTTGAGATATCCGTGATATCCATCGACGTGCCTGAGCCGCCAATATCGAGAAATCGTGCGGCAAACCCGAGCCCGACCAGAATGGCAACAACGAAAACTACTCCCAGAATGCGCCTGATCATGGCTCCCTCCGAATGACATCAATGCCATTTTTACCGCCGGTCAATGCAATGACGCCACTTTTCAAGGCCAGGGCGTCCTTCCCGAATAATTCTTTGCGCCACCCCTTCAGGGCGGGCACATCCGCATTATCATAGGCCGCGATCTGTTCCAGATCATCGCCATTTGCGACCAGCCGGGTCGCGACACCTGCGGTTTCACAGTTGCGTTTCAGCAATACCTTAAGCAAATCTGTCATAGGACCCAAGCCCTGTGGCAGACGTTCCTGCTTTTCTGGGACCGGTAGTTGATCCTTTGGAATGGCTTGCGCGGCTGCCACTGCATCCAGCAATCCCTTACCCAGCTTACCTTCGGCAAAACCCCGGTTGAGGCCCCGAATGCGGGACAGGTCATCCAGAGATTTTGGCGCGCTGCCCGCAACATCCAATAAGGAATCATCCTTGATGATGCGATTGCGCGGCAGGTCGCGTTCTTGCGCTTCCCGTTCCCGCCAGGCGGCAACCTCCCGCACGATCTGAAGAAATCTTGGCTTGCCACCGCGCACTTTGACCCGTTTCCAGGCATCTTCCGGCGCATTGCGATAGGTATCAGGATTGGACAGGATAGACATTTCCTCTTCAACCCATTGCTCACGATTGGTTTCTTTCAGTCGCTTGGACAGGCTGAGATAGATATCGCGCAGATGTGTGACATCTGTCAGGGCATAGGTCAGTTGTCGATCCGTTAGCGGTCGGTTCGCCCAATCAGTGAAGCGGGAGGATTTGTCCAACTCGCCGGAACAGATCTGCTTTACCAACGCCTCATACCCGATCTGATCACCATAGCCGCACACCATGGCTGCGACCTGGCTGTCAAACAGAGGGGCAGGGACCTCCCCCATCAAATTATAAAATATTTCAAGGTCCTGACGGGCCGCATGAAAGATTTTCAACGTCCTTTTGTCACGCATCAGGTCGAAGAGCGGGGTCATATCCAGGTCTGGCGCAAGCGGATCGATCGCGCGTTCTGTGCCAGGGTCTGGGGATGATATCTGGATCAAACACAGCTTGGGCCAATAGGTCTTGTCACGCATAAATTCCGTATCAACGGTGACCCAGGGGGCACCGGCGAGCGTGCGGCAATGCGCTGCCAAGGCATCGGATGTGGTAATAAGTTTATCGGTCATGACCTGATGGCTATACGTGAGTCTTATCCCAAGGGGAAGGCGTAAAGCGCATCATTTGTATTTGATGTCGCACCACCGGCGTCACCCCTTTCCGTCTGCAATCAATGGGATTAGGGTAAGGGCTTCTCGCCTTTTTTGGATTGATCATTTGATGTCATCAGGACGCCCACCAGACCCCGACCAAACGGTTGGATTCCGGGATTTGTTCACCCCGAAACTGTTGACAGTGTTTCGGGAAGGCTACGGCCTGTCGCATTTCCGGTCCGATGCGCTGGCCGGATTAACCGTAGCGATTGTCGCCATGCCGTTGTCCATGGCTATTGCAATTGCGTCTGGCGTATCCCCTGAACGGGGCCTGTTCACGGCGATTGTCGGGGGCTTTCTGGTGTCCCTGCTGGGGGGCAGCCGGTTTCAGATCGGGGGGCCTGCCGGGGCGTTTATCGTCCTTGTGGCCGCAACAGCGGAAAGGCATGGGATTGATGGCCTGATCCTGGCGACGATGATGTCGGGCGTCTTCCTGTTGGCGATAGGCTATGCGCGGATCGGGACCTTCATAAAGCTTATTCCCTATCCCGTTACAATCGGTTTCACTGCTGGAATTGGCGTCATCATTTTCACGAGTCAGATCAAGGACTTCTTTGGGCTTTCTCTTGTAGCGAGAGAACCATCAGCCTTTGTTCCGAAAGTGACCGTTCTGGCGGAGTCTGCGGGCTCCATCACACCTGCGGCCGTGGCGCTGTCTTTGTTAACAGTGTTGGTGATTCTGGCGCAGCGTCGGTGGCGGCCGTCCTGGCCCGGAATTCTGATTGCCGTTGTTCTGTGTTCTCTGATCGCCACATTTTTGGCCTTGCCGGTGGAGACGATTGGCACGCGGTTTGGCGGCATTCCATCCAGTCTTCCCGTGCCGGAATTGCCGGATTTTTCATTCAATAAAGCATTGGCGGTGCTGCCCGATGCCATTGCTTTTGCCCTGTTGGGCGCGATTGAATCGCTGCTTTCCGCTGTTGTCGCAGATGGTATGACGGGGCGGCGTCACAGGTCCAATTGTGAATTGGTAGCCCAGGGCGTTGCGAATATCGGATCTGCCTTTTTTGGTGGAATTTGTGTGACCGGCACGATTGCCCGGACCGCCACCAATGTTCGTGCCGGTGCCAGGGGGCCTGTCGCCGGCATGCTGCATTCTTTGATCATTCTGGCGTTCATGGTGTTGGCGGCACCCTTGGCATCCTATATCCCGCTGGCCAGTCTGGCGGGCGTGCTGGTGGTGATCGCCTATAATATGGTAGAGAAACACGCCATGCTGGCCGTGGCAAAATCCTCTAAAGGGGATTTGCTGGTATTGGTGGTGACATTCCTTCTGGTGGTGCTGCGGGACCTGACAGAAGGGATTGTCGTTGGCGTTGCACTGGGCGCGCTGTTGTTTATCAACCGCATGGGTAAGAACCTGGCGATTGAAAGCGAAACGCCGCTGATGGTCAGCGATCAATCAGATCGTATTTCGGAAGATAAGGACCTGATAGATGCCGGGCAGGGGAATGCGCTGGATGCGGAAGTCTATCGCATTTCGGGGGCGTTTTTCTTTGGGGCGGCCAGCACTGTCGGGCGCGTTCTGGATCGCATTTCAGAACGGCGCAAACATGTCATAATCGACCTGTCACAGGTGCCATTCCTGGATTCGACCGCTGCCAATGTTCTGGAAGGAACGGCACGAAAGGCACAGCAGGTCGGCGTGCGGTTTTTCATCACCGGGGCCAGTGACAATTTACGATCCATGCTACAGGCCCATGGTGTCGGCGGTTCGATGGCAGAGTTTGAACAGACGATTGATCAGGCGCTAGAAAAGCTCCGGTCTCAGAACCTCAACATCTGACAGGGTGACAATCCCGATCTGTTGGTCCAGCACTGTCCGGATTTCCTGCAGAACGGCGGGCACCTTGCCCTGATCCAGAACGATCAGCACCTGTACCATGCGGCCCGCATCCGAAGACAGCGCGTCGCGACGCCAGGATCGGCTTTTACCGCGCCCAGCTAAGGCAGGCAGCGCCGTATAGCCAGGCACATCCAGCCCGTCCAAAAGGTCCAGAAGCCGGTTCAGAAAAGGGGCTTCGATAATGATCGACAGCCGCTTTTTTGGATAGGTCTGTGTCATCGTTATGCCTTTTCTAGGATAGCCATCCTGCCAGGGCAATATAGAAGGGGATGCCGATGGTCAGATTAAAGGGGAAGGTAATCGCCAGGGAAAGCGTCAGATACAGCGCGGGCTTTGCCTGTGGCAGGGCCAGGCGCATGGCTGCTGGCACCGCGATATAGGATGCGCTTCCAGCCAGGATCGCCAGCAGCGCAATGCCGCCAACCGGCAACCCGATCAATGCACCAGTGACTCCACCAATCATGCCTGCGATGGGCGGCATATACAGCCCAAAAGCCAGCAAGGATGGTGTCAGTGTCTTGCGGACCTGTCGCAATTCCCGCCCGGCGACCAGTCCCATATCCAGCAGGAAAAGGCACAACACCCCTTTGAACGGATGGGCGATGAACGGTTCGATATCGCCATACCCTTTCTGACCGGTGACCATCCCGATAACAAACGCGCCTATCAGCAGGACGATGGATCCATTCAGGGCCACTTCCCGCCAGGGGGCTCTTGGCGTCTGGGGGGTACCAGCCTGTCCCCGATGGGCCAGAAACAGCGCGATGGCGATGGCGGGTGCTTCCATCGTGGCGGCGGCGGCGACCATGATGCCCGGAAAGGCAATGCCAGCCGCATCCAGGGCGGCTGTTCCGGCAATGAAGGTGACAATGGAGATGGACCCGTAATGCGCCGCGATTGCTGCCGCATCGATCTGTGATACTTGCGTGGTTGCTCGTAACAGCCAGAAGGCCAGTATGGGGATGCTGGCGCTCAGCACGCCAGCCGCGCCGATCACCAACAGCAGGTCCACGGTCAGACCATTCTCACTGGCGGCGACCCCGCCCTTGAACCCGATCGCCAGCATCAGATACAGCGACAGGGCCTTGGCAATGGCTTCTGGAATGGAAAGGTCAGATCGGGTTAACGCCGCAACCAACCCAAGGGCAAAAAACAGGACAGGCGGTGAAATCAGGTTCTGTATCGCAAGGGCCCAATCCACCGCCGTATCCTATCCAATAAGGCTTGCCATCTATCGCGTCAGTTCGATGTTTTATTCGTCGCACGCAGCAAGGTGTATCCTGCAAGGGCGGCGATGATGGATCCTGACAACACACCGATCCGAACCGATGCGGCCTGGTCTGGCGTGTCGAAGGCCAGGTTACCGATGAACAGGCTCATGGTGAACCCAATCCCCGCCAACAGCGCAACCCCCAGCATGTGGTGCCATTTGATGCCTGTGGGCAGGCTTGCAAACCCCAGTTTCACGGCCAGGAAACAGGCCCCCATGATGCCGATTGGCTTACCCAGCAACAGACCAAGCGCGATGCCAGACGCAATGGGTTCCAGCAACGCAGCCGGGGTCATTCCGGCAAGCGACACCCCTGCATTTGCAAAAGCAAACAGGGGCATGATCCCAAAGGCGACCCAGGGCGTCAGGGCATGTTCCAGGATATGAAGGGGTCCTTCCTCATCCTTTGTTGCGCCGGTGATCGGAATACAGAAGGCGACCACGACCCCTGCCAGGGTGGCATGGACGCCTGATTTCAGAACCGCAACCCACAGCACAAGGCCCAACAGCATGTAAGGCGTGATGGACCGGACGCCATACCGGTTCAAGACCATCATGGCGGCAATCATCAGGGCCGCAATGGCAAGCGCAAGGCCAGACAGATCGGCGGTATAGAATAGAGCAATGATCACAATCGCGCCCAGATCGTCGATAATGGCGACAGCCAGCAGAAATACCTTCAGCGCGGTCGGTACGCGTTTACCCAGCAAGGCCAGAATACCCAATGCAAACGCGATGTCGGTTGCTGCGGGAATAGCCCAACCTTTAAGGGCGGTGGGGTCCCCCATATTGATGCCGACATAAATCAGGGCAGGGGCGATCATCCCGCCAATAGCGGCCAGGGCGGGAAGCGAAGCAGATCGAATGCTGGACAGCTCACCTTCAACAATCTCGCGTTTGATTTCCAGCCCGACATGCAGAAAGAAAATCGCCATCAGGAAATCATTGATCCAAAGGATCAGGGCCTTGGACAGGCCGATATCACCGTAGGAAATGGTGAACTTCGTCGCCAGTGCCTCTGTATAGGTGCCAGCCAGGCCTGAATTCATGACCACCATCGCCAGAACGGCGGCGGCAATCAGGGTCAGGCCGGGGGCGGTGTCATGACCAAAGGCTTCCGCGACGGATTTATAGATCTTTTTGACTGGCATCCTGCCCCCCAATGAGTGATAAACACTAACAAACATGCTTTAAATACGATATAACCTTGAAAACATCAAGATACAGCGTTAAACTTTTCGAACATTTTCCGGTGAAAAGATACTGAAATGCTGAGCCAGCCGCTTTTAACCCTGCATGAAGTTGCTGATCTGTTGAAGGTCAAGGAAGCGACAGTGCGGGCATGGATCCATGATGCTGATCTGCGCGCCATTAAATTTGGCCGCGAATGGCGGGTGTCGCAAAAGGACCTGGAAGCTTTCCTGAACGCCCATGCGAACAAGCCTGCAGCGGACGAGTGACTCGTTGTTTAAGGATTAATCCTGTCCAAGCTTGAGGGGAATAAAGCATATAAGGGACCGCGGCCTTATCGAATTGGCATCTGACAGCCGCATGGTTTGTGCCTGCTTGGAAGAAATTCGCATTTGTCGGGCCATGCTGTAAAATTTGATTTATATTCTTGCACAACCCTACCAATATTTCATTTTAGTAGAATTCACTGTGCCCTTGGTATCACGTCTAAAGGAGGTTCACAGGTTTAATTAAGAAACTCTTGGCTTAAAGGTTTGATGGGGTGATTATTCTAGAAAGAATTCTGGATCCAGATATACGCGTATTCGTTCAGGTATGGCATACCCTGTACAAGAAATTTGACGGTATCCCACCGCGCACAGCTATTGATCCGCTGGACCTTGGTCGCGCTCTGGCAAAAGTGTGGCTGTATGAAAAGCTGCCAGATGGCAGCTATGTCAGTGCCATTTCCGGCGACCATATCAGAACCAATTGGGGCGTCAGGATGAAGGGCAAGCCCCTTTCCGAAATCATCCCCCTGGGCGGCCATAAACATGTCGAAAAGCGGTTTAATTATCTTTTAGAGAAACAGTGCATTATTCACGGCTTTAATGTTACGGAAACAAAGGATCATTCCTTTGCAGAGCGCCTTTATGCGCCCCTGACCAATGCAGATGGCGAAGTGATCTATGTCTTTGGCATATCCAATTATAACCAGACATACTATACTGACTTGGACCGATTTCAAAATGCAGTCCAACGCTTTGAGGTCTACAGCTATGATCCCGCTACGTTGGAAGAACAGGAAAAATTGTTTTACGAATAGCAGCGGTTGCGTGCTGGTTTGAACGTCGGTTGCCTTCGGATTGTTTGGTTTTGCGGACCTTTTAGAGTTTAGGGTGTTTGGTCTTTTGCAGAAATAAAGTTATTGTGGAACCTCATCTTGGGAATATTGGCTGGCATAGGCGTCGGTGGGGGGGATTGGGGTGATAACATCAATCAGAACGCCTTCCGGGTCTTGTGTAATAAAGTGACGTTGCCCGAATTCTTCGTTTCGCAGGGAAAGGAGGATCGGAAGATTTTCCTTCAGGGCGCGTTCGAATGCTTGATCCGCATCCTCTACCTCAAAGTTTAGTAGTATTCCGGCAGCTTGGGCCTGTTTGGTAACAGGTATCGTGGAATGGTCGCCTTTCAGGATGGCGAGGTTGACCGTCGTGTCGTGGATGGATTGCAAATGGACGTACCAATCTGCTTCAAACACGGATCGGAAGTCGAAATGACGGATATAGAATGCTGCAGTCTTCGATACGTCCTGTACCATCAGAACCGGATAAAAGCTGGTGATCTTCATTCTTCGTTTCCTTTTTATGAGAACGTGATTATTGTGCTGAAATCACTATAAACAAACAGGCAGACTGTATGCAAATTAAAAAGCAACGCAAATCCAACTCTGATCGCAGCGCGCAAATGCGCGCAAGGTTGGTTGCCTCCGCGCGTGATCTGTTTGTCAAAAATGGATATGCGGAGACCAGCACGCCTTTGCTTGTATCAACAGCAGGGGTAACGCGGGGCGCGCTGTATCATCATTTTCCAGACAAGCAGGCGATTTTTCGCGCCGTGGTGGATGCAGAGGCGGCCGCCGTCGCCTTGGCAATTGAAACCGAAGATGACCCCAGCCTGTCTGCACGGGAACGCCTTTTTTCCGGCGCATCGGCCTATATGCGGGCCATGCAGGTGGCCGGGCGTGTTCGACTTCTTTTAATTGAAGGCCCGGCGGTTCTAGGCTTGGCAGAAATGCGAGAGATCGAGGCCCGACATGGTGATGAGACCCTGCGCATTGGACTAGAAGAAGCAATTGCGGAAAGCGTAACAATCAAGCTTCCGATCTTACCACTGACGTCCTTACTCTCCGCGATGTTTGAACGGGCCGCTATGGATGTCGCCGCAGGGGCGAACGAAGCAGATGTATTGGCGGTCATTCAGGCCGTTCTGCGCGGTGTTCTGACCTCTGGGCACGGGCCGTTGGATGTAACCGATAAAATCAGACCCCCGGGTGATTAAGGGACGGACATGCTGCAGATCTCCTTAGCGCCGCCCATTGATTTCGCTCTGCGTGTTCTTCCCGTTACATTGAATGATGGAATGGGCTGGACTTTGATATCTCAATCCCACCCATCCCCTTCCTGCGGCCTTGACAATTCGGGCGGAAACGGGCCCTTTCGCGCCGGAAACTTGTGGGCCGTTTCGGTCTGAATTCATATAATTTTGGAGTAATGCCTGATGCACGCCTATCGCACGCATACTTGTGGGGAACTTCGCGCGGACCATGCCGGTGCAGAGGTTCGTCTTTCCGGCTGGGTTCATCGCAAGCGCGACCATGGCAATCTGCTGTTTGTTGATCTGCGGGACAATTACGGCCTGACCCAATGCGTGGTGGATGTGTCCTCGCCCCTGTTGAAGCAGATCGAGGGGTTGAGCGCGGAATCGGTGATCACCGTGACCGGCAAGGTGCTGAAGCGCACCGAAGAAACCATCAATGCCAATCTGCCAACAGGTGCTGTTGAAGTCAGCATTGCAGACTGTACCGTTCAGTCGGCTGCTGCGGCCCTGCCGATGCCGGTTAATCAGGATGCGGGTTATCCAGAAGAAATTCGCTTGAAGAATCGTTTCCTGGATTTGCGCCGTGAAGAAATGCACCGCAACATCCTGCTGCGCAACGCGATCATCGGGTCGATCCGCCGTCGCATGGTGGATCAGGGATTTTCTGAGTTCCAGACGCCCATCCTGACGGCCAGTTCGCCGGAAGGCGCGCGGGACTTCCTGGTGCCGTCACGGCTGCATCCGGGCAAGTTCTATGCGTTGCCACAGGCACCTCAGCAGTTCAAACAGTTGCTGATGATCTCCGGCTTTGATCGTTATTTCCAGATCGCTCCCTGCTTCCGGGATGAAGATGCCCGGGCGGATCGCTCGCCGGGGGAATTCTATCAGCTTGATTTTGAAATGGCCTTCGTGACGCAAGACGATGTCTTTGCCGCTATCGAGCCCGTGCTGCATGGCGTGTTTGAAGAATTTGCCGATGGCCGCAGTGTCTCTGCCCTGCCATTCCCGCGCATTCCCTATGCGGAATCGATGCTGAAATATGGATCAGACAAGCCTGACCTGCGCAACCCGATTGAAATTGTCGATGTGTCCGAAGCCTTCCGGGGGTCCGATTTCAAGATTTTCGCTAAGCTGGTTGAAGGCGGTGCTGTCGTGCGGGGCATTCCGGCAAAGAATGTCGGCGGACAGCCGCGCAGTTTCTTTGATAAACTGAACAGCTGGGCACAGGGGCAGGGGCAGCCCGGATTGGGTTACATCGTCTGGCGTGAGGATGGGGCCGCTGGCCCAATTGCCAAGAACCTGGATGAGGGTCGCATTGCCCAGATTGCAGACATTGCAGGCCTGTCGGCCGGCGATGCGATATTCTTTGTCGCGGGCAAGGCTGATGATGCGTCTAAATTCGCCGGCGCCGCCCGCACGAAGATCGGTGAAGAACTGGGGCTGATTGATCAGAACCGGTTTGAATTCTGCTGGATCGTCGACTTCCCGATGTTCGAATACAACGAAGACTTGAAGAAGATCGACTTCTCCCACAATCCCTTCTCAATGCCGCAAGGCGGGATGGGCGCGCTGCAGAACCAGGATCCGCTGTCGATCAAGGCATTCCAATACGATATCGTGTGCAATGGGGTAGAGTTGAGCTCTGGCGCGATCCGGAATCATCTGCCCGATGTTATGTATAAGGCGTTTGAAATTGCAGGCTATGGGCCGGAAGTGGTCGATGATCGCTTCGGTGGCATGATCAGCGCGTTGAAGCTGGGCGCACCGCCGCACGGGGGCTCTGCGCCTGGGATCGACCGCATTGTCATGCTGTTGGCTGGCACCACGAATATTCGTGAAGTGATTGCCTTCCCGATGAACCAGATGGCACAGGACCTGATGATGGGCGCCCCGGCCAGTGTGTCGGATCGTCAGTTGAAGGATGTTCATATCGGCCTGGACCTGCCAGACGGCTTTGACAGTTAAGGCCATGAAGATCGTCTATTTCGACAGCACCCGTGATTTTGACTCTCTGAACCAAGCCTTTCCAGGTTTGATGGAGGGGGTGGATGTCTATCAGGGGGGTAAGGTCTTTGGGGATGATGACCTGATCGCGCGGCTGGACGGGGCACAGGTTGCGGTCAACGGTCACAGCCCAATGTCGAATGCAGCACTGAACGCATTGGCCCCAACCCTGAAACGCATTGTCTTCCTGGGCACCGGGGCGGCGACTTATATCGATATCCAACATGCAAACAGCCTGGGTATTACGGTTGAGGTTGTTCGGGATTATGGCAGCCGCAGCATTGCTGAATTTGCCTTCGGCCTGGCGTTGGATGCGTGTCGTCAGATTTCGGTCATGGATCGCGGTATTCGCCAAGGGCAATGGTCCGTGCTGGGCGGGCCTGAGCTTCGCGGCAAGACAATGGGGGTTGTTGGCCTGGGCGGGATCGGCAAGGAAATGGTGCGAATATCGGCAGCCTTCGGCATGCAGGTCGTGGCCTGGAATCGCAGCCCGATGACAGGTGACCTGCCGTGTCAGCAGGTCTCGCTGGAAGACGTCTTTCGCCAATCGGATGTTGTTTCCTTGCATGTCGCGTCGACGTCGGAAACGGCTGGAATGATCAATGCGGATCTGTTTGCCTGCATGAAACAGGGTGCAGTTCTGGTTAATGTGGCACGGGGTGAAATCATCGACACCGATGCTTTGATGAACGCCTTGAAGAATGGCCCGTTGGGTCATGCGGCATTGGATGTTTTCTGCACGGAGCCATTGCCAGCTGATGATCCTTTGACGGCATTGGAAAACGTTACCCTGACGGCGCATGCCGCTTGGAATACGCCGGATGCAGACCGAAATCTGATGCAGATTGGTTTTAATCTGGCGCGGGCACCGCTGACCTGACCGTAATCCATTAGCGGATATCAGAAATCAAAGTCCCGGCTGCCGCGGGTTGCCGCGTTGTGGCCCAGCGTCGCATTTGCCGTCGTGTTTGGCTGCACACTGGCCGTATTGCTGCGCGCATTCCACCCTGCGCCAACGCCGTTGCCTGTGCGATAATGCGCGACTGCTGTGGCATGGGGATGCCCGAACCCATTTGCATTGCCAGCCGTCAGACCATAGCTGAAGGCCAGTGGCGTATTGACCGTTGGGGCTGCGGGGATCGCGGCCCGGGTTGCCAGCGTAAAATGGGTGCGCGATCCGTGGTGATACGCAAACAGGGCGGCAAGAGCTCCCCCCGGTGCACCACCTGGTGGTGCGGCCAGGGATGGAATATCCTGGTAGGGGGCATCGCCCGGCATAACGATTTTACCGACATCTGCAGTATTCACGGCATCGAGTGTAATGGCGGTCACACAAAGACCATTCAGGTTCCTGTCATTGGCATTCCCGGTCGCTTGCTCGACATAGATATGTCCATTGCCACCATGGGCAGTGCCACCCTGATTAGCGATCTGATACCGATGTGCGTTTCCAGCCGCTGGATAGCATTGGATATTGGTTAATCTATTGACGAAGCGGGCACATTGGACGCCAATCCGCTGACGGGGGGCCAGCCAGTTCATCCCGTGAGAAGTGGGCGCGTTGACCGCCCCGTAATAATGATCCTTGTCCCAATGGGACAGGATGATCGAGGGATTGACGGCAAAATCAAACCGCGCCGCCATGTTAGCGACATTTCCATAGTCCGGATTGGTTCTGGCACAGCGACCACAACCACCCCCCATATCAAAATAGGTGATGATGCGGGTTCCTGTGACAGCGCCGCCCCCATCCCGGCGCGCGCCGATGATGGCGTTACAGTCCCCTTGTCCCACATCGACCGCTCTTACACTGTGCAAACTGGTATTGGCTGTATGCATATAGGCTTGTCCGGCAATGCTTAACGGGTGCCATCCCCCCGTATTCAGCAGAACCGTGACCGTGCCAACCGTATCGACCCAGACCGCCATGCCTAATACGCCAAAATGCCGATAGGGGCGGGCATGGAAAGTTCAGGGCTGGCTTTATAGGGAGAAGGGGGGGACGCCATGGTGAAGGCGCTATTTGCAAAAATCACACACTGATCTTCAAACACAAACAGGGTATAGGCTTGGCCGTCTGGCGTTCTCCAATTGGCATGATTGTCTTCTGGGGCGGTTGTCAGTCTTTGATCCCCGACGTCTATAACCCAGATTGGCGCATCTGCAGAATTATAGATTTGTCCGTCCCACATGCCAGCGTTTTCCCCGTCGGAATCATAGGCAGGGGCGGCGCTGAAGTCGTATGCCATCACAAATAAATTCTTGCTGGGGAAGGTAACGATAGGAGGGGGGCCAGACGGTACAGGTATGGGGGGAACCGCGCCGCCATCGCCGTCGCCCGGGTCAATATCGTCGGCAATATGATTCAGACTGATGACTTCGCGCAAAAAGGCGAGGCATCTGGGATCTGGCGCATGAAATCCGAAATCAATGACTTCGACCGCTTGATCCGTATACGCATCACGTGCCAGGAAAATATTTCGCCCAACAGGGTCATATGCAAATTCATCGCTTCCCTGTCCCAGGTCAGCCTCTGATGACAAGATATTTTTCAAGGTGATCAGATGCCAATCACCCCCCAGAAATACTTGTCGTTCTTCGGCGGTTGCTTCCAGATAACTGTGATAATTTATATACACGGTTTTATTCTCGTCGGTATGGTCCAAAAATGACCCCAGAAGAGCTTTCCGATCCGCAATCTGCTCGCGGGTCGCGGTATCTGGATCGATGGGGTCCCATTCCGCCTCATATGCATAGTGCTGGACCAATTGGGCATCGATGACATCCAGCTCGATCCAGACGGTCGTTTCTGCCAGGGGAGCCGGCTCTTGGTCAGCGTCCACCATCTCCTCAACGGTTTCGACAAAGGCATAGACCAGCCAGGAGGGTAATACCGATACAGAGCCCATGCCGTCGCCATCTGATAAGGTCACAAAGGCCTTTTGCGGGACGCCGTCGTCATCCTGCATCGACATGGCTCAACTCCCGTGTTGTTTTTCCAGCGCATCAACAAATTGTTGATCTGCGGCGGTGCCATCCGGCAGATTGTTGCGCAGTCTGAAATACCCAATTGCTTTGCGTGTCGCAGGGCCCAACTGGCCATCCAACGCACCGGGGTCATACCCAAGATTTTGCAGTCGGGCCTGGATGCCCAATACTGTGTCCACCGGTTGCAGACTGCCGATTGTCAGGCTCCAGTGCAGCTCTTTCGGCATATCCTCCTGTGCGGGATAAACGGTCAACTGTCCGGTTTGTGCTGATGGGGCGACGGATTGATCAATGATACCATCTGCATCGCTTTTCCCCTCATAACGGCGGGTGCCGACCCGCAGGATGTAATCACAATTGGTGAGCGGTGTGCCATCGGGCGCCAACGCCCGAAGCTTTATCCGTGCGGGAACGCCCTTGCGCACAAAGCGGTGAATAAGATCCGTCGGGCGGGATTCGGATTTTGGTCGCTTGTCTGGAATGAAGACCTGGTCCCCCTGCAACAGGACATTGCGATCATTCCGGGCAGAAACCAGCACAGCATTGTCGGGGTGGGTCCAAATAGTTTTCCAGAAATGGCCATATGTTTCCGCCAGAGAATCCGTCGTTTCCCCCGGCTGGACTGCGTGCTGACCCGTGCCCAGCGGGGCTTGGAATTGGATGTCAGGGGTCGCGTCGCTCATTGTATCGTCCCGCTATAGGGGGCCCAGGCATCCTGATCCAGGTTCGGAAACTCGATCATGCAGTCTCCCTCCAGAATGCCATATTCTTCCAGTCTGCCCTGGCTGTTGGTTTCGCGCTCTACGATGGACCCATCGGGCAGGGTCAGGCGGCACAGCTCATTGGGAATAGGATCGCCCGTCTCGCCGACCAACTCGACAATGATGAAATGGTCTTTTTCTTTCCTGTCAGGCAGTCCGGTTGGATTTTCCTGTGGTGGGATTGATTCTAAAGCGACCGGCGTCGGGGCAGGGTCCGGATCCTGCCATCCACCATAAGGGGGGACACGGTCGATCTCCACAGCCCAGCCAAAGGCCATTTGATCTGCGGCAGCCCTTAGTATCGCATCGTCTTCCTGTGATCCCAGACGCATATCCCCGTTACGAGACAGGGCCTCGCGCAAAATTCGGATGGTTTCTCGTCGATTGTGCAGCCCTTCCAGAAAAGCCAGGGCACGATTACGGTTCAGCCGCGTCCAACGTTCGGTCCAGCCATCTCCATCGGGTTCGACCGATGCGATATCGCGCCGACTCGTAACCAGCCATAGGGCTGAGGAGACTGTCTCAAAGCGAAGAATCATCTGTTTTGCCCAATTGTACACTCAAAAGGTGTTTCGAGTCGCGCAAATGGAGCAAGGGAAATTTTAATACAATCTTTATGGGGTGGGTGTGCGATCCATTAAACAGACCAGTATTACCCGGTCATCTCGTGAGCGGGGCAATTTTGGGACTGAATTTGTGTTCTTTATTGTGCAGACAGGACGCGACGGGGTTCTTCGACGGGCTGGGTCGCAGCCGGTGATCCATTGGAAGGAATCGCGATGCTGGTCGATGACCCTGTAGCGGAAGACGTTGAATTTTGCTGTGTCGAAGAGGTGGGGGCTGCATTGCTGCTGGATTGCTGCGATGTTGTTTGCTGGCCGCTGCTGGGCATGAAGCTGCTTTCATATTGACCGCCGCGACTGAACAGATACCACCCGCCGCCCGCAAAAAGACCCAGGGTAATGCCAAAAAGTAAAACCAACGTCGTCAGGATCGCGGCTGTCATGCGGCGCTGCCGGGACAGGCCATTGATTTCGGTGATTGCCCGTTCCAATTTACCGTCGACGCGCTTGTTGCCGTCATTCATTTCTGATTGCAGCCGGATAAGGGCGGCGGACAAGTCCGCGCGCAGGGCGCTGTGCGCCTGCTGAACCGATTTCGATTCGGCCGCAACAATGCGCAAGGCGGCTCTAACCTGCGCCTCTACCGCAGACAGGTGTGCCCGGAGTTCCTCGCGGGACAAATCCGTCATTTATTTGCGCCTCTGCGTTGCCTGCCGTGTTTCACTCAATTCCAAGTCTCAGCACGATCCAGAATCAAAACCTGAAAGCAATACCGGAGTATGCACAGCATATTAAGAACGATTCCTGCTGTGGCGTCCATACCAAGATTTGCCAGGGTTCGGCAAGGTAAAGTCTCAATAGATTGCGCTAAAGATATAATCAAAATCAGAAAATATGCTTTCATCGGACATGCGCGGTATTATCGTAAGGCGGAGTTGTTGATCTTTTTTTGCACGATTGAGAGCCTGAAAGTCCCAATAAAAGAGGCAGATCGGGGGGCTGTGGCCCCTGCGAGGGCATGACGAAAGAGGCCTGTTATGATATCGATTGCTCATAGGGCTCGATGGCTATCTGCACGATCGCTTCGCTAATGGGATGCAAACAATCATCGGTCGGGATATGGTTTCGCTTTGACGTGTGGGTAAAATACGGTGAGGCGAGAATGGGTATGGGGGTAATCGCAAACATCGCCGTGGCGATTGTGATCGGATATGCCCTGTTGGTTGCGGGCCTTTATGTGGCGCAGCGTTCCTTAATGTATCATCCTGATCCTTCGCGCCCCAGACCCGGCCCAGACCTGAACGGAAAGGTGACGATCCAGGAAATTCCATCGCATGATGGTTTGGGATTGTTTTCCTGGTGGGCGCCCCCATCCGACACTAGCCAGCCGGTGGTCGTCTATTTTCATGGCAATGCCGGAACCCAGGCGGATCGGGAAGAACGTGTGGCTGCATTCAATGCCATGGGATGGGGCGTTCTGATGCCAGGATATCGTTACAATTCCGGGGCAGGGGGGACGCCATCGGAAACCGCCCTGTTGGCCGATGCTCAGGCTGTCATGACCTGGTTGCGCCAACAGGGCATCGGGTCGGCAAGGACGGTGCTGTATGGGGAGTCTCTGGGGACGGGTATTGCCGTCACTTTGGCGATGCAGCCGGATGCCGCGCGGTGCTTAATTCTGGATGCCCCCTATGACAGCATTGCGGCTGTGGCGGCCCGGCATTACTGGTTCGTGCCGGTTGGCCTGCTGTTAAAGGATCGATTTAACTCTGTTGATCGAATTTCCGCAGTGCAGATTCCGGTCCTTATCGGACATGGTGATCTGGATCGGGTGATACCCATTGCCCATGGTCGACGCCTGTATGACGCCGCCAACATGCCCAAGTCATTTGCTCATAAGCCGTCTGCACGGCACACGGACTTGTTTGATCACGGATTTTTGGACGATATCATCGCCTGTGTTGGGAATGATGATGCGTAAAGGATGTTAATTGGATTCAGGAAAGAATGTCGCGCCAAACAGCCAGATGGTTGTCTCATCACGGGCCAAAATCGGCAGTGACATGGTTTCGATCATTCCCGAATGCTCCCCACTGACAAATCGCATTTTCAGAAAAACCGGCTTTCGGGTGCGTGCGGCTTCGTTTGATATCCTGATCGCGGTGTCGGCCTCGCATTCCAGCATATGCTGACGGAAGGGGACGCCTGTGACATCCCGTCCGAAATAGCGGACAATCTCGCTGCCCAGTAATCGATACTGCCAATCGTCGTTTTCTATCGGTTCCATGATAAAGGCCCGATCAGCGCATCCCAGCGCCACAAGATCCGGCAATGCGATATCATCCCGTTTGGGTAAAATTATGCCGTTCCGGTCATCTGATGATTGATGCTGTAGCCAATAGGCGTGCAATGCCCGGGCCTCATTACAAACAGGCGCAGTCAGAAACTCAAAATATGGCTCTTCAAAGTCGAGCGACATAGACAATACCCTCACCCCGATACCCCAGTAGATTGTAGAATATCACACTCAGGTAACTTATCTAGAACAGAAATACAAAAGTATAGAATTTAAACTCATCCTTGCATTGTCTGTTCCTCCACGTATATCAAGGCGTAGCTGTTTATTCCACGTTTCGAGATATAGATTTTATGCTAACGCAAAAATACATCTTATCCGCGCATTCCAGGATTCAACAATACGTCCGAAGAACACCAACTATAGCGCTTCCTGAAGGGGATTTGCTGCCAAATACACCTGTTGTTCTTAAACTGGAGCAGCTTCAGCATACTGCCTCCTTTAAGGCGCGCGGCGCGTTCAATGCCATGCTTTCCATGGATGTCCCCAAAAGCGGCGTTATTGCAGCCTCTGGCGGTAATCATGGGGCTGCCGTTGCCTATGTGGCCAGACAATTAGGACATAGAGCTGAAATTTTTGTACCGGAGATAATCGCGCCGGCTAAATTGGCACGGTTAGAATCGTATGGTGCAGCAGTGCATGTTGGTGGACGTGAATTCGCGGATGCCCTGGCGGCTTGTCAATCACGCCAGCAAGAAACCGGGGCCTTACTGCTGCACGCCTACGATCAGGTCGAGATTCTGGCGGGTCAGGGGACAGTGGCAGTAGAATTTGAAGATCAGGCACCAAACCTGGACACGGTTCTGGTCGCCGTGGGTGGCGGTGGATTGATTGGGGGAATTGCCAGTTGGTATCAGGGGCGCACACGGGTGATCGCAGTGGAAAGTACAGGCACGCCAACCCTGTATACCGCCTGGGAAAAAGGCGAACCGGCAGAAGTACAGGTGTCTGGGCTGGCCGCCGATGCCCTGGGCGCGCGGCGTGTTGGTGATTTGGGGTTTGCCGCTGCACAGGCCTATGTCGATCACTGTCTCCTGGTGTCTGACGAACAAATTGGTGCTGCGCAGCAACAGATGTGGGAACAATTCCGTCTGGTCCTGGAGCCCGGCGGTGCGACAGCCATTGCCGCATTGACGTCTGGCGTGTACGAACCGGCAGACGGAGAAACGGTCGGTGTTTTGTTGTGTGGCGGAAACACGGACCCTTCAACTGTGACGGGAAACAGTCCATGACAGGTCGATTGTCCGGCCGCGTTTGCTTCGTGACGGGGGCGTCATCGGGGATCGGTCGCGCCATTGCCCGACGGTTTGCATCAGAAGGCGCGCGCGTTGTCCTGGCGGACACAGTATCTGATCCGCTGGAGGGGGGCATAACCACACAATCCCTGATTGGTGAATCCGGTGGGACATGTCTTTCCATCCCGACAGATGTTTCATCCTGGTCGGCGATTGATGCGGCAATCAATCAAACGATTGCAGCCTTTGGACGGTTGGACGTGATGGTAAACAATGCGGCGATCAGCGATGGATGCCGATTATTAGACACGACAGAAGAGAGCTGGGATCGTGTTATGTCCGTCAACCTGAAAGGCGTCTATTTCGGTTGCAAGCGCGCGATACAGCAGATGATGGAACAGGCCCCCTTGCAAGATGATGAGGCGCGGGGGCGGATTGTGAATATCAGTTCCCAACATGGAATGGTCTGTGCCCCGTCCGATTTCAGCTATGGCGTCTCTAAGGCTGGTGTTGTCTACATGACTCGCCAGATCGCCGTTGACTATGCAAAAGATGGGATCATCTGTAATGCCGTTGCACCCGGTAAAATTCTGACGGGGCGACCGGACGGGATGGTTGGTCTGGACTATTCGCAATCGCGCACACCAATGAGCCGATTAGGCCGACCCGACGACGTCGCCAGCGCGGCGGTTTACCTGGCCAGTGCGGAAGCGAGTTATATCACCGGGCACAATCTGTTGGTGGACGGTGGATGGATGGCATTCTAAAGAATGCCTGAATGTTCCAAGATGTGCTGAATTTTCTGGACTCGTCGGAGCGTTTCCCACCAACAAAATAAAAGCGGCCCCGGCAGAAATCGGTCAGGGCCGCTTTTTCAGATTGGTTGAGTTTGGGCATTTACGCAAATGCGCGAGAAAGCATCTCAGCATTTGCCGCCGCGGCTGCCATCAGCAGCAAGGCCGAACAAAGTACGGCATCCATAATCTGTCTCCATCGTTGGATTACAGGGTTTAGTCTCAAGGACTACCCCGTAGATGCGCTTTGTTGCGCTGCAGCACAAACGCATGAAACGTAACCTTGGCCTGCATCCGGCGCATGGCTGGCGGTAGTGGCCATTCTAATTGACGCCTAAACTGAAAAAACTCAGCTTTTGTTTACCATTTATTACTAATTTTGCCGCATTTTTAGGGCCGAGGAGGTGGCTGATGTGCCCGGATTTTTAGGCGCCCGCCGTAATATTGAGTTATATCAGCAGGTTATCAGTGTTACATGGACATGTTAGGAGCGCATTGCTTTGATGATTGAACTGGTTAAGGGGTTGGCGCTGCTTTTTTCCATGTGCCTTCTGTACAGCTTTGTTCTGCGGCTGACTCGCTGGAAATATATCACGCGCAAGCTGTCTTTGGGCCTCTTGTTTGGCATCATTGCCGTGGTCGGGATAATGTCGCCACTTCAGGTGCATCAAGGATTGATTTTCGATGCGCGGGCCGTGGTCCTGTCCCTTGGCGGCCTGTTCGGTGGTCCGATTGTCGCTGTTGTATCCTCATTCATCGCTGCGGCTTATCGTCTTTGGCTGGGCGGGCCGGGGGCGTTTATAGGGGTTTGTGGCATTTTTTTTAGTGCCGGAGTTGGCGTTGTTTATCATCTTTGCGTTCGTCGCGGCATATTGGGAATGGGTATTCCGCAGTTCCTGATTTTTGGTGTGATTATACAAGTATTTGGCGTTGTGATGTTGATTGTTTTCAATCCAAATGCTGGTCCGTTCCATTTCGATCAAACCATTGTTGTCCTGTTGGTCATTCGTACAATCGCTACGGCGATTATGGGACGGCTGTTGATGGAAATTGAAAATTTCATCAGCTCGGGAGAGCGCCTGACGGAAAAATCCCGTCAGTTGGCGACTGTGTTGCAGAACATTCCCGACGGAATCAGCGTTTTGGATCATACCTTAAGGGTGGTCGCCTTCAATTCCAGGTTTCTGGACCTCATGGGATTTCCCCAAGCTCAGTTTAATCAGGGGGACCCCCTTGAAAAATTTATCCGGTTTAATGCCTTGCGCGGGGAATACGGGGATGTGGACGTTGAAAGTTTCGTCGCCAGCGAAATGGCGAAAGTGGAGAAATTTGAGGCATATGCGTTAACTCGAACCAGGCCCAATGGCACAGTTGTCTCAATTAACAGTAACCCACTGCCGGATGGGGGCATGGTGACGTTGTATTCAGATATTACCGAGCAGCGCAAAGAACGTCGGGAACTGGAACTGGCGAAAACCTCTGCAGAACATGCCAGCGCCTCTAAGACCCAGTTCCTGTCGCATATGAGCCACGAGCTGCGCACTCCTTTAAATTCGATAATTGGGTTTTCAGAGGTCATCACCAGCGAGTTATATGGTGAGATGAAACACCCACGTTATCTGGAATATGTTCATGACATCAAACGATCCGGGGAGCATTTGCTGCAACTGATCAATGATATTCTGGATCTATCGAAAATCGATGCCGGTCACGTGGAACTGTATGAAAAATCTGTCTGTCTTAAGACTCTGCTGGACGAATGTATCCGGATGGTTGGGGGGGAGAATGGCAGAAGTAAGGTGCGCATATCTTTGCAGACCAAAGAGTCCCCCAATCATTTATGGGCGGATGATCGGCTGATCAAACAGGTCTTCTTGAATTTGCTGTCCAATGCCGTGAAATACAATGTGAAGGGGGGGCGCGTCGTCATTGCAACCGGCTGTAACCCGCAAGGTGGGGTGTGTGTGACGGTTTCGGATACCGGCATCGGCATTGCGCAATCGGATATCAAAAAGGTCATGGAGCCCTTTGGTCAGGCCAGATCAGATGCCTATCGAACCCATGAAGGGACGGGGCTTGGCTTGTCCCTGTCCAAACAATTGACAGAGTTGCACGGCGGCACATTGACGCTGACCAGTAAAGAGGGTGTCGGCACAAAGGTGACGGTCAATTTTCCACCAGAACGCACCATGCGTGATCATATTGGTAGCGAGAAAGTTGTTTCGGAAGATACTGCCACACCGTGATCTGGGGCCTGGTTCAAACACTATTCCGACCAGCTCATGCGGGCGCATGATGCGGTTATTTGTTTCGCTCATGCGGGCGCATGATGCGGGTATATCTTTCAGCTCATGCGGGTGCATGATGCTGGAGACGAAACGGCCCCGCCTCTTTTACAAGGGGCGGGGCCGCTGACGTTACGCCTGTCGTATAATCAGCTTACGCCGAATAGTACATCGCAAATTCCATCGGGTGGGTGGTGTGTTCCACGCGATAGACATCTTCCATCTTCAGCGCAATATAGCTGTCGATTTGGTCATCGGTGAAGACATCGCCCTTCTTCAGGAAGGCCCGATCCTTGTCCAGGGATTCCAGCGCTTCACGCAGAGAGCCACAAACAGTCGGGATGTCTTGCAGTTCTTCCGGTGGCAGGTCGTACAAGTCTTTATCCATCGGCTCACCCGGATGGATCTTGTTCTGAATGCCGTCCAGACCCGCCATCAGCATGGCCGTGAAGGCCAGGTATGGGTTGGCCATGGCGTCTGGGAAGCGGGCTTCCAGGCGTTTGCCGTTTGCACCGGCTTCGTACGGAATACGAATGGATGCAGAGCGGTTCCGCGCTGAATAGGCCAGCAGCACAGGGGCTTCAAACCCTGGGATCAGGCGTTTGTAGCTGTTGGTGGACGGGTTGGTGAAGGCATTCAGGGCCTTGGCATGTTTGATAATGCCCCCGATATAGAACAGGCATTCTTCAGACAGATCGGCATAGCCGCTGCCAGCAAACATGTTCTTACCGTCTTTCCAGATTGACTGGTGGGTGTGCATGCCAGACCCGTTATCGCCAACAATTGGCTTGGGCATGAAAGTCGCCGTCTTGCCATATTGATGGGCGACCATGTGGGTCACGTATTTGTAGATCTGCATCTGGTCAGCAGTTTTCACCAGCGTGTTGTACTTCATGCCCAATTCGTGCTGGGACGGTGCCACTTCATGGTGGTGCTTTTCCATCGCCAGGCCCATGGACAGCATGGTCGTAACCATTTCCGCACGCAGATCGGTTTCGCTGTCAACGGGGGGTACCGGGAAGTAACCACCTTTGATGCCGGGGCGGTGACCCGGATTGCCGCCTTCAAAATCCGAACCGGAATTGTATGGGCCTTCGGTCGAGTCGATTTCGTAGGACATCTTCTCCATATTGATCGACCATTTCACATCGTCGAACACAAAGAATTCTGCCTCAGGGCCAAAATAGGCCGTGTCGCCAATGCCGACGCTTTCCATATACGCCAGGCCTTTTTTGGCGGTGGAGCGGGGGTCGCGGTCATAAGGTTGGCCGGTCGACGGTTCCAGAATGTCACAGAAAAGAATCAACAGGGGCTGAACAGCAAAGGGGTCCATGACGGCGGATTCAGGTTCCGGCATCAAAATCATGTCGGATTCGTTGATTGCCTTCCAACCGGCGATGGACGAACCATCGAACATGATGCCGTCTTTGAAGATGCTTTCTTTAATCGTGCTGACATGCTGGGCGGTGTGCTGCCACTTGCCGCGTGGATCCGTAAACCGGAAATCGACGTACTGAACGTCGTTTTCCTTGATCATTTCCATAACTTTTTTCACTGCATCGGACATGATCGTTTTTCCTCTCGATTTGTGTCTGATTGTTCCAAGAAAACCCAACTGCCTGATATACGGGTCGGCGGAAACCGCCCCGTATGACAGGCAGGATTGCTAGATTGCTTCCGACCCGGTTTCGCCGGTGCGGATGCGGATGACCTCTTCAATGCTGGAGACGAAAATTTTTCCATCGCCGATGCGGCCGGTCTTCGCCGCATTTTGGATCGCCTCGACAGCTCGTTCGCACAATGCATCATCGATGATGATCTCCAATTTCACTTTCGGCAGGAAGTCCACGACATATTCTGCGCCGCGATACAATTCCGTATGCCCTTTTTGGCGGCCGAACCCTTTGGCTTCCGTGACGGTAATGCCCTGAATACCAACTTCATGCAGGGCTTCCTTCACTTCGTCCAACTTGAACGGCTTAATAACCGCTTCGATTTTTTTCATCACTGTTCCCTCAAAAACTAGCGTCAATGATTAGCGACGCGTAACACGTCGCAGAGTCTCTGCGGCTCTGTCCATTCTAACCGGTTACAGCACTTGCCGTGCCAAGCCGCATGAATAAGAAATATAGTGTAATATCAATTTGTTATACGGTGCAAACAGGCATTTTTGAACATTGATTATGCATATATTTTAATCGTTTGCCTAATTTATAGGCATGATGGCTTGGTCCAAATGAAACAGAGTTGGTAATATTCTTAAATCCTGTGCCTTCGTTTCCGTTTTCCAGATCGGTTCGGGATGATAGAACAGCATAGATCTTTCGTATCGCTTAAAAGAGGAAACGCACAATAATGACGTTTGATAAATCAAAATTGCCCAGCCGCCATGTCTCCGTCGGTCCGTCCAGCGCGCCACATCGCTCTTATTACTATGCCATGGGCATGACGGAAGAAGAAATTGCGCAACCCTTTGTAGGGGTGGCAACCTGCTGGAACGAAGCCGCACCCTGTAACATTTCGCTGTCGCGTCAGGCGCAATCGGTGAAGACCGGCGTGAAGGCCGCGAATGGCACGCCGCGCGAATTCACCACAATCACCGTGACCGATGGGATCGCGATGGGGCATGCGGGCATGTTCTCCTCTCTGCCCAGCCGGGACTTGATTGCCGACTCGGTAGAATTGACGATGCGCGGGCATTGCTATGATGCGCTGGTCGGCCTGGCTGGATGCGATAAATCGCTGCCGGGCATGATGATGTCGATGATCCGCTTGAACGTGCCCTCTGTCTTTATCTATGGCGGGTCGATCCTGCCGGGCCGTTATAAAGGCCGTGACCTGACCGTCCAGGATGTGTTTGAGGCCGTAGGTCAGTTCTCATCGGGTCAGATCGATGCGGAAGAATTGCATGGGATCGAATGTGCGGCCTGTCCGTCCGCCGGGTCGTGCGGGGGACAGTTTACCGCCAATACCATGGCCTGTGTGTCGGAAGCCATTGGTCTGGCCCTGCCGGGATCAGCCGGTGCGCCAGCCCCTTATGAAAGCCGTGATGCCTGGTGTGAGGCATCGGGTAAGGCGGTGATGAACTGCCTGGAAAAGAACATCCGCCCGCGTGACATCGTTACGCGCAAATCGCTGGAAAATGCCGCGCGCGTGGTTGCGGCCTCTGGCGGGTCGACCAATGCCGGGCTGCACCTGCCAGCCATGGCCCATGAATGCGGTATCGATTTTGACTTGAATGATGTGACCGAAATCTTCAAATCCACCCCCTATATCGCTGATCTGAAACCGGGCGGGAAATATGTTGCCAAGGACCTGTTCGAAATCGGCGGTGTGGAAATCATCATGAAGGCGCTGCTGGATGGCGGCTATCTTCATGGCGACTGCATCACGGTGACCGGCAAGACGATTGCGGAAAACCTGGCAGATGTCGTGTTCCCGACGGATCAGGACATTGTGCGCACGACCGATAATCCCCTTACCAAAACAGGCGGCGTTGTCGGCCTGCGCGGGAATTTGGCACCGGAAGGCGCGATCGTGAAGGTTGCTGGGATGAAGAACCAGAAATTCTCTGGTCCTGCCCGCTGTTTCGACAGCGAGGAAGAGGCTTACGCTGCGGTGGCAGAGCGCAAATATAAAGAGGGTGAGGTTCTGGTCATCCGCTACGAAGGGCCGAAGGGTGGCCCAGGCATGCGCGAAATGCTGGCCACCACGGCAGCTTTGTATGGCCAGGGAATGGGTGACAAGGTTGCCCTGATCACCGATGGCCGGTTCTCTGGCGCGACGCGGGGCTTCTGCGTTGGGCATGTCGGGCCGGAAGCCGCTGTGGGCGGGCCGATTGGTCTGGTGCGCGATGGCGATATCATCAGCCTGGACGCCGTCGCAGGAACGATGGAAGTCGACCTGACAGAGGACCAGTTGGAAGAACGCCGCAAGGACTGGAAGCCGCGGGCCCATGATTATCAATCAGGCGCCTTGTGGAAATTCGCGCAAACTGTCGGGCCTGCTGTAAAAGGCGCTGTGACCCATCCGGGTGGCAAGGCGGAAACCCACGTTTACGCGGATATCTGATGATGGACGACACACCGCTGACCGAGCCGCCGTCGGGTCTGACCCGAACCTTTCTGGATTTGCCCTTTGCGGGGGATCTGGACGGCTTGGTCGCGGATGTGGCGCTGTTGGGGATTCCCTATGGGATGCCCTACAGCATGCAGGCACGGATTAATGATCAATGCCTGGCCCCGGATGCGCTGCGCCGCCATGGGATTTTTGATTCCAGCTATACATTGACCCATTACGATTGGGATCTGGGTGGGCCGTTGCTGGATGGCCGCCCGGTGCGGCTGGTTGATTGCGGCAATGTCACGGCGGAGATGAGTGATCCCAAAATTCATTACCAGCGGGCAGAGGCTGCCGTCCGAAAGATCCTAAAAGCGGGGGCCACACCCATCGTGATCGGCGGGGATCACGGCATTCCCATCCCGGTCATGCGGGCCTTGGATGCCACAGGTCACGACAAGATCACCCTGGTGCATATCGATGCGCATCTGGATTGGCGGGACGAGGTGAACGGCGAGCATGATGGCTATTCCAGCCCGATCCGCCGAGCCTCAGAATTACCCTGGATCGATAAGATCATTCAGATTGGCATGCGGGGTATTGGCAGCGCCAGACAGCAGGAAATCGACGATGCCCGGGCCTATGGCGCGGATCTGATCACGGCCTATGAAATGCATGCTATGGGAATTCCGGCCGTACTGGACCGCATTCCCGATGGCGGTCCCTATTATCTGACGATCGATGCCGATGGATTGGACCCGACCATCATGCCGGGTGTGCTGGCCCCGACACCGGGTGGGCTGACCTGGTTACAGACCTATGATCTGATCCATGGTCTGGTTAATAAGGGCCGGGTTCTGGGGATGGATCTGGTGGAAATGACACCCAGCTATGATGTGGGCAAGCTGACCATGGCCCATGCGGAGCGTCTGGTGTGCAACTTCATCGGGGCAACGGTGCGCGCTGGATACTACGACAAGCGTTAAGTCGTGCGCCCATAGACATCGTCCAGCCGCTCAATATCATTCTCTTCCACATAATCACCGACCTGCACTTCGATCAGATGCAGGGGTTCGTTGCTTTTGTTTTCCAGGCGATGCGTCGCGCCGATGCTGACATAGGTGCTTTGATTTCTGGTCAGGACGGTTTCTACCCCGTCTATGGTGACATGGGCTGTGCCTTTGACAACGACCCAATGTTCGGATCGTTGGCGGTGACGCTGCAGCGACAGGCGGCCGCCTGGATGCACCACGATGCGCTTTGCGCGAAAGCCGTCATCCCGGTCGATATCCTGATATGTCCCCCAGGGGCGCGACACTTTGCGATGCAAATCAGCCTCTGGCGCGTTCAGGGCGGACAGATCTGATACCAGATCTTTCACCTCTCCAGCCCGGGCCAGAGGCGCGACCAGAACGGCATCTGCGGTCGAAACCACGATCATATCCTCAACACCTATACCGGTCAGCAGGCGGCCATCGTCGGATCGGAAATAGCTGTTTCTGGTATCGCGCAATTGCACCTTGCCCTGCAGTGCATTGCCATTGGAATCCTTGTCGGCAAAGCCATGCAATGCTTCCCAGGAGCCAAGGTCGCTCCAGCCCATATCGGCGGCAACTGTGGCCGCCTGATCAGTTTTTTCCATGACAGCGACGTCAATCGCGATGGAGGGGCTGGCAGCGAAGGCCGCTGCATCCAGTCGCGTAAAACCTAGATCAAGGGAGGCATTGGCAAGCGCCGCCTGCGAATGGGTCAGCACATCGGGCGCGAAGGCTTCCAATGCCTTCAGCATAACCGAAGCGCGAAACATGAACATGCCACTGTTCCAACCATAATTGCCGGTATCCAGATAACGCTGCGCAGTGACGGCATCGGGCTTCTCCACAAAGGCGGCGACTGTTTCAACACCGGGCAGGTCCGATACAGGATCACCATGCCGGATATAGCCATATCCCGTCTCAGGACGGGTTGGCGTGATGGAAAAGGTGACGATGTAACCGGCACTGGCCCCCTGAATGGCCGTTGCAACGGCACTCTGAAAGGCGGCATCGTTGGCTATATGATGATCAGACGGGAATATCCCAAGGATAGGATCCGCCGCGCGCTGCAACGCCGCATGACATGCCAGGGCGACAGCGGGGGCCGTGTTGCGACCCACCGGCTCCAGAATCAGGGGGGAGGGCGTAACACCAATTTCTGTCAATTGCTGACGGATCAGAAAGCGGTGGTCATCATTGGCGATAACGATGGGATCGCTGCTATTGGGCAGGCGCGCCAATCGCTGGGCGGTTTGTTGCAGTAAGGATCCTCCCCCGATCAAAGGCAGCAATTGCTTTGGATAGGTGCGCCGCGACAGGGGCCACAGGCGTGTGCCGGACCCACCGGACAGGATCACTGGACAAAAGGTAAATTCATTAGGCACAAAATGATCCTTTCCACAGGCCACAGCAGGCGCAGTCTACAAAGCCGCATATCCGATTGAAAGAGATTACAGTTTTGGCGTCAGCGGGCGACGCTCCGCGCTGGGTGGGTGTCCAAACCGGCCAGAGAAACTGCGGCTGAAATGAGCAGCCGAACTGAACCCGCTGCGAAACGCGATTTCGATAATGGGCAGGTCGGTCTGGCGCAACAGATGTCGGGAACGGTCAAGTCGCAATCCCCGATAATAGGCAGCAGGCGTCGTCTTCAGCCATTTGCGGAACTGACGCTCTAATTCCCGGGGAGAAATGCCCGCTGCATTGGCAAAATCCGCCATGGGACGGGGGTCTTCCAATGCAGCCTCCATCTTTTCAATGGCGCGGATCAGGCGGGGGTTAAAGCCGCGCAATCGCTCTCGCAATGCCAGCCTTTGCGAATCGCCGGGCTCCCGGATACGGGAATAGACAAATTCGTCAGCGGCCTTCGTGGCCAGGTCCTCCCCATGCCGGTGACGGAGCAGGCTTAACATCATATCCAGCCCGGATGTGCCCCCTGCCGCCGTAAAGCGATCCCGGTCAACGACGAACAGATCCTGGGTGAAGGCGACACGCGGGAAATGCTCAATATGGCTTTCCAGCATCTCCCAATGGGCCGTGGCGCGATAGCCGTCCAGCAACCCGGCGCTGGCTAGAATAAAGGTACCATTATCCAGCGCACCCAGGGCCGTGCCAAAACTGGACCAACGACGCAACAAGGCCAGGATGTCCGGTGTCGCCAGCTTTTCATGATCATAGCTGGCGACAACGATCAATGTCGGCAGCCGCTGGGCGGAGGCGAGGGAATGATCCACCCCCACATTGACCCCATTCGCGGCCTGAACCGGGGCCCCATCACGGGAAATCAACACCCATTCATACAGGGGCTTATCTGACAGCCAATTTGCCATACGCAGTGGGTCCAGCATCGCCGAAAACGCCAGCATGGAAAACTTGGGCAGTAGCAGGAAGCCAATACGCTCTGTCTTGTTACTTGGGGGCAAATGGAACATCCCCCCAAAATAAAGTCGGGAATCATCATGCTCAAGTCGGAAATTGATATGCAGACCTTTTGCCGCAGCGTAGGCTGCGATCCAATTGCCAAAGGCTGATCTGAAACAAAGGGAGGCGAAAGCCCAATGTCCGTTATGAATACTGAAGTTGTGATCACCTGTGCCGTCACCGGGTCTGGCGCGACCCAGGACAAGCACCCTGATTTGCCCAAGACACCTAAGCAGATTGCCGAAAGCTCTATCGAAGCGGCAAAGGCCGGGGCGGCCATCGTCCATATCCATGTGCGCGAAGATGATGGGACTCCCTGTCGGTCCGTCGCGAAATTCAAGGAAGTCTGCGACCGCGTGCGCGACAGTGGCGTTGATGTGGTCTTGAACCTGACTGCCGGAATGGGCGGGGACCTGACACTGGGCCCGCCGGAAGATCCGATGAAGATTGATGATGCAGCCACCGATATGGCGCCCTGGTCAGAGCGTTTGGACCATGTGCGGGAATGTTTGCCGGAAATCTGCACATTGGACTGCGGTACAATGAATTTTGGCAATGGTAACTATATCATGACCAATACACCCCCGATGTTGCGCGCCCTGGCGCAAGGCATGAAGGACATCGGTGTGAAGCCGGAAGTCGAGGTCTTCGACACGGGCCATCTGTGGCTGGCAAAGCAGTTGCACCAGGAAGGCCTGTTGGATGATCCGCCGCTGTTTCAGCTGTGCTTGGGTATTCCCTATGGCGCGGAAGCCAATACAACAGCAATGAAGGCGATGGCGGATATGATGCCCCCCGGTGCCAACTGGTCGGGTTTTGGGATCAGCCGCATGCAGATGCCAATGGTGGCCCAGGCCGTCCTGTTGGGTGGTAACGTTCGGGTCGGGTTGGAAGACAATCTGTATCTGGAACGCGGTGTCATGGCGACCAACGCACAACTTGTGGAAAAGGCTGCCAAAATCATCGAGCTGATGGGCGCAAAAGTCTGCACCGCGCAGGAAGCCCGCGAAAAATTCTCCCTTAAGAAATTGGTCTGAGGAGCATATCCATCATGCGTGAGATTAAAACGATTGGCCTGGTTGGCGGCGGTGTCATCGGGGGCGGTTGGGCTGCGCGGTGCTTAGCCAATGGCTATGACGTGATTGCCTATGACCCGGCGCCCAATGCTGAAGCGATTATTCGGGGCAAGGTTGCCAATGCCTGGCCTGCCCTGACCAAGGTTGGCCTGCACAAAACAGCGTCCCAGGATCGGTTGCGGATGGCATCCAGCATTGAAGATGTGGCGAAAGCTGCTGATCTGATTCAGGAATCCGTGCCGGAACGACTGGATTTGAAGGTCAAGATTCACAGCCAGATCGATGCGGCGGCTGAGTCTGATGTACTGATCTGCTCCTCAACCTCCGGCCTGCTGCCCAGCGATTTTCAGGCGGAATGCAAGCACCCGGAACGGGTTCTGGTCGGTCATCCGTTCAATCCGGTCTATCTGTTGCCGCTGGTCGAAATTGTCGGCGGCAAGAAGACCAGCATGGAAAACAGAACCCGGGCAGGGGCGTTCTATGAATCCATCGGCATGCATCCGATCCAATGCCGCACAGAAGTTGAAGGGTTCCTGTCGGACCGTCTGCAGGAAGCCCTGTGGCGTGAAAACCTGCATATGCTGGCTGAAGGCCATGCGACGACCCAGGAAATGGATGATGCAATTATCTATGGACCCGGCCTGCGCTGGGCTTTCATGGGCGTCAACCGCACCTTTGCCCTGGCAGGCGGGGACGAGGGCATGCGCCATTTCATGCACCAATTCGGCCCGGCCCTGAAGCTCCCCTGGACCAAATTGGTCGCCCCGGAACTGACAGATGAACTGATCGATACAGTTGTCGAGGGGACCGATGAGCAATTGGCAAACACGACCATCCCGGAGATGGAAAAGCTGCGCGATAATTGCCTGATTTCGATCATGGAGGCCTTGTCTGAATACCGCGAAGGGGCAGGCGAAGTTCTGCTGCGCATCCGTAAGGCGAATGCACAGTGACAGTCCTGTCATCCTGGACCACTTGTGCAAACCGTCTCATTCTCATCCTGAGGAGGTGCGGTAGCGCCGTCTCGAAGGAGGGGCTGTAAGTAGGGTGCTTTCAGAGGGCCCACCCTTCGAGACGCTGCGCTCCTCAGGGTGAGGAGGCATTTTGTTAATGCACCGTCTTCCCGGACGTGATCCGGGGTCCAGGGCGGTAGGGAATGATTGGGCTTTAAGTCCCATCTGCGCGGGACAGATTGAAATGCATATATGGGAGGAAGTAAGCCATGGATTTTGGCGTCAGTGAAGAGCAGACCCTGATCATCGAAACCGCGCGTCGGTTTGTCGAAGAAGAACTCTATCCCTATGAGGAAGAGGTTGAACGGACCGATAAGGTACGCCCGGAATTGGGGGAACAGATCAAACAACGTTCCATCGAACTGGGTCTCTATGCCGCCAATATGCCGGAAGATGTCGGCGGTGGTGGGCTGGATACACTGACCATGTGCATGTTGGACCGCACTTTAGGGCGTGCCAGTATGGCGCTGAATTATATAGTTTATCGCCCCTCGAATGTGTTGCAGGCCTGTGTTGGGGAACAGCGGGAAAAATACCTGTATCCCGCCTGCCGGGGAGAGAAGGTGGATTGTTTCGCAATGACGGAACCCGGCGCCGGGTCCGATGTGCGCGGTATGAAATGCACGGCCAAACGGGATGGTACGGATTTCGTCATCAATGGCGTTAAGCATTTCATCAGCCATGCCGATTGGGCCGATTTCGTGATCCTGATGGCGGCAACCGGCGAAGAAGACAGCGCCCGTGGCAAGCGCAAGAAGATCACGACCTTCCTGGTCGACAAGGGCACGCCTGGATTTGTGATGCGTCCTGGCTATAACAACGTTTCCCACCGGGGCTATCACAATTTTATCCTGGAATTCGATGATTGCCGCATCCCGGAGAGCCAGGTCCTGGGGGAGGTTGATAAAGGCTTTGATGTCGCCAATGACTGGCTGGGCGCGACACGGTTGCAGGTGGCCTCCCTGTGTCTGGGGCGCTGTGACCGGGCGATGGAACATGCGCTGGACTGGGCGGCAAACCGCGAACAATTCGGCCAGAAGATTTCCAAATTTCAGGGTGTCTCCTTCAAATTGGCAGATATGAAGACCAAGCTGAAGGCAGCAGAATTGCTGACTTATGAGGCGGCCTGGAAATACGACAATGACTGCATGGAAGACATGGACGCTGCGATTGCAAAGCTGTCGGCGACCGAAGCCCTGGCCTTTATCGCGGATGAAGCCATCCAGATCCATGGCGGCATGGGTGTGATGTCAGAACTGCCCCTGGAGCGGATCTGGCGCGATGCCCGTATTGAGCGGATCTGGGAAGGCACCAGCGAGATTCAGCGGCATATCATCTCCCGCGCGTTGTTGCGCCCGCTCGGCGGTTAGAGGATTTTAGACCATGGCCCAAGGGTTGGACCGATTGTTACGCCCCCGCAGCATTGCGGTGATCGGGGGGCGCGAAGCAGAAAAATGTGTCGTGGAATGCCTGCGCATCGGCTTTCCCGGTAAAATCTATCCGATCAGTAAATCCCGACCCAGAATGGCGGGCATTCCAAGTCTTGCCAGTCTGGATGACTTGCCGGAAGCACCGGATGCGACCTTCATCGCGATCCCGGCAGAACCAACGATTGAGGCCGTGCGACAGCTCTCCGCCATGGGGGCGGGCGGTGTTGTGCTCTATGCCAGCGGCTTTGCGGAAACTGGCGCTGTTGGTCTGGACCGGCAAAAGCGCTTGCTGGAAGCAGCGGGTACGATGGGCATGCTGGGGCCAAACTGTTATGGCACGGTGAATTATCTGGAAGGGGTCGCCCTGTGGCCCGACGATCATGGCGGCCATCGACTGGATCGCGGCGTTGCCCTGGTCAGCCAAAGCGGCAATGTCGCGATCAGCCTGTCGATGCAGGAGCGTGGCGTGCCCGTCGCGCAATTGGCCGCCTTGGGCAATCAGGCGAAGGATGGCGTTCCCCAGATTATGCAATCGCTGTTGCGAGACGACCGGATTACCGCAATTGGCCTGTTCGTGGAAAGCGTTGGGGACATCCCCGGTTTTTGTGAGGCGGCGCAGGAGGCTGCCCGCAAGGGCATTCCCGTTGTCGTCCTGAAAACCGGAAATTCAGAGGCGGCGGCCCGGGTCGCGCTGTCTCATACCAGTTCCATGACCGGATCATCAGCTGCGTTTAATGCGTTGTGCGATCGGCTGGCCGTTGTACGGGCGGAGTCGCTGTCGCAGCTTTTAGAATATCTGAAGCTGTTTCATCTGTTTCCCGGTCTACCCGGCAATCGCCTGATGACCATGAGCTGTTCTGGCGGGGAGGCCGGTATCATGGCCGATATCGCCTATCAGATCGGTCTGCCCATGCCAGCCTTTTCCAGTGCGGCGCAGAATGCACTGAATGCCGTTCTGGGGGATAAGGTGGTGATCGATAATCCACTGGATTATCACACCTATATCTGGGGCAATCAGGCCTCTATGACCGCGTGTTTCTCTGCTGCGTTGGCTGACGATTTCGATGTCGGATTGCTGGCGCTGGATACCCCACTCCGGGAGGGGTTGGACCTATTCGGTTGGAAAGAGGCCGAGGCGGCGATCATTGCCGCCGCCTCGGCGACGGGGCGACCGACCATCGTCGCCTCCAGCCTGTCCGAGAACATGCCACGCCGCCTTCAGGCCTCTTTCCTGGCCGCAGGCATTGTACCTCTGCAAGGGTTTGATGATGCCCTGAAGGCCGTTAAGGTGGCGGCCTGGTACACTGGTGCGCGCCGTCGATGCCTGAACCAAGCCCCATTACTGCCCAATACAGACCTGAACGGCGGCAAGGATCGCATGCTGGATGAATGGCGCGCCAAGAAGGTTCTGTCCGCCCAGGGACTGCCGGTGCCACAAGGCGTCCTGGTTGCGTCGGAGACGGAGGCCGTCGCGGCAGCAGATGCGCTGGGCTATCCTGTCGTGGTCAAGGCCTGTTCCGCGACGCTGGCCCATAAGACAGAGGCAGGCGGCGTCGCCCTGAATTTGATCGACGGTCAGGCCGTGTCTGACGCTGTGACCCGGATGGACGCACTGGCCCCGCATTTCATCGTAGAAAAGATGGCCCAGAATGGGGTCTGCGAAATCATCTTAGGGATGACCCGCGATCCCCAGATCGGCCCCATGCTGATGATTGGTGCGGGCGGTGTTCTGGCGGAATTGATCGGGGATGCCACAGTCTTGCTGTTGCCCGCAACGCAAGAAGAGGTGGAACGGGCGCTGGATCGCCTTCTGGTCGCAAAGCTGTTGGCTGGATTCCGGGGCAAGCCTGCTGGTGACCGACAGGCATTGATCGCTGCGATCATGGCGGTTGCCCGGTTCATTGAGGAAAACAAAGATCGACTGGTGGAAATGGATATCAATCCGCTGATCGTCCTGCCCCAGGGGCAGGGTGTGTTGGCGGTGGATGCCGTGATACGTTGGGTCGATGCACCTTAAAGGGAGGAGCTAATAATGTCAGAACCAATCAAGACTCATCGCAATGGCCGCGTGCTGGAGGTCACAATGGACCGCCCCAAGGCTAATGCAATCGATGCAGCGACCAGTCGGATCATGGGCGATGTCTTCGCAGCCTATCGCGATGACCCGGAATTGCGTTGCGCCATTCTGACCGGCGCGGGAGAGAAATTCTTTTGCCCTGGCTGGGATTTGAAGGCCGCAGCAGAGGGGGAGGCTCCCTCATCTGATTATGGCGTTGGCGGTTTTGGGGGATTGCAGGAACTGCCCGACATGAACAAACCGGTGATCGCGGCAGTAAACGGCATCGCTTTCGGGGGTGGTTTTGAGATCATGCTGTCCTGCGACATCATTATCGCAGCAGAACATGCGACCTTCGCGCTGCCGGAAATCCGGTCGGGCGTGATTGCGGATGCCGCGACGATCAAACTGCCGCGCCGCATCCCCTATCATGTGGCGATGGAGATGTTGTTTACCGGGCGCGTACTGGATGCAGAGGAAGCGGCACGCTGGGGCTTTGTGAATGAAGTCGTGCCGGCCGATAAGTTGATGGAGCGAGCACGGGAAAAGGCAGAATTGCTGGCCGAAGGCCCGCCACTGGTGTTCGCCGCGATCAAAGAAACCCTGCGCGCCACGGAAGTCATGGGATTTCAGGAAGCCCTGGACCAACTGAATAAAGAAAAGCTGCCCACCATCCAGAAGCTGTATCATTCCGAAGACCAATTAGAAGGCGCCCGCGCCTTCGCAGAAAAACGCAAACCGGTCTGGAAAGGCAAATAGCCGTCTGGTGGGGATGAACGGTACAGACCATCGTCCTCCCGGACGGGAAGAGTAAACGCAGAGAGCGCAGAGAAGGCGCGAAGGACGCAGAGGGGATGGTGTGTTATGGGGAGCCATGTCTGACCTTCCGCCCCATTCTCATCCTGAGGAGGCGCGATAGAGCTGTCTCGAAGGAGGGGCTGTAAGTCCGGTGCTTACAGAGGGCTCCCCCTTCGAGACGCTACGCTCCTCAGGGTGAGGGTGCATTTATCTGACACATCGTCACCCCGGATCTGATCCGGGGTCCAGGGCGGCAGGCGCGATTGGTGCTTGTGGCTCAGGGTACCCGCCTGCGCGGGTGTGACGAGATGGTAAAGATTAACCGCAAAGAGCGCAGAGAAGGCGCGAAGGACGCTGAGGGGATGGTGCGCTATGGCGTTGCACGTCTGACCTTCCGCTTCATTCTCATCCTGAGGAGGCGCGATAGCGCCGTCTCGAAGGAGGGGCTGTAAGTCCGGTGCTTACAGAGGGCTCCCCCTTCGAGACGCTGCGCTCCTCAGGGTGAGGGTGCATTTGTCTCGAAATACCGTCATCCCGGACGTGATCCGGGAGCCAGGGCGGCAGGCGCGGTTTGTGCGTGTGGCCCTGGATACCCGCCTGCGCGAATATGACGGGGATGTAGGGTCCCATTCTCATCCTGAGGAGGCGCGGTAGCGCCGTCTCGAAGGATGCGCTGTAAGCGCAGTGCTTACAGAGGGCTCCCCCTTCGAGACGCTACGCTCCTCAGGGTGAGGGGTCGTTTGTCTCGAAATACCGTCATCCCGGACGTGATCCGGGAGCCAGGGCGGCAGGCGCGGTTTGTGCGTGTGGCCCTGGATACCCGCCTGCGCGAATATGACGGGGCGTGGGGTTTCATTCTCATCCTGAGGAGGCGCGGTAGCGCTGTCTCGAAGGAGGGGCTGTAAGTCCGGTGCTTCCAGCGGGCTCCCCCTTCGAGACGCTGCGCTCCTCAGGGTGAGTGTACATTTGTTGACACATCGTCACCCCGGACCTGATCCGGGGTCCAGGGCGGCAGGCGCGATTTATGCGTGTGGCCCTGGATACCCGCCTGCGCGGGTATGACGGGGGGGGGAGCCATTCTCATCCTGAGGAGGCGCATTCGCGCCGTCTCGAAGGAGGGGCTGTAAGTCCGGTGCTTGCAGAGGGCTCACCCTTCGAGACGCTGCGCTCCTCAGGGTGAGGGCGCGTTTGTTGACACATCGTCACCCCGGACCTGATCCGGGGTCCAGGGCGGCAGGCGCGATTGGTGCTTGTGGCCCTGGATACCCGCCTGCGCGAATATGACGGGGCGTGGGGTCCCATTCTCATCCTGAGGAGGCGCGGTAGCGCCGTCTCGAAGGATGCGCTGTAAGCGCAGTGCTTACAGAGGGCTCCCCCTTCGAGACGCTACGCTCCTCAGGGTGAGGGTGCATTTATCTGACACATCGTCACCCCGGATCTGATCCGGGGTCCAGGGCGGCAGGCGCGATTGGTGCTTGTGGCCCTGGATACCCGCCTGCGCGAATATGACGGGGCGTGGGGTCCCATTCTCATCCTGAGGAGGCGCGGTAGCGCCGTCTCGAAGGAGGGGCTGTAAGTCCGGTGCTTGCAGAGGGCTCCCCCTTCGAGACGCTACGCTCCTCAGGGTGAGGGGTCGTTTGTCTCGAAATACCGTCATCCCGGACCTGATCCGGGGTCCAGGGCGGCAGGCTCGATTTGTGCGTGTGGCCCTGGATACCCGCCTGCGCGAATATGACGGGGCGTGGGGTTTCATTCTCATCCTGAGGAGGCGCGGTAGCGCTGTCTCGAAGGAGGGGCTGTAAGTCCGGTGCTTCCAGTGGGCTCACCCTTCGAGACGCTGCGCTCCTCAGGGTGAGGGCGCGTTTGTTGACACATCGTCACCCCGGACCTGATCCGGGGTCCAGGGCGGCAGGCGCGATTGGTGCTTGTGGCCCTGGATACCCGCCTGCGCGAATATGACGGGGCGTGGGGTCCCATTCTCATCCTGAGGAGGCGCGATAGCGCCGTCTCGAAGGAGGGGCTGTAAGGCGGGTGCTTCCAGCGGGCTCCCCCTTCGAGACGCTACGCTCCTCAGGGTGAGGGGTCGTTTGTCTCGAAATACCGTCATCCCGGACGTGATCCGGGAGCCAGGGCGGCGGGTGCGAATGGTGCGTGGGGGCAATCTGGTCTGGGATTTCATAGGTTTTGTGCAGGTCCTTATGGTTGAGCAAACTCGTGAATGATGCGATGACTGTACTCTCGTGAAATTCTTTGGATTTCGGTATGTCGACACCATCCCCAAAGCTGGCTGCGGGTTTCTCCAACGCTGGGCATTTTCTGTTCCACTATTTTGCCGCGATGTATTTTACCATCGTTCTGGCGATAGAGCGGGATTGGCAGACGCCTTATGAGGCGCTGATGCAGCTTTGGTTTCCGGCCGCCATGCTGATCGGGTTCTGCGCCCTGCCGGCGGGGCGGCTGGCGGATCGCTGGTCCAGTCCGGGCATGCTGGTTGTTATGTTTCTGGGCATGGGCCTGTCCACGATCTTGTGTGGTTTTGTCGAGACACAGACCGCCCTGATGATCTTTCTGGGCGGCCTGGGCCTGTTTGGTGCGATCTATCACCCGGTCGGCATTCCCTGGGTGATCAAGACCAGCGAGGGCAAGACCGGCATGCGGTTGGCCTTCAATGGTATATTTGGCGGCATGGGCGCCGCCGGGGCCGCGATGCTGACCGGCTGGATCATTGAAATCTTTGGCTGGCGTGGTGCCTTTGTCATTCCAGGGGTGATCTGCCTGTCGATAGGCATTGCGATGTTTTATGCCCTGCGCACCGGTTGGATTGCAGAAGGGGCGAAAGTTGCCGCGAACCGCATCAGCAAAGCCAGCGCAGCGGGAAATTTGAAAGCCGTCGCCCTGATGATGATCCCAATGTGCATGTTGGGGCTGATATATAATACCGTGCAGAACATCATGCCCAAGCTGTTTGAAGAACGCATGGTTGATCTGCTGTCTGGTCAGATCGGTCTGGTCGGGACGGCAGTTGGGGTCGTCTATGGCATTGGGGCGACGATGCAGCTGGTTGGCGGGGTTCTGGCGGATCGCTATAACCTGAAACGGGTCTATGTGCTTCTGTGGCTGTTTCAGGCACCCCTGTTGTTTGTTCTGGCGGAATATTCCGGCATCCCGCTTGGGCTGGCGGCAGTCCTGTTGGCCATGGCGGGCACGGCGATTTTGCCGGCGGAGAATATGATGCTGTCGCGCTTTGCACCGGCCAACCATCAAGGCCTGGTATTTGGGGCGAAATTCGTTGTTTCCTTCGGGGCCGGACCGGTGGGCCTGTATCTGATCACACAAGTGCGCCATTCGACGGGTGAGTTCACCGATCTGCTGCTAGCCTATAGCGTTCTGGCCGTTCTGGTCACGATGGTGGCACTGCTGCTGCCGCGTCTGCCGGATGAAGAAACCCCGGTGGCGCCTAAAATGACGCCTGCTGCTGCGGAATAACGATCACAGCTTGGTATCAATTGTTGTTAATGTGCCGTCTGTCGATGCGCTGCGATAGAAGCAACTGCGATAGCCAACGTGACAGCATCCGCCATCGCCCTGGGGCATGACGCGCAATAGGATGGCGTCCTGATCGCAATCGACCCGCAATTCGACGAGTTTTTGCACCTGTCCGGATGTTGCGCCCTTGTGCCAGAGCTCCTGACGGCTGCGGGACCAGTAATGCGCCTCTCCCGTCGCCAGGGTACGTTGCAGCGCCTCGGCATTCATATAGGCGACCATCAGCGCCTCGCCGGTATCGGCATGGACGGTCATCACCACAATCAAGCCATTGGCATCAAATTTCGGGGCCAGACGGCTGCCGGTTTCTAGCTCTGTCTTGCTCAGGCTCGCCGGGTCGGGGAAGGGCATGATAGGTCTCCAACGGAATAGGATTGGGATTCTTTACACGAAAGTGCCGGGCAGGGAAAAGCTCTCGCCACCCAGACCCGTCTTAAAATGCGCAACGCCAGGGGCCTTGTTCCAATCAAGACCCCCAAGATCAAGATGGCGGATGCCCAGATCGGTCAAGGCGGGCAGGGCGCGCCACAGCAGCAGATTATGGGCATGGCAGGCACGCCCCTCTGGTGATGTCCAGCCCACCTGATAGGTGGCCGCCACGCCATGCAGGACGAAAAATACCCCGGCTAATAAGTGATTGTCTGGGGCATAGGCCTGCAGACACAGGCCATCCTGCGCGGGAAGGCTGGACAGCATGGCACCACTGGGCCCGGAATAGCCCGTCTTGGCCCGATGCGCATCGTAGAGGGCGAGAAGGGGCCTGGGGTCCTCTTCTATCGCACAGCGTATGTCGTGATCTTCTGCGCGGCGTAATTGGTTGCGGAAATTCTGGCGAAACCGTGCGCGCAGACTGTCCAAAGGCTGCTTCAAATCCAACCAGGCCGTATCATACTCTGGCAAGACTTGATGAAAGCCAGAGTCATTGAGTAGGACCTGTGTTGCGGGTCCATCTGGTAGCTCCGGCAAAATCGATAGGCGTTTAAGACGGCTTAAAGAATAGTGGGATTGCACGGCGCGCAGGGCGTCGATTCGATCTTCCGGCATGACAGGGTGAAAAAATAACGGACCCCGCAATATCTGTCCCAAAGTGAACAGGCCCAGCCGTTTTTGGTCGAAGACTTGCAGAAGACCGACCGGGCGGCCATTTTTTAAGATATAGGCGCGGTGCAATCCCGCCGTATCGCCAACCGCCATGCTGGCAGAGCCCCAGGACCAGCTTTGAAAGGCAGTGCTGCGGCCACAGGCTGTGATCCTGTGACGCCATGTCTCTTCATCGGGGCTTTCCCAATCCAGTTGGATCGTGCTCATCTAGCCATCTACGGAAGGGAGTGTGGTATGGGAGAACAGAAGCGCAGGAAACTGGCGGGATATGCTGCTCCTGGCGCAACGCAATCACGCCGGGGAAAAGGGCGCATGCGCATCACCTGGCGGGCCGTGGTCTTGTTTCTGGGGGCGATGCTGATCCTGGACATCCTGCTCTATGCCATTTTCCGGTTCGGATTTGGCGCCTGTTATGGCGTATTGTGCCTGTTGGAATAAGCCATAAAGCAGAGAGCGCGTCTATCCCAGTGCGGCCTCAATCGCAGCAACAGCGGTCGCCGCCGCGGCCCCATCTGGCCCACCGGCTTGTGCCATATCCGGGCGTCCACCGCCGCCTTTGCCGCCCATCGCCTCGGCCCCGGCACGTACCAGCGAAACGGCATCAAAGCGCTGCGTCAGGTCATCGGTGACACCGACCACCAGGGAAGCTTTGCCATCATTCACCGCGATCACCGCCACAATTCCAGATCCCAATTGCGTTTTCAGCTGATCGGCGAGGGGTTTCAATTCCTTGGGGGATACCCCGTCCAGAACCCGGCTGGCAAATTTGATGCCTGCGATTTCCTTGGCTTCCTGCGGGGCCCCGCTGCCGCCACCGCCAGCGGCCAGCTTGCGGGTTAGGTCGGACACTTCCCGCTCCAGCCGTTTGCGCTCTTCCATCAGGCTGACAACGCGGTCGGTGACATCGGCGGGGCTGACCTTCATCTGCGCCGCGATGGATTTAACCCGGCTTTCCTGGGTTGCCAGATAATCAAGCGCCGCTTGCCCGGTCAGGCATTCAATGCGTCGCACGCCTGAGGCAACAGCACTTTCGCTGATGATCTTGAACAAGGCGATATCGCCAGTGCGTCGCACATGGGTGCCGCCGCACAGTTCCGTTGAATAGACATGGCCGGACGCATCGCCCTTGGGCGCACCCATCGAAACAACGCGGACTTCTTCACCATATTTTTCCCCAAACAAGGCAAGGGCACCGGCCTTGATGGCCTCGTCAGGTGTCATCAGGCGGGTGGTGACGGGGGCATTCATGCGGATTTGCGCATTGACCAAACGCTCTACCTGATCAATTTCCTCCAGGCTCAAGCCCTTTGGATGAGCAAAATCGAAGCGCATGGCGTCGGCATTCACCTGGGACCCTTTTTGAGTTACATGATCGCCCAGAACCTGGCGCAATGCTTCATGGGCCAAATGGGTCACGGAATGGTTGGCACGCAGCTTGGACCGGCGTTCCCCATCGACCAGCAGTTCCAGGGCATCGCCCCGGTGCAGGCTGCCTTCGGTCAGGGTGCCGATATGCAGCACCATATCGCCCAGCTTCTTCTGGGTATCCGTCACGGTGAAGACGGCACCATCAGCGGTTTTCAGTATTCCCTGATCGCCCATCTGGCCGCCGCTTTCGCCATAGAAGGGGGTCTGGTTGGCAATCAGGATCGCCTGATCTCCCTTTTCCAGGGTATCGACGGGCTTGCCATCCTTGACCAGGGCGGTGACCACACCCTCGGCCTTTTCTGTTTCATAGCCGAAGAATTCCGTGGCCCCCAATTGGTCGCGCAGGTCGAACCAGACGCTTTCTGTTGCGGCATCGCCGGACCCGGACCAGGCCTTGCGGGCCTTGGCCTTCTGTTCTTCCATCGCGGCGGTGTATTCAGCCTCGTCCACGCTGCGGCCCTGACCGCGCAGAATGTCCTTGGTCAGGTCCAGCGGGAATCCATAGGTGTCATACAGGGTGAAGGCCACACGACCGGACAATTCACCCTGTTCCGGTACATCTGCCAATTCTTCATCAAGAAGTTTAAGGCCACGATCTAACGTGTTCTTAAAACGCGACTCTTCAAGTTTTAGCGTTTCTGTGATCAAGGCCTCTGCGCGGCGTAATTCTTCAAAATGACCGCCCATCTGTTTCACCAGAACCGGGACCAAACGATGCATCAGCGGTTCTTGTGCACCCAGCATATGGGCGTGACGCATACCGCGGCGCATGATCCGGCGCAACACATAACCGCGCCCTTCATTGGAGGGCAGCACGCCATCGGCGATCAGGAAAGAGGCGGCGCGCAAATGGTCTGCGATCACCTTGTGGCTGGCGCTTTGCGGGCCATCTGGATCAACGCCTGTCGCTTCTGCCACGGCCAGAATGATGGCGCGCATCGTATCGATGTCGTAATTGTTGTGCTTGCCTTGCAGCACCGCAGCAATCCGCTCCAGCCCCATGCCGGTATCGATGGAGGGTTTGGGAAGCGCAATGCGATTGCCGGGCTCAATCTGCTCATATTGCATGAAGACCAGATTCCAGATTTCAATGAACCGGTCGCCGTCTTCGTCCGGGCTGCCGGGAGGGCCGCCTGGAATCTTGTCGCCATGGTCATAGAAGATCTCGGAACAGGGGCCACAAGGGCCGGTATCGCCCATCTGCCAGAAATTGTCTGAGGTCGGGATGCGGATGATTTTGCTTTCCGGCAGGCCAGCAATTTTCTTCCACAGATCAAAGGCCTGATCGTCGTCTGAATAGACCGTCACCAGCAGCTTGTCTTTCGGCAGGCCGTATTCCTTGGTCACCAGATTCCAGGCCAGTTCGATCGCTGTATCCTTGAAATAATCCCCGAAGGAGAAATTGCCCAGCATCTCAAAGAAGGTGTGGTGGCGGGCCGTATAGCCGACATTTTCCAGGTCGTTATGCTTGCCGCCGGCACGCACGCATTTTTGCGAGGTGGTCGCGCGGACATAGTCACGATGTTCCTGACCGGTGAAGACATTCTTGAACTGCACCATACCGGCATTGGTGAACATCAATGTCGGATCATTCAGCGGCACCAGGGGTGAGCTGTCTACGATGCGGTGTCCATTCTGGCCGAAATAGTCCAGAAACTTGGCGCGAATGTCGTTGGCACTTGCCATGGTCATTATCCTTAGAAACACAAACCGATCCAGCCATCAGCCGGGCCAGAGTAAGTAGCCTTCTAACCCTTACTTGTCCAGAGGATGGCGGCACGGATGCTGTATTCCCGTGTCCAGGGCAGGGCGCATGCGGTCCTACAGTATCGATCCGTCAATGCGCATACGCGCCGCGACCAGGGGACACCCTCCGTGCGGCGTGATGAAAGGGGCTAACCCTGATCACCACAGAAGGGCGATAACAGGGTGATCCAAACCATAGTGAATGCCGACAACCACGCCATAGATCACACTGGCAACGGCTAAGATCTTCAGGTCATTGATCCACCTTCCGGGTTCTGGGCGCTTCCAGGCCCCCTCTGTGATGTTGATCAATGCCATTTCACCCAATGCCCAAAGGCCTAGACCGCCAAATAGAAGGACAGAGGGAAGATCCCCGTTCACCAGCAGATGTGCAATCGACCACAGAATGACAGCGACCAACATCGGGTGCCGTATCTTGCTGCGCACCATGCCGCGCACGCGGCCAATTTCCATCAGAAACAGCGCAATCAACATCATTGCATTGTTCAAATGCCAAACCCAGACCGGCAGGGCATACAGATAAATCAGTTCCGATTGCAGATAGCCAATCGTCATCAAGATAATGCTGATCAGAATGACCAGGGCGATGGCGATCTTTACCCGCTTTACTCCCCAGCGTTCGATCAAGGCGGCGCGGTGGGCGGGGAGGACCCGCTGATACAGATGCGCAAAGATCCACAGCCCTATACCGGATATCAGCCAAATCATGTCCCACATCCCTTCGCGTTTGTGTTTACTGCGGCGGGGTATAGACCATGCAAAATAAATAGGGAATTGCCGTATTGTGTCTATATGCTATGCATAAATGCATGAAATGGACATCGATCACATTCGACTGGAATCTGGCCAGGGCCTTTCTGGTCACGGCTCAGGAAGGGTCATTCTCTGCAGCCAGTCGCGCACTTGGATTGACCCAGCCTACATTGGGCCGACAGGTCGCGGCGCTGGAGCAGCATTTTGACGTGGCCCTGTTTGAGCGGACAGGACGCCGCTTGACCTTAACGGCATCGGGTCGGGAACTGCTGGATCATGTGCAGGCAATGGGGGAGGCGGCGACACAAATTTCCCTGACCGCCTCAGGCCATGCCCAAAGCGTTGAGGGGCATGTCTGTATCACGGCCACCGATGGTCTGGCGGCCAACCTGCTGCCGCCGGCCTTGAAAAAGCTGCGCCAGACAGCCCCCGGAATCACGGTGGAGATCATCGCGTCAACCGATGTGCAGGATTTGAAGCATCGGGAGGCGGATATCGCCATACGGCATATTCGCCCCACCCAGGGCGACCTGATTGCGAAGTTCATCCGCAATGTTTCTATGCGCCTGTATGCGACGACGGCCTATCTGGATCAGATCGGTCGGCCCGGCCCACAGGATGATCTGACACAGATGTCCTTCATCGGATATGAACGCAGCAATACCCTGATCGACCGATTGGTGGATATGGGCCTGAATATGCCATCCCTGGCCGATCAGGGTGCGTTGCGCATCACCTGCCAGACCGAAGCGGTAGCGTGGGCAATGGTGCAGAATGGTCTGGGATTAGGGGTGATGCCCGAAGAAGTCGCAGACCGGGTTCAGGGGATCGAGCGGGCCTTTCCCAGGCTGGCCCCAATGGCGGTTCCGATCTGGTTGGTCGCCCATCGGGAACTGCGCACCAATCGCCGTATCCGCATCGTGTTTGATGTTTTAAGTCAAACTTTGGCCTGACCGGAGCGCGCTATTCGCGTCCAAGAATAAGATACACCCCCAATAGGATAGCAGATAAGTGCCTGATTCTGGCTGTGCGATCATCGTGCTAAAGGGGCCGCTGCAATCAAAGGATAGTACTGTGACGTCATACTCATCGTCTGATGTTTTTTGCAAACCGACATTTGACCAGGAACCTCCAGCCGTACCAAAGGTTTCGCGATCATTCTTTAGGGTTTGGCGTTCCATGGCATTGATATGGCATAGCTCTGCTGTTGGCAGAACGACATGATCGCCATGGATGGTCAGAAAGTGCCCCAGAAACGCCTGCGCTTCCGCGTCTTCGCCAGAGGAATAGATACCAGCGGCTGTTATCTCCTTCAACTCATAGACGCCTGAAAGAATGCTTGTATCGACATTCAGAACATCATGGGCATCGATTGGGCTTATGGGCATTAGGATTATTGCTAAGAGATAAAGGGAACGAAGTTTCGGAAACACTTGAGACATGTACATATGCGAACGCTCCAATTATTATTTTCACCAGTAAGGGATATGTCGTTCGCTGATAGGTCAATCACCTATAGATATTACCACGCGATAAAAAGAAACGCCGCCCTACGGGCGACGCTTCTCGTATTTTGTTATGTCTTATCCGTCGCGCGCAGTGTCAGACGCAATAGGGGGAATGCATTTCCCGGCTGGCGGCCTCGGTGACGGTGGCGTCAAAGATGCGGGTGTAAAAGGCTGAGTTCATCTTTTTGGCTGCCTTTGGAAAGTCTTGCAGCGCGAAGGCGGTTGCGTTTTCCAATGTGTCAAAGGCATCCAGGCCGCCCAATGTATTCGTCTTTACGCCGCTGAACCATGTCTTGGCGATCAGTCCGGGTTGTTGTGCCAGGACGGGATTGCGGTCCCGCCAAGGCGCCTTTTCAAACGGCACATTGATCTGAACCTCCGTATAGACAAAGGCACCAGGCTTTTGCGTTGGCACACCCCCAAAGTGAGGGGAGTTTAGGCCCAGACTGGCGTCCCGAACGATTTCTGCATCGAAAACACGGGTGTTGTGGGCCGATCCAAAGGAGGCCGCCTCTCGTGGGAAATAGCCGGTTACAAACTCAGTGGCATTTTCAATGCTGTCAAAGGCATAGACGCCGCCTAGCGAGTTTGTCTTAACGCCGGAAAGCCAGGTTTTGTTCAGGAATCCCGGTTGTTGTTGGATTGTCTTGTTGATCTCATGCCAAGGGGCCTGATCGAACGGAACGGAGACTTGGACTTCCGTATAAACGAATGCCATGGGGGTCATTTTTGTATCCTTTGCGAGTTGCGTTGCGATCTGGTCGCCAGCTGTTGCGCTGGTTGGGATGATTGAATGGGCCAGGCCTCCAGCGAGTGCCGTTGCCAATAGAGTTAATGTGTTGCGACGGGTGATGGCCGTCGGTGGATGGATATCGCCCTGAGGGTCGGTCGTCATTTGGTCCTCTCTTTCAAATTTTTAATAACTTGCATTTTGCAAGTGAAATAGAATTCTCATATTAACTTGTGTTTTGCAAGTGGAATAATTACACTCAGCCTATGACCGAAAAAAGATCTCTCCGCGACAGCGGCTGCCCCATAGCCTTTGGCCTCGACACATTCGGGGATCGATGGACCTTGCTGGTCATTCGGGAAATGCTTTTGAAGGGCAAAAAGACCTATGGGGAATTGCAAAGGATAGAAGAGGGGATATCCACCAACATATTGGCGGACCGCCTGAAGCATCTGGAATCAGAGGGCATTATCGAAAAAGAACAGGATGCCGAAAACAGGCGCAGCTATCTCTATACCCTGACCCAAAAGGGCAGGGACCTAGCCCCAATCATAATTGAAATCGTGCTGTGGAGTGGCAAACACGATTCCCGCCCCTCGGCCCTGCGGGAAGTGTTACACAAGATTAAGACAGATCGCGCTGGTTTCACAGAGTCTCTGATTAAGGGAAGAGCCTGATCCAATACAGTCCAAACAAAAAAAACGGCCCCTCCATTAGGAAATGCAGAAGGTTCTCGTTGTGCCGTACTGCCTTCAGCGCTTTGATGCCTGAAAGGATAACGAATTCATCTCAATTTATACAATAGAAAAAAAATATCTAAAAAGAGAAAATACAAATAAAAAAAATTATTTATAGAATAAAATAAGCTATTTTTTCAGTATCAAAAAAAGATATATCGGATAAAAGTAAAATTCAAGCGTCACGAAAAAGTTGACTCTTATTTGGCCCGTCATTCGGTACCCACAAAACACTTTTTACGTCAGACATAGAAAACTCATTCATTTTTTTTAAGTCACGACGATATTGTGCATATCGCAATTCAACAAAATTAAAACATTCTGAGAAGTTCATAAGTGCATTGTATCCCCTAGAAAGAGAAGAAGTGAGATCAAAAACTTGATCGAAGTAATCATGCGCATTTTCAACAAGAAGTCCAGAAAAGTGAGGTGTACTCCCAGAATGTATGATTGCATTTCGCGTACGGTAAATGCGGTACATTTGCCAATCAAATCGCTGTTGATGTCTGTCCAGAGTTTCTATTGCTGTATTTGGACTTTTAAAGTTTTCTCTCAGTTGGAAAATTCTAAACCTTAGTAATTCAAAATCACCAAGTTTTGTATATAAATCCTTAATATTTTTATCAGTATGTTCAGAGGTTATAAAATAAAAAACCTTATCAATGAGGTCAAATTCACTTGGAAATTTAAAAACCTTTAAAAAATCAGTAAGAATCCGTCTATTCCACCGCAATAAATCGAATGATATGCAAACAAAAAGTCGTCTAAAATACTGGATTCCGATAAATGGGTGTACGCTTCTTACAACATTAGATATCGTTGTTCCTTGGTTTTTTTGTGGAACAATCGTCTCAAAGCAGGTCCATAAGTTTAACAATTGATTTTCAACAATATTGGAATCTAAGCTCATCCCATGAAAATCAATAACTCGAAAAAAGCTTTCTTTATCTTTGCCTGTGGGAAGCTTTCTGTTTTTAATCAATGCTGACAACTTATGTGAGGCGGCATTTGGTCTATTATCTAGTATGTGTTGCATTCGGTTTACGTGAGTTGGAACGAGGGACATTCCTTTTGAGCAACAAACCTGCTCTGCCATACCTGAGTCCCATAGTTCGTAAACAGCTTTGTGATTAAACAGGCGGTATAGGTTAAAAAGACGAGATAAGTTTTTGCTAGATATTTGGATGGCCTCATTTGCATCTGTAGCAAAAACTTCTTTTTGAACAACGAAATGTTGCTCCTTTTTTATCTTCTTAAACTCTTGCTTTTTTATGTCTTTTGAAAAGAAATCCGTTATAGAATCAAGTAACTCGAATTTGAAACCATTAAAAATATCTTCGTGAATATCCTTTAGTGAGCCACTTACCTTTAGCGCAACTTTAAATTTATGCCGGTGAGGAAAAACTATACGAAAAAAATGTTCCAAATCAGTTTCGTCATTTACAGGTCGATTAGAAAAAAATGTATCACGGACGGTCTTGTTTATGTAGCTAAGGTTAACTTTAAGCCCAACTAATGTTGTTACTAATTCACGGGCGAGAAAATTTAAATCCTTCTTTCTATTTGTTTTTATAAGTGGTGGAGTTAATTCTGTTATTTTAAGAAAGTAAGCGTGTGGATCTATCTCTCTCCTTAGAATACTGAGTCTTTTTATTATTTCAGAAATATTTTTTCGATCAATTTTTAAATAATTTTCTAAGTTAAGACTTAATAAAGACCTTACAATAAGGTTTTCTGATAGTCTGTTTTCAAGTTCATCAAGGATATGAAAACTAGAGTTATATGATACTTCAAGCTTCTCGCATTCCTCAAATCTAGTGAGACACTCTCGAGCCAAAAAAGCTACATTTGTTGTTGGCGCCTTATAACTATCGATAGTGTATTCAAAGGATAGCTCATCAAGACGTTGAGCAAAGAATAGCAGCCCAGAATATAAATTTTTGTCTGTCCAGTGGTCTGTGTTTCTGTAAAGCATTTACCTCATCCATTAAAAGTTTTTCTTTTATTCCTTTTTTCTACACCAATTAATTGCAATGGCCAAGCTAAGGTAATTAGTTGTCAAACGCATACGTGAAGCCGATTCAAAATCGTGCTTGCTGTTTTTGTATAGCCTTTGGATTTATCGCGCACTTTCCCTAATAATGATGATGGTAACTACGCCTGATCTAACTGAGTCTAGCCAAGATCAGCCCAAACAGAAAAACGGCCCCTCCGTAAGGAGAGGCCGCTTGTTCTTGTCGTGCAGTATCGTCGCTTAACGCTTCGAGAACTGGAAGCTCTTACGGGCTTTCGCGCGACCGTATTTCTTACGTTCGACCTTACGGCTATCGCGGGTCAGGAAGCCTGCGGCTTTCAGAGGGCCGCGCAGGGCGGGCTCGAAATTTACCAGCGCGCGGCTGATGCCGTGACGCAGGGCGCCTGCCTGACCGGAGAGGCCGCCACCATTGACGGTGCACATCACGTCGAACTGGTCGACGCGTTCGGCTTCTTCGAAAGGCTGCTTGAGTACCATGCGCAGAACCGGGCGACCGAAATAGGTGACCTGATCCTTGCCGTTGACGGTGACCTTGCCGGACCCTGGCTTGATCCAGACGCGGGCAATGGCGTTTTTACGACGACCGGTCGCATAGGCGCGGCCGAATTCATCTTTTTGAGGTTCTGCCGGGGCGGTGGTTGCTTGTGCAACAGCCGCGCTGGTCACGCCCGTGGCGGTGCCCAGTTGGGACAGATCGGTCAGTGTTTGCTGTTCATCGGCCATGATTACTGGCTCCGCTTGTTCTTCGGGTTACGGGCTGCAAGATCCAGCGCCACCGGCTGCTGTGCTTCATGCGGGTGATCGGTCCCGGCATAAACACGCAGGTTCTTCATTTGCACGCGGCCCAGAGGACCCCGGGGCACCATGCGCTCAACCGCCTTTTCGACAACCCGTTCCGGGAAGCGACCGGCGAGCAGCTGACCAGCCGTGCGGCTTTTGATCCCGCCCGGATAGCCGGTGTGCCAGTAATAGGTCTTGTCTGCCAGTTTGCGGCCGGTGAGTTTCACCTTTTCCGCATTGATGACGATGACATTGTCGCCGCAATCGACATGGGGGGTGTAACCCGCCTTGTGCTTGCCGCGCAGAATTTTTGCGATTTCAGAAGCCATACGGCCCAGGACCATGTCCTGTGCGTCGATGACGAACCAGGTCTTTTGGACCTCCGCCGGCTTCATCGAATAAGTTTTCATCATTGCTGCCTGCCATTCTTAAGGGCCGGTCGCGCATGGGGCGCTGCCTTGGCCGTTTCGTCTGTTTCCCAACCCACGTCAGGGACGGCGGTTGATAGCCCCTGTCCGGGGGAACGTCAATGCCTGTTTTTCGGCCTATATTAAAAATAATCGTTATATTTCAATTAATTAACTTAACGGTATTATGATACCTCATAAAAAGTGACTGTTTTTGCGGAAAAAATCGCATTTTGGACCGAACAGAGTCATTGCGGCGGGATGGAATAAGTGCCGGTTACATGGGCACACATATCGTCTTCGCCCTCCGCGCGGATCTCCACCCGGCCGATTGCAAGGCGCTTACCCAGTTTGATCAGGCGGACATCCGCGATCAGGTCACGCTCTGCCGGTTTGCGCAGAAAATCGATGGTCATGTTGGTTGTGACCGCCAGCGCGACGGGCCCAATTGCGCCCATAACCGCGACATACATCCCGAAATCGGCCAGGGCGAACATGGCAGGGCCGCTGATCGTGCCACCGGGGCGAATATGGCGCGTGTCATAGGGCAGCCGGATTGTGGCCGTGCCCTTGTCGAATTCTTCAACGATAAAGCCATAATGGGCGGAGAAGGGGGCATCCGTATTGAGGATGTGATCTAATTGAGCCTGGGTAAGTTTGTCCGATGGCATATGTTTGATCCCTGAATGGTGTTTTATCCCTTTTGGTAGCAACGCCACGCGACTTGAACAAGCTGCACTGATCAGGGATGCTGTCGCAATGATCCTTTAGGTTGGGAGTGCTGAGAATGCCAACGGAAGACCCTTTGGTTCTGCGCCAGGATGACGGTGCTGTCGCGACGCTGACGTTGAACCGGCCCAAAGCCTATAATGCGCTGTCTCTTGGTTTGATGAATGCGGTGCTGGAGGCTCTGGCAAAAATTGATCAGGACCCGGCCATCGCGGTTGTCGTGCTGGAAGGGGCCGGGCGTGGCTTTTCCGGGGGGCACGATCTGAAAGAATTACAGGCCAATCCAAGTCAGGCGTTTCGCGAACAGACGTTCAAGACATGCTCCCAGATGATGCTGGCGATCACCCGTCTGCGCCAGCCGGTGATTGCGAAAGTGCAGGGGATCGCGACGGCGGCTGGCTGTCAGGTTGTTGCCACCTGTGATCTGGCGATTGCCTCAGATACCGCCAAGTTTGGCACGCCGGGCGTCAATATCGGGCTTTTCTGCTCCACCCCCATGGTCGCGCTCAGTCGGGCCGTGCATCGCAAGCAGGCGATGGAGATGTTGCTGACCGGGGAATTGATTTCCGCCGAAAAGGCCGTCTCCATCGGCTTGATCAACCGCGCCGTCCCAGAAGATGCCCTGGCAGTGGAAACCAAGGCCCTGGCGGATGTGATCGCATCGAAATCCCACAAGGTCCTCAAAACCGGCAAAGAAGCCTTTCACCGCCAGATCGAAATGTCGCTGGAAGAGGCCTATACCTATACAGGTGGTGTGATGGTGGAAAACATGAGTTACAGCGACAGCAAGGAAGGCATAGACGCCTTCATCAACAAACGCCCCCCGTTATGGACACATGAATGATGACCGCAGCAACCGCGCTTCAATTCGATCATGCCACAGACTATTATTCTGACGCCTATATCCGCGATATTCTGCGGGAAAGTCAGGTCTATGCCGTGGTGGGGGCCAGCACGAATTGGAATCGGCCCAGCTATTTCGCGATGAAGTATCTGATCCAGAAAGGGTTCCGTGTCATTCCGATCAATCCGAACTCTGCCGGAGAGACCCTTTTGGGGGAAACCGTGATCGCCAGCTTGTCTGGCGTGGACGTGCCCATTGATGTGGTCCAGGTCTTTCGCAGATCCGACCAGGTTGCGGGCGTCGTTGATGAGGCGCTGAGCCTGAAGCCGCGGCCCAAGGTGATCTGGATGCAATTGGGGGTGATCAATTATGAGGCGGCGGAGAAGGCTGAATCTGCGGGTATCAAGGTGGTGATGAATCGCTGTCCCAAGATTGAGTATGCGCGCCTTTCGGGGGAATTGGGCTGGAACGGCATCAATACGCGGGTGATTACGGCAAAAAAGCGGGTCATCTAGAGGGCCAAGCACCCACATAGCGTGCGCTAGGTCAGCAGATCGTCTTTCTTCAGGCCCAGCTTGACGATCTTTTCATTCAGGGTTCGGCGACCGATGCCCAGGGCTTCGGCAACCGCGTCCATGCGGCCCTTATGGGTTTTGATGGCCTGACCGATCAATTGACGTTCAAAGGCGGCAACAGCCTCGCGCAGGGTATCGGGGACTTCGGCGGAATCGCCATCGGGTCGGATGGCTTCAACCACCGATCCCCGCCCCCGTCTGGCGGCCAGGATTCGGCGTTCTGCAGCGTGGCGCAGTTCTCGCACATTGCCTGGCCAGTCATGGGCCAGCAGTGCGGCCAGATCATCGGTGCCAAGGTCTGGGGGATCGATTTCATACAACGCGGCGTATTGTTCCATGAAATAGGAAAACAGCATCGGAATATCTGACCGGCGCTCCCGCAACGGCGGCAGGGTCAGGGTGACGGTGTTCAACCGATACAACAGGTCTTCCCGAAAGTTCCCCGCAGCCACAGCGGCGTCCAGCTTTTCATTGGAGGCTGACAGAATTCGGATATCCGCCCGTTTTGCCACGGCGGACCCCAGGGGCGTGAATTCCCGCGTTTCCAGAATGCGCAGCAGTTTGGCCTGAACCGGCAGCGGGCAGGCGCCGATTTCATCCAGAAACAGCGTGCCGGTGTCGGCGCTGTCCAAAATGCCGGGAACGGCGTCAGCCTGGGCGTTGGCGGTTGTTCCAAACATGGAGGTTTCGAAAAAGGCATCCGGGATTGCAGCACAATTGACGGGAATGAAAGGCCCTGCGGATCGTGCGCTTAAATCATGCAATGCGCGCGCAACCAGCTCTTTACCCGTTCCGGTTTCCCCCAACAGCATGACGGGAACGGCGGTTTCGCTGAGGTCCAGGACATCTTCCCGCAGGTTCTGAATGGCGGGCGCATTGCCCAACAGGACGCGATCCAATCCAGACAGACGGGCCAACCCTGCGCGCAGGCGTTGCGTGTCCAGGGTCAGGCGATGCTGTTCGGCGGCATGGCGCAGGGCGGTCAACAGGCGACGTGGATCAAACGGCTTTTCCAGAAAGCTATAAGCTCCATCCTGCATGGCGGAAACTGCCATGGGGATATCACCATGGGCGGAAATCAGAATGACTGGCGGCGCATGGGTGGCGGACAGATCTTTCAACAGTTCCAGGCCACTCATGCCTGGCATACGCACATCGCTTAAGATTGCATCGGGTTGGAATGCCGGAATTCGGGTGGCGACTTGCTCGGCGCGGCTTAATGCCTCAACCTGCCATTTTGCGGCACTCAACAAATGGGTCAGGGACTCTCGCATCGCCTTGTCGTCATCCACCACGATGACGCGATAGCCTTCTCCGTGCCTTTGTGTCACGCCGCTTCTTTCTGTTCCGCCAGGGGCAGGTCCATGGCAAATAACGCACCCCCGTCGGGCTGGGATTGCGCTGTCAGACGCCCATCATGCTCTTTAATGATCTCAGTGGATATGGCAAGGCCAAGCCCCATTCCTTCACCCGATGCGCGGGTCGTCAGGAAGGGTTCCTGCAATTGCTCCAGGGAATAGTCGCCCAATCCCTGACCGCTATCGGCAACAGACAGAACCGCCCGAGCCCCTTTTACATCAATATCAATATGCAGGGTGCGTTTGTTGGTGGTTTCCATGGCCGCAATGGCATTGCGCACCAGATTAATCAGAACCTGCTCCAACCGCAGACGATTGCCCCGCACCAGCACGGGATGACCGGGGTGTGACAGGGTTAAATCAACGCCGGCATTCTGGATATCGACATCCAGAAGCTCCTGTGCGCCGGTCCAGACATCACGCAGGTCAATTTCGTCCAAGCGTTCATCTGTGGCTCCGGAAAAACCAGGTTTTGCGAAAAATTTCAATTGGTTAAAGATACTTTCAATGCGTGTCACCAGACCATTCAGCCGGTTCAAACGGTCCCTGCGACCATTGGGGTCATCATCAAATTCCGCTGCGGCCAGATAATTGCGCATCGCGGCAATTGGCTGCCCTAATTCATGGGTGACAGAGGCGGAAAGCTGGCCCAAGGCCGCCAGTTTGCTGGCGCGGGCCAGTTCAGAGCGGGCGCGTTCCAGGCGTTGCTCCGCCATTCGGCGTTCCTCGATTTCCCGTGCCAATTTCGCATTCGTCGCACGCAATTGGCGGCTGTCGGCCTGAGAGGCCTGCAGCGCGATGCGAATACGCTCTGACCGCAGGAAAAGTGCAATGGTTAATAACACCGACGTTATGATCGCAATTACGATAACCACCATCATGGAGCGCTGCCAGATCGGGCTTTCATCGGTCAGAAAATGCAGTGTCCATCCCAGCTTTGGGATCGCGGTTGTGACATGCAGGTAATGTGCGCCATCCAGAATAACGGTGGACTCGCCCTTTACGGTCCAATCCAGGGGGGAGAGGGGTTCTGATCCAAACTGCCGATTTGCCCGGATTGCCGCGCGCCGATGGCTGTCGATCTCAGTTAAAGTATGATAGCGCCAGGATGCCTCGGACGACAGAACCACGACACCATCTGCATTAGAAGCAAAGACAAATTCACCGCCGTCCTTCCAGGACTTTTCCAGGTTGGACAGGCCCAGCTTGATCGCAATCACGCCCACAGGGGTGCCAATTTCATCCCGCACAGGCTCCGCCACGAAGAAACCGGGTAGAGAGGTTGTTGCACCAATTCCATAAAATTGCCCGCGAGAACCAGAAAGAGCGGCCTTGAAATAGGGTCGGAATCCATAATTCTGGTGCAGGAATGTGACCGGCGCATCATAATTGGAGGCACTGACGGTCAATCCCGTTCGATCCATCAGATAAATCGCATCCAGATCCGTTTGCGCCGCAAATCGGGACAGCCGGACGCTTAATGCTGCGCGGTCCTCACCCCGTGCCGCCTTTAAAACATGCGTATCGCGGGCCAGAACGAAAGGAAGATGCTGAAATCGCTCTAACGCGTTGACCAGAGTGCTGCGATACAGGGAAACACGGTTTTGAGCGCGCTGTAATTCCTCATTCGTGAAATACCCATAGGCCAGATAAAAGAGCGGGATCGCGCTGAGAACCGCCAGGACAACCAGGATAGCGATCCAGCGGCGGCGGAACGCCCCCATATTGAGGTCGGGATTTGTGGCGGTATTCAGGCGGCTCATTTCAGGATCAGGTCCAACCGGTTTGTGGAAGAACATTCTTAATTGTTGCACAGGATGGACTATTGCACAGACGGGCGCCATACGTCAGTCTTTTGCACGATGATAGAGGAGGGTGATAATGCCGGTTTTGAAGGTGTCTGGGGATTTTGTAACACAAGAACCAGGCTTTTATGACGAAAACGGGACTGCCTTGGCTTTTTTCTATTATCGCAATTGTGATCGCGCCTCTGACATCTTTTTAGACACCGTTGGAGTCGGGGAGCAGGCCCGGCGAGAGATCAATCGGTCTACCTATTCCGCAACAGCAAATCTGGTGGTCGCGGACTCTGTCCCTCAGAACACACCACTGCGGTTTGAAATATGCGTGACGCGCATCGGCGGGAAATCATTCGGTTATCGCACCCAGATGTTCAATGCCGCCAATGATACATGCTATGCGACCTATGACAGTGTTGCGGTTTGTATGGATATGACGGGGCCTACGCCAATCCCTCTGCCCGATGACGTGCGCGATCAACTGGGCAATTACATGCTTTGACAACCGGCAATGATGTGCAGTTTCGCGGACAGACGATAGCCTTTTGATTCCCGCACAGCCTGTAGGCGATGTAGAATATCGTCGTCCAATTTCCGTCTTTCCTGTGTGGACAGTCGATCCACGACATGCCCGAATGTCATTTCCAGCGGCGCATGCCAGAAGGGGACATCCAGGGGCGCCAGGGGCGTGAAACTGTGCGAGGTTTCTGTCACGTCCCTAAAACCGGCTGTTTTGAACAGAGCAGCAAGGGCACCCGGCGCGCCAAATCTGAAGATTTGAAAGTGATGGTCATCCGGCGGTTCTCCGGTCAGGGCCTCAACCGCATTGGATAACAGTGAGAACATGGTTTGGTCTTCACGTTGTCCCCAAACCATGAATGCGGCGCGCCCGCCCGGCATCAGGACCCGCCTGACATCCCTCAGGGCTTTCAATGGGTCTGGCACGAACATAATGCCAAAGCGGCAGATCACACGATTAAAACAGGAATTCCAGAATGGCAGGCGCTGCATATCTGCGGTGGTCAGGCGCAACAGGTTTTCGGTATCCCGCGCTTTCAGGGCGGTCAGCATGGCTTCGGCCAGATCTGTTGCAATCACCACCCCATCGGGACCCGCCAGTCGCGCTTCGGTGAAAGCAGGTTCTCCAACGCCAGAGGCAAGATCCAACACATGGTCGCCCGCCTTCAGCCCTGCAGCCTCCAGCAAAGGCAGATTGTATCGATCCGCCATTGTCGACAGAGTGTCGGAATGATTGGCCCAAGCCGTCGCCTTGGCATCCCAATGCTGGCGGACGGACTCCAGATCCAGGGTCAAATCAGTTCAATCTTGTCGGCCATTGGCCCCTTGTCGCCGGGACGTGCCTCAAAACGGACACGTTGGTCGCTTTCCAGGGATTGAATGCCGGCACGCCCCAATATGCGGGCGGAAACAAAAACATCCGCGCCGCCATTATCGGGTGTTACAAAACCAAACCCTTTAGAATCATTGAAGAATTTGACGGTTCCCTCACCACTTTCCGCAGGAGGGCCCGTTGGGCGACGGGGCGGGCGATCCGGGCTGCCATAGCCACTGCCAAACCCACCGGCGCGTGGCCCACCCGATGAGGGTCCCGACGTCGCCGTGGAGGTATCAACAGAATAGACTGTTGCGACCATCAGGCCTTTATCTCCCTGGGCAAGATCACAGACCAGCGTCGCCCCTTCGGCAATGCCATTGGCATCTTCTGGCGGGAGGACCGAGGCATGCAGAAACGCATCGCTGCCAGCCTGATCCTCCGGCACAACAAACCCAAACCCTTTGGTGGGATTGAACCATTTAACTTGAACGGTCACCCGCTCTTGCACGACTGCGGGTGGTAAACGGCTATTCATGGGAAACCTGCGCTCCTTCGCTATTCCCCGACCCTAGGAGTGTGTTCTTCTGATTGCCCCCACGGCCGTATGACTGACCTAACAGCTTATTCAAAAGCACAGAATAAGCCTAACATTAGAAAATATTAGGTCATTTTGTCGCGCGCGTCTATGGATTAAAGAATTTTTGAGGGCTGATTCGCGGCAAATGAAAAACCCCGCATCATGTTTTAATGAAGCGGGGTCTCATGAAACTGCGGCTCAGGTTTTGTCACTCGTCTTTGGATTACGAAAAATGTCCAAAGACGACAGCCGCTGTTCCCCTGCGCCCGGCATATGCCAGTCGACGCAAACGGGATCGTCTGAGCGGTGACCTGATTGCCTTAGCGGCGTGCGGTCAACTGATTGATCTCGCCACGAGTCAAACCGATATCGCGCAGCATGTCATCAGACAAGGCGTGCAACTGGTTTGCGGTCTTGCGACGCTCGCGGTAATCCGCAACGGCACTGGGTACGTTTTCGACGAATGCAATGACCTGATAGGCCGCACGGGCCAGCATGTCTTTTACGGTAACGCCGCGCTGGGCTGATTCAAAAGCGGTAACGGTCATGATAGGCCACTCCTAGACTTTGTGTTCCTGCGCGCTCTCCGGGGCGCGACAGGGGAACCAGTATGGTTCGTTTGTTAATGCCTGAAATGATCCTTAAGACCAATCTAAGCAACTGCATAAAACAGAGGGGACATGTGCAAAAACCGAATGGCCGATACGGCATGGGATTTGTGAAAATTAAGAAAAAGATAAATATTGAAGGTACTTAAAAATTTATACTTTCTACAGGCAAACAAAAACCCCATCACAGATTTCTCTGGATGGGGTTTTTTACTTTTTTCCGCACCGTCCTTAAGCGTTAGTCCTTAAAGACGTTTATGGTGTTATGCTTTCACCAATTTTTCGACGTCGCCGCGGGTCAGGCCGATATCATTCAGCATGGCATCGGACAGGCCGTTGATCTGGCGGATGGTCGCACGACGGTTCATTTCTGCCGAAATGCGGTCCATTGCTGATTCAGCGAAGGAGATCACGGCGAATACGGCGTCTGCGATCATGTCTTTCAGGGAGATGCCCTGACGATTGGTGTCGACGGTAAGGATGGTCATAACGGTCACTCCCTAAAGTAAGCAGTTGTCTGGGTGCAGGGCCCTCGTGGCCGCTGCGATGACGGGGAAATGCGCTTTTTCGCGACGGAATACAAATGCAGAAATAGAGTCAGGGGGATGCAAAATCGGAATAGCGACAAGACGGTCTGAAATTATCGATTTAGCGACAGAAATGGCAGGATGTTCTAAGGTGTTTGTAATTCAATTTTTTAGCAAGCTATTGATTTTATTTAACTATGTATTTTTTGCCGATATTTGATGGGAAATTTGTAAAATTTAAAACTTTTGTGAATTTTTAGTCTATGTGCGCCAGCCCGTGATGCAAAAAGCCGCCAGATTCATCCTTTTGAATGACTCAAGGCGGCTTTTTGCGTCACTGGAAAGGCATTTTCTGAATGCCAGAGGGGTTTATCTTATGGTTTTTGCATCGCCTGCAAGGCCGCCATAGGCCTTTAACATCCGCTCAAGCCATGCCTGAACCGGGTCACTGTCTTCAAACAGGGTATGCGTTGTCACGCATCGCAGCCATTGCAGGGGCGCAAAGGCCATGTGATCGGAAAATAGCGGCGCATCGCCACCCAGATAGGATTGTTGCGACAGCATGCTGCGCAACGGGGTAAAGGCCTTGCGCAGGGCATCAATTCGTTCGACCGGGTCACCGCAAATGTCCTCTAACGCCTTGCCGAACCGGGCTTCCCGGGTTTCCCGGAAATAGGCCTGGTCCTTTTCATCCAGCAATTTCCAGACGCCAAATACGGCCAGGGGCGCGCAGGCGGGGAATATTGCGGTATCGACCCAGTGGCGAATAAAGGTCACACCCGCCAGACCCGCATCACCGCCAAACAAGCTGGGGCGATCCGGATAGGCATTTTCCAGATAGATCGCGATGTCCCAGGAATCGATCACTGTTGTGTCATTGTCTTTGATGACAGGGACCTTGCCTTGACCGGAAAAGGCGATCTTGTCTTTTTCCGTAAAGCGCCAGGGAATGGTTTCAAAGTCCAAGTTTTTGTGGGCAAGCGCCATTTTGGTGCGCCAGACATTCGGACTGAACAGGATTTCAGGGTCTTTGCCACAAAGTTCATAATGACTGATGGCCATGGCTGGCGTCTCCCTATCAGGATCGGTGTGAAGTGTCCGTACAGAATGTGCGGTTTCAGAATATGCGACGCACTATACGGACCTGCCGGGAATGCGCATCCTCAAAGTATAAAATTTGTGATCACGAATTTGGCAAAGCTGCTTTGACTTCTGATCGAAGGGCCTCATCCGATGGGCGAACCGTGGAGGGAAATGATCCAACCAGCGCCCCCTGACTGTTGATCAGGTATTTGTGAAAATTCCAGCGCGGTGCCTTTTCAATCCCCATTGCGGCTGCGGCCCAAGCGTAAAATGGATGGGCTTGGTCTCCCTTTACCGAGACCTTCTGGGCAAGGGGGAAGTCGATGCCGTAAGTTCCTTCACAGAATGATTTGATCTCATTTGCGGTGCCGGGTTCCTGACTGCCAAAATCATTGCTGGGCACGCCGATGACGACCAGACCCTGATCCTGAAATTCATTCCAGAGCGCCTGTAAGCCCTTGTATTGGTCCGTAAATCCGCAAAACGAGGCCGTGTTAACGATTAACATGGCCTTTCCCTTATAGGCCGCCAACGGCAGGTTACCGCCTTCGATTGATGCAAAGGTAAAATCATAGGCTGATTTCTGCATGGTTTCCGCCTGTGCTGGAATAGGGGTGAACAGTCCTAGAATCGCTGACCATGTCGCAATGATGGCGCCTGCCACGGTATATAGGAATTGATTTCGCATATGTCCTGTTACGCTGTGCTTTTCGGACTGGATTTGCCCATCCTGCGTCGATATCTGGCGTAAGACTAGCAGCTAATTGATCCAGGGGGAATTGTTGTAACAGATTTGCAACGGGTTGGCGTTGACCTGTGCCGGTAAAGTCGGTATGACCCGCGCGTCCTGACATTATCGGATGGACCTGTTGGGGTGTAGCCAAGCGGTAAGGCACTGGATTCTGATTCCAGCATGCGAAGGTTCGAATCCTTCCACCCCAGCCATTTTACCCTCGCGTAGGTGATGCGCGGATATTGAGGGACAGCATGGCAAAAAAATCGACCGGTCCTGGCGGTGGTGGCAAAAGAACCAACCATAACGTCAATGATGCCCGCGGATTGCAGGTTCGGGTTAAAACGGCCCGGGGGCGCAAACTGTCTTCGACCCTGTGGCTTCAGCGACAGTTGAACGACCCCTATGTGCTGGAGGCGCAGCGCCTGGGCTATCGCGGTCGTGCGGCGTTCAAACTGGCAGAGATTGACGACAAGCATCAATTCCTGAAACCCAATGCCCGTATCGTCGATCTGGGTTGTGCGCCCGGCGGCTGGACACAGGTTGCCCTGGAGCGGTGTGGGGAGACGGCCCGTATTGTTGGTATCGACCTGTTGGAATGCGACCCGATCCCCGGTGCGACCTTGCTGGTCGGTGATTTTATGGACGACGATGCGCCGGATCGATTGAAGGCCGTGCTGCGCGGGCAGGCGGATATTGTCATGTCCGATATGGCGTCCAATACAACAGGACATCCCCCAACCGATCATTTGCGCGTCGTGGCACTGGTGGAAACGGCCTACCACTTTGCAGCCGAAGTCCTGGCCCCGAATGGCACCTTTATCGCGAAGGTATTTTCAGGCGGCACAGAAAATGACCTGCTGCAGATCCTCAAGAAGGACTTTACCAAAGTCTTTCATATGAAGCCGAAATCCAGTCGGAAAGAATCTCCTGAAATGTATGTGGTCGCTGTCGGATTCCGCCGCGAAAATGGCGAGCAATAATTTTAAATTATTTCTTTAAGTTGTGATATTCTTCTACCCCTAATCTAACAGATAGGGGGCTCTCATGTTGTTGAAGGAAACGCGTCTGCCGGGGAACCAGCAGGATGATACAAGCTTTCACCTTTCACTTGTGATGGCCGGGGCGGTCTCTGCCGGGGCCTATACCGCCGGGGTCATGGATTTTCTGATCGAAGCGCTGGACGCGATGGAGGCCGCTCGCGACGCTAGGAACCCCAATATGCCGGCCAACCACAAGGTATCGATTGACGCCGTCCTTGGGGCATCCGCCGGGGGGATTTGCAGCGCCTTGCTTCCCTCCATTGTGCGGGGTTCCGTGAAGGGGGTGCGGGGACCCCTATACCAACAGGGCGCCAAACATTCTGTCTTGTACAAGGCCTGGGTTGAGAAGATCGATATGAAGGGCTTGTTGGCCGATGATGACCTGCGCGATGACCAGCCGCTTCTCTCCCTGTTGAACACTGTTGGCAAGGACAGCCTGGAAGGCATTCGGGATGATGCCATTAACATCCAGAAAACCCGCGCGTCCTATCCGAAATGGCTGCGCCAACCTCTGCCTGTCTATCTGACGACGACCAACCTGCGCGGCACCCCGTATAGTCTGGACTTCAATGCGGTCGCCGGGCGAGCGCATATCATTTCCATGCATAAGGACTATGCCCGTTTCGTTTTTGGGGAGGAAGATCCCCACTGGCCCGGTCATACATTCATCAACTTCAACACGAGTGGGGCGGATCAGAGCTTTCGGGACCTTGGGGAGGCTGCATTGGGAACCTCTGCATTTCCAGGCGCCCTTAAGGCTCGACAGATCAAATCGTCCATGGACTTCTATAAGCAGGCATTTTGGCGGGTTCCGTTGGAGAAGTGCAAGGATGATAATTGCACTGAGGATCGCCAGATTGCCCCCTGTTTTCCTGAAGACACGCCGACTGATTTTGACTATTGGACTGTCGACGGGGGCGTCCTGAACAATGAACCATTTGAGATGGCTCGGCATCTGATCACCGATAGCTCTGGGCGCAATGAGCGCGACCCGGCGAAGTCTACTCGAAAATTGGTGATGATTGATCCATTCCCCAATGAATTTGATCCGGGAATACCAAAGGACGGAAAGGCGGGGCTTGGTTATGTTCTGTCGCGCATGCTAACTGCGATGAAGCAGCAGGCCCGGTTTAAGGCGGAAGACCTGTCAATCCTGCAAAGTTCGGCCAGTCGGTATGCGATTGCCCCTCGACGGTATGAATTGGATGAGAATGGTCAGGAGGCCTTGGCGAAGCTGCCGCTGGCTTGCGGCAGTTTAGGGGCCTTTGGCGGCTTCCTGGATATCAGCTTTCGCCATCATGATTACATTCTGGGGCGCATGAATGCACAGCGTTTTCTATCGGGTTGGTTTGCCGTTCCCGTCACGCATCGATTGGTGGCGGGGACGTGGACGCAACAGCAAATCGACTATTGGCAGTTTGATTTGCCTGACCCCAACAATCCTGACCAGATGCATAAGGTGGTGCCAATCATTCCCTTGTTCGATGGATTAGGGAATAAGGTCGCGATTGGGCTGAACCCAGATGCTGCGGTCTTCACGCCGCCCTGGCCGGAAGGATTTGAGAAACGGCTGCCGGAAATCGAGGAATGGATTGGCAATCGCGTTTTGGTCGTCGGAAAGGCGCTTATCAACTCACTCGGACTTGGGGGCTTTATCCGGGTTAGCTCAAAGGTTGCGCTGAAATTGTTTCTGCGCAAACGGTTGGTCAAGGCGGTTATGACAGCGATTAAGGATAATCTTGTTGAGGCGAAGCTACTACCTGAAAGCGTGAAAGAGGAAACCAGCAGCCAAGCGTCAACGAACTGGCGGGAGGGCGGGAATTAGGCTGTTAAAGCGCGATAGCATCATTGCCTTGGCCTGATCTGGTGGGATCGGGGTGGGATCAAAGCGACCGGTGATTTTAACCGCTGGTGGCTTGCCCCACAGCTTCCTTGCTTCTTGTTCGGAAAAGCCGGCAATGCCCGTCGCCTCGATCCGGGCGGCATGCAGGTCTGCTTTCTTGATCAGGCTTTTGATTCTGGCAGGCAGGGTGGGGGGTAGGCCGAAACGGATATGGATTGCCTGCTGCAGCCGATCTTCCATTTCGCGGTAATCCAGGCCAATTGCGGTCTTGAAGGGGGAAATCATATCCCCAACGACATATTCTGATGCATCATGCAGCAGGGCTTGTAATCGGTGTGTGACGCTTAACTGGGGTTCCAGTTCTACCGCCAGGGCTTCGACCATGACACTGTGCTGGGCAACGGAAAACGCCCATTCCCCAGTTGTTTGACCATTCCAGCGCGCTACCCGGGACAGGCCATGGGCGATGTCCTCGATTTCAATATCAACCGGGCTGGGGTTCAGCAAATCCAGACGCCTGCCGCTCAACATGCGTTGCCAGGCGCGTGTGTCCTTTGGCGTGCGACTCATGACAGAAAGGGCTCCAGCCAGGACAGTCCGGCCCAGCTGTCCCCGCGTGGATTGTATTCGCACCCGACCCATCCATCATATCCCAATTCATCAAGCCGTTGAAAAATATAAGGATAGTTGATCTCTCCAGTATCAGGTTCATTTCTGCTGGGGACCCCGGCGATCTGGATATGTCCGATTTTCTGGATATGACGCTCAATCGTGGCGATCAGGTCTCCCTGCATGATCTGTCGATGATACAGGTCCAGTTGCAGCATTATATTCTGGGCCGGGACATTGCCCATAATGCGGAAAGCCTGTTCCGTCTTGTTCAGGACATAGCCGGGCATGTCCCTGGTATTGATCGGTTCCAGCATCAGGGTGATGCCATGTTTGGCCGCTTGTGGCGCGATACGGCGTAAATTGCCTTCAAGCGCGGATAGATTGACCCGGTCGTCCAGAGTTGTTGGCGCGATCCCGGACATGACGTGGAGTTTCTTGCAGGATAAGGCGTTCGCGTAAGTCAGGGCCAGGTGAAAGCCTCTTTCAAACTCAGCCTCGCGGCCGGGCAGGGCGCCGATCCCCCGATCCCCGCGCTTCCAATCCCCGGCGGGCAGGTTGAACAGAACCTGGGTCAGGCCGCTTTTTTTGTGGGCGTCTGATATCTCATCAAGGGGAAAGTCATAGGGAAAGAGGAACTCTACCCCACTAAATCCAGCGTCGCGGGCGGCCTCAAACCGTTCCAGAAAGGGCAGTTCCGTAAACAGCATGGAAATATTCGCCGCAAAGCGGGGCATAGGGGATTATCATCCTTATAGAGTTGTATTATCGGCGTTTAGCATTACGGGCGTTTGGCATTACAGGCGTTTAATCGTGCGAATCTCATGGCCTTCGATGCGGATAATATGCGCCTCAAAATCGCTTAAGGTCCAGACCCTTACAGCCATGTCGGTCGCATTGGCATGGATCATCCTGTCACGATCCATCATCATCCCTACATGACCTGGCCAGAATATTAAATCTGTTGCCTGCAGGTCTGCGCGGTCAATCGCGCGGCCCAGTTCTGCTTCCTGCATGTCACTGTCGCGCGGGCAGGGGATGCCGCAGGCTTCCAATGCGAATTGTACCAGGGCGGAACAGTCCATTCCGTCACTGGACCGGCCCCCCCATAGATACGGGACACCCAGGAACCGCATGGCTTCTGCAACCGGGTCCTTGGCTGTTTGTGAAACCGGCACCAGATGCGCCAGGGCAACCCATTGTCCATCGGCCAGTTTCGCCCATTTTTCGGTTCTATCAATCACTGTCACCAGCGCACCATAGGGCAATGCGGCAAGGGCGAAGCGTTTCAATTCCGGTGCGGGATACAAATGACTGCGGATCGTGTTGACCCGGTGGGTTGGGGCAGGTGCCCCGAATATCAGTGCCCCCTGATCAATATAGCCGACATAGCCATCGCGCTGGGACTTAACCCAGGCCAAATTATCGGCCCGGTCAAAGACCAGGACAGGTTCCCCCATTAAAAATTCAGTGTCTCGGGGTTTTGCGTGATTGGGCGTCAGGCGGCCGGGGACGATCGGTTGGCAGATTCGTGCTGGCGCACCTGTAACATAGCGGTCAGCGGGCACAACCCCTTCCAGGCCAGCTTCTGCAAGGTCGCTGCGATAGAGATTGCGACGTCGATCCGGTAAGGGCGATACGGTTTCAGCCACCGCCGCCTCAGAAGGCCTTGAAGGCCAGTGTCGTGAAAGTATCGCGAACACCGGGCAGTTTTTGAATCTGGTCGGTCACAAAATGCCCGACATCTAGCTCTTCCGGCAAATAGCATTTCATCAGCAGGTCATATTGTCCGGACGTCGAATAAACCTCAGACACATGCTCCACTTCCTCAATGGCGGCTGCAGCGGTGGTATAGGCGACCCCAAGGTCGCATTTTACCTGAACAAAGAGCGTGCGCATGGATGACTCACTTTCCTAACAATCCAAAAATCGGCCCGGCGATTACCAGCAATACCAGACAAAACAAGAATGCCCCGCACCAGGGTTCCGGTGCAAGTGAAACCCTGTTAAGGGACTTGGATTATCGTGCGCGCAGCAAAAAGGCCGGGACCTGCTCTGTCTTACCAAAAGGTTGATCAGAGATATCCGGCAGCGGATCTTCATTCGCCTCTACGCCCGGATTGCGGGACCGCCCACGACCACCCTGGCGGTTTGAGGTTGAGTCAGATTTCGACTGACTTTCCTTCGCCGGACGGTCATTGCCCGTGCGATCATTACTTGAGCGCCCCTGACGTGGAGACTCGGACGCATCGTCAGATTTTGCCCGGCTTCGTCCTCGTTGGCCACGGGTGCGGCTGGGGGCTTTGTCTTCGGGTTGATCCTGCGAGGCTGGATCCTGGGCACCTGAATTCTGGGCGCCTGTATCTTGATTGCCGGCATCATCGTTGGACGATGCACTCTGCGACGACTCTGTCTGTTCGTCGGAGGCACGCTTGCTGCGTGATCTGGACCGGCGTTTGGGGCGGTCTTGTGATGGTGCATCCTCTTGCTGTTCGGGGGATGCTTTTGTCTCGTCGACAGGTGCATCGCTGCCCAACGCTTCCGTGACCTCAGTCACAACCGGAATTTTCTTACCGATCAGCTTTTCAATACCACCGACAAGGCGCATTTCCGATTCTGTCGCCAGTGTAATTGAAATGCCGGATCGTCCTGCACGGCCCGTGCGACCGATGCGATGGACATAATCCTCCGAATGGGTCGGGACGTCATAATTGAAGACGTGGCTGACGCTTGGGATGTCCAGGCCTCGGGCGGCGACATCGGAACAGACCAGAACCTGGATTTCGTTGTTCTTGAATTTCTCAAGCCATTCCAGGCGTTTGTACTGATCCATATCGCCATGCAATGCGCCAGATGAAATCCCAGCCTCTTCCAGGGCGCGATACAGGGTCGCGACATCACGCTTGCGGTTACAGAAAACCAGCGCGTTGGAAATGGTTTTATCCTGCAGCAGGCGATACAGAACCTTGCGTTTCTGGCGGCCATCCACTTTCAGCAGGCGTTGTTCGATTGTGTCTGCGGTGCTGGCCGGGGCGGATACGGTGATTTCTTTTGGATTGCTTTGGAATTTAGAGGCCAGCTTGCGAATTTCCGGCGGCATGGTCGCGGAAAACATCAAGGTCTGGCGTAGCGGCGGCATCAGGGATACCAGCTTTTCCACATCAGGAATAAAGCCCATATCCAGCATCCGGTCGCCTTCGTCGATGACCAGAATTTTCACGTCGGTCAGGATTACCTTGCCGCGTTCGCAATGGTCCATCAGGCGGCCCGGGGTTGCGATCAGAACGTCAACGCCGCGGTTGATCTTGGCTTCCTGTTCACTGAACGATACGCCACCAATCAGCAGGGCCATGTTTAGTTTGCAGTATTTGCCATAGGTTTCAAAATTATCCGCAACCTGTGCCGCCAGTTCGCGCGTCGGTTCCAGAATAACCGTGCGTGGCATCCGGGCGCGGCCGCGGCCCTGGCTTAGAATATCAATCATTGGCAGTGTGAAGGAAGCCGTCTTGCCAGTTCCCGTCTGGGCACAACCCAGAATGTCCCGATTCATCAAGACATACGGAATTGCCTTTTCCTGGATCGGCGTCGGATGTTCATATCCTGCATCGGCAATGGCCCGCAGGAGTGCATCACTTAAACCTAAATCTGCAAATGTTGTTGTCATGCTTTCCTTCTTCGTCGGCCCTCAAAAAGGCCGGGATTTCTGCGCTTTCGATTGCCGCGGACTATAGGCCTCATGCTTACCCTGTCAATCTATGCCGACATCAGGGGGCCGCAATTACCCGGCGAGTTGCCCAACTGTTGCCGGAAGGCTACGTTTTCACCGATATTTGGGCCTTTTGGGAACAGGAGTGACGAAAATGCTGATGAAACGAGAACGCGCGTCGCTGTGCGTCATAGACATTCAGGAACGGTTGCTACCCGTAATGCATCAGGGCGACCATGTGCTGAACGCCAGTTTGAAGCTGATCGAAGCCGCGCGGCGTCTCTCAATCCCAGTTTTGTGCAGCGAACAATATCCAAAAGGACTGGGTCCTTCCGTTGCGCCCCTTGCAGCGGCCCTGACAGAGGTGGAGATTTTCGCCAAGACCCATTTCTCCTGTGCCGATGAACCGCTGATAACGGAGGCCTTAAGCCGGTCGCGGCGGCGTCAGCTGGTGCTGTGCGGGGTTGAAGCGCATGTCTGTGTCCTGCAATCCGCCCTGGGTTTTCACGCCGCCGGATATGAGGTCTTTGTCGTCGGTGACGCCATATCCAGCAGGGCGCCCGACAGTGTTCAGGCAGCAAAGGCGCGGCTGTTACAGGCAGGCATTCCCGTTGTCACCCTGGAAATGGTGGTGTTCGAGTGGCTGGGCCAGGCCGGAACACCAGAATTCAAGGACCTCCGTGGATTGATTTCCTAACTGCCAATCATCTGCTGGCAATTGAAATCGCACCGATCCCGTCCTTCTGGATTGACAGGCAGAAGCATGCGCGTTGCGAATGCAAAGGCATCTTCAAAGGCCTTGTCCCCTGGCTTTGCGCCCGCAGGAATTGTCACCCAGACGTCGCTATACGGTTCGCCATAACGGCAATAGGCCAGCAGGGCGGTGTTGGGATCGCCTTTCGCACTGGAAACGGCGGTTCCGTCACACAGCTTAAAGGCCAGGGCATCCGGGGCGGGCTGAAACAACACCGCTGCATGATGATCCTTGTCCCAGTTTTCCACTGTTCTGGCGTAAAAGCGCAGGGGCGGGCCTTCATTGTGTTGATCCATCGCGCTGGCCACAGATTGGCCTAAATCTGGCGAGGACATACCCGCAAAACTGCCGATTGTCTCAACGCTGACCCCAGTCTCGTAATGCTTGGCGATGATTTCCTGTTGGCGATACAGCGCGGCATAGCTTTGTTTGTAAACCGTGGCCCCGGTTCCAGCGCAAGACGCTAGAATCATAGCAGCACAGAGAAGTGAGACAATGCGGGAGGTCAGACGAATCACATCGATTTCCTTTCGGATTGAGCCCCCCAACAGAATAACGATCTGGGCGGTCGAATGGATCACGTCAAGGGCAGGGTGCTGTCAAATCCCCGATCAGACGTCCAGATCATCGATAAAGCGGGCGTGATCCTGGATATATTGGAAGCGCAATTCCGGCTTTTTCCCCATCAGGGTTTCCACCAACCGCGCGGTGCGGCGGCTTTCTTCCAATTCGTCATCGCGTGTGCGATCCGGCAATTGAACGCGAAGCAGGGTGCGACGCGCCGGGTCCATGGTGGTTTCCCGCAATTGTGCCGGGGGCATTTCACCAAGTCCCTTAAAGCGGCTGATATCGACCTTGGAATTCGGTTTGAATTCAGATTTCAGCAGCGCGTCTTTCGACACGTCATCCATGGCATAAACCGACTTCCCGCCCTGGGTTAGACGATACAGCGGCGGTTGCGCCAGGAACAAGCGCCCGGATTCGATCAACCCCGCCATTTCGCGATAGAAGAATGTCATCAACAAAGAGGCGATATGCGCGCCGTCGACATCGGCATCGGTCATGATCACGACCCGTTCATAGCGCAGCTTGTCCAACTGGAAATCCGCCCGCGTGCCACAGCCCAGCGCCTGGATGATATCTTTAAGTTCCTGATTCTGCTTTAACTTATCCGCAGAGGCGGAGGCGACGTTCAGGATCTTGCCCTTCATTGGCAGGATCGCCTGGGTCTTGCGATCCCGGGCCTGTTTCGCACTGCCGCCCGCGCTATCGCCCTCAACCAGGAAGATTTCCGTGCCTTCAGCACTTTCAGAGGAGCAATCGGCCAGTTTGCCCGGCAGGCGCAATTTGCGGGTCGGGGTTTTGCGGCGCTGTTCCTTCTGGGCCTTGCGCTTCTGGCGCTCATCCACCCGCTCCAGAATTCGCTCCAGCAGGTCATTGGCAGAGGCGGGATCTTCCGCCAGCCAATGGTCAAAGCGATCCTTCAGCGCCGGTTCCACCATCTTACCGGCATCGGCGGAGACCAGTTTTTCCTTGGTTTGACCCTGGAATTGCGGATCGGGGATAAAGACTGACAGCATGATGCTGGCTTCGCCCGTGATATCATCGCCGGTGATCTGTGTGGCGCGCTTATTGCCAACCAATTCACCATAGGCCCGCAATGATTTCGCCAGGGCAGAACGCATCGCGCTTTCATGGGTGCCGCCCTGGGGCGTTGGCACGGTGTTGCAATAGGTGTGGCAGAAGCCGTCGCCATCGGCGGGCCAATGCATCGCCCATTCCATCTGGCCGACGCCATCGCTGGCCTTCCAGGCTCCGGCAAAGGCGCGCGGTGTTATGGTGACCCGGTCGCCCAGCGTATAGGTCAGATAGTCCTTCAAGCCACCGGGGAAATGCAGGACACCCTTTTGTGGAACCTCTGATCCTTCCCGCAACATGGAGGCGGGGCAGGACCAGCGAATCTCCACCCCTTTGAACAGATACGCTTTGGACCGCGCCATGCGATAAAGCTGTTCCGGTTCAAAGTGAATCTTGGTGCCGAAAATCTCTGTATCCGGGGTAAAGGTGATCGTCGTGCCGCGCCGGTTCTGGGCGTCTCCAACTTTTTCCAGCTTGCCCAGGGGCAGGCCGCGGCTGAAGGACTGGCGATAGACAACGCGGTCTCTGGCAACTTCAACCATCAGGCTCTGGGACAGGGCATTTACGACAGAAACCCCAACCCCGTGCAGGCCGCCCGATGTGGCATAGACCTTGCCGGAAAACTTACCCCCGGAATGCAGCGTGGTCAGGATGACTTCCAGCGCGGATTTATCTTTGTATTTCGGATGCGGATCAATCGGGATGCCACGCCCGTTATCCCGGACCGTGCAGGACCCGTCTTCGGACAGTTCCAATTCGATCCGGCTGGCGTGACCGGCCACAGCTTCGTCCATGGAATTGTCCAGGACTTCGGCGACCAGATGGTGATAGGCGCGCTCGTCCGTGCCCCCGATATACATGCCGGGGCGGCGGCGCACAGGCTCCAATCCCTCAAGAACTTCAATGTCCTTGGCGGAATAGTCGTCTTGCTGCTTAACAGTGCTTTGGAATAGGTCGCTCATAGTGTCATTATACGGGCTGGACGGGCGCTCGCAAGCTTATAGAGTGTAGCGAATGGCATTTAACCACAAGATATAGGATTTGACAGAGATGACCACTGATTCCAAGGCGACTCCGCGCGGTGAATTGCAGATTCGCACAATCGCTATGCCCGCTGATACAAACCCTGCGGGCGATATTTTCGGGGGCTGGGTCCTGTCTCAGATGGATGTCGCTGGGGGCATCGCCGCGCGGGACTGCGCCAAGGGACGCGTGGTCACGGTCGCTGTCGATACGATGACCTTTTATTTGCCGGTCTTTGTTGGCGATGTCGTGTGTTGTTACACGAGCATTTTAAAGAAAGGCCGGACGTCCATTTCGGTCAATATTCAAACATGGGCCTTGCGCAGCGAAACCATGGAACGGGTGTTGGTGACGGAGGGGACTTATACTTATGTGTCCATCGGCAGTGACCGCAAACCCCGCCCGATGTCGGAATAGGCCGGCGTTCGTTTTGGCCTATACCCACATATGCTGGTCCTAGGCTGGTTGCAGGTCTTCGACAGTCTCCGTCTTTGGGTCTGGCCCGAATCTGTTGGGGCCCTCCGTACCGTTAAGGCAGAACAGGACCAACAGCGCGAGCCCGCCCAGAATTGGAATAAAGATCAGAAGATACCACCATCCGCGGCGATCTGTGTCATGCAGTCGACGGACGGAGACGGCAAGTGTTGGGATAAAAACACCGAGCGAGAATATGACGTAAAACAGGCCGACACTGTACTGATAGTCATAGGTACCAACCACCATATCGAAAATCGTTACGATAATAGTGGCAACCATAAAACAAAGATAATACAGCCAGAATTCTTTACGGCGGGCGCGGCCTGAAAAATCTGCGTATTTCTTCAGTGGTTGCAGTGCGTAATTCATGGTTTTGTCCTCCCCAATGCCATGGTGTTCTGATGCTACATTGTTTATCTTTAAAAGATCAACAGTGATTGTATTTTATTCATATTCACTATTTTTAAAACAGGTGGGGTTCAGAATTAGGGTTAGAGAAATGCCGAGATCCTAACCAAAACTGTAATAATTCATAAATACCACCTTTTCGCGTTTTTCTGATATAATCACAGTGAAAACGTCAGCGAATGGGGTGGGCCATGCCGTTTTATCATCCTTTGAAAACCATGAACCAGGTGGATCGTCGACGTACAATTGCGGGGATTGAGCGTTTGCGCGCTGCATTGGATGCCAATATTCCAGAACGCACAGATTCCCGAACGCTGATTCTGGGCACCTGGAATTTGCGCAATTTCGACGACAATCGCTTTGGCAATGGCTATCGGACTCTGGAGGATTTCACCTATATCGCCGAAATCTGCGCCCGGTTCGATGTCATTGCGCTGCAGGAGATATGCGACGACTTACAGCCATTGAAGGAACTGATGCGGTTGCTGGGGCATTGGTATGATTACATCATCACCGATGTGACCGAAGGCACGGGGGGCAATGGGGAGCGGTTGGGCTTCGTCTATGACACCCGTAAGGTTCAATTCAAGGGCGTGGCGGGGGAGATTGTCCTGCCGGACTCGCAATTGATCAAGGATGGGGAGCGCACGCTGCAATTTTCCCGCACCCCCTTTATGTGTGCATTCCAGGCCGGATGGTTCAAATTTGAATTCGCAACGGTTCATATCTACTTCGGCAATGATTCCGGACAGAAGTACCGACGCCGGGTTTCGGAAATTGATGGCATCGCCAAGTTCCTGAAGAAGCGGGCCAAGGCATCGGATTCAAACTATATTCTGGTCGGTGATTTTAACATCAAGGCAGCGGGCAGCGATGGCTTTAACGCGCTGGAGAAAAATGGGTTTACGGTCGCTCTTAATCACAAGGGCAGCACCAAGGATCAGACAAAATTCTATGATCAGATTTCCTTTCTGACGCGCAAGGACGAATTGCGCCCCGCAAATCCAGATCATTTTCATGATGTTTTTCAATTCTTTGACTGCATTTTTAGGGAAGAAGATTTCCCGGCGCATCGTGCACGAGTCAAAGAGACCATTCGCGATAAACTGGCAGGTTTCGCGGAAGAGCAAGCGGAGGCACAGGGGAAGTTGGATGCGGGTGAGTTGTCATCTGCGGCAACCACACGCTGGCAGAAAAAACTGCAGACGGCACAGGATAATATCGCAATGTGGAGCGCTCGCCTCGACAGTGATACCGATCTCAAGGACTATTATATGGATGATTGGCGCACCTTCCACGCCAGCGATCACTTGCCTTTATGGGTTGAATTAGAAATCGACTTCAGCGATGCCTATCTGGAAAAATTGAAAGAGTAAGGGGAGAGCGTTTGCCAAACAGGCTGCTTTTTTTACGTGGGGTCCTGGTCTAGGGTTTCTGGCAAGAAACCGGAGGACCCCCATGCCCCAACCCTTGAAAATGACAAGCGCCCAGATGGTTGCCGACGCCAAGGCCCGCATTCGCGAGGTGGATGCGCCCGAAGCGATTGAAATGGCACAGCGCGATGACGTGGTGATTGTCGATCTGCGCGACCCCAGAGAGCGGGAGCGGATTGGATATATTGAAAATGCCTTCCATTGCCCGCGCGGCATGGTGGAATTCTGGGTCGATCCCGACAGCCCTTATTTCAAGCCGATCTTTGGGGAGGATAAGACCTTTATCTTCCACTGCGCCTCAGGCTGGCGGTCTGCCATCACGGTCGCAACCTTGCAGGATATGGGCATGCAAAATGTCGCCCATATCACCGATGGTTTCAAATCCTGGATGGAATCCGGCGGCCCTATTGTGGGTCCGAAGCCTAAAGAGGGGTAATCCTCACCCCGCCTTCTTCTGAGAGGCCTTGTTCAGATAGGGTGCCAGATAGGTGCCGGTGTGGGATCGGGCGACCTTGATGATCTCTTCCGGGGTGCCTTGGGCGACGATTTCGCCGCCTCTGGTGCCGCCGTCCGGGCCCAGATCAATGATCCAGTCGGCGCATTTGATGACTTCCAGATTGTGTTCGATCACAACAATCGTATTGCCGCTGTCAACAAGGGTTTGCAGCACTTCCAACAGTTTGCGCACATCATGGAAATGCAGGCCCGTGGTGGGTTCGTCCAGCACATAGAGCGTGCGGCCGGTCGCTTTCTTAGACAATTCCTTGGCCAGCTTAACCCGTTGAGCCTCCCCACCAGACAGGGTGGTCGCCTGTTGCCCAACCTTGATATAGCCCAGGCCGACCCGTTGCAGCGTGATCAGCTTGTCGCGGATGGCGGGGACGGCCTTGAAGAAATCCGCACCTTCATCAACGGTCATGTCCAACACATCGGCGATCGACTTGTCGCGATATTTGATTTCCAGCGTCTCGCGGTTATAGCGGTGGCCGTGGCATTGGTCGCATTGCACATAGACGTCGGGCAGGAAGTGCATTTCGATCTTGATCATGCCATCGCCCTGGCAGGCCTCACAGCGGCCGCCTTTGACGTTGAAGCTGAAGCGTCCGGGCTGATAGCCCCGCGCCTTGGCTTCCGGCAGGCCGGAGAACCAGTCCCGGATGGGGGAGAAGGCACCGGTATAGGTCGCCGGGTTAGAGCGTGGCGTGCGCCCGATGGGCGATTGGTCGATATCGATGATCTTGTCCAGGAATTGCGTTCCCTCGATCTTGTCATGCAGGCCGGGATGCGCCCGTGCTCCCATAAGGCTGCGCGACAAAGCCCGCTGCATGGTTTCAATGATCAGGGTTGATTTGCCCGATCCACTGACCCCGGTCACCACGGTCATGGTGCCCAGTGGGATCGTGGCATCCACGGTTTGCAGGTTGTTTTCCCTGGCACCAAAGATTTTCAAGAACTGGTTCTTGTGCCCCTTGCGGCGCGTCTTGGGGATCGCGATTTCCTGGGCCCCGGTCAGATATTGCGCGGTCAGGCTGTTGGGATTGGCCAGCACTTCCTGAGGGGTCCCCGCCGCCACGACATGGCCGCCATGGATGCCCGCGCCGGGGCCCATATCGACAAGATAGTCGGCGGCGCGAATGGCGTCTTCGTCGTGTTCCACAACGATCACGGTATTACCCAGGTCCCGCAGGCGCCTCAACGTCTCCAGCAAGCGATCATTGTCCCGCTGGTGCAGGCCGATAGAGGGTTCGTCCAGCACATACAAAACGCCTGTCAGGCCCGACCCGATTTGCGAGGCCAGTCGGATGCGCTGGCTTTCCCCACCGCTCAATGTGCCCGAATTCCGGCTGAGCGCCAGATAGTCCAGGCCGACATTGTTCAGGAATCCCAATCGCTCATTAATCTCTTTCAGGATGCGATAGGCGATTTCTTTCTGCTTCTCGCTTAGTTGCTCGTTGAGGGCGGAAAACCAGGTTCCAGCCTCAGCAATCGACATTTGAGAGACTTCGCCGATATGACAGCCGCCGACCTTCACGGCCAGGGCTTCTGCCTTCAGGCGATAGCCGTTACAGGCCGGGCAGGGGGTGACAGCCTGATACTTTGCCAGTTCTTCCCGGGACCAGCTGGATTCTGTTTCCCGAAAGCGACGTTCCATATTCGGGATAACGCCTTCGAACGGCTTGGTGGTCTTGTAAGAGCGCAGGCCGTCGTCGTACCTAAACTCGATTTCCTCGTCGCCGCTGCCATGCAGGATGCAGGTCGCAACCTTCTCATCCAATTCCCCAAAGGGCGTTTTCAGGGAGGCGTTGTAGTGCCGTGCAATAGCTTCCAGTGTTTGCTTGTAATAGGGGGAAGTCGAGGTCGACCAGGGCGCAATGGCACCCTGCCAAAGAGATTTCGTCTTGTCGGGCACGATCAGTTCAACATCAAATTCCATATCCGTGCCCAGACCGTCACAAGTCGGGCAGGCACCGAAGGGATTGTTGAAGCTGAACAGACGCGGCTCAATCTCCTCAATCGTAAAGCCGGAGACCGGGCAGGCGAACTTGGCTGAAAAGATCACCTGGTCGCCATCATCGGCATTTTCTGCGAACAGCAATCCATCTGAAATCTGCAAGGCAGTCTCTATCGAATCGGCCAGGCGCGATTGCAGGTCATCGCGCACGACAACGCGGTCCACGACCACATCAATCGTATGCTTCAGCTTTTTGTCCAGGGCGGGGACTTCTTCGATCTCATAGAATTTGCCATCGACTTTCACGCGCTGGAAGCCGCGCTTCTGCAGTTCAGCGAATTCCTTGCGGTATTCTCCTTTGCGCCCGCGCACCAGCGGGGCCAGCAGATACAGCCGCTTGCCGTCGCCCATATCCATGATGCGATCCACCATCTGGCTGACCGTCTGGCTTTCAATCGGCAGGCCTGTTGCCGGGGAATAGGGGATACCCACCCGCGCCCAGAGAAGGCGCATATAGTCATAAATCTCGGTTACGGTGCCGACGGTGGAACGCGGGTTTTTCGAAGTTGTCTTTTGTTCAATGGAGATTGCCGGCGACAGCCCTTCGATCAGATCCACGTCCGGCTTCTGCATCATTTCCAGGAATTGCCGCGCATAGGCAGACAGACTTTCGACATAGCGGCGCTGACCATCGGCATAGATCGTATCAAAGGCCAGCGAGGATTTTCCAGACCCGCTGAGCCCCGTGATCACCACCAGTTTGTCCCGGGGCAGGTCGACATCCACATTCTTTAGATTGTGCTCACGTGCGCCGCGCACGGAAATTGTCGTATTGGACATGGAACCCCGCTGTTGGATTTTCATCGTCGGAAGAGAGGGAATATAGGCTGCCCAAGGGGGAACTTCGAGTCTTGATCTGCGGATGATGGAAATTACTTGCTGCAGCGCGGCATTGTTCCGGGATGACCAAAATTTTTCGACAAAGGGGATGCTATTTCAGCGATCCTATGGTCATCTAGGTACAGAGTTTGGTGAAAAGTTTTCGTGAAGGAGAGAGCAATGAAGGGTCACCCAGCCGTCATTGAGCATTTGAACAAGATTTTGAAGAATGAGCTGACTGCGATCAATCAGTATTTCCTGCACGCCCGCATGCTGAAAGACTGGGGCTTCAAGCGCCTGGCCGAAACGGTATATGAAGAGTCCATTGGTGAGATGAAGCACGCGGACTTGATTGTCGAACGTGTGCTGTTGCTGGATGGCCTGCCCAATCTGCAGGATCTGGGACGCTTAAGGATCGGTCAGACGGTACCGGAAATGCTGGAAAGTGATCTGGGACTGGAAACGACGAATCAGACCGAATTGAAGGCCGCCATTGTCGTGTGCGAGGAAAACCAGGATTATGTATCCCGGATCATTTTCAGCAAAATCCTGGATGACACCGAAGAACATATCGACTGGTTGGAAACTCAACAGCATCTGATCAATCAGACCGGCCTTCAGAATTATCTTCAGGAACAGATGTTCGATAACTCCTGAACGGGTTCTGGTCTAAGCGTCAGGGTATCAGTGTTTTGAAGGCGACTTCTCAGGAAGGGCACGCGGGTCTTTCGCGTGCTGTGTTTTCGTGTCCGCCTGTTCAGAATGGGCATTGTCTTTGGTCAGTCGTTCCGCCAAGGAGACCCATTTGCTCATGGATTTGACCAGAAACATCTGATTACTCCGCCGCGACCGGCATGCGTGATTTACAACGGTGATCGAAAATCATTTCTTCTATGGTTTCTACGCATTGACCGCATTGCGGCGCGACGCCCAGAGCCTCATAAACGGCGTCCGGATCGCAATGACCATCATTGATGGCCTTGGATACGCATTTGTCACCGATCGCGTTGCACACACACACAAACATAATCCGTCCTTTCACACATCGCGTATTAGAAAGATGATGATGTTAAGAATGATTGTCAATCGCATTTTTTAGAATATTTTCTGTTTCAGCCATTCAAAAGCAGCGTTTCATTTGGCTCCATAGACCCGCCCGCGCGTATGACGGGGATGGGAGGTCGCACACTCATCCTGAGGAGGCGCTGTATATGCGTGCTTACAGTGGGCTCCCCCTTCGAGACGCTACGCTCCTCAGGGTGAGGGTACATTTGTTGATACATCGTCACCCCGGACCTGATCCGGGGTCCAGGGCGGCAGGCGCGATTGGTGCTTGTGGCTCAGGGTACCCGCCTGCGCGGGTGTGACGAGATGGTAAAGATTAACCGCAAAGAGCGCAGAGAAGGCGCGAAGGACGCGGAGGGGATGCTGCGTTATGGCGTTGCACGTCTGACCTTCCGCTTCATTCTCATCCTGAGGAGGCGCGATAGCGCCGTCTCGAAGGAGGGGCTGTAAGTGCGGTGGTTACAGTGGGCTCACCCTTCGAGACGCTGCGCTCCTCAGGGTGAGGGTGCATTTGTTGATACATCGTCACCCCGGTCGTGATCCGGGGTCCAGGGCGGCAGGCGCGATTTGTGCGTGTGGCCCTGGATACCCGCCTGCGCGAATATGACGGGGCGTGGGGTGCCATTCTCATCCTGAGGAGGCGCGATAGCGCCGTCTCGAAGGAGGGGCTGTAAGTCCGGTGCTTACAGCGGGCTCCCCCTTCGAGACGCTGCGCTCCTCAGGGTGAGGGCGCATTTGTTGACACATCGTCACCCCGGACGTGATCCGGGGTCCAGGGCGGCAGGCGCGATTGGTGCGTGTGGCCCTGGATAATCGCCTGCGCGGGGGTGACGGGGAGGGGAGGTCCCATTCTCATCCTGAGGAGGCGCGATAGCGCCGTCTCGAAGGAGGGGCTGTAAGTGCGGTGCTTCCAGTGGGCTCCCCCTTCGAGACGCTGCGCTCCTCAGGGTGAGGGTGCATTTGTCTGATACATCGTCACCCCGGACCTGATCCGGGGTCCAGAGCGGCAGGCGCGATTGGTGTTTGTGGCTCAGGGTACCCGCCTACGCGTGTGTGACGAGATGGTAAAGATTAACCGCAAAGAGCGCAGAGAAGGCGCGAAGGACGCTGAGGGGATGGCGCGTTATGGCGTTGCACGTCTGACCTTCCGCTTCATTCTCATCCTGAGGAGGCGTGATAGCGCCGTCTCGAAGGAGGGGCTGTAAGTCCGGTGCTTCCAGCGGGCTCCCCCTTCGAGACGCTACGCTCCTCAGGGTGAGGGTGCATTTATCTGACACATCGTCACCCCGGACCTGATCCGGGGTCCAGGGCGGCAGGCGCGATTGGTGCGTGTGGCCCTGGATACCCGCCTGCGCGAGTATGACGGGGAGGGGAGGTCCCATTCTCATCCTGAGGAGGCGCGATAGCGCCGTCTCGAAGGAGGCGTTGGAAATGCGGTGCTTACAGCGGGCTCCCCCTTCGAGACGCTACGCTCCTCAGGGTGAGGGTGCATTTGTTGATACATCGTCACCCCGGTCGTGATCCGGGGTCCAGGGCGGCAGGCGCGATTTGTGCGTGTGGCCCTGGATAACCACCTGTGCGGGGGTGACGGGGATGTTTTGGGTGTTTCCGGTACAGCCGGCTATAGGGGGCTCACCCCGCCAGATAATCCCCAATGCGATCAATGGCCTTTAGGATGTTTTCCTTTGAATTGGCGTAGGAGACACGCAGATAGCCCTCTCCGTAGGCGCCAAAGCTGGTGCCGGCGATGGTTGCCACATGGGCCTGTTCGATCAGGTCGTTCTGCATCTGCTTGGCGGATTTTCCGGTCTTGCTGATATTGGGGAAGGCATAGAAGGCCCCGCCAGGCTCGATACAGCTGACACCGGGCAGGGCATTCAGGGCGTCTACTGTGGCGCGGCGGCGCTCGTCAAAGGCTTGAACCATTGCGATAGCAGCATCCTGTGGGCCATCCAGGGCGGCGATACAGGCATATTGGGTGGCGGCATTGACACAGGAATGGTCATTGATCGCCAACCGCGTCGCCTTTTCTGCCAGTGCTTCGGGCCAGACGGCGAACCCGGCGCGCCAGCCGGTCATGGCATAGGTCTTGGACCAGCCATCCAGCATGATGGCGCGATCCGCCATTTCCGGATAGGTCAGGATGGAGCGGTGCTGACGCCCGTCATACAGCATGCAGGAATAAATCTCGTCGGACATGATCGCGACAGCGGGATGATTGGCCAATCCCGCGACAAGCTTGTCCATCTCCTCAACCGGTGTGACGCCGCCTGTCGGGTTGGCGGGGCTGTTGATGATGATCAGGCGGGTGCGCGGCGTGATCAGGGACAGCAATTCTTCGGCAGAGAAGGCAAAGCCATTCTCCTCCCTCAGCGGCAGCGGCACGGCCTTCGCCCCAGTGAAATCAATGGCGGAGCGATAAATCGGGAATCCGGGATCGGGATAGATGATTTCCGCCCCAGGCTCCCCAAACATCAGCATGGCGAAAAACATCGTCACCTTGCCACCGGGCACGACAACGATTCGCGCCGGATCGATCTCCACGCCATGGCGACGGTGCAGATCGCGGCTGACAGCCTCCCTCAGCGGTGGGATGCCATTGGCGGGCGTATAGCCATGATGCCCATCGCGCAGTGCCTTGATCCCGGCATCGACGATATGGGGCGGCGTGGGGAAGTCCGGCTGGCCGATCCCCAGATTGATCATATCCGCGCCCTGGGCCGCCAGGGCATTGGCTTTTGCCAGAACATCAAAGGCGGTTTCGGTGCCAAGACGGCTCATTCCGGAAGCAAGGGTCAGCATGGCAGGCTCTTTCATGAAAGGATGATGACAGTTTGTGCCAAACCATAAGCCCGCATCGCTTGACGGGAAAGGGGGGAACACGTAAAAGCGACGCCGTTACGAGGGTCTGATCCACAGGCGGTCAGATTTTCACGGTGGTGGCTGTAGTTCAGCTGGTTAGAATGCCGGATTGTGATTCCGGAGGTCGTGGGTTCAAGCCCCATCAGCCACCCCATTTTTCCTTTTTTTGTATGCTTAAGGGCTGTGTAGTTCAGCCATACTTCGGATTAGATGTAGTACCGGAACGGCAGGGGAGCATCTGTAATGTCTGGTGCAGCAGTGAGAATCTCTCCTACAGCGTCAGCAAACCTGAGTGTCACCGGAAGGCCATCCCCAAACAAGCACGCGTTAAAGTTCACCTTTGTAAGCGCCATAATATCTTTTGCAACATGCTGAATATCTGCCTCGCCCCAGTCAACTCTCACGGACACTGGGTTTGGAACCTCCCATCCTGGATAGGTTGCCAATCTCGGAATAAATCCTCTGGTCCAGAGATATCCGAGTCTTTCGTGAACCTTATAGAACGTGCCGCGCAGCGGGGGGTGCTTGCCGAGGCGAAAAAGCTTTAGGTCGTTTCCGTTGCTTATCCTGATACCGGTGAGCTTGGTTCCAGACGGGATGGCTTCTTGGAACTCAGTCCATTCTTCGCGGCTGAACCGTGCCCGACCATGGATGAAGACCTCAATTGGGGGTGATCCGTGGCTTCTAGTATAGGCACTTATAACAGTTTCCATCAACTCACGGGCCTTTCCGTCTTTGAGATGAAACTCTCTATCTGTTTCCGAGTACCACGGCCCTACTGCCCCTTTGAAAACGAGTCCATCTCCAGAGTTCAGGAAGAGTTGCGCGCCGCAACAAGCGTTTCCATCGTGCGCATCCATATCGACTTTCTTGAACACAATGCCCACATAGCAGACGCCGGGTCTGACATCAGCAATTTTCCAAGGCTTTCCCTGCGCTTTGAAGAAGGCGGTAGTACAAAGGTTCCATGCAATGGTCGCGTCGTCTTGCACATTGCGAATTCGAAACCCGTAGTCGTTAATGTTGGCGGGCATGTCTGGAGCGAGAGTTGTCTCTCTGACAACTTGAACAACGGTTTTACCTAAGAGTACGGCTTTTAGTTGGTTGTGGAAGTTGTTCTCGAAGAGATAAAGCTCTGCTGCCTGATTCACGTCGGCAAAAAGGTCAGGGGACGTAAGGAGCCTCTTTGCTTGATGCATAGAGGTCGTCTGCTGCCCCTGAATACGGTCAGGAAAGGGGACCGTGCTCTCTTTCCGGCACCGCTTATATACGATCTCTGGGATCACAACGAACCAAAAGTCTGGATGTTCGTCCTCTTCTCTGTTGTGCCTGATAAGCTCGTTAGCGTAAATCTGTACCGTGGTTCTAACTCGTTCGTAGGCATGGACTAACCGAACTGCGAGATCAATTTCAGACTTTTTCACGGTCAATGTCGCCAGTGGTTTTTCTGGAAACACAGTACCAAACGTAGCCTCAAAGCCAGGGAATGCAAAGTGATGCGCCTTGGTTGCGTCGTAGGCAGGGATGTAGCCTCGAATCGAATTGGCCCAATCATGGAAGTATCTGATCCCTTCAGACGTACCAATCACGCCAAATCGAAGTGATTTGGGCTTTCCTGCGTCCTCTGTTGGACCGAAAAGGAAAAGCCCATCCTTAGCGTATTCAGACCGTTCCGAATTTGCAAACTCTAGTTCAGGCTCTGGGATCACCGTAAGAGTAAGCCTTGCGATCATGCTATCAGTCCTCATCATCGTTGTCATTGATAGGCTTGAAGCCAGGATCGCTCTGGCGTTCTTGTGCTTCATCATCATCACTGATTGGAGTGTCTCCCAATATGATGGCAACAGGCGACTCGAACTCCATAAGTTGCGCGCTCAGTACAATGGCTTCCGTCTCTGAGACAGGAATCATTGGAGATTCGCTTTTTTGCTTGAGCCAGTCGACGAATCCAACGGTTTGAGCTCTCCATCGGTTGTTAAACCAATTCTTGCAGACCCGTTTTCTTGCGTTGTTCATTTGTTTGCCATCGGGCAAAAGAACTCCGTCCTGATCTCCGACCATAACTCTTGGTCTGAGTGTTATGTAATCGGACATACCGATGCTGGGCTTTAGGGTGAAACCTAAATACCATTTCTTGTTCTTCTGCCGTCCGCACACGGCTCGAAATGTTCGTCGCCCATCGGTATCAACAAAGTACAATTTGTCTTTGTCGAGTAAGCCTTCTGGGAACCACCACGAAAGCTCTCCGTTCGCCAATGGCCTACTATTGAGCCCACGCTTTTTCAGTTGGACGTTGATAGCTTTCCGAATCAGAGACGACATTAGGTTCCAAGCGTCACGCTCTTCAATATTTGGCGATTGCATCTCGCCCGATAGAAAATCCTCCGTGTCGACTTCGGAACGAGTTCGAATCGGAGTTTCTGGTCCTAACGCATCCTGCAATTCGTCAAGTTGGGCAAACGAAATTAGTTGGCGACCGAAGCTAAAGCAAGGGATTGGGCACTGCTTCGCGATCCTCGTCATCTCTCCGGGTTCACGAAGTGGGCGCTTTAGCTCGTAGATACGAAGTGTTTTAGGGAAGGTGTCGATACCGATCCTGTTGGCGATCAGCGTTTCAGGCTGTTGTAGAATTGTGTTGGCTTTCACTGTTTGGCACTGCCGCCAGTGGTCCAACGCAGCGGCGTTAACACTAGGGGACTTTGGAACGCCGTCTCGAGCTAGCATTTCCAGCAGTTGGACAAGTCCAGCGCCCCAATTATTGTTGAAGTCAATTCCATTGACGCGGATGAATTCGACTGGAAAATCGTTCCAGTCAATTGGTCCCGCTCGCATCGGGACAAGGAAGTTTGGAAGGTTATTGGCCCTAGCGGTTGCCGTAGCCAAGGCGATTTCATTTTTTACACCTGGTCTAGTCACCGCAACAGGGGTGACAGCAACCAACACCTTAATCGCATCGTGACGTATGGTCTGCTCAATCTCGTCCCAAAAATCTTCTCCACCAAGCAGAGCTCTGCGGTCTAGCCAAATCGAATAACCTGCCAACGTCAGCCGTGAGGCCAGCCATATTGAAAATTCGTTATCGTGCGGTGTCGCATGACTAATAAACAGCTTTGTTCTCATGTTTGTGTCTCAGACTGTTTGGTAGGTGTGGATCTTGTTAGGCGACAGCATCTATAGGTAATCATAAGTAACAAGTGATTCGGTTTTCGAATCGAGTCATTTCTTTGGTTCAGCCGAAGTTCTATGCATCCACATAGTTTTTGTGAACTGAGGTCTTAGAAATACAATGCTTCACTTCGCCACTTAATGGTGTTGGTTAAGGGCGAGCTTATAAAAGGGTAAGGGAAGGCCAGATTTTCTGTTAGGAAACGGTACTATCGTGAGGTGTGACAGATTAAAGTCGGTGCGAGGGTTATAATCAAACAAGTGTTAACCATCGAAAAAGTTGATATTATTGTTGTTTATAACTTTTTAATAATACCCCATTTTTCCTTTTCCCTCAGAGACTCAGCTATCCTGATTATCGATGCCACCTTGGGCATTCGGGAAGGAAACCATGCTTAAGACGATCCGATGCCTGTCTAACAATAACTATGCGCCCTTTGCGTCTGTCGAGACGATGCAGATTGATATTGCCGATGCGTTGCGGGCGCGCGACGTGTTGGTGACGGAGCATCTGCATAGTGAATTTCCCAATCCGTCGCTGTTTAAGGGGCAATTGTCGGACCTGGCCCTGTTCAAGGGGCGGCGATTCTTTTTGGATACCAATCTTAGTCAGAACCACAATACTGCGGGCCAGTCGATCTATGATGCCTGGTCACTGCCCCGGTTTTCCTTCCTGACCGATTCGCCCCTGCGGAAACTGGCGGAGTTGAAGCAGTTTCCCAATCTGGGGCTGATCGGCGTGGTGGATGATGATTTTCATGACATCCTGACCGCCTTTGACGCGCCGGGCCAGGGCAGCGTTTTCTTTCCCCATGCCGGGCCCGCCCCGCTGCAGGACCAGCCGGACTGGAGCGACCGGGTGATTGATGTCCTGATCGTCGGCAATGTGTCGTCCCCCCATACGACGGCCAGTTGGCTGAAGGCGGCATCCGGCGGCGATGCGGCGGTTAAGGGGGTGCTGGACAAGGCATTGGAGCGCTGTCGCACCGGCACGGAAAGCCTGTGGTCGGTGGTTGGGCTGGAATGTCAGGCAGCCGGGCTGGACCTGTCGCGGGAGCGTCGCGCGGCGCTGGTTCTGGAATTGGAGACACAGTTGATCGCCGGGCGGCGGCGCGACCTGCTGGCCGCCATCACCCACAAGAATGTGCATTACTGTGGTGAGGTTCAGCCCGGTGCGGATTTGAAGATGGGCGCGAATATTACAGCCCACGGAAAGGTACCATTCCTGGATATCCTGGATTTCATGCGGGCGGCCAAGGTGGTAATCGATGTCAGCCCCAGTTTCCGCAATGGCGCGCATGAGCGGGTGTTCTATGGCCAAAGCCGGGGGTCCTATATCCTGACGGAGCCGTCCCGTTTTCTGGCGGCGGAGGTCGAGCAGGATCTGGGGATCGGCTTTATGCCTTATGACAGCGGCCAGATTGATGCGGCGCTGTCTGCGATATTCGACCGGGGGGCTGAGGAGATGGACACAATCCGACACCGCGCGCTGCCGCATTATGCGACGACCCATACATGGGCCCAGCGGGTGGATGCGATGCTGGAGTCTCTGGGCAAGTCGTTTTGGGGTGCATAAGGGGACTAGCCCTTGCGCAGCAGTCTGATTTGGAAGCGGCAGGGCAGCAATGCATCAGCCGTCGCGGCGGGCAGGGGGCTGATCCGGCCGTCCAATAGAGCGGTTAAGTGGTCTGCCAGCAGAAACGCCGCCTGAAACCCGCGGGAGCCAAGACCTGTCAGCGTATAGAGCCCTGGCAGATAGTGTGCGGGGTCCATTCGACTGGGCGGTTTTCCCTGCCTCAGCCCACCATATAATCCCTCAAAGGCGGTGATATCCTGTACCGGCCCACAGAGCGGCAGGTGGTCCACCGTATCACAGCGCAATCCGGTCCAGGGGGTCAGCGTCTTATCCTCAATGCTGGGCAGCAGCGTGCCCAATCGCTGCTGCAATGCTGTTGTTTGCGCCGGGTCGATGGGAACCGGCCCCAGGCTTTGCATGCCCTGCATTGTCGATCCGGCGGTCAGGCGTCCGTCCGGCTCGATGGCTGTGACATACCCATCGGCCATCACGGCGCATCCCTGTTGGGCCTGGCTGTCGGCAGTGAACAATTGCCCCGATCCGATGCGCAGGCCAAACCCATCTTGAAGATCGGGCAGCAATGGTACTGCGCCAGGGCCACAGGCCAGAATGACGGTATCTGCCCGGCAGACCGTATCGCCATTGGTATCACTCAGTCGCCATTGGTCTTCGTGTCGCGCGATCCGGGTGATATCGGCCCGCAAGGTTGGCGGGGGGGTAAGGGCGCGGCACAGGGCCTGTGGATCGATGGTTCCGGCTTTTGGGACATACAGGCCACCTGGGCAGGGACGTCCTAGAAGATCGCTGGCTTCGTCAGCTAAAACGGGCCTTAGATCATCCAGCGGCCAATTCAGATACTGCAGCAATTGGTCCTGCTGATCTTTCAGGGTGTCCGACCCCGCAGGCATCAGAACGCCACGGGGGCCCTTCCAGATATCGCCGTCCAGCCCGTCCAGCCCGTCCAGGACGCGGATGGCATCCAGAAAGGCCTGACGCCAGAAAACCGGGAAGGGTTGATCGCCGCGCACCAGCTTTGGGGAGATCACGGCGCGGGGCAGACGGCTGGCGGCATAGTCACGGCTGTTCATTCCGCCAATATGGATTGGATCGCGCCCGGCTAGGCGCAGGGCGTGCACCATCGCACAGCCCGCAATGCCATCCCCGATCACAGCCATGCGCGCCTGTTTGGGAACCGGCGGCGGCAGCACATACCAGGGGTCAGATACGGGGCCCTGTTTTGGCGCTTGGGACAGTCGTGCGGACAGGCAGTGGCGTTTGCGCCCGAAGCCGGGTCTCTTTTCAACCTGAAATCCAACCGTACGCAGGCCGTGCTTTACAATGCCTGCCGCACTGAATGTGGCAAGCCGCGCACCCGGTGCACTTAATCGCGCGATGTGGTCAAAGACTTCCGGTCGCCACATGTCTGGATTCTTTGCCGGGGCGAAACCATCCAGAAACCATGCATCAGCCTGAAATTGATGCTGTTGGAATTGCTGTGCAACGTCGCCGATCAGCAATAACAGGCGCACACGACCGGTGGCGAAGGTCAGCCTGTGCGCGCCGGGCAGGGCGCCTGGCCATTGGTGCTGCAGAGCCGCGGCACGGCTTGCATGCTGGGGAAAGGTTGCATGGGCGCGGGCCAAATCCGCGCGGGGCATCGGAAAGGCTTCGACGGAGACGAAATCAAGCGTTGATCCGGGTGAGGCTGTACTCTCCCACACAGCCCAAGCCTCCAGAAAGTTCAATCCGGTGCCAAAGCCCGTTTCCGCCACGGTCAGCTTTGGCTTTTGGCACAGGGTTTCGAAATCCGTGCCATTCAGAAAGGTATGTTGAACCTCTCCACAGGGATCATCGGCGGAAAAGTACAGATCATCAAAACGGCTGGCATAGGGCGTGCCGTCCCGCCAATCGATTGCTGAAAGGGGGGAAGGTTCAGACTGTGATGGAGGTCCGGATGTCGTCATTGCCTGGATGATATGCCCAGCCAAAGGCGTTCAGGCAAAAAAAAACGACGCTACGATCTTCTGCCTACACTTAATCTCATCGGCATCGGTCGTTGCGTCGCCAGTGTGCTCTCGCCCAATGGGGTTCGGGGGAGAGCGGTTGGTCGATGGCCCAGTAGTATCGCTTGGGTGTTACAAGTTTCTGACTCTGCGATGTTTTTTGCGTGACGATCAGTGTGGGCCTTATTTGGGACTGTGATCTTCTTTGATCAGCACCGTAGGCAATGTCTGTTTGATCAACTCATCATACTGTGCTGTCAGGTTCGAGGACGTGCGGGGTAGAGTGCCCATCACCTGCACCAGCAGGTCCGATCCCTCACAGACGATCATGTTGAAGGTCAATGCATCATCCTGTTCCACCGGCTCATAGGGCTTTCCCTGGCAGGCCGATATCCCGGAATAGCCCGTGGGCATGTCGTTCAAGATCAGGATGCGAGTATCTGTGCTGTCCCAGGGCAGGGTATCGCCGCCGCCACGAAAACGCAGGTTTGGGTCTTTTTGCGCTAACATATCCGAAACGGCTTGGGCGAGGGCCTGGTCGCTGCGCAAGGGCGCAGCAAAGGCATAAACAGGAACGCTGTTGCCCGCTTGTGCGACCGATTGCAGCGGGGCATAGCTGCCGGTCGTGCTGGCATAGATTACAACGGTTTTCGGAACGGTCTGGTCACAGGCCGCCAAAAACAACGCCACCAGCGTCAGGAAGGCGAGACGAGGGCGGGTAAATCGCATGATCGTTTTTCTTTCCTGAAATTCTGTATCACGTAAATTAAAGTAAGGGTCGCGTCGAAAGGATTTCAATACCTCCCTATTTGCGTAAGACTATACCAATGACAGATATGGATACCTTACTGACGATTTTGCCGGACTCGCTGGACGCTGATGCCTGGCGCAAATGCTGCCTTTTGGGCGTGGGGGAGATGGCGCAGGCGGATCGTCTGGCAATCGATGGCGGGATACCGGGATATGATTTAATGCGCGCGGCCGGGGGGGCGGTTATGCGCACTATCGTTGATCGATATGATCCCGGCACTGTCGCCGTCCTGTGTGGACCGGGAAATAATGGGGGGGATGGCTTTGTCGTTGCGTCCTTGCTGGCAGATCGCGGCTGGACGGTGCGCGTGGGGCTGTTGGGGGACAGGGACGCCCTGACAGGCGATGCAGCCCTGGCGGCAGCGGATTATGCCGGGCCCTGTCAAGCATTGGGCCCAGACATTCTGACGGATGCGACCCTGGTGGTTGATGCGGTATTTGGTGCTGGTCTTAATCGTGACATTGACGGTGTGGCAGCTGCTACACTGGCGGCGATTGGTGACGTGCCGGTCATTGCCATTGATATGCCCAGCGGCGTTTCCGGCGATAGCGGTGAAATACGATCCGGGGGATTGGCACAGGCAACGGCCACAATTTCATTCTTTCGGGGAAAGGCGGGGCATTGGCTGCTGCCCGGCCGCGTGGCCTGTGGAGACTTTGTGATCGCTGATATCGGTATTCCAGACACTGTTCTGGATAAGGTTGATCCGAAGCTGGCGCTCAATCATCCGTCCCTATGGGCCCGGGCGCTGCCGCGTGTATCGCCGACATCCCATAAATACAATCGTGGCCATGTTCTGGTCGCAGGTGGTGCAGAATTGCTGGGTGCTGCGTTTCTGGCAACCCGCGCGGCACAACGCGCCGGCGCCGGTATTGTCACGGTCGCAGCGCCCGTTCAGCAGGGGCCGCTGTATCGCCTTGCCCTGGAAAGTGCCGTCATTCGGTCCGTCAAGGATACCCGTGCCTTCATAGAAGTGCTGGAAGATCCGCGTATTGGATGTACCGTGATTGGGCCGGGCCTGGGGGTGATAGCCGCAGGGTCGCATGAAAAGGTTCTGGCTGTGTTAAGGGATGGTCGTCCCGCGATTATTGATGCGGATGCACTGGTTCTTTTCGAATCTTCACCTCAGACCTTGTTTGATGCGATTAGGGGTCCGGTACTGCTGACGCCTCATGAAGGGGAGTTCCGGCGATTGTTCCCAGACCTTGCTGATGTTCCCAACAAACTGGATCGGGCGCGGCGTGCGGCAGAACGGTCAGGGGCGACGGTTCTGCTAAAGGGCTATGACACGGTCATTGCGGACCCGGCAGGCTATGCCGTGATCAACGGAAATGCGCCCGCCAGTCTTGCAACAGCGGGGGCCGGGGATGTTCTGGCAGGCACTATTGCGGCATTTGTTGCCGGCGGCATGTCGGTCTTTGCCGCGGCCTGTGCTGGGACTTATGTCCATGCGGCTGCTGCTGCTGCCTTTGGGCCAGGACTGATTGCCAGCGATCTGCCCAGCCTGTTGCCAACTGCGATTGAAAAGATTCAATCGCAGACAGTCATTTAGTAACAATTGTCTCGAATTTAATTTAGTTACGTTTTGTAAAGGATTGACCTATATCATGTTTTTGATGAAAAACTATCCAGGGGCGTTTCGCTGAGACTTTTTCGGGTTTTCGGCGAGTTTTTTGAGAGGTTGGAACATGTTTTTTCGGAAAGCTGTTTCACAGGATCGTGTCGCGGTTGGGCGGTCCTTTTTTCGACGCCTGAACAACAGAGCCGTCGAAACTGCGGAAGTTTTGGGAATTGCCTCTGATGGCTTTGGAATTCCGCATGTGCGCTATGAACTGACCGTGGAACATACACAGTCCCACGCAGTGTATCCTGCTGGTACAAAGGTTCTTTCGCTTGCCACTTTCAATGAAACATACCCGCAAAGCGTCGCCTGAACGGACCAATTCCACAGAATAGTGCGACTTTACTGGAATTGACGCTTTGACGCGGGGTACCGCGTTTGCTATGACGCGCGCGCTTCGGCAACGGTCGGAGCGCGCGATCCGTTTTCGGAAAGAACGGTCCGAGCAGTGCGGGCGTGGCGAAATTGGTAGACGCGCCAGATTTAGGTTCTGGTAGGGCAACCTGTGGGGGTTCGAGTCCCTTCGCCCGCACCACCGACCCTAAAAGGTCAGGCGCTTGGATCATTTCGTCGGGTATGTATCGCGATTTCATAAACACAAATTGAGCCGGGGCCCAATCTCCCATGCAGGTAGTCGAAACAAAGAACGAAGGTCTGAGCCGCGAATTCACCATCACGGTCGCCGCGGATGAACTCGATCAAAAGGTCGAAACGAAGCTAATCGAGGTCGGGCAGACTGTAAAAATGCCAGGCTTTCGCCCGGGCAAAGTGCCCATGAAGATCTTGCGTCAGCGGTTCGGTCAATCCGTGCTGGGCGAGATTCTGGAAGGCACTGTTTCTGAAAGCAGCCAGGCTGTCTTGACGGAACGCTCGCTGAAACCAGCCATGCAGCCGAAGATCGAAATCTCAAGCTTCGATCCAGGGTCTGATCTGGTCTATACGATGGCTGTGGATGTTATGCCGGAAATTGAGCCGGTTGATTTCTCTACGCTTTCTCTGACGCGCTATAAGCCGGAGATCACGGACGAAGAAGTCAATAACGCCATGGATGAACTGGCGCGCAACAATCGTGCGACCCAGAAGATCGAAAAAGACCGCAAGACCCAGTCGGGCGATGTCGTGATCATGAATTTCAAGGGCTTTGTCGACGGCGAAGCATTTGAAGGCGGTGAAGCAACCGATTTCCGTCTGGAACTGGGCAGCGGTCAATTCATCCCGGGGTTTGAAGATCAGTTGATCGGTCAAAAGGCCGGTGAGGACCTGACGGTCAACGTATCTTTCCCTGAAGAGTATGGCGCGGCGAATCTGGCGGGCAAAGCCGCTGTGTTCGAATGCAAAATCAACGAAATCCACGAATATACCGATCGCGTTCTGGACGATGAATTCGCCAAGGAACTGGGTCTGGAATCACTGGATGATCTGCGCGGTCAGATGCGCAGCCGGATTGAAGGCGAATATGCGGAACTGGCCCGTGCCAAGACCAAGCGCGAATTGCTGGATATCCTGTTTGAAAAGCATGACTTTGAAGTGCCGGAAGGCATGGTGACAGGCGAATTTGACCAGATCTGGACGCAATTCACCAAGGCCAAGGAAGAAGGCAATATCGACGAGGAAGATAAGGAAAAGGACGAAGAGGTCCTGAAATCCGAATATCGCGATATCGCCAAACGGCGCGTGCTTCTGGGGCTGTTGTTGAGCCATGTCGGCGACATGGCCAAGGTCGAAGTCACCCAGGAAGAGCTGCAACAGGCGGTGTTCCGTCAGGCCCAGCGGTATCCGGGTCAGGAACGCGAAGTGTTCGAATACTTCACCAAATCGCCGGAAATGATGAACAGCCTGCGGGCGCCGATCTTTGAAGAAAAGACGGTGGATTACATTTTGGAACTGGCGACAGTGAAGGATGTGTCCCTGCCGGTCGATCAGTTGCTGGAGTCTGATGACGACAGCACGGATGGTGCAGAGGGTAAGAAAGCCAAGAAAACGGCAAAGAAATCTTCCGCGAAAAAGGCCGCCTCCAAGAAGGCCGCAGCGAAGAAATCTGCTGACTAAAACCTGCCGTTCAATGCGGTGAGTGCAGCGCCCCGGATGCCAGATACGCGTCCGGGGCGTTTGTTTCCGCATCGCCCGGTGCAGATTTCCATAGACGGGGGCTTTACATCCCGGCCTGAGCCATTAACTCTGAGGCTCGCAATCGTCACGGGGACGATGCGATGCCTCTGAATCCTGGTCACAGTCGGTGACCGTTGGATTTCACGAAAATAGCTTTAGGGAGCAGTGAGTATTACCATGCGCGATCCGGTCGATCTTTACATGAACACGCTGGTGCCGATGGTGGTTGAGCAGACCAACCGCGGTGAACGCGCCTATGACATTTATTCGCGCCTGTTGAAGGAGCGTATTATCTTTCTGACAGGGGGCATTGATGATCATGTCGCCAGCCTCCTGTGCGCTCAGTTGTTGTTCCTTGAGTCAGAAAGTCCCGCCAAGGACATTTCCTTCTATATCAATTCACCAGGCGGCGTCGTGACATCTGCGATGTCTGTCTATGATACCATGCAGTATATCCGCTGTGACGTTTCAACCGTATGTCTGGGACAGGCCTGTTCCGCAGGGTCGTTGTTGCTGACGGCCGGGCAGGCGGGCAAGCGTTTCTCGCTGCCATACAGCCGAATCATGGTGCACCAGCCATCCGGTGGTGCCCAGGGTCAGGCAACAGATATCGAAATTCAGGCGCGGGAAATCCTGCGCATGCGGGAAACCCTGAACGGAATCTACGTTCATCATACCGGTCGCAGTCTGAAAGAAATTGAAGCCGCAATGGACCGCGATAAGTTTATGAGCGCGGAAGAGGCAAAGAGCTTTGGCTTGATTGATGAAGTCGTCAATGAACGCCCTTTGCCGGAAGGTGATTCTGATAAGTAAGCCCGATTCTCCTCAGGGGGCCGATATTCGACCCTCTGAGGGATTTTCGCATGAATTTGGCTGATGAACAGGGATGCAGGCCGTTTATACCCTAGTATCAGGGTGTTAATAGGTGCTTTCATCATTGTGGTCACACGTTTGATCCGCCTGTGTATGACAGAATCGCGACACACCTAAGGGAATCCGTGATTTTCCGTTTGAGGGGGTGGGTCGCTAGGTCTACGATACGGTTTGGATACGAGGTCAGTGGGACGCATTGACGGTATGCATGACTGAAAAGATCGGCAAGATCGGTAAGGAACCGGAAAGACGATGAGCAAATCCAGCGGCAGCGACGGAAAGAATACGCTCTACTGCTCCTTTTGCGGTAAGAGCCAACACGAAGTGCGCAAGCTGATCGCCGGACCAACTGTGTTCATTTGCGACGAATGCGTCGAATTGTGCATGGATATTATCCGGGAAGATCACAAATCCAGCGTTTCGAAAACATCGGACGGGGTGCCTACACCTCAGGATATCCGTCAGGTTCTCGACGATTATGTGATTGGTCAGGATTACGCCAAGCGCGTCCTGTCGGTCGCGGTGCATAACCATTATAAACGTCTGGCCCATGGTCAGAAGCAGAATGATGTCGAACTGCAGAAATCAAATATTCTGCTGGTTGGCCCAACCGGGTGCGGTAAAACCCTGCTGGCCCAGACCCTGGCGCGCATTCTGGACGTGCCGTTCACCATGGCGGATGCAACGACGCTGACTGAAGCCGGCTATGTTGGGGAAGATGTCGAAAACATCATCCTGAAGCTGTTGCAATCTGCGGATTACAATGTCGAACGCGCCCAGCGCGGCATCGTGTATATCGATGAGGTCGACAAAATTTCCCGCAAATCTGACAATCCCTCGATCACGCGGGACGTGTCGGGCGAAGGTGTGCAGCAGGCCTTGCTGAAAATCATGGAAGGCACGGTGGCTTCTGTGCCGCCGCAAGGGGGGCGCAAGCATCCACAGCAGGAATTCCTGCAGGTTGATACGACCAATATCCTGTTCATCTGTGGCGGCGCCTTCTCTGGTCTGGAAAAGATTATTGCGTCGCGCGGTAAGGGCTCTTCCATTGGATTTGGCGCGGATGTTCGATCCGAAGATGACCGCAAGGTCGGCGTGATCCTGCGGGATGTCGAACCGGAAGATATGGTTAAGTTCGGCCTTATTCCGGAATTCGTTGGCCGTGTGCCGATGATCGCAACCCTGGAAGACCTGGACGAAGAGGCATTGGTCGACATTCTGACCAAGCCCCGCAATGCGCTGGTCAAACAGTATGCGAAACTGTTTGAAATGGAAGATGTCGGTCTGGAATTTACCGCTGATGCCTTGCTGGCAATTGCCAAACGGGCGATTGAGCGTAAGACCGGCGCGCGTGGTTTGCGCTCCATCATGGAAGCGATCCTATTGGATACGATGTATGACCTGCCCAGCCTGGAAGGGGTGGAGGAAATCGTGATCAATAAGGAAGTCGTCGAAGGTCGGGCAGAGCCGCTCTACATCTATTCTGATCGCAAGAATGAAGTCGAAAGCAATGCTTCTTAATTGAGGTTTGCTGATGCATTTGGACCGCGCCTGATGGACTTGTCCACAGCGCGGTTCTTTTGTTTTCATAATCCGTATTCAAATGAGCAAAACTGCGAAAAAATGCCGGAATTCCGTTATGCTTTGCTTGAAGTGTGGGGCAAACAGCCCCACTATTAGTAAGGCCCGGCTGGCGTGGGTCTTTGAGTTCAAGATGGCGCCTTCAGCCGTTTGGTCTCCGGGTAAGGACACGCACAATCTCTGTGATTTTGTCTCACACACCCGATTATAAAAACGCGCGGGATTTCATTCCCTGAATGACCCCGCGCCATGGAGAGAATGATTATGCAAGAACTCAAAACCGCCGTGGAATTGCCTGTCCTGCCATTGCGCGACATTGTGGTTTTCCCTCATATGATCGTGCCGCTGTTTGTGGGGCGCGATAAATCTGTGCGCGCCCTGGAAGATGTCATGCAGGATGACAAACAAATCCTGTTGGTCACCCAGAAGAATGCGGGCGAAGACGATCCCAAAGCGGATGATATCTATGATGTCGGAACGGTCGCGACTGTTCTGCAGCTTTTGAAATTGCCCGATGGCACCGTGAAGGTGCTGGTCGAAGGGGTGCAGCGCGCCCGGATCACACAATTCACCGCCACGGATGATTTCTTCCAGGTTCAGGCGGAAATGATTGATGATCCCGAAGAACCCGAAGCGGACCTGCAGGCCCTGAGCCGCGCCGTGGTTGGTCAGTTTGAACAATATATCAAACTGAACAAAAAAGTTCCGGCAGAGGTGATGATTTCGATCAATCAGATCGAAGAAGCATCCCGCTTGGCCGATACTGTCGCGCAGCACCTGACGCTGAAAATTTCTGACAAGCAGGATTTGCTGGAACTGGAAACGGTTTCGCTGCGCATGGAAAAAATCTTCGGCTTCATGGAAGGCGAGATCAGCGTTCTTCAGGTTGAAAAGCGCATCCGCAACCGCGTTAAGCGGCAAATGGAGAAGACCCAGCGCGAATATTATCTGAACGAACAGATGAAGGCGATCCAGAAGGAATTGGGTGAGGGCGAAGACGGCAAGGACGAACTGTCCGAACTGGAAGAGCAGATTGAAAAGACCCGCCTGTCCAAGGAAGCGAAAGAAAAGGCGCTGGGCGAGTTGAAGAAACTGCGCTCCATGAGCCCGATGTCTGCGGAAGCAACGGTGGTGCGGAACTATCTGGACTGGCTGTTGTCGATCCCGTGGAAGAAGCGGTCCAAGGTTAAAACCGATCTGCGCGAAGCGAAGGAAACGCTGGATACCGATCACTATGGCCTAGAGAAGGTTAAGGAACGGATTCTGGAATATCTTGCGGTTCAGGCGCGCCAGAAGAAACTTAAAGGCCCGATCCTGTGCCTCGTTGGCCCGCCGGGTGTGGGTAAAACGTCACTGGGTAAATCGATTGCGAAGTCGACGGGACGTTCCTTTGTGCGGATGAGCCTGGGCGGCGTGCGCGACGAGTCGGAAGTGCGCGGACACCGTCGGACCTATATCGGGTCAATGCCGGGCAAGGTTATCCAGGGCATGAAGAAGGCGAAAAAGTCCAACCCGCTTTTCCTGCTGGATGAAATTGACAAACTGGGCGCTGACTGGCGTGGGGATCCATCTTCGGCTCTGCTGGAGGTCTTGGATCCTGAACAGAACAGCACGTTCAACGATCATTATCTGGAAGTGGATTATGATCTGTCCGACGTCATGTTCGTGACGACCGCCAATACCTTGCGGATGCCCCAGCCTTTGATGGACCGCATGGAGATCATCCGCATTCCTGGTTATACCGAGGATGAAAAGGTTGAAATCGCCAAGCGCCATCTGATCAGCAAACAGCGCGGTGAAAACGGTCTGACCGAGAAAGAATGGTCGATCACAGACGAAGCGCTGCGGGATCTGATCCGCTATTACACGCGGGAGGCCGGCGTTCGAAGCCTGGAACGGGAAATTGCGAATTTGGCCCGTAAATCCATCAAGGAAATCATGATGGGTGAGCGTGATTCGGTTGCCATTGATGTGGACAATCTGGGCACCTATGCCGGAATTCGGAAATTCCGCTTTGGCGAGATTGAAGATGAAGACATGGTCGGTGTCGTCACTGGCCTGGCCTGGACCGAAGTCGGCGGTGAGTTGTTGTCGATCGAAGGGGTTCTTGTGCCTGGTAAGGGCCGCGTTACAAAGACCGGGAAACTGGGCGATGTGATGCAGGAGTCCATTCAGGCAGCTGAGAACCTGATCAAGAGCCGCGCTGTCTCTTTCGGGATCAAGCCAACCATCTTCAACAAGAACGATATCCATGTTCACGTTCCGGAAGGGGCGACTCCGAAAGATGGTCCTTCGGCCGGTGTCGCGATGGTCACAGCAATCGTTTCCATTCTGACCAGTGTTCCGGTGAAACGGGATGTGGCGATGACCGGAGAAATCACCCTGCGGGGTCGCGTTCTGCCTATCGGTGGTCTAAAAGAAAAACTGTTGGCCGCTTTGCGTGGGGGAATCAAGACGGTCCTGATTCCGAAAGATAATGAAAAGGATCTGGCCGACATTCCCGATAATGTCCTCAAAGGCATGACCATTATTCCGGTCAGCACGGTCGATGAGGTTCTAGGCCATGCCCTGGTTTCCTCTTTGGTGCCGATTGAATGGTCCGCCGAAGATCAGGAACGGGCGGATGCGCCGGTTTGGTCTCGCGAATCGGGGGACGACCGCGATGGAGCAATTGCCCACTAGAATGCCAGATTTTGGGGTGTTTCCCCTAATGTTCGGGTGAAAATGGTATAAAACAGGGCGTCGGTGCTACTACACCGACGCCCTGTATTTTATTTCGGTCTCCCGACACCGAATTTACAAACAAGATATCTAAAAATCCGCAGAAAACCGGGGGAAATTGAGTGTTTCGCGTTGACGGATATCCTCAATTACCCTTACACTTTGCCTCGTTCGGATAATCCTATCCAATTTTTAACATCCCGAAACATTAGGGGGGTTCCTGTGAATAAGAACGATCTCGTCGCTGCCGTTGCCGATTCAGCCGGCCTGTCCAAAGCCGATGCCGCTAAAGCGGTTGACGGTGTACTCGAAGCCATTACCGGTCAGCTGAAAGCTGGTGGTGATGTGCGTATCGTAGGATTTGGTACATTTGCTGTTAGCAAGCGTGCAGCGTCTAAAGGCCGCAATCCTCAGACCGGTGCGGAAATCAACATTCCGGCATCCAATCAGCCGAAATTCAAGGCTGGTAAAGGTTTGAAGGACGCCGTCAACTAAGACCGCGAATCGAAGCAGGCAACTGTTTCAACGAATTAAAACCAACCGCTCTCATAAATTTTGAGGGCGGTTGATTTTTTTTGAAAGCAAGGTTTGATCCTTCGCCAAAGGCACGCTATAGACCCCCTCACACATGGGCGGTTAGCTCAGCTGGCAGAGCATCTCGTTTACACCGAGAGGGTCGGCGGTTCGATCCCGTCACCGCCCACCATGTGACCTTTTCCAACTGTTGACCCTGTGATAGCTCTTACCTGTTTTTATCAAATGGGGAGGACGCAGCATGACTGCAGTAAACCTAAATCAAAAATTAGCAATGTTTTCAGAACATTGGTCCCCAAAGATTGTGGCTGCTTTTAACGGTCACGATGTCATGGTGGTTAAGGTAATGGGGGAGTTTGTGTGGCATTCTCACCCGGATACGGATGATTTTTTCTATGTTCTACAAGGGCGCGTTGTTATCCAAATGAAGGCCGGAGATGTGATCCTGGAGGCTGGAGATTTATATGTCGTGCCAAAAGGTGTTGAGCACCGACCAGTGGCGGAAGTGGAATCACATCTGCTGTTGATTGAACCTCAGGGGGTACCCAATACCGGTGACGCGGGAACCGCGGCAAAAAAAGAAAAGCTATAAACGCCCGATTTTCGCACTCCCCCGCTTTTTCTTGCAAAAAATATGTCATGCGCGTCGTTGGTTGCTTGACAGGGGGGAGGTGGTGCAATATCACCCGTCTCGCTGAGGACGGATCGTTGCTCAGCCACCCATGCGGGGGTGTAGCTCAGTTGGTTAGAGTGCCGGCCTGTCACGCCGGAGGTCGCGGGTTCGAGCCCCGTCACTCCCGCCATTTTCTTAAATAATTTCAAATGTTTTGCGGAACTCCATCAGGGGTTCCGTATTTATATGCTGCGGCGCGTCAATTCGTCATGTTTGGAGACTTTTAAGTCCCACCAACAGCTACTATAGTAAACCATCGTCAGGGGTTGGGATGGCACGCGAAGCCTTGACCGGACCGGTCCGGCGTGCGAAATGGCGTTGCGTTAGAAGGGCGTGTTCAGTCTTCCCTGGTTTAAAGGGTGATCAGCTGAACCGTTTTGGGACATGGGGATTGTGGGGCGTTATTCAAGCTGCCTCGTATCCCCCTTTAACCGGTGCGGAGACCGCGATGGAAGAGCTGCTGAGCCAATACTTCCCAATCTTGGTTTTCCTTGGGATCGCGATGGGCATTGCGATACTCATGGTGGGTGGCAGCATGATTGCCGCGAAACAGCATCCCGACTCCGAAAAATTATCGGCCTATGAATGCGGCTTTGAGGCGTTTGACGACGCGCGGTCGCGGTTCGATGTCCGGTTCTACCTGGTCACATTGCTTTTTATCATTTTTGATCTGGAAGTTGCATTCCTCTTTCCCTGGGCTGTCGCCTTAGGGGATATCGGATTGTTCGGTTTCTGGTCGATGGTGGTCTTTCTGGGCGTGTTGACTGTTGGTTTTATCTACGAATGGCGCAAAGGGGCACTGGAATGGGAGTAACCACCGGTCAACGAGAAACCGTGCTGCCGCCTGGCCCCGGTCAGGATCTGGCGCTGGATGCGGTTACCGACGCACTGCAGGACAAGGGCTTTGTCGTCGCTAACCTGGACAAGCTGGTCAACTGGGCGCGTACAGGGTCGCTGTGGCCGATGACCTTCGGTCTGGCCTGTTGCGCTGTAGAAATGATGCATGCCTATATGCCGCGCTATGACCTGGACCGGTTTGGTGTCGTTCCGCGGGGCAGTCCCCGTCAGTCAGATGTCATGATCGTTGCCGGAACGCTGACCAATAAAATGGCACCGGCGCTGCGCAAGGTTTATGACCAGATGGCAGAGCCACGTTGGGTGATTTCCATGGGGTCTTGTGCGAATGGCGGTGGCTATTATCACTATAGCTATTCTGTCGTGCGGGGCTGTGACCGAATCGTCCCGGTCGATATCTATGTGCCTGGATGCCCACCCACCGCTGAAGCTTTGGTCTATGGTGTGCTGCAATTGCAAAAGAAAATTCGGCGTACTGGAACGATCCTGCGATAAGCGGTGTCGGGATGGCATGTCAGTCCGTTTTGATATGATGTTAGGGTGATCATGAGCGCGACACGCGAAGCCTTGAGAGACCTTGGGGCGTATATCGAGTCCAAATTCGGTGAGCAGATGCACAGCCAAACCCTGATCAATGGGGAACTGGTAGTGACAATCTCGTGCCAGAATTTACTGAAACTGTGTAAGTTTCTGCGCGATGATTCGCATTGCCTGTTCAGCCAGTTGGTCGACATTTGCGGTGTTGATTTTCCAGAGCGCGAAAAGCGGTTTGAAGTCGTCTATAACCTGTTGAGCATGAAGCATAATATCCGCTGTCGCGTGAAGGTTATCGCCGATGCGGATACGACGGTACCGTCCGTTGTGTCGATCTGGCCGGCGGCAGATTGGTACGAGCGTGAAGTCTGGGACATGTATGGTGTGTTCTTTGGCGATCACCCGGACCTGCGCCGCATTCTGACGGATTATGGTTTTGATGGGCACCCTCAGCGTCGTGATTTCCCGCTGACCGGTTTTGTTGAATTGCGGTATGACGAAGAACAGCGCCGGGTCGTCTATGAACCCGTCAAACTGACACAGGAATTCCGTAGCTTCGACTTTATGAGCCCGTGGGAGGGGATGACCCCGAAACTGCCGGGTGATGAGAAAGCCGAAGAGCAGGCGGAAGGGGATAAGGCATGAGCCTCACCGAGCCGTTCGATAGAAGTCTTGCAAGCAAGGCCCTGGGTGGGACCGATCAGGATCCGACCATCAAAACTCTGACGATGAATTTCGGCCCCCAGCATCCTGCGGCCCACGGCGTGTTGCGCATGGTGATGGAGATGGATGGAGAGGTGATCGAGCGCCTGGATCCGCATATCGGCCTGTTGCATCGTGGCACGGAAAAGCTGATCGAGTATAAAACCTATCTTCAGGCGATACCGTATTTTGATCGGTTGGACTATGTGGCCCCGATGGCACAGGAGCATGCCTTCTGTCTGGCGACAGAGCGTCTGTTGGGTCTGGAAGTGCCCTTGCGTGGCCAATATATGCGCGTCTTGTTTGACGAGATCAGCCGGATTTTGAACCATCTGCTGAACGTGCCCGCCTATGCCCTGGATGTCGGGGCCATGACGCCGATGTTGTGGGCGTTTGAAGAGCGCGAAAAGCTGATGGAGTTTTATGAAGGCGTTTGCGGTGCGCGGATGCACGCTGCCTTCTATCGTGTCGGCGGCGTTCACCAGGATATGCCGCCCCTGATGGCGGAGAAGATTTCCGAATGGGTCGATGGTTTTCCGAAATTCATCGACGATCTGGAAAACATGCTGACGGAAAATCGTATCTTTAAACAGCGGTCCGTCGATATCGGGATTATTTCGCCAGAAGACGCCATGGCCTGGGGCCTGACCGGGCCGGTATTGCGGGCGTCCGGTGTTGCCTGGGACTTGCGCAAGTCGCAACCTTACGAGGTCTATGACCGCTTGGATTTTGATATCCCAACCGGCAAGACCGGTGATTGCTATAGCCGGTATCTGGTTCGGGTTGAGGAAATGCGGCAATCCCTGTCGATTATTAAACAATGTCTGCGGGATATGCCCAGCGGGTCCGTCTTAACGGAAAACACGAAGGTTGCCCCACCACGACGGGGTGATATGAAGCGGTCGATGGAAGCATTGATCCATCACTTCAAACTGTATACCGAAGGCTTCCACGTGCCGGAGGGGGAAACCTATACAGCCGTCGAAGCACCCAAAGGGGAGTTTGGCGTCTATCTGGTCTCCGATGGGACGAACAAGCCGTATCGCTGTAAAATCCGGGCACCGGGCTTTGCGCATCTGCAGGTAATGGATCACGTCTGTAAGGGACATATGCTGGCCGATTCGGTGGCCGTGCTGGGCTCTTTCGATGTCGTGTTTGGAGAGATCGACCGTTAATCACGGTTTGTCCTGTAAGGGTAGGTTAGACGATGAGTGCTGAGAGCTTTGAATTCACCGGCGACTTCCTGAAGGAAGCCCAGCGGAATATTGCGAAATATCCGCAAGGGCGTCAGCAGTCTGCCGTGCTCGCCTTGTTGTTCCTGGCGCAGGAGCAACGCCACGATCAGGGCCACTATTGCGACGAAGCGGTTATGCGCACAATCTCTGAAATGCTGGATATGCCCTATATCCGTGTGATGGAGGTTGCCAGTTTCTTCACCCAGATCAATCTGGAACCGGTTGGCGAATTTCACATTCAACTGTGCGGAACAACGCCCTGCATGTTGCGTGGTGCAGAAGACATCAAGTCCGCGATTGAAACGAAGCTTGGCATTCATGCGGGACAGACCACGCAGGATAAGAAATTCACCCTGACAGAGGTTGAATGCCTGGGGGCCTGCTGTAATGCGCCGATGGTTCAGATCAATGATGACTATTTCGAAGATCTGACGCCTGAGATCATGACGGGCCTGATTGATAAATTGGCTAAGGGGGAGGCGGTGACGCCCGGTCCTCAGAATGGACGCTCCGGCTCTGAGCCAGAGGGTGGCCCACAAACCCTGCAAACCGGCCCTGCGCCGCAGATCAGAAGCTAAGGGGGCCGACAGATGCCAGATTGGTCGCCACTTCAAGACGAAGACCGGATTTTCAAGAATCTTTACGGATATCATTCGTGGAACTTGGAATCGGCGAAAAAGCGCGGTGCCTGGGACAATACCAAGGCGTTGATTGACCTTGGTCGTGACAAGATTGTTGAGATCGTGAAGGCATCCGGCCTGCGCGGGCGCGGTGGGGCAGGGTTCCCGACCGGCCTTAAATGGTCATTCATGCCCAAGGCCACGTCGGACAAACCGTCCTATCTGGTCGTGAATGCTGATGAATCAGAGCCCGGCACCTGTAAGGACCGGGAGATCATGCGCAATGATCCCCATACCTTTATCGAAGGCTGCCTGCTGGCTTCCATCGCGATGGGCGCGCATCATTGCTATGTCTATATTCGCGGCGAATATCGCTATGAATATAACATTCTGGAAAAGGCCGTCGCCGAAGCCTATGAGGCTGGTCTGGTCGGCCCGAAGGCCTGTGGTAGCGATTATCCGTTTGATATCTATATCCATCATGGCGCCGGCGCTTATATCTGTGGTGAAGAAACCGCGCTGTTGGAAAGCCTGGAAGGCAAGAAGGGCCAACCGCGCCTGAAGCCGCCTTTCCCGGCCATGGCGGGCCTGTATGGTTGCCCAACCACAGTGAATAACGTGGAGAGCATCGCTGTTGCGCCGGCCATCCTGCGCCGTGGGGCCGAATGGTTCCTGGGCTTTGGTCGCGAAAACAATGCTGGTACCAAGCTGTTCTGTGTGTCCGGCCATGTAGAGAAGCCCTGCAACGTTGAAGAAGCCATGTCGATCCCGCTGAAAGAACTGCTGGAACGGCATTGCGGCGGCGTGCGCGGCGGCTGGGATAATCTGAAAGCAGTGATCCCGGGTGGATCCTCCGTGCCGCTGCTGCCCAAGGATATCTGTGACACGGTGCTGATGGATTTCGATGCGCTGAAGGAACAAAAATCCGGTCTGGGCACGGCGGCTGTGATCGTGATGGATCAATCCACTGATGTCATCAAGGCGATCGCCCGATTGAGCTATTTCTATAAGCATGAAAGCTGTGGCCAATGCACACCGTGCCGCGAAGGCACAGGCTGGATGTGGCGCGTGATGGAACGCCTGGTTAAGGGGCAGGCAGAGATCGAAGAGATCGACACCCTGCTGGAAGTCACCAAACAGGTGGAAGGTCACACGATCTGCGCGCTTGGCGATGCCGCCGCCTGGCCGATCCAGGGGCTGGTCCGCCATTTCCGCGACGAAATCGAAGATCGCATCAAAAACCGTATCCGCGTCGCTGTTGGCGCGGTCGCGGCTGAATAAGGATAGGGCGCTCGATATGGCGACGATAACGATCAAGATTAACGGGCAAGAGCAAGAGGTCGAGCAGGGCATGACCGTGTTGCAGGCCTGTGAGCAGGCCGGCGTTGAAGTGCCGCGCTTTTGCTATCATGAGCGTCTGTCGGTCGCGGGCAACTGCCGTATGTGCCTTGTCGAGGTGAAGCCGGGCCCGCCGAAACCTGCTGCCTCCTGTGCGCTGCCGGTGGCCCCCAATCAGGAAATCCTCACCGAATCTGAAATGGTGGTGAAGGCCCGCAAGGGCGTGATGGAATTCTTGCTGATCAATCATCCGCTGGATTGCCCGATTTGTGACCAGGGCGGCGAATGTGACCTGCAGGATCAGGCCATGGCCTTTGGCCGCGACGGGTCTCGCTATACCGAGAATAAGCGCGCGGTGAAGGACAAGTATATGGGCCCGCTGATCAATACGATCATGACCCGGTGTATTCATTGCACGCGCTGTGTGCGTTTTGTCGCGGAAGTTGCTGGTGCAGAAGAAATCGGCCTGTTGAATCGCGGTGAGAATGCAGAGATTTCCAGCCTGGAGCAGGCTGTCGACAGCGAATTATCCGCCAATGTCATTGATTTGTGCCCGGTCGGTGCCCTGACGTCGAAACCTTATCAATACAATGCACGTCCCTGGGAATTGAAAAAGACCGAAAGCGTGGATGTGATGGATGCCGTTGGCTCCAACATCCGCGTCGATGCGCGGGGCAATGAGGTGCTGCGGGTCCTGCCACGTCTGAACGAAGACGTGAACGAGGAATGGATTTCCGACAAAACGCGCTATGCCTGTGACGGGCTGCGGCGTCAGCGTCTGGACAAGCCCTATATCCGGGGCATGGATGGCAAGCTGAAACCGGCAAGCTGGCAGGATGCCATGGCTGCGGTGGCAAAGGCGGCTAATGGTTTGAAGGGCGAGCAGATGGCTGCCCTGACGGGGGATCAGGCCTGTGTGGAAAGCGTCTATTCTCTGAAGATGCTGATGGAGATGCTGGGATCCCCCAATCTGGATTGCCGTCAGGATGGGGCCAAGCTAGACGCAGGCGTGCGTGCTGGTTACATTTTTAACACCACCATTGCCGGGATTGAACAGGCTGATGCGCTGTTGATCGTGGGGGCCAATATTCGGTGGGAAGCCCCGATTATTAATGCCCGCATTCGCAAGCGGTGGCTGACCGGTGCAATGCAGGTTGCGACCATAGGCGAACAGATCAAAACAACCTATGACAGCGACTATCTGGGGGCTGGCCCTGAGACTTTGAGCGAAGTCGCCGATGGCAGTCATCCTTTTGCAGAAATTTTGAAATCTGCTGAGAACCCGATGATCATCGTGGGGCAGGGGGCGCTTGCGCGTAAAGATGGCGCTGCAGTTCTGGCCGCAGCAAAGAAAATTGCCGATATGTGCGGCATGATTAAAGAAGACTGGAACGGCTTTAACGTTCTGCACACAGCGGCCAGCCGCGTTGGGGCGCTGGATGTCGGATTTGTCCCTGGCGACAAGGGGGCTGATCGTGACGGCATTCTGGCTGGTGCGGTAACGGGCGCGATTAAGCTGGTCTATCTGTTGGGAACCGATGAAATGGACCTGGCCCCGTTGAAAGACAGTGGTGCCTTTGTCGTCTATCACGGTCACCACGGAGATAAGGGTGCGCATGTCGCCGATGTGATCTTCCCGGGCGCGGCCTATACGGAAAAGAATGCGACCTATGTGAACACGGAAGGGCGCGTTCAACTGGCCCGCCGGGCGACCTTCCCACCAGGCGAAGCAAAGGACGACTGGGCGATTATAAGGGCCCTGTCCGAAACAGTGGGTAAACCTTTACCCTGGATCAGTTTTGACGAATTGCGCATGGCGATGCGCGGGGCCCATCCGCATCTGGCGCGCATTGATGATGCGGAAGCTGCAAGCTGGGCTGATTTTGGCACGCCCGGCGCAATGGACGCGGCCGCATTCACCACGCCGATTGAGAATTTTTATATGACCGACCCGATTTCGCGGGCGTCGGAGACGATGGCGGAATGCACACAGACATTTGTGCTGGACCGCAACGGGAAGGGGACCGGGACCCATGGCTGACCTGTTTGACGGCATTTGGTGGTCTGGCTATGTCTGGCCGACGCTGATCACGGTTCTTCTGATCCTGTGCATCATGATTCCGGTTATGCTGTCGGTTGCCTATCTGACGCTGGCAGAGCGTAAGGTCATCGGCTGGATGCAATTGCGCAAGGGCCCGAATGTGGTGGGACCCTTTGGCCTGTTACAGCCCATCGCCGATGCGTTAAAGCTGCTGATGAAGGAAACCATCATCCCGGCAGGTGCCAATCCGGTCCTGTTCCTGATTGCACCGATGCTGACCTTTGTACTGGCACTAATCGCCTGGGCGGTTATACCGTTTGATGACGGTATGGTGCTGGCCGATATCAATGTCGGGGTTCTGTATCTCTTCGCGATTTCATCGCTGGGCGTTTATGGCATCATCATCGCGGGCTGGGCGTCGAACTCCAAATACGCATTCCTAGGCGCATTGCGCTCTGCGGCGCAGATGGTGTCTTACGAAGTATCCATCGGATTTGTGATCGTGACGGTGCTGATCTGCGTCGGGTCGCTGAACCTCAGTGACATTGTGCGGTCCCAGGCCGGGGGTGGTTTCTGGAACTGGTACTTCCTGCCCCTGCTGCCGATGTTTGTGGTCTTCATCATTTCGGCACTGGCGGAAACGAACCGCGCGCCGTTTGATTTGCCAGAAGCGGAAGCAGAGCTGGTTTCAGGCTATAACGTCGAATATTCGGCGATGGCCTTTGCTCTGTTCTTTCTGGGCGAATATGCCAACATGATTTTGATGAGCGCGATGACCGTGGTTCTATTCCTGGGGGGCTGGTTGCCGCCGGTGGATGCGCAGCCCTTCACCTGGGTGCCTGGACCGATTTGGTTTGCCATAAAGGTTGCCTTCGTTTTGTTCATCTTCCTGTGGGTACGCGCGACATTTCCGCGCTATCGATATGACCAATTGATGCGTCTGGGCTGGAAGGTATTCTTGCCCCTGTCGCTGTTCTGGGTCATTGCAACCGCCGGGTTCCTGGTCGCGTTTGACCTGTTACCCCAAGGCATGAATTAAAGGAAAGGAGAGACGCTGGATGGCAAGCCTCGACAGAACTGCCCGATCTTTCCTGCTGGCTGAATTGCTCAGCGGTATGGCGCTGACTCTCAAGATGATGTTCAGCCCCAAACACACGATCAATTATCCTTATGAAAAGGGGCCCTTGAGCCCCCGTTTCCGGGGTGAACATGCCCTGCGCCGCTATCCCAATGGGGAAGAGCGCTGCATCGCGTGCAAACTGTGCGAGGCCGTATGCCCCGCCCAGGCGATCACGATTGAGGCCGAACCGCGCGCCGATGGATCGCGCCGGACGACTCGCTATGACATTGACATGACCAAATGTATCTATTGCGGCTATTGCCAGGAGGCGTGCCCGGTGGATGCAATCGTTGAAGGACCGAACTACGAATTTGCGACCGAAACCCGCGAAGAACTGTTCTATAACAAGGATAAGCTCCTTGCGAATGGGGACCGTTGGGAATCGGAGATCGCTGCTAACCTTGAATTGGACGCGCCGTACCGCTAAACCGCTTGCGGGTCTGCGTACCGATTGATTGAAACCGAGGGGGGAACCAATGGCATTCGCCGGGTTCATGTTTTACATATTTGCCGCGATCTGCGTGGCGTGTGCCGTGATGGTGATAACATCGCGCAACCCCGTGCATTCGGTCCTGTTCCTGATCCTGGCTTTCTTCAATGCGGCGGGATTGTTCGTGCTGATCGGGGCTGAGTTTCTGGCGATGATCCTTGTCGTCGTTTATGTCGGCGCGGTCGCGGTCCTGTTCCTGTTCGTCGTGATGATGCTGGACGTCAATTTCGTCGAATTGCGACGCGGCGTTAAGAACTATGTCTATCTGGGTGCAACATTGGGCGGCATCCTGTTCCTGGAACTGGCGCTGGTAGCGACATCCTGGACCTTGGGCCCGCAAATGTCTGAAATTACCCTGGGGCCTGTCGTTGGCGCGGTCAGCAATACACGCAGCATCGGCCAGATTATCTATACCGACTACATCTATCTGTTTCAGGGGGCCAGCCTGATCCTGTTGGTCGCGATGATGGGGGCGATTGTATTGACCTTGCGTCAGCGCGCCGGTGTCAAAAAGCAGGTTATCGCCGATCAGGTGTCACGCTCTTCCAAGGATGAGCTGATCGTGGTCAAGGTCGACTCTGGCAGCGGCATATAGCGGGGAACGACGGATATGGAAATCGGACTTTCACATTATCTCGCTGTTGCGGCCGTGCTGTTCACATTGGGGCTGTTTGGCATCTTTTTGAACCGCCGGAACGTGATTGTGATCTTGATGTCGGTCGAATTGATGCTGTTGGCCGTGAATATCAATCTGGTCGCTTTCTCGGCCTTCTTGCAGGACCTGACGGGTCAGATCTTTGCCATGTTCGTCTTGACCGTGGCGGCGGCAGAGGCCGCAATCGGCCTTGCCATCCTGGTCGTCTTCTATCGTAACCGCGCGTCTATCGCGGTTGACGATGTCAGCAACATGAAGGGTTAGGGGCGGTACTCCCATGGAATCACTCATCGTATTTCTGCCGCTGATCGGGGCATTGGTTGCTGGCTTTGCCGGGCGCGCCATTGGCGGGCATAAGGGGGATGTGTTCGCACAGATCGTCTCTTCCGGCCTGTTGGTGCTGTCGGCCATTCTGGCCTGGATCGTCTTTATCAAGGTTGGCATTCTGGCGGAAGATCCGACCGACAAGGCCTATACGGTTGAATTGCTGCGCTGGGTGACGGTCGGGAATTTTTCTTTTGATTGGGCGCTGCGCATCGATACGCTGACGGGCGTCATGCTGGTGGTGATCACCACGGTGTCGTCCCTGGTGCATATCTATTCCATCGGATACATGCACCATGATCCCAGCATTCCCCGGTTCCAGGCTTATCTGAGCCTGTTTACCTTTATGATGCTGATGCTGGTGACGGCCGATAACCTGGTTCAGATGTTCTTTGGCTGGGAAGGCGTCGGTCTGGCGTCGTATCTGTTGATTGGGTTCTGGTACAAGAAGCCTTCTGCCAATGCGGCGGCGATTAAGGCATTTGTCGTCAACCGCGTCGGGGATTTCGGGTTTGCGCTGGGCATATTCGGTGTGTTCATTCTGACCGGATCGCTGTCTTTTGACAGTGTTTTCAATGCGATCCCAGGCATTGTTGGAGATGGTGGTACAGCGACCAGCTTCAATTTCCTGTGGTTCACGCTGACCGGACAGGAAGCCGTGACGGCGGTCTGTCTGCTGTTGTTCATGGGCGCGATGGGGAAATCGGCGCAATTGGGGCTGCATACATGGCTGCCCGATGCGATGGAGGGGCCAACGCCCGTTTCCGCGCTGATCCACGCCGCGACCATGGTGACGGCTGGCGTCTTCATGGTGTGCCGTCTGTCGCCGATTTTTGAATATTCGGAAACCGCCCTGATGGTCGTGACCTTTGTCGGGGCTTCGACGGCATTCTTTGCCGCGACAATCGGGCTGACGCAAAACGATATCAAGCGGGTGATTGCCTATTCCACCTGCTCTCAGCTTGGCTATATGTTCTTTGCCGCCGGGGTATCGGCTTATCCCGCAGCGATGTTCCATCTGTTCACGCATGCCTTCTTCAAGGCCTTGTTGTTCTTGGGCGCAGGCGCGGTGATTCATGCCGTCTCCGACGAGCAGGATATGCGCAAGATGGGTGGTCTTGCCCCCTATATCAAAAAGACCATGCTGATGATGTGGATTGGCTCCCTGGCGCTGACGGGGATTGGTATTCCGGGCACATCCATCGGCTTTGCAGGCTTTTTCTCCAAGGACGCTATACTTGAAAGCGCCTATGCGGCGGAGACAGGGATCGGCCGTTATGCCTTCTGGTTGGGCATTGCTGCAGCCATAATGACAGCCTTCTATTCCTGGCGCCTGTTGTGGATGACGTTCCATACCCCGGCGCGCGGTGATGAGAAGGTCATGGCCCATGTTCATGAATCGCCCAATGTCATGCTGGTGCCACTGTATGTATTGGCGATTGGTGCCGTCTTTGCAGGCATTGTCTTCGCACCGTATTTCACGGGTCATCATTTCCAGGAATTCTGGGGGGATTCGATCCTGATCCTTGAGAGCCATCAGGCGCTGGAAAATGCCCACCATGTGCCGATCTGGGTAAAAGTGGCACCCTTGGTGGTCGGGCTTATCGGGATCTTTGGGGCGATTTGGGTCTATCGCGGCGGTTTGGAGCGCGGCAAGTCCATCGGCCGCTTCTGGGGTCCGTTCTACCAATTCTCGTTTAACAAATGGTACTTTGATGAATTGTATGACTTCCTCTTCGTCCGGCCATGCTTTGCCCTTGGGCGGCTGTTCTGGAAACGGGGGGATGGCGACGTCATCGATGGCCTGGGCCCGGATGGCGTGGCAAAGAGCACGTCAATCCTCGCCGGGCGGATCAGCCTGCTGCAAAGCGGTTATCTGTACCACTACGCATTCGCCATGTTGATCGGTGTTGTTGTGCTGATCAGCTTCTATTTGTTGGCTCACTAAGGCCGTCGGGAAGGGACCGAACCTCAAAATGTCGGAAGCCTCGTTTCCTCTTCTCAGTTTGACGACATTCGCTCCTTTGGTTGGGGCGCTGTTCGTCATGATCATCCGTGGCACGCCAGAAGAAGTGGCACGCAATGCCCGATGGGTTGCGTTTGTCGCTTCGGTGACAACCTTTCTGTTGTCCTTGCTGGTGCTGGCTAATTTTGACGGGTCCTCCGCTGATTTCCAACTGGTTGAATATCAGCCCTGGCTGGAATCGGTTGGGATTGGCTATAAGATGGGCGTGGACGGGATTTCGATCTGGTTCGTGTTGCTGTCGACCCTGTTGTCGCCGCTGTGTATCCTGGCAAGCTGGCGCTCCATCAAAGTGCGCGTGCGTGAATACATGATCGCCTTCCTGGTACTGGAAACCATGATGGTTGGCATGTTCTGCGCCCTGGACATGCTGGTATTCTACATCTTCTTCGAAGGTGTTCTGTTGCCGATGTTCCTGATCATCGGTGTCTGGGGCGGCGGGCGTCGGATTTATGCGGCGTTCAAGTTCTTCCTGTATACGCTGCTGGGATCTATCCTGATGCTGGTCGCAATCATCGCCATGTATTACGGCGCGGGGGGAACGACCGATATTCCCACATTGATGACGACACAGTTCCCGCGTGACCTGCAGATGATCCTCTGGCTGGCCTTCTTCGCAAGTTTCGCTGTGAAAGTGCCGATGTGGCCGGTTCATACCTGGTTGCCAGATGCCCATGTTGAAGCACCAACGGCGGGGTCTGTTATTCTGGCCGGCGTGTTGTTGAAGATGGGGGGCTATGGTTTCCTGAGATTCTCCATCCCAATGTTGCCGTTGGCGTCCGAAGCCTATGCGCCACTGGTTTTCACGCTGTCTTGCATCGCGGTTGTTTACACCTCTTTGGTGGCCCTGGTGCAGGAGGATATGAAGAAGCTGATCGCCTATTCCTCCATCGCACATATGGGCTTTGTGACGGCGGCGATATTCTCCATGAATGAAACAGCGATTGCGGGGTCGATCATTCAGATGTTGAGCCATGGTCTGGTCTCTGGCGCGCTGTTCCTGTGCGTGGGCGTGGTCTATGACCGGCTGCACACCCGCGAGATTTCCCGCTATGGCGGGCTGGCGACCAATATGCCGCGCTATGCCCTGGTGTTCATGCTGTTCACTATGGCCTCAGTCGGCCTGCCGGGTACCAGCGGTTTTGTTGGGGAATTCCTGATCCTGTATGGGGCGTTTGAACACAACACCTATGTCGCGGCCTTCCTGGCGACGGGGATGATCCTGGGGGCAGCCTATATGCTGTATCTGTATCGCCGGGTCGTCTTTGGGGCGCTGACAAAGGATGATGTCAAAGGCATGTTGGATATGAGCCCGCGAGAGATCGCGATCTTTGTTCCGCTGATCATTCTGACCCTGTGGATGGGGATATACCCATCGACCTTCCTGGATCCGATTGAGGTGTCAGTGACGAATTTGGTGGAAAATTATGATGCGGCACTGGCCGCGGCCCAATCGGGTGCCGCGCTGGTTACCGGTAACCAATAGAAAGAGGGGGGAGACCTAGTATGTTCGAAACCTCCGCATTCGCACCGGCCCTACCGGAAATCGCATTGGCCGCCAGCGTGATGGCGCTGATGATGGTTGGCGTCTTTTCTGATGCCAAGAAAGCCCTGGGCCGTGTTTCCTTTCTGGCGATCCTGGTGTTGCTGGGCACGGCCGTATTGGTGGTCATAACCGGGACAGACAATCGTGTCGGCTTTGGCGGATTGTTCATTGTCGACAGTTTCGCCGTCTATATGAAACTTCTTGTGCTGATCGCGGCCCTTTGTGGTCTGGTGATGAGCGATCGCTATATCCGGCGCGAAGGCATGGCCCGGTTTGAATATCCGATCCTGCTGTGTTTTGCGACTTTGGGCATGCTGATGATGGTTTCAGCAAATGACCTGATGTCGCTGTATATCGGCCTGGAATTGCAAAGCCTGTCGCTGTATGTCGTCGCCGCGTTTCAGCGTGACCAGTTGCGCTCGACAGAGGCCGGTTTGAAGTATTTCGTGCTGGGCGCCTTAAGTTCCGGCCTGTTGCTGTATGGCTGTTCGCTTATCTATGGCTTTGCCGGAACCACTAGTTTCACCGCATTGGCGCAGGAAATGGCCAATATGGATGCCGCGCCGACGGGCCTGATTGTTGGTCTTGTCTTCCTGTCGGCCGGGTTGGCGTTCAAGATTTCCGCCGTCCCTTTCCATATGTGGACGCCAGACGTTTATGAAGGCGCCCCGACATCTGTGACCGCCTTTTTTGCGGTTGCCCCCAAGATCGCGGCGATGGCGCTTATTCTGCGTGTCATGCTGGGCCCGTTCGGGGACCTGATCGCGGAATGGCAGCAGATCATCTGGATGATTTCCGTCGCCTCCATGATCCTTGGGGCCTTTGCCGCCATTGCACAGACCAATATCAAGCGTCTGATGGCCTATTCCTCCATCGGCCATGTCGGCTATGCCCTGATGGGCTTGGCGGCGGGGACCGAGGCCGGGGCCGGGGCTGTCATGATGTATATGGCAATCTATCTGGCGATGAATGTCGGAACCTTCGCCATTATCCTGTCCATGAAGGTCAAGGACAGGATGGTTGAAAACATCTCTGATCTGGCTGGTCTGTCAAAGACACGACCGGGCATGGCGCTTGCGCTGATGATCTTCATGTTCTCCATGGCGGGCATTCCGCCACTGGCAGGGTTCTTTGGGAAGTTCTTTGTCTTCAGTGCGGCAATTGATGCGGGATTGATCTATCTGGCGGTCATCGGGGCCGTTACCAGTGTTGTCAGCGCCTTCTATTACCTGCGCATCATCAAGGTCATGTATTTTGACGAAGCGGATGAAACGCTGGATGCGATGGAAGGGCGTGCGATGAAGGGAATATTGCTGGTATCGTCGCTGGCGATCCTGGTCTTTATCCTGTTGCCTCAGACTCTGGCGGACTACGCAGCTTACGCGGCGACGTCCTTGTTCGCTGGTTGATCCAGCGCCCGTGCCACACGCCAGTGACTGAAACAACGCTCTATCCGCCCGGTTGGTCCGTTCAGCGGTTCCAGGTGGTTGGATCGACGATGGATATCGCCCGGGATCTGGCCGACCATGATGCCCCCGACAGAACCGTTGTCCGGGCGGATATTCAAACCGGCGGTCGCGGGCGATTTGGCCGCCAATGGGTATCAGAGGCCGGCAATCTGTATATGACATTGCTGTTGCGGGAGGATCGCCCCCTGGCAGATTGTGCACAGCTTTCCTTTGCAGCAGCGCTTGCGCTTTATGATGCAATCGGCCTGCCCGACGTCACCTTGAAATGGCCTAATGATGTCCTGATCGGGGGCAAGAAGACGGCAGGCATCCTGCTGGAGGCAGGCGGTCCCTCAGCAGCCCCGTGGATATTGATTGGCATGGGGGTCAATGTGGCCCACCATCCACAGGATGCGCCTTATCCCGTGACACATGTGGCGCAGGAGGCTTATCCCCATGGAGCAGATACACTGTGCCGCAGTGTGCTGGAAGGAATCGACCATTGGCGCGGAATTTGGCATAAACAGGGAGCCACATCTATTCACGCCGCCTGGCTGGACAAGGCGCATGGGCGCGGTCAGGACATTCGTGTACGCCTGACATCAAAGGAAATTGTCGGGCGGTTTGAGACATTGGATGCAGATGGCGCATTGGTCGTTCTGGATAAGGCGGGCACGCGACACAGTATCTCTGCCGGCGATGTATTTTTTGCGTGATATTGAAGGATGACGTGAATGCTGCTTGCAATTGATTCCGGCAATACAAATGTTGTCTTTGGCGTGTTTGATGGGACAGATTTCGTAAAGGCCTTTCGTTGCGCCAATGATCCAAAACGCACCGCAGATGAGTATATCGTCTGGCTGAGTGAGTTGATGACGTTAAACGGGCTGGATCACACGAAAATCACGGGCACGGTGATCGGGTCGGTGGTACCGGAAACCGAATTCAATCTGGTAAGCCTGTGCCGGCGTTATTTCGACGGTGAACCAATCGTTATTGGTGATCCCGGTGTGGAATTGGGGATTCAGGTCTTGATCGACCGACCGGAACAGGCCGGGGCGGATCGTCTGGTGAATGCGGTAGAAGCGCATCGCACCTATGGCGGGCCATTGATTTGTATCGATTTTGGCACGGCCACAACATTTGATGTGGTTGACGGAGATGGAAATTATCGCGGCGGTGTAATTTCACCAGGGATACGCTTGTCATTAGAGGCCTTGTATCTGGCCTCAGCCAAGTTGCCCCTTGTGGAGGTTGCGCCGTCAGAGACAGTGATCGGAAAGTCCACGGTGCATGCCATGCAATCGGGTATTTTCTGGGGCTATGTCAGTATGATTGAAGGCATGGTGGACCGAATCCGCCGTGAATATGGAGAAGATATGAAAGTTATTGGTACCGGTGGATTGGCAGAGCTATTCGCCGAACGCACGGATGTTATTGAACATACGGATCGATCCCTGACCCTGCGTGGACTTGTTGAAATCTATCAGCGGAACGGGGGTATTGTATGACCGCGCCTGGTTTCCGCGACACGGACACACCGGGTCCTGATGAGTTCCTGTTCCTGCCGCTGGGCGGCACGGGCGAGATCGGGATGAATCTGAACCTGTATGGACATGATGAAAAATGGTTGATGGTGGATTGTGGCATCACCTTTGGTGATGAGCGAACCCCTGGCATTGATGTGATCATGCCGGATCCGGCCTTTATTGAGGAGCGTATCGAAGATTTGTGCGGGCTTGTTCTGACCCATGCGCATGAGGATCATTTAGGCGCTGTTCAGTATCTTTGGCCCAAATTGAAATGCCCGATCTACGCGACGCCCTTTACTGCAGCGGTTCTGCGCCGGAAATTGACTGAGGTTGATTTTGGTCGAAAGGTGGAAATTATCGAAGTGCCGATGTCAGGCACTTTCGATGTTGGTCCGTTCAATATTGAACTGATCACCCTGACCCATTCCATTCCCGAACCCAATGCTTTGGCAATCCGGACATCTGCCGGGGTTGTCCTGCATACTGGCGATTGGAAGCTGGATCCCGATCCACAGGTTGGTCCGACGACGGACGAGGCCCGCTTGATCGCCATCGGGGAAGAAGGCGTGATGGCCATGGTCTGTGATTCGACCAATTCGCTGAATTCCGGGCGCAGCGGATCCGAAGGGGATGTGCGCAAGAATCTGGTGGATGTGGTGCGCGACTGTCAGGGTGGCGTTGCGATTGCCTGTTTCGCATCCAATGTTGCGCGCCTGGAAAGCGCGGCCAAGGCGGCGATTGCCTGTGGCCGTCAACCGGCATTGGCGGGTCGGTCCTTATGGCGCATGAATGAATGCGCCCGCGAATGCGGCTATTTACAGGATTTGCCGCCTTTCCTGAATGATGAGGCGGCGTCCCGCCTGCCAGCAGAGAAGGTTCTGTGGATCTGCACCGGCAGTCAGGGGGAGCCACGCGCCGCCCTGGCCCGAATCGCCCGAGGGGATCATCAGAATATCAAGCTGGGGCAGGGGGATACGGTGATATTCTCCAGCCGCGAGATACCGGGCAATGAGGTGTCGATTGGCGAATTGCAGAATTCTCTGACTGAATTGGGGTGTACAATCATCACCGCCAATGATGCGGAAATTCATGCATCGGGCCATCCAAACAGGGATGAATTGGCGGATATGTATTCCTGGATACGCCCTCAGGTGGCCGTCCCGGTTCATGGCGAACACCGGCATCTTCTGGCCCATGCTAGATTGGCGCAAAGCTGTCAGGTACCCCATGGCATTGTGGCCCAGAACGGGATGTTGATGAGCCTGACCAATAACGGCGCGGAAGTGATTGATCAGGTCTATTCCGGTCGTCTGGCGGTGGATGGGGATCGTTTGATTCCCATGGATCATGGATCGATTCGCCAACGCAAGCGGTTGGCACAGAATGGGGCTGCGGTGGTTTCTATCGCCCTGGATAAGTCCGGTCGTCTGGCGGATGAGGCGCAGTTGACCCTGGCGGGCTTGCTGGATTCCGACGGGCCGGAATGGGATGATCTGCTGGATCTGGCCGAAGAAACGGTAGAGAATCTGTCCAAGGCCCAATTGAAAGATGACGGTCAGGTGGTCGAGGCCGTGCGAATCGCACTGCGCAGGAAGCTGCAGGCAATGACCCGGCGTCGCCCGCAGGTAGACGTGCATTTGTTAAGAGTTTGAATGGATTAGATGGGAGAGTTGCGATGATTGGAAAACTAAATCATGTCGCTATCGTAGTGCCGGATTTGGCGGCAGCCAGTGCGGTGTATCGCGATACATTGGGTGGTGACGTTTCTGATCCGCATGATCTGCCAGAACATGGTGTGACGACGGTTTTTGTCAACTTGCCCAATACCAAGATTGAGCTTTTACATCCCTTTGGGAATGACTCTCCAATCGCAAAGTTCCTGCAAAGCAATCCATCCGGCGGCATGCATCATATTTGTTATGAGGTAGAAGACATCATAGCAGCCCGCGATAAATTGCAGGCGGATGGTGCGCGGGTACTGGGCAGCGGAGAGCCGAAGATCGGGGCCCATGGCAAACCGGTCTTGTTCCTGCATCCCAAGGACTTCTGTGGCACATTAGTGGAACTGGAACAGGTGTAAGGCAGGGGCTATGAGCATCGCATCCTTTATCGTTGTGTACATTATCGCATGGTGGCTGGTGTTTTTTATCGTCTTGCCGATTGGGGTGCAGCGGGATGACAACCCGAAAGAAGGGCATGATGTCGGTGCGCCGGTTAACCATATGATCGGAAAAAAGGCCCTGTGGTCGACCCTGGCAGCCTTCGTCATCCTGTTTGCCTATTGGGTGGCGGCCGACGTGATTCACGTTCATTTGGTGTAGGATCGATGGGCTGGTATTGCGATTATGCGATTGGGGACCCGGTACACGGGGACTACCATGATACGGAATATGGCTTCCCGGAAACTGACGAGCGTCGGTTGTTCGAACGTCTGGTCATGGAAATCATGCAGGCCGGATTGAATTGGGGCCTGATCCTGAAGAAGCGGGAAGGGCTGAACGCGGCCTTCCACGGCTTTGATGTCGATACGGTCGCCCAGTACGGGGATGAGGATATTGTCCGGTTGCTGAATGACCCCATGATCGTGCGCAATCGCTTGAAGGTGAACGCCGCGATCCATAATGCGCAGGTCATTCAACAGCTGCGCGGCAGTCACGGCAGTTTTGCAAATTGGATCGCCGGCCAGCATCCGTTGACGAAATCTCAATGGGTGAAACTGTTTAAGAAGACTTTCAAATTTACCGGGGGCGAAATCACCAACGAGTTTTTGATGTCTATCGGATATCTGCCCGGAACCCATCGGGAAGACTGTCCTGCCTATCAGAAACTCACCGCCCTATCCCCACCCTGGCGGGCGCAAGGCCTGGCATTCTATCAGGAACCCTGATCACGCCTTGGGTTTGGCGATCTCTACCACTTTCTTGTAAAGCAGGGAGTGCGTGTCAGCCAGCGCTTCAACCACCGTGAAATGGTTCAGATTCGGCAGTTCCAGATAGTCGATATCTTTGCGGCGGTCGCGCCAATGGTCGGCGTAATCCTGGCTTTGCCGGCGAAATTCGTCACTTTCCGCACCGCCAACAGCCGCAACAAATGGCGCATTGGATACCAGATTGAGCAATATAGGGCTGAGTGTGCGGGCATCCTCTTCCGTCAGACGCAGGGCATTGTTCAGCCCGATATGGCGCAATGGCTCCAGGTCAAACAGGCCAGAAATTGAAACGGTACCCTTAATCAGGTCGCGTGGAAGATCTGGATCAATCTGCGGCCAATGGGTGGCGGCCAACATTGCGACCAGATGCCCCCCGGCGGAATGGCCGGAAATTGTGATCCAGTCCGCATCATATCCGTTCCGATCCGCCGTCTGATACAAATGCGCCAGGGCGGTGCGGCAGTCCGTGACGATATCACCGATGCTGGCGGGCGGGCACAGGGGATAGTTCAAGGCGGCGACCGCAATTCCAGCCTCTACAATTTTTTTGCAAAGGTGCGCATTGTCCTTTTTGTCCAGTGCCTGCCAATAGCCCCCGTGAATATAAACATGCAAGGGGGCATTCTTGATCCCCTGTGGAAGGTATAGGTCTATTGTGTGGGCGCTGTCCGGCCCATAGCTGATTTCCGCGGTACGGGTTTTTTGATGCGCGGTGCCGTCCACACGCCAGGCGGCCATGATCTGGGCTGCTTCTGGCACAGAAACACGCGGGCTGTATTCCATTGAAAGTTTGGCTGCATCATAATCCAGATAGACTGGATCCTTAGAGGCGGGTGGCACATGGGCAACAGCCGTGAAGGTCACGGAATCGCCCTTGACCAAGGCGATATCCCCGAAGTTTCCCCCCAGAATTTCACGGTATAACAGATCGATTTCCGGCAGGGCCGCGTCAAATGCATCCGGGTCCGGGGTCGTGATCGTCAGGGTGCGGATATGGGGGGGCGCCGCACCCTGTCGCGCCAGGTCCAGGCCCAACGCCCGTGCCGCATCCAGAACGCTATTCGCCAGGGTCTGACCATCAATCGGGCCTGATGTAGCAGTGACGGCTGTGTGTTCGGGGTCAGCCTGGACCGCAGGGGCGGGTTGGTCACGCCAAGTGAAATGCATCAGAAACTCCCGAAGAGAAGGGTCGCGGAAAGAGTGCGACATGCCGATCCATAGACCGGAAAGTCGCACACACGTCTATCTTATCAAGGTGTATACTCATGCCTGGTGTACGGCAATCCGCGGCACCCAATAAATTATCTGGTTGCGAAATTCGGACTGTTGCGCAGGGCACGCCACCGACCCATTGATGTCCCGTCAGCGTTGCATCGCCCGGGCCAGGATGGCGCTGGCCAGGACTTCGACCCCGGCGGCCAGGTCTTCTGCGGTGGCGGATTCCAGTTCATTATGGCTGATGCCATCCTTGCAAGGGACAAAGACCATTGCGGTTGGTTGGTCTTGCGACAGGTAACAGGCATCGTGACCGGCCATGGAAAAGATATCCATCACCGGGATATCCAAAGACGCCGCCCCCGCCTTCAACAGCGCCACAAGATCCTGATCAAAAGTCAGGGGAGGTTCCTGATCCAGTATTGTCCAGCAAACAGTCACTTTCCCCTTTGCTTGCTCCGTCTGCATGGCATCGTCGATCGCAGCCCGCATTGCTGTGATTCCGTCTTGCGTTGGATGGCGCAGATCTATGGAAAACGTGACGGTGCCCGGGATGGTGTTTCTGGAATTGGGATATACGCTCAGGGCCCCTACGGTGCACACACCCTGGGGCGGGTGATCCTGACCAATCTTTTCCAGCGCCACGACCAGGCGTGCGGCGGCAGTCAGGGCGTCCTGGCGCATCGTCATTGGCATCGTCCCGGCATGGCCCTCTGCGCCGGACACGGTCACATCATAGCGCACCTGACTGCGGGCCCCGGTGACAATGCCAACCGAATAACCTTCTCGTTCCAGGATCGGACCTTGTTCGATATGGGCTTCGAACAGACTGTCATAAGGGCGGTTGCCTAAAGGCAGGGGGCCTTTTGCCTCGATCGCGGTCAGCGCGTCTTCAAATCGTATGCCGGTTGGGTCTGTCGCATTATAGGCCTGTTCCAGATCGGCCTTTCCCGCGAACAACGCGGATCCGCTATGGGCAAAGCGGGTTCCTTCCTCATTCGTCCAGGCGACGACCTCAATACTGCGTTCGGTTTCAATTCCCGCATCATTCAGGGCGCGAAGAATTTCCAGCCCGGCCAGAACACCATAGGCACCATCATATTTTCCGCCCGTGGGCTGGGTATCCAAATGGCTGCCGGTGCAAACGGCAGGCAGATCGGGATCACGCGCCAGACGCCGGGCAAACAGATTGCCAACACAATCGGTCTCAACGATGCATCCTGCCGCCTGTGCCCACTGGGTGAACAGCGCGCGGGCCTGTTGATCCTGGGCGGTCAGGGCCTGGCGATTGACCCCGCCTTTCGGGGTTGCACCCAATTGCCCCATCTCTTCATGGCTGCGCCACAGGCGGTCCGCATCAATCGGCAGGCTGGGATGGTTTCTCATTTTAGTGTCATCCCGCCAGCCCGTTGATCGTATCGACCAGAGAGCGCGGCAGGACGATACCGGTGGTCGGTGTCTCCGTGCGGGCCTTGCGGCGGCGCTGTCCGGGCAGGCGTACGCCATCCATCGCAGTCAATTCACTGAACAAAGCCTCGCAATGCTGCGCCCAATGATCCGCGTCGCCGAAATGGGATGGGTCAATCGCCATGATGAATTCGCCGCCAATCGGGGGGCCGCCATCCTTGTTGTCCAATCGGCCAGCCTCAGCGGAAAAGACCGATCCAATCAGGCCGCCCGCCAGCAATTCGACCATCAGGGCGATATTCGACCCTTTGTATCCGCCGAAGGGGGATTGTGCGCCTTTCAGGACTTCTGCCGGGTCCGTGGTTGGGTTCCCATCAACATCAATCCCTGTTCCCGGGGGGACGGGATGCCCGTCGCGTGCATGGATCATCACATCCCCGCGCGCCATCGCTGCGGAGGCCTGATCAAAGACATAAGGGTCCTTGCCGGGGCGCGGCCAGGCAAAGGCCATCGGATTGGTGCCAAAGAAGGGTTTGATCCCCCCAGCCGGCGCGACCATGGGGGAGGCCTGTGTGAAGGCGAAGGCACATAGGCCCTGTTCCGCCAGGGTCTCAACCTCCGGCCATAGGGCGGCAAAGTGATAGATATCCACCAGCCCCATTCCGGCAATCCCCTGAGACTTTGCCTTCTTCGCAAGGACGGGAAGCCCAACTTCCAGGGCAAGGGGTGCAAAGCCGCCGTCGCCCGTCACGCGGACCGCGCCAGGCGCAATTTCAGAGGCGATAGGGCGCGCCGTTCCCTTGACCTTTCCGCTTTTTAAAGAGGCGCAATAGCCCGGCAGGCGGAACAATCCATGACTGGCGCAGCGATCCCGTTCCGCCCGGATCATAATATCAGTGACGGCGCGGGCATTCTCTGCATCTGCGCCATTGGCGGTCAGGGCGGCGGTGGAAAGGGTGGTGGCTTCGGTCAGGCTTAACGTTACGGTGTCGCTCATACTGCGGGCTCCTCTTGATTAATAAGGCAGCCTATCGGGCGTCACAGCATTTGTCAGGGCTTTACGCGAATTTCGGGGGGGACTTCTGGAACATTGCGCTGGCGTTCCCGATAGATTGTGTAAAGCCCGCTGGCGACAACGACCGCGCCGCCGATCAAGGTCCACATATCGGGCAGATTATTAAACACGATATAGCCCATCAACGTTGCCCAGACCAACAATGTGAAATTGAACGGTTGCAGGACAGAGGCCGGGGCACATTCCAGGGCCTTGATCAAAAGCAGGTGCCCCACCGCCCCGGTCAGCGACAATAGCGCCAGCAGACGCCAGGCTTGGGGCGTTGGTTCAATCCAATACAGGGGCCCGATACAGGTCATGATCGCCGCACCGATCACAGCCATATACAGCATGGAGGTGTTGGAACTGTCATTCCGGCTAACGATGCGGGTCAGCACGTGATAGATGGAAAACATCAAGGCGGCGGATAGCGCGATCAGGGATTCCAATTGGAATACGCCAAAGCCGGGCCTTAGGATGATCAGCACGCCCGAAAACCCCACAAGGACCGCAGCCCAGCGCCGAATGCCGACTCTTTCCCGCAAGATCAAGGCGGACATGGCCGTCACCATCAGCGGGAAGCTGGCAAAAAGGGCATGTGTTTCCGCCAGCGACAGAACGCGGATTGCCAGAACGAAGGCACTGATTTCCAGTACAATCAGCAGAGACCGGACAATCTGCAACCAGGGTCGATGTGCCTTGACGACTTGTTTCAGCGGCTGGTTCCAACTGCTGAGGATGACCGCGAAAACCCCGAAAAACAAAAACCGCACCCATAATATCTGTGGCGCGTCATAGGTTTGGGCCAATTGCTTGGTCACAGTGTCCTGACAGGCGAAGATAAACATCGCCATTACAATCATCAGGATACCCTTGGTGGGGTTGTCAGTTTTGTCGGTCATGATCCGGGCATATACTGAAAATGCGCCCGGCTCAACGGGTGTTTATGGTTTCGGCACCGCGGCGTTGACCGCTTTGACGATGTTAATCACCTTGTTCGAGGCACTGATCAACGCATCGGCGCTGGCTTGCTGGGCGTTTAACTGGCTCACCTCCTCTGTCGCGCGACCAATGGCGTCGATTTGTGCTTGGGTCGGTGGCTGCAGAACACTGTGATGATCCATAAGGATCTGCAATCGCGCCTCCAGCTTTTGCAAGTCAGCGGCCAATTCAAGCCGCTCGATCTGTATCTTGTTACGACCCGCATCATTTGGGTTGAGAACCAACCATTTTGATAGTTCCGCCATCAAGGCACGGACTCTGGTTGCTGCGGCGGTTATTTTAGCGGCCAGTATAAGTGTGTCTTCTTGAGACATTGGCATTGTCGTTCCCCCTGTAGTGTTTAAGCGAGACTGCGTTTGCTATTTCGAATCTTTCATTGCAGGGCTGCGACGGTGGAAGACTCTATTTCAGGTCCTGGTTTCTGTTGGGCTTCCAGGGCATCCCGTCGGGTGTCGATTTCTTTTTTCAATGTTTTGCCGAAGGCGAACAGAAACTTGATCTGATCCGTCGTCTTTCGCTGCTTGCCCAAGCCATACAGGCCTTCGGCAACTTTGATCAGATCCGCACCGCCATTGTTGATGGGACCGAGAGAGCCGACCAATTGCGTATTTGTTTCTGACCAGACAGTTTCGAAACGAAATTCGTTCAGGTTGAGTTCTTCGGCAATCTTAAACACCTTGTCTAAATTGGTGTAGATCAGCTGTTCCTGTTTTCCACCCAGCGCAAAGACTTCCTTTCGCTCGCGTTCGAAGTCCTGTTCGGTTTCCTGCAATGTTGTGCGCAGCCGGGCAATACTGGCGGCGCGGTCCTTGCCCTGCTGTAGTGCGGTTTGTTTGATGTCCCCCATGGATCCCGCCAGGGCGGTTGCGGTGTCTCCCGTCGTCACCGAAAGATTTCGCACGGGTTCGGAATTGGAACAGCCCGCCAGACCCAATGCCAAAAGTCCGAACCCGAAAGACATGATAAAACGACATAGGATGCGCATAGGGCGGTTTCTCCTTAATCATCCACGGCTTTGACGCCGATGAAGCCGAAGGTCGCAATCTGTCCAAGTCCAACGGCCAGATCCGCAAGGGTTTCCGGCTTGATCCCGCCTTCCCAATAGGTTGCGATTTCTCCGATGGGGCCATCGATCAGGGCCTTCCAGGATTTTGCGGCATATTCATTCAACAGCACCACTTCGCGATGCTGTATATCCACCAGGCTCATTTCAAAACTGGTGGCGTCGGCTCTTGCGATTGTTTGTGCCTGGACAAAGGATGTGATGCCGCGCGTCGCATAGATCTTATCGCGGCCGTTGGGTGCATCAAGAATCTGGGTCAATGATGCATTTGCCAGCGCGCCGCCATGGTTCGTCAGGGCGTCATATCCATTTCGATACAGGACAACCTCGCGCAGCAATGCCTCCAATCGACCGCGTGCGGCCGTTGCCCGTGTTTCCAACAGCGCCTTGCGGGCTTTTAGGTGATCCAGCCGCAGCTGTTCCTGTGTTAATTGCGCAAGCAGCAGTGCGCGGCCTTCGGGTCGGTTCAGAATGTCCTGTAGGGTTTCAATATCTGTTCCGATGGCGGGCAAACCGGCAGCGACAATTACTGCCTGTCGCAGGGTTTCATTCTCCGCCCCCGCTGCGGATGTTGTTGAGACATCGCTGGAGCCGGTTTTGAAGGCGATCAGGACGGTGTTGATCGCGTCAATGCGTTCTTCGGAAAAGGCCAGATCTTCCCCCAGTTTCCCCAGGGCATCATTCGCTTTGCCGACAAGTTTCCCAACGTCTTCGGCCTTTTCCTGCAACTTCGCGACGGACGATTCCGATGGCTTTACAGCGGTCGCCTTAGTCAATTGTTTGATGGATTGCTTGGTTGATTTTTCAGTAGCAGCAACCTCGTCAAGCGATGCCAGGGTCGTCATCCAGGTATTGAAGGCCTCCCCAATCTCTCCGTCGAATTCTTTTAATTCTTTTAATTCAGGGGTTTGGGTTAATTTGCAGGTGTCATACAAGCTTTGAAGAAAACTCAGCATGGCGTTCTGCGCGGCTGGGCTTGCATCCGCCAGAATGCCTTGCGGCAGGGATGCAGGACGGGGGTTCGACATTAAATTGGCGCAGCTTGGAATGGGTGCAGTTTCGGTGGGCCAGCCGAAAGTGGCCATGTTTACCCGTATTCTCAGGAAATCATCTCCTTTCGTTTCAAATGGTTCAAGGCGCGATAACAAGGTGGAATAGGCGGTCGCTGCGACTTTCATTTTCGTCATTGCTTCATCAAGGGTTGAATTCTGAACCCCCAACTGGGTCAAACGTGTCGCGACGAAAGAGGTTGGGTCATTGGTGCCATTACCATCGTTCAAAGACGTTGGAGATAACCAATGATGTAACGGTGTGGTTGTTTGCAGGGCGGCGTCGACCCGAAGAATTTCAAAGACCTGACGTTTCGCAATATGCGCGCGAACATCGCGATGAACCTGCTTTTCCGCGGTTTGCAGCGTATTGAGGTTATCCCGAATGTTGCTGAATATCGTCGTAAGGTCGACGGCTTCATTATTTGTAACGACAGATTTTGCGACAGCGTGATTTTCCGCGTCATAGATATGGACGCCGCCGCATCCTGCCAGAAACACAGCAGGCAAGATAACCCGACAAATGACTTTAAGGACCAGATATCGTTTCATCATCCGCACCCGCCTAAAGTTCTTAATAGTAGTATTATACACAAAACACTATCAAATGGAAGAATATGATGAATTTCCATTGCTTGATCCATAAGGTCGTGCGCTTTAAGACAGCGCACCGTTACATCATAAGGTTCCGATAATGTCTCAACTCTCTGATCAGGTCGCGCATCGGCGCACCTTTGCGATCATCAGCCATCCGGATGCGGGTAAGACCACGCTGACGGAAAAACTGTTGCTGCGCGGCGGTGCCATACATCTGGCGGGGGAGGTTAAGGCGAAGGGCGATCGCCGCCGCGCTCGGTCTGACTGGATGAAGATTGAACAACAACGCGGTATTTCGGTTACCACGTCGGTCATGACCTTTATCCGCGACGGGGTGATCTTCAACCTGTTGGACACGCCGGGCCACGAAGATTTTTCTGAAGATACCTATCGCACGCTGACAGCCGTTGACAGTGCGGTCATGGTGATTGATGCCGCGAAGGGGATTGAACCCCAGACCCGAAAATTGTTTGAAGTCTGTCGCCTGCGGGACATGCCCATCGCGACCTTTATCAATAAGCTGGACCGGGAAGCCCGCGACCCGTTCGAACTGATGGATCAGATCGCCGATGAACTGGCGCTGGATGTCGCCCCGGTGGCCTGGCCAATCGGGTCTGGGCGCGACTTCAAAGGGTGCTATGACCTGATCAATGATCGCGTACTGCTGATGGGGGAAGACCGGACCGAGATGGTACAGGTCGGTGGTCTGGATGATCCCAAGCTGGCCGATGTAATTCCGGCAGCGCAACTTTCCAAATTACGGGAAGAGGCGGAACTGGTGCGCGCGGCCTGTCCTGAATTTGATCTGACAGCCTATCTGGAAGGGCATATGACGCCGGTCTATTTCGGCAGTGCCTTGCGCAATTTCGGTGTCGGACATTTGCTGTCGGGGATCAGCCTGTATTCTCCGCCGCCCCGATCCCTGCCGACGGATAAGCGTGCAATTGACCCATCTGAAGAGAAGGTGACAGGGTTTGTCTTCAAGGTTCAGGCCAATATGGACCCGAACCATCGGGACCGTATCGCCTTCGTGCGCCTGTGTTCCGGCAAGTTTAAGCGCGGCATGAAGCTGAAGCATGTGCGGTCGGGGAAACCGATGGCGATCTATAACCCGATCCTGTTCTTTGCCCAGGACCGTGAAATCGCTGATGAAGCCTATCCGGGGGACATTATCGGGGTCCCGAATCACGGCACACTGCGCGTCGGCGATACGCTCAGCGAAGCGGAAGATGTGCGCTTCACGGGTATTCCGAACTTCGCACCGGAAATTCTGCGCCGCGTGCGCCTGGATGATCCCATGAAGGGCAAGCATCTGAAGAAAGCGCTGGAAAGCCTTGCGGAAGAGGGCGTGACCCAGGTCTTCAAGCCGGAATTGGGCGCGAACTGGATCGTGGGTGTTGTCGGCCAGTTGCAATTGGACGTACTGCAAACCCGGATTGAAGCTGAATATGGGATCAATGTGACACTGGAACCCGCCCCCTATGAGACGGCGCGATGGGTGTCTGCGGATGATCCAGCCGTGTTGGATAAATTCATGGGCGCGATCCGCAGCGCGATGTCGACGGATCGCGATGGGGCACCTGTATTCTTGGCACGGAATTACTGGGAACTGAATCACCAATTGCAGAACAATCCAGATGTCAGGTTTTCCAAGGTTAAGGAACGCTCTTAAAATATACGTTTTAGGTAATAATCTCTGTTGCTGGAATATGTTGGGGCATGGATAGTAAATTCGCTGCGCGCGATGTTTTGTCGCTATTGCATCACAGGATTTTCAGAAATATAACTCATATTCATAATAAGTAGTGTTTCAGGATACTGACTCCTCATTTCTTGGGATTTGAAGGCTGGCGGATTATGGCTGCGGAATTATCGCTTGTTGAGCAACGGGACCGTTTCGTCGCCTTTGCCTTTGCCGCCTCGGATGTCTTGATGGAAGTGGATCAGGACGGGGTTATTGTATTCGTATCGGGTTCTGTAAAAAGCCTTTTGGGGCATTCTACGAATGAATTGATGGGCACGAAAGTTGCCGGTTTGGCGTCTGATGAAGATTGGGTTGTTCTGACCGAATTTTTGAAAAAGCTTCAGGTCACGGGGCGTGCATCGGATCGGTTGATTACCCTGCGTCATGACGGCGATCAGATTCATCAGGTCAGCGTGTCGGGGATGAGCAGCCCACAGCGGCGCGGCATTCACCATCTGGCGATAAAGCGGGTTCCGCTGGCGTCGCGCCGTTCAGAAGCCCTGATCCCAGAACAGCCGATGAGTGTTCTTGATTTTGCCAACAGTTCGGCCGCGATGGGCGTTGCGGCGCGAAAATCCGGCGAGGGTGTCAATCTGGCCATGTATGATGTTGGTTGGGACGCTGTTGAAAATGCGATCAATCCTGAAGACGCCAGAGCTTTGAATGACACATTGGTTCATACCATGCGCGCCTGGGCTGCTGGTGGCAGTGGCGTTGGACAGATTGGGAAGGGGAAATACTCCCTGCTGCTGGATGAAGGCATTGATCCCAAGTCACTATCCAACCGGATTGCGGAAGTTACGAAGGAACGCCACAGCAATTTGGACTTGAACATTAGTGAGACGGCTTTAAGCCTGTCTGACGTGATAGACACGGATGATTTTGGAAAGAAATTTGAAGAAGCCATGGCACATTTTGACATGGTCGGTGGGGAAAAGTTCGATCTCAGCAATTTCTCTGAGGTTCCCGCCAAGAAAAGGACTCCGCCGCCCCGTCCAACAAAAACGGCGCCGGCTGTTCCCCCTCCGTCTCGTACTCAGACCGCAAGTCAGCGTGCGCGCCGCAAGGGAACCACAGAAGGGTGGGGCTAGGCCTACCCCCGTTTCACAGGTCCAACACATCTTCTGACAGCTGCGTGATACGGCGTCCCGGTGGCTGGTAATGATATCCACAACCGCTAAGATATGGATCATATTGATATCTTTGGAGGATGAGTGTCATGCGCAAAGATCGGTTTTTGAGAGTGCTGTGGACGATGGTTTTCATGCTGGCAGTGACGCTGGGCGTGAATGGTACACCCACAGTGGCAACGGCGGGAGAGATCAACGCCACCAGCATTGGGGGCGTTGCCATTGTTGGGACGGACCCTGTTGCGTATTTCACCGAGGGGAAAGCGGTCGAAGGACGCAGCGACTTCAGTTATGACTGGATGGGGGCGACCTGGCGCTTTGCAAGTGCTGAAAACCTGGAAAAATTTAAGGCCGATCCAGAAGCCTATGCGCCGCAATATGGCGGATATTGTGCCTGGGCTGTTAGCCAGGGCTATACGGCCGCTATAGACCCGGATGCGTTCCGGATTGAAGGCGGTAAGCTGTACCTGAATTATTCCAAGGGGGTTCAGGATCGCTGGTTGTCGGATGTTGCTGGGCACATTGCCGCCGCAGACCGCAACTGGCCGGATGTGAAAAAGGGGCTGTAACAGGTGCCTTTTGGATGCTGAAGTTCCAGTCGCGCCTGGACGAAAATCACGCTAGGCTGAGAGCCATTCAGGGTCACAGCGTTCAGGGTGAGGATTGGTATGCCGCGTATCGCCATTGGCGGGTTTCAGCATGAAACCAATACTTTCGCGCCGGTAAAGGCGGATTTCAATGCCTTTGAAGAGCCAGGCGGCTGGCCCGGACTGGTGCGGGGGGAGGCACTGTTTTCCGCCGTGGACGGGGTCCATATTCCAGTTACCGGTGCACTGGATATCCTGCGCCAAGCGGGGGCGGATATCATTCCGTTATGCTGGTCCGCGGCGACACCGTCGGCACATGTAACGCAGGATGCGTTTGAGCGGATATCGGAAATGATGCTGGCGGATCTGGCTTTGGCTTATCGTGCGGGACTGGATGGATTGTATCTGGACCTGCATGGCGCGATGGTCTGTGATCATCTGCAGGACGGGGAAGGGGAATTGCTGCGTCGCATCAGGGCGCTGGTCGGGCCCGACCTGCCTATTGCAGTCAGTTTGGACCTGCATGCCAATATTACACAGGCGATGGTGCATCATGCCGATGTGCTGGATATCTATCGGACCTATCCCCATGTGGATATGGGGGAAACCGGGGCGCGCACAGCGACGCATTTGCTTAAAATGATCGCCCAGGGTGGCCGCCCGGCAAAAGCCTTTCGGCGCACGGAGTATCTTATCCCATTGAATTTTGGCTGTACGGATATCGAACCACCGAAGAATTTGTATGGTTCCGTGCTGCCCAGCCTTTTAGCGGGTGACAGAAAACTGATGGCACTGGCGCTGGCGATGGGTTTTCCCCTGTCTGACATTGCCGAAATCGGACCGGGTCTTGTGGCCTATGGGACGGATCAGGCGGCAGCGGATCGTGCTGCGGATGCCCTGATGGATCAGATGATTCAGCACGAGGCCGGGTTTGGGGACCGTATCTGGTCCCCGGTGGAGGCAATCGATCATGCCAGAGCATTGTTACAGCAACCGGGATCAGGTCCGGTCGTGTTAGCCGATACGCAGGATAATCCAGGTGGTGGTGGGCCCGGCGATACGACAGGCATGCTGCGCGCGCTGTTGTCTGGTGGCGCAGGACAGGTGCCCGGCGGCGCGACAATAGGCGTGTTCAATGATCCGGAGACTGCCCAGCGCGCCCATCGCCACGCGGTTGGGGCGGTTGTGGATTTTGACCTTGGGGGCAAATTATTTCCTGGGGACGACCCGATATCGGGACCGTTTGAAATCAGGGCCTTAGGCAATGGCGCCTTTACCGGCACAGGACCCATGTGGGGCGGCGCGCGCTATCAGATGGGCCCCTATGTGCGTCTGCACCGCGATGGTGTCGATATCGTTGTCGCCTCGCGACCGGAACAGGCGGGCGATCAGTCTATGTTTCGCCATGTTGGGATAGAACCGTCACAGACTGGCATTCTGGTCGTAAAAAGCTCCGTCCATTTTCGGGCTGATTTCGCACCCTTGGCCCGTGCGGTGCTGACCGTTGCCGCACCGGGCCCTGTCTATGCAGATCCGGGCAGCCTGGATTTCAGAAACATCCGCCCCGGCCTTCGCCTGCGGCCTGGGCAACCAGACTAGAACAGGCGGCGCTTTTCCAGCAGCAATTGGACAATCCTGTCCATGCGCCCCGATGTTTCGGGTGACTGCAGGGACGCGCGCAGATTGGCGGCTGTGGGGGTGGGCAATTTGTCTTTTAGGACAGCCCCTTGCAGGGCGTCCAGGGCGGGTCCGCCGCCGCTGGCGATATCGTGCAATACCAGCGGGCTTAGGGCACCAACCGAATTTATGCGGCCAAAACGGGTGATATTATCCAGGGCGGTCAGAAATTTTGGGCCGACAATTTGCGGGGTGATCTTATCTGGCGCGACCTCGTTTAAGATATTTTCCGTCGCATGGATCAGGAAGGGCAGAACAGGATCACCCTTTCTGAACAGGCAGGCAGCGTTGTGAATATTGCGCCAGGTCTTCAATCGCTTGCCGACATCGGTATCGACCCATAATTCACGCCCAAAGGCATTGGTTTCCGGGATGCTGTCGATTTCCAGTAAGTCCGGCGCGAAAACCAGCAAATCCGCATCAAACCAGACGGCACGGTCATAGCCATTGCTTAACGCATCGCGCAACAATACCAGCCGCGCCAGATCCGCCTGAATGGGCAGATGGTCCTGAAGTTTCAGGCGCAGATCATCCGGCAGCAGGTCAAAGATTTCATCGCCCAGAAACCGGTAATCATATCCCTGTTGTTCCGTCCAGCGACGCACACTGTCGACGCAGGGGCCGATCCAGTCGCGCAGGACCTGGAAGTTATGGCTTTGCAGAATGATGGTTCTGGATGCCGCCACGGCTAAACGCTCAATCGGCACCAGACAGGGGTATGATCCGACGGCTTTTCCTTGCCGCGCGGGCTCTTATCGATATCGCATTCTTCCAACACATCCGCCGCGCGGGGCGACAACAGAAGATGATCGATGCGCAATCCTTCATCCTTTTGCCAGCGACCCTTAACATAATCCCAATAGGAATAGCGGTGGGCTTCATGGGGATGCAGCGCGCGATAGGCTTCGGTCAGACCCAGATTCAGCAACTGGCGGAATCGGTTGCGGCTTTCCGGTTGACACAGGGCGTCATCGGCCCAGCCTTCGGGGTCATAAATGTCATCATCGGTTGGGCAGACATTGTAATCGCCCCCCAGAACGGCGGGCATTTCCATGGGCAGGATCGTGTCGCGGGCATGGGCGACCAGACGATCCATCCAGCGCAGCTTATAGGGAAACTTGTCCCCCTCATCGACAGGATTGCCATTGGGCAGATAGATGGAGGCAACCCTTACCCCCTTGATCGTTGCCTCGATATACCGGGCCTGTTCGTCACCATCGTCCTGCCCTGGCAATTGTGGCAAACCCCGGCGCACATCCTCAATGGCATGGCGCGACAGAATGGCAACACCGTTATAGGTCTTTTGGCCGTGGACTTCCGCCCGATATCCCAGTGCATCCAGCTCCAGGCGTGGAAAATCATCATCGACGCATTTCAATTCCTGCAACAGGACAACGTCGGGCTTGGCCTGTTCCAGCCACTCCGTAACACGGGGCAGGCGGGCCTTAAGAGAATTTACATTAAAGGTCGCGATCAACATGCGCGGACTATATCGCGCACCGCTTGGGATGGACAGACTTTCGAGCGCGATCTGACCAAATTTTCTTTAGTTCTTTAAACTTCGGCACAGCATGATAATTGGTCATGGACAAGACGGTATTGCTTGAGACTAAATACATGGTGCATTGCAACAATTTCAGGAATGGATGGTCTTGCAATGAATGCTGTGTGGGGTAACGGAGCGTGATGGCTGATCCTAGCGATTTCTTTTGCGCTTGTCTGAATGGGGGCGACAGGATTAGACAAATTGTCATGTCCTGACTCAAAATCATAAAAAGCGAGTGTGTCGATGCCTGGGAATTTATCATTTGAAGATTTGAAGTCCGCCGTTCAACGCGGGGAGATTGATACCGTGTTGGCCTGTATCGTTGATATGCAGGGACGCCTGATGGGCAAGCGCTTCCAGGCAGAGTTCTTCGTGGAAAGCGGTTGGAACGAAACACACGGCTGTAACTATCTTCTGGCAACAGATTTAGAGATGGAAACGGTTCAGGGCTATGCGTCGACCAATTGGGCCGCAGGCTATGGTGATTACACTTTCAAGCCGGATCTGACGACATTGCGTCATGTTCCCTGGCTGGAGGGAACCGCCCTGGTTCTGTGCGATGTGCAGGATCATCACCACAATGATATCGCCCATTCCCCGCGCGCTATTTTGAAAAAGCAGGTGGCGCGCCTGAAGGATATGGGGCTTCAGGCATTCATGGCGACAGAGCTGGAATTCTTTCTGTTCGAACCCTCCTATGAGGAAGCGGCGGAAAGCGGCTATCGCGGGTTGCAGACGATCAGCAACTATAATGAGGATTACCACATCTTCCAGACCACGAAGGAAGAGCATGTCATGCGGGCGATCCGCACAGGCTTGCAGGGTGCCGGTATCCCCGTTGAAAATTCCAAGGGTGAGGCGGATGCGGGCCAGGAAGAAATCAATGTGCATTACTCCGATGCCCTGGATACCGCTGACAATCATGCCTTTGTCAAAAACGCCTGTAAGGAAATCGCCTGGACGCGTGGGCGCGCACTGACCTTTCTGGCGAAATGGCACACGGACAGGGCGGGAAATTCCAGTCATGTGCATCAGTCGCTTTGGAACCTGGATGGTACATCCGCCTTTTATGACCCCAAGGCCCCGATGGGGATGTCGGACCTGATGCGCCATTACATGGCTGGCCTGTTGGCCCATGCCAGTGATATCACCCTGTTCCTGGCCCCCTATGTGAACAGTTACAAACGGTTTCAGGAAGGAACCTTTGCGCCTACCAAGGCGATCTGGTCTCGCGACAATCGCACGGCGGGATATCGGCTGTGTGGCGAGGGGACAAAGGGCATTCGTGTTGAATGTCGCGTTGGCGGGGCGGATTTGAACCCCTATCTGGCGATGTCTGCCCTTTTGGCGGCGGGGATCGATGGGATCGAACGCAAGCTGGAACTGGAGGAGCCCTATACGGGTGATGCCTATAAAGGGCGCAAGTTGCGGCATATTCCCAATAATCTGCGGGATGCGATGGCGGTCACCAACAAGTCCAAAATGCTGCGGGCGGCTTTTGGCGATGGGGTAATCGATCATTATCTGCGCGCGGCGGATTGGGAATTGTCTGAATACAATCGATGTGTCACAGACTGGGAAGTCGCACGCGGCTTCGAAAGGGCCTAAATCAGCATGTCTCAAACGGTTCAGTGTGTTTCTCCGATAGACGGTTCCGTCTTTGCGGAGCGCCCGATTTTGTCCCTTGAGGCGGCAAAATCAGCAATAAAGAATGCCCGGAAGGCTCAAAAGGATTGGGCGGCGAGACCGCTGCAGGATCGGATTGATCTTGTCCGCGCCGGGGTCGCCCGCCTGGGGGAGATGTCCGATCAAATCGTGCCGGAATTGGCGCATATGATGGGGCGCCCAATACGCTATGGCGGTGAGTTTCGCGGTGTGGATGAGCGCGCCAGTTATATGGCCGATATTGCAGCCGAAAGCCTGGCTCCTATGGTTGTTGAGGAGAGCGATCGTTTCGAGCGGCGTATCCTGCGCGAGCCCCACGGGGTGGTCCTGGTGATCGCGCCCTGGAATTACCCCTATATGACAGCAATCAACACTGTTGCACCTGCCCTGATCGCAGGAAATGCCGTGATGTTGAAGCATGCCAGCCAAACCCTTCTGGTGGGGGAGCGTATGGTCGCTGCCTTTACCGCTGCGGGCATTCCAGCAGACGTGTTCCAGAATGTGTTTCTGGATCATCAGACCACGGCGGATCTGATCGCGGACAGGCAGTTCAATTTCGTGAACTTCACCGGATCTGTTGGCGGGGGGCAGGCAATTGAACGCGCTGCGGCGGGAACTTTTACCGGATTGGGGCTTGAGCTGGGCGGTAAAGACCCGGGCTATGTGATGGAAGATGCCAATCTGGAGGCTGCTGTCGATACCCTTATCGATGGGGCGATGTTCAATTCCGGCCAGTGCTGTTGCGGGATAGAGCGGATTTACGTGGCGGCACCGTTGTTTGATGCCTTTGTGGAGAAGGCTGTTGCCATTGTTTCCGGCTATACACTTGGGAACCCGCTAAATCCAGAAACCACGCTGGGCCCAATGGCGCACCGGCGGTTTGCGGCAGAAGTCCGCGCCCAGACACAAGACGCCCTTCAAAAGGGGGCCCGTGCCCTGATCGACCCGGCCCTGTTTCCACAGGATGATGGCGGCGCGTATCTGATGCCTCAGATTCTGGTCGATGTGACCCATGACATGCGGGTGATGCGCGATGAAAGTTTCGGGCCCGTTGTTGGTATCATGAAGGTCAAAGATGATGCTGAAGCCATCGCGTTAATGAATGACAGCGAATTTGGTCTGACCGCGTCTTTGTGGACCCAGGATGTCACCCGTGCGGCGGCCCTTGGTGCACAGATTGAAACCGGGACTGTGTTTATGAATCGCGCTGATTATCTGGATCCTGGCCTGTGCTGGACCGGATGCAAAAACACGGGGCGGGGCGGGGCCTTGTCGATCATCGGGTATCAGTCGCTGACCCGTCCGAAATCTTACCATTTAAAGAAAGCCTGAACTATGAGCACTACAGCCAATTGGTCCTATCCCACAGCCATCAAATTCGGGGCCGGTCGCATCGCGGACCTGGCAGAGTCCTGCCGTGCGGCGGGTATGTTGCGCCCCTTGCTGGTTACAGATCGCGGGCTTGCCAATATGCCCATCACACAGGATGCGCTGGATCGCCTGAATGAGGCTGGCCTGGGACGCGCCTTGTTTTCTGAGGTCGACCCGAACCCGACCGACGCTAATCTGGAAGCCGGGATCAAGGCATTTCGGGCCGGGGATCATGATGGCGTTGTCGCCTTTGGCGGAGGGTCCGGCCTGGATATCGGCAAACTGATCGCCTTTCAGGCGGGTCAGACGCGCCCGGTCTGGGACTTTGAAGATATTGGTGATTATTGGACGCGGGCAGATGCCTCTGCGATTTATCCAATCGTTGCGGTGCCGACGACGGCGGGGACCGGGTCGGAAGTGGGGCGCGCCGGTGTCGTGACCAACAGTGAAAAACAGGTTAAATCGGTCATCTTTCATCCCAAAATGCTGCCTGCAGTCGTGATATCGGACCCGGCGCTGACCGTTGGCTTGCCGCCTGTCCTGACCGCCGGGACAGGATTGGACGCCTTTATTCATTGCCTGGAGGCGTATTGTTCGCCGTTCTATCACCCGATGTCGGAAGGCATTGCGGTTGAGGGAATGCGTCTGGTCAAAGACAATCTGCTGCGAGCCTATAAGGATGGGTCGGATATTGAGGCACGAGGGCATATGATGTCTGCCGCCGCCATGGGTGCCGTCGCCTTCCAGAAAGGCCTGGGCGGGATACACAGCCTGTCGCATCCAACAGGCGTTTTGTATCATACCCATCATGGCCTTACGAACGCGGTCTATATGCCCTATGTCCTGAGGCATAATCGCAGCGCTATTGAAGGCAAGATCGACCGTTTGTCGGCCTGGCTGGGTATTTCCGGTGGGTTTGATGGCTTTATGGAGTGGGTGCTTGATTTCCGCGCCAAGCTTGCGATACCGGAAACCTCTAAGGATCTGGGTATCGACGATGCACAGTTCCATCGCATGGCCGAAATGGCTGTGGTCGATCCAACGGCGGGGGGTAATCCCATTCCGCTGACCGTGGCGGATTGTGAAACCCTGTATCAGCGTGCCTATGATGGGGACGTCTAGGTGCTGACATTCGCCGCAGCGGTATTCTTTCTGATCATCACACCGGGTCCAGGTGTTCTGTCGACGGCGGGGGTCGGCGCCAGCTATGGGGCCGGGGCGGGTTCTCGGTATCTCCTGGGGTTATGGCTTGGCACCAATCTGGTCGCCCTGGCGGTCGTATCGGGTATGGCGGCAGTCATACTGGCTGATCCACGCATTCGCACCGTCCTGTTGTTCGCATCGGCGGCGTATCTGTTGTATCTGGCGGCCAAGATCGCCTTTGCCGGGTCGAAAATTGCCTTTATCCAGCGCAGCAAACCGCCTGGCATTATTGGTGGATTGGCATTGCAGGCAATTAACCCAAAGGCTTATGCGGTCAATACAGCGCTGTTTACCGGCTTTGCCTTTATGCCCGACAGTACCTTAACGGAAACCCTGATCAAATTTGCCATTATGAATGCGATCTGGGTTCCGATCCATTTCCTGTGGCTTTGGGCGGGGGTCACCCTGCATCGGTTGGACCTGTCAGACCGCACACAATTCATCATCAATGTGGCGATGGCCCTATCGATGCTGACCGTGGTCGGCCTGGCGGTGTATTCTCAACTGTAGTTGGCGTCACGGATCGATAGGGCTGGGCGGAACACCGCCGCTTTCGATAACAGCCCCGGCGGCGAACAGCAGGTCTTCGCGATAGCGGGGCCCAACCAGTTGCACGCCAATCGGTGCCGTTCCGCTGAACCCAGTGCTGACCGTCAGGGCGGGCACCCCAAAGAAGGGCAGCGCGACCTGGGTTAACTGTGCTTCAAAAACACGATCAAACCCTGAGGGTGAGGACACATCCAATTGAACCGGGAAAGGGGGCTCCAGGGATACGGGCAGAATGACAATCGGGTTCTCCTGCAAAAACATCTGCCATTCACGGACCAACTGTGCGCGCAATTGCAGCGCATCCATCACAGAATTGAAATCAGGCACACCGCCGTGGCGTTCCAGTTGCGCATAGACGAATTTAGAATCCGCCTCATCCTCTTTCTCCAGGGCCTTCAGGGCGCCACGTTTGAATTCCGAAAGCCACAAGGTCACCTGAGCTGCCACAGCGGCGCGCAAGGGTGGGCAGGGGCCTTCGACCACATCCCATCCGGCATTACTCAATTGATCGGCGGCCTTGCGTAAGGCAGCAATGACATCCGGGTGAACAGATGTATTCTCCGGTGCGCTGGCCAGGACCACACGCTTTGGCAAATCCGGCATTGCTGCTGGCGCAGGGACATACCAGCTATCGCGAATATCTGGCGCACTCATCGCTTTAAAGCCAAGCTCTAAATCTTTGATTGTGCGCGCTATTGGGCCAGATACAGCCATCAATTGTCCGCCAATATGACGATCGGGGGCGGTGAAGTTCACGGCTGGAACCCGTCCTACTGTCGGGCGCAGGCCATGAATGCCACAGGCATAGGCGGGATAGCGTATTGATCCTGCGATATCCGTCCCATGCGCCAGGGCACCGATCCCGGAGGCTACGGCTGCCGCCGCGCCCCCGGAAGATCCTCCCGGCGTCAGGCCAGGATCGCGCGGGTTTTTTGTTGTGCCATGCAGATTGTTCTTTGTGAACCAGCGCAGAGAGAAGGCCGGTGTGTTGGTGCGCCCGATGATGACAGCCCCGGCCTTGCGCAAGTTGGCGACAACAGGGCTGTCTTCCTGTGCAATCAGGTCTTTCTGCTGGGTCAGGCCATTGGTTGTTGGATGACCCTTTTGATCGACATTGACCTTCACCGTTACGGGAACCCCTGCAAGGCATCCCACCGGGTCGCCCTTCGCAACGGCTTGATCTATGGCTTTCGCTGCGGCTATAGCCTCGTCGGGCATTTCTGTCACGACGGCGTTCAGCTTGGGATTTACTGCGGCCAGTCGCGCCAACGCACTTTCTGTTGCGGCCTGTGCTGAAAATGTGCCGCTTTGTATTCCAGATGCCAGGTCCGCAGCAGACAGCCGCCATAGATCGGATGTATCGGTCATGTAAAATCCTTCACTGCGCAAAACGCGACAGGCGATAGGGGGCCAGCAGGGGGGACTCCTCGTTGTTTAGAATTTCCTGCGACAAGAGCTTCGCGGTAATCGCTGCCAGCGTAAAGCCGGAATGCATCATGGCGATATAGGCGCCGTGAAGGGACGGAATCGCGCCGATTACCGGGAAACCATCCCCCGGGATGGGGCGTGTTGCAATTGTGGTGCGTTCCACACTCAGCATACCAAGGGCGGGCAATAGTTTCTGCGTCGTTTCAATCATTTGAGTAATGGTCGCTTCTGGGTTGTCCAGCGCACCGGGGGCGTGATCATTCTCACCAATTACCAGCCGATCATCGGACAATTGCTTGACATGCACCGTGTCGGACCACAACGCGCGGGTCATTCGTTTGGTAACCGGGGCCGTGGTAATCAAAAGACCGGCCCGATTCGCTGTTGGCAGGGGGATAGCGTGCTCGGCCAGCAGATCCGAAATTCCAGTTCCCGCCGCCAGGACGGTCACATCCGCATAGAGGGCACCGAAATCAGTTTGGACGCCGGTGATGCGGTCATTCTCATGGATCATTGACTTAACGCGCCGACCAAAAGCGCAGCGTGCCCCGATAGATTGCGCTGCCTCAATCAGTGTTCGGGTCGCATATGCACCATCGACCAAACCATCATCAGCTGAAAACAGAGCACCATCGGGTGGGGATGTCAGGAGGGGTTCCAGCGCACGAATTTCATCGGCTGTGACAGTTTTAACATTTCCGCCCCAATTCTTTTGCGGGGCGTTTACAACCTTGGGGGAGTATAGGCCAGGATCCCATATCAACGCGCCTGTCCAATCAATCTTCAGGCGCCCCGATAGTTCTTTTTCCAGATCGTGATAGGCAGCCAGGCTGGCCTGACGCAGGTCAAAATAGGATTTATCACCGGCTGAAACGGCATTCAGCCACGCCCAGGAGCCACCTGAGGCCCCATTATGAGCCTGTCCGGCGTCTACGATCGTCACATGCAGTCCTGCACGCGCCAAACGATAGGCCAGACATGCGCCAATGATTCCGGCACCAACAACGATAGCGGTTTTTGTGGTCATACAAGGCATCCTTAGCAGAAAATTACGACCTCAGCCTAGCATGCGGAAGGGGTGCGATGAAAAGTAACAAGTTGCATTCAAAATAAAGAAAGACATTTTTCCCAAGCTGGTGTTACACTTACACCAATCGAGCGATCTGGTTTAACAGTTCGTATCGAATAAATATCCGCACAAAGTTGCGGGAACGGGATGAATGCTGGGAATTCATAGATGACATCGCATCGCGGTGTTTTTGTATAAGTCGCCTAACTTCAGGCGATGATAGCGCCTATTTGCTTGGGGGAGATTCGAGCAGATGGATAGAGTTTTTATAACGATTGCTCAACGGCTTGGCCTTGGTGTGGCCACGCTGTTTGTTGTCAGTTTGATCATTGCAGGCATGTTAGAAACCCTGCCAGGTGATTTTTGCCAGGCTTTCTATGGGCAACAGGCGACAGAAAAAACAGTTAATGAATGTCGCCTTCGCAATCACCTGGATGAATCCTTCATCGTCCGATACGGCATATGGGTAAAAGACGCGGTTCAATTCGATTTTGGGGAATCGTTATCCAACAAGCGTGATGTTGCCCAAGTCATTGGTGTGCGACTGGAAAACACATTGTTTCTGGCGGGTTTCGCGGCTGCGATTTCAGTGCCCCTGTCATTGTTACTTGGTATCCTGGCTGCGCTGTATCGGTACAGCTGGTATGACAGACTGGTGAACGTTTTCACCCTGACCTCGATTTCTTTTCCGGAATTTTTCGTCGCGTACATTTTGATTCTGTTGTTATCGATTTCGGCCATTGGCGCAGATGGGACGCCATTGTTTCCAGCTATGGCCACAGTGAATGTGGATACGCCGTTCTGGACAAGGGCGCACATGATGTTCCTGCCCGCCCTGACGCTGACTCTTGTAGTGGTTGCCCATATGATGCGCATGACGCGGGCGGCGATCATCAATCTTCTGGCCAGTCCTTATATTGAGATGGCCCGGCTGAAGGGCATTTCGAATTCCAGAATTATCGTGAAACACGCCTTGCCCAATGCTCTGGCGCCCATCGTCAACGTGATTGCCCTGAACCTGGCCTATCTGATTGTCGGTGTGGTGATTGTCGAAGTTGTCTTCAATTATCCAGGTCTTGGCAAAATTCTTGTCGATGCGGTGAAGTTCCGGGATTTTCCCCTGGTGCAGGCCAGCGTGATGATTTTTGCTGCGACCTATGTTCTGCTTAACCTAACGGCCGATATTGTGACGATTGTCAGCAATCCGCGCCTTCTGCACCCAAGATAAGGAGGCGCTAAGATGTCTGCGACCGATATCATTCCGCCGCCGGAACTTGCCAAACCAGCTACGATGGCCTGCCGTTTGGGAAGTGCCCTGACAGTGCTGATACCTCTTGCGGTGTTTGCCATTTCGTTTTCCGCTGACAGCGCAAGCGCGATTGCCGGAATGGTGGCTTCCGTCGTATTTGGCGGTATTTTGTATCGTTTTTGGGGACGGCTCAGTCTTCCTGCCATGCGTGAGCAGGCAATTGTGTTCTGCATCGTGGTTTATGGTGCATTTGTCGCTGTGTATCTGGAAGGCTTCAGCCTTTATCCCTGGTCGACTTTTTCGGGCTTGGTCAGCGTTGTCTTGATATCCATGATGGTGGCCGTGACCTGGAAAGAAACTCGCAAAGCGCCGATCACGGCAAAATTCGGACTGATTATCATCGCCCTGAATATTCTGATGGTGTGTATTGCCCCAATTTTGGCACCGCATGGACAATCACAGGTTTTGGGCGGGTCATACCTGGTATGGGGAACGCCCTTTTCAGACGGTGGCACAGCATGGCTTGGAACGGATGAACTGGGTCGCGACTATCTTTCACGCATGATCTTTGCAATCCGCAATACAGTCGGGATTGCCATTGTGACGACGGCGCTGACCTTCATTGTAGGCGCTTTTGTCGGGCTGTTGGCGGCCTCTTTGCGGGGCTGGGTTGATCAAGGTCTCAGCCGTATGGTCGATGTTCTGATGGCAATTCCCCCGCTGATCTTCGCCTTGCTCATTCTGACCGTGGTGGGGACCGGGGTTGTTAAGCTGGTACTGGTCATCGCCCTGTTGGATTCAACGCGGGTATTCCGCCTGTCGCGCTCTGTCGCCATGAATATTGTCGTGATGGATTATGTCGAAGCGGCTAAGTTGCGGGGCGAGAAGCTGATGTATGTGATTTGGCGCGAAGTATTGCCAAATGCCGCAGCGCCCTTGATTGCGGAATTTGGATTGCGGTTCTGTTTCGTCTTTCTGTTTATCAGCTCGCTCAGCTTCCTGGGGCTTGGCTTGCAGCCGCCGACGGCTGATTTGGGGTCCATGGTCCGCGACAGCGCCAATCTGATCAATTTCTATCAGTTTAACAAATTGATGGCCATCACCCCGCTGCTGCCGGCCTGCGCGATTGCCTTGCTGACAATCGCGGTGAACTTCGTGGTGGACTGGTTCTTGCACAAGACAAGTGGATTGAAAGAATGACCGACCAAGAAAATCGCGGTTCCAAAGGGGATATCCTGTTGGAGATCAAGGGCCTGAAAATCGAAGGCCGCGCAGACGAGGACTGGATCGAGATCGTCCATGGCGTAGATGTGACGCTGAAGCGGGGGGAAGTCCTGGGCCTGATTGGTGAGTCCGGGGCGGGCAAGTCAACGATTGGACTGGCAGCCATGGGTTATGCCCGGGACGGCTGTCGTTTGAGCGGCGGGGAAATCTGGTTCGACGGGTTGGAATTGCGTGGGGCATCCGATGAACAGCGCCGTAAATTACGCGGCCATCGCATCGCCTATGTCGCCCAATCGGCGGCGGCGTCCTTCAATCCGGCCCATAAGCTGATAGATCAATATTGCGAAGGACCGGTTCAACACGGTGTAATGTCTCGCGATAAGGCGGAAAAGGATGCCAAGGATCTGTTTCGGCGGTTGCGCTTGCCCAATCCCGATACGATTGGCTATCGATATCCGCATCAGGTGTCGGGTGGACAGTTACAGCGCGCCATGACGGCCATGGCGATGGCCTGTCGCCCGGACCTGATCGTGTTTGATGAACCGACAACCGCCCTGGACGTGACAACACAAATTGAGGTTCTGGCGGCCATCCGGGACATTGTTGAACAGTTTAATACCGCTGCTATCTATATCACCCATGACTTGGCGGTCGTGGCCCAAATGGCGGATACGATCAAGGTCTTGCGTCATGGTCATACAGTAGAGGAACGCGATACAAGAACCCTATTGTCCAAGCCGCAAGAGCAATACACATCGGATCTGTTGGCCGTGCGCAGCTATGCACGGGAAGAGCGCCAAAGGCCCAATGATGAAGGGCCCGTCCTGCAGGTCCGCGGCGTCGATGCGTCTTATGGCACGGTGCCTGTATTGTTTAATGTCAGTTTTGATGTCTACAAGAAGCGCACTGTCGCTGTGGTGGGCGAATCCGGCAGTGGCAAGAGCACAACAGCGCGGGTTATCACTGGCCTGTTGCCCCCCAAAAAAGGCGATGTTCTCTATAAAGGTGAAGTTCTACCTGTCGACTATCGTGCCCGCAGCAAGGATCAACTGCGCAAGATGCAGATGATCTATCAGATGCCCGATACAGCCCTTAATCCCAAATCGCGTATTCGCGATGTGATCGGGCGGCCTGCCAGCTTCTATTTGGGGCTCAGTGGTAAGGCACTGGAAGCCCGCGTGAAGGATCTTCTGCGCTTGGTCGAGCTTGAGCCGGATCAATATTACAACCGCCTGACCACGGAACTGTCGGGGGGACAGAAACAGCGTATCTGTATCGCCCGCGCTCTGGCGGCGGAACCCGAAGTTATCATCTGTGATGAAGTTACCTCGGCCCTGGATCAGTTGGTGGCTGAAGAAATCTTGAAGCTTTTGCAGCGGATGCAGGATGAATTCGACCTGTCCTATATGTTCATCACCCATGATCTGGCAACGGTGCGCGCCATTTCAGATGAGGTGGTGGTGATGCAGAATGGCAAGGTTGTCGAGTCGGGGCCCAAGGGGGAAATGTTCACCCCACCGCATCACGACTATACGGATCTGCTGTTGTCATCTGTGCCGGAAATGGATCCGGATTGGCTGGACCATCTCCTCGCCGAACGCGAAGAAATGGCCCGCCAGGGTCGCGTGCTGAAAGCCGCTGATAACTAAGATTTACCCAACAGCAATTCAGGCAGATACAACACAATTCCGGGCCAGGCGATCAGGCCCGCGATTGTCAATGCATCTGCGATGAAGAAGGGGGTGGCCCCCTTGAAGACCTGTTGCACCGTAATATCAGGCCGCACGCCCGCAACCACGAAGCAGTTTAATCCAATGGGGGGCGTGATCAGACACAGCTCCGCCATTTTCACCACGATGATCCCAAACCAGATCGCACAGCCAACGCCCGACATGCCAAAGGCACTGTCTGCGGCGCTGACGTCCAGGCCACCATTCAGGGCCATGACCGCCGGATAGACGACAGGCAGCGTCAACAGCAGCATGCCAATCGCATCCATGAACATGCCCAGCACGGCATAGGCCATCAGGATGATGATCAGGGTCAGCATCGGGCTTTGATGCAAGGATCCGATCCATTCTGAAAAGGCACCTGGCAGGTCTGCAAACCCCAGGAAGCGAACGTAAATCAACACGCCCCAGATGATTGTAAAAATCATCACCGACAGTTTTGCTGTTTCCAACAGGGCGCTTTTCAGTTCTTTCCACCGCATGCCGCGATACAGTGCCATCAGGAAGACAACGAAGGCCCCCAAGGCACCGCCTTCTGTTGGCGTCCCCCAGGCGTCCCCGCCGAACGGGTTATAGACAAAGAAGATAATGATCGCGATGACGAAGAAGATCGGGAAGGCGCCGGGCAGGGATTTAAATCGCTGAACCCAGGTAAATCCGCCGACGGGCGGCCCAAAATTCTTGAAGGTCATGGCCAGACCAATGACCAGACTGCCATAAATCACGGCGGAAAAGGCACCCGGCAGAAACCCGGCCAGCAGAAGCGCGCCGACATCCTGTTCCACAATAATGGCATAAATCACCAGAATGGCAGATGGTGGAATCAGGGAGGCAAGCGTGCCTGCTGCCGCGACAACGCCTGCGGCAAACCGTTTGTCATAGCCAACGGCCAGCATTTCAGGAATCGCCACCCGCGCGAAAACGGCAGAGGTTGCCACCGATGCACCGGAAACCGCTGCGAAACCTGCTGTCGCAAATACGGTAGAGACCGCCAATCCGCCCGGCAGCCAGCCAACCCAACGCTTGGCGGCTTCAAACAAGGCCTTGGTCAGGCCCGCGTAATAAGCCAGATAGCCGATCAGGATAAAGGTTGGGATCAGCGATAAAGCCTGTGAAGAAATCTTTGAATGGGGGACCTGGCCTGCGGTCTTTACGGCAACCGTCAGGGCCCAGAAGAACTGATCGCCCGCCATGCCTTTCTTGGCCCAGAAGATCCAGACCAGACCGATGAGGCCGGCCAGAGCAGCCGCAAAAGCAACCCGCATACCAATCATGACCATGATCAACAGGATGATGGTAACCGCAATTCCGATATCGATGCTGCTCATTGTTTTGTACCCTTTTCATCAACATCGAAACCGGAAACGGTTTCCGCTTCACGCGCTGCAACGGTGCTGGCGTCTTCGATCATGGGCACTGCGACAGGATCGTTTGTCCCGCGAATCAGGGCCGCGCCATAGCCCCAGATTTGTAAGACCAGGCGCAGACACAAAACACTGAAAGCAATAGGTGCCAAAAGCTTCGCGGGCCAAATCGGCAAGCGAATGTCCAGTGTCGAATCGCGGCTCCACATCGGGGAGGCAAAGTCGAAGGAGCGCTCAAAATGGGCATAGCTGCCCCAGACCATCAGCATCATCAATATCAGCATGACGACGCAGGAAACGACTTCCGCCAACCAAAGCGGGCGTCCTTTTAGGCGTCCGATCAGGATATCCATGCGAATATGACCGCCAAGGCGCTGACAATACGCGATCCCGATGAAGGCGATCAGCGGCATCGCTTGTTCGATCCAATCGACATAGCCGGGCAGGGGGGAATTAAAAAAGTGGCGGCCGGTCACACTGACTACGGCCAGTAACATTAACGAAAAAACAGCAATTCCGCCGATCAGGGCAAAAAACTCTTCCAGCCGATAGAGGCTGCGATCAATTTTGCTTAAGGTTGAATTGTCGGTCAGTATCGATGTCGCGCCGGACATGGTGCCTTGCTCCCCAATGGAAACCATAGAAATTGCAAGAAGGGACCGCCACCGTTTCACCTGATGGGGCTGAAACGGTGGCGGACAATGTGACCAGCCCGATAGGGGCGTGTCAGGCGTAATCCTTACTTGGCAATTACACTATGCACCAAATCCAGCAGTTCTTGTGCGGGAAGGCCGCGGGCGTTGTTTTCCTCAACCCAGGCTTTGGCCGCCGGACCGGCGACTTTTTCACGGAACGACGCCAGAGTGGCTTCGTCATAGGTGATCCGCTCGACCCCCTTGGAATCCAGCAACGGACCCCATTTGGCCATGGTTTGGTTATTGTAGTAATCGATGTAGTAAGCCAAGGCTTCGTCCACTGATCCCAACAAGGCGTCGCGTTCCTTATCGCTGAGGGCGGCAAGGGCATCTGTGTTGACGACGACTGGGCAATTCACGGTGCCGGGATTCAGATTCGTCGTCCACCATTTGGCATTTTCAACGGTGCCAAAGGACATATGGGCATGGGGGGCAAATGCAACCGCCTTCACGACGCCGCTGTCCATTGCCTGGCGGGTTTCTGCGGCAGGAACTGAAGTCGGGATTGCGCCAAGTGTGCTCATCGCTGCGCCGATCCCACCGGTTGCCCGGACGCTCAAGCCGTCAAACCCGGCCAGTGTTTTTGGCGCATCGCCAACGCCGACAATGTTATATTGTGGCATCGGGGTTGGCATCAAAAGCGTTGCATTCCAGCGCGCTAAATCTGCGACAACCGCTGGATGGCTGTAGACCGCTTGAGACACTTCAACTTCTTTTTCCAATGAATCAACGCCCAGGAATGGAAGCTCAAGCACAGTGATCGATGGGTTCTTATCTTCATGATAACCGGCACAGAACTGTGCCATTTCAAAGGCGCCGATGGAAATGCCATCCAGGTTTTCTTTTGCCTTGGACAAGCCGCCATAGGAAATATTCAGGGTAAATTCGCCGTTCGTCTTTGCGCTGACCAGTTCAGCGATTTTTTCGACGTTTTCGGTGAAGGCGCGGCGTTTGCCCCATACAGAGACATTCCATTCTGTCGCCAAGGCTTCGCCAGCAAAAGCAAATACCAATGTGGTTGTGGCCGCAAGACCGAGCAGGTTGCGTTTCATTGTTACCTCCCAAAGGTTATAGATACGCGGTTGATGCGTTTATAGTCGAACTATAACGGGTTCCTGCCGTTCAACCCATGAAGGAATCTGCCAAACAGCCATTTTTGCCCTGCGGATTTCCGCAGGGCTTCAAGAATGACTGATTACATCACTTATTCTGGAATTTAATTTGCGGCAGACTTGGCACGGGCCATAAGGGTTTCTGGGGTATCCTCAGGCTCCAGCGCGGTCGCTCCCCCTATGGCCCAGGCCCGAACGGACTGCATCACATCTTCCCCCAGATTGAACTCTGAGTTATGCAGGATACCGATAATGCGCTGGGTAACACCATTTGCCTCTGCGCGCGGTGTTTCTGGAAGCAGGATGCCAAATGCATCGGGCCCAATACGCGCAACCGTATCTTCAATACGGGTCATGCTGGTGATCCAATCGGCCAGTTGATGGGCCAGTATTTCAGCATTTTCGGTACCGTATTCTTCCTTGATACGGGGCAATGTTGGGATGGACAGATAGGCCATCGCCAGGCGGGCGTTACGCGCCTGGGCGGTTTCAATGGTTCTGGCCAGATGCGCATCCCAGAAATCTTTGGAATAGGCGACGCCGCTGATATCGGCTGTTTCATCCTTCAGCAATGCCTTGAAAGGATCGCGCAATGTCCAGCGCAGCCGTTGGCGGCCAACCAGCATATGGATATAGGTGCACAGCCGATCCGCATCGGACAGGCCAGACAGAACGATTGCGGCACCCCCCCGATAGAAATCCTTGGCGCGATCACGTGTGGCTGGGGCCGTCAGCACAAGTGTTGGCAAATTAAACAGGCGTGGATTGTGTCGAATATGCCCACACAGATATTGCGTGCGTTCAAAATCATCGGCACTGGCGGTCATGATCACGGCGGCATCGAACCGACCATTGTCCAATGCATCCGCCGCGCGGAAATACCCGGTTTCCGGCACGCATTCGAAGCCACCATCATTCAAGGCTTCGACCAGATCGATCATCGACGCATCATCGGGGGCAACGGCAAGCACCAGGGGCCGCACCGGATAGGCGCGAACAAAATCCTTTGGATCAACTGTTAACCCAAAATCTGCCGCCGTTTTGATGCGCCGGGACAGTTCTGCCTGCATGACCGACGAGCGGGTTAATCTGGGCAGGCGTAACAGCAGTTCCTGATTGTCATCATTGGGTCCCAGAATGTCATCGACATCTTCATCCCGAACCAGGGTCAGCAGGTCTGCCTGGGGCGGCAGATCCAACAGGACGATGGGAATGGATTGCGTCGCGTCTGCTGTTTTCAACGCCCTAACAATATTCAATGAATCCACGGGGGCGCTGAATTGCCCCATAAGGATGACGTCTGGCATTCGCGATCCGGCCAGCCCGATCAGCGTGTGAGCATCAGAAGCCTGAATACAGCGATAGCCTGCCGCATTCAGAAATTCTGCGCGCGAAAGCGCGCGTTCCGGGTCCGGGTCTCCGATCAGGATGTAAGCCAGATGTGGCATTGCCTTTTAAACCCTTCCCCAACAGTCTTGTTCTGTGACTATAAAACCCGTCATTCAATCGCAATCGGTCTTGACCAAGGCGCTTCACTAAACAACAAAGATAGGAAAATCAAACCGGTGTGGCGAGCAAAATCAGGCATAACTCGCAGTTCCGGAGAATGATCTGCGTTTCGGAGGAGCATCAATGTCACAAAGGCATGAATCGATATATGATCGAGACCTGGATCGGGGGGAGGCGAATTATGTACCCCTGTCGCCAATTAGCTTCCTGAAACGCGCGGCAACGGTGTTTCCGAACCGCACGGCCATCATTCACGGCGATCTGCGCTATACCTATGGAGAATTTTATTCCAGGGTTCGTCGATTTGCCTCCGCCTTGAAGGCGCGGGGCATCGGGCGCGGGGATACGGTATCTGTGTTAAGCCCAAATGTGCCTGCCTTGCTGGAGGCGCATTATGCGATCCCAATGATCGGTGCGGTGCTGAATGCCCTGAATACAAGGCTGGATGGCGCGACCATCGCTTTTATCCTGGAGCATGCGGAAACAAAGGCTGTGCTGTCGGAATGTTCCCTGAATGGGGTGATGGGGGAGGCCTTAAGGCTGACCAAGAACCGACCAGAGATCCTGATCGACATTGTTGACCCGATGGAACCGGAAGGGCCGCGCATTGGCACGACGGATTATGAAACGATGCTGGTGCAGGAAGGGGATCCCACCTTCACCCATAGTCTGCCTGCCGATGAATGGGATGCGCTGGCCCTGAACTATACGTCCGGCACGACGGGCAATCCGAAAGGCGTCGTCTATCATCATCGTGGGGCCTATCTGAATGCGATGTCCAATGCCCTGACCTTTCAGCTCAACAGCCGATCAGTATATTTGTGGACTTTGCCAATGTTCCACTGCAATGGCTGGACCTATACCTGGGCCGTGACGGCGGCATGTGGCACGCATGTATGCCTGCGCCGTGTCGATCCGGCACTGATTTTTCCCATGATCCGCGATTACGCGGTCACGCATATGTGCGGCGCACCGATTGTGCTGACCATGCTGATCCACGCCCCGGCTGATCAGAAGGTTGAATTCCCGCAACGGGTCGAGGTCTGCACAGGGGGGGCAGCGCCGCCATCCTCCGTGATCGCGAAGATGGAGGGTATGGGCTTTAACGTCACCCATATGTACGGCATGACGGAAAGCTATGGTCCAGCCACGGTCTGTTCCTGGCAACCGGATTGGGACGGGCTGGAATTGTCGGAACGCGCGCCCCTGATGGCGCGACAGGGTGTTGCGATGGTCGCCCTGGAAGAACAGCGCGTTGCTGATCCTGAAACTTTTATTGATGTGCCTAAGGATGGGGAAACGATTGGAATGCTGATGCTGCGATCCAACACCATCATGCGCGGGTACCTGAAAAACCCGACAGCGACACAGGAAACCCTGAAGAATGGCTGGCTGAATACCGGTGATCTGGCGGTCATGCATGAGGATGGCTATGTCGAGATCAAGGACCGCGCCAAGGACATCATCATTTCAGGCGGGGAGAATATATCGTCCCTGGAAGTGGAAGAGGTCCTGTTCCGCCATCCAGATATCATGGAAGCCGCCGTGGTTGCGGCACCTGATGAAAAATGGGGGGAGACGCCCTGTGCCTTCGTAACGCTGGCACCAGGCAAGGAAGGTACCTTGGATGATGTTGCGGTGATTGAATATTGCAAACAGAATATGGCCCGCTTTAAGGCACCCACTCGGGTGATATTCGGGCCTTTGCCAAAGACAGCGACAGGGAAGATCCAAAAATTTGTACTGCGCTCTCAAGCAAAGGAAATCTGAGACGATGGAATTAAGGTTGGACGGAAAACGCGCCCTTGTGACAGGCGCTTCCAGCGGTTTTGGGCAACATTTTGCGCGCACACTGGCCATGGCGGGGGCGGATGTCGCCCTGGCCGCACGCCGTATTGATCGGCTGGAAACAGAGGCTGCGTCGATCACACAGGATACCGGACAAAGGGCCATTCCCGTTGCGTTGGATGTCGCCGATGTTTCGTCGATTGAAACCTGTGTTTCTGCCACTGTCGATGCGCTGGGCGGCATTGATCTGCTGGTGAATAATGCCGGTATCGTCGTCACCAAACCGTCCCTGAAACAGACTGAAGCCGATTGGGATCAGGTGATGGATGTCAATTTGAAGGGGGCGTTCTTCGTCGCCCAGGCCTGTGCCCAGCATATGGCGGACGGGAGCGGGGGCGCGATCGTCAATATTGCCAGCCTGCTGGGAGAGCGCGTTTCAAAGACGGAAATATCCTATTGCGTGTCCAAGGCGGGACTGGCGCATATGACCAAGGCGCTGGCCTATGAATGGGCGAAACATGGCATACGGGTCAATGCGATATCGCCTGGCTATGTTAAAACCGATCTGAACCGTGCTTTTCTGGAAGGGGAGATGGGGCAGACAATGATGCGCCAGATTCCAATTCGACGCTTTGGGGAGCCGGAAGACCTGGACGGCGCATTGCTGTATCTATTAAGTGACCTCGCGGCCTGGACAACAGGCCATATCCTAACCGTCGATGGGGGCCATTCTCTGGCGACCCCCTGATCAGAAAGGTGACATATCATGATTATCGACCACCGCACCTATACCGCCCATCCTGGCAAGCTGCCGGCATTCCTGAAAGCCTATGAGGAGCTGGGTTTTGCCCTGCAGACCAAACATCTGGGCAATCCCGTCGGCTGGTATATCTCGATGGATATCGGGGAGCTCAATCAGGTGATCCATATGTGGCAGTATGAAGATCTGGCGGATCGCGCCGCGCGGCGCGCTAAATTGGCGGCAGAACCTGGCTGGGCCATTTATCTGAAGGAAGCCACCCCCTTCCTGCAGAAGATGGAAAACAAGATTTTGACGGTTGCTCCCTTCTTCAAACCATAATTGAGAGATAATACGTTATGGATTTCACATTACCGGCTGAGGTCGATCGCCTGCGTCTTCAGGTGCGCGAATTTGTTGATACACATCTGATCCCTATGGAATCGGATATAACCACATATGACGCGCATGAAAACATTGCAGATGTCCCATTGGCGGCCATGCGGGCCAAGGCCAAGGATGCCGGTCTGTGGGCCCCGCAAATGCCGGTGGAGAGCGGTGGTCTGGGCCTGAACACCCAGGGCATGGCGGCGTTCTATGAAGAAGCGAACAAGTCGATCTTTGGGCCGGTCGTATTCAACTGTGCGGCACCGGATGACGGCAATATGTTCATCCTGAACCGCATTGCGCGCGACGATCAAAAGGAAAAGTGGTTACAGCCCATTGTGAATGGGGATGTGCGTTCTGCCTTTGTCATGACGGAACCAGCCCCTGGCGGCGGATCAGATCCGTCCATGATCCGAACCCGCGCGGAAAAGCAGGGTGATAAATGGATCGTCAACGGCCATAAATGGTTCATCACCGGGGCCGGTGTTGCCAGTCATTTCATCCTGATTGCCAGAACATCCGATGACACACGTAAAGGCCTGACAGCCTTTATGTTCCATAAGGACCAGCCCGGCTGGGAAATCATCCGGCGGATCGCGATCATGGGACCGGAAGAACATGGCGGGCATTGTGAGCTGAAATTCAACGGGCTGGAAATTCCGGATGAAAATCGCCTGATGAATGTGGGGGATGGGTTGAAGCTGACCCAAATCCGCCTGGGCACGGCGCGCCTGACCCATTGCATGCGGTGGCTGGGCCTGTCACAGCGGGCCCTTGGCATTGCGCGGGATTATGTTGAAAACCGTGAAGGGTTCGGCATGCGACTGGCAGATCGTGAATCCGTGCAATTGATGCTGGGCGATGTCGCCATGCAGATTGAACTGGGGCGTCTGTTGACCATGCGTGCGGCCTGGACACTGGATCAGGGCGACAAGGCCCGCAAAGAAGTCTCCATGGCCAAGATTCAGGTGGCCGATACGCTGCATACGGCGGTGGATACTGCCATCCAGTTGAATGGCGCGCGGGGATATTCCAAGGACACGGTGCTGGAATGGATATATCGCTATGCCCGTCAGGCCCGCTTGGTCGATGGTGCATCGGAAGTTCACAAAATGGTGCTGAACCGTTTCCTGACGGCAGAGGGCGATGATTTCTGGCGGTGGGGCGTTTGATCATGCAGGGATTGTCCGCACAGGATAAGGAACGCCTGTGTCAGTGTTTGGCGGACGTATTTTCCGCCCGGTCAGTATCAATAGACGCAATGTCAATTCTGTCTGGTGGCGCGATCCAGGAAAACTGGGCACTGGACCTGACCATTACCGGGGGCCAGCGGGACGGGCATTTGTCGACTGTTTTGCGCACCGACAGCCCCACAGGGGTCGCAGTCAGCCTGTCACGGGCGCAGGAATTTTCGTTGCTTCAGGCGGCATGGGATGCGGGGGTTACTGTTCCCGAACCCTTGCTGTGCGTCACGGATATGGCTGTGATTGGCAAGGAATTCTGCCTGATGCGCCGGGTGGGCGGAACCGCCTTGGGACAGCGCATTACCCGCGATATGACCGTTGGCGGCGACCGGGAGGCCTTGACGGAACGTCTGGGGCGAGAGATGGCGCGTATTCATTCTATCACCCCACAGACCCATCAATTCGCATTCCTGGATGCACCACCTGATGATCCGGCGGCGGCGGAATTGGCGTCCATGTGCCGGTTTCTGGATGAAATGGACCGGCCGCGCCCTGTTCTGGATTGGACAATCCGGTGGCTACAGCGCAATCGGCCCGAACCGCAGGGCACTGTTCTGGCCCATCATGATTTCAGGACCGGAAATTATATGGTCGACGAATCTGGATTGACCGCCATTCTGGACTGGGAATTCGCAGGCTGGTCGGATCGGTGTGAGGATATCGGCTGGTTTCATGCCATGTGCTGGCGTTTTTCCGGTCGCGATAAACCAGCCGGTGGTATTGGCAGCAGGGAGGCGTTTGCCCGTGGATATGAGGGCGTCTCAGGAATCAAAATTGATCAGACACGTGTCTATTATTGGGAAGTTTACGCGCATCTGCGCTGGGCCGTGATTGCCCTTCAGCAGGGGGACCGGTATTTGGTCGGCGGGGAACGAACCCTGGATTTGGGACTTACCGGACGACGGCCGGCTGAAATGGAATTGGAAATGTTGCGCATGACTGCGCCTCACACTCTGGGAGAGGCCGCATGACGCCCGATAAGCCAGAATCGCAGGATTTACTGAAAGCCGCCCAAGATGTGATGAAATCGGTCCTGATCCCGGCGTTGCCAGAGGAAAACCGCCTGGATGCGTTGATGGTCCTTTCCATTATGGCAGGGGCACAGCGGGATCTGGCGGATCATGGTGGATTGGCGGAACGACAGGCCGCGCGATTGCAAAAGATTCTGCCGGATGGCGGCACTGTTCGGGATCTGTGTGCAGCGATACGCAAGGGTGACTTCGATCAGGGGGAGGCGGCACAGGCCTTACACGCCGTGTTGATGGAAGATGTTAGGGATCGCCTTGAACTGGTCAATCCGAAATACCTGAAAGCAGCGGGTTAGGACGGCTGCGGGTTAGATAAAAGCATCTTCCATCTCAACCCGACGCTCTGGTCCTTTGTATCTCGGGTCGATGCGGCGGCGTCGATCCGGTCCGAAATATGTCGGGGACCTGACAAATTTCTTCGGGTTCTTGAAGGTAGCATCCACCCGCTGTTTAATGGACTGCATGGTCAAGGGTTTGACCAGGAATTCAGAAACACCGGCGTCGCGGGCTTCATAAACCACCGGCAGGGAGGTTCTTTCGCTCATAATAATGATCGGAAGATAGCGGTTTGGACTTTCATCTGACAATCGAATGTATTTGGTCAATTCGATGCCATTCATGGGTTCCATATTCCAGTCAACGATCAACAGATCGGCGGTGTTCAAGGACAGTTCATCCAGAACGTGATGAGAATGGGTTACGGTCGTGATTCTAGAAATGCCGAATCCCCCCAGAATGAACCGTGTCATGCTGAGGATCGAACTGCTGCCATCGGCAATCAGGACTGAGAGATCGTCATAACTGTTAGGCATATCTGGCCAGCGCCCTTTGTATTCGGTTTAAAGAGTGCCCGATTGATTAAGGACAAAATGGTTCGCAACCGCCCAAGATGATTGATCATACAATCGTGCCCCGAATGATCGAGTTTGTCATCCAATAGGTTTCGTCATTTCGCAAATAGTGACTGGGATGCATGCGTGTTAACTGTTCCGAGGGGCGGTGTTTAGTTTGTCGAACTGCGCTGCTTGGTCCCTGGGGCTTGTTTTTCCGGGCGGAATGCCTCATACCCTTCGCCACGCAGTCGAATGACCCTCTCTCTTGAGGGTTTGTGCTGATGTAAAGTTTCATAGATCAGGTTTTGCGGCAGTGTGCCGTTTCACTTAAAATTCGAAAATAAGGCCTGGATGGCGCATAGATGTCAAAAGAAGAACTGATTGAATTTCAAGGAACTGTTGTCGAAAAACTGCCCAATGCAACATTTCGGGTAGAGCTGGAAAACGGGCATGAGATTATTGCCCATACGGCCGGCAAAATGCGTAAGTTTCGCATTCGGGTTATGGTTGGCGACAAGGTCGACGTGGAAATGACCCCCTATGACCTGACAAAGGGACGGATTACCTTCCGCCACAAGTAAGTTCCAATTTCTGTTATGAATAACGTTATGATCCCTTATTTTTAAAGGGGTTATTATGTCTATGCGATTGTCGAAAATTTTACTTTAAATCGTACTCTTTCTTCCTATCTGATGATGAATCATGAATAGGAAGGTAAGCACATGAAATATTTATTAAAATCACTGATTGTATTAGTGGTGATAATGTTTGGAAACACCACTTCTTTCGCACAAGACCAAGCCGTCATTGGAAAGGTTACGCGCCTGCAAGGCAGCGCAAGCGAACTGCGTGGGACAGCAGCCCAGTCGCTAGAGGCTGGGTCGTTAATTCACGCCGGGGCGGTGGTCGAAACCGGCGCGGAGTCGAGGCTGGAAGTCGTTTTCATTGATGCTTCTCAATTAACCATGGGCGGTGATGCGCGCATCCAGATGGATGAACTGGTATATTCCACATCCAACCCTGACGCTAGCGGCCTTCAGGCATTTGAGGTTCTTGCCGGAACCTTCCGGTTTCTTAGCGGGGCGGTTGGTCGCAATGACCCCCAATCTGTTCGGATCAGCACACCTGTGGCCACGATTGGTATTCGCGGGACGGATTTGTTCGGCGGGCCCTTGGAGGCTGGAATGCCGCCGGGACAATTGCATTATGGTTTCATGCTGATATCAGGTGCCATCGATGTTCGGGGGCGGCAGGGCACGGTCACTCTGGATGAACCCAATGAGGGAACGTTCCTTCCTATGTCGGGAGAGGCCGCGCCAACAGAACCGACCATATGGTCACAGAATGCCATTGATGAGGCCTATGCCTCCGTCGCCTTTGAATAAGGTTTAACCTGTTCAGGATGTCAGCTTGATCGATGCTTCGATCAGATGTGTCCGTAACAGTTTCACAGCACGGCGCGCGTCTCGTTGCTCTATGCAGCGATACAGCGCGTCGTGCTGTTCCAACCAATGGGGCTCGTTTGTCGCAAGGGTGGAATACTGTGCCCAATAGGCCTGAACGCTGGCTCGCAGCGACTCTATGATCTCCACCTGTTTAAGACGTCCTGACAGGCGGTAGATCGTTCTGTGGAACTCATTATCTGCCGCCCGCCAATCACCACCATCCGCTTCCAATCGACACAATCTTAGCGCCCGTCGGATGGCAGGAAGGTCTTCATTCTTTATGGCCTTTATCGCCCGGTCTAATGCGTCGCATTCCAGGATCAGTCGCAGGTCATAGATTTCTGTTATCTGGTCGGTTGTCAGCTTTGTGACAACTGCGCCGCGATTGGCTTCGATGCTGACCAATCCTTCGGAACTGAGTTTGAACAGGGCATCGCGTACTGGGACTCGGCTTACGGCGAACCTTTTTGCCAAGTCTTCCTGATGCAAATGGGTGCCGGGCAGGATCGTTCCCGCCTGAATATCCGCTTTTAGTGTTTCCACGATAGCATCTGCCAATGAGACCGATTTTCTGAGCATTGACAATGGCTTCATCCTGCATGTATAAATGTATACATTGAATTATAATCGATTCTTGCTTCTGTGCAACCATCCAGATGTGAAGGGAGGCTGAGGCAAAAGGCGGTTCATAAGGATCATCATGGCCGGAAAAACACATCACTATGAAATTACCGTTGAATGGACCGGCAATCGCGGGCAGGGGACGTCAAGCTACACGTCCTATGGCCGGGATCATGAAGTAAGAGCGCTGGGCAAGCCGCCAATATCGGGATCCGCGGACCCGGCCTTTCGAGGCGATAGCGAGCGCTGGAACCCTGAAGACCTGCTGGTCGCGTCTCTATCAGCCTGTCACAAGCTTTGGTACCTGCACCTGTGTGCTGTCTCGGGAATCGTAGTTAGTGCGTATGAGGACACGGCGACCGGTCGGATGGTGGAAGACCCCCAAAAGGGTGGCTACTTCACGGAAGTGACTTTACGCCCCAAGGTCACAATCACGGGATCGTGCGATATGGACCAGGCTCGGTCCCTGCACCATCAGGCCCACGAAAAATGTTTCATCGCGAATTCTGTTACATTTCCAGTTCTGTGTTATCCCGAAATCGTGCAGGCCTGACAAACCGCATTCCGTATTATTGGCGCAGAAAGAATTGAACCGGCAGAACCAGTTCCATTTGTTGCATCGGCATATCGTCGGGTATGCTGGGAAGCGGCTGGGCCCGCTCGATCATCGCCATCACTTCCTTGTCCAGCACACGATAGCCTGAGCTTTGTCGCAGTCGGTGCTCCAGCACTCGACCGTACCGATCAATGACAAAATACAACAGCGCGGTTCCTTCCTGGCCCCGTTTCTGGGCCGATCTGGGATATTCCTTGTGTCGCGCTAACCAGGCTTGCAGCGTAGCAATGTAATCGGCCGTGCTGCCAGGAATACCGCCAGCAGCCTGGGCATCCGCACTGCCTGCCTCTCGGCTGTTTTCGTGACCGGCCTTTCCCTGATTGCCCGAAACTGCCGCGGGGGCCGACGCGGTCTGCACCTCTTGTACCGGGTTTGGTTCGGCTGTCTGCACCGCTGGCGCTTCGACAGGCTTCGGCGTTTCTGGTTGTTCTGTGACCGGCTTTTGTGCAACCGGCTTTTCCTGCGGTTTGGGTCGCTGAGGCTCCGGCGGTTTTTCCGGCATGACAGGCAGCTCTTCAGATATGATTTCGATCACCTCCTCGGGTTCCGGCGGGGTGATCGGCTCCTGAACATCAACAACATCAACAGCCTCAGCGATTTCAATCACCTCTTGAGGGGGAGGGGGCGGCTCTATTGTTTGCACATCGGGCGGAGGATCCTGCGGGGTTACCGTTTCAACAGGCGCCTCGACCATTTCGGCCTCTGATACGTCAGGTTGGACGGGAACTGCGCTGCCCGGTGATCCCCCGATTGGCCCCAGGGATACCTCGATGCCGCCTGTCCCGGCACTAACCGCCCCAGGGGGTGGGTCGTTTTGCCATAATACTGCCCCCGCAACCCCGGCATGCAGAACCACAGCAAGACAAAGGCCCAGGGACCATTGATGCGGTTTGATCCAGTAGGTAGGCGCGGAGTCTAACGTTACGCTCATTGAAGCACTTCCGTTTCAGGGACAGGAACCGTCAGCAGTTTCAGGCGAGTGACACCGATTTTATGAAGCTTTTCCATCACACTGATAACTGCCGTCGCGTTGATTCCGCCATCGGCCCGCAACCGCACCAGAGTTTCCGGGTTTTCCGCAAGGCGTGGCGTCAGCGTCGCGATCAGGTCCGACTGTGACACAACCACGCCATCCAAGGCGATCTGGCCGTCTGATCCCATCAGGATCTGGACATCCATTTCCCCAGGAGAAGCCTGGCTGGCGGAGTGTGCCGGATCAATCTTGAAGGGATCACTGGCGCTCAGGCTGCCTGCCAACATGAAGAAAATCAGCAGCAGGAATACCACATTGATCAAGGGTAGGATGCGGTCATCCTCATTCTTTGGGCGTGGGGGGGTAAAATGCATGGCTTTATTGCCCCTGGCTCTGGATCAGGGACATATCCACCACATTGCTGGCCGCAATACGATCCAACAGATCAATGGCCTGTTGATAGGAAATTCCGGGCGCGGCCTTGACGATGACTTTCTGTTCCGGATTCTTTGCAACACGCGCGGAAATTTTCTCGCTCAAGACCGCCATAGAAACACGTTCCCCGGAAAGGCGAATGCCATCGGGGCGCAACTCAACCATCAGGGCCCCTTCCGCTGACGACCGCCCACGCGCATCACTTGGCGTATTCAGGTCAATTGCACGCCAATCCAGAAAGGAAGAGGCCAGCATGAAGAACACCAACAGGATGAAGACAACATCGATCAACGGCGTCAAACTGATCATGGGTCGTTTTCGCTGACCCTGTGCCGCAAGCGATGTTGGGATACCGGTATTCATGGACCCTATTCTCCTGCCAATGCGGGTACTGTATGGAATCTGGGCTGTTGACGGGATGAATTGGCCGCAGAAGCCGGCACCACCTCATCGGTGGACAGATCCTGTGTGAAAAGCTGGGTGACATAATTGTCCATGTTATGCGCCAGTCGGTCGACGCGGCGTTCCAGCCAGTTCAAAATGACAACAACAGGCATCGCCACGGCCAGGCCAACGGCGGTGGTCAGCAGGGCAACCCAGATACCACCGGACAAAATTGCCGGATTTACCTGATTTCCAGCAGATTCCAATTGTTGGAAGGCGGTGATCATGCCCAAAACCGTGCCAAACAAGCCCAGCAGGGGCGCCAGGGAGGCGATTACTTCGAGCGGCCGGAACCAGGCCCGCATATTCTGTAGAACATCGCCGCCATAGCGCATGACCTCTTCCCGGATCATGGTGTCGGGCAGGCCCCGATGATGCCCCCTGAGACCACGCGCGATTGCTTGTGCAACAGGGTTCCGCGATTTCCCTGCCGTCGAAATAGCCTCTTCAATGCGACCGGCGCGCCATAACGCCAAAGCGGTCTTTGCGGGTTTTAGGTCATTCAGGCGCGCATTTCTGAACTGCAACAGTTTCACCAGGATAATCGCAAGCGCTATGACCGACATTGCGACCAGAATCATCACAACCGGGCCGCCTGCCTGCAGGAAGTCATATGCCCGGTCCAGAAGGGTAGTATCCATCGCACCGTCTGGCACGGATCCATCCAGTGCGGGCGTCCCATCCAACGTGGTGGCATCTGCGCCAGTCCCCTGAACTGGGTCCTGTATCTCGGGAACAGGGGCGGGCGTTTGTGTTTCGGTTTCCATTGCGAATGATCCTCAGTTGCACATTTCGTCCGCACCATATTGTGACTGAGAAGCATTATCAAGGTAGGTTGTTGTGATTGATACTTTTTGTCGAAAGATCAAAATTAATAATGATCCAACAATCGAGCCTGTAATAATTGCCCGCGCCGTTCTGTCCCATTGATTGCGTTGCCTGTCCTATAGGGGCGGCAATGGTTTTCGCAGATCATTTAGGAAATTCGTGCATTTTCAGCATAAGACCACTGACATTTTATCCTGCGGTGCATGCATTGTGATTGTCCGCAAGGGGGCCACTTATGGGACGACGCCTATGGGGACTTTTTAAAGATCTTGGAGATATGACATGGACCACAGCCTTCCCTTGAGCACGGATATCCTGTTCCGGCCCTTGACGCTTAACGGCCTGGCGCTGAAGAACCGGATTGTGATGGCGCCGATGACGCGCAAGTTGAGCCCGAATGGGGTTCCTGGCGCAGCAGTAGCGGACTATTACCGCCGTCGCGCCGAAGGCGGCGTTGGTCTGATCCTTACAGAAGGCACCACAATCAATCGGCAGGCCGCGTCAAATGACTCTGGCATTCCGAATTTTCATGATCCGGAAAGTCTCGCAGGCTGGGCCAACGTCGTTTCTGCGGTTCATGCTGCAGGTGGGCGGATCGCCCCGCAACTGTGGCATCAGGGATTGGTGCGCCAGGCGGGCACGGGCCCTTATCCGAATGCACCTACAGAGGGGCCATCGGCCACCGTGCCGGGAAGCAAGGCGATGACGGACACGGATATTGCCGAGACAATCGATGCCTTTGCCACGGCGGCGGCAGCGGCCAAGAAGATCGGCTTTGATGCGGTGGAGCTGCATGGCGCGCATGGCTATCTGATCGATGAGTTCCTGTGGTCTGGCACGAATAGCCGCACTGACGGCTATGGCGGCGATGCCATCGCCCGCACGCGCTTTGCCACAGAGGTTATATCGGCCGTACGTGCTGCCCTGGGACCGAACTTCCCGCTGATATTCCGGTTCTCCCAGTGGAAGGGCCAGGATTACGATGCGCGTCTTGCGGAAACGCCAAAAGAGCTGGACGCCCTGCTGACCCCTCTGGCCGATGCGGGTGTTGATGTATTCCACGCCTCAACCCGTCGTTTCTGGCAGTCAGAATTTGAAGGGTCTGATCTGAATCTGGCTGGCTGGACCCGCAAGCTTACCGGCGTACCAACCATCAGTGTTGGCTCCGTCAGCCTGGGCGGAGAAGATTTCTTTGGCCAGATCCGGGGAGATTCCACCGGTGCCCCCATCGCCAGCCTGGACGACCTTGTCCAGCGGATGAGCGACGACGAATTCGACCTGATCGCCGTCGGCCGCGCCCTGATCAGCAACCCCGACTGGGCCAATCTGGTCCAGACCGGCAACGCGGACCAACTGCGCCCATTTGAGAAGAAGATGCTGGCGACATTGGACTGATGTGGTGGGAGTGCAATATGAATATCGATCCCGAGCCATGTCGTGGGATATCATCATAATTGGGAAAGTTCAGGAGAAATGGCGGGCCGTGCGGGATAGCGATGAGAACTATCTCTACTCCATAGCCCTCCATGACCCTGCAAAATAAATGTAAGCATGAAGTAATGGCCTTGACGACGCCTGACCGATGCCAACGGCCTGACGGTAGAAGGTGCGGATGATCTGGATCAGCTTTGCCCGGTACAACGGCTTTCTTGAGCCGGGGTTGGACGTGAAGTTCACAACGAGGTTGCGCCGATGCTCCGATACCGGCGCTTGATCAGTTGACTTGGATCAAACCCACCCGCGCTGCGTATGAGTACAGTCCATCCCACTCGATCCAAACGACGCACGCGCTCTGCCGCGCGCCGGGAGAAATCGAGTCGTCGCGCGGTTCGGTCGTGTTCCTTGTGCATCTTCTGGCCGATGCCACAGGAAGACGAAGGGAAGGCTGCGGCAGTTCGACCAGACAATAGCGTCAAGCACCTAGAAGGAAGAAGCGACATGCTGACAATCCACCACCTTTATCCGTCGCGCGCCGAGCGCATCCTGTTTCTGGCCCATGAGCTGGACATCGAACATGAGGTCGTCGCCTATCACCGGGATCCCGAGACACGGCTTGCGCCGCCCGAACTGAAGACGATCCATCCGCTGGGATCATCGCCAGTGATCGTGGACGATGGGCTGTGCATCGCTGAGTCGGGGGCGGCGGTGATGTATCTGACACGAAAATATGGCGGCGGCCGGCTGTTACCCGAACCGGGCAGCCCCGAGGCGATCCGCTGCGAGGAATGGGTGCATTTCAATGAAGCCACGCTCATGGCCTGGGTCGTGAACGTGATGATCCTGCAAATGGCGGGCGCGGCAGGAACGCCAACCCACGAATTCGCGACTTTACGGGTCGGCCGCTATATCGCCTATATGAACGATGCGCTGGAGGGGCGTGATTTTCTCTGCGGCGACGCGATGACCATGGCCGATATCATGACGGCCTTCTCGCTCGATTTCATGATGAATGTCTCGATGCCGGGCCTGTTCGATTTTCCCGGCATGGCCGAGGCCACGGCATTGACCGCCTACGCCGAGCGCCTGCGCGCCCAGCCCGGCTATCTCTACAGTCAGCGTCGGGACTTCTGAAGTCCCGGCGTCAGCACCGGAGGTGCTACGCTACCTGGTTTGGAGTGCGAGAACCGCGCTTGCGACGCAATGATCAGAAAACTCTATCTTATTGGTATTCAATAAAATACTTGACTTGGCATGCGGTAATCGGCGGAATTTGGCGGACAGGGTGGGATTCGAACCCACGGTACGGTTTCCCGCACGCTAGTTTTCAAGACTAGAGCCTTCAACCGCTCGGCCACCTGTCCGCTGTTCTGAGGGGTGAGCTGCCCATCAGGTGGCGGTGATTAGCATTATCGGGAGTGATCTATCAAGCCTGGATCACAGAAATTGTAACATTCTGTGCATTACTGTGTCTGAATGGGCAATTGCAGGTTGTCCAGGCTTTCAACGGGTTCGCCAAAATAGGGGCCGCTGCACAGCGCACCATCAATTTTTGACAACATCCGGGCGGCGGCGGATTCCAGGACGCCATCAAAAACGATTGAGATATCATGTTCGGCACAGCGATTCACCATGCCCGCCAGCATGCCAAGGCCCCGTTTCAACTGGTCCAGATTGGTCACAAAGCTGGGATCCAGCATGATGTAATCGGCGGGCAGGGCTTTCAGTTTCTCTGCCGTGACCGCGCCCACATCTTTGCCATACAGGGCGATGGAGAAACCGGCCCGGCGCAGGATATTGAGTGCCTGAACCTTTTCCCAGGGGATCTGATCCAAACCCGACAGGCGCAGGATAACGCGGCGCTGCGGGGCGCGGCTTCGGAAATCCAGCAGCATGCCTATCACATTGATATCCAGCAGGGAATGAATGGCGACATTAACCGCAACGCTGATGGAATCGACATCTGGATGGGTCAGAATGTACCGGCACTGGGCAATATCGACCTGGGTGCGCAGGTCCACATCCTCTTTGGTCAGCTTTAGAATTTCCGCGGCGCCCAAACCATCATCATCCAGATTTGCCCGGAATTCCGCGATCAGGTGATGCACGGTCCAACTTGCAATAGTGCAGACCGGCGCAAAGGCACAGGTCAAAACATCATCGGCGAGACACCTGTTTAACAGCGTTGTACGGGTTTCCCGCAGATCCAGATAGGACGCCTGACTGTCGGCCAAAGTATCAAAGATGACGGAATCGATTCCCGTATCGGCAAATTGATCAACGGCATGTTCCAAGGCCGTGCGAATTGCATCCGTTTCCATAGTCTCTGCGTCCAAAGCCACCGTTGAGGTGCCAATAGCAAGAGCCATGCCTTCCGGATCGATGTCTTTGGCGTAGGATTCAATTTCCGTGCGCAGACTGGATAAATCGGCATCCCGATTGTGGACCAGCCCGTATTTTCCGCGATCAACGCGCCCCAGAGAATCGCCGCCCAGGCTTTCGGCCTTTAATCGGGATTCGATGCGATCGGTAAAACGGCGCATCCCTTCCGCATCCAGGCCGGAAATCGATCCCAGGCGCCCGACATCGCCAATATCGACAAATGTCATGTCAATATCGGCCTCATTCTGCGCGGCACTGTCGATTGCACGTTGCACCGCGCCCACAAAGCCGGTGCGCGAATTTTTGGATTGGGGCCCATATTCCATGCGCGGATCCTGCACGAAATTCAGCCGGTAGAGATCGTTAAAACTTTGCGGTTTCCCGGTTACCTCAAACCCACTGACTGAGCCGGTTCGACCATCACGCATGAAAAAGATGCTGGGCGGCATGAATTCGCGCAATGCGGCATGGACCAGAATTTCACTGACCGCGAATTGCGATTCCTCTGCGGCGAATTCGACAATGGAATGGCCTTCTAGATCTTCCAGACTAGAACCCAGCCACCGATCCGCATTTCCCCGGGCCATGGATATGCGCCCGCTTTCATCGATATAGGCCTGGAATGTCCGCCGTTCCGCATCGCTGTCGGTATGGTCTTCTTGGCCGCTCATCTGCGGGTGCTGTTCCTGTTGCTGTCAGAGTGTTTTGATATTGTGAGTTATACCAGCATAAGGGGGCAATCAATTATCAATTGGCGATTCGTCGCATTTGATATTCCCGCAGTGCTGTATCAATTCAGAAGGGTCAATAGTAACATGACCTTGCGACCGGGTCTTGCAGTTCCAATCTGCAATGCCGTATGCGTAACAGTCCCTAGAAATTAAAGGCAGAAAAGCCAATCATGAGAAAATTCATCACCATCGGGTCGATTTCCCTGTTCATGGGCCTGGGCGGTGTCGCCCCTGGTTTCGCTCAGGACACCACAGTTGCGCAGGTTTCCACCGTTCCTGCCGACACAGTGCCGTTTGTTGTCTGGCTGGAGGGGGTGAAGGCCGAAGGGCTGGCGCGCGGGCTGAAACAATCAACCCTGGACGCAGCGCTGGATGGGGTCGAACCGATAGAGCGCGTGCTGGAACTGGACAAGCGACAGCCGGAATTCACCCGGACATTCTGGGGGTATCTGGAGTCCTTCATTACCCAAGACCGGATTGATCGGGGTAAGAAACTGTTGGTGACGCATGCGGATCTGCTGGAACGCGTCGCCCGGCAATATGGCGTTCAGCCGCGGTTTCTGGTTTCCTTCTGGGGAATGGAGACCAATTTTGGGGATTATACGGGCGGGTTCCCTGTGATCGGCTCAGTTGCGACCCTGGCCTATGATGATCGCCGGGCCGCGTTTTTCCGGGCAGAGCTGTTTCATGCGCTGACCATCCTGGATCAGGGGCATATCAGTGTGAAGGATATGAATGGATCCTGGGCCGGGGCCATGGGGCAGGTGCAGTTCATGCCATCCACATTTACCGGCTATGCGGTCGATGGCAATGGTGACGGGCACAAGGATATCTGGACCAATTTGCCCGATATCTTTTCGTCTGCTGCCAATTACCTGTCCCAGATCGGTTGGGACGACACGGAAACCTGGGGGCGGGAAGTTCAATTGCCCGACGGATTCGATCTTGATCTGGTTGATCTGAAAGCGCCGAAGCCGATTTCCGAATGGCAGGCATTGGGTGTGCGGCGCGCCGATGGACGGGACCTGCCACAGGCGGATATCGAAGGGGCCATCGTGCTGCCGGCCGGGGTGAAGGGACCCGCCTTCCTGGTCTATGGAAATTTCAATGCGATCATGACCTGGAATCGCTCCATCTATTACGCGCTGGCAGTTGGATATCTGTCCGACAGGCTGGACGGGAAGGGCCCGCTTGTGGCGCAGAAACCTGCGGATGATGCGCCGCTATATCGAAAGGATGTCCTGGACCTGCAGTATCTTCTGACAGCGGCGGGATTTGACACGGGCAAGCCGGACGGGATGGTCGGGCCAATGACCCGCGCTGCAGTCAAAGCCTATCAGAAGGCCAACGGCCTGCCGCCAGATGGATATCCGACGCAGGACTTATTATCAGATCTGCGGAAGCGATAGGGGGAGACGAGAGCATGCCGGATCATGGGGCGGTTGATAGGAGCGTCAGTGTGCCAGGGGTGTTAAGACCAAGTATGTCAGGAAAAAGACGCTTCGCGGGGCGCATTTCTGTTCTTGCCATTATTTTGATGGGGCTGAGTGGATGTGCTGAAATGCAATTCCTGTCCGAGGCGTCCAAGCAGGTAAACGGAACTGTTTCGCGGCCGCCCAGCGACCCTAATATGCCGGATTTGGGCAGCCGTTATAAGATTGGCAATCCCTATCAGGTTGGCGGGATCTGGTATTATCCTAAAGAGGATTTCACCTATGCGGAGGAGGGGATCGCGTCCTGGTATGGGCCAGGATTCGATGGCAAGCCCACGGCCAACGGCGCTATTTTTTATGAAAACAGGGTATCTGCCGCACACCGAACCCTGCCAATCCCTTCTATGGTGCGGGTGACAAACCTGGAAAACGGACGCTCCATAAAGGTGATTATCAATGATCGGGGGCCATTCGCGCACAGTCGGATCATTGATATGTCGCGCCGCGCCGCTCAGCTTCTGGGGTTCGAGCGCAAGGGGACAACCCTGGTTCGTGTCGAAATGCTGGAGCAGGAAAGCCGCCAATTGGTAGCAATGCTGAATGGGGGCGGTGTCGTGGCAAACAACACCATGACTCCAATCGCGTCCAGCGCACCGGAATCTCCTGCCCCGGCTGCGGCCCCGACAGCCCAGGTCAGTGGCGAGGATTTAGCCCCGCCGCCGGGCGTTGCCGTCTCTGAACCCAGTCAGGTCGCAAGCGCCCCCCGGGCGCCCGCAGACCCGGGAGAGCGCCCTGCAATCGTTGAACAATCGCTAGACAGCGGTACAGTGGAACAGATGCCTGTGGAGCCCAATCCGCATGTCTTCATTCAAGCCGGTGCCTTTGGGCAGTATGACAATGCCAATCGGGCGCGATCCATGCTGGGCTATCTGGGTCCGGTCATCGTGGAAGAGATCACACGATCTGAAACGCCGCTGTTCCGGGTGCGGATCGGCCCGTTGGCGGATGATGATAAGCTGGAATCTTTGTTGGTTGCGGTAATTCAGGCTGGCTATACGGATGCTGCGATTGTTGTTCCGAAGAAATAGACGTGATTTTGTCAGGATCCTGCCTGGATTTCGCCCCCGTGCTTGGGCACACTAAGGGCCGCCGCATACTTTAGGGTGTCGCATGGCAGTGTTAGGGTTGCCAATGTCGGCACCGGTATTCAACAGTTTGCCCGTTGTTAACGTTTGGAGGAACAATGTTCTCGCGCCTCGCCAAAATATCATTCGCCGCGCTTTTTCTGTCTGTCGGGTTTCTGATTGGCATGTCGGTGCAACCCAGTGCTGCACAAAGCAATGTCTATGACCTCGATACCAAAGCCAAACAGATGATATTGGTCGACTTCAAGACCGGAACAGTACTGTCGGGTAAGAACCAGGACGAGAAGATGTATCCGTCCTCCATGACCAAATTGATGACTGCTTATCTTGCGTTTGAACAATTGAAAAACGGAACATTGTCTCTGGATGATACGTTTTCTGTCAGCAAGAAGGCCTGGGAAACGGGCGGGTCCAAGATGTTCGTGCGGGTCGATACTCGTGTGCGGGTCGAAGACCTGTTGCGCGGGATTATCATCCAGTCCGGCAATGATGCGACCATCGTGGTGGCAGAGGGGTTGGCGGGCAGTGAAGAGGCCTTTGCCCGTAAGATGACCGACAAGGCCCGTGAGCTTGGCATGATGAACACCAATTTCAAAAATGCCAGCGGCCTTCCAGACCCGGACCATTATACAACGGCGCGTGATCTCGCGACTCTGGCGGCCGCCCTGATCCGGAATTTCCCGGAATATTATCATTTCTATTCTGAGACGGAATTCACTTTCTCGGATATCACTCAGCAGAATCGCAATCCGCTTCTGTATCGTGATGTCGGGGTGGACGGGCTTAAAACCGGCCATACGGAGGCTGCGGGCTATGGTCTGACGGCTTCTGCGGTGCGCAACGGACAGCGGTTGATTGTTGTCGTGAATGGGCTGGAGTCCACCCGCGAACGGGCACAGGAGCCAGAGCGTATTCTGGATTGGGGCTTCCGTGAATTTGGTACATTCCCCCTGTTCGCTGCCGGTGAAACCGTTGCCGATGCGACCGTCTGGCTGGGTACGGAAGCCCGCGTGCCTCTGATCGTGCAAGAACCTGTTTCAATCGTGATGCGTCGCGCCGTGCGGGATGACCTGAAGGTCACGCTGAAAACCCAGGAACCGATCGCCGCCCCGATTGAACCCGGCAGCGTTCAGGGCGAATTGGTGATATCCGCACCCGGCCTGGACACGATCACCGTACCTGTCGTTGCCGGCGAACCGGTTGAGCGTCTGGGATCGTTTGGGCGACTGCAATCGGCCGTGCAATATCTTGTGTTTGGTGAGTCCGGTCAGTGACAAATACGCCTGCGCCCTTACGTGGAAAATTCATTTCCCTGGAGGGGGGCGAGGGTGCAGGTAAATCCACGCAATGCGAGTTGCTGGCAAGTCATCTGCGCAAACGCGGGCTGGACGTCGTGCTTACGCGAGAGCCGGGCGGGACACCCGGTGCACAGGCGATCCGTGAATTGGTCGTTTCTGGGGCCGGGGATCGATGGAACCCGATCAGTGAAGCATTATTGATGTATGCGGCCCGCCGGGATCATGTGACGCGGTTGATAGAGCCGGCTTTGGCTGGGGGTTCTTGGGTTGTTTGCGACAGGTTCAGTGATTCGACCATGGCCTATCAGGGATATACGAAGTCATTGGGTCGCGACTGGGTGGAAACGCTGGATGCGCTTGTTTTGGGTGCATTTCGGCCCGACCTGACGCTGCTGTTGGATATTGATGCCAATACCGGCCTGATGCGCGCTGGCAATCGTGGTGGGCCTGACCGGTTTGAGAAGCTGGGGCTGGATTTTCACGTGGCGCTGCGCGAGGCGTTCCTGGATATCGCGCGCCTGGAACCAGATCGCATTGCGATAATTCAAGCAGATCAGACAATTGAGGCCATTGCCCGTGATATTGAAATCGCGGTGTCTCAGCGCTTGTTGTCCCGGGATCAGGCATTATGAAAAAGCCTCTCGATGAGGATGAAATCGACTCCTATGCGCCGCGTCGAAATCCGGACCTGTTCGGGCATCAAGAGGCGGAAACCACGGTTGCGACGGCCTGGGAGTCGGGGCGTTTTCCCCATGCCTGGCTGGTCTGTGGGCCGCAGGGAATTGGTAAGGCGACCCTGGCCTATCGCATGACCCGCTGGGTCCTGGCGGGTGGCGTTTCGGATCAGGGGGGCGGCATGTTTGGTGATGCGCCGCGCAGCCTGTATCTGCCGCCGGAAGCCGGTACCTTTCGCCGGGTCATTTCTGGGGGACACCCGGACTTTCGCGCTTTGTCCCGGCCAGAGGGTAAGGCCAGCATCCCCGTCGATGATGTGCGCACAATTCTGAATTTCATCCATCAGACCCCGGCGGAGAGCGCCTGGAAAGCAATCGTCGTTGATAGTGCTGATGAATTAAATACGTCGGGTGCCAATGCGATCTTGAAGGTGTTGGAGGAACCGCCGCCCCATACGATGTTTGTGCTGGTCAGCCATGCGCCAGGCCGGTTGCTGCCAACCATCCGGTCGCGTTGCCGAAAGCTGGTTCTGTCGCCATTGAGCGACGATATTATGCTGAAACTGCTGGCCCAGCACGCACCGGAGGTTTCTGAGACCGATGCGCGTCTTTTGGTGCAACTGGGGGAGGGCAGCATTGGCACCGCCCTGGATTATGCCCAGGCGGGCGGCATTGATCTGTATCGCGCAGCGATGGTTCTGTTGTCCAATCCGGCCCAACCGGATGCCAAACAACTGTATGGTCTGGCCGATATGTTGTCGGTTAAGTCAGCCGAGCAGAGCTATAATGCCTTTCGCACAATGCTGGATTGGTGGATGAAGCGCGCGATCCGTGCCCAGGTCACGGGAGAGCGCCCGCCAGTCGTGCTGAAGGAAGAAGAAAAGGCCCTGGATCGCTGGGATGCGTTGGGCGGCCTTGAAACCTCCATGCAGCTATGGGAAAAGCTTACCGGCCTGCTTGCCCAATCGGACAATCCGGCCAATCTGGATAAACGTCAGTTGATCGTATCCGCGTTCCTGGAAGTCCAGAAGGCGGCGGCTCAGCGGCACTGACACTTTGGTGAGCCCGAACTGGATCAATATGACGCCCGACCCTAAGAAGACTTTCTATATCACGACTGCGATTTCCTATGTGAATGGACCGCCCCATCTGGGTCATGCCTATGAGGCGATTTCCTGTGATGTGATCGCCCGGTTCAAGCGGTTGGATGGCTATGACGTGATGTTCCTGACCGGCACCGACGAGCATGGTCAGAAGGTGGAAAAAACGGCCAAGGCCAAGGGGGTTGATCCCATGGCCTTCAGTGACGGCATTTCCGCCCAGTTTCAGGCGATGGCGACAGAGTTGAACATCTCCAACGACGACTTTATCCGCACGACGGAACCCCGCCATTTCGCCAGCGTTCAGGAGATATGGAAGCGCATCGCCGATAAGGGCGATATCTATCTGGATAAATATGCCGGCTGGTATTCTGTCCGGGACGAGGCGTATTTTGGCGAAGACGAGCTGACCAAAGGCGAGGGGGAGAATAAGGGTAAATTCTTTGCCCCCTCTGGCGCCGAAGTGGAATGGGTGGAGGAGGAGTCCTATTTCTTCCGTCTGTCAGCCTATGGCGACAAGCTGCTGGCGCATTATGAAGCAAATCCGGATTTCATCCTGCCGCATTATCGCCGCAACGAAGTGGTGAATTTCGTGAAACAGGGGCTGACGGATCTGTCCGTTTCGCGCACCAGTTTCAATTGGGGCATTCCGGTGCCGGGCGATGACAAGCATATCATGTATGTCTGGCTGGACGCGCTGACCAATTATATCACCGCGACCGGTTTTCCCGATGAAGCCTCTGAAACCTATATGAAATTCTGGCCCGCCGATATTCATGTCATCGGCAAGGATATCATGCGGTTCCACACGATTTACTGGCCTGCCTTCCTGATGTCCGCAGACCTGCCGTTGCCCAAGCGGGTGTTTGGGCACGGTTTTCTGAATATCGAAGGCCAGAAGATGTCCAAATCCTTGGGCAATGTCATCACGCCCCAGGCGATTGTTGGTGAATTCGGGCTGGATCAGGTGCGCTATTTCCTGATGCGCGAAGTGCCCTATGGCAATGATGGGTCGTTTTCCAAGGAAAGCATGGTCAACCGCATCAATTCCGATCTGGCGAATGATCTGGGCAATCTGGGACAGCGGGTTCTGTCCATGATCGCCAAGAATTGCGACGGCAAGGTTCCAACACCCGGCCCGTTCACGCCGGAAGATGAGGCCTTGTTGTCTGCCGCTGCCCAAGCTTTGGTTGATATGCGCAATCAGATGGATGCCCAGGCCATCCATAAGATGCTTGAGGCTGTTTGGAAGGTTGTGGGTGACGCCAATCGCTATGTGGATGCCCAGGCCCCCTGGACCCTGAAAAAGACCGATTTCGCGCGCATGGAAACGGTGCTGTATGTACTGGCCGATGTCATCCGTGTGCTGGGAATTTATGTGCAATGTGTCGTGCCGGCCTCTGCCGAGACCTTGCTGGGGCAGTTGGCTGTCCCCATGGATCAGCGCAGCTTCGCTGATACCGATGCGCGTCTGGTGCCGGGAACAGCATTGCCAACCCCATCGCCCGTATTCCCACGCTATGTAGAAGCAGAGGAGGCGTAAGCCTGATGCTGGTCGATAGCCATTGCCACCTGGATTACCTGCAGCGCGACGGGCGAGACCTGAATGAGGTTGTGGCTGCCGCGCAACGGGCCGGGGTTGGAACATTGGTGACAATCTGCACAAAGGTGCGTGAATTCAATGTGATTCGCGGTATCGCTGATGCGCATGATGAGGTGTGGTGCACCGTCGGCATTCATCCGCATGAGGCGGAAAAAGAGCCGGAGGTCACGACCGAACAACTGGTGGACTTCGCCCGGCATCCAAAAGTCGTGGGGATTGGGGAGACGGGGCTGGACTACTTTTATGAACACAGCCCCCGGGATATCCAGAAGCGCAGCTTTCGCGCCCATATTGCGGCGTCCCGAGAAACAGGTCTGCCGCTGATCGTCCATACCCGCGATGCCGACGAGGATACGATTGAAATTCTGGAAGATGAAATGGCCAAGGGTGCATTCCCTGGCGTCATTCATTGTTTCAGCAGCAGCAAATGGCTGGCGGAACGCTCTGTCGCCATGGGATTTGCGATTTCCATCTCCGGCATTCTGACCTTTAAATCTGCGGAAGATATCCGAAACTCCGTTGCGGCGGTGCCATTGGAAAACCTGCTGGTTGAAACCGACTCCCCCTATCTGGCCCCGGTGCCAAAGCGGGGGAAACAGAATGAACCGGCCTATGTCGTGCACACGGCGGAAAAACTGGCGGATCTGATGGGGGTTACGGGGGAAGAACTGGCAACCCGCACCACGGATAATTTCTTTCGCTATTTCAGTAAGACCAGACGCCCTGGAGCAACCGCATGAAGGCACGGATTTTGGGCTGTGGCTCTTCTGGTGGGGTCCCGCGTCTGGGAACCGGATGGGGGGCCTGTGACCCGAAAGAGCCGCGCAATCGCCGGACCCGCTGTTCCCTGCTGATCACAGACGGGGATCGCCGCATCCTGATCGACACTGCGCCGGATATGCGGGAACAATTGCTGCTGGCCGATGTGCATTCCCTGGATGCCGTTTTCTACACCCATACGCATGCGGATCAGGCGCATGGAATTGATGACCTGCGTGGCCTGTCTTTGTTAAGCCGCAGTCGGGTCCCCGTCTATGCGGTGCCAGAAGTCATGGACTTGTTGAAAGACCGCTTCAATTATTGTTTCAAACAGGTGAAGGACTATCCGCCCATCCTGGATTCACATGTCCTGGAGGGGCCGGTGGATGTCGCCGGGTTTCCGGTCACGCCGTTCCAGGTCCGCCATGGATCGATTGATGCCACGGGCTATCGCGTTGGCGATATTGGATATATTCCGGATGTGTCGGACATTCCTGACGATGGCATGGCGATTCTGCACGGCGTATCGGTGTTGATTGTTGACGCCCTGCGGTATCGTCCCCATCCCAGTCATACGCATTTGGACAAGACCCTGGCCTGGATAAGGCGGATACAGCCACAGCAGGCTATTCTGACCAATATGCATGTCGACCTGGACTATCGTACCCTGGTGCATACATTGCCTTCCGGGGTCATTCCGGCCTATGACGGGTTGGAAGTCGAGGCTTAAGAAACCACTCTGTACGGGAGAATTAAAATGGCGAAAGTTGCATTCATCGGTTTGGGCGTTATGGGCTATCCAATGGCAGGCCACTTGAAAACCAAGGGTGGACACGATGTAACCGTCTATAATCGCACCTTCGCCAAGGCGGCCAAATGGGTGGAAGAATTCGGCGGCACCGCCAAGAAAACCCCACGGGAAGCAGCGGAAGGGGCAGATATTGTCTTGTGCTGTGTCGGCAATGACGATGATTTGCGCGGTGTCATTCTGGGTGAGGATGGCGCATTTGCAGGGATGAAGGCCGGCAGCATCCTGGTAGACCACACCACGGCCTCAGCCGATGTCGCGCGGGAGCTTTATGCAATTGGCAAAGAGCAGAAGATCGGGTTTATCGATGCGCCTGTTTCCGGCGGTCAGGCTGGCGCTGAAAATGGCGTGCTGACCGTGATGTGCGGCGGCGATGAAGATGTCTATGCCAAGGCAGAAGGCGCGATCAACAGTTTCGCGCGGTCCTGCCTGTTGATGGGTGAGTCCGGGGCTGGACAATTGACCAAGATGGTCAATCAGATCTGCATCGGCGGATTGCTGCAGGGCCTGTCTGAGGCGATGAATTTCGGCTCAAAGGCCGGTCTGGACATGGAAAAGGTGATCAACGTCATTTCCAAAGGCGCAGCCGGGTCCTGGCAGATGGAAAATCGCGGCAAAACCATGGTCGATGGCAAGTTCGATTTCGGGTTCGCGGTGGATTGGATGCGTAAGGATTTGGGTATCTGTTTGGCTGAGGCCAAAAACAATGGCGCCCGCTTGCCGGTGACCGCTCTGGTCGATCAGTTTTATGCTCAGGTTCAAGGGCGTGGCGGCAATCGATGGGACACATCCAGCCTGATTCATCTTTTGGCGAATGACTGATCTGTGAATAGGGATTAAAGTCCCTGCCATGACAGATTGGTTACAAAAAACGAGCGACTGGCTGGTCACCGAAAGCCTGAAAGGCACTACGGGCCGACCGCCTGATGAAACGTCTGTGCGAACAGATGGTTGAAGGCGGAATCCCCTTGATGCGGGGGGCCATCGTCTGTGGTCAACTGCATCCCCTGTTCAAGGCTTTCGCAGTCAACTGGAATCGGGAAGAGGGCCTGGTCCGGGACAGATTCAGCTATGATTCCGAGAACAATCAGGCCTGGTTGATGAGCCCCTTGAAGGCCGTTATGTCGACGTCCCGTCCGGAAATACGCGCGCGCCTGTATTTGGGGGAGGGCGTGAACGAGTTTCCGGTCCTGAAGGAATTTAAAGAACGCGGTTTTACGGATTACTTATGCATCCGCACCGGCTTTTCCCTTCCCGAAGAAACGGCATTGGCGAATATGGATGGCTGTATTGCGACATTTACCTCCGATGCGCCAGGGGGGTTTTCAGATGAGCATATCGCCGCGATCAAACGCTTGTTTCCGCGTTTTGCAATGGCCCTGAAGACGTATGTCCGGGAAACCACGGCGCAGAATCTGGCATCGACCTATTTGGGCAGCCATGCGGGCGACCGGGTTTTGAATGGTCACATGCAACGGGGCGATTGCGAAAAGATCCGCGCCGCTGTCTGGTTTTCCGATATGCGGGGATCAACTGCGACCGCCGATTGGATGGAGCCAGAAATATTTCTAGATCGCCTGAACCGCTATTTTGAGTGCACGGCAGGCTCGGTCCTGGACCATGGCGGAGAAGTGCTGCGCTTTATCGGGGATGCCGTTCTGGCGATTTTTCCAATCAATGGGCCAGGCGGCGCGGAACGGGCTGGGCGCATGGCCGTAGCCGCCGCAAAAGATGCCGTTCTTCGCATGGATGCAATGAATAAGAACCCACCAGAAGATGATCCAGATCCGATCCAGTTCGGTCTGGGGCTGCATGTCGGTGATGTTCTGTATGGCAATATTGGTGTACCGGAACGGTTGGAATTTTCGGTGATCGGCGCAACGGCCAATGAATCAGCTCGATTGCAGGATTTGACTAAGACTCTGGACCGCCAGATTGTCGCCTCAGACGCCTTTACTGCCCTTGTTGCCGCCAACTGGGAAGCCATGGGCAGCCACCGCCTGCGCGGCGTCAGCGACCCCCAGCCGGTTTATGCCCTGACGCCCTAGAAGCATCGGATCAAGCGTCCATATTCTCACCACCCGCACAGATCTCATCCTGAGGAGGGGCTGTATCGGCGTATCCATTATCAGCATCGTCACCCCGGACGTGATCCGGGGTCCAGAGCGGCAGGCGCGATTGATGCGTGTGGCCCTGGATACCCGCCTGCGCGGGCATGATGGGGAGGGGGTGGTGCTTGCAGAAAGGCACCCTTCGAGACGCTGCGCTCCTCAGGGTGAGTGCACGTTTTATGTGTCCATATTCTCACCACCCGCACAGATCTCATCCTGAGGAGGGGCTGTATCGGCGTATCCATCATCAGCATCGTCACCCCGGACGTGATCCGGGGTCCAGAGCGGCAGGCGCGATTGATGCGTGTGGCCCTGGATACCCGCCTGCGCGGGCATGACGGGGTGGGGGCGGTGCTTGCAGAAAGGCACCCTTCGAGACGCTGCGCTCCTCAGGATGAGTTCAATTTTTATGTGTCCTTACCCTCACCACCCACACAGGTCTCATCCTGAGGAGGGGCTGTATCGGCGTATCCATTATCGATATTGTCACCCCGGACGTGATCCGGGGTCCAGGGCGGCAGTCGCGATTGATGCGTGTGGCCCTGGATACCCGCCTGCGCGGGCATGACGGGGTGGGCAACCGGGGCGGCCACGGTGACAGAGGGGGGATTGGCCGGGAAGGTTGCCTTCTGGATAATCCAGGTCTCAGTAAATTTCCTGCTTCATGCGTTCTGGATAGTCGTTGTCATAGGTTTTACCGTCGAATGTGCCTTTGCTGAGTGTGCTGAGAATCTGTCCTGCGGAGGGCAGGGCGTTGCGGTCCAGCCGTGTGTCCGGATTCCACAGCTGGGATCGCGCCAGGGCCTTCTGGCATTGGAAATAGACACGATCAACCTGCACCTGAAGCACACTGCGAGGCGGCTTTCCCTGCATGATGAAACGATCCAGCAAGTCAGGATCGACGCTGATTGTGGCGCGGCCATTGATGCGAAGGGTCTCCCCAATACCTGGGATCAGAAACAGCAGCGAAACTCTTGGGTCGCGGACGATATTGCGCAGGGAATCGATGCGGTTATTGCCACGTCGGTCCGGGATCAGGACGGTTCGGCTATCCGTGATGTGAACGAATCCGGCGGGGTCGCCCCGGGGGGAGCTGTCCAGACCTTCCGGCCCGACGGTGGAGAGCACAACAAAGGGGGAGGCTTCGATAAAGGCGCGATAGTGATCGGATATATAGTCGATTTCTTTGATCAGGGAGGTTTCTTTGGGAACTCCATACAGCGCTTCCAGATCCTCAACTGTGCTGAGTGTGTGATCGGATGCCGTCATCTGTTTCTCCTGATTTAAGTGTTAGTTGCGTCCAGAGGCGAAGCGCACGGCCTCCTGCGTGGCGCGCACCAGGGCCTTGGCCTTGTTCACGCATTCCTGATGTTCTGAGGCCGGGTCGCTGTCCGCAACAATGCCAGCCCCGGCCTGAACGATCATCTTGCCATCCTTGACGACGGCGGTGCGCAGCACGATGCAAGTATCCATGGACCCGTCGGCCCCGAAATAGCCGATGCAACCGGCATAGATGCCCCGGCGATCCGGTTCCAGTTCCTCAATGATCTGCATGGCGCGCACCTTGGGCGCACCTGATACTGTGCCAGCGGGAAACCCCGCCATCAGTGCGGTCAGGGCGTCCACGCCGTCTTTTATCTGGCCTTCCACATTGGACACGATGTGCATGACATGGCTGTAGCGTTCGACAATGAATTTGTCTGTGACATCAATGGTGCCGATCTTGCTGACCCGCCCAACATCATTGCGGCCCAGATCCAGCAGCATCAGATGTTCAGCGCATTCCTTGGGGTCGCCCAGCAGGTCCTGTTCCATTCGTTGATCTTCTGCGCGGTCCGCGCCCCGGGGGCGTGTTCCTGCAATGGGGCGGATCGTAACCTTGCCATCGCGCAGACGGACCAGAATTTCAGGGCTGGACCCGACAATCGCAAACCGTCGAAAGGCCATGAAAAACAGGAAGGGGGATGGATTCGTGCGCCGCAGCGCGCGATACAGCGAAAAGGGTGGCAGGTCGAACGGCATTTCAAACCGCTGTGACAGCACGACCTGAAAAATATCGCCGGCCAGGATATATTCCTTCGCCTTGGCGACCATGGCCTGATAGGCCTGTGGCGTCATATTCGCGACGGGCTCAATCCCCGCATCCTGAGCAGATCGCCCAGCCGTGGCATAGGGCAGGGGGCGTTCCAGGCTGTCGCGCATTTCTGACAGGCGTTCCAGGGCTTTTTCATACGCCGCACCGGCCCCAATTTCCGGGTCCGGGCGAACCGGCGTCACAAAGGTGACGATGTCTTCGATACTGTCAAAGACTGCAACCAGGGTCGGTCGGATGAAAATGCCGTCTGGCACCTCCAGTACGTCCTTATTTTCATCGGGGAAGGGCTCCACCAGGCGCACACAGTCATATCCCATATAGCCCACCAACCCGGCCGCCATTGGGGGCAGCGAGTCGGGCATCTCCATCTCGCATTCCTTATGCAGGGAACGCAGCGAGTCGAGGGTGGGCAGAGAATGCGCCTCAAACGCATCGGGATCAATCAGGGCACGTCGATTGACCTGGGCCTTATCGCCAAAGCAACGCCAGATCAGGTCCGGCTTCATCCCGACAAAGGAATACCGCCCGCGAATGGCGCCCCCTTCGACGGATTCGAACAGGAAGGCGTCGGCGCGTCCATCGGCCAGCTTCATATAGGCAGAAACAGGCGTCTCTAGGTCTGCGACCAATCTGGTATAAACGACCTGTGGCTTCCCTGCTTCATAGAGCCGCTTGAAACTCTCTATATCGGGAAAGCATTCCATGATCAGCGATACACTCTGTCGATGACTTCGGGGTAGGTTGTTGTCTCAATTTCCTTTTGCAGGGCGACCCCTAACTGTTCGACTAGATCATTAGACATGCCAACAGCCAGCGCATCGGAAATGTTCTTGCGGAAATCACCGTCGACCGCTGCCTCGGCGGGGGTGATCTTGGTCAGGCGCGCGATGACGAAGGCATCATCCTGCACGCCATATGCAGCCTTACCAGTGTCCAGCCCGAACAATTCACTGGCCAAGGCATCTGGAATGCGCGCACCGCCCGCAGCTTGCCCATTGCGGGCAAAGTTTTCGATGGTGTTTACCTCGGCGTTATTGCTGGCTGCAATCATGGCAACATCACCGGCTTCACCCAATTGCGCGGCCAAGGTCTGGGCGCGCAATTCTGCGGCCTGATAGCGGGCGTCTTTCATCCATGCGGCTTTGACCTCGTCCCGCACAGAGGGAAAATCCGGAATTGCCGCCGGGGTGATGTTGTCCACGCGCAGCATGAACATGGCGTTGGATTCTGTGGTTTCCAGGAAACCGACATCACCGGCTTTCAGGTCGTCGGCGAATGCTTTCTGCAAGAAGGTCAATCCTGCGGGAAGGTCGGCGAGGGGAGTGCCGTCGGGGCCCCGACCCTGGGCATCAACCGCATCGATTTTTTTAGCCTCAATTCCAATTGAAGCCCCGGCTTCTTCCAGTGTCATGCCCTGCGCAAAGGCGTCTTCCAGCTTCTTGCCATAATCGAACACTTCATCATAGGCGCGGTCCAGGGCGAGGTCGCGGGTGATTTGATCGCGTACTTCATCCAATGTGGGCTCGCTGCCTTCCTGGATGGTGTTGACGATGGCAACGGACCATCCGAAAGCCCCTTCGAAAGCACTGGTTACGCCGGGTGCTTCCAGAGAGAAAGTCGCCTCAGCAAGCGCGTCATTGGGAATGCCCTGGCGGCTGAATTGGCCCAATTCAATAAGTTGTAGGCCCATTTCTGCGATCTTGTCCTTCAACTCTTCCACAGGGACGGCTGCTAAGGTTTCGGAGGCCGCTTTCGCATCTTCTTCAGAGTTAAACAAAATCTGGCTGATATCGCGTTGTTCCGGCTGACCTAATTCACCAAGGCGGGCTTCATAGGATGCCTGAATATCATCCTCTGATACATCAATTGTGCCGGCAATCGCTTCCGGAGAGATCAGAACATAGGTCATGCCGCGCAATTCAGGACGGCGGAAATCTTCCTTCCGTTCGTCATAGAAAGCTTGCAGTGCGGTATCATCCGGTTCGGATGGCGCATCCACTGATGCGATGGGAAGGGTTAAGTATTCAGCGGACCGGCGTTCCCCAAAGAAATGATAGATGCGATCAACCAGGGCTTCGGGGGCTGCGCTGCCGGCGGTGACCGCGCCCAGCAGTTGTGACCGTGCAATTTCGTGGCGGACCAGTTCAACCATCCCAGGTTCTGTCAGGCCATTCTGTTGCAGCGCTGTTTCAAAGCGCAGGCGGTCGAACTTGCCATCACTGCCCTGGAATGTCGGGCGGGTTTGGATCTCAGTGCGCACCATATCATCGCTGGCCGTTAAATCTTTACGATCGGCCTCTGCCTCATAAAGCGTGCGCAAGGTCATGTTCTGCAGGACATTGTTGGCAAGATTTAACTGGCGGGCAACATCGCTGTCGATTGAATCGAGGCGTTGAGTCTGAAGGAAACGCTGATAGGCGATGTAGAATTCCTGGAAACTGATGTCACGGTCGCCGACTTTTGCCACCGTATCCCCATTGGCGCTGTTGCCCAGTCCTTCATAGGACGACACGCCCCAGCCCAGAAAGCTCAGAACCAGGAGGCCTAGAATAGCCTTGGCAATCCAAGAGCCGGTGGATGCGCGCATCTTTTGTAACATGATTTCACTCGTCGCAATGGTTTCAGGAAAGCGGTTCTACCATGGGACAGGTCCCAAATCGAATTCGCCCGGATCATAAGGGGGCGTTTCGACCCCCGCAATCGCAAATGCCAACCCATCTGCCAAGGAAATTCGCAGTATTTTCCGATACCGTCGCCCTTTTCTGCGGATTGGTTCTACAGATTGGCGTTCTTAGATGGGCGTGGTAAACCCGTGGCGCAAGATATTCCCATAACCAGCTAAGGATCCTTTAGACCCATGAGCAGACGCCCCCTGATTGCCGGAAACTGGAAAATGAATGGACTGTTAAGCGATGGCACCGCCCTGGCGCAGGCCGTGGCGCAGGGCGGAAAGGATGCGCCCTGCGATATTCTGATATGCCCCCCAGTAACATTGTTGGGGGCCGTTAAATCGGTTCTGTCCGGTTCTGCTATTCAACTGGGCGCACAGGATTGCCATTGGCAGGAGAAGGGGGCCCATACCGGCGAGATCTCCCCCCAGATGCTGGTCGATGTTGGATGCAGCCATGTCATTCTGGGCCATTCTGAACGCCGTGCCGATCATGGCGAAACCGATTCCCAGGTGGCGCAGAAAGCCAGTGCTGCCCATCAGGCCGGTTTGATCGCGGTGATCTGTGTTGGCGAAACGGAGGCACAGCGGGATGCGGGTGATACGATGTCGGTGATCTCCGCCCAACTGGATGGATCTGTTCCCCAGTCCGCAACGTCTGAGAACACGGTCATAGCCTATGAACCGGTTTGGGCCATCGGGACGGGTCGCACCCCAACGGCACAGGAAGCCAATCAGGTGCACGCCCATATTCGCGCCCATCTGCACGGTCGTTTGGGGGATGCAGGAACAGCGGCCCTGCGCATTCTGTATGGTGGATCCATGAAGCCCGGTAACGCGGCGGACCTGTTGGCGCAGCCCGATATTGATGGCGGATTAATCGGGGGGGCAGCCCTGAAAGCCGAGGATTTCTTGAGCATCGTTGCTGCGGCAAAGGCGTGATCGCAAGGAAAACCACTTTCGGGCTTTAAATTCAGGCACTGACGCGTTACATACCCCACAATTCAAAGGCATCTGTATATCGGGTGTCGAAACCGAGTTTCTTGAGTGAGGCCTAGACCGCGATGGAAAATATCATTCTGATCGTTCACCTGTTGATTGCCATTGCATTGATTGGCGTCATTTTGCTGCAACGCTCCGAAGGCGGCGCGTTGGGCATGGGCGGTGGTTCCGGCGGTGGTGGCGGTGGCATGTTCTCTGCCCGTGGGGCGGCAAATGCCCTGACCCGGACAACGGCCATTCTGGCAGCCTGCTTTATTGCAACCAGCCTGACATTGGCGATTTTGGCGGGCGGCCACAAGAACACCGAATCGATTTTCGATTCGGCCCCTGCTGAAACCACAGCACCGGCCCCCGTCGATGATGGAACGCCTGTCGTCCCCACATCGGAGTGATCGGTAAAAATACAATGATATCAAGGAAGGCGGCGCAATTGCCGCCTTCTTCTTTGGGTCGGATTTCGCATCCGTGCGGATCAGGCTTGTCAGACGAAAGCCAAAGGATACAGTGATCTCCCATGTCGGCACGATACATCTTCATAACAGGCGGCGTGGTCTCCTCACTGGGTAAGGGTTTGGCCTCAGCCGCGCTTGGCGCGCTGTTGCAAGCGCGGGGCTATAAGGTCCGGCTGCGCAAACTGGATCCCTATCTCAATGTCGACCCCGGTACGATGAGCCCCTATCAGCATGGTGAATGCTATGTCACCGATGATGGGGCAGAAACGGATTTGGATCTGGGCCATTACGAGCGCTTCACCGGCGTTCCGGCCCGCCAATCGGACAATGTCACCACAGGTCGAATCTATTCCGATGTAATTGCCAAGGAACGGCGCGGTGATTATCTGGGCGGTACGGTTCAGGTCATCCCCCATGTCACCGATGCGATTCGCGACTTTGTCGTATCCGATATCACCGATGAAGACTTTGTCTTATGCGAAATCGGCGGCACGGTTGGCGATATCGAAGGCCTGCCATTTCTGGAAGCCATCCGCCAGTTGGGCAATGAATTAGGGCGCGAGCGGGCCTGTTATATCCATTGCACGCTGTTGCCCTATATCGGGGCAGCGGGTGAATTGAAGACCAAACCGACGCAGCATTCCGTGAAGGAACTGCTGTCGGTCGGGATTCAGCCAGACATTCTGCTGTGTCGGGCAGAGCGGGACATCCCCCAGGGGGAGAAACGCAAGATCGCGCTGTTCTGTAACGTGCGCGAAAGTCGGGTTATCTCTGCCCTGGATGTCGACACGATTTATGCCGTGCCACTGACCTATCATCGGGAAGGCCTGGATGTTGAAGTTCTGAGCTATTTCAACATGATGAAGGAAGGTCAGGAAGAAGAGATCGACCTGAGCCGTTGGAGCGATATCACCCGCACCGTGCGTGCGCCAGAGGGCGAAGTCACAATTGCCGTGGTTGGCAAATACACCGTCCTGCTGGATGCCTATAAGTCGCTTGCCGAAGCGCTGGTGCATGGCGGCATCGCCAATAATGTGCGGGTAAAGCTGAACTGGGTCGAATCGGAGATCTTTGAGACCGACGACCCCGTGCCCTATCTGGAAAACGTGCATGGCATTCTGGTGCCGGGCGGATTTGGGGAGCGGGGGTCGGAAGGCAAGATTCAGGCCTGTCGTTTTGCCCGCGAACGCAATATCCCCTATTTTGGGATTTGCTTTGGCATGCAGATGGCCGTGATAGAGGCCGCGCGGCATCTGGCCGGCATTGAAGATGCCTCTTCGACCGAATTCGGCCCCGCGAAACATCCTGTCGTCGGCCTGCTGACCGAATGGAAAAAGGGCAATCGCGTCGAAACCCGTGGCGAGAATGATGATAAGGGCGGTACCATGCGTCTGGGGGCCTATCCCTGTATTCTGGAGCCGGGATCGAAGACACAGGAAATTTATGGCGAGCGTCAAATCTATGAGCGCCACCGTCATCGTTATGAAGTGAATGTCGGCTATCGTGAAAAACTGGAAGCGGTTGGCTTGAAGTTCACGGGCATGTCCCCAGATGGCATTTTACCGGAAATCGTGGAGCGGGAAGATCATCCCTGGTTCATCGGCGTTCAATTCCATCCGGAACTGAAGTCAAAGCCGTTCGAGCCGCACCCCCTGTTTGCGGGCTTCATTGAGGCCGCCGTGAAGACCAGCCGTTTGGTCTGATCGCAGCCCCGTCTTATCAAGGATCGTTCAGATGCAGCAGCATACCGTCACGCTTGGCCAGATCGAAATTGCCAATCACAAGCCGTTCGTGCTGATCGCCGGGCCCTGTCAGATGGAAAGCCGCGATCATGCGATGGATATGAGCGGCCAACTGAAAGAAATCTGTGACGGTCTTGGGATTTCCCTGATCTATAAGACCAGCTATGACAAGGCGAACCGCACCTCCCTGAAGGGTCAGCGCGGCATGGGTCTGGATAAGGCGCTGGCGGTGTTTCAGGAAGTCAAAGACACCTATAAAATTCCCGTGCTGACCGATGTTCATGAGCGGGATCATTGTGCGGTCGTAGCCGATGTCGTCGATGTCCTGCAAATCCCAGCCTTCCTGTGCCGCCAGACCGATCTGCTGATCGCGGCGGCGCAAACCGGGCGGGTGGTGAATGTGAAAAAAGGTCAGTTCCTGGCCCCCTGGGATATGAAAAATGTCGTCGCCAAACTGGTCGACAGCGGCAATTCCAATGTTCTGGTGACCGAACGCGGCGCAAGTTTTGGCTATAACACGCTGGTCACCGATTTCCGCAGCCTGCCGACAATGGCGCAACAGACCGGTATGCCCGTTGTCTTTGACGCCACCCATTCGGTGCAACAGCCAGGCGGGCAGGGCACGTCCAGCGGCGGCCAGCGCGAATTTGTGCCGGTCCTGGCCCGTGCGGCGGTGGCCGTGGGCGTAGCGGCCCTGTTCATGGAGACCCATCAGGACCCGGACAATGCGCCGTCCGATGGCCCAAACATGGTGCCCATCGACCAGATGGCAGATTTGCTGCTGACCCTGCAGAATTACGACCGGATTACCAAAGCCACTCTGTCGGCGTAATCCGATGGGGGATGTTTCGCTGGAAACTCTTGTCCCTATTCTGGCGATTTACCTGCTTGCTGGATTTTCCAAAGGGATTGTCGGGCTTGGCCTGCCAACCATCGGGATCGCTTTGGCGACGATATTCGTCGGACTGGACACGGCCCTGGCCTATGCCACACTGCCGGTTGTTTTGACCAATTTGTATCAGGCGCTGGTGGGGGGGCATTTCACGCAAGTTTGGCGTCGCACATGGCCGCTTATGGTGATTGCATCCCTCTTCACCGCTTTGGCGACAGGATTGTTCACCCTGGTCGATCAGAATGTTCTGACGATCTTTCTGGGCACAATTCTGATCGTGTATTCAGCCCTGACCCTGAAGACGATCACGCTGTCGCCGCCGGGGCGTCATGATGTCTGGATTTCACCGATCATAGGCGCGGTGACCGGGATTGTGACCGGGATAACCGGGTCTTCCGTCGTGCCGGGTGTTCTGTATCTGCAATCCCTGAACTTACCGCGGGATGCCTTTGTTCAGTCGCTGGGTATCCTGTTCACGGTCACCTATATCGGCCTGATCATCGGTCTTGGTCACCATGATATCCTGACAAGCAAGGTCGTCGGTGTCTCTGCTATCGCCATCATCCCCGCCCTTATCGGAATGACGCTTGGGATGCGGATCCGGCGGCGCATTCCGGAAGAACAGTTTCGCACGGTCTTCCTGTTGGTCATTCTGCTGCTTGGCGTCTATCTGTTCTTGCGTTCCTTATGGCGCTTTTTGTAACCACAGCCCGGCGATTGCCCCAGATAAGTTTGGGCGCTATAAGTCGCGCGACTTAACGTATAGCCCTTCTGGAGGATACCTGCATGACCGCAATTATTGACGTACATGGCCGCGAAATTCTGGACAGCCGGGGCAATCCCACCGTTGAGGTTGAGGTGACCCTGGAAGATGGGTCCTTCGGTCGGGCCGCTGTGCCGTCGGGTGCCTCCACTGGCGCACATGAGGCGCATGAATTGCGCGATGGCGGGTCGCGCTATGGCGGCAAGGGCGTGCTGCAAGCCCTGGAAGCCGTGAACACCGAACTCTATGACATGATGATGGGCATGGAAGCGGAAGAGCAAGTCCTGTTGGACCGCGCGATGATTGAACTGGATGGCTCCCCCACGAAAAGCCGCTTGGGCGCGAATGCCATCCTGGGGGCCTCGCTGGCAACCGCGAAGGCCGCTGCTGCTGCGGCAGCACTGCCTCTGTATCGCTATGTCGGGGGCACATTCGCCAGCCGCCTGCCGGTTCCGATGATGAACATCATCAATGGTGGGGCGCATGCCGATAATCCCATCGACATCCAGGAATTCATGATCATGCCGGTCGGTCAGGACAGCTTTGCCGAAGCCCTGCGCTGTGGGGCCGAAGTTTTCCAAAGCCTGAAGGCGCAACTGAAATCAGCCGGTCACAATACGAATGTCGGGGATGAGGGTGGTTTTGCCCCCAATCTGTCGTCAGCGACAGAGGCCCTGGACTTTATCCTGAAAGCCATTGAATCCGCAGGCTACGAGACCGGCCGCGACGTGGTACTGGCCCTGGACTGTGCCTCAACCGAATATTACATCGACGGTGCCTACAAGATGGTCGGGGAGGGCAAGACCCTGACCTCTGCCCAGCATGTCGATTATCTGGCCAATCTGGTCGCGAACTATCCGATCGCGTCGATTGAAGATGGCATGGCCGAAGATGACTGGGACGGCTGGGCCTTGTTGACCAACAAGATCGGGAAATCCTGTCAATTGGTCGGCGATGATCTGTTCGTAACCAATCCTGCACGCCTGCGCGATGGTATCGCCAAGGGAACGGCCAATTCGATCCTGATCAAGGTGAACCAGATCGGCACCCTGACGGAAACCCTGGAAGCCGTCGAAACCGCCCATAAGGCGAAATACACAGCCGTCATGTCCCACCGGTCCGGCGAGACAGAGGATGCGACGATTGCCGACCTGGCGGTCGCCACCAATTGCGGCCAGATCAAAACCGGCTCGCTCAGCCGTTCCGACCGTTTGGCAAAATATAACCAGTTGCTGCGCATCGAAGAAGAGCTGGATACAGCCGCAGTTTATGACGGATCCGCGTTCCAGCGCTGATCTGTAAATATACCGTCTGCGGCCCCTTTTTCAGGATAACCGCAAAGGGCGCAGAGAAGGCGCGAAGGACGCTGAGACGCCACTCTTTTCGTCACCCCGGACGTGATCCGGGGTCCAGGGCGGTAAGCGCGATTGATGTTTGTGGCTCTGGATACCCACCTACGCGGGAGAGACGGGGATATGAGTTACATTCTCATCCTGAGGAGGCGCGATAGCGCCGTCTCGAAGGATGCGCTGTAAGGGAGGTGGTTACAGACAGATCACCCCTCGAGACGCTTCGCTCCTCAGGGTGAGGATTCTCTTGACTAAATCAGCGTCACCCCGGACGTGATCCGGGGTCCAGGGCGGCAGGCGCGATTTATGCGTGTGGCTCAGGGTACCCGCCTGCGCGGGTGTGACGAGATGGTAAAGATGAACCGCAAAGAGCGCGGAGGAGGCGCAAAGGGCGCTGAGGGGGTTGTGGGCTATGGCATTCCACTTCTGACCTTAAACACCATTCTCATCCTGAGGAGGCGCGATAGCGCCGTCTCGAAGGATGCGCTGTAAGTCCGTTCTTCCAGCGGGCTCCCCCTTCGAGACGCTGCGCTCCTCAGGGTGAGGGAGTATTTATCTTGAAATACCGTCATCCCGGACGTGATCCGGGGTCCAGGGTGGCAGGTGTGATTGTACAGGCGCGCGTTATCTTCCGTCTTAGACTCGCTTTGGTGAGAAGCAGTCGCTGTTTCGGGATGCAGTTTGGAGAGGGGAGGGGGGATACATATGGGGTATCGACAGGCACCGCCATGTCGGCAATTTTGACCTTTAAGGCGCGGCATTTGCTTTTAGCGCCTGATTTTCCGCCATATACCATATCATGACTCACCTACCACTGCTTGAGTTCAGGGGTCCTCTGATAGGCAATATATGCCACTGAAATAGGTAAAAAATTCCTACTAAGTCATTGAAAATATTGCCCATTGACGCGGACTCGGTTCCGTGATTCAAGGGGTGTGCTATGACTCTATTCGATGAACTTCATAGGCGCTTCCGCCATATCGCGTTCCCGGCCTTGGGGGCGTGCGTTCTCGTTTACTTTGCCTATCATACAATCCAGGGGGATCGCGGTCTGTTGTCCCTGATGCGCGTGTCCAATGAAGTGGAGCGTGCGCAGCATGCCTTGAATAATCTGCGGGAGCAGCGCCTGACCCTGGAGCATCGTGTCGGGCTGTTGGATCGGCGCAGTCTGGATCTGGATATGCTGGAAGAACGGATGCGCCTGGACCTGCAAAAAATCCATGAGAATGAAGTCGTCATTTTCCTGACGCCTAACAGCTAGTCATATCGCGCCCAAGCAGTGACCTTGTATATTTGGTGGATGGGGCGTAGCTGTTAAATTCATGACAAATTATTGACCGGGTTTACGTGTGCGTCATGCTGCACTGCGTCAAAAAAAGTGTGTTTCAATCAATTCAACTTAAATTCAGTTAAGTATCACTTTATTGTGGTAAATCAATTATTTGCCTAGGCTATTGATTTGCCCCCTGAAACCAAGTACCGATTCCAATGGATGTTTCGGGCAGGCTTGAAATCAAACGGGTTGCGCCCTTGAAACGAAAAAATTGGTCGGGCTTTCCGTGTTCATTGACCGGATGGCCCGCCGTAAATTGGATCTCTGTGAGAGACCTGAACGAGGGGACAACCGATGGCGAAAAAGGCGACCGCGAAACGTGCGGCTGGCAAAGCGGCTTCTAAGTCTGCACCTGCCAAGACGGCAAAAACCAGCAAAAGCGACTTGATGGATTATTATAAGAACATGCTTCTGATCCGCCGTTTTGAGGAAAAGGCGGGGCAATTGTATGGCATGGGTCTGATCGGTGGGTTTTGTCACCTCTATATCGGGCAGGAAGCTGTCGTGACCGGCATGCAGGCCGCCACAAAAGAGGGCGATGCGGTTATCACCTCGTACCGGGATCATGGTCACATGCTGGCCTGTGGCATGGATCCGAAGGGCGTCATGGCAGAATTGACGGGGCGTGAAGGGGGTTATTCCAAGGGCAAGGGCGGTTCCATGCACATGTTCTCCAAGGAAAAGCATTTCTATGGCGGGCATGGCATCGTCGGTGCACAGATTCCCCTTGGCACCGGTATCGCCTTTGCCATGAAATACAATGAAACAGACAATGTCTGCATGGCCTATACCGGTGATGGCGCGATGAATCAGGGCCAAGTCTATGAGGCTTTCAACATGGCCGCCCTTTGGAAGCTGCCGGTAATCTATGTCATTGAAAACAATAAATATGGCATGGGAACCTCTGTAGAGCGGATTTCCGCGTCGGGTGCCAATCTGCATGATCGTGGTAAGGCTTACGGCATTCCAGGCGATGAAGTGGATGGCATGGATGTGGTCGCCGTGCATGAGGCAGCCGAAAAGGCCGTGGCACACTGCCGTGCTGGAAAAGGACCGTATATCCTGGAAATGAAGACCTATCGCTATCGCGGGCATTCCATGTCGGACCCGGCGAAATATCGCTCAAAGGAAGAGGTCAACAAGGTGCGGTCCACCTCTGACCCGATTGACCGGGTGAAGGCAACATTGATCGATGATGGTCACGCCAGCGAGGAGGACCTGAAAGAAATCGACAAGCAGGTCAAGGCCGTCGTGTCGGATGCCGCAGATTTCGCTCAATCCAGCCCAGAGCCGGATGAGAAAGAATTGTGGACCGACGTGCTTTTGGAAGCCTGAACAGGCACCGCTGACAGATAAGGATATTAAATAAATGGCTATTCAACTGCTGATGCCGGCGCTGTCGCCCACAATGACCGAGGGCACCCTGGCGAAATGGATTGTGAAAGAAGGCGATACCGTTGCTGCCGGTGATGTGATGGCAGAAATTGAAACCGACAAGGCGACGATGGAATTCGAGGCGACCGACGAGGGCGTGATCGGCAAAATCCTGGTTCCGGAAGGCACCGAAGGCGTTGCCGTCAACGAACCCATCGCGATCCTGTTGGAAGAGGGCGAAGACGCCAGCGCTGCAGAGGATGCGGCAAAGGAGGCTGAGTCTGCGCCGGCGGAAAAGAAGTCACAGTCCAGCAAGGAAGAGGCCCCGGCCGAGAAGGCACCTGCTGCACCCAAGGCGGCTGAAGCGCCTGAGCCCGAGCCGGAATGGGATGGTGCGATGAAATCCCAAACCGTGCGCGAGGCGTTGCGCGATGCCATGGCCGAAGAAATGCGCCGCGACGGCCGGGTGTTCCTGATGGGGGAAGAAGTCGCCCAGTATCAGGGGGCCTATAAGATTTCTCAGGGTCTGCTGGATGAGTTTGGCGACAAGCGTGTGATCGATACGCCGATTACCGAACACGGCTTTGCCGGTCTGGGCGTCGGGGCGGCCTTTACAGGGTTGCGGCCGATTGTCGAATTCATGACCTTTAACTTTGCCATGCAGGCGATGGACCAGATCATCAATTCTGCGGCGAAGACCTTGTATATGTCGGGTGGTCAGATGGGGGCACCCATCGTGTTCCGGGGCCCGAACGGGGCTGCGGCGCGGGTCGGTGCCCAGCATTCCCAATGCTATGCCAGCTGGTATGCCCATTGTCCGGGCTTAAAGGTCGTATCGCCCTACAGCGCGGCGGATGCGAAAGGGTTGCTGAAATCTGCGATCCGCGATCCGAACCCGGTGATCTTCCTGGAAAACGAGATCCTGTATGGCAAGACCTTTGATGTGCCGGACACCGATGATTGGACGGTTCCGTTGGGCAAGGCAAAGATTGTTCGGTCCGGAACGGATGTCACCATCGCGGCCTTCTCCATTATGGTTGGAAAAGCCCTGGAAGCAGCGGAGACCCTGGCAGAGGCAGGGATCAGTGCGGAGGTTATTGACCTACGCACCATTCGCCCGCTGGACACCGCGACAGTTATCGAGTCTGTGAAGAAGACGAACAGATTGGTTTCGGTTGAAGAAGGCTGGCCCTTTGCCGGGATCGGGTCGGAATTGGGCATGATGCTGATGGAACAGGCCTTTGACTATCTGGATGCCCCGGTGGCACGGGTTGCGGGTGCGGATGTCCCGATGCCCTATGCTGCCAATCTTGAGGCCCTGGCGCTGCCACAGGCTGATCACATCGTCCAGGCGGCCCGCGCCGTTTGTTACCGCTAAGGGCAGGAAGGGGATACGACAATGGCAATCAAGATCCTAATGCCGGCGCTGTCGCCGACCATGACAGAGGGCACATTGGCGAAATGGCTTTTGAAAGAGGGCGATAGTGTTGCGTCCGGCGACGTGATGGCGGAAATCGAAACCGATAAGGCAACGATGGAGTTTGAAGCCGTCGATGAAGGCATTATCGCCAAGATTCTGATTGAAGGCGGTACTGAGGGTGTCGCGGTCAATGAACCCATCGCGATTCTGGCCGAAGAAGGCGAAGACGTTGAAACCGCGATTGCGTCTGTAGGCGATTCCAAGCCGGAGGCTGCGGCTGCGAAAGGGTCCGAACCGGCAAAGACGGAAAAGGCGGCTGAAAAGCCTGCATCGAAAGCCGAACCCGCACCCGAGAAGCCTGCCGAGAAGCCAGCCGAAAAGCCAGCCGCATCCTCTGGGGATCGCATATTTGCCTCCCCCCTGGCGCGGCGTATGGCGGAAAATGAAGGGCTGGACCTGGCGAAACTGTCCGGGTCAGGCCCCCATGGTCGCATTGTGAAGCGTGATATTGAAGACGCCTTGTCGTCTGGTACTGGGAAGGCGACCGCCGCATCCGACACGGCGCCGGCAGATGCGCCCAAAGCAGCAGCCCCGGCAGCGGCGAAAGCAGCGGCCCCGGCGGCGGCGGTGCCCTCAGCGGATGATCCGATCTTCAAGATGCTGCCGGAGGCAGAGGCTGTCCCGCATTCCAATATGCGCAAGACCATTGCCAAGCGCCTGACAGAATCGGCCCGTGATATTCCGCATTTCACCCTGCAGGTGGATGTCGAAATCGACAAGCTGTTGGCGATGCGCAAGCAGTTGAACGAGCGGGACGGGGCGGACTACAAGATTTCCGTCAATGATTTCGTCATCAAGGCGACGGCGCTGGCCCTGACCCGTGTGCCGGATTGCAATGTCGCCTATACCGACAGCGCGATCCTGAAGTTCGAAAAGGTCGATATGGCAATGGCGGTTGCCATAGACGGTGGACTGATCACACCGATCATCAAGGATTGCGCCTCTAAAGGTCTGGCAACGATCTCCAAGGAAGCCAAATCATTGGCTGCCAAGGCCCGCGACGGGAAACTGTCCCCGGAAGAATATCAGGGCGGCACGTTTACGATTTCCAATCTGGGCATGTTCGGAGTGAAGACCTTTACCTCCATCATCAATCCACCTCAGGGCGGCATTCTGTCCGTCGGGGCAGGGGAGCAACGCCCTGTCGTGAAGGATGGTGCGCTGGGCATGGCCACTGTGATGTCGCTCAGCCTGGCGGTCGACCATCGCTGCATTGATGGGGCGACTGGTGCGGCCCTGGTGAAAGAACTTAAAGCGCTGATCGAAGACCCGATCGCCCTGATGCTGTGAACGGAGGCCCCTAATGGCGGATACCAATTTTGATGTTGTGATTGTTGGGGGTGGTCCGGGTGGCTATGTCGCGGCGATCCGTGCGGCACAGCTGGGCATGAAGGTCGCCGTGGTGGAAGCCAACCATCTGGGCGGTATCTGTCTGAATTGGGGCTGTATCCCGACCAAGGCACTGCTGCGCTCTGCGGAAATCTATCATTACATGAAGAAGGCCAAGGATTATGGCTTAAGCTGTGACAATCCAGGCTTTGACCTGGATGCCGTGGTCAAGCGCAGCCGAGGTGTTTCCAAACAGTTGAATCAGGGTGTCGGCCATCTGTTGAAAAAGAACAAGGTTACCGTGATCGATGGCTGGGGCAAACTGGCCGGCGGATCCAAGGGGGCCCGCAAAGTGGCGGTCACGAAGGATGGCAAGGCCGTGACGGAACTGACTGGAAAGCATGTCATCCTGGCAACCGGTGCCCGTGCCCGGGAACTGCCGGGGCTGGAGGCAGATCATAAGCTGGTCTGGACCTATAAGGATGCGCTTGTGCCCGATACCATGCCCAAGAAGCTGCTGGTCATTGGATCTGGCGCAATCGGGATCGAATTTGCCAGCTTCTTTAATACGCTGGGCGCGGAAACCACGGTTGTCGAAGTGATGGACCGGGTGCTTCCGGTAGAGGATGCCGAAATTTCCGCCTTTGCCAAGAAAGCCTTTGAAAAGCAGGGGATGAAAATCCTGGCTGGCGCATCGGTCAAAGAGTTGAAGCGCGGTAAGGATTCGGTGACCTGTGTCGTCGAACAGAAGGGCAAGACCCAGGAAATCACTGTCGATCGTGTGATTTCAGCGGTTGGTATCGTTGGCAATGTCGAAGATATCGGTCTGGAAGGCACCAAGATCAAAGTCGACAAAACCCATATTCAAACCAATGAATGGTCTGAAACCGATGAACCTGGTGTGTATGCCATCGGGGATCTGACAGGCCCGCCCTGGCTTGCCCATAAGGCGGAGCATGAAGGCGTGATCTGCATTGAGAAAATTGCCGGTCTGAAGGGCGTCCATCCCCTGGCAGTGGAGCGAATTCCTGGCTGCACCTATTGCCATCCACAAGTGGCCTCTATCGGTCTTACCGAAGAAAAGGCAAAGGCGGCAGGCCATGATGTCAAGGTCGGCCGGTTCAGCTTTATCGGCAATGGGAAGGCGATTGCACTGGGGGAACCTGAAGGCCTGGTCAAGACTGTGTTCGATGCAAAGACTGGGGAGCTATTGGGTGCCCATATGATCGGCGCGGAAGTGACCGAATTAATCCAGGGCTATTCGGTCGCAAAAACCCTGGAGACGACAGAGGAGGACTTGATGCATACGGTCTTCCCGCATCCCACATTGAGTGAAATGATGCATGAATCCGTTTTGGACGCATATGGGAAGGTCATTCATATGTAGTTTTATCTATCTGTTTTTTATGTGGAAAATCCGATCAGGGCATTCCCCATAAATTCACAGAGTAATTAATTAAAAATTAAATAAAATTTTAGATGTTTTGTCTTCTCTGTTGCGCGGTTCTGTGGCACGTGTACACTCAGGTCAATAGGGGTAGACAAAGCAATGGATATTGTTGAGAGAGGGGCCGGAACGATGAAAGCCACCGAGCATCCGCATATCGCGGAAGTTCGTCGAGAACTGGTGTATGAAAACAATCGTTGGCGTCATCTGATGATCGTTGTGACGGACCTTTCGCTTGACCCCAGTGATCCCGGACATGATGCAAAAACATTGAATGAAATCATCCAATTGGTCGCCAATTCCGCAATTGAAAATAACAGCGGCTATCATGGTATTGTGGTTCGCAATCCTTAATGCGCCACCAATGATGGGCTGTTGCGCTTAAATCTAATTTTATTCTCTAAATATCATCTGTTTTTCCTACTTTATTGCGGCACAGGCTTGACCCAACCGGTGTGACTCCTCAGTTTGTGAGGCATCATGATCCGCTGAGAAAGGCGTGTTTCGCATGAGTGAGCCAATAGAAAAATCAGCCGCAGCCCTGCGCCACCCAGAAAAGCGCAATCGGCCGGATAATCCCATTCAACGCAAGCCCGATTGGATTCGGGTAAAAGCGCCGGTCAGCAAGGAATATCAGGCGACCCGCAAGATCGTTGAGGACCACAAGCTGGTCACGGTCTGTCAGGAAGCCTCATGCCCGAATATTGGAGAATGCTGGGCCAAGAAACATGCGACCTTCATGATCATGGGGGAAATTTGCACCCGTGCCTGCGCGTTTTGCAATGTCAGCACGGGACGCCCAAACAGCCTGGATGTGTTTGAACCATACCGGGTGGCCGATGCAGTCGAAAAACTGGGCCTGGAACATGTCGTCATCACGTCGGTAGACCGCGATGATCTGGCGGATGGCGGCGCGGAACATTTCGCACAAACCATTCTTGCCATTCGGGAGAGAACCCCCGGCACGACAATTGAAATCCTGACGCCGGACTTCAAGGGCAAGAAGGGGGCCCTGGACGTTGTCGTAGCGGCGCGCCCCGATGTCTTTAATCACAATCTTGAAACTGTGCCGCGGCTGTATCCGACAATCCGTCCCGGCGCGCGGTATTTCACCTCCTTGCAGCTGCTCTCGGAAGTGAAGGAGATGGATCCATCGATATTCACAAAATCCGGCCTGATGGTTGGATTAGGCGAAACGAAAATTGAGGTCCAGCAAGTGATGGATGACTATCGGGCAGCGGATGTCGATTTCCTGACGATTGGTCAATATCTGCAGCCGACTTTGAAACATGCCGCCCTGGACCGGTTTGTGACGCCAGATGAATTTGCGGCCTATGCCACGATGGCGCGTGCAAAGGGGTTCCTGATGGTTTCGTCCTCGCCATTGACGCGATCCAGCTATCATGCGGGTGATGATTTCCAGCGTCTGCGGGCGGCACGGGAGGCAAAGCTGGCGGCGGGGGCTCCTCATGCCGCTGAATAGCGCGTGTCACGTGCTTCAGCCAAATTCAATGACAATCCAATATTCAGAGCGCCCTTAACTCTATGCCAAGACATGCTGAGAAACGCAGCCTGCCATATCGCGCTGAGGATATGTATTCCCTGGTCGCGGATGTCGGACGTTATCCTGAATTCCTGCCCTGGTGTCGCGCTGCCCGCATACGCAGTCAATCAGATACCCTGTTGATTGCGGATCTTGTGATTGGGTTTAAAGGGGTGACCGAACGGTTTACCAGCCGGGTCACGCTGGATCGTGATGCCATGTTGATTAAGACCGCCTATGAAGACGGTCCTTTCAAGTATCTGGATAACAGCTGGAAATTTATAGAGAAACCCGATTCGGATGGCTGCATTGTCGAGTTTCATGTGGATTTTGAGTTTCGGTCTAAACTGTTGCAGGCAATGATAGGGCTGGTTTTCACCGAAGCTGTTCGGCGCATGGTCTCAGCCTTCGAATCCCGCGCTAAAGATTTGTATGGCCCACAATCGTAGTTTCTACAGGGGGCGTCACGCCATCGCCATGAACAAGAAACTGCTATTGTAGTAAGTCACGATTTCTGTTCATGATGGCCCGGATAGACCAACAGCGAAACTTGCGCCCAGAATTCTAGTGCCATGCGATATCTTGTGGCCTTTCGCCGAGTCATGTATCTCATACACATTAAACTAGGGATTATCCCTAGTTTCGACGCAGTGTGGGAGGGATGCCGGTGATCACAACGGCGCAGATCCGGGCCGGTCGGTCACTGTTAAACATCAAACAGAGCGAACTTGCCAAGGCGGCAGGGGTCTCTCTGGCGACCCTGAACAATATCGAGCGTGGTATCGGGGACCCAAGGGCCAGCACATTGGAAGCCCTGGAGCGCGCCCTGTTTCAGGCTGGCGTTGAGACCGAAACCGATGGCAGCACGGAAACGGTGCGCCTGCATCGCCTGGCCCGGCCCAGCGCTTACGAGACCTATCACGCCAGTCAGCGGATTTTGGAAAGCCTGTCGCGCGACAGCCTGCTGAAGGTCCAGCATATATTGTTTTATACGCGCCGTGATCATGCACTGCGGGATGCGGAGGACGCAGTCAAATTGTGTCTGCTGTTGGAAGGACGCGTGCGCACGGTGCTGTTTGATCAGGTCAGCTTTACCTTTTCAAACGGGGGACGGGCGGCGGAAACGTCCGGCATCCTTCTGGCAGCCTTCGCGTTGCATGGCGATAAGCTGTCGATGTTGGATCGACCTATCGAAGACACGACCCTGGCACCCTTAGCGGATGCGGTTGAGCGATTGAAACAGACGCCCTGGCAGCCATTGCAACATCCCAAGGCGCTGATCGATACATTTGATGATTGGGATGAGAAGCTGGAGCGTTATGGCAGTCGCACCGGCCATCCTCTGGGCGATCTGGTGCGGCTTGTCGGGCCGGGGCAGGTTGTGCCCGCCCTTAACAAGCCTGCCTGACTGCTAATGCAAGGGCGGCAAGCACCGTGGCGCGCCGAACCGCAGCGCGATCACCTGGGAAGTGATGTTCCTCAACGATCGTCTGTTTATCCCGCATGGCACACCCGATAAAGACAAGGCCCGCCGGTTTGCGTTCTGAGGCACCGGGGCCAGCAACACCTGTGACCGCAATGGCAATCTGTGCCTGACAGCGGGAGAGGGCCCCTTCCGCCATCTGTTGCGCAACAGGCTTGGAAACAGCGCCGGGCCCACCCGGACCCAACAGGGCCGCATCCACGCCCAGCATTTCTGTCTTTGCACTATTGGTATAGGTGATGAAACCACGATCCACGACGTCAGACGATCCCGGAACAGCGGTCAAGACCGCGCCAATCATCCCACCCGTACAGGATTCTGCTGTGGCAATCATATAGGATGAGGCCCGAAGTCGATCTAAAGTTTCTTCCGCGATATCATATAGTTCCGAATCCATCATAAAGTATCGATCCAAGTTATGAGGAACCCCAGGCCAAACAAGCACGCCACGGCGTAAAAGCTGGCGATAACATCGTCTATCATGACCCCAAATCCGCCGGAAACCTGACGATCTGCCCAGCTGATCGGCCAGGGTTTCAGAATATCAAAGAACCGGAACAACAGAAACCCGGCCAGGACATGCTGCCAGGTGAAGGGAACGAAGGCCAGCGTGATCCAGACGGCGACTACTTCATCCACTACAATTTCAGAGGCATCGTGGGATCCTTTCACCTTGTCATATTCATTTGCGGCCCAAACCCCAATGGGAAACAGGATCACAGCGGCAGGCAGCAGAAACCAGCTTTCGCCAAAATGAACGATGGCCCAGGCAAAGGGAATGGCAGCCAGGCTGCCCCATGTTCCGGGGGCGGGCTTTAACAAGCCGCTGCCAAACCAGGTAGCGATCAGGAGTGCAGGGCTCATGAAACATCCTCTTTGGGCATTAAAGAAACCGTGGCGACGGCTTGACAGGCAATGCCTTCCCCGCGCCCCGTGAATCCCAGCTTTTCTGTTGTCGTGGCTTTCACAGATACGCGGTCCAGCGACAGGTGCAGGATATCCGCAATTCGTTCCCGCATGGCCTGTCGATGGGGACCAATGCGCGGCGCTTCACAGATCAGGGTCGCATCGATATGCAGGATGCGCCCGCCGGATTGGGCAACCAGCATGGCGGCATGGCGCAGAAACTGGTCGGATGCCGCCCCGCGCCATTGTGGATCACTGGGGGGGAAGTGGTCGCCTATATCACCTTGTGCAATTGCCCCCAGCAGGGCGTCTGTGATCGCATGCAGGCCGACATCGGCATCACTGTGCCCTTTCAATTGCTGTGAATGGGGAATCCTGACACCACATAACCACACAGCATCACCGGGTTCAAATCGATGCACGTCAAAGCCGGTGCCGGTTCGGGCTTCCATTAATGATGCCATTTTCTGTTCGGCCTCCTGAAAGTCGCGCTCTGTCGTCAGCTTAACATTGGCAGCATCCCCCTCTACCAACTGTACCGCACCGCCTGCCAGTTCCACCAGGGCGGCGTCATCGGTTGCTTCTGGTCCATTCTGTGCGGCGCGGTGCAGGTCTAAGATGGTTTCTAGGTGAAACCCCTGAGGTGTTTGCGCGCGATACAATCCCTGTCTTGATACTGTTGCCTGTATCGTCTGACCGTTCTGTGATTGTTTCAGCGTATCGATTACAGGCAGGGCGGGAATTGCAGCGCCCACCTGCACCGTTGCTGCGATCACCCGATCCATTAGCGAATGGCTGACAAAGGGTCGCGCAGCGTCGTGGATCAGGACCAGATTGGACGGAAACATTACATGAGACAATGCCTCTAACCCTTTTAAAACACTGGACTGTCTTGTGTTTCCACCGTGCTGGATTTGAATATCAGGGAGGCCAGCCAGGGACTGGGCGCATAATGCTTCCTGTCCCTCGCCAATGACGACAATGATTTTACCCAGGCCGGGATGGGTGCGAAATTGATCAATCGTTCTGCGCAAAACAGGAACGCCAGCCAGGGGGCGATACTGCTTGGGGAGGGTGCCGCCAACACGCAGTCCCTGACCCGCAGCGACGATCACAGCGTGAAAAGTGCAATCTGCTCTAGGCGCTGTCTCAGAAGGCATAAGCAGGTTTCCAATTCATTTTCAGGCATATGTGGTGCGACACAGATGTCTTAGGATTGTCGTTTCAGGCAGGCGCGCTGGATGCTATATACCCCACCATGATAATAGAGTCGCCCGTCTTTCAAATCATCGCTCTGTGTTGCCTGGGTCCTGCTATATGGGCATCGGTCCGGGACTGGCCGCGTAATACTGTGTATTGGGCGGTAATTGGGCTTGCAGTGCTTGGTCCGGCGGTTTGGTGCTTTGGGGTGTTACAGGCAGGGTGGCGCACGGATTTTTCCTTCACGATCTGGGTTTCGGTTGCGACCACACTGACCTTGCTGATGACACTGGCCCTGCGGCTGGAGGCGGCGCGCCGTCTGATCGTTCTGGCGCTGCCCTATCTCGCTTTTCTGATTGGCTTTGCGATTCTGTCAAATCGGGGGGACCACAGCCTTGCCCAACCGCCTGATATCTGGGTGATCGTTCATATCATCGTCGCGGTCATGACTTATGCGCTGTTGACCCTGGCTGCGGTTGCGGCCCTGGCGGTGTTCATTAAGGAACGTGCCTTGAAGGCAAAACGCAGCGGCGCGGTCGCGTCGGCTTTGCCATCCGTTGCGGAAGGTGAAAGCCTGCAAGACCGCCTTATGGCAACCTGCGAGGGTGTGCTGGGACTGGGTCTGGTCACGGGCATCGCAATTCATGTGGAACATGGACAACGTTTGCTAGAACCGGATCACAAAACTGTCCTGACTTTTGCCGCCTTTGTTGTGATTGGCGTGTTGTTGATCCTGCAACGCTATAGTGGATTGCGGGGGCGGCGCGCGTCCCAATTTGTCATGATGGCGTATCTGTTGGTGACTTTGGCCTATCCCGGCGTGAAGTTCGTCACCGACGTTTTGTCCGGATAAATCGACGCATATCCTACAATTTTGCGTAAATTGTCTGGTAAGACCATTTAATCCACGTTAAAACCCACGATCCGTAACTGCCTAAAGAATGGGCGTTCATTGTGACTGCACAGAAAAACAGCAGCACGCTTTCAGGGTTGTCTGTCGGCCCCCACCGCATTGAGACGCCGGTTTATCTGGCGCCTATGTCGGGCGTGACAGACCTTCCTTTTCGGACCGTGGCCCAGGAACTGGGCGCGCAAGCCGTCGTTTCTGAAATGATTGCCAGCGGTGAAGCCATCCGTGAAACGCGCGGCACATTGAAGCGTGCGCGCGCCGGTAGCGGGGCAGGCCCGCATATCGTCCAATTGGCCGGCCATGATCCGGCAATCATGGCGGAGGCCGCGCGCCTGTGCACGGATTTAGGCGCCGATATCATTGATCTGAATTTTGGATGCCCCGCTAAAAAGGTGACACGCAAGCTGTGCGGATCTGCCCTGATGCGCGACCTGGATCAGGCCCTGGCGATTGTTGACGCTGTGGTGGCTGCTATTGACGCACCCGTCACGATAAAGATGCGGACCGGCTGGGATCAGGAATGCCGCAATGCGCCCGACTTCGCCAGGCGGGCTGAGAATGCAGGCGTTCAACTGGTCACGGTTCATGGGCGCACCCGGGAACAGAAATATACCGGCAGCGCGGATTGGTCCTTTATCCGGACGGTCAAGGCCGCAGTCACCATTCCGGTAATCGCCAATGGGGACATAAAGAGCTTTGCCGACATCGATGCCTGTCTGACGGCCTCTGGTGCGGATGGAGTCATGATCGGTCGCGGCGCGCAGGGGCGCCCCTGGTTTCCGGGACACGCCATCACCTATCTGCGCGACGGTGTTGTAAAGGCGGAGCCATCATCTGCCCACCGGCGTGATATTCTGTTGCGGCATCTGGACGGTATTTTGAGCCACCACGGCATCGATATTGGATTGCGCATCGCCCGCAAGCATATCGCATGGTCAATTGCGGGATTGGGCGGGGCGGCCGCCTTTCGGTCCCAGGCCATGGCTGCGGAAGATTACAGGGCCGTACAGGCGATCATTCGGACCGCCTTTGAAACAGAGCAAGAGTGTCTGGGGGAGGCCGCTTAGTGTTGAATGCGATCAAAAATACCTTTGGGGGTGGCCCAGCGCGTCCTGGCGCTGACAGTGTTATCGATTCCATTCCAGATCCGATCATTGTTGTCGACGAACATAACGATGTCGTCTTTCTGAACGCTGCCGGTCAGAATTTCCTGCAAGGGTCGGAAACGATGCTGGTTGGCGTCAATCTGCAGGATTTGATCCCCCATGACAGCCCGATCCTGGCAGTCGTTGATCGTGCCCGGCGGGTTGGCAGTTCCATGACCGTGCACGGTGTCCGGCTGTCCACGCCGCGCCTTGGGGCGCATACGGTTACCGTTGATGCGGCCCCCTTGGCAGATCGGCGGGATTGCATCGTCATCACGGTCAAGGAACATTCCATCGCGGGCAAGATTGACCATGCCATGACGCAACGGGGGGCGGCACGTTCTGTCACCGCATTGGCCGCGATGTTGGCGCATGAGGTCAAAAACCCGCTGTCTGGCATTCGCGGCGCGGCGCAATTGCTGGAAAGCATGGTACCCGCCGAAGACCGCCAGCTGACCATTCTGATCACCGAAGAAACCGACCGGATCGTGAAATTGCTGGATCGGATGGAGATATTCTCCGACCGCCCGCATTTAATCCGTGAACCGGTCAACATCCATCAGGTGCTGGACCGTGTGCTGGAAATTGCCCGCAATGGCTTTGGCAAGGGAATGCGGCTGATTTCCAACTACGATCCCTCGCTGCCTCCGATTTTGGGGGACAGGGATCAACTGGTGCAGATATTCCTTAATCTGGTAAAGAATGCGGCAGAAGCGGCGGCAGAAGGGTCGCCGGGCGATCCTGAAATCACTGTATCAACCGCCTATCGCCATGGCGTTCGTCTGGCAGTTCCTGGCCTGGACGCCCCGATGCATCTGCCCCTGGTGGTGTCAGTCCGGGACAATGGCAACGGCATAACCGATGATTTGCGCCCGCATCTGTTTGATCCCTTTATCACAACGAAATCCGGCGGCTCCGGTCTGGGGTTGGCGCTGGTGGCGAAACTGGTATCGGAACATGGCGGCGTCATAGATTTTGAAAGTCGCCCGCGACGGACCGTCTTTTCCGTGATGCTGCCTGTTCTGAGGGCTGAAAAGAAGCTGCCGAAAACCGGTAGGAAGGAGTAATCGCGATGGCCGGCGAAACAATCCTTGTCGCGGATGATGACCGGGCAATCCGCACGGTTGTCACGCATGCGTTGACGCGTCAGGGCTATGAAGTGCGCGCCACGGGCAATGCCGCGACCTTGTGGCGTTGGGTATCAGAGGGGGAGGGCAATCTGGTCGTAACCGATGTCGTGATGCCCGACGGCAATGGTCTTGACCTGATCCCGCAGATTCGAAAGATCCGCCCCGATCTGCGGGTTATAGCGATGAGCGCGCGCAATACCCTGTTGACCGCCGTCAAGGCGACGGAGCGCGGGGCTTTTGAATATCTGCCCAAGCCTTTCGATCTGACGGTTCTGGTGGATACAGTCGGGCGTGCCCTGAAGTCCCAGGTCAGCGATCCAGGCGATATCGCGCCCAATGATTCGGAAGAAGAGCCGATGCCGCTGATCGGGCGGTCGGCGGCGATGCAGGATGTGTATCGCGTGATCGCGCGACTGACGGGTACGGACCTGTCGGTGCTGATCAGTGGCGAATCCGGCACCGGCAAGGAACTGGTCGCCCGTGCCTTGCACGATTTCTCCCGCCGCAAGAATGGACCATTTGTGGCGGTCAATATGGCAGCCATTCCCCGTGACCTGATCGAAAGCGAACTGTTCGGGCATGAGCGCGGTGCCTTTACAGGCGCAACACAGCGGAAGTCCGGGCGGTTTGAGCTGGCAGAGGGGGGGACCCTGTTCCTGGACGAAATCGGCGATATGCCGCTGGAAGCCCAAACGCGGTTGCTGCGGGTGCTGCAAGAGAGTGAATACACCATGGTCGGCGGGCGCAATCCGATCAAGACGGATGTCCGGATCGTCACCGCAACGCACCGGGATTTGCGTCAACTGGTCTCTCAAGGCCTGTTCCGGGAAGATTTGTATTATCGATTGAATGTTGTGCCCATTCGATTGCCGCCGTTGAGGGAGCGTCGCGAAGATGTGCCCGATCTGGTGCGGCATTTTCTGATCAGCGCTGCGGAATCGGGGCTGCCCCTGAAGACCCTGACAGAGGCGTCAATGGAGCGTCTGATGCGCCATCGCTGGCCGGGCAATGTGCGCGAACTGGAGAATCTGGTACGCCGCCTGGGGGCCCTATACGCACAGGATCGCATTGATCAGGAAATTATCGAGGCGGAATTGGGCGAAGCCCCCAGTTTCACCGGGCCACAAGAGGCACAAGACCCGGGGTCGGAAAGCCTGTCGGATGCCGTTCATCGCCATCTGACAGTTTATTTCGACACACATGGCGATCAATTGCCAGCGGCCGGCCTGCATGCCCGTATCTTGCGCGAGATTGAGCGCCCTTTAATCGAAATCAGTTTGCATGCGACCCGTGGCAATCAGGTCAGAACCGCAGAGTTGCTAGGCCTGAACCGAAACACTCTGCGTAAGAAAATTCGGGATTTGGATATCTCTGTCGTTCGCGGTGGCAAGGATGCATGACAGCTTCGCAGTCGCGCGCGCAGACTCCGCTTGCAGACAGGCCGCCTAATTGTGCTAAACCTGCTTGGCGATGACCATGCCGGAATCTGACGAGTCTCACCCAAAGCAAGCTGCCTCTGGCTCCTGGACGGAGCAGTTGAAGGCTATGATGCGCCGTCTGTCTTCCTCAAAGCGGGTGACACGCCTGTTTGGTATCGCATTGATGTCTGCAGCGGTTCTTGCCGGTTTTGGGACCTATGCTGCCTTTACCGGGGCCACGCCGTTGGGTGCCGGTCCCAGTACCCTGGTGGTGATGATCTATATCGATTTGATCATCATGCTGTTGCTGGGATTTGTCGTGGCCAGGCGCATTGTTGCACTGTGGTCCGATCGACGACGGGGATCGGCTGGGTCGCGCCTGCATGTACGGCTGGTCGCTTTGTTTGCCGCCTTATCGGTCACGCCAGCCATCATCGTCTCCACCTTCTCTCTGATGTTTTTTGATCTGGGGATTGAAACCTGGTTCAGCGAGCGGGTGCGCACCGCTGTCACTGAGAGCCGGGCGGTGGCTGAATCCTATCTGATTGAGCATCGCAATAATATCCGCACGGATGCCCTGCGCATGGCGCGCGATCTGAACAGGGATGCCCGTCAGTTACAGTTGAACAACGCAGTTTTGAATCGCACGTTGGAAATTCAACTGCGCGTTCGGGATCTGACCGAGGCTATTATCTTTCAGGGAACGTCCCGGGAAGTGTTGGCACGGGCCGGGCTGACCCTATTGCTGGAATATGAGCCAGTTGCTGCGCAGGATCTTCAGGCGGCGGCCAATGGGGATATTGTTGTGATCACCGGCGGCGCGGATGATCGGGTTCGGGCCTTGTTGAAGCTGGATGCCTTTACCGATAGTTATCTGTTTATCGGTCGATTGGTCGACCCGCAGGTAATTTCCCGCATTGAACAGGTGCGCGGCGCGGCGGCACAGTTTGAACTGTTGGAATCCCAACGCAGTGATATTCAGTTATCCTTTGCCCTGGCCTTTCTGGTGGTTGCCTTGCTTTTGCTGTTATCAGCGATTTGGATCGGTCTGACATTGGCGACGCAGCTTTCCGCGCCCATCAGTGCTTTGATCGGTGCAACAGAAAAAGTGCGGGCAGGGGATCTGGATGCCCGTGTTGTGGAATCCGAAGGCGATGATGAATTGGCGCTGCTCAGCCGGGCCTTCAACCGCATGACGTCTCAGTTATATTCGCAGCGCGAAGAGCTGATGGAAGCCAATCGCCAGATCGATGGTCGGCGTCGGTTTTCTGAGGCTGTTTTGGCTGGGGTCAGTGCCGGTGTGATCGGTCTGGACCGTCAAGGCCGCATTGACCTGCCCAATCGCCGGGCAACGGAATTATTGGGCATGGAGCCGGAAAGCCTGATTGGGGAGCGACTGACCGATATTCTGCCCGAATTGCATGCAGCCCTGGACTCCGCGCGCCTGGCCAGTGTGGGGCGCCCGGTGGAGGCGCAAATCAAACTGAATGCTCATGGTGAAACCCGCACCCTGTTCGTGCGGATCGTTGTGGAGCGCGAAGCAGGGCAATTGCAGGGGTATGTTGCGACATTCGATGATGTGTCACCGCTTGTCTCCGCCCAGCGAAAGGCCGCATGGGCCGATGTTGCACGCCGTATCGCCCATGAGATCAAAAACCCGCTGACCCCCATCCAACTGTCCGCCGAACGATTAAAGCGGAAGTATCTGAAAGAGATAACGACCGATCCGGCGATCTTTGAAGGCTGTATCGACACAATTGTCCGTCAGGTGGATGACATTGGGCGCATGGTGGATGAGTTTTCTTCCTTCGCGCGGATGCCAGCACCATCGATGCGCAATCAGGATATTGTCGATATCTGTCGCCAAAGCCTGTTCCTGCAACGCAGTGCGAATTCTGATGTTGAGTATAGTTTTGACGGCCCCAGCACGCCGCTTATTCTGCGCTGTGACGGACGGCAATTAAGCCAGGTCCTGACGAATCTGCTGCAAAATGCCCATGATGCGATTGAAGGGCGCTTTGAAGCGGCGAAAGCTCGCGGCGAAGACGAATCGACGCAAGATAAGGGACGCATAGCTCTTTCCATCCAGGCTGAGGACGGGCATGTTCGCATCGCGATACAGGATAATGGGAAGGGACTGCCGACGGAACAACGCGAACGCCTGACGGAACCTTACGTCACGACCCGCAAGAAGGGGACTGGTCTTGGGTTGGCGATCGTAAAAAAGATCATGGAAGATCACGGCGGAAGTTTAAGTCTGGACGACGCTCCGGAACAGGGGGCCTTGATCACAATGATCCTACCGATGATAAAAGACTTGGATCAGAAAGAGTCTTCCGATGATCCTTCGGAACCATCAGAGTCCGAAAACTCGTCGCCGGCATCCTCAAACCAGTCCTCCAAAGGGTCTGTAACCGATGGCTTATGATATACTGATTGTTGATGATGAAACCGATATTCGGACCCAGATATCCGGGATTCTGGAAGATGAAGGCTATCAAACCCGCAGCGCGTCGAATTCTGCGGAAGCCTTAGCAGCGGTTGCCAATCGCCAGCCATCGCTGATGATTCTGGATGTCTGGTTGGCCAATTCCGAATATGACGGCATTCAAATACTGGAAATTGTACATCGCGACCATCCCGGCCTTCCCGTGGTGATGATCAGCGGTCATGGCACATTCGATATGGCCGTGTCCGCCACCAAAAAGGGCGCGTATGATTTCATCTCTAAACCGTTCAAGACTGATGTGTTGCTGCTGACTATCGAACGGGCCCTGACAGAATCGCGCCTGAAGCATGAAAATGAATCGCTGCGCAAACTCTCGCCTTACGCGATGCTGGATGACCTGGTTGGGAAGTCTTCCGCGATAGCAGAGGTACGGCGCGCCGTTGAGAAAGTGGCCCAGACCGATAGCCGTGTTCTGATTTCCGGCCCGCCCGGCAGCGGCAAGGGGGCGATTGCCCGCATGCTGCACAGTCGATCCCTGCGCAAGAATGGCCGTTTCGTCGTATTGACCTGTGCGACGCTCAGCGAAGATACGCTTGAACAAGCGCTGTTTGGGATCGAGGCGACGAAATCACACCCCCGGCGGATTGGCGTGCTGGAAGAAGCCCATGGCGGAACACTGTTGTTGGACGAAGTCGCCGATATGGATATGGCAACCCAGCTAAAAATGGTTAGGGTTCTGCACAATAGACGGTTTCAGCGCATTGGCGGTGATACTGTGGTAGAGGTGAATTCCCGAGTTCTAGCCACCACAACCCGTGACCTTCAGGCGCTGATTGCGGAAGGAAAGTTTCGCGAGGATTTGTTCTATCGCCTGAATGTGGTTCCGATTCATGCGCCTCCGTTGAGTGACCGACGGGAAGATATTCCGTTGCTGGCGGTGCATTTGATGGAACGCTCCGCCGCTGCGAAAAGCCGATCACCCCGCATTTTGGGCGCGGATGCATTGACGGCCCTACAGGGGCATGATTGGCCTGGCAATGTCTGGGAATTATCTAATGTCATGGAGCGTTTATTGCTGATGGCGCCGGGCGGATCGCAGGATCATATTCATGCAGAAGCGGTCGGACAGGCAATAGGGGCCGCTGCGGGAACCGCATCGCGGTGGGATCATGCACCAGAGGTGATGAGCCTGCCATTGCGCGAAGCACGCGAAGCGTTTGAACGGGAATATCTGGTCTTTCATCTGGCCCGGTTTGGCGGCAATATTTCGCGCACGGCAGAGTTTGTCGGCATGGACCGCGCCGCTTTGCACCGGAAGCTGAAGGGGCTGGGCGTTGCCGGTGCCAATCGCGGTCGGTTGGATGACAAGGAATAAGTCGCCTTTCACGGTCCCCGTCCGGGACCGGAAACTGCGCAAGGGAGCCTGAATATGAAGGTTGTCATTTGTGGTGCCGGCCAGGTCGGTTTCCATATTGCCAGATATCTGTCCGGGGAAGACAACGATGTAACCGTTGTTGATCAATCCCCCGAATTGATTGGTAAGATTAACGATCAACTGGATGTTCAGGCCTTTGTCGGCCATGCCTCGCATCCCGATGTCCTGGAACGGGCAGGGGCGCGGGATGCCAATATGCTGATCGCGGTTACCTTCACCGACGAGGTGAATATGATCGCCTGTCAGGTGGCCCATACCTTGTTTAACGTGCCGACCAAGATCGCTCGGATCCGGCAACAGAGCTATTTGAACCCGATGTGGTCCAATCTGTTTGCCAGGGATCAATTGCCGATTGATGTCATTATCTCCCCGGAAATTGAGGTCGCGCGTGCGATTGCCCGGCGCATTCGCGCACCCGGCGCCTTTGATATGATCCGCATGGGCGATGACAAGGTGCGTGTGATCGGCGTGCGATGCGATGACAAATGCCCGGTCATCCACACGCCATTGCGTCAGTTGACCTCCTTGTTTCCCGATCTGAACATCACGGTCTTGGCGATTTTTCGCAATGAGACCATGCATATCCCGTCTGCCGACGATCAGATGCTGCCGGGGGATGATGTTTATTTCATTGCTGAAACCGACCATGTTCCCCGCGCCATGTCCGTCTTTGGTCATGAGGAGAAGGAAGCCCGGCGCATTCTGATCGTGGGGGGCGGGAATATCGGCACCACCCTGGCAGAAGAATTGGAATCCAGTTCCGACGGGTATTCCGCCAAGATCGTTGAAATGGACAAGAACCGCGCCCGTCAAGTGGCGGAAGTCTTGCCGACAACGGTTGTTATCCAGGGTGATGCGCTGGATCATGAGATCTTGGAAGAAGCTGGCATTCGCAATGCAGAAGCGGTCGTTGCCGTCACTGATGACGATGAAACCAATATTCTGTGTTCCCTGCTGTGTAAGCGATTTGGCGTGGATCGGGCAATTACCCTGGTGAACAAGAACTCCTATGGTCCCCTTATCACGACATTGGGGATTGATGTTGTCGTCAGCCCGCGTGAAATCACGGCGTCCACCATTCTGCAGCATGTCCGACGGGGCCGCATTCGTCAGGTGCACAGCCTGCGCGACGGTTTTGCTGAATTGATCGAGGCGGAAGCGATGGAAACATCCAGCCTGGTCGGGGAGGCATTGCGCGATGCCAAACTGCCAAACGGCGTCATCATCGGGGCGATCATCCGGGGGGATGAGGTGATTATCCCTCGGCCCGATACGGTGGTTCGAACGAAGGACCGGGTGGTGCTGTTGGCGGCTGCCTCTGCCGTTAAGAAAATGGAAAAGATGTTCGCTGTAAGACTAGAATATTTCTAATAGAAAGCTGATTCGTGAATTCTTCTGACCTGCCGCCGCCAAAAGCCATTTTGTATGACTGGGACAACACTTTGGTGGACACCTGGCCGGTTATTCATGGCGCGATGAATGGTCTGTTTCGCAAAATGGAGATGCCGGAATGGACGCTGGCTGAAACCCGAAACAGGGTGCGCCATTCGATGCGTGATTCCTTTCCCGTCATGTTCGGGGATCGGTGGGAAGAAGCGCGCGACATCTTTTATGCGGAATTCGAAGCCATCCATATGCAGGCGCTTGTTGCGGCCCCTGGCGCAGCGTCTTTTCTGCACGCCGTTCATACAAAGGGCATTCCACAGGCTGTGATTTCCAACAAGCAGGGGCGGTTCCTTCGCAAAGAAGCTGCGCATCTGGACTGGGATGTGTATTTTCACGCACTGGTGGGGGCAGGGGATGCGGCACGCGACAAGCCATCCCCGGAACCGGTTTCCATGGCGTTACAGGGATTGCGCGATGCAGGCGGCGATTTACAGCCCGGACCGGATATCTACTTCATCGGTGATTCTGGTGTGGATATGCAAATTGCCCATGCAACAGGGCTGACGCCAATCCTTATTCATGCCGATCCGGACCTGGATGGGGAATATGCGGATTGCCGGCCTGCGCGAATATTTGGCCATTTGGACGCACTGCACGCTTTTTTGGCGACGGATCGTTCCTATATCTGATAGTGTGCGTTAAATCTGGTGGGGACCAAGATCCTGCCACACAAATACGACAACTCTTAAACCCGGGCTTTTTCAGGGTTTAAGAGCGTATTCTTGTGGAAAGTCCCCGATGATAGAATAACTTAGACTGCGCGTTTGTGCTAATAACAACAAAGTTGCAAGGAAAGGGGGCATTTATGTCGTCCGACAAGAACCAGAACCTCCAGGATACGTTTTTAAATCATCTCCGGAAGAACAAAGCTCCGGTCACGGTGTTCCTCGTCAATGGCGTAAAGCTGCAGGGCATCGTTACATGGTTTGATAACTTCTGCGTGCTTTTGCGCCGGGATGCGCATTCACAGCTGGTGTATAAGCATGCGATTTCAACCGTCATGCCGGCGACGCCGGTGCAATTATTCGAGCCATCCGAAACGGATGGTGTCGAGGAAAGCTAAGCGGATTTGACTGAAAAGCTTCAAGACTCTGGTGAGTGGGGCTGGTCGGAGACCGGCGCCCGCCGCGCCGCTGTGCTGTATCCCGAAATACCGGGCGTGACATTGAAACGCCGGAACCCGGACGCACGTCTGGAAGAAGCGATCGGCCTTGCCCGGGCGATTGAACTGGACGTTGTTCATGCGGAACATGTGCGCCTGAACAAGCCGGTTCCGGCCACATTGCTGGGCGGTGGTCTGGTTGAGCGTTTGCATGGTTTGTGTGCCGCGCTTGAGGTTGAATTGCTGATCGTGGATGCCTCGCTTAGCCCGGTTCAACAGCGCAACCTGGAACGCGCCCTGGAAACAAAGGTCATTGATCGTACTGGGCTTATCCTTGAGATCTTTGGAGCACGGGCGCGGACCCATGAGGGGCGCTTACAGGTTGAACTGGCGGCGCTGACCTTCCAGCGGTCCCGGCTGGTGCGCAGTTGGACGCACTTGGAGCGGCAGCGGGGTGGTCTGGGCTTTATCGGGGGACCTGGGGAAAGCCAGATTGAGCTTGATAGACGTTTAATTGATGAGCGAATTGTCCGCCTGAAGAAAGAATTGGAGCAGGTGGCCAGAACCCGCGGGCTGCACCGTAAGGCGCGGGAAAAGGTGCCTTATCCGGTTGTCTCTCTGGTTGGTTACACCAATGCCGGGAAATCCACCCTGTTCAATCGGTTAACTGATTCCGCTGTCATGGCGAAGGATATGCTGTTTGCGACCCTGGACCCAACCATGCGCAAGGTGGTTCTGCCATCGGGCCGCACCGCGATCCTGTCTGATACGGTGGGATTTATCTCTGACCTGCCAACGGATCTGATTGCGGCTTTCCGGGCGACATTGGAAGAAGTGCGCTCTGCCCAAGTGCTGGTGCATGTCCGTGATATCGCCGCCCTGGATACTGATGTCGAAAAGGCCGATGTTGAGAAAGTTCTAGGCTCTTTGGATATCGCACCCGATACGGTGGTTATGGAGGCCTGGAACAAGGTTGATACAATGCCAGCCGATATCCGCGCCGCGACGGAACAGCGGGCCGCGCTGATCCGATCCGGGGAAGAGGATGTTGATGCCTTTGCCATCTCTGCCATGGAAGGCACGGGGTTTGATCCCTTGCTGACGGCCATTGATGAGGCCTTGGCGCGGTTCCGCGTTGAAGCAAATGTTGAGATATCAGCCGGTGACGGCGCTGCTATGGCCTGGCTGCATGAAAATGGGGATGTGCTGGACGATTTGACAGATCGGGAAGCTGGAGACGGAACCTCGGTTCTTTTGACCGTGGCCCTGGATCCGACCGATTGGAAGCGGTTTGAACAGCGTTTTGGCTATAAAGCCCTGTCATAAAACTTTCTTTGGCGGTTTCCGGCTTATTTCAGTTCGTCTCCATTGACAATTACACAACAATTCGTATATGCGCTAGCACTCACTAAGGGGGAGTGCTAACAGCGCTTTCTCAGGACAGATTGGGGGCGATGGTTCACATCAGGTGGGCCCGCCTAGACCAGGACGAAGTTTTTGAAGGGGAAATGACCATGAAATTCCGGCCTCTGCACGATCGCGTACTAGTTAAACGCGTTGAGAGCGAGACCAAGACCGCAACAGGCATCATTATTCCTGACACGGCACAAGAAAAGCCGATGCAGGGTAAAGTGATCGCCGCGGGCTCTGGCACGATCAAAGAAGACGGCAGCGTTCGTAAGCTGGACGTCAAAAAGGGCGACACCGTCCTGTTTGGCAAATGGTCCGGCACCGAAGTCAAAATTGACGGCGACGATCTGCTGATCATGAAAGAATCTGACATCATGGGCATCATTGAATAACAGCGCGATGACGGGGCGGGGAAAGGATCCTCGCCTTTTTTATTGCCAGCTGATTATTCAGGCTCAAACCACTATTAAGGAGTCCTACTGCTATGGCAGCCAAGGAAGTTAAATTCGGCACAGACGCACGGGCAAAGATGCTCCGCGGCGTAGACATTTTGGCCGATGCGGTCAAAGTCACACTGGGTCCTAAAGGCCGTAACGTCGTGATCGACAAGGCTTTCGGCGCACCGCGCATCACCAAAGATGGTGTTACGGTCGCGAAAGAAATCGAACTGTCAGACAAGTTCGAAAACATGGGCGCACAGATGGTGCGTGAAGTTGCCAGCAAGACCAATGACATGGCGGGCGACGGCACGACCACTGCAACGGTTCTGGCCCAGGCCATCGTTCGTGAAGGTGCCAAGGCTGTTGCCGCTGGCATGAACCCGATGGATCTGAAGCGCGGTATTGATCTGGCTGTGGATGCGGTTGTCAAAGACATCGCCAAGCGCGCCAAGAAAATCAAAACCAGCTCTGAAGTTGCACAGGTCGGCACGATCTCTGCCAATGGCGACAAAGAAGTTGGCGAAATGATCGCTGCAGCCATGGAAAAGGTCGGCAACGAAGGTGTTATCACCGTCGAAGAAGCCAAAGGCCTGACCACGGAACTGGAAGTTGTCGAAGGCATGCAGTTCGACCGCGGCTACCTGTCTCCTTACTTCGTGACCAATTCTGAAAAGATGGTTGTCGAACTGGAAAACCCAATGATCCTGCTGCACGAGAAGAAACTCTCGAACCTGCAGGCCATGTTGCCCGTTCTGGAACAGGTTGTACAAAGCAGCCGTCCGCTGTTGATCATTGCTGAAGACGTTGAAGGCGAAGCCCTGGCGACCTTGGTTGTGAACAAGCTGCGCGGGGGCCTGAAGGTCGCTGCAGTGAAGGCACCGGGCTTCGGTGACCGTCGTAAAGCCATGTTGGAAGACATCGCCATCCTGACCGGTGGTACGGTGATTTCCGAAGACACCGGCATCAAGCTGGAAAGCGTCACGCTTGCCATGCTGGGCCAGGCCAAGAACGTCACCATCAACAAAGACGAAACCACCATCGTCGATGGCGCCGGGAAGAAGAAAGAAATCGAAGGCCGTTGCTCGCAGATCCGCCAGCAGGTTGAGAACACCTCTTCTGACTATGACCGTGAAAAGCTGCAAGAGCGTCTGGCCAAACTGGCTGGCGGTGTTGCCGTGATCAGCGTCGGCGGTGCGTCCGAAGTTGAAGTGAAAGAAAAGAAAGACCGCGTTGACGACGCCATGCACGCAACCCGTGCCGCTGTCGAAGAAGGCGTTGTCCCAGGCGGTGGGTCGGCTCTGTTGTATGCCACCCACGCCCTGAAGAAGATGGAAGGTGCCAACCATGATCAAACCGTGGGCATCGACATCGTGCGTCGCGCCCTGACGGCTCCTTGCCGCCAGATCGTTGACAATGCCGGTGAAGATGGTGCTGTCATTGTCGGTAAGATGATGGAGTCGAAAGACCACAACTGGGGCTTTGATGCTCAAAACGGCGAATTCTGTGATCTGGTGAAAGCCGGTATCATCGACCCTGCCAAGGTTGTGCGTTCTGCGCTTCAGGATGCTGCCTCGGTTGCTGGCCTGCTGGTCACCACCGAAGCCATGATCGCTGATAAGCCTGAGCCTAAGGGCCAGGGCGGCGGCGGCATGCCCGACATGGGTGGCATGGGTGGCATGGGCGGCATGATGTAAGCATCACGCTGACCTAGCCTACGCCTAAGAAACTAAAGATTGAGGCCGTCGGATCCGTCCGGCGGCCTTTTTCTGTATCAGGCGTCTGGATTGAGTCTTTAATCCTTTGGCGCATCCCATTAGGTTGGCTCCATAACAGTTACAAATGAGGCCCTCTTTATGTCCCGCACATTGATGCTTGATCAGGTTCATGCGCTCAGTAAGGCAGCACTGATCGGGGCAGGGACATTAGAAGAGTCTGCGTCCATTGTGGCTGACAGCATCGTCGATGCGGAGGCCGAGGGCATCCGCGCCGTCGGATTGGCCTATCTGCCTTACTATTGTCAGCATGTCCGCGTTGGAAAGGTTTCAGGCCTTGCGGTGCCGAAGGTGAAGCAGACCGGCAAGGCCGCCCTGATGGCCGATGCGCGCAACGGGTTCTGCCATCCCGCCTATGTGGAGGGGGAGAAGAAATTCTACACCCTTGCCCGAAATTGCGGCATTGCCGGGTTTGGTATTCAGCATTCCTATGCCTCTGGCGTGATCGGTTGGTTCGTGGATCGCATTGCCAAGGCCGGACTGGTTGGATTCTGCTTCACCAATGCCTCGGCATCCATGGCGCCGGCCGGGGGAAATCGTCCGCTGTTTGGCACCAATCCCATTGCCTTTGGCGTGCCCCGTGACGGCAAGCCGCCCCTGGTAATCGATCAATCCTCTACAGCCACATCCCGTGTCAGTATCGCGGCCAAGATGGAAGCGGGGGAGCCGATACCGGAAGGGTGGGGCCTGGATGCGATGGGCAATCCCTGTACCGATGCCAAGACAGTTCTGGGCGAGGGGTCTATGGCCCCGTCTGGCGGCTATAAAGGGGGCGGATTGGCGTTATTGGTGGAAATCATGGCCGCTGGATTGACAGGGGCGAATTGGTCCTTTGAGGCATCGGATTTGGGCAATGATGCCGGTGGCCCGCCGGATATCGGACAATTCTTTATGGCGATTGATCCGACCGCTTTTGGAGGCGCGAATTTTTCCGCCCGGATCGAAACTCTGTTTCAGGCGATGCTGGATCAGGACGGGGTGCGCCTGCCGGGGGACCGGCGCCACGCGCATCGCCTGAAGGCGGCACGGGAAGGGGTCGTGGTTCCAGATAATCTATTTCAGACGTTGCGCGACTATGCCCGCGGAGAGGCCGCGTGACAGCGGCGGCGCGGGTTGATCCGGATAAGGTTCAATCGATCCTGCGGGATGTCGCGGAAAGAATCGTCCTGCCGCGCTTTGATGGGTTGGCAAAGCATGAAATCATCGAAAAGGCCCCCGGTGATCTGGTCACCGTCGCGGATATCGAGGCGGAACATGTCCTGACAGAGGCTTTGTCGGCCCTGTTGCCGGGATCCCGTGTTGTTGGGGAGGAGGCTTATTCCAAATCCAATGACATCCTGGATCGGTTTGATACGCCAGGCCCTGTCTGGCTGATTGATCCGATTGATGGTACGAAGAACTTCACCAAGGCGAGTGAAACCTTCTGCATGATGGTGGCCCTGGTGGAGAATAACCGCCCGGTTATGGGCTGGATCCATGACCCCATTCCCAATCGCACCGTCTTTGCAGCAGAGGGTGAGGGGGCCTGGCTGGACGGAACACGGCTGATAATACCAGACCCGCCAGCAGATTCAGCGAAAGTCGGTTTGATCAATACTTGGTATTTTGATGAACCCAAGCGCAGCGCGTTGCGTAGTGCGGCGCGGGCGCGGTTTGGCGAATTGGTGTCCCTATCCTGCGCCGGCCATGACTTTTTGGCCCAAACATTGGGGTCGCGCCATTTCAGCTTTTACCGACGGTTATGGCCCTGGGATCATGCGCCAGGAACCTTGTTGATCCGAGAGGCAGGCGGCCATGTCGCGCGCATCGACGATGCCCCCTATCAGGCCGGAACACGCGTCCACGGTCTGTTGAGCGCACCAAACAAAGAGGTTTGGACGTCAATCCGCGATTACCTGTTGCTGGATTTTTAATCCACCAGAAGAACCAGTGCCTCTTCCGAGAAGGCTTGAATGGCAGCCTCTATCTTTTCATCGATCTTACCATCGATTGGGCCCTGATAGTATCCGCGCTTCTGGAGGTATTCCTGATACATCTGAACGCGATCTGCACCGCCTAATTCCATGGACAGGCGATAGAATTTCATCGCCTGACCCTGATCGCCCAACAGGGTATGAACCGCAGCCGCCGTATCAGCATTATCGGCATTTTCGTCCAGTTTCAGCGACTTTTCGACATAGTCCAATGCCGCTTTCGGGTCGCGAAAGGATTTGTCTTCCGCAGCGACAAGCAACCATGCGATGGAATTGTAATAGTCCGATATCGGCTGGATCTGGACCGCAACATTCAGATTATCAAACGCCTGTTGATAGTCTTTGCGGTCCATATAAATCATGCCGCGGCGATGCCAGGCAACGGCCCGTGTCGGGTCCAGATTGATCGCCTGGGTATAATCCGCCAGCGCGGCATCGATGTTATCGGTCCGCTGATTTGCCATTCCCCGGAACATAAGGGCATCCGGATTTTCTTCGCCATGGTCGATAGCGAAACTGAAATCTGTGAGCGCCTCTGTCGGATTGCCCCCGAACAGATAGGCCAGGCCCCGTCTGGTATACAGCGAATACCGGTTAGGATCGATGTCGATGGCCTTTGTATAGGCGGCCTGCGCGGTATCGAACTGCTTCAGTTCTACATGCAGATTACCCAGCGTCACCAATGTGTTGATGTCCAGCGGGTCAATTTTCTGTGCCTGATCAAGGTCACGCAGGGCGGCGTCAATATTGCCCATCTGGGCATAGCTGGAGGCACGACCGGCATAAAGTGCCGCTACCTTTGGCGCGATTTGTAGGGCCAGGTCATAGTCCTGTATCGCCTTTTGATGCTCCCCCATATCGTCAAATGTGCGGGCGCGCCCATCCAGAAAGCCGATATTGTTGGGCGCCAGATCAAGTGCTTCGGTAAAGTCTCTCAGCGCCGCAGTATAATCAAAGAGGTCAAGAAAGGCCGATGCGCGATAGGCCAGGGCGGTTGCGCGCCCCTCAGTGGACAGGATTTCACTATCCAGCAATGTTGTGCATATGTCGCGTCGTTGACTGGGCGTATTGCCTGCCCCCAGACAGCCCCTCAGCAATTGGGTCATTTTCTGCGGGGTGTCGCCGTCCGGGCTGTTGTTTAGCATCTGACCATAGCCGATCGTCGGCAGAAGGCAGGAAAGAAACAGGGTGAAAGCAAGGGTTCGAATGCGTACCATCATGAACTGAGCCTTTTGGATCGTCTGTTGCTATAACGTAACGCAGTATGGCGGTGTTTCAATCTGTCATCCTTCCATTCCGGCCTGGATATTGCGAGAGTGTGGGCATGAAGACAGTATTCTTGACCGCCCTGATCCTCGTATTGTCTGGCATGTCTGCTGCGGCGCAGACAGTGCCGGATCATCCATTCACCAATGCCACGGGCGCAGGGCCTGAAACGACAACAGAGCGGGAACAGGATAATCTGCCCTATCCCCCTGCAAAACCTGAATTTCTGTTGCGTATGTCTAAAAAGGAATGCCAGACGGTCTTGCGCCGCGCCGTTGTGCCCAGTGCGGACTATGTTCCGGGGCTGGATATACGGGGCAATGCCGTTGCCGGGGCGACTCTTCCGGGGACCTTAACCGCACAGGATATCCTGCCGGAAGAGATCGCCTTCGAACTGGCGCTGAATCCGATGGTTTTCGCTGGAAATCCGACGCTGCAGACCCTGTTTGCCAATTCATCAACCAGTCTGGGGATGGTCCGATACAATCTTGCATCCGGGAAGCTGACCCTGAATGACAAAGCCCTGACACCTGATACCGAGGCAGAAATAATCGCCCTGTGCCAGCAGGCCGTTCAGCGATAGCGCATCCACTGACTGCGGCTTTACCTTCACGGCGCTAGGCCTTAGATTGCGCGCACTTAACAACCTTAGCCTTAAGGGTAGATTTCTGATGCGCTTGTCCCCTGCCGTCCGCTTGAGTGAGTATTTCATGCCCACCCTGCGGGAAACCCCCAGCGAGGCGGAAATCGTCTCCCACCGTCTGATGTTGCGTGCAGGCATGATCCGGCAGGAATCTGCTGGTATCTATTCCTGGCTGCCGACAGGCTATCGGGTGCTGCGCAAGATTGAACAGATTGTCCGTGATGAAATGGACCGTATTGGCTGTCATGAAGTCCTAATGCCAACGATCCAATCCGCAGACCTTTGGCGCAAATCCGGTCGGTATGAAGATTACGGCAAGGAGATGCTGCGCATTACCGATCGGCACGAGCGGGAAATGCTGTATGGCCCCACGAATGAGGAAATGATCACCGATATCGTTGCGGAACATATCAAGAGCTATAAAGACCTGCCCCGAATGATGTATCATATTCAATGGAAATTCCGCGATGAGGTCCGCCCGCGCTTTGGCGTGATGCGGGGTCGGGAATTCCTGATGAAGGATGCCTATTCCTTTGATATCTCCCAGGAAGCGGGCCGTATCTCCTATAACAAGCAATTCGTTGCCTATCTGCGCCTATATGCCCGCATGGGCTTGAAGGCCATACCGATGGCGGCCGATACGGGTCCCATTGGTGGTGATATGAGCCACGAATTTATCATTCTGGCCGAAACCGGCGAAAGTCAGGTCTGGTGCGATACGGATCTGCTGAAGCTGGACCTGCTGAACATGGATATCGATCACCGCAATGCCGACCAGATGAGCGAGGTCATCGGCAAGGTGACGTCTTTCTATGCGGCAACCGATGAGATGCATGATGAGGAAAAATATCAGGCAGAAGTTCCAGCCGATCGTCAAATGACGGCCCGCGGGATCGAGGTCGGCCATATCTTCTTCTTCGGCGACAAATATTCCGAGCCTATGAACGCCAAGGTTCAGACGGCGGATGGCGGCTTCGCAACGGTCCAGAGTGGATCTTATGGTGTGGGTGTCTCACGCCTGTTGGGGGCGATCATTGAGGCCTGTCACGACGATAACGGCATTATCTGGCCGGAAGAGGTTGCCCCGTTCCGCGTTGGCCTGATCAATCTGCGGGTGGGGGATGAGGCCTGTGATGCAGCCTGCGAAGACTTCTATGCCAAGCTTCAGGCCGCAGGGGTGGACGTCATGTATGACGACCGCGATACGCGCGCCGGTGTGAAATTCGCCGATATGGACCTGATTGGCCTGCCTTGGCAGGTGGTGATCGGACCAAAAGGCGTTGCAAATGGCATCGTCGAGCTTAAATCCAGAAAAACCGGGGAGAAAGAAGAGCTCTCTCCAGAAGCGGCCCTTGCTAAGTTGTCTGGGTCCAAATAAGGCTTTCCGCCGCTGTGAAAGGGCGCTTTGACGATGTTTACAGCTGTTGAGCGGTTGGTTGCCTTTCGCTATTTGCGGGCCAAACGGCAGGAGGGATTTATCTCTGTCGTTGCCTGGTTCTCTTTATTGGGAATCATGCTGGGCGTGGCGACCCTGATCATCGTCATGTCGGTGATGAATGGGTTCCGGGCTGAATTGCTGGGGCGCATTATCGGACTGAATGGGCATGTTACCATCGGGTCCGTTGAAAGACGGATTGAGGCCTATCAGGAGATCACCGACCAATTACTGGCCCGCCCGGACGTGCTGGCCGCAACCCCGATGATTGAAGGTCAGGTCATGGCAAGCGCCAAGAATGGCGCAGCAGGGGCTTTGGTTCGGGGCGTGCGGGCAGCAGATTTTGAAGCGCGCCCAATTCTGCGGGATTCCCTGATCGCCGGCAGCATGGATAACTTCACGCAACAGGACGGAATCCTGATCGGGGTTCGGATGGCCAGTCGCCTGGGGCTGACCTTGGGGGACTCGCTGACGCTGATTTCTCCCAATGGAACGGTAACAGCATTCGGCACCGTGCCCCGCATGAAGGCCTTTCCCATCGTCGGCATTTTTGAAGTTGGCATGTATGAATATGACAATACCTATGTCTATATGCCGTTAAAAACAGCGCAGGCCTTCTTTCGAACAGGCGATGCTGTTGGATCAATTGAGGTCATGTTGAAAGACCCTGATGCGGCCAAGGCAACAGCCTTTGACCTGCGGGGCAGTCTTCCCCCTGGATATACGGCCACAGATTGGCAGCGTGTTAATTCCAGCTTTTTCAATGCGCTACAGGTGGAACGTAATGTTATGGCGCTGATTCTGTCACTGATCGTTGTGGTGGCGGCCTTCAATGTCATATCGTCCCAGATCATGTTGGTTCAGGATAAATCCCGCGGCATCGCCGTATTGCGCACCATGGGGGCGACGCGGGGATCCATCCTGCGGATATTCTTCATGACCGGCAGCTCGGTTGGCGTCATTGGTACTGTTCTGGGGGCCACGCTGGGTATTTCCTTCGCGCTGAATATCGAGAGCATTCGACAGGCGATTCAAAGCCTGTCGGGCGCCAAGTTATTCGATGCGGAAATTTATTTCCTGTCTCAATTGCCGGCTAAAATTGATCCGACAGAGGTGATCGTCACCGTGACATTTGCCCTGGTAATCAGCCTTCTGGCCTCAATTTATCCGGCCTGGCGCGCGGCGCGATTGGATCCTGTAGAGGTGCTGCGCTATGAGTGACGAGACGACCGTATTGCGCATGGACGCGGTTGAGCGAACCTATAAGACAGCCGCCGGACCCCTGACAGTGTTGGATGGTGCGTCTTTGCATGTCAGCAAGGGGGAGTTGGTTGGGCTGGTTGCGCCCAGTGGGACCGGGAAATCCACCCTGTTGCATATGGCGGGTCTGTTGGAATTGCCTGACAAAGGCGATGTCCTGATCAATGGACGGGCCTGTGGCACGCTGGGGGACCTGGAACGCACGGCGATTCGGCGCAAGACCATTGGGTTTGTGTATCAGTTTCATCACCTGCTGCCGGAATTCTCTGCCCTGGAGAATGTGATCTTGCCGCAAATGGTGGCGGGGGAAACAAGACGGGCTGCCCGTGATCATGCAGCAGAATTGCTGGAAAGCGTTGGTTTGACGTCTCGCGCCACCCATCGGCCCGCCAAGTTGTCGGGTGGCGAGCAACAGCGGGTTGCCGTTGCGCGGGCCCTGGCGAATTCACCGGCTATCCTGTTGGCAGATGAACCGACCGGCAATCTGGACCCCAAAACTTCTGAGATCGTGTTTGATCTGTTGGTAAAGCTGGTGCGGGAGCGCGGGATGAGCGCCCTGATCGCGACCCATAACATCGCCCTGGCACAGCGTATGGACCGCGTGGTGACATTGGGGGCTGGCAAAATTCAGGGTTTTTCTGCCGAGTCCTGAAGGCGTTCAGGGGATCGGATGCCTTTCAAGATTCCATCACCGAAGCTCGAAGGCCAGCAGGATCAGGGACATGGCAATCAGCCAACTGCCTGCGATTCGAATGCCAATCACCGCGATGGGGTGCTGAAGCTTCGCGCTGAGTGCCATAATATTCAGGGCGATGATGTTCACCCCGATCCATATCCCAAAGCCCAGCAACAGGGTTTCGTTTGCCTTTAGGGCTTCCGGCTTTGAATCCAGGCCAACGCACAATCCGGCCAGCGCAAAAACACTGACATTCAATAAGCTGGGCAGGGGTCTGTTTACAGCCAGCAGGGTACCAGCGATCAGGGTCATAGCGGCCAGTGTCAGGCTGGTGATCTGGGTCAGATCTATCCAGATCGTTGCTGCATATCCGACGACCAGTCCTGCATTCAATGCGGCCAGCAAAGGCGGAATTTGGCGATCCTGACGACGGCCCATCCATAAACCGATCCCAATCAACAGCAACAGGTGTTGGGGAACGGCGACAGGATGCAGCAAACCGTTTGGGAAAAGGCCAACGCCGGAGATGCTGGTATGGGCATCTGCCGGTGTCGCAAGGCCCAATCCGCCCCCCACCAGGATAAGCAGGGGGAGAAAGAGACGCTGACCCGTCACGCGATGCCGGTCATAAAGGCGACGCCGACCAAAGAGATCGCAACGCCGAGACCGCGCACTGCGACGCGGCCCGATGGCATTTTAACCAGCATACCAAAGGCAATACCGACCAGGTGCAGCATGCCCGTTGAGAGGACGAATCCGATGGAATAGGTGATCGCATTCGCGGCATGGGGCAGTTCCGCACCATGGGCAAAGCCATGGAATATGGCGAATGCGCCGACCAGACAGGACGCAATCCAGATTGGGGGTCGGGCGGCCAGAGCCACCAACAGACCCAGCACGATGGCAGATCCCGCAATGCCGATTTCAACGCCGGGCAGGGGAAAGCCCAATACACCCAGCGCACCGCCAAATGCCATCACAACCGGGAAAATGATCGGTAAAAGATACAGGGCCGGACGCCCCAGAAAGGCCCCCCATAATCCAACGGCGACCATTGCAACCACATGATCCAGACCAAACAGCGGATGCGTTAGGCCGCTGACGAACCCACCCGCCATCCCGGCCCCTTCATGGGCAAAGGCAGTGCTGGAAATCATTGTTGTCGCGGCAAGAATACAAGCGGCAAGGGGGGCAATCCGGAGGACACGGGATGTCATAAAACTATCCTTTTAGGCAGTGGTATTTTTTTGGTTTGCTTGATTGATGTTAAACAGCCGATAAAGTATCGCTTCGGCCCAAGGATTGGAAGGTGTAAAGATGGGCAAGACCCCGGTGGCAAGCCGAAAGAAATCTGCATCAAAGAAGCCACCTGTAAAACCGGTGGCAAGCCCTGCTGCAACCGGACTATCGGATCAGGTGGGGGAAACGTTGCGGCAATTGCTGCGCCGTGCGGAACCGCTGGACCTGAAACGACACGCCGATTTTAAAGTTAAGGATGGTCGGGATTTCAGCTTTGCCAGCAAGCTGCATACCATCCCGCTCAGCGCTGTGGAGTTCATGCCAACTGCACGGCATTATCCGATTATATTTGCCGGTGAAAAAGATATTCATCCGGTCGCCCTCCTGGGATTGCGATCCGATGAAAATCTATTTGTCGAGGCAAACGGGCGCTGGAAAGAAGGCTGTTATGTTCCTGCGATTCTGCGGCGCGCGCCTTTTGTTCTGATGCAGGATACAAAGCATGGCAAAGATGGCGTCGGTCTGTGCCTGGATGTCGAATCTCCGCTGGTGTCGAAAACCGAAGGCACTCCGATTTTTGCCAATGGCAAGCCAACAGCAATGCTGGCCAAAATGGCGACCTTTGCGGCGTCTTATTCCAAGGAACAGGCGCGAACCCGTCAGTTTGTGAATGCCTGTATGGCCAATGATCTGTTGGTAGAACGCCGGATGGAGATCACATTGGCAAGCGGCCAGAGAATCATATTTTCCGGCTTTCGTGTCATTGATGAGGAACGCCTGCGCAAGCTGGATGATACAACGGCGCTGAAATGGTTCCGAACGGGATGGAGCGCCCTGGCGCTGGCGCATTTTCTGTCATTGGGAAATATGGGCCGTTTACATCATCGCTCTAACGCGCGTGTTACTCAAAAAGCCCCCTGAAGCACTTATTTTTCGTTCGTTTCCGATGGGACTTCTTCATCCTGGGTCAAATCTTCCAAAGAGGCCATTTGTTCGAATTTGTTCTTCTGATCCATGACCGATAAGAGGTTCTGTGCCAGGATTTGAAACAGCGCTTTCACAAAAGGATCGGTTTCTTTTAATTTTTCGTTCAGTCTTGTGCGCTGAATGGTAATCACGGTGCTGGCGGTTTCGGCGCGCGCACCTTCGGTTCTGGGGCGACTGGTCAGCAGGGCAAGTTCCCCCAGGACCTGACCTGGTCCGCGCTTTTCCGTGATATCGACAAAGCCGTCGCTGCCGCGTTTCAATATCTCGATGGATCCGGCCTGGATCATATACATGGCCGTGGCGTCATCGCCTTCGTGATACAGCATATCGCCAGCAGCAAATTCTTGGCGCAGAACCAGGTTCCCACTCATGGATCAGTTCCCTTTTTCGGCCCGCAATGCGGCCGCATGTTCTGCAGAGTTTGCGGCACGCGCCATGGCGGCGATATCGTCCGCGGGCAGCGGTGTTTTGCTGGCCGCCTGGCGCAGTAAACGGATTAACATCAGAATCAGCATTTTTAATCCAGGATCGGCATTGCCCAGCTTCTTTTTCAACAAATCCTCAGTGATGACGATGCAGACACATGACTCTTCAGCAATTGCAGACGCCATGCGTTTGGATTGATCGATCAGTGCCATTTCACCAAAAATGCCACTGGCTTCGACAAAGCCTAATGTGCCGCGCGCCCCCCCTGGCAGGGATTTCGTGATGCGCACACGACCGCTTTGCAGGACATAGGCCTGGTTGCCGTAATCGCCCTCATTAAAAATGACATCGCCTTTATAAAAGGTTCGTCTGTTCAGGACGCGTGAAGAGTCGGACAATAAATATCCCCCAGTGGCTTATTACGGAAAAATATCGCGAATATTACCTTCGCATGCTTTTGTTAACTATAATCGAATTCACGGCCAATGCGTAACACTGATTGACGGTTTTGCTGATATTCTATGATACTGCGCAGCGAATCGATATGTGTGAACATGAATGTGAGGGTTGTTAAAGTCACCTCCTTCCTGTAGGCGGAAAGGGGGCATTGATTACGGTTAAAAAAATATTCCACTTGGATGGAAGTATCGGGGCGTGGAAATCAATCGGTCTTAGAAAATGTCTAAAAACTATGATTTCAGAAATCTGCGCGTGCTTGTCGTTGATGACTGCAAGTTCATGCGTGGCATCTTAGAGCGGATGCTGGACGCGCTGGGCATTGGATATGTGCGCGTTGCTATCGATGGCATCAGCGCGTGGGATCTGTTGCAGACAGAGGATTTCGATCTGGTCATAACAGATTGGGAAATGGAACCAGAAGACGGCGCAACCTTTGTTCGTCGAATTCGCCTGGATCCGGAAAGCCCCGGGCGATACATTCCAGTAGTGATGCTGACGGGGTATACCGAAAAGGCAAAGGTGATGAATGCCCGCGATATTGGGATAACGGAGTTTCTGGCCAAACCGCTGGCGGCCCGATCGCTTCATGCACGGATCGTGAATATCATTGAGAATCCGCGCCCCTTTGTCAGAACCACGTCTTTCTTTGGTCCCTGTCGTCGGCGTTTGAATTTGCCCAGTTTTGAAGGGGCGGACCGTCGCGCCGCCCAGGACGATGCGCTTGAGATTTAACCGCCGTTACGGGTTTGAGGAGAGTTTGGTCAATGGGTAGGGAAAAACTTCCAGAGATACCGGCAAATGCCTCCAAATCGTGGCATGAGGTCGTAGAGCGCCCGAATGACCTGGCGAAAAAAGTGCCGCGGACTGGTGGCATTGAACCGGAAAAGGCATTTGAGGCCGCAGAAACCGTCGTCAAACAAATGACGAGTGATTACGTCGACAAGCTGGCTGAAGATATTGAGCAGATGAAGCGGTTGGCCGCGAAGTATCGAGAAGACAATTCGGACGCGACGCTGGATCAATTATTTCGATTGGTCCACAACATGCGTGGGCAGGGTGCCACCTTTGGATTCCCGCTGATCACCGAAATTGGCCGACATTTCTGTCGCTATGTGCGCGAACGCCCAAAGGGAAAAGCGGTAAAGCCGGCCTTGGTCGATCAGCATCTGAAGGCCTTGCTGGTGGTGTATAATCAGTCCATCAAAGGCAGCGGCGACGAAATTTCACAGGCCGTCGTTTATGCCCTGGCTGAAGTTGTTGATCGCGAATTGTCATAAATTTCGATCCATATGCGCCGTTGTGCTTTAAAGCCGTGACGCACTGTCATAGACTGTTGGCAGTCACACCAGAGCCAAGGGCTCACCATTTCCAGTTATAGATACATTTGAAGGGGGCTTTTATGTCCGGCAGCTTAAACAAAGTCATTTTAGTCGGAAATCTGGGCCAGGACCCCGATGTGCGCTCTATGCAGAATGGCGATAAGGTCGCCAACCTATCCATCGCAACGTCCGAAAACTGGAAGGATCAGTCTGGACAGCGGCAGGAGCGGACTGAATGGCATCGCGTCGTGATTTTCGGCAAGGTCGCTGAGATTGCAGAGCGCTATTTGAAAAAAGGCTCAAAGGTTCTGATCGAAGGCCAGTTGCAGACCCGCAAATGGGAAAAAGACGGCAAGACCAACTATACGACAGAAGTCGTGGTGCGCGGTTTCAACGGTAACATGACCATGCTGGACAGCCGCGATGGCAGTGGCAGCAGCGGGGGCGGTTCGCGCGGTGGTTCCGGTGGCGGATATGATGGCGGTTACGATGATCGCGGTGGCCCCAGTGGGGGCGGCAGTGGTGGAAGCGGACGCGACTATAGCGCCGATCTGGACGACGAAATCCCGTTCTAGGCTACAAATACGCCCTATCAGGTCAGCGGATCGGTCTCTCCCAACAGATACCGCACGACATCCTGTGCGTCGAAGGCAAGACAGATCAGCAAGGTTCCGATCAGGATATACAGAACCTGTCGATACGGTGTTTCGATTGGCGTTCCGCGACAGACCCGCAGGATCAGATAGATCACCAGGGGTATCCAGAAAATCAGGTGGGGCAGGCCCAACAACCGCACATATCCCATATGGTCATACATTTCTGGAACAATGATAAAGACCGGAATATGGGCGATAATCGTAAATAACCCGGCGCGTCGCGTGCTTCGTGATACCAGCAGGATTAGGGGGGCCAGGACCAGCACAAGCATCAGCCACAGCAGCCAGATTTTAACCCACATTGGTTGCAGCATGGCGGCATCAAAGAATGACATCAAATCCTCCTCCTGACGGGTTTCACTTAAATCTGGTCCATAACAAACACAAGGCAAGGCGGTCAAAAGCATAAAATGGCAGTGGGCTAAAAGGGGACCGCCCCTTTGATCCATTTTTCCAGGAAGCCGATGAACCACTCCTTCATGGGTGTGTGATAGACATCGGCCAATTGGCGTTGTGTAAACACATCCTGAGCGCCCGGAATCGTCGTCATGTCGATACTATGCTCCAGCCAATGCTCATGCTGTTCCATGCTGAGTTCCGGATGGAATTGGAAGCCAAAAGCATTTTCTGAATATCGAATGGCCTGGTTGGGAAAATATCCCGATGTTGCCAACAGCGTGGCGGAATCGGGCAGGGTGAATCCCAGAAAGTGCCAATGGGCGACCATCATGCGGTTTGGAAACACCGACAGGCCATCTGGGGTCGGGTCGAGGGTGTAGTAGCCGATTTCAGAAAGACCATCGGGGCTGGGATGCAATTCCGCCCCCAAAGCAACCGCCATGACTTGCGCACCGGAACATATGCCCAGAAACGGGCGTCCAGTCGCCAGATATTGGGAAACCCAGTCAACCTCTTGCGCCATAAAGGGATAACGCCGCGTTTCGGTTGCGGCATACTGGCCCCCATAGACGATGGCGCCAACGTGATGCTTCTCTATAGCGGGCAGGGAATCCCCTTTCGCCGGACAAACCCATTCCAGGTGATAGCCAAGGGCCCCCAGATGATCAGACGCCGTATCGGGCGAATTGGGGCGCTCGTGCGTGATCAAAACAATGGTTGGTTTGCTGGATGATTGCATATCCACACTGTAATCTGCTTATGGGAAATAAGGAAACAAAAGACATCATCCGCTAAGGGGTCTAAATCATGCCATTTTCCCTTATTTGGTTGTTCACCCGGTCACCAATATGCTAAATATATGACAGATCGCGACTCTCGCGGTCTGGTCATTGAAACACCCTTGTGACTGTTTCCGTGCCCTTTTATCCCTTCAGTAAAAAGCGACGATTTGACCCTTGTCTGACGAGAGCAACGCCCCTTCGAATTTCGATATTTCATCGGTCCTGATTGAGGACGAGATGCGCCGCAGCTACCTGGATTACGCGATGAGCGTGATCGTCAGCCGCGCGCTGCCGGATGTCCGCGACGGGCTGAAACCGGTGCATCGCCGCATTTTGTACACCATGAAGGAAAATGGTTACGATTCGACAAAAGCGTATCGTAAATCGGCGCGTATCGTCGGGGATGTCATGGGTAAATATCACCCCCATGGCGACAGCGCGATCTATGACGCCATGGTGCGCATGGCGCAAAGCTTCTCTCTGCGCGTGCCCCTGATTGACGGCCAGGGCAATTTTGGCTCCATGGATGGCGATGCTGCGGCGGCCATGCGATATACGGAGGCCCGCCTGTCCAAGGCCGCAGAGGTCATGCTGGACGATATCGACAAGGATACCGTCGACTTCCAGCCCAACTATGACGAATCAGAGTCTGAACCCCGCGTTCTTCCTGCTCGTTTTCCGGCCATTCTTGTCAATGGTGGGGGCGGGATCGCGGTTGGGATGGCGACAAACATCCCCCCCCATAACCTGGGGGAAGTGCTGAATGCCTGTGTCGCCTATGTCGATAATCCAGACATCACCATTGACGAATTGAATGAGATTATCCCTGGTCCCGACTTCCCAACAGGGGGAGAGATTTTGGGGCGGTCTGGGATTCGCGCAGCTTATAATACCGGACGCGGGTCTGTTGTGATTCGATCCAAGGTTACGACCGAGACTGTTTCGAAGGATAAAGAGGCACTTGTCGTTACCGAGATACCCTATCAAGTCAATAAATCTCGTATGATAGAGCGCATTGCTGAAGTTGTACGTGAGAAGATGGTTGAGGGTATCAGTGACCTGCGCGACGAATCGGATCGCGACGGTGTGCGCGTTGTAATCGAATTGAAGCGCGGCGTTGAGCCGGAAGTCGTCAAGGCGCAATTGTTCAAGCATACGCCCTTGCAGACCAGTTTCGGCATGAACATGCTGGCGATCCATGACGGTCAGCCAAAAACTCTGAATCTGAAGGACATTATCGGGGCCTTCATCTATTTCCGTGAAGATGTGATCAAGCGCCGCACGGCCTATGAGCTGAGCAAGGCGCGGGACCGGGCGCATATTCTGGCCGGTCTGATGATCGCGATCATGAGCATTGATGAAGTGATCGAACTGATCCGTCGTGCACCGGACCCTCAGACGGCCCGTGAGAATCTGATGGCGCAACCCTGGCCCGCCGGGGAGATTCTGCCCTATCTGAAATTGATCGATGATCCAGACGGCAAGATTGAGGGCGAAAGCGCTTGGCTGAGTGAACGTCAGGCACGCGCAATCCTGGACCTGCGCCTGCAACGCCTGACCGGTATGGAGCGGGAGAAGCTGGAGCAGGAAGCGCAGGAAATTCAACTGCGTATCACCGACTATCTGGAAATTCTGGCGTCGCGTCCCCGCCGTATGCAGGTCCTGTCGGATGAATTGATCGATATTCGCGACCGGTTTGCCGATCCGCGCCGCACGATCATCCTGGAAAATGAATTCGAACATGATATCGAAGACCTGATCCAGCGCGAAGACATGGTGATGACCGTCACCCATGGCGGCTATATCAAGCGCACGCCTTTGACGACCTATCGTGCGCAACGGCGCGGCGGTAAGGGACGCACCGGTATGGTGATGAAGGACGAGGATGTTGTTTCCAGCGTCTTTGTAACCTCGACCCATACGCCGGTCCTGTTCTTCTCGTCACGCGGCATGGTTTATAAGATGAAGGTCTATCGCCTGCCGGCCGGGTCGCCACAGTCCAGGGGCAAGGCGCTGGTCAATGTGCTGCCCCTGGAAAAGGACGAATGGATCACGACCGTGATGCCCTTGCCGGAGGAAGAGGAAAGCTGGGCCAATCTGGATGCCGTCTTTGCCACTGTTTCCGGCAATATTCGCCGCAACAAGTTGTCAGACTTCACCAATGTGAAGGCCAACGGCAAGATTGCGATGAAACTGGACGAGGGGGACCGTCTGATTTCCGTCAGCGTCTGTTCTGACGATCAGGACATCATGCTGTCCACGAAGCTGGGCAAGAGCCTGCGGTGCCAGGTTGAGGCTGTGCGGGTCTTTGCCGGTCGATCTTCCACCGGGGTGCGCGGCATTCGATTGGCCGAGGGTGATTCGGTGATCGGGATGTCCATTCTGCGCCACAGCGATGATACGCCAGAGCAACGCGATGATTATCTGCGTGCCCAGGCGGCGGCCAAACGCCTGCAATATGGTGAATATTCTCAGGAAGAAGACCGTAAGCGGGATGAAGAACGCGCTGCGATGTTACAACAACCGCATTTCGCCGATATGGCGGAACGGGAAGAATTTGTTCTGACCGTATCGGATCAGGGCATGGGCCAACTAGCCTCAACCTATGACTATCGCGTCACCAATCGTGGCGGCCAGGGGATCAACAATATGGACCTGCGGGGCGCGAATGTGGCGGCCTGCTTCCTGTTTGACACATCACTGGACGAATTGATGATGGTCAGCGACGCGGGACAAATCATCCGCATCCATGGCAACGGCATTTCCGCACGCCGACGGGGCGGCAAGGGTGTCATCGTGTTTGATGTCGGTGATACGCAAAAGGTCGTGTCCGTTGCCCGCCTGCGCGATGAAGAAGGGGGCGACGAGCCGCCTTTGGATGGGGAAGAAGGGGCAGCCCCGCCAGTTCAGCAAGACATGCCAGAGGCGGATGGCGATAGCCCAATCGAAGAGGGCGATGAAGCAGCCTCTTCCGATCCGGATGAAAGCAGTCTATAAGACGCCGCAACGAGAAGACTGATTTGGCTTAACGACTTCCGGGGAGGGTCCGGCATTATGGGCACTGTTGAACGCATTGGGATTTATCCGGGTACTTTTGACCCCATAACCAATGGGCATTTGGATATTATCCGCCGTGCGGCCACACATATGGTCGATAAGCTGATCGTCTCTGTTGCGATCAATGCGGGGAAGGGGCCGTTGTTCAGCCTGGAAGAGCGGACCCAGATGGTGCGTGAAGAGGTTCAAAGCCTGCCGGAAGACCTGCAAACCCGCATCGAAGTTGCCCCATTTGAGGGCCTGCTGATGCATCATGCGGTCAATGTCGGGGCAGAGCTGATCGTGCGGGGACTGCGCGCGGTTTCTGATTTCGAATATGAATTCCAGATGACCGGTATGAATGCCCGCCTGAACCGGCATGTCGAAACCGTCTTCCTGATGGCCTCAGAACGCCATCAATTCATCTCCAGTCGCTTTGTCAAAGAGATCCACGAACTGGGCGGCGATGTCGAAGACTTCGTCAGCCCCCGCGTCCTGGACCGGCTGAAAGTGAAGTTTGGGTGATTTGAATAGGAAATCTACTGATTTAATCGTTTAACGACCAACAAAAAGAACAAAACGGCAATTTTTAAGGCTAAACTGCTATCTCCAAGGAATTGTTACCATCAACCCGAGCAAGCGATATGTTTTAAGTTGCCTTGGTAGATCGGTTCACTTTGACGTTAGAGACTTGAGGAAGTTGGGAAAAGGCCTATGGCACGTTATACAAGTCTATGGTCGATCATTATTGAAGTGTCAGGTTTATGCGATGAAGAAAAAGTTGAGCTTCGTCATATTATTGCTGATCAAATCGTGCAGGATGAATATTTAGTATTAGGTACTCTTTTCCGTGCTATGGACCCATCGGAGTATGTGCTCTTTGTGGGGGATGGTGATCGGCTACTAATAACCCCATGGGGATTTCAATGCAGTTCCTTCATAAAATATAATAAATATGATGGCGAACGGCTTCCCTACGTTAACGAATTAATGCCAGATCGATTTGCGATTAGCGATAGCGGGCTACGAAGTTTTTTCTGCATGCTAGAACTTTCAATATTTAAACTACTTAAATTGCATGAGGTTTCTGCAGTGATGGGCAAGGATTTTCATAAGCTAACTCTAGGAAAATTAAGTCTCGAGCTGCGAAAGTCTGGTCTCTTGAGTGAAATAGCCATTGATGTGCTTGATAATATTATTGAAACACGCAACGAGTTTAGTCATGCCATGAAGGATGTAAGGGAAGTTAGATACTGCGACCGACCTTTGGCGGTTAGCCATTCAAGCAAATACATACCTTGGGACGACAAAGATAGCACCGTGCAACACTTTTTCATTGATGATGCTTTTCTCGTTACTGAAAAAATCATAGACGCTTACAAGATGAAACAACATAAGGTCGTTAACGGTGAAATCCTCCTGGAATTTATGCGTGGAAACCTTGGGCTCCCCATAATTCAAGGGCAATTAATTAAGTACTTTCGTGACTGTGCACTTGAAGATAAGCACTGGAGTGATCGCCAAAAGTCGGTGGAGGAAACTCAGAAAAAGTTTCTCTCATCAAGTATATCAGAACCGACTTGGGATATTTAAAAGTGAGATAAGTTAATTACTAATTAGCCAGCTGAAACCCAAGGTCTAGTGGCTCAGACCGTTCCGCTTTCTGCGAGACGGGCAGGCCACAGGCACTTTGGGCGGCTGCGCCTTTGGCTTCAATTACTATTGCGTCACCTTCTCCTAGAGCGACATATTGGGCTTGTGTCCCGATCCAAAACGACAGAGAGACATAGGCAACCCAGCCCTTTGATTTGAGAGTGTTATCCCCCCAAGTCCCCTCGCCAAGCCGGGTTAGGGACAGGATTACTTCTTCGTTGCTAGGCAATTCCGCCAAGCCTGGGCAAGCGTCAAAGATCACCGTCTCGGCACGGCGGATTACTTCTACGTCTTGCAAGCTATAATTGCGACCAGTGGCTATAGGGACCTCACTGGCCGCGACCGCGGTTCCAGCCATCATAAAGGCGACAAAGGCCAATCCCCAGACTTGGAACACTGTAAGCAATATGTAACGCATATTTACCTCAGTGGATTGATTAGTGGCACAACTTGAACGTTGTCCCCGTACCATCGCATTTTTATATCCGGAAAGTTCAAAGTTTTTTAGTTTGAACACCGTAAACTGCCCCAGCCACGTCTAAAAGCAAGCCCAAAAAAGTCCAAAATCTCGCGCGCCGCCACAAACAGGCACAACTGGCCGTTTATGGACAGTGCAACTGATTAAAAAATTAGGAAAAAATGGTGGGCACTATAGGATTCGAACCTATGACCTAACGATTAAAAATCGTGTGCTCTACCAACTGAGCTAAGTGCCCGGAGAGGGACGGGACCCTGTGTTTTTGCAAACCAACGGGGTGTTCCCTCGAACCGGGGCGGAACATAGGCAAGTGTTTCGGAATGGTCAATCATTTGCAGCCCTGAAAAGACAGCAAAAATGCATTTTATCCAAAAAAGAGGATGCGACCATATACCATCTCGGACAAGAGCAGTGCCAAAAGGCTGATTGGCACCCCTAAAATCAAGGTTTTCAGCGTTACCATGCTCCATTCCTCCACCGCGTTCTGCGTAAAGTTACGTCAACACAGCACAGCATGCAGTGATACGGGTCACAAAATCGGGCAGGTTCTGGGTGATTTCAGGGCAGGGGCCGGGATTGGCCTGGAAGCAGGGTGTCAATCGCCGCGGAATTGCTCGACCATATCGCGCAGGCGGTTGGTATCGGTCAGAATCAGGACGGAACCTGTACGTTTTACCAGCCCTTTGCGGGACAGGTCGCTGAGCACGCGGGCCACGGTTTCACGGGTGGTGGATACCCGGCTGGCCATTTCCGAATGAATGGGGATGGGTTCGATTCGCCCGGTGCCATCCGGCTGTAAGGTAGGTTTGGCCAATCGCAGCAGTTCGGCATAGATCCGGTTGTTGGCGCCTAACGTGCTGAGATCCATGATGCGCTCAACAGATACCCGAACCATTTGGGTCAGCCGCCGCATCAAACATAGTGCAACGGTAGGGTGTTCTTCCATCACAGAGCGAAAAATCTGAGGATGCATCATAGCGACCGTTGTATCGGTAATCGCAACGACGGTCGCAGAGCGCGGTTCGCCATCAATAGCGGCAAGTTCGCCAAAGATCGATCCCGGTTTTAAATCGTCAAAGGCGATTTCGCGTCCAGAGACGGAATAATTCACAACACGGGCAACGCCACTGGTAATGAAAAACACATCCTGTGTGTCATCCTGGAAATCAATCATTTGTTCCTGGGGTTTAAAGTCACGCCAGCGGCAGCGCGCTTCAATGCGTTTCAGGGCATCTGCCGGTAAATCTTTGAAAAGAAATATTGATGCGAGACTTCTCGCTGTCTCTGCAAGCATCTGGCCCCCCGAAACAATCCATATTCATTAAAATATTACCCCAACCCTGTCAGCAAGGCGATAGGATTGTCGCCAATCTACTCTTTAGCAGCTAGTTTGCTATAGAAATTATTTCTAAAATGAAAGACGTGGCACAGGGAATGGAGCAATCGGCACCGGGCTCAAAGACGAAATCATCGACCCTCTGGGTCGTGGTATTAGCCGTGAGCATCATCTTTGGCGGCATTGCATTCAGCTTTTATGCTGCCGATCAAGTGGATGAATGGGAAGGGGCGGCCTGGAAAGCGCGGGCACAGGACGATACCCGCAGATTGACGGAATTCGGGTCATTGGCTGTAAGTCAGGCACGGAGAACTCTGGTGGCTATCGCGGCCCGGTTGAATTCTGACTCGATGAATCCGATAAATCCGTTGAGGGACGGCGCGGTCGTTCAACCTGACACGATCACGTTTGAATTTATGGTTTTTGCAAAAAGTGCTGATGATCCCAACTCATCCACCCCTCGTATTGAGTCTGTTTCCGCCTATTTTCTGCCAACCTCACAAGCAGAAATGGATTACGCACAGTTCATCGCCAGTGACACTTTCAAAAAATTGACGATGGATACCTATCTATCCGAATCGCTGGGGAACGTGCCAGAAGTCCTGGTCGGCGGAACCTTTTCCCCTGATGGCACAAAACGCTTTACGTCATTGGGTGTCCGCGTCCAGTCGCAGCGGGATCAGGGGGTCTTGATAGCGATCTTTGATCTTGTTGGCTTCTTTAAGTCCTATATGGCGACGATCGCCCCGGATGGACTGGTCCTGAGGTTGAGTGAAATCACCGCGGCCGGCGAACAACATGCTGTAATCGGCGGTGATAACCCTTTACCCGATACAGTCGAAACATTCGTTTTCCCGATATCCTTAGGTGATACAGAATGGCGCTATAGTTGGGATGTGCTCAGCAACTATGAAGGCGGAAGGGACCGTTCGACCGGTACGTTGGTGCGCTATGGTGGCGTGGGGCTATTTACCATGTTCGGCCTGCTTCTGGCTGTGCTGCTGCAGGTTAATCATCGTATTTCCAATGCCGTGCGCCGCCGAACCGAAGAACTGGCGCGGGCGCGCGATCAGGCGGAGGTTGCAAACCGTGCGAAATCAGAATTTTTGGCGAATATGAGCCATGAATTGCGCACCCCTCTCAATTCTGTGATCGGGTTCGCTGAATTACTCGAATCTCAGGTATTAGGTCAGGAAAGCTGGCAGCGTTATCGTGACTACGCTACGGATATCCGACAAAGCGGCCGTCATCTGCTGTCCCTGATTAACGATATTCTGGATTTATCCAAAGCAGAGGCCGGACATCTGGCGCTGGACGATGCCTATATCTCACCGGAAGTGTTGATCGATGCAGCGGTTCGATTGGTTCATGAGCGCGCCCGCAATTCCGGCCTGGAATTGACCGCATCTGTTGAGGATCCCACGCTGTTGCTGCTGTGTGATGAGCGTCGGGCGAAACAGATCCTGCTGAATCTGCTCTCTAATGCGATCAAATTTACCCCCCGTGGCGGGTCCATCACTGTTCGTGCACAGCCCTGCCCGGATGGGGGAATGGAATTGCAGGTAATTGATACCGGCATTGGCATGAAGCCGGAGGAAATCCCGTTAGCTCTGACGAAGTTTCAACAGTTGGAGTCAAAACCAAGAGGGGATTTCGCCGGCACGGGCCTTGGTCTGCCCCTGGTTGAAAATCTGGCCAGACTTCATGATGCAAGCCTGAACATTCAATCAAAACCGGGGAAGGGAACAACGGTCATTGTGAAATTCGGTCCAGACCGCGTCGCCAAGGCAGACGACATTTTCGGGCAAGCCCCCGTATAAACAGGCCCCCGTATAAACAAGCCCCCGTGTAAACAAGCCCCCGTGTGAAGCTATGCACCTCGTATCAAATTCTGATCATTGAATCCTGATGTCTATTGCGTATAGTGAGATACGTATATTTTGCGGTGCAGCATCACTCTCTTAAAGTTATCTGTAAGGAAATAATTTATGGAGTCCGAAGGCTCTAACATGCCAGAACCAGAAAAGACGCCCGCGCCATCGGAACAGACGTCCAAGCTGGGCATATTCGCCCGACTGCGTGCGTATTTCTTTGCGGGCGTATTGGTCACGGCACCCATCGCTATCACCATTGCTTTAGCGGTATGGATTATCGGCTATATCGATGATCAGATCGTGCCGTTGATCCCCCAGCGCTATAATCCAGATACATATTTCCAGCAGTATTTGGGCGTGGATTTCGGGCTGCCCGGATTGGGGGTTCTTGTCCTGATTTTGGCGATCACCCTCATCGGGGCGTTTACGGCAGGGCTGGTCGGTCGCTGGATCGTCCGATTTGGCGAAAAGCTGTTGGACCGGATGCCGATCATCCGCAGCCTGTACAAGCTGACCAAGCAGATCTTTCAAACCGTTTTACAGAACCAATCCAATGCTTTCCGGCAGGCGGTTCTGGTAGAATATCCACGACCGGGTTTGTGGGCGATTGCTTTTGTCACAGCCGAGACCCAAGGTGAATTACACGAGTTGTTACAACGTGATACAGTCAATGTCTTCCTGCCCACGACGCCGAATCCGACCTCCGGGTTTTTGCTTTTCGTGCCCAAGGAAGACATTAAAATACTCAATATGCCGGTAGAAGATGCCGTCAAACTGGTGATTTCTGCAGGTATTGTTCATCCTGGGGATGATCTGGCCGGAATTGACCTTAAATAGCTTAAGCGAGGCAAAGGTCCTATAATCCGCGCAGGCTAAAGTGCTGTTCTTTTCACTATGCTGGTTTGACAGGCTCTCTCGCTTTACTGTCGGCGCAAAACAAGAATTGCATAGTGGACAAAAGGAGACGACCGCATGGATCAATCATACATATCGTCAAGCGCTGAAGCTGATATCGAAACCCTGGAAGCGTTAGAGGAAAAGGTGCGATGGCTCGCATCCTGGACCATTCACAACGCCAATCATTTGCGGGAAAGCCGCGATGGTTTGAAAGTTGGGGGACACCAGGCTTCCTGTGCGTCGCTGTCTGCGATTATGACCGCGCTGTATTTTCATGTCCTGCGGTCAGATGATCGTGTCGCGGTTAAACCCCATGCCAGCCCTGTTTTCCACGCCATTCAGTATCTTCTGGGTCATCAGACTCGCGAAAAGCTGGAATCCTTCCGTGCCTATGGTGGGGCTCAGTCTTATCCGTCCCGTACAAAAGACAATGATACCGTTGATTTCTCGACTGGATCTGTCGGGCTGGGGGCGGCGGTCACCAATTTTGCAGCCCTGACCCAAGATTACCTCAGGCTTAAGGACATTATTCCATCCAGCAAGCCGCCCGGGCGCATGATCGCCCTGGTGGGCGATGCGGAATTAGACGAAGGCAATGTCTATGAAGCCCTGATGGATACATGGAAACATGATATCCGAAATGTCTGGTGGGTGATTGATTATAACCGTCAAAGCCTGGATGGGGTGGTAAACGAACAGCTGTTCCGGATTATCGGGCGGTTCTTCCGCGCTGTTGGTTGGAACGTCATCACGCTGAAATATGGCTCTAAACAAATGGCCGCTTTCGCAAAGCCAGGCGGGCAGGCCTTGAAGCGGTGGATCAATACATGTCCCAATGATGTCTATTCCGCCCTGGCATTTCAGGGCGCGGCCGCCTGGCGCGCCCAAATCAAGGGGGACATGCCCCATGATCAGGACTTGCACAGCCTGATCGACAGCTATGACGATGCGGGGCTAAATGCCCTGATGACCAATCTGGGCGGCCACGATATTCCGGCCCTGCTGCATACTTTTTCCACGGTTCCCGATGATCGCCCGACATGCTTTATCGCCTATACGATCAAAGGATGGGGCCTGCCCTTGATGGGGCATAAGGATAATCATGCCGGCCTGATGAACCCGCAACAAATGGCGGCATTCCAGAAACAACTAGGCGTCCCGGAAGGCCAGGAGTGGGAGCCATTCTCCGGCATGAAAGTACCGGCGGATCGTGTTCAATCCTTCCTGAACCGATTGCCTCAGAAGCAGCATCGTCTGCATGAGGCCAATAAGATTTCCATCCCCGATACTCTGACCTATGGCGCCACCGCCAAATCGTCGACGCAGGAAGTCTTTGGAAAGCTGTTGAATGAAATTGCCAAGGCGGGCGGACCGCTGGCAGATCGTATCGTCACCACCTCTCCGGATGTGTCGGTTTCGACCAATTTGGGTCCCTGGATCAATCAACGCGGTCTGTTTGCGCGCGAAAGCCGGCCCGACGAATTCCGGGAGCGAAATTTGCCATCCGCGCAAAAGTGGATACGCTCCCCCCAGGGCCAGCATATTGAACTGGGTATCGCGGAAAATGACCTGTTTTTGAACCTGGCGGCTTTAGGCCTGTCGGAAAGCCTGTTCGGGGCGCGGCTGTTTCCCATTGGAACATTGTATGACCCCTTCATTGCGCGCGGGCTGGATGCGCTAAACTATGCCTGTTATCAGGACAGCCGCTTCATTGTGGTCGCCACCCCGTCCGGGATCACATTGGCCCCGGAAGGTGGTGCGCATCAATCCATATCAACCCCGATGATCGGGATGGGGCAGCCGGGCTTAACATCTTACGAGCCCGCCTATGGGGATGAACTTGCCGTTATTCTACGCCATGCCTTCGTGCATTTGCAGGATGAAGAGAAGGGGGGCTCCCTCTATCTCAGGCTTTCAACCCGCCCGATTGAGCAGCCTGATCGCAAAATGACCCCGGATCTGGCACGTCAGATCATCAAAGGGGGCTATTGGGTCGTGCCGCCTAAGAAGGGGGCAAAGATGGCAATTGTCTATATGGGTGCCGTCGCCCCCCAAGCCTTGGAAGCGTTCGAGGCGCTGCGTGAAGATAACCCAGATGCCGGACTGATGGCGATCACCTCAGCCGATAAGCTGTATTCTGATTGGCAAACAATTGAACGTGCCCGCTTGGCCGGAACTGATTCGGGTGAAATGGCCCATGTGGAAGACCTGTTTGCCCCCCTGGCATCGGATGCCCGGTTTACATCCGTGATTGATGGCCATCCCGCGGCTGTTGCCTGGATGGGGGCCGTTCGTGGTCACTCCGTTGCCCCTCTGGGGGTGGAAAGCTTTGGCCAAACGGGCGATCTGATCGATCTGTATCGCCATTATGGCATAGATGCGGACCACATCCGCCGCGCCGCAGAACGCAAGCCCAAAAGCTGAGGCGCGCGGGGAATTTAGGGGATAATGACACCGGCCATCCAGGCGGCACGCACCAGTCGCGCTTGCGGCCCTGGATCCCGGATCAAGTCCGGGATGACGAAGTATTAGCCAAATGCATCCTCACCCTGAGGAGCGCAGCGTCTCGAAGGGTGTGCTTGCTGAAAGCACTACACTTACAGCCCCTCCTTCGAGACGGCGCTATCGCGCCTCCTCAGGATGAGAGTGGTGCCGAAGGTCAGAAGCGACGTGTCATCCCCTCAGCGCTCTTTGCGCCTCCTTCGCGCCCTTCGCGGTTAATCTTCTCGTCCCTCCCGCGCAGGTGGGAGTCCAGGGCGGCATGCACCAGTCGCGCTTACCGCCCTGGATCCCGGATCAAGTCCGGGATGACGAAGTATTAGCCAAACGCATCCTCACCCTGAGGAGCGAAGCGTCTCGAAGGGTGTGCTTGCTGAAAGCACTACACTTACAGCCCCTCCTTCGAGACGGCGCTATCGCGCCTCCTCAGGATGAGAGTGGTGCCGAAGGTCAGAAGCGACGTGTCATCCCCTCAGCGCTCTTTGCGCCTCCTTCGCGCCCTTCGCGGTTAATCTTCTCGTCCCTCCCGCGCAGGTGGGAGTCCAGGGCGGCCGAGTGAGATGATAAGGCGTGTGGAGATCAAAAAAGTAGGGGCTGCCTTTTGAGCAGCCCCGTCTATCCCGTCCAAACCCACAATGCTGCTGGTGTTTTACCGCGCATTATCGATTAAAATGCTGCCCTCCCTAAACTTGGGCCCCGTTGACGTTCTTTTATCTGTTCTATTGCCAGATGCCGCCGTTCGGTGAGGAATTTATGACAGTAGTTTCCTCGCCCTGTCAACTCATCCCCTTATTGATTTTTGAGTGTAGGGAAAGAGTCTCATCTGGTCACGGCAAAAATGCATCTAGGATTAAAATTCTTACACTTGGAATTTTCACATAGTTTGATTAAACACGATAGATGGACTCTGAAACACCTCTCGCCGTTCCCCCCAACACGCCGCCTCGTTTGCGGCTTCGTGATATTACAAAGCGGTTTCCGGGCTGCCTGGCCAATGATGCCGTCTCCTTGGATCTGGCCCCTGGAGAAATTCACGCGCTTTTGGGGGAGAACGGGGCGGGCAAGTCGACCCTGGTGAAAATCCTGTATGGGGTACAGGGGGCGGATTCCGGCACAATCGAATGGGAAGGGCAGAATGTTGATATTCCAAGCCCCAGCGCGGCGCGCGCGCTTGGTATTGGGATGGTATTTCAACATTTTTCTTTGTTTGAGACGCTCAGCGTCGCAGACAATGTCGCACTGGCCATGGAACGAGGGACAGGGCGTGATCCCGACTTGTTGGCCGAAATTAAAAAGCTGAGCATCGAGTATGGGCTGGCTTTGGATCCCACACGCAGTGTGCATGAGTTATCCGTGGGCGAGCGTCAGCGGGTCGAGATTGTCCGGTGCCTGATGCAGAATCCCAGCCTGATCGTGATGGATGAGCCGACATCAGTCCTAACGCCCAGTGAGGTTGAAAAGCTGTTCACCGTTCTGCGTCGCCTGCGTGATGAGGGGCGCACGATCCTGTATATCTCCCATAAATTACAGGAAATTCGTGATTTATGTGATCGGGCGACCATTCTGCGCGGCGGCAAGGTTGTTGCCAGTTGCGACCCGCGCACAGAAACGCCCAATTCCCTGGCGGCGCTGATGATCGGGCGTGCGTTTGATGGACCAAAGCCAGGCAAGCCCGTTCAGGTGGGCGAGGGGGTTCCCCTATTGTCCGTCCAGGGGTTGAGCATGGAAGCGGACTCTCCCTTTGGCACATCGCTGAAGAATATCAGTTTCACCGTCCGCTCCGGGGAAATCTTTGGCATTGCTGGCGTTGCGGGCAATGGACAGAACACGCTGCTGGCTGCGCTGAGTGGGGAACGCACGGCCCCCCGGGATGACTGGGTGAAATTTGAAGGCCGGTCAATCGGGCGCGTAGGGGCGCGCGGACGCCGTGATATGGGAATCAGTTTCGTGCCGGAAGAACGCCTGGGCCATGGCTCTGTCCCGGATCTACCCCTGGAAGAGAATGCGCTGCTCAGCGGCTGGGGCCGGTGGGGGTTGATTCGCCATGGCCTGATCTCACGGGGGAAATCACGCCAGAAGACAGAGGATGTGATTGAAGCATTCAATGTTGTCAGCACTGGGGTAGGGGCCGCCGCCCGCAGCCTGTCTGGTGGCAACCTGCAGAAATTTATCATCGGGCGCGAAATCATGCAGGATCCCAAACTTTTAATCGCCGCCCAGCCAACATGGGGCGTCGATGCAGGATCCGCAGCGGCCATCCAATCCGCGCTGATCGAACTGGCACGGGCCGGCGCCGGAGTTGTTGTGGTCAGCCAGGATTTAGATGAACTTTTCACCATCGCCGACAGGGTGGCGGTCATTTTTGACGGGACCTTATCGGAAAGCCGCCCGACCCAGGCCACATCGGCAGAAGATGTCGGGTTGCTGATGGGTGGATTGTTTGAGGGGACGCCATGATCGCCCTGGAACGCCGTCCCAATTCATCGCGACTTTGGCTGTATGCAACACCGATTCTGGCAGTATTTCTGACGGTTCTGTCCGGGGCGATTCTGTTTTCAGTGCTGGGCTTTAACGCGATTGAGGCATTGACCGCCTATTTCATAAGTCCCTTGCGGGATTCCTATGGGTTGGGGGAATTGACCATCAAGGCAACGCCCTTGGCGATCATCGCCATCGGGCTGGCCATCGGATTCCGCGCCAATGTCTGGAATATTGGGGCAGAGGGGCAATTGACACTGGGGGCAATCACCGGGGGTGGGTTGGCATTGCTGTTCTACGGTGCGGAAGGACCCTGGCTGCCGCCGCTTATGCTGATCGGGGGAATGATTGGCGGTGCTGCCTGGGCGGCGATTCCGGCCTTTTTGCGCACGCGGTTCAACGCCAATGAAATTCTGGTCAGCCTGATGCTGACCTATGTCGCGGGATTGCTGTTAAGTTATCTTGTCACCGGTCCGTGGAAGGATCCGATGGGCTTTGGCTTTCCCCGCACGCGGATGTTTGGGGATGGGGCTTTGCTGCCGACCTTGTTTGCGGGATCACGCATGCATATCGGCTTTCCCATCGCCCTGGTGACAGTCGCTGCGGCCTGGTTTCTGATCGCCCGCAGCTTCATTGGCTTTCAGATCAAGGTGGTGGGCCTGACCCCACCCGCGGCGGGCTATGCGGGTTTCAGTAACAAGCGGATTATATGGGCAACGCTGTTGGGCAGCGGCGCATTGGCGGGCCTGGCAGGCGCAATAGAAGTTGCCGGGCCGATTGGTCAATTGACTCCGTCTATTTCTCCTGGATACGGCTTTACAGCAATCATTGTTGCTTTTCTGGGACGATTGCATCCAATGGGGATTCTGTTTGCGGCACTGTTGATGGCGCTTAGCTATATTGGCGGAGAATCGGCGCAGATTGAACTGGGGCTTCCCTTGGCGGTGACCGGCGTCTTTCAGGGCATGTTGCTGTTCTTCCTGTTGGCCAGTGACGTACTGGTCCATTATCGCATCAAGCTGCGCCCGGCGCGGGAAGGGGTGTGATGGATATCCTGGCCCCGATCCTGATTTCAATTATCGCTGCCTCGACCCCTTTGCTGTTTGCCGCCATTGGTGAATTGGTGGTCGAGAAATCGGGCGTCCTGAATTTGGGTGTCGAAGGCATGATGCTGGGCGGGGCCGTGATCGCTTTCATCATTTCGGTGGAAACCGGCAATAGTTCCCTTGCCATTGTCGCAGGCGCAGCCATGGGCGCCATGATGGCCGGGCTGTTTGCCGTCTTGACCCTGGGACTTCTGGCCAATCAGGTCGCAACAGGCCTGGCCCTGACACTGTTTGGCATCGGTCTTAGCGCGCTATTGGGTCAGGGCTATGTCGGCACCCCGCTGACGGCTTTACCAAAGCTGAACATTGCGGGCCTGACAGATATTCCAATTCTGGGACCGGTTGTCTTTGGTCAGGATATTCTGGTCTATCTGTCCTTTGTTGTGACCGCTATTGTCGCTTGGTTCCTGTATCGCACGCGGGCGGGACTGATCCTGCGATCGGTCGGAGAAAATCCGCATGCCGCCCATGCAATTGGATTTCCCGTCATCCGGATACGGTTGTTCGCGGTTCTGTTTGGTGGGGCCATGGCGGGATTGGGCGGCGCCTATCTGTCGCTATCCTATACCCCGATGTGGGCAGAAGGAATGTCGGCCGGGCGCGGCTGGATCGCCCTGGCGCTGGTCGTGTTTGCGACATGGCGGCCGGGCAGGGTGGTCCTGGGGGCCTATCTTTTCGGGGGGCTGACCCTGGCGCAATTGCATCTGCAAGGGATGGGCAGTTCCGCAATTCCTTCGCAATTCCTGAATATGGTTCCCTATATCGCAACCATTGTGGTGCTTGTTCTTATTTCCAGGGACGCCACACGAATTCGTATGAATGCACCAGCCAGCATCGGGAAAGTGTTTCATCCTGATGGCTAAACGGTTACAATTTTGCATCGCAGCACACTTCTAAAACACCATATTTCAAGAACAGGGGGTTCCCAGCATGACCAAACTGACCCGGCGGTCCTTCTCCGCCTTGACGCTTGCCGCCGGTGCGGCCGCAGCCTTTCCCGCCCGCGCAGCAGACCCGTTAAAGGTCGGCTTTATCTATGTCGGGCCAGTCGGCGATTTTGGCTGGTCCTATCAGCATGACCAGGGCCGCCTGGCGATTGAACAGGAACTTGGAGATCGGGTTAAGACCAGCTTTGTCGAATCCGTACCGGAAGGCGCGGATGCGGACCGCGTGATCACCCAATTGGCCCGCAGCGGTCACAAGCTGATCTTCACAACGTCCTTTGGCTATATGGAACCGACCAACAAGGTCGCCAAGAACTTCCCGGATGTCATGTTCGAGCATGCTACGGGCTATATGCGGGCCGACAATGTCGCGACCTATGCCGCGCGCTTCTATGAGGGGCGTTATGTTGCGGGCATTCTGGCCGGTCGCCTGAGCAAGACCAACAAGATTGGCTATATCGGGTCGATCCCCATTCCCGAAGTTATCCGGGGCATCAATGCCTTTACCCATTCCGCGCGCAAAATCAATCCGGCCATCGAAGTAACCCCGATCTGGGTGAACGAATGGTACAATCCAGGCAAGGAAGCGGATGCAGCAAAGGCGCTGATTGACCAGGGCGCTGATATCATTCTGCAGCATACGGATTCACCAGCCCCCGTGCAGACGGCGGAAGAACGCGGTGTTCTGTGCGTTGGTCAGGCTTCGAATATGGAACGGTTCGGTCCAACAGCCCATATGACCGCCATTGTCGATCATTGGGCTCCTTATTACGTGGCACGGACCAAGGCTGTTCTGGACGGCACATGGACGTCCGGCGATGTCTGGGGCGGATTTGACAGCGGGATGGTCGAAATGTCCCCGTTTAACAAGAACCTGCCTGAAGCCGTGGTTGCAGAGGCCAAAGCGGCCCAACAAGCCATTCATGACGGCAAATTGCATCCGTTCAGCGGTCCGATCAAGAATCAGGCTGGCGAGATAGCGATTGCCGATGGCGCAACGGCCCCGGACGGAGAGCTGTTGGGCATGAACTGGTATGTCGAAGGGGTGAATGGCAAGGTGCCTGGCTGATAGGTACTACAACATACCCTGAAAAGCGCCCTCCATCGCTTGATGGGGGGCGCTTTGTTTAGAGGGGCAGGATGCGGTTCGGGTCCCGGATCGGGAAGAACACCACGGGTGCGGTTCGCCCCCGAACCGGCACTTCTGACCTTTCCAGGCCAGTTGTATCCATCCCCGCAGCCTGTGCGACTTCCTGAGAGAATATGACGGAAACATCATGGGTCTTGGTCAATCCTTCCAGGCGTGCGGCAATATTGATCGTATCGCCAATGGCGCTGGTGATTTGGGCGCGTGGCGGGCCCATGGCACCGACGATTGCCTCTCCATGATGCAGGCCGATGCCAACCCGCAGCGGGAAGGGAAGCTCACTGGCTAAAGATTTGTTCAGCGCTTCCAGCCGGTTCAGCATGGCCCGTGCCCCCTTAAGCGCGCTTCTTGCCCCATCCTCTTCAGTACCCATCAATCCGTATAGGGCCATTAACCCATCGCCATTGAATTGCGCATAATGGCCATTCGTTTCGGTGATTGCGCTGCTCATTTCTGAAAAGAACTGGTTCAGGATGAACAGAACATCATAAGGCAGCTTTTCTTCCGCCAGTTTTGTCGAGGCCCGAATGTCGATGAACAATGAGGTGACACGGCGTTCTTCCCCTTCCAGCCCGCCCAGTTGCTGGCCATCCTTGGCCGTAGCCGTTGGCGGCAGGAGAGGGGATATCCCCAGCGAGTCCTTTGGGCGGATCTGACAGGCCAACCGCACCCCTGCCATGGCCTTAATACGGGTCAGGGCGGTCAGTTCCAGCCCTTCCGGTGGTTCCAGAACATCGCCCCCTTCAAGAATCTTCACCCGACAGGTGGTGCATCGCCCGCGACCGCCACAGACTGCCGCATGCGGACGCCCGGACGAACGCAGCGCTTCCAGTGCCGTGGCGCCGGCAGGGACCGGTACTTTTGTGCCATCTGGCAGCAACAGGAGAATACGCGACTTCTGCTCCAGCACGGCACGCAGTTTTCGGGCACCAAAAGGCGCAACTCCCAACAGGGCCAATCCAAATGTTATTGGTGTGACAAGGGCTTGCAGGGGTTCAATGGCACTGCTGTTGTATCGGGCATTCTCCAGAATGGTGGAGATCATATGATCCCGGTCCAATTCGAACAGAATTTCAAAACCGGCGGATACATATCCTGCCAGAGACAAAACCGGCAGGATGATCGCGACGACGGTCAGCTCACGCTGCCAATTCTGATACCAGGGTTTCACCCGCAGCCACAGATACAAACCGATGCATCCATGCATCCAGGCCAAAACCAGTGTTATCGCCTGCAACACGCCCAAAACCGGGCTGGCGACCCATAATGCGGCGATGACATATTCATATGTGGGCTCAATCCCGGCAATTTCTTCCGCAACCCGCGTACCGATAATATGATTGACCATCAGCATTGGTATGACAAAGCCAGACAGAATCTGAGTGATTTCCAACCCGGTCAATTTCAGCGTCCGGCGTTTGTAGACACTCAAAAAAGCCACGGCGATATGGGTCACCATGGCGCTGATCAGTATAAAACTGCCCAAGGGTGTGCGCCAAATCTCCATAAGGATGTCGTGGGCGATCCCAAGTGCATCGAAGGAAATCAAACCAAAGGCGTGATTCAATAAATGACAGGACAAATATGCAAAAAGAACTGACCCGCTGAGGGCACGCAATCGCGCCTGCATACATTCAAAACCCTTAAAAGAGTTAGACGTTCACTTTAGTTTATCATGTTATTCGTATGTGTGTCTGAATCAGACAATAAGTCTAAGATTAAGTGAGCGGCCAGCCTTTTGGCTCGCCTATTTTTAGATATGAACAAATAAGAGCGCCAGTCGTTCATACTTGAAAACATCAATTGAAAACACATTCAATGTATTGAAACTATTAATATATTTCTCCTTAAGCCTTGGCTTCCAAGTGTGCTTTATGATAGTCAAAATAGAGTGAATGTCACAGTCTTGGGGAATTACGTGTTACAGGTATCTGGTTCGGTTTTTCGGTCGTTGTTTGTTTTCATTTTAGCAACGGTTTTCATTTTTTCGGCCCATGCAGATGATTTAAGCGGACGCCAGATCATGGACGAGGTTTCAGCCCGGCATGATCGACCGTTTGAATTTGAAGAGCAGGCGATGGTGCTGATCGATGACAGGGGCAACACAGAAAATCGTGAAGTTCGGCGATATGCCCGAGAATGGGAGAATGGCCTGTACCGATATCTGTTGGTATTTGATTCGCCTGCCGGGGTGCGCGGCGTTGCCTTGCTGACCTGGCAAAACAAAGGCGCCAGCGACGATCAATGGATGCACCTGCCAGCCTATGGACGGGAGATGAAGCGATCCGCAGATGGCGGCAAGCGCAATTACTTCATGGGAACCGATTTCGCCTTCGAAGATATGACATCCGAGGAACGGGAGAAATTCCGCTATGATCGGCAACCCGATGAAACTTTTGAAATAAAAGACGAAACTGGCGCAGTCCTGGATACGGTTGAAGGCTATGTCGTTGATGCCTATCCCAAAGACGAAGAACTGGCCAGTCAGACCGGATATCAATATCGTAGACTATATGTCAGTAAAGACCGCTTTTTCATTCGCCGGATTGATTTCTATGATCGGCGCGGGCGCTTCCTGAAAACTCAGTATTCCTGGGACATGGAACAGATAGAAGGCGATACCTGGCGCGCCAACCGGATCCTGATGGACAATGATAAGCTGAACCATCAAACCCTGATCCGGGTTAACAGCCGCGATCTGACCGAAGGCTCGGTCCCAGCCAGAATGTTTGAACAGCGTTGGGTGACATCAGGACGGCATTTGCGCTGACAATATCAAACTATTGAATTGTAACATTTTTCTGGGGCGTTTGCCAGATGCAGAAGTTTTTAACGTTTGGGGTGAACCATCGCGGCATAGCTATTGCCATAATCGCTGCAATCACGATCTTTTGCGGCTTTGGTCTGGATAAGCTGAGGATTGATACCAGCTTTGACAGCCTGATCAGTGATAATGATCCAACCAAACTGGTCTATGAACGAGTAAAAGAGGAGTTCGGCTCGGACAATACGACCATTGTCTATGTTAGGTCGTCAGATCTGTGGACGCAGGACCGTCTCGTCGCCCTGGAAGATATGCATTTCGCGCTGGAGGATTTGCCCTTTGTCCAGCGGGTCGACAGCCTTTTCACTGTGCGCAGTATTCGTGATCGCGATGGCATGATTGACTCGTCCACCGTCTTGGATGGTGTGCCGTTTGATGATGTGGAAATGCAGGCGGCCCGGGACAATGCGTTGTATTCCCCGCTGGTCGTCGGCAATTTTATCTCTGCCGATGGTTCCGTAACCGCGATTAATGTTACCATCATTAAAGACCCCGACAATCCTGATTTCGATCATTATGCCTATGGCGCGATCGATGCTGTGATCGCACCTTACGCGGATCAGTTTGAAGAGATATTTCAAGTCGGTCCACCACGGGTAAACGCCGATACCGAAATCGGCCTTATGTCGGATCTAAGTTTACTGGCCCCGCTGTCCCTGGGCGTGCTGACGGTTACCATTGTTTTGTTCCTGCGCAGTGGGCTTGCCCTGGTCTTTCCGGTGATCACATCGGCGATCAGTCTGGTCTGGGGCTTCGGGTTGATGGGGTATTTTGGTATTCCCATCAATATCTTATCGGCCATGCTTCCCTCCCTGGTTATTGTTATCGGGTCGACAGAAGACACCCATATGCTCTCGACCTATCTGAACGGTATCAATGCGGGCGATAAAAAGGGGACCGGGGCGGAAAAACGGCGCTATGCGGTTCTGTTTCTGATCCGGCATTTGGGCCTGCCGCTGGTCCTGACGGCGGTTACAACAACCCTTGGCTTTGCCGCAAATTCCTTTGCGGATATGGGATTGATGCGCAATTTTGCCTATGCGGCATCGATAGCGATTGCCGCCAATGGGGTTATCACCCTGATGCTGGTGCCGTCGTTGCTGTCACTCTTTGGGCCATTGCGCAGCAGATTGCACAACACTTCCCCCAATCAAGAGGCTGTTGATCCAGAGGAAGAAGGATATCGCGGGCTTATCGGGGCCATTCTGAAACTGTGCTATGCCGCGGCGCGCCATCCGCGCTATGTCATCGGGGGAACGATTGTTCTAACGGTCTTCTTTGGGATTTTTGCCTTTCAGACAAAGGTTTCCAATGATCCGATTGCGTTCTTCAAGCCCAAGCACCCTCTTGTCCAGGACGTCAACACGCTGGCTGAGACACTGTCGGGGATGGAGATTTTCTATATCAACCTGTCTTCGACCAAGCCTGATGCGTTCCGCAATCCGGAAAACCTGCGCCGATTGGCAGATATCAAAGACTATATCTTGCGGGACGGGCGGTTTGATACTGCCTTGTCGATTGCCGATCATCTATCCCTGGTGAACCGGGAATTCCATGGTGGCGATGCCGATATGATGGTTGTTCCCGATACGATAGCACTGGTGGATCAATATCTTCTGTTCTTCCAACGGGCCGATCTGGAAAACTATATCAGCCATGATTTTGAACGGGCCAATATGGTCGTGCGCCATAACATCCATAACAGCCATGATTTGAAACAGGCCTTGGTGGATCTGGATCGGGAAGTACGGCGGATCGCAGGGCCTGATTTGACCGTCAATCTGGTTGGTCAAAACCTGATGATCAATAACGCCGCTGATGATCTGATCGCAGCCCAGGTTCAGTCTGTCGGCCTGTTGCTGCTGGTGATATTCATCATCATGTCCATCGTTTACAGCTCTCTGGTCGGTGGATTTCTCTCTCTGGTGCCAAATATTTTACCGATTATTGCGGTATTGGGGATTATGGGCCTGTTTGGCATTCCCTTGAATCCAGGAACCGCCACTGTGGCGGTAATTGCAATCGGGATAGCGATTGATGACACCATTCACCTGCTGTCATCCTATACTCATGAAAGCCTGCGCACGGCTGATCGCGGGTTGGCTGTTCGCCGAACGGTGAGGGGGCAGGCGGTGCCGGCGATCTCAACCTCTATCGCCTTGGCGGCGGGATTTCTTGTGTTGAGCGGGTCAAGTTTCTCCATCATCTGGCAATTTGGTGCGCTATCGGCCATTGCTATGATCGTTGCCATGATCGCCGATTTGATCGTTACACCGGTCTTGATGTCCATGGTGCGCCTGGTCGGATTGTACGAGATATTGACGCTGAAGGTCGGGAAGGACGTGCTGACCAACAGCCCGTTATTCACCAATATGACGTCCTATCAAATCCGGAAGGCTATCTTGTTGTCTGAACTTGTTCCCTTTAAAGCGGGTGACCGGTTGTTGGAGCAAGGGACGATTGGCCGGGATTTATATGTAATCCTGTCTGGATCAGCAGCTGTCACCCTGGATCATCGCCACGGCCATACCGAACTGGACACATTGGCGGAAGGGGCCGTTCTGGGTGAGGTTGGATTTGTTACGCAGCAGCAAAGAACGGCAAATGTTGATGCTGTAACCGACGGCGAGATGCTGCGCCTGAATGCCGATACGGTTCAAAAGAACATGCGTCTATATCCCCATATCGCCAACAAACTGAACATGAATATTGCCCGCATTCTGGGAATGCGGCTTGCCAGCACGTCCAACCGTCTGTCGCGATATGAGAAGCAGGAAGGGCTGACATAGTGATAGATAAATCCGCACTTTCTCGTGGCCTTGCGGTGGTTGTTTCCGGTCTGACCTGTGTCGGAATTCAGGGCGGTGCCGCGGTAGCGGAGCAGGGGGCAGAGGCCTCCCTTCTGGGGCAGGTTCTGGAAAACGCGACCTACGAGTCAAAGACGGTCATGACGGCCTTTCCCCGGGCCGTTCATCAGGCGGATTCCAGCGGGATTGAGGATGAACCGGTCGAGGCGTGGACCCATCTGAGTTTAGACAGCACGACCTTTCTGGATGATTATTGGACTTTTGGCCTGGGGGTGGAGGCTTTGGCGTCAACCTATCGCGGCGCGGAAAGGGGGGCTTTCAGTGCGCCTGGTGTCCGTAAAGGCCATGGCCGCTATGTCGATTTAAGCCGCATGACCCTATCGTATCTGGGCGATACGGTTGAGGTTCTGGCGGGCAAGGATGCTATCCCAATCGGACTGGCCGAAATTTACTCTCCAACCGATCTATATGGCGCTGAAAATACGGCCAATCCCCAGCAACCCGTCGACTATGGCGTCTGGCAATTGCGCACCGATCTGTATGTCGGCAGTGATCGATTGACCGGCATCATTCTGCCAATTGAAGAAAGTGCCCCAGGCCCCGCTGAACATTCGCGCTGGAATGGCCCGAACGGGTCTGGTGGGTCGGACTTCGCCAATTTGAACATCACCGGACTGCCACTCGGCATTTCGCCTGAAATCGTTGATGATTACCGGGATAGCACGCCATCCAACTGGAGTTATCTGCTGCAGTATAAAGGCACGGCAACGAATCTTGATTACTTCATAACTGCTTACAACGGGGTTGGTCCTTATCCGGTTTTGAAGAACCCAGCTTCAGGACAATTCAATCCCTATACAAAGGTATATCCCACCGTATCGATTGCCTCTGCAGGCAGCGCGCTGGTTCAGGGATCCTGGAAGTTCTATGGCGAAGGTCTGGCATATTGGGCAGAAGAAGATACCGATGATGATTTTGCACGCGCGTTGATCGGTGCGAAATATCGCGAAACCCAATTTGCGAATTCAATCGGCTGGAAAGAGATCACGCCAATTATTGAATATTCAAAAGAATGGCGGTTCGGTCTTCAGGATCATCCAGATTACAATACATCCTCGAAAGAGGCGCGACCCAACCCGAATAATGTCCTGATGTCGCTGACAGTTGAAGCGAACGATGAATGGAAGTTTGGGGGCATGCACGGTCATTCCTTAAAAGACTGGGATTCCACCAGCCAGGTTTTTGCGCGCTATCAACCCAACGATAATTTATGGACAATGATTTCCTTTGTTGAATATCACGGGAATGAAGGCACTCAGTTTGGGCGCTATGACAGGAACGACAACGTTTCTTTGACGGTGAATTATAGTTTCTAGTCCTCAATACGTTTCTTAGAAAAAGTGGATAATTGATTGAATTATAATGTATATTCTGTTTTGTTTTGTATTTATATATTTTCCATAATATACATTATAGCTATTAACAATATTTCAAGTTTAGCGTCTGGACGTATCTGTCTGATTCTACGACACCATGTCAACATCTGGTATTGTAATTTTGTTACTTTGATTGCGGACAGAAATTGTGTCAACCCACTGATTTCACTGCAAAGTAAAATTCTGGCGTTGACAGGTATTGTTAGGACTAAGGCCCCAGTACCAACACCCGCTTAGAAGGCGGATAGAAACGGCGTATTTCTGCGGTGTTTCAAACTGAGGCATGGCGGAAATAGCAGCAAAAACCACCCAAGGCGGGTGAAAGTTTGAAGGAAAGGAGCGAATGCGATGAGTGAAGTAACCGGCCCAATCTCCACACTTCCAGGCGACGTACATAGAACTCCAACAGGAACGATGTGCGACATGCACCCAACCATACCATCTGTGGCACGTATCCAAGGTGAGACGGACTCTTTCGGCTGCGAAATGATTGATATGTGCCAAACGTGTCTGGACAAACACCGAGAGTATTTGCGCGAAGAACGGAACCGTCTTCGAACCTGCGATTGGTGCAAAGCGGAAAATGTGAAAGTCCGAGAACAAAGGGATCACGACGAAGGGATGTATGGCCCTGTCTATCGTGTCTGCAACGACTGCATCAAAAAGCAAAACGACGCCATCGATGCAGAGTTAGATCACTACGCCGAAAGATACGGCTATTTCGACTAATAGACGCGACACAGACCCCACACCCAACAAGGAGTAAGTGATATGAGCGAATGGACCCTAACGATGTCATTAAGGGGGCCTTATGGTGAGCAAGTGCAATATTCACTGCCTCTTGACCATAGCGTGGCACGAGAGATTTGGAAGATCGACCCGCCGTCTTTTCTAGAATTTGTGCCAGGGGAAAGTGCCTTGGGCGTAGTTGCAACGAAAATCAAGGCGCGCGAATATCGCAAAGATATGTTCGTCTCTGAGGCAAAAAGGCTCGGTCTTTTGCTTTCTGAGACAATGGAGGACTCGGAGGGATGGCACGATCAGAGCCGTGTTGAGCCTGCCAGACGTGCGCTAAAGCGGCTACCCACCAGATAGCACAGAAAGGAAATAGCCATGGACTACCGCTTTATCTATCTCTGTCTATTTATGATCGCCGCTGGGTTCGTGCTGCAGGCCGTGCCTTAGAAAGGGGGTAAAGACAATTGTTTGCTCAGATGCATGTCAACAAAAAACATTATAAAATTTATTATCTGAATCAATGCATTACGAATATTTACCGGTTAAGATTTGGGGTAAAACTAGAATCTTTACCGGTAAAGATTTGATCCTGCACCAGACCTACTCCTGAGTCCATTCCTTCACCCGGGCCAGACGTGCACGGCAGTCCTCCCCTGCCCCTGCCAGATCGACCAGATACCCTGCCAGATCACGTTGCGTTACCGGCGCGGTCGGAACCAGCGGCGCAGGCTGACAGGCCAGCAATGACGGCGGGGGCAGAACGCGCTCCACCTTGATTTCGGTGACGACAATGGGCGGCGGCTCATCCCCCGCGCAGGCTGTTAAGAGTATCGAGCAGCACAGGAGCAATAGGATCGTCATTCCCCGGTGTGCATTCGTTTGATTTGGGTGCATGGCGGATCGCCTCTTTCAATTTGGAGATATCGGCCTGACGCTTCACCGCGGCGTCTTGCTCCTGAACCAGCAATGCCGCGGCGCGTTCGGCTTCCATCTTCACCCGCTTAACTGCCGCGGCGTTATTCTCCGCGGCGCGCAGGGCGGTTTGTTCATTTGCCTTTGCGATGGTCGCGCGCAATTCAGCAGCGTCCACGCGGGCATACAGGCCAGAGAGATAAAGCCACCCACCGACAAGGACGATCAGCGCACCGCCACCGATGAAAAGCCAGCGGGTCATGCCGCCTGAGAACAGCCCAAGGATAGCGCCCATTATGACCGTATCTCCAATCCACTGAGACACAGCGCCCGTTCTTCTGCGCGCCGTCTGGTAAGGCCTGGAAGCGTTATTTTCATGCCTGCCAGGGTAGCCTTATCCCACATCAAGAGCGCATCGCAGGCACCTTTAACATTACCGGCATTCGCACGGCGCGCCATGCTGGATCCGCAAAACGCCCCAGTCCCGATATTATAGGCCGCGCTCAGGAATGCAGCATGAACTTCATCCGGCAAGTTAGAGGGTAAGCATCGGTCGATCTTCGCGGAAAACTCCGCAAGCCTATCGCCAAGCATTGCATCACATTCCGCCCTGGTCGCTGTGTCGCCCAAACGGACGCCCTCAATTTCGCCATAGCAGATCGTCGGAATGCCTACCGGGTCTTTGTATGCGACGGTACGCAAGCCCTCAAAGCCACCGACCAGCGGCACAGCGACCGCCGCAATCTTGGCGTATTTCCCGATCCGTCTTGGCATGGATCAGTCCTCTTTTGGCTTGGGGTTCTGCATTTCTTTCCATGCCGCCCGCAAGCGGACCCATGACCAGATCACACCTAAGATGGCTGCAATCATGGCGAAGAATGCGGCCAATAGATTGAAGCTTTGCGTGGCTGCTTCGATTGATAGCCAGCCCGCGCTAATCGTTACAGCGGGGGCCGCGATGCCGTCTGGAATTTTGTGTGGAAGGTTCATGACTCGACACCGCCAATTTTTAACCATACCGTCTGCATATTCCTGATCCCTTTGCATTAGGGTTTGGGATAGGCCCTCGGCAATCCTGTAACGACTGTCGGGGGCCGGTCTTTTACTCACACGCCTTGCGCAACGCTTCCATTTGCTCTTTGAACACGCCGGAATAATACCCGCGCGACCGTTTCGCAGATTCAAACTCACTGAGGATCTGGCTTACATTCGGGTCAATCCAGACCTTCTGAATACCCAAAATAAAGCCGCCCCCAGCCATAACAAGCATTAGCATTGCAATTACAACCGACTTGGCGATTGCGTTCCTGTCGTCTGCGTTCGACTGCATCGACCGCCTCCATATCTTTGAGAAAACAGTGATGCAGTTCGTCTGCAACGACCACTTAGCCCCGACAAGAGAGTCGAGGTATTTCACGTCGCCCGGTGCCTTTATGCCGGGCTGATCCCCTCCCCTTGCTTGGGAAGCTGGCAATTTCAGAAGGCCACGCCCTCGCTTAAAGACATACCAGTACTCGCCAATGACAACTGACCGGCTCATAAACCCAAGCCACATCTCCAAGAGAGCGCCAGGCCATGTTTCAGGCGTCTTGTGTACAAGCCTCACTCAATTGCAGCGGCAGCCGTAAAGAAGGCGTTCAGGGCGTCTTCATCGGCCTCCGCCTCCGCAGCAACGGCAAGCATCAATGGATCGTCAATAACCGCACCAACCAAAGTAAGGGCCTGAACCCGCGCCGCAAACCTGGACTCACTTGGGAGACCGGCAATCACGTCTTCCAAAAGCTGTGGCAATGTGTTGGTTTCCGCCCACGCCACTGCCTGCGCCTCTGTGATCCATTCGTCTACCGCGCATTGCGTAATAAGCTGGCGTTTGGAGATGCTGCGCGGGACAACCGGGTCAGGATCAGGGGCCGGGGCCGGAGTATAGACGGAAAGAACCCCGCCGCCCGCAATGTTGTACGGCATATCAGGCGGGAATTTATTGCCAGCAAGGCCAGCATGCTCTTGAATGGTGCGCCATGACGACGGACCATGCGTCACTTCTTCATTCTCGGTGATGATATATCTCATGTTGACCTCTTATGCTAAGGGGAAGCTGGCAACAGCCATTGGCGCGGCGCGCACTTCTGTTCCTGAAAAATCAGCGGTCACGGTCAGGGATGTTTCGCCAGAAGCGGACGCCAGAGACGCCCCGGAAGCGATATCGCCAACCGTCGTATTCCACTGGATGCCATCGACATCCTCTGTCAGTCCTGTCCACGTCCAAGATGGTGGTCCGCCCGTATTAGATCGCACCGCAACCATGCCGACACACACACCACCGGCTGGGATGTCGATGCTGACGCTTGTTGGTTCGCCGGAGTCCGTCGCTGTGTCTTCAGCCGTTGCAGATGATCCATAACCAGCCCAGACAACAATCCCACACCCAGTCGTGGCGTCGTCATGGTCAACGAATATCGTGGCTGTTGTGCCGGATGCCACAGCCAAAGCCCAGATTGAGACTTCTTCCGCGTTTGGTGATCCTGGCCCTTCTGCTTTGACGATTTGCGTTGCTGACACGCCGCCGATAGTGACATCAACAACAGTCCCCGTGCCGCTGACTGTTCCGGCTGTTACAGCTACATAAACCACCCGATCTGGGGCAGCGTCTCCTATATCGATGCCGGGGAACGTCCAGTCATTGCCTCCGGTATTCGCGGCGCTGTCCGTGTATTCCAGTGTCGCTGCGGCTACACCACCGCTCAGGGCGCGCGTGAGGATTAGCATTATGATACCTCATCGATATCAAGAATCGTGGTGGACCCTACTTTCGTCACGACAAACCGATGCACCTTGTCCGCCGTGTTGTCATACGCACCATTTACAATTGTAAATCCGCTGGTCGTGATGGTGTAGGAGCCGGTTGCGTCGGTTGTCGCGATAATAACGGCAACCCCGTTCCCACTTGATGGAGGCGCAAGCGTGAAACTGCCGTTGATCGTGAGGGTCTGTAGGCATTCTTCTGTCAGCGAGACCGTGACCGTTCCCGTTCCGCTGTTCCCAATAGCGTAAACATCGCTGGTAAAGCCTACAGTGAGGTTGTCGGATTCATCCGCGAACAGGGTGTCAGCGTTATAGGCCTGGACCTCTGACCCAATAGTTCCCGTTGCGGCGTCACCCAATTCCAGAGTTGTTCTTGCGGCGGCGGCGTCAGCATCATCAATAAGGCTTGCGCCGAAGGCTGATACCGTGAAGCCTGGATCATTTAACGGATTAAGTAGCTGCCAGCGTGTATTCGCCAGTTCGTATTGCAGTACCAGAACATGGCCCGCCCCGACAATATCTCCCGCGACTAAGGCATCTGATCCATTTTTTACAATTGTATAAGCCGTAAGGCCATTTGGGGCGAATGTCGGGGTTGTCGTGGCATTCGCATCCGTCGCGCGAACATAAAGCGTCATGCCATCAACAAGCGCCGTAATTGCTGGTGAATAGGTGGCTGTTATGGCGTCCGCCGTGCCCCCCCCAGCGACAAAGTTTGCCGCTCCGTCTTGAACCTGCCCGACAGTGCTTAAATCTGACCGGGCTGTCCCTGTCGCGGCATTTGTATATCTGTTGCCGCCAAGGTTGAGGTTGCCTGTCGCTGCGTTCGTGCCGTCTTTTTTGAGTGTCGCGTTAATGCCTGCCGCAAGGTCCTGATCGTGCGTGTCATGACGATCTGTCGTTATCTTTGTGCCTGCGGCCTTGTCTTGGGCCCATGTACTGGACCCTGTATTGACGCCATTAGAGCGCGTGAATTGAGCGTTGGAAGAACCAGACCAAGGCATAGGACTCTCCTATTTTGTGTTTGCGCTTCCGCCCATTAGAGCGGCGGCAAGGCTTGTGTTTCGGTTGGCAACCTGACCCGTCCGGCTGCTTTCCTTTGAAAGTTCGGCAGCGATGCGTGACATGCGGTCTTTGTTCGTTTCAAACAACATCGTTGCCAATTCGTCGGAGACCTCGTTTCGGGGGCGGCGCAAAGCAGTGGCAATGGCGTTGATGATGGTGTCTTTAGGGCGCGTTACAGCATCGATGCCAGCGCCTACAGGGTCTTGAGCAAGGTCTGCCATGGCCTCTTGACGGAAGGCTGTGCGAGAGTTTCCAAGAACATTGCGGCCCGTATTGGAAAACTCGCGCTCCTGGCGAAGGGTAGACAGGATATCGTCCGCCTTCTCTCCAAAAATCACACGAAGCTTGTCTTCCTGCATGATAATCTGGCGAGAAGCATCCTCGCCCATTGCCGCGCGCGGGCCGATTTTGTCCTCTATTGCCTGCAACACAGATCGCTGAAATGCCCCCTTCTGATCGGGGTTCATACGGTCAAAAACCTGCTTTACATCGCGGGGGTTGCGGTATTGGAAAAAGCGAGATCCGGCTTGGACCGCCTCATCCAATTTAAGAGGGCCGGACAACTCTCCAAGCATCTTCCCGTATTCAGGGTTCAACCCCTTCACAATATCCCTGAATTGCGCGCGGGTCTTCTGCATGTCAGCAAGAAGATTTTTACCGTATGGAGAAGACAGCGCGCCCGTGATTGCATCGCGCTTTGGTTCAAGGGCATCGTCTAAACCCTTCTTTACCCAATGCAAAACAGTGGTTTCAACTTCCTTAATGTCTTGCCTGTTTATGATTTCAGCAAGCGGGGGGAGGTCCTGCCCCTGCTCCCGTGCTATTTTCTGGGCATTCTTCCAGGCGGTTTGAATGGAAGGCCGTGAGGCAAAGCTTTTAAGCTCCGGCGTCAGTGGCACGCGCGTCTGCAGGGATTGCATGAACCGTTGCGACATATCCGAAGGCACAACGGATGTTTGCTTTGGAATGACGGATTCAAACGCTTTCAGGATGCGATCCGCCTGCCCTCCTGCCCGTTTATTCAGCATTTCATCTGCTGTCGTGAGCGCGGCACCTGGCTTGGCTGCGACAACCTCACCTAATGCGCCGGTGTTCTTGCCGACATCGACCAGCGCCCCGGCTTCGCCCATCTGGTCTAAACGGGCCATTGCCTGCTCTGGCGTGTATCCGTCGCGATGAAGTGCCTCTAATATTTTTCTCTGGGCAACATCGACAGGCTTACCTTTGATCGCTGAGACAGTCTGGAAAAAATGCTGCAAGCCTCCCGTTGCTGCACCAACACCAGCGCCCATTAATCCCCCCAGGACAGCGCCCTGAGCCCTTGATCCTGGCTCAGCGTAGCCAGCCCCCGCAACAGCCCCCTCACCTGTCCCAACAGCGCCGTAACCAACATATCTAGCAGCATTAGGAAATTGATTTGCGAGCGGCACGCCTTTCATTGCCGTCATGGCCCCTTTCACTATAGGGCCTCCCGTCATGACCCCCCCTGCAACCTGCCCCGGTATAGCAATCATGGGGTCTATCTGATCGGTTCGCGAGGCTTCGGCCTGATAATTTTCAGCATAAGGCTTGCCATTCAGAAGCGTATTCCCGCCCGCTGCAATTTCGTCAGCAAACCCGAAGGTCATACCGTTGGCAACAGAGCGCACAGCATCATCAAGATTTCGACCAACACGGCCTATTTCTTGAGACGGAGACTGGTAAATCTGCTCCTGTGTCGGGGCCGATGGGCCCTGCAACGGGGGGGCAGGAGGCTCTAAGCCTAATTGTGCGTCAAATTCCGCCCGATCCATCTTATCTGCGTAGTGACGGCGATAGATTCCGTCCGCAAGTGTGGCGTCATCTATCTGCATATAAACGGGGTATTTTTGGCGGTATTGATCAAGGATTTCTGACATTCAGACCCCCAAAGCGATGTAATTTGTTGATGCTTTTGCATTGGCATTGGACGCAAAGGGCGCTTATATTCACGCCATGCAGGAATTTATCGTTAATCTCGCTATTGCCTTCGTCATACACTTCTTCCCAGTAGACGCTGCGAAGGAGCCTCCGAAACAATGGCAGTACACGCCCAGCCTTGAAGTGCCGCCGGGGCCGATCCCGCGCGATCGATGCATCCGGGCTGTCTATCTCTCGCAAGAACTTAAAGATTCCCGCAAAGCCAATACCGGCGAATGGTGGGAGCCACCAATTGATGATCAACTTGCAACCTGGCTTGAATGGCACCGTGCCTATGGCGATTTAACGCTAACGTTCTGTGACCACGGCGGGGACGCCTAAAACTGACTTCCTTGACGCGGGGTTCCTTGGGGCAATTTCAGCCCAAGCGGATTATCCGGCGTAGGCTCCACAAAATCAGACACACTGGGGGCTTGTGGTTGTTCAACGCGAACCTTGCGGCTTTCAAACTCTGGAGGCACCGGCAGCCCTGCTTTTTCATATGTGCGCGCAGCGGCCCGCTTAAGAACCTCTTTCAAATCTTCCGCAGCCTGTCGATACGCTCCTTCTGACTGTCCGGTCATTGAGAGGCGCGACATTGCTTCCGTTGCTTTCCGGCCCTCTGTTTCCGTGATCTGTCCGCCGCCCTTCAACCCTTCAAACGCTTGCAAGAATTGCTGTCCACCGATCTGATCAAGGCGGGCTTGGAAATCAGCTTCTTTGGATCCTCGCGGATAACTTCCCGTAACCATTCCAACTGTGCCTGAGAGACTGTTCGGCATACCCACAACACCTGACATGCCAGGGTGACTTACCAAATCATCCACCATCTGAATCATGTTGGCGGTTTCGTCTCGCACCTTTGGAATACTGTCTCTTGCCTCGATCACCGCTTTCGGTGGCGAGACCATAGATGCGCCCGCCGGAAGGCTCTGCGCGGGTGGCTGTGCCGCTGCTTGTTGCGGCATAGCCTGTGCGGGTTGAGGCTGACCAGAGACCGGCTGCTGCTGTCCCCCATAGGGATCGGCGAAGGCTGACAGGTCCATCGCCGGAATCATCACCGTAGACCCATCAGGCATTGTCTGGATGCGATCCTTGCTGTTTTTCTCATAAGCCCATTGCGCCATCATGCGCAAATCTTGCGGGACCGGCTGCCCGGACTGAGTCAATTGAGTGTATTTGATCAAGGCGTTGGCCTCTTGTGCAGGCATCCCACTACCAGCAAAACCAGACTGCGGCGCATCAGGGGTTTTATAGTCGCCACCGATCACATAGCCACGCTCCAGCGCCTGCGTGAATTGCTCGCTGCCCTCTGCGGCAGAAACAGGCGTAGCGTTAGGATTTCGTGGGTCATAAAGGGTCACATACTTTTGGCTCCCTTGTTTCTGGGGAACACCCTTACCAACGGCATCTTGTGCGGTGCCGTAAATCTGTGCTCCATCATCGCCCATAACAGGCACCAGATCAGACGCTTTGAGCGGGTCCTTGCCCTTTAACTGCTGTGCAAGCATGACGCTCTGAATCTCTGGTCCAAGCTGTGCCGCGCCGCTCATATCGCCCGATAGCGCCTTTTGCAGTGCAGCGCTATAATTTGCCTGACGCTGGTTATAGTCGGAATCAAGTTGCTTTCCCTTGTCGCCAGCAACATAGCCCTGAAACGCCCGCGCTATAGCCTGTAGTGGGTGCTGTACGGGGGATGTATCACTTGCCGACTGCGAAAGCGCATCGATCATCCGACGGCGGCTATCAGTGTTGTAGGACTGCCGAAGATGCGGGGGAAGTGTCGAGAAATCCATCAGAAATACCCTCCTGCCAAAGCGCCACCCGCAAGGCCAGCCAAGCCACCAAATGCCGCATTCTGGCTCTGTTTCTGCTGGTTATAGGCGTTCTGCTGTGATGCCTGCGACAACCCATAGGCACCGCCAACATCCGGCGCACCAACATTGACCTGACCGCCGTTCTGAGCCTGTGGCATGCCGATAGCCTGCTGACCCTGCAAGAGCGCCGCGAGTTCGTTTAGTCCTTGCGTGCGAGTCAGTAGTTGGTCATTGATCTGCTGTGACCGCCCTTGATTGGCGAAGTTTGCCGCGTTGTACTGTTCCGAAAGACCCTGTTGGCGACCAGTAAGGGAATCCGCCAAAAGAGAAGACCGCAACGCTGCCCCCTGAGTAATCGCGTTCGTCTCTGCTCCCTGGTAAGCATCGTTCCGACCGTAGCTGAAATCCTTCATGGCGGCAGAATAGGCGTCCGACCCCTCTGTTACACCCTGATTGGCTAGACGGGCGCGCAAGGCGTCCTCACCACGCCCAAACTGATCATTCAGGCGCGTTGCGCTGCGATTGTAGATATTGCTTTCGGCGCCCTTGGCATACGCATCAAGGCTGGACTGATCCGGCATCGCCATCAGGCCACTTGTATCGATGGAGGACTGGTACGGATCTACACCATCCAAGGTAAATGCCGAATTATCCAGGTTATTCAACCGGGATTGCGCCGCACTGTTAACACCCTGACCAATATTGATTTGCTGGTCCAAAAGGGTCTGCATTCCCGGCGAAAGCGTTTGTTGACTTTGCCAGCGGTCGTTGCCCAGGTCCTGAAACGTGACAGACCCAAACGGCGTGTAAGTGTCGGAACGGTTCAAATTAGCATTAAGCCGCGCCGTGTCCGCATTTGCCGATGTCTGCGCCGATATCACCGCATTGGGATTCGGGGACGCGGGCGCGCTGGGGCTTGAGAAGATGTCGCTGATGAAGCTCATAGCGGTTTCCTTAAAATGACTGCGACCTTCTGATATCCCGGCAAGGCTCGTCGCCAATCCCTACCGACAATCTCTAATTGCTCAAAACCCTGCATGCGAGCGAACGCCTCTATCTGCCGTTCGATCTGCTGGCATTCACTCAGTTCGCCACCGGCTAGGCCGATGCGAAGCTTTTTCCCTTTGAGAAAGGCAACAGCCGCTGATTTCCCGTATGTAAACAGGCAGGCCGCGCCACTTTGAATTTGTAATTCAATCCACGAACGTCCTAGCCCCTCATCTGCACTTTCCAGACAGGGATCAAGGACGCTCCATTCATCATCTGTCATAAGCCGGAGACGATCTTCCAACGCACATCGGTGCCTCGCCAAATAACACTCTGTGCTTGTGTTTGGGTTCTTAGCCTAAAAGCGATATTATATCCGTGCCGTCCAACTACTCGCCATTGTTGCACGGGCCCCTGATCTGATGCCCACTCTGCGTCATCCCACTCTGCATCATCCCACGTTGACCCGACTGCCGTGACCGTTGACGGCGTGTAAGTTGTAGGGTTGTTTGAGAAATCTGTATCAAACCCAAAAGAAACAGGCAGATCGCCATCGGAAGAAATAACCGGGCGCGCGGTCACAAAGTTTTTCTGAACGCCACGAGTTCCAAAATATTGAAATGCGGTCTTCCCATCAGCATCAATAGTACCGCCATCATCATCAAGGCCATCATCAGCGAGATAAACCGTGCCTTCACCACCGAAGTAAAGCCGCCCATTATGAACGGTCCAGGAATACCCATTTTGTCCAGTAAAGCGACACCATGCCCCGGTATTGAGGTTCACAACATGTTGCTCAAAATCGCCGGCTGTGGATGTCGGAACATTGATAAAACCATAGCCACCAGCGGAATAAATCATCCCCTGCCAGCCGAAAGTGTCCATAAACTGGCGTGCGCGGGACTTTACAGCCCCGGAAATCTTGTCGTTGACCGCAGCATTCGGCGCAGACCCCGCCGCCGGGAGATACCGGGACAGTGGGATATACCCCATTTCCGACACCATCACCAAATCGGCACCGACCTTGAACAAGCACCGTTTCCCTATAGGACGCGCGCCCTCAAACACCCCGACCAATTCCCACGTTGACGCGGAGCCAGGATCAATACCGGCGTAAATAGCCACCTCACCATTCGATGTTACAAAGACGCATAAATCGTCCTGGCCTGATCCGCCGTCCTTCGTCCATGACCCAATGGCGACAATCTCACCACCCTTTTTGAAAAGCGCCTTGAGCGGAAACACGCTAACTGTTCCGGCAATAGCATTAACGCCAAGATAACCGAAATTCAGGCTGTCATTGAACGTAAAAAACAGGCGCGTCTTGTGCAAAGCGACGTTCGATATCGTCGATGCTGTCACACCACTGAGCGTGGGTGTGGCCCAGGACGAACCGTCAAAGTGTCGAGGCGCATCAGCCCCATTCACGATGAACATGTAATGCCCACCGCTGGTACCGATATTCACGCTTTCAAACCGGGCATTCGACAGTGACGACACCGCAGCAGACCCGACCGCTCCCGTACTTGTCACATCGTAGATATCCGTGCCAGCCGCCGCAAAAAGCTTCTTTGTTGCCTGCGAGTCGTAGGACATAACGCTTTCGACCGCGCTTCCAAGCCCGGTGGCTTGAGACGAAAAACCCCTTCGCAATTCGACACTCGTTTCATTTGGAAACCAGTTATCTAGAACAATCGCATCGGTCGGCTGCATAAGGTCTTCGGCGTCACGCCTATTCCATCCGCCAATAGGCGCAGGGATGGTTGTTGGCGTCACTTGGGGGCCGCGCACGCCCTGAGATGGAGCGGGGGACCTCATGGGTTCCAATTCCCCTCAGGAACGAAGACGCCGGGACGATTGGATGAAGACGAGCGCCCAAGATCTAAGGTGCGCGCCGATCCTGACCGAGAGATGGCATTTGCCACTTCCTGCTCGTAAGTCTGAAAATCCTCAGCATACCCCTCTCCTATGGACTTTTTGAACCGCCAAACGACACCCAGAATCATTAACTCTGGGTCTAAAACGGTCGTGTTCGTGTCCGCCTGCCAGGAGTCCGCCTCCCCAACCCCATCCCCATCGGTGTCCACCCAATATTTAGACACATACTCAAAGGCGACGGTATTCCCCGCTGTGGGATCTGGATACGAAAGGATGCTATCCCCCCGGATGCGGAACGACCAATACGGCCCCGATGTTGTAGAGGATTTCAGGGTTTGAAACTCTTGTGGCGTCAAGGGCCCATATATCCGGATATTCTCTGTCCGGTCCCAAATCGTATTAGGGATAATGAAATTGAGGTCGGAGTAATCCGCCGAGCCCGACCCCAAGGACGAATAGGCGCCCTGGTTCTCTTGTGCCACAGTGACAAACGTCGCCTCCTTCGTTAGCTCTTGCCAACTTGTGCGCTTTGCCAAGGCCCGCCCCTCACGATTTGCAATTGCTAGTAGACGGATGCTCGTCTCATCGGTCGTTCCAACAATAGAAGCAGGTTGAGGGAATCCAACATCCCCCGCAACCGCTTGGCAAATCTCAAGAAGGGTCGTCATTATTCATCGTCCTTCTTCCGCCGAGGGCTTTTCTGAACGCCTTGCGATGCCTCAAGAGCCGCAATTTTGGCTTTCATCGTTTCAATCGTTTCGTTTTGCTCTTCTGTCCGAACCCTCAGGGCTTGTAGCTCTTCTGCCGATTTCCCCGTATTGTTGGCGGAATCAAGCCACGCCTGCGCCTTCTGCTTAAGCGCTCTTCCGCCCATGCCGATACGGGCCAGCATGCCTTCGTTGGCTGCCGCCAAGTCTTCAACGCTCAGACAATTTGCATATTTTAACTGATCAACTTGCGCAGGAGTGATTGAAGGCCAGTCTTGAATGCGCGTTCCGTCTACCGGCGCATCATTGCCAGCTTTCCAGGCCTCATAAATTTTTTCATAGTGTTCTGCGTTTTCATCGCCACGCTTGTTCAGGTCAGCCAGCCAAGGCGTGACCTCACGATCAACCACAAGGTTGCCACCCTGCGGCGTGATGACGGCATAGGCGACATCTTTAAACACTACATGTCCCGCTTCGATTGACTTCTCGCGATCCTCTACCGACCGAAGCTCAAACTTCACGTAGCTTGGACGTGCTTTCATTTCCGAAATCATAACTGCCTCCTAAACTGTTAGTATCCCGTTTGCGTGTGCATAGGCCGGGATCAAGCCTTCTCCATGGACGACCAACCGAAATGCCGTGCCGTCCCGTTCCTCAATTTCTCCATAGGCTCGCACTTGCGCGACGAGGTCCTTTGCATGCTGCACCCAATGGTGACAGGTTCGGTAAGTCTCACCGTTCAGCCAAACGGTAAAGTTTTGCCCTGGCTGTTCTGCATGCTGGTATGCATGGGACCTTTCCGAATAAGACCCATCGCATCCAAACAAATGGAATTTTCGAAAACCCATGGCCCGCCCGATTTCGAATGACCGCAGCGCGTGAGACGTCCCACCGGCGATCATCACCGGTTTGTTTTCAAAACGGTCGATAATCTCGCGCTCGCCTACATCATCGAGGCAATGCCATAAAATGATTTCACGGCCCCTTAGATGCGCGAACCAGTCAGGGTGCGCCCTGGATGCTATCAAATACCGGATTTCGGGCCGTTCTTGCGTAACCCGACACCACCCGCTGGTGGATGTTTCCCACAAAACGCAGGCCCAGACGTTAATCCCATGATCCAGCAAATAAGGGGCCGCATCGTTCATCGCGACAATTCGGTTGTCGATTTTGTCAAGCGCTCGGATCTGTTCAAGGCGATTTGCGATTGAGGGACCGCCCCCCACAATGACAAACGACCCGTCGTTTTCCGGCTCAACTCCCAGAAATGAATGCTCCCCCCTTGACACTCGCCTGCAGTTAATCTCAACAGAAGCCAGCATCTCGGTAATCTGCGACGTATCCTGCCGCGTGATAATCTCTGTCTGAACGAATCCGGGGGGCACTTGGCCCCCCTTTTCCGTACGCATCAGAAACCCGCCGACCGTGGGAAGGTCAACAAAACCTCCACATTGGCAACAGATGTCGTTGTGTTGGCTGCAACAGCGACAACACCTTCGATTTTGGTTTGTGACGTGGTCTCGTCATCCAAAATACCACCCGTACCCGTGGTGTAGAGAGCAACATCAGCCGCGCATGAGGCAGCAACACGAGCCGTCACATTTGCACCCTGAGTCAACACCCACCCATAATCATCGTTGGCAAAAGCAACCTGAGCGAATCCGACCATATGGCCATCATCTGCTGCGCCTTTTGTGCCAGCGAGGGCAGCGTAGTTTTCATCAATGGAGACCCAATCATACTGAGTGATTGCGCCACCGGCCTGGACGTAGACGAACGAACGCCCGTCTTCATCCTTAAAACAGTCACCCAAACCGAATTTTGCATCAGTCGTGGTGCCGTCGAGATATGCTCCAATAGTCATTTTCTGAGCCCTCCTTAGGCCTTTACGACGCCTTGCAGCGAACGGTTAGAGACGGTCATATTGCCCTGCCAGATAATCGGCATAACAACGGCGTCCTGATTGATGGCGCGCATCTCCGGCACTTCCGTAAGGTTTGCATCCTTATGAACAGCGAGCTTGAGATAGTCCGTGTTCAGGAAGTACATATGCGCGTCTGGGCAGCCGTCGTCATAGATCACGTCGGCGTTTTTGTATTTCAGGCTCGTGAACCCGCCCTGGCCTTCATCGGAAGACGTGTAACGCTTCAAATCGGTCAGGGATTCTTCGTAGAACGTGAAATACGTATCATCGGCAATAAGCAGGTCCGGCTTGTCGGAACCCCGCGTCAGTTGCAGCCACAAGGGCAGCATTAGACTTTGGATCGTCGAACTCGACGGCGTGATGGCGCCGCCACCTTGGATCGGAGCTGCAGCGGACTGCAGTCCAGATTGCCAGAAAGCATAGGTAGAGGAATTGATCCCCCCGACGGTCCCGGTTCCTGCATCAGAAACCAAAGCCTGCAAGCCGTTGATCTGGTTTGCAGCGGTCCCGTCTGAATAAATGTCCGTAGACATGTTATTCTTAAAGGTCCGCATCGCATTGGTCATGCGGGCTTTCGCCAACTTGATGATCTGGTTCTTGCCGCTGTTGTTGCGGAGTTCCAGGCCGTTTGCCGTGACATGCACCGCCGCTTGCTTCCAATCGAACTTCGCAGCCGAGAGGACGTCAGAGGCTTGGACATTCAGGGTGTCATACCCGGAATAACGCTGGTAAGTGCTGTTTTCTGCATAATCCAGGGGCTCAACAATTTCATAACCCCCATCCAGCACATCAATATTGCCGCGTTTCGTAAGACGCTGATACAAGGCATTGTGATTGCTGATATTGTCGGCAAACTTCTTCTTATGTTCGCGGAGGGTCGTCGAGACCATCTCCGTAAAGGTTGCGTTCGGGGACGCCATAGCCTTTCTCCTTTAGAGAGTGAGGCCCTACCCGTTCATTTTGTCGAATACTTCGCTGAGCGTGTCATCAATCGTGGCGGGCTTGGCGCGCATGTCGCCCCCGGCCTTTCCACGTACATTCACAGCATTCGCCTGTCGCGCCTTTTCCACCGTCTTGGAGTTTGCCTCCTTTCGTGTGGCTTCCTGCGCTGCCAGCATCTTCTCCCGTGTTGCTGGATTCGCCCAAACAGCCTGATCATAGGCGGCCTGGAGAATATCCCTCGGGGATTTTTCTGGGTTGCGTTGGCGAATTGCGCTCACAAGCGGGGCCAAATCATCCTGCAGGTCCGACCAGTGCGGACGGAGCGCTTGGCCCGTCGCGTCTTTTTCGGAGGCAAATGATTCAATCTCGCCAATGGTTCGATCTTGCGATTCCTTAATGCGGTCCCGTTCGATCTGCTGCTGTAAAGTTTGAAGATTCTGCTCCAGCATCCGCACACGATCCGATGACGGGTCGGGCTGCTGATCGGTTAAACCTGCTTCGGAGAGGTCAACCCCGGCACGCTTCGCAAGGTAAGCAATGGCCTCACGCGGCTTAGTCTGCAACATGCGATCAGCTTCAATGAGTGTCCCGATATACTGGGCATCACTGACTCCGGCGCGCTGCAAATTCTGCCGCAAAGGGTTGATTACCTGGTTAAGGGCCTGGATAGACTTGCGCTCTTCTGCAAGCTCCATTGTCTTCTGAGTAACTGCCTTTTCGCTTTCCTTTTCGCGGGCCAAGATCATCTCTTGAGCGTCTCGGGGCAGTGCGGAAAACTTGGCCTTGAACTCTTCCGACCAGCGAGGATGCGGCTCTACCTGGGCCTCTTCGGCGGGCTTCGTCTCTTCCGTCGCGGTCTCTTCTTCGGGAGTTTTCCCTTCATCCGTCTCGGCGGGATATTCATCCAGGGCCGGTTCGGGTGTCTCTTGTGCTGAGTCCTCATTAAGCTTATCGAATGCTGCGCCCATCGTATCCTCGATAGACACAGAAACTTCCTCATCGCCACCTGCGATGTTCATATCATCAGACATTTTGCCTCACTATTTCAGGATTTCGCGAAGTCCCGCTTCGAAGCTCTCTTCTTGCCTCTTGGCGGCTGTCCGGGTCTCTCCCGGCTCCAGTAGACGGCAACCCTGCCGCTTTAGGTTCTCTCTATGGGCTGTGCGCCCTTCAATCATGGTGCCGGTAACGGGGCAATCATACGCTTGGTAATCCGACGCGATTCGAGGGGCGGCGAAGGCAGCCCTTTTTGATGGATGCTGCGGAGGGCACGCCCCCGGCTCCACCAACTTTTCACCGTCCCAAATCCATCGCTTGCCCATTTTTCACCTCATATAGACGCAGCGCTGCAAGCCGTGGCGAGGCGACCTCGACGAGCGCTGCTACCCTCTTACGAGGGGTCCTTGTTGTTGGACTCTGCCATTTCGTGCTGTGCATGAACCTTCGCCGCCAACATCTCCATCTCAGCCTGATGTTTTTGCGCGGCAGCCATCATATCCATTTTCATTTTCTCGATGTCCGCCTGCAGCTTTTGCACGTCAAACTGATGCTCTTGCTGCTTGAACTGCGCATCTTGCGCGGCTCCCTGCATCCCCAATTCAGTTTTCTTAATGTCCGCCTGAGCTTTGGCTTGTGTTGCTTGAGCCTTCACTTGCTCCGTCTGGGCCTTTAGCTGTTCCGTCGGGTCTGGCTGTCCCTGCGCTTGCTGTTTTTTGCCCATCGCGGCAATAGCCTTATCCATCGACTCCTCAATAGAAGACTCCAAAGCCCTCCCGTCTTTGAATCCGCGGATGGTAAAGAGCAACGTTTCTTTGATAAGTGGCGCTAACTCCGGCGCCGCAGAGACAATCTGCAAACCCCCAGCGAGGGATTGCGTGATGGCACTCACAAGCTCAATGCGGGCCTCTTTGTCCGCCTGCTCATCTGCCTCGATGGTGGAGTCCGTCTCGATATCGACGCGGTACCCACGCAACACATCGGATTTAAGGACCTTCGAGATTTTCTCCCATGATGGACCGCTCAAAACCTTCTGAGATTCCTGTTTTGCCTGCTGAATGACCTGCTGTGCGGCTTGCTGTGCCTTTTGGGGGTCCTGCCCCTGCGCCATCTGCTGAGCTTGCACCATCGCCTGTTGCTGTATCTGCTGCGCCTGCGCCTGTAGCTCGGCCTCCATAGGCACTTGAACGCCCGTCATCCTCTTGAGGGTGTCGACCTGGAAACGTTCGGCGATAATCTCCACAGCAATACGAATTAAGTCTCTGGCATAGCGCTGTACGTCGCGCTGTGCCTTCTGCATGCGGATCGACCCCCACTGTGCCTTGATCCCTTGCGCAGTGGCGGTCTCTCCAGCGTCACTCGCCCCCCTCAGAATGTCTGATATGCCGGAAATCTCGTAAATCGTCTGTTTGACCGCATCACGCGCAACATAAAGCTCTCTCAGGACCGTGATCATCTTCTCAAGCGGTAGAATCCATATGGCGTTCTCAATGCCTCCCCCAGCAAGGAACTGCGTCACATCTTCCGCCGGGACGAACTCGCCGTCTTCTAGGTTCTCAGTATTCCAAAGCTCTGCAATGCGAGAATCCGCGATGCCTCGGAATTTTAGCACCTCAATCAGCTTGGCAATCCGCTGTGTCAGGCGGTCCAATTCTTCGGCTTGGTCCCGATACATACGGAACTCTTCCACCGGGACCAAGCTACGCGAATCCTCAATCGCATAGAGAGGCTTTGGAATGGGAAAGAACCCCTTCAATCCCAGCGGGTCGCTGATTTCCTTTAATGGCTCAGATTCATGCTTGAGCGCGATGAAGAGTACCTTTTTTTCTTCTTTATCCCAAATCTCCCACACCTCTACACGCTTGAACGTGTCGCTATCGGGCCCGCTGTCGTCCTCACCCTCAGGGTGCGCGTCGGCCTCTACGTCCCGGAAGCCCTCGCCAAACTCTTTCACGCCGCCATCAATCGTCATCCAGTGTCGGAATGCCACCCACGGCACATCCTCCCAACGACGCGCTGGCCCTCGCCGGAAATCTTCCCAAGGCCAAGGCTCATAGGTGATTGCCTCATCCAGCAATTCTCCGTCTTGCCCCTCGCCACCCTCAGAGATCGACGGAACATACCGAACGCGCGTGACCGCCCGCCCTGGCAAACAGCGATCAAACACAGCGGCGAACATCGCTTGGTCAAATACACCATCGTCAAGCGTGAATTCGACCGAGCGCTCCAATACCTCCGATGCGACCTTGCCCACCGGGTCATTATCCCGATAACGGCGGCGAATATCAGGCGCTGGCGTCTTGCCATACAGCGCAGGAATCATTGTAGAGGTGTTAGAATACAGCACATTGAATTTAGGCGTGCCATCCGTTCTGGTCTTGTTGTTCTTCTCGTCTCGATATCGATCCAGGGTGTCTTTGCCGCGCTTACGCCAGTCCTTTTCCACCTTATCCGATAACTCTAACTCAAGCTTCCATCGATGAACAACACCAGACGCACCTTTCCCGGCGTCTTCCTTTGTCTCAAGTGCGCCGGTTTCTTCGGTCATATGCCATACCCCGGCGCACCGCGTTTCTGGGAGCGCGCCTTGATGATTTCGTTAATGTTCCGTTCAATTGGAAACTTCGCGGGTGCTGGAGGCCTCTGCGCCTTCTGTGCCTCACGCCATGACAGACCCAAATACCGCCACGCGGAACCGATGTGCTCCGCCCAATCCTTCACGGGGTTTTCCCGAAAAGTCTTTAGTTCGTCATCCCATTCTCGCCGATAGTTTCGCAGCCCCTCGACACCCAACTCACAGCGCCCCAGATCAAACCGCGCCACCTTGATCGTCTCTCGACCGGCATGGATGCCCTCTGCAACAGAAACCTTCTGGACTGGCATGGGCTTGCGCCCGAAATCCTGCAACATCTGCTGCCGTGTTCGTTTTGCACCCCAGTTGGCGATCATTGCGTCATGGGGAACGTAGTCCGTCCCGTGATATCCCTTGTCATCCAACCATCGACACCAATCTTCCAAGTCGTCTGATTCAGGACGGTAAAAGTCTACAATGTGAGGGATGCCGTTAATAACCTGAAAGCACCATATCGGGTTGTTGACCGCCTTACCCAAATCCCACGCCGTATGAACAGGCTGCGTCTCATCGATGGGAACGGAGCATAACCGCCCGTCCCTCTCAGCGGCGTTCATTTCCCCGCCCCAATACGCCCCTATCATCGCACCCGAAAACGAGCAGTAATACTCTTGCTCAAATAGGGCCCGCCCCATTTCGGCCCCATACAAATCCTGATATTCTGCCAGGCTCTCTGCCAACTGTTCCGCTGATAACGCCTGCGTGTCATCGATAGTCGAGAGTTCCGCGAACCAGTTCTCGTTCCCCACAGCCCGGTCATACATCGACTTGGCGTGATTGTTCCCGCGGGGCGTCGTGATGAACGCCGCGACCCCGTTCGACTCCTCTATCATTGGCTTGTGATAAGCCCAGGCGCTCGGATTACACAGCGCCCACTCTGAGTACGCTATCCCCACTGGACCAGACCCGACCGTTGCGTCGTATCGATCAGATCCTAAAAGCTGCCATGTTGACCCCCACACGGTCTCAATGAACATATCGTTGTCATTGACGCGCTTGCGTATCTCAGGCGGGAATGCCTCGTCGATACGACGCTTGCCTGTGTGCCCGTTGATCCCGTTCCAGATTGCCTTGCGCGCCTGAGCATACTCTGGAAAGCAATGCCAGTATGTCCCGACCCGCTTCTGAGACAACTCCCTAAACCCGTTCAGTACGATGTCATCCTTGCCCCATCGCCTATGGGCAATCTCGATCAACCGTCTCGTCTTCTGCCCAACCAGCGCCTCGTGAAAAGGCCGCTGATACCAGCGCACCCGATATTGAAAGTCCATCAGTCTGGCTTGGACTCGTAAACAGTCGTGAAGTTCACAGAAACGGCCCCGCTGTGTTCGCGCTCTGTCTTGTCTCTCCACTCCTCTGGATCGGCGTTCTTAAGCGCAAAAATATGACTTGTGACGCGCGGTCCGGTCTCGCCATCAATCAGCCGTTGCTCCAGAAAAAGCACCCTTGCGGCCTCCGCCCGTTTTACCGCGCCTAAAAATTCAGGGTTTTCCTTTGACCAATTCATGATGGTTTCGCGACAAACACCAATCTCTCCAGCGAAAGCTGTCTTGCTTAAACCCCGCCCCATGCACTCAACAATCTTATCGCAGTACTCGGGGAGATACGTTGTCGGGCGTCCGGCTGTCATAGGTAAACCACCCCCTGCCCTGCCCGCGTGAACCCCGTCGGACCCATTGCGAACGCTTTGCGTGGCGTGCCCTTTAGAGCCTGAGCGAGGGCGCTGTTGTAATCGTCCAGGCTCTTTTGCTGTTGACGCCTGGTTTCCTCTTGGGATGCTTTTAACGCGACGGCACGAACATCCTCTGAGACACCACCGTCATCTCCGCCCGTTCCGTCTCCCATGCTTCCGTCTGGATTGTTGTCATGGGTTGCCCCCAACATATTACCCAGCGCACCAAACATACCAACCGGGCTTAATGCTGATATCTGAGAGGCCAAACCAAATGTTGCAGCGGCAGCAAGGTTGTCGGCGTCATACGCGCGCTCGGCTGCCGAGAACAGGCCGCGTGCTTTCACCGGCTTGTCCATGTCATACATGCTGGGATGGGTCTCAGTCGGACTCCGCGCCACACCGCCAAAGCTGGCATTGTCGGCGGAGAATTGTGAATCATGCGCCATTGCGGATCGCATCGACTGTAAATCCCGGAGACTGCTTACGCCCGCGTTGGACCCGACCCCGTTCGCACCCATTGCACCGGCATTGGCGACACCGCGTGAATTGTTTTCTGCTTCTGCGTCCTGCTGGCCCTGCGTTGCGCCTTGAGCACCGCCCTGCCCGCCGTCCCCGGCATCAAAACACACCTGCGGCCCCTGGTGAGTATAATCAAAAGGATTCATGCCCTCACCTCCGCTAAATGTTTGATTGTGCCAGTCCCGTGGGTTCGTAACCATCGGGCGCTCTTGAATGCCTTGAAAGGGCCGCGCCGCAATTGTCGCGCAGCCTGCATCACCCCACCATCGGGAAACACAGCATCGACGATCCAAAGATTGTCGCCGCTGCGCCAATTGTGCGGATCTGATAAATCCAATGAAAGGCTCGCCATCTTGTCCGCGTCACCGCTTGACAACAGAGCGTAGGTCACAAAGCCTATCGGGTTATTGAAGAAAGCATACTGCCCCAACTCTACAGGGGTCTTTAGAAGCGTCACCACCCGACCGAGCGAGTAACCTTTGTGTACTTCTGACAACCCAGCAAGGCCAAGCATGCAGACATAATCAAAGGAGGCAGCCACCCATCCGGCCCTTTGCTGCGATGTCTTGCATGGTTGTACCCCCAAAGGAAAAGGCCACCCCGAAGGATGGCCACAGCTAACTAATTGATATGTAATATATGTCCTGCATAATTACGGGATTTTCCCGCAATTGATGGCCAGGCGCGACCCGTTATATCGGGTGTGTGGGTTAGATTGCGGAACCGCCGTCGAGGCTTCCACCACCGCCGCCAGGGGCGTCGGTGTTGCTGCAATCTTTCTTGTGTAACTGCTTTTGGTCTAAATCACTACAAACTTGACCAGAGCCTAACGACCGAGCAAACACAGGATCGGTCCCGCCTACTAATCGCCCGGACCCAACATGCTGATATGGTATGCCGTTAATTTTCACAATTTCATTATCCTCAAGGCCAAATGAGTGCATGGTGCGCCTCCTAGGTTACCGGCTGTCGTATCCCCGTGGGGATCTGTGCCGCGCTATGGAGCGCTGGCGAATTGGTCTAGCTGGATGGATTCGAACCACCGACATTCTGGTCCCAAACCAGACGCGCTACCAGACTGCGCTACAGCCAGAAGATAACCCGCCGGGTGCGCATCGTGGAGAGGCGTGGCGGGTCTGTTGAAAGGGCCATGGCACCGATTGCCGCCGGTCCATGGCATGTTTACTCAAACTTTTTGAAAACCGCCCTAAAGGCGACATTGCTTCAGGCGCAAATACGCACACTGAATACATTGCATTTTACATTGTTCGCTCACCGCGTCAACCCGAAATGTAGCGCTAAATTGCATAATCCGCGTCTTAGGCACACAACATCGTGAATCACTTCGTCCAGCAATATCGCCCGCACAAGTCGTCTCTCTGCATTCCCACCAATCGCCACGAATGCCGCATCATAAGCCTTGCGCACTTTATCAAATTCTTCCGGGTCGTCTATACCTTCCCGCCCGCTTGGATGTCCGACTGTCTCGCGTGGGACCGTCAGCAAGGCGCGATACCGTGACACCAGCGCCCCAAACTTCCGGCCCGCTTCTCGTTCCTCCGCTGTGATTTGCTTTGTCAGCATGAGCGCATGGAGTATCGATTTGTCCCAGACCTTAACGTTATCCAACCCGACAACCCGCGCGCATCTGTCCCGGTACTCTGGTGTCATTTCGACGCGATACCGCACTGGCTGACCATTGGGCTGGCGTCGCGTCAGTTTGCGTTTGCGTCCGGTGCGGGCCATGCTGCGCTCCTATGGGTTACTTGGGGGTCAGTCTCGTTTAGTGCTGCGTCGATCATGGCCTGCCACCAATCAATGTGACACTTGTCCGGGCCCGTCAGCAGTTCACAACCATCAAAGCCCTCCATACTTCCAGCACCTTCAAGCATCGCCTCTGTAGGCTCTCGCATCGCAGATAAGACCAAGGCAGCCACCTTCATGCTTTTGTAGTCGTCAGCAGGGTTCATCCCGCGTGTTTTGTCTCCAAACTCTCGAAAAATCACCCAAGCCACGCGCTCTATCATGCTGTCACTCATCGGTTGGGTCCACTTCGCGCATGCGGGTGAACTTATGGATTGGCGCAATTGCAGCAGCCTCATCCATTGAAGCGAACGCAGAAACTCGCCCTTCTAAATGAAAGACTGCCCAGCACTCGCGAGGTTTTGGCTTCGGATGTCGTGCGTTGCGGAACCAGTAGGGATTCAAAAATAGCACGGTTTCATGCATCTTTTCCGGCATACAGGCGACACTACCATATTCGTCCAACACTGGCTGACCATCTGCATCCTTTAAAAACGCTTTAACGGGCAACCAATTCCCAGCGATTTTTACCTCAACGGGCTTAGTCCAATCGATATCACTCATTCGCTTGATCCCCCTCAAATCCGTGCGTTAAGTCCCACGACCGAATGGTCACGGCCTGGACCGCGCCACCCGTCACCACCCTTGCAGGATGGACACACCCTGTTGCCCTCCCACTCACTCTCGAAAGACAGCCCACACGGACCGAGGCACTTGCGCCGCGCCCGCTTGTATTCGCGATCCGATGCAGGCTTTGCCGCAAACCCCTTCGCATTCTTTGTCTTGGGCGGCAGCCGTCCCTGGACCACGTAGTCAGACACCAGCACGCGGAATGGTTCGCCAGCATCGATCATACCCTTGAGACGCAGGTGTTTCAGGCTGCGCGATATATCCGCCCTGCGCAGGCCCGTCGCTGCCAGCTTATCCACCGTGTCGTGACCGGCCTGGATCAGGCGCATGTATTTGTCTTGCGTGAATGTCAGCATCATTGGTCTGGTGCCTCCACCATGCGGGCGCGGCGGATGCGGTTTTCGCTAGCGCCTTTATCCGCGGCATCTTTACTTTTGTAAACGCCCAACGCAGGACCCTCTGGATAAACATTCAACCAAACCTCAAGCGGTTCTGGCTTGTTGCGGATGTTGTGGTGGTCAGCCCACACGTTAAAATTCAGCCCCCAAACACGAACGTCACCGTCATCATCAACGTACAAAGACCCGTCATTATTCCGCACTGAGTGCGTAATCTCACGCCAATCTCCCCCATGAAACACTTCGACAGGCTTGCTCCAATCAATCTCAGGCATTTCGTGTTTCGTGTCAGTCATGATCTATCCTCCTATGTTCCGAAAGTGCGGGCCGACCCGCTTGTCAAAAGCCATCTTCGGGTAATTCTCATCACCCACGTCCTGAGCCGGCCCATACCGATGGGCCAAACATTCCAGATAAGCCCCAGGCTCGACGCTGGGCAGGCTTTCCTCTTTGCTGGTGACTGTCAGGGCGAATGCAGCGTCACACGCCAGCAGAAGCCCCTCCCCGTGCCGGATACCGCCCTCAGAATTGATCTGTGCAGCGACGACAACCCAAATCCCATAGTTTACCGCTGCCTCAGCCAAGGTCTGTGCAACCTGTTCGTAGTGGACAGTCAGGCTATCCCCGCGCTGTTGACCAGTGACCAGTTGCAGATAATCCACAATCACGCCCCGGTACTTCTTCGACATGCCGATCTGCGCCAGGGTTGCTTTGAGGTCGTGCAGCGTCATACGAGGCTTGCGACGGACAACCAACGGTGTCTTGTCTAGCCACTCACTGGCGCGCTGTGCTGACTCCATGAAGGCAGGCTCACACCGTCTCCGCTGATCCTGAAACACCATTGCATTGCGGCTCATCTTACGGGCAAGGAACCGCTCTACCAGTTGCTCCGCCCCAGATTCCAGCGTCAGGTAAACGTGAGAAACACCGGCCTCTGCGAGATTGTAGGACATGCTGGAAAGCAGAAACGACTTCCCACCCTTGAACCGACCGCCAAACCCGTAAAATCGGCCCGTGTGAAGCCCGCCCATCAAAACATCATCCAGGCCATCGATGCCTGTAAGGTCCGCATCAATGGGCTTGTCCAGATTGGTCACAACCCGCTTTGCAACAGATCCCGCGCTTTCAAACGTGGCTGAAACACTGGCGATGTCCGACAGTTCCCCATTGAACGCGCCAATCATGTCATCCGGGGATTCATCCACCGTCAGGTCTTCGGCCCGCTCTTTGATTTCCTGCGCCAAGCCAATCAGCGACCGGCGCTGCGCCATTGCGCGGATGGTGTGCCCATAGTGCGCCACATTCGCAGGCGTCACCGTGATGATGTTTTCAGATAGCGCGTAAAGGAATTCAACATCCAGTTCGGTCCGGGCCTCAAACTCAGCTTTGAGCGAGGCAGGCGTCAGGTTCCGACCTTCCCGGCGCGTAATAATCCCATAAAGTTCGATATGCTCTGGAACCCAAAAGTGTCCCGGCTCTAAAATCCCCGCCACTTCGGCATACAGCCCCGGCACCCGCAGCATCGCCCCAAGCAACGCCTGCTCGACTTCGATGTTGCGAGGCGCGCGGTCCTGGTCACGCCTCGCAGCTGCCAGCCGCTCCGCTTTGGCCTCAATGTTCGATATCGCATTCATCCCTGCTCTCCCATCAGCGCGTCAACCGCCGCCCTGTCCATTTTTCCCGGTGCTGATTGCTTGTGAGGGGATTGTTTTTCGATTGCCCGCTCGTTCGACCGCTTGAGCCAGTTGCTCGCGGCAAAGAACCATTTCCCGTCCTTCGGCGGGTTATCGACGTAGTAGGCATCCGCTGCCGTGAGTTCTGGAATCAGATCAACCTTTGGAAAGTTCCGCCGCCAAGCGTCAGCTTGGGAATGGTCGATCCTGATGATTTTACCCTCGAAGGCATAATCTTTGGATTTTTTGCCAGCCCCTACTTCCTTCCTTTCCTCTCCTATACCTTCCTCTCCCTTACTATCCGCCGACGAGTATTCGTCGAACGTTCGACGATCAGGGTTAGAAGGAGGCGGTATTTTTGATTGCTGTGGACGATCAATCTTCTGATTGTGCCATCCATTTATTTGTAGATATTCTTTATTATCAACAACATAAAGCGTAACAAGACCATTCGACGATAATTCGTCGATCCATCCACGAATGTTCGTCTCGTCAATTTGGTCTGCCGGAAAAATCTTTGCCTTGATTTGTTTGTCCGATGCGCGCAAGCGACCGGCGTCATCAGCAAAATTCCACAACCCAATAAACATCAGACGAGCGTTCGGCGAACACTCCATGACATCTTCGTCAGTCCAAAACTCAGGTTTAATCGTCCTGATACGCGCCATTTAACTTCTCCATAAACCGCGCGATTGGCGCGCTGATATGTTCGGGCTTCTGAATCTTCACGCATCCGCGCACACACAGCCGGTTGGTGCAGTGACCACCGGCCTGGAAGCAGTCCCGACCAAGGCTCTTGCCGTTATCGATGCAGCGCATCGCCTCCAAGCATCGACCACGGCGCACACAGGTCGCGCCCTTTACTCTGGCAGGGCACACCCAACCGGGCGGCTTGCATATCTCAGCAAGGGCAAAGCATGCCTCTGTGTAGCTATCGTGGCAGTCCTTGGCGGTGTCGTGGGTCACAGCAGCTTCTCCAATGCCATCACGCGAGTGGTTGCGTCTCGGAGTACCTTCTCGCACTTAGAGCGCGCCTGCGTGCTGTTGATGAGGACAGCGCGGTCGTAAGCTGCCTTTGCCTGGGATTGGGCCTTGATGGCACCGTGCAGCGCTATACGAGCCTGTACTGAGGGGTGGAGTAGGTCAGTCATAGACCACCTGCCCGCAAGCGCTTCATTTTATCAGCATGGTCGATTGCCAAGAGGATGATAGCTGGTGTCTCAAACTGATCACCACACTGCATCACCTTCGTTTGCGCCAACAGATCGGCGGAAATAATGCGCCAATCAGAGTTCGGTATTTTGACGCGCAAATGATGGATGTATAGCAGTCTATCAACGACATCATCGCCGGAGCGTTTCCGCATCCAATCCTCAAATTCAACAGGACGGCTTCCAAGATATGCGTGGCATCCGTAGCAGTGCGCGACTGCATTCTGGTGGTGCCAGCGGGTCGATGTAGAGCCGCGACCATAAAAATGGGAACAGTCCAGCGCGCCTGTGTTGTGACCGTGATACTTGCCGCAGCGCTCACACGTCCAGTTGGCCCGCATGCGAACCAACCTTGAAAAATGCTTGTCTGCTGCGACTATCTTCATGCCGCCACCTGTAAGTTGGAACCAGCCAAGGGCCGAGTGGCTTGCACTGATAGGGTGGGCTGGTTCCACGCGACCCAAAGGTCACGAACGAGAGCCTTGGTCATAACGCGCATCGCATCATTGTGAGAGTGGCCTTTGGACCAGTCTGGATGCGTTACAGCGGTATGCTCCCTACGCGCGGTGTAGACCACGCCGTAGCGGCTTTTTTTCTTGTGTTGGATCATGGGGGCGGTGACGTTCCCAAACACACGCCCTAGACGACTTGGCGCATATCCCAGTGCCGTCCATTCATCCTTGGACAGACCGCCTTCCCGTCGCCATTGGCTTGCCGCCTTCCCGTTCAAGGGCGCAAGACCTAAGCGCTTCCAGACGTGGCGATGGTTTGGGTAGTCAGACAGGCCGCCGCCATTCTCGCCAAGACCGACTTCTGCAATCAGGCAAGCAAGGCCCTTCTCTCCCAAACCCGGAACGTCCTTCATGAATTGATAGACAGGGAGTGTCCGAACGAGCGGGATAATTTCCTGCTTGTCGATTTCCTTCATGGTGTCAACCAAGGGCTTTTGAAGCATAAGCAGGGGAACAATGAACAGCGCGGCTTGGCTTTCCTGTACACCGGACTCGCCTTTGCGAACCCGTGCCGCAAGGGTCTGGGCTTTCTTTGCCTGCGCCTCTCCCTCTAGGTCAGGGAAAAACTGCCGACACGTCGCAGCGATGCGATTGTCCAGAGCAACCTTTTCCTTTTCCCAGACACAGCGACGACGCCAGTGAAACACCAGTTCGTGCAATGTCAGATCAATGTCACCGTCTCTTGGCATCGTCTTCTCCTTTTATCGCGGCCAATGGGGATGTGGCTTTCATTTCTGCGATGGGCCGCGCCGCCGTAGCGGAATGTTTGGGGTGCCAAATACTGGATGGCTTTCACTCCCAAGCTGGGCACCCCATCCCTTTCGGGAAATTCGACCTGCCATTCTTAGGCTGGCTTTCAAACATTTTCTGGGCAGGTCAGCACATTTCGGTGCTATTCGGTTTCAACCTTCTGTTTAAGTTCTTCCAACTGAGCCTCGTTGTAGCGAGTGCCCACTGTGTCATTGTCCTGCATGCCGCCTGCGATCAGACCCAACCACTTCTCACGGATCGAATAGGTCTTGGCATAGACGCGGTAATAATCTGCCGCCCCAAGAACGTCGGATTTCGTGGCTGATTGAAGTTCGCGCCCAGTGTTGGGCAGGCGGCTTTCCAGCAATTGGAAGCGCTTAACAGCCCCTTCATGCACACGTTGCAGGTTCATCTTTTGCTTGGATGGTTCGGCAGATGTTGCGCCGCTGGGCCATGCTGGATCTCTCCTGTCATTGCCGAAACACCTCCGCACAAGGGCAGAAGCGATGCTCGGGAGATGGGTGTTGATCAATTCATCCATAAGGGATTGTTCTGCCTTCAACCGCGCGATAAGGGCATCGCGGGCGACTTCAATAGAATCCGATCCATCGGCGCACTCTCTCGCTGCTTTCAACAATGCTGATTGTCTATCTGACATATCAAACTCCTAAAAAAGCGCCGGGGACATTTGCGCCCCCGGCAGTTTCAGGGAGGAAACGCCCGATAGGGCCTCGGTACAGGCCGGAGCCTGAATAGGTGGGAGCGCGCATCTGGCAGGATGACGGGACCGCGCTCCCGACGCGCGGAGAACAGGGAATTACCCGCGCGTGTCTCATTAGATTTTCCCTTCGCAAACGAGGGTGACGCAGCCTTGCTTTGCCGCCTCGCGTACATGCTTGATTTCATCCATAAGGGACCGGCACGACTTCTCTATGTCGTCCAGTTCATACCGGGTGATCGTCGCGCCACCCGGCCCTTCTGGATGCAATGCGCTTTTGACCGCATCGACCACGCGACCAAGGGCAGCGGGCAGATCCATGATTTCATCATGCAAGGGACCAACAGCGGGAGGCGGCGCAATCATCGCCCGCGTCATCATCATCGCCGCAAGTGGCGTGTCGCCCTTAACCTGATAATACAGCCGATCTAGGACAGCGGCCTGCGATACGGTCGGCAGATGCTTCCGATCAGGGTCCATCCAGGCGTAAACCGATGAGGCGCTGACCTCTACATGGGCCGCGATGTATTCGACCCTCACAACGTCGGCAATCCGCGTCACGACGCTGGCGAAAGTCTCAGGAGGCCGGGGCTTGATCGTTGTCATCGTGTAAATTTCCCTATTCGTTGTACTGGCGTTGCCTTTTGATCGGCGTCATCTTGAGGCCATGAAAAGACCTGTTCACATATCGACGCCACTGAAGGCTGTGCTACGCCGCCTCTTGCGCATCCAATCGCGCAAGTTGCTCAAACGTAAAGTCAGAGGACCTAACGATGATCGCCCAATGCTTTGAGGGAACGCCGTTCTGTCGCCACTTGCGAACAGCGGATGCTTTAATGCCGCATAACGCAGCCGCAGCATCGACGCCACCAAGGGCCATGATTATTGTGTTTGCATCCATAAATGCGAATTTAATGGAATTTGTTTCGCGTTTCAAGCAAAATAATTCGCGCGCATTCTTGGCAGATATGTGATGAATATCCGCCCCATGAACACATGGCACCTAAGACTCGTGGATAAAATGACTGAAAAGGGCTGGTCTGCCGTTGATATGGCGACCCGAACCGGCATTCAGGCCACGCTTATCCGCAAGTACATGGCGGGAGAAGTAGATTCACCGCGAGGTGACACTATTCCCAAGCTGGCGGATGCCTTGAAAGTGTCGGAAATATGGCTCAGGCATGGGGTTGAACAGGGATTGTTAGAGGGTGTGCGCCCTAATCGCGCCCCTACATTGCCTCAACAAGAGCAAGAAATAGATCCGAAACAATGGCCCAAAGATATTCCTGTAGCAGGAACCGCAGCCGGTTCCTCTGAGGGCTCGTTCCAGTTTACAGACAGCACCATTGAACATTTGCGCAGACCGCCAACACTCATGGGGAAGGCCGTGTACGCTCTATATATTGAAAACGACAGTATGGCTCCGAGATACTTTCCAGGTGAGGTCGTGTTTGTTGACCAGAACCGCCCGCCCCGCCCCGGTGACTATGTAATAGTGCAGACCAAGGCCAGCGAGACGGAAGATGCGCGGGCGCTCTGCAAACGGCTTGTACGTCGCACCGAACGCGCCCTTATCCTGCAACAACACAACCCCGAATCTGAAATTGAAATAGACACAAGCCACGTGCTTTGTATTCACCGAGTTATTCCGTGGGAAGAAGTGCATAGTTTCTAGGCTAAAAAATTTTGCCTGCATATGCGAATTTTATTCTTGTAAATTCTCTAAACGCGAATTATATTCTCTCTATCAACACATGGAGAGAGACATGCAAAACGCTTATTTCGCAAAACGCAAAGCCCGCAAAGAACGCCTTCAGGAAATCTTCCGGTGGCGCGAGTTAGGAATGATCGGTGATGCGGAATATCACCGTCTTGTTGTCTCTACCCTCTCATAACCCCCATCGCCCGAACACATGGAGAGAGACATGCCTAAGTTAAAGCAGCCTTGGTGTAACAGCGTTGTAATGCATGACGATTGGGGAAACTCAATTCAGGTCAGTGAGTGCGATACACCAGACGAAGCGCGCAAGGTCGCAAGATCGATGGCGCGGGATGTCGCAGCCGCAAAATGTAACGAGGGCCGCGCCGTTCAGTTTGTGGCGTTACATTGCGGTCGGCCTATTGCCAAATTCCCGGTGATTTTTGCGACCATCTAACCCCCACCCCATCGGCCTGTAGGCCCCATTGCCTCGGCTCTCTGAGTGGCGGGGCTTTCGGGGTGCAAGAGCGGCGTGGAAAGCAGACACGCAGGATAGAGGGTTGCTCCTTTATTTAGGCCGAAGGACGACGGATTGGCCGCAAAAAGCCAAGACCTATGGAGAGTGGTGCACACACCCATAGAAAGCCAGCCGGAGTAGCGACCGGCCTCTTGCACTGGGATTTATCCCCCACTCCCCGGCGCTGGCAACAGTGGGCCGGGGTTTCGGGTGAAACATAGGAGACGCGATATGTCAGACACAACATTCAACTTCGCATACCCGATCAAGCACGGCGATTGGATTCTCGCGGAACTCGACTGCACGTATGTCTCGCAAGGCAAGCACGACGAGCCGTACTTCCAAATATTCTGCGGAAAATACGAGCCGACCGGGTTTCTGCAGAAGCGGTACGTTACTGGCGACATGGATCTGAACGAAGGCGATTGGTACGAACGCATCAAGGCTTATGTTGAAACAGAACATGGCTTTGAATGCGCCCAGGCTGACAGCGCTTGGGAGGCCAGTGCGAACATTCAGGCCCGCCGCGATGCTGTTGAACTGAGGGCAGCCGAATGAAGCGCGACACCATCGACACCATCATGGATGCGCTGGTCATGGTCCTTATGTGCGCTCTGCTGGTCGTGCTGCTGCACCTTGAGCCGTACATGACAGAAGCAATCATCGAATGGAAGGAATAGCAATGACTGATACGAAAGAGACGCTGGAGGGAGAGCAATCATGGCGATTTTAGAAACAAAATATTCAGTGGGAGATGTGGTGTATTTTGCAACCACGATTTCAACTAAAAAACGCCATTCGTGCCCGGATTGCTTGGGAACTGGAAAATGGTCCGCGAAGTCACCCGCAGGTGGGGATTTTGAGTTCCGGTGCCCGCGCTGCTCACGGTCTTATATGCAAAATGCAGAACTATCCTTAGACTATACCTCGTTTGAGCCGATGGTTGAAGTGCGAACCATTGGCAGCGTTCGGGTTGATACAGCACACGGAGAGCACGACTCTCGCGCCAGCTATATGTGTTTAGAGACTGGAGTCGGAAGCGGCACCGTCTACAACGAGGATCGTCTGATTGAGACAGAGGATGATGCCTTTATTAAGGCTAAAACACTTGCTCAGTCACAGAACGAGAAAATCACTTGGGTCGCGGAGCGTTACAACCAAACCCTTGATATCAGTGATTACCAGCTTGAAAGCGCCACATTAAAGCTATCAGGCGAAATGGTTTCGCGTGCGCGGTCTCGTCTATGGAACCTGAACTATCTTTTCGAAAACATTCGTGAGGCCGACAGCAAGGAAGCAATCCTTGAGTATGTCGAATGGTTCTCTGAGCATGATTGGGAACAAGACAAAGCGAAGTTCCTAGAGGAATTCCCCGAATCCGCAATCGCAAGGGCGGAGGGTAAGGCATATGACTGACACGAAACACACGTTACCAAAAGGCGTATGGATAGAGCATACGCCGGGAGAATGCCCGGTGCCAGATGATACGATGGTGCTAATTGAGTTAAGGGACGGCTATGCCACCTCTTATTATCACGACGCATCAGGGTGGGTTTGGGGGGAAGATTATGAAGGCACAATAGTGCGTTACATGATTGAGCCCGACGACGACGCCCCCGACGAACTCACCCGCCTGCGCGCCCAGAATGCCGCGCTGGTGGATTTCGCAACAATGTTCCTTGGGTGGCGTGAATATAGCTCACACGGCGAGTTTCCGTTTATCTGGCTTGCCGAAGCCGCCCGCGCAGCACTCGCACAAGCGGAGTCCGACCAATGACCCAATACCATGGCTGCACATACCGAAATGAAGGGACTGACAGCCATCCAATATGGCGTGTTCGAGACAAGCACCGGTCGCATGTTTGCACATGTTGGAGCGAGGTCGAAGCCGCTTTCATGGTTGGGCTTCTGGATATCGCAACCGAAGAACAGATCAACGCCGCGCGGGATTACTGTCTCGCTGCGTATAGAAAGGAAGTCGCATGAGCAATATCGGACATAATAACCCACCAGCATCGCCGTTTGAACTGGCGACCGAAAGCGTGGATCTGATTTATCTTGAGGCCAAGAACTGGATGGACGGCGAGGCTATCGAGAACCAAGCACAGGCCGATGCGGTATCAACGATCCTGGACCAGTTGCGGCAGGTGAAAAAGGGCGTTGATGAAGCCCGCGTGACTGAGAAAAAACCATTCGATGACGCAGCAAAGGAAGTGCAGGAACGATACAAACCATTGCTGACAAAGTGCGACACGGCGGCGTCTGCCTGTAAATCGACCCTGACGCCCTGGCTGGAAAAGCTGGACGCGGAGAAGCGCGCGAAAGAGGCGGCAGCCAAGGCAGAGGCAGAGCGTCTTGCTAAAGAGGCTCAGGACGCCATCGACGCAGCGCGGGGCGGTAATGACCTCGAAGCCCTTGAACAGCGTGAAGCAGCTATTGAGGCGGCGAAGAAAGCCGAAGCCAACGCCAGCCGTGCGTCTAAGGACAAAGCCCATGCGTCTGGTGGTGGCCGTGCTATCGGCCTGCGCACCCGGAAATTCTGCCGCATGACGGATCGGCGCGAAGCCGCACGGTATTTCTGGGAAAAGCACCAGGACCGTTTCGACGCGCTGTTGCTGGAGATGGCAGAAGAAGAGCGTAAGTCCGGCAAGTCCGTGATTCCCGGCTTTGTGATTGAGGAAGAAAGGACTGCGGCATGAACATTGACGCACTCAAAGAACACTTCCCAAAAGAAGCTGTTTCCTGGCGCTCCCAAACGATCAGCAGCAACGGTTCCGCTTTGGCGCTGGCGTACATTGACGCTAGAGACGTGATGAACCGTCTGGATGATGTCTGCGGCCCTGAAAACTGGCAGGACGAATACGACTGCATCAATGGTCGTACTATCTGCAAGATTGGCCTTTTCATCAATGATCGATGGGTCTGGAAGTCAGACGGTGCCGGAGATACCCAGGTGGAAGCCGAAAAAGGCGGAATATCTGATGCGTTCAAGCGCGCCGCCGTGAAGTGGGGTGTCGGGCGATATCTGTATGACCTGCCTGCCGTATGGGTTCCATGCGAGACATACGAAAAGGGCGGAAAGAAACACTTCAAGGCATTCAAGCAGGATCCGTGGGATTTTGTGAAATCATCTCCTGCGCCGCCCAAGGTGGAGCCGACAAGGGTTGCCGCTGGGCTTGTTGCTGAAATCGGCAGGTGCAACAGCCAGGAAGAATTGAAAACCTTGCTTGGTCAGGACGCATTCAAATCAGCATTCAACAGCCTTCCGAAAGACCAAAAACAGCGTGTCCTGACAGAGAAGGACCGGCGCAAGGAACAGGTCGCGACGACCGAAACAATCAACGCATAGCAGCATAAGGAACACACCATGTCATACAATTATGTGAACAGAACCTACGGAACCACCTTTAAGGCTGGGCAGCGCGTCAAATTCACTGAGGACGGACGCTTGGGCACAATCAAAAGCAGGCGCACCGATGACCAGTATGTCGAGGTCAAGTTTGACAGCGGCGGTGAAGGCCCGTGCCACCCTGATAGCGTTGATTTGTTGATCGACCAGGAGGCAGAGAATCGAGCAGCAGACCGTCTTGGGGACGCCCTAAGTTCTATGTTTCGATAGGAGGCTCACATGTCAGGCAGTTTGAACAAAGTCATCATCGTTGGGAATTTGGGCCAGGACCCCGATGTTCGCTCAATGCAGAACGGGGACAAGGTAGCCAGCCTCTCCGTCGCCACGTCGGAATCTTGGAAAGATCAATCCGGGCAAAAGCAGGAGCGCACCGAATGGCACCGTGTCGTGATTTTCGGCAAGGTCGCTGAGGTTGCAGAGCGCTATCTCAAGAAGGGCTCCAAGGTTCTGATCGAAGGCCAGTTGCAGACCCGCAAATGGGAGAAGGACGGCAAGACGAACTACACGACTGAAATCGTGGTGCGCGGTTTTAGCGGCAATATGACCATGCTGGATACACGCGAAGGATCGGGCGGCGGTGAGTCCCGAGGCGATACCTACGACAGCGACCGTGGATATACCGACAAGGGCGGCAATTCTGGTGGGCGCGATTATAGCGCAGATTTGGACGACGAGATTCAATTTTAGGGTGCAATTTCAACGCTTTATGTGCTATAATCTAGCATGAAATGTGAAGGGAAACAAGGGGATGACCGTATATCGTAGGTGCAGGTTTTGCGACCTTAACGATGGGTGCGCTCACAAGGATATGTTGCGCAAGGCATTGGCTGGCTTGAATGTCACTTCCGTTTTGCACACCTGCTCGAAATTTACGCCGGTTTACACTCCCGGAGAGGCAATTATTTATGATGCCGTGATAGCCGGTGGCGCTGACGAGTTTGGCCTTCCATACGAATATGAGTTTTCTGGGCACTTCGTTAAACAGACCGGTGTGCGTGCTCTTATATACATAGAGCCAAACAAGATGGATCGGTTTGGGGAAGCTGAGTTTCCTGCCCGATCAGAAGGATATTGCAAGGTTTCCTTTTCTCGCATCCGCAAAGACCAAGACGGCACATCAATAGATATTTGTGATCTGTGTGGTGTGCCATCCGTAAGCTGCTTCGAGTATTGCTCGGATATACGCTGCGAGACCAGACAAACATCCCAAGCAAAGGACTAACCCCATGCAGATAAAGACATATCACGAAAGGCCCCCGATCCCGACGCGAACTTTTGATTGGGTCGCACTAGACGACAACCTTGGAGAAGATTCCCCCGTTGGGCATGGCGCAACGGAACAAGAGGCTATTGCTGATCTTCTAGGGCAAATCGAGAAGGACTAGCCCATGCTGTACATCGCATGCTTCCTCGCTGGCTTCATCACCTTCCCGATAATCGGTTGGGTCGTGCTGTGGTGTCTGTTTGCCGATGTGGATTACTTCTTCGATGAGGAGCGCGACCTGTGACCGGGCAGACCATCATCCTAAGCACACCACGCCAGCGCCAATTGGCTCACGGGCTGATAGAGCGCGCGCCGCTTGGGGTGGTCGTCACAATCAAAGAGGCCAGCCGCACGCCGGATCAAAATGCCAGGATGTGGGCCATGCTGTCGGATATCTCCAGAGCCAAGCCAGAGGGCCGTGTGTGGCCTACGGAAGTATGGAAGGCCGGGTTTATGTCTATGCTCGAGCATGAATATTTATGGCAGCCAGGACTAGACGGAGGAATGTCCTTTCCTGCTGGCTTTCGGTCGTCGCGCCTCAACAAGGCACAGATGGCGGATTTAATCACGTGTATTCAGGAATACGGAGACCGGCACGGCGTTACGTGGTCGGATTCGTCCGGCAATTGCACAGAGAAGGATCAGGCATGAGTAGGGTTGTTTCATGGTTCTCTTGTGGTGCCGCGAGCGCGGTTGCAACAATGCTCTCAAAGCCAGACGTCATCGCCTACTGCGACACAGGCGCAGAGCATGAAGATAACTCGCGCTTTATGGCCGACTGCGAAAAGTGGTTTGGTCAATCGGTCACAATTTTAAAGAACCCAGATTATAAAGATACTTGGGATGTCTTTGAAAAGAGACGGTTCCTATCTGGCATTGATGGAGCGCCTTGCACCGGTGAATTGAAGATTGCGCCGCGCCTGGAGTTTCAGCGGCCCGACGACATCCATGTTTTTGGGTATACAGCAGATGGACGTGACGTTAAGCGCGCCGAAGCCATGCGCGAACATTGGCCAGAGTTGACGGTTGTTACACCTCTGATTGAGCGCGGGATTACCAAAGCGGCTTGCTTGGCAATGATCCAAAGTGCGGGGCTGAAAGAGCCTGTTACCTATGCGATGGGGTTTCCGAACGCCAATTGCATCCCCTGCGTTAAGGCTACTAGCCCGGATTACTGGTCTTTAGTCCGAAAGGAGTTCCCCGGCCAGTTTGCGCGCATGGTGGAATTGTCGCGCCGCCTCAATGTGCGCCTCACGCGAATCAATAGCGAGCGCATCTTTATCGATGAAATACCAGCCGACTGGCCGACGACCAATCCAATCGCGCCTGAGTGCGATTTCCTTTGCCATTTGGCTGAACAAGATATGTCCGTCAACAGTGCGGAAGGAAAAGAATGATGGGGAATGTTGCTTCAAAGTATGATGTTCGCTTTGTCGCCGATGTGGACGGTGAGGTGTCGGAGATGAAGTTCACCGCGCTCGATCCAGAAGACGTGAAGGGTCTCGTGAGCGCCCTAGCCGCATACTATTCTGGCGACCCTTGCCGGTGTTTCATTAACGGTCAAGAGGCGGTCCTAGAAAACGATTGGGGCCTCGCGGAACTGTCCCCCAACAGTGCATCGGACCAGAATGAACCCTCTATTTGTCCAAACTGCGATACACCTGTTCCGCCTGGATGCGGCGGGCTGTTTGTCGAAGATGGGTCCGTCTGCATCATGTCGTCCGACAAATGCACGGAAGAAAAATGAACATGGTCGCGGCTCTCTTTGTCCAGACAAACGGTTGCTATTTCGGCCTGCCGAATGTGGACCCGTGGGATGAACAGCGAGACGCTCGGCTGTACGACGGTCCCTACCCGGTTGTCGCGCATCCGCCATGCCAAAGATGGGGCAAGTTATGGGCCGGTCAGCCTCTGCACATCAAACGCACCGGACAGCGCAAGAAAAAGGGTGATGATGCTGGATGCTTCGAGGCAGCGCTCGCCTCTGTAAGAAAATGGGGTGGAGTGATCGAGCACCCGGATCAATCTCACGCATGGAGCCATTTCGGGCTGAACAGGCCACCCCGCGAAGGGCGCTGGATTACGGCGGATTTTTACGGCGGATGGACCTGTTGTGTAGAACAAGGGCGCTACGGTCACTATGCGCGAAAGCCAACATGGCTGCTGGCCTACCACGTTGATCTGCCTGATCTGGATTGGGGCAAAGGCCCGCCCAGGCTGGACCCAGCCATGATTGAACGCATGGGGTTGGCCAGGGCTAAACGCCTTGGAGAGGTTGGCGCGCGGGGCGGCGGAAGGGACAGCACGCCCCGAATAGGAACGCCAAAGCGGTTTCAGGATTTGCTGATTTCGATAGCAGTAACCGCGTCCGTTGAACGCACAGGAGGCGATGGTGATTAGACGTTGGCTAAATCAGATAAAGCAGGACCGTCGAGACGCGGAGAGATACCGCAGGCTTCGAATTATGATGAGTGACGCCCACCGTTGGCTTGGTGGCTACGATTTAGCCCAAGCAGAGGCTGTCATTGAATGGCTTCAACAGGGTGATGATTATCACTTCGGGGTTCCGATCCTAACATCAAAAAGCAAGCCAAGGTGGTCGCAGGACATCAGCATCTTTCGTGATGAACTGCGGAAAATCTACCCCAATCGTATGGAAAACAGCGATGGATAAGCCGCATTATATCAGCGTCGATATGGCGTCAGGACCGGATCACTCCGTCAAATTTATCTACCGTCCAGGTCTTGGAAACAGTGTGGTTTGTGAACCTGTGACCGATCTGAATGTGATCGATACGATCACCGAAGCAAAACGCCCCGGCGCTATGCCAGGGCAGAAACGTGTGGAGAATTGAAAATGGAAAGAGACGGTCAAGGATGGCCTGTAGTTAGAGGGCGACGGTTGCCGCAAGTTCATATCCTGATCGGTTGGCATATCACCCGCGACGCTTGGGGCATTTCGATTGCTGGCGGACTGGACCCGAACGCGCTCCCCGGAACCCGCTTCTATCAATGGGAACGCGGCATCTATCTTTGGACCGGAACCCAAGCCCTTCGCCTTCGCATCGCCCTTGGTATTGCCGTTATGTCACGCGCACTCGCACAGCTAACGCCAAAGCGCTATGCCAGTACAGAAAATAAGAAAGGATGATGCAATGGGAAAAACCAAAGACGACCTGTTCAAGGAGAAGTTTGGCCCGAAGATAAGCGCCGCCGAGAACCTGGACCGTCACGGCATACCAACCTATTGCCGGATTCAGGTACCGATGTTGGACCGGCACGGCTGGCGGGACATGGCCCCTCACCTGCGCCATTTGGCTGATATGTTAGAAGCAAACAGTAAAAACCAAGATTTGACGGACCTTGCTGCCGCGATCAATATTCAGTTTGCAATTAATCATATTAACAGATTGCTAAAAATGGAGTGTTTGCCTAATAAAGTTGCGAAGGACACAAATAAAGAGTTTGATGCACCGCGCAACATTGTTACAATATCTGGCGTATCCAGATGAAATTTACTATAATATACATTATCACGATTAATATAAAGAGATACGTGGAAGAGTCGGCCACTGCCTTGCGCCACCCTCTTGCCAATAAAACGGAAACCAACTACGCCGTTAAGCATACAAGGTATCCTGCGATCAGAAACGGACGTCATGACAAACACATCAACCCGGCCCTCGGATCACAGCGTCCCTGATCAGCAGGTATTGGGCATTGTGCTGATCCTGGCGTCCAACGTGATCATGGCGCTGGGCGATGCGCTGATAAAATATGTTAGCGCCGATCTGACGATCTGGCAGATATTTGTCGTCCGGTCTGTTTTCGCGTTTTGTTGTCTGGGCGCCTTTGCCTATTGGAACAGAGGCCCGGTCGCGCCCAGGCACTATGGCTGGGTTCTGTTACGCAGCCTGTTCCTGGTATTGACCTGGTTGTCATTCTACGCCTCCCTTCCCGTTCTAAACCTCTCTCTGGCCGCCGTGGTGATTTACACCAATGTGATCTTCACAACGCTTTTGTCTGCGGTGCTGTTCAAAGAGCGCGTTTCCGTCAAACAATGGCTGGGCGTTCTGTCCGGATTTGTCGGCGTCGCAATAATCTTACGGCCCGGCACCGACAGTTTCTCCTGGTTCGTCCTGATGCCCTTGGCGGGCGCATTGTGTTATTCCTTAGCCAGCCTTGTGACGCGCCATAAATGCCAGGGGGAACGCGCCCTCACCCTCGCCGCATCTCTGCATGTCTCTTTCATCTTCATTGGGGCGCTGGCGACGGTTCTGATTGCAGCGATTGGTGTCACTGACACGGTTAGAGACTTTTCCTACTTTCTGTTTGGCAGTTGGACACCCCTGACAATGAATGCCTGGGGTATCATGGCGCTGTTAGGGCTGTTATCGGCGTCTTTCTCCCTAGGGGTGGCGCGGGCCTATCAGGTCGCCCCCTCCCAGATCATCGCCACATTTGACTATAGCTATCTGGTTTTTGCCGCCGTCTGGGGGTTCCTGTTCTTCGCAGAAATCCCTTCGATCACAACTCTCATCGGGATGGCTGTCATTACTTTCGCAGGTGTTCTGGTTTCAGGCCGAACCAGGCCCCGCGCTTAAAGTCAGCACGGAATAGGCAATCAAGTCTGGACTAGGCCTCGACGGGTTTGATCATTCTCCCTAAACTGACCAAAAGCTGACATTGTGAATGGGTCATTTCCTATGCCAAAGCCTATCAGAGTGAAAGAAGTTGAAGACTTTCTGTCCACCCATCCCGACACGAAATATATAGATGCGTTTATCTTTGATCTGTGCGGATTTCCCCTGGGAAAGCGCTATCCGATCCAGGATATCGACAAGCTGTATGCAGATGGACTGACGATGTGTGCGGCGGTGTCGCTGTTGGATGCGACGGGCAATACCAGCGACCCGATGGGGCTTGGCGTCTCGGATGGGGACCCGGATGCGCTGGCCCTACCCATCCCGGGCACGTTAGCCCCGGTTGCCTGGGCATCAGAGCCCACAGCACAGGTTCTGCTGGAAATGCGCCGGCCCCAGACAGGCGATATTGTCCCGTTCGAGCCACGCCAGATTCTGCGTCGCGTTGTGGATCGCTTTGCGGACCTGGACATCACACCGGTCGTCGCACTGGAACTGGAATTCTATCTGATCGATATGGACAGAGCGGAAGATGGCGGGCCCCTGCCCGTTAAATCCCCGCTGAATGGCCGCCCGGCCCGGGCCAATCAGGTTTATAGCATTGAGGCATTGGAAGAATATGCCGAGATCCTGACGGCGATTACCGATGCCTGTGCCTTACAAGGTGTCCCCGCCTCTATCGCGTCGGGTGAGTTTGCCCCTGGGCAGTTTGAATTGAACCTGACTCATGTGGCTGATGCTATGGCGGCCGCTGATCATGCCTGCCTGCTGCGGCGTACCGTGCGCGCCGTGGCACGGACTTTTGGCATGGAAGCGACCTTTCTGTCCAAACCCTTCCTGGAAGAGTCCGGTTCCGGCCTGCATGTCCATATGAGCTTCTGTGACAAGGATGGGCATAACATCTTCCACGAAGAAACGGACACGGATGAAATCCAGATGCGCCGGGCCATGGCGGGATTACAGGCCGCAATGCCGGAATCCATGGCGATCTTTGCGCCCAATCTGAATGCGTTCCGACGGTTCGCGCCCAACCTGTTTGTGCCGGTCACACTAGATTGGGGCTATGACAACCGATCTGTCGCCTTCCGCATTCCATCCGGACGGGGACAGGCCAAAAGGATTGAACACCGGGTCGCGGGCGCGGATGCCAATCCCTATCTGGCGCTGGCCAGTGTTCTGGCAGGCGTTCATCATGGCCTATCGAACAAGTTGGAGCCGATCAGTGAGGCACGCGCGGGCAATGCCGGCGAAGAGGTCGACCCGCGCCTGCCATTGACGATTTGGCACGCTCTGGAGCGATTGGAGGATGCACCCATTCTCAATGACTATCTGGGGGCGGATTATGTACAGATGTACAAAACCGTGAAAGAGAATGAATTTAAAGACCTGCTGTCTGCCGCCCTGCCCCGTGAATATGACTGGTATCTGTAAGGAACCCCATGACCGACACATCCAATATTGATCGCCTGTTGGCGGTCATGGCCAGATTGCGCGATCCCAACGGCGGCTGTCCCTGGGATCTGCAACAGGACTTTACCAGCATTGCCCCCTACACGATCGAGGAAGCCTATGAGGTCGCAGACGCGATCGAGCGCGGCGACCGCAATGACCTTAAGGACGAACTGGGCGATCTGTTGCTGCAGGTCGTGTTCCATGCCCGCATGGCACAGGAGGAAGGCAGCTTCGATTTTGATGCGGTCGCAGGCGCGATCACGGACAAGATGATCCGCCGTCATCCGCATGTCTTTGGAACAGATGGCGCGGATACACCTGACAAGGTCAAGGCAAGCTGGGAGGAAACCAAGGCTGTGGAGCGTGCCGAAAAAGGCCAAGATGACAGCGCCCTGTCCGGGGTGGCCCGCGCCCTTCCCGCCCTGATCCGCGCAGAGAAACTCTCCAAGCGCGCGGCACGGGTCGGCTTCACATGGTCAGAGCCCCGCGAAGTCTTCCGCGATCTGGAGGAGGAAGTCGATGAGTTAAAAGAGGTTATCGCTGAAGGCGGCGATCCCGACCGGCTGGAGGACGAAATGGGCGATATCCTGTTCGTCGCTGCCAATCTGGCCCGCATGCTGAAAGTTGATCCCGAAAAAGCCCTGGCCCGCACCAACCGAAAGTTCGAAATGCGATTCCGCGCGATAGAAGCCGCCGTCGCAGCGGAGGGCAAACGCGTCGAAGATGTCCCCCTGGCAGAACTGGACCGCCATTGGAACGCCGCAAAAGGTGTGGAGAAGAAGTCTTAGAGGGCTTGTTGTTTCTTACACGTCTTCAAAACCAAAAAACGCCCCGCATTCGGAATGGGATGGGACGATAAGACGGTCATTGTGACGATTGAAGCGCACTTGATTCCGCTTGAACAGGTTTTCGACCGCCCCTAAATTATCGACGTCGAATATCAACCCTCTATGTCGCAGTTCCGTGTCGCCCAGGGTTTGTTCTATGCCATATTCTATTGCGATATGATCCGGCGTTCGGACGGAAACACGACCATATAGGTCCCAAAGGGGTGAACACCATTTGGCGTAACGGTAAACCCCATTCGCTGATACCGTTCCCGGGCCAAATCCAGACTTACCGCGATCAGCACGTAAAGATCAATTAAACGCATAATACTCGATTTTCAGTTTAATAATGAGTTTGCAGGTCTCATCTTTAATCATAATTGATCCCCTATAAAAATTCTCATTATATCATATACAACTTTATATATATTTATAAAAATGAGCTTCTCCAGCACTGACAACGGAATGCTCCAGAGAAACCCGATGCTCGTTACAAGGCATCAAACGATAAATTTTTGTTTTAATTGACATTCTTCTTGAAGCGCTTCATTAAAATATTCAATCACTGAGATTTTGGGGTGGGCGCTTCAATACACGTTTAGATCGGTATTATTGTGTTAAAGAACATTATTGCCTTGAAAACGTGGACTCGAAAACTCGGCTGTGCATTTGCCTTTTTTGGTCTTTCACTGCCTTTGGTCAACAGTGCCTTCGCAATCAGCGCTGGGTGCACTGCTTGGAATGTGACAAACCCCAACAACGACGGCTTATTAGCCACCAACGTAGCTTTTAGCGCCTGGGAAGTGGCCAAGATCACATTCACACATAATTCCGGCGCATCGCCAAACAATTATACCTACACCTATACGGACAACAATAACGCCGCCAATTCTCGCTCCGCCACGGCGGGAAGCACCACCACCGGCGAAACCGTCACCCTCACCATCCAAATCCCAGCTGATACAACAGACGGTCGGCTTTTTTGGAATGCCTCCGGCACAACCGCGCTTTACAGCTTTACTGGGAACTGTGTTGCCGGAACAGAACCGGTCATCAAGGCATCAACATCTTCCGCCAGCACCACAGCAGCCGTTATCAGCGCTGTCTCGCGATCCCAAACCACGGTTATTCAACGGAACATCGCGTCGCGCGTCTCATCGGCAATCAGTACTGACAACAATTCCAGCACGGATAACGTACAACGCCCTCCCCCTTCAATGCGCGAAACCGGCACCCATCGTACCGGCCTGACTGGCGCCACCGCCAGTGATGATCCTGATAGCATCACCGACCGCAACGAGGCGTTGCGGCTGATGGCAATGATGGGCAGCTTTGATAGTTCCACTGGTCATGGCATGAACATGCTTGGTCTTGGCCCTGCAGACCCGGGAAATAATGGTGATATTGGCGGGGTCAGCGACATTGATGGGCGATCCGCATTGCAAAGTGAATCGCCCTTCACAGTGTGGGGTCATGGATCCTTTACCTCGGTCGAGAGTAACTATGTCAATGGCGCAACGAACAACAGCTATGACGGCGATGTCTGGGGCTACAGTGTTGGGCTGGATTACAAATTCGCCGATGCCCTGATAGCGGGCCTGTCACTTGGCTACACCGATACTGATCTGAGTACGGCCTTCAACAATGGCAGCTATAAGGAAACCGGTTGGACCGCATCGCCCTATGTCATTTATCGTCCGATGCCAAACCTGAACATCGTCGCTGAAGCCGGGTATGGCATTGGTGACATTGGTGTTACACGAGGGAATAGTACGACCTTCGGCACGACAGAATCTGACATGTGGTATGCGGCACTTAGCACATCCTATCGGATCCAGGCGCATGACACTCTGCCGGTATCCCTGACACCGTCAATGGCCTTCATTGCCGCCCGTAAAACCGTTGATGGCTATCGCGAAAGTGACGGTACGGCGGTTGGCGAAACAACGTCCAACACCCGCCAGATCAAACCGGCCATTGAGGCCGCCTATAGATTCACGCCCACTCAAAGCCTGACCATAACGCCATTCCTTGAAACTGGCCTGATTTATGATTTTACCGATGAAACCAACAATGACAAAAACGCGTTCAATATCGGCGGCGGGGTTCGCCTTTTCGAAAGCGCCATAGGGCTCAATGCTGCCCTCGAAGGCAGTTATCTTGCCGGGCGATCCGATTACACCCAATACACCATCGGCGGAACCATCACCTATGGCTTTGCTCTAACAAATCAAGACGGACAACAAGTGGGCATTCTCACACCGTCCTTCTCAAGCGACCTGAACGAATATGGCAATCAGCGACTGCAGGCAGGTGTTGGTTTTGACAGAGGCCGTTTCTCAAGTCAGGTCGCGGTAGAACATATGATGTCGGGCATCAGTGACGCTGACAATGCTGCGCCAATTGCCGGGGACAGTCGCGTTTCGGTGCGCATGTCGATGCCCTTCTAAACATGGGGCATTACCATGATGTCACACGAACCACCCCTTAAAACATCTCCTTCAATTTATGAATCGGGTTGCAGAAAAACATCATAGGACACCATGACATGCGCCTGATAGGCGGGGCGTTCGGTCAGGCGGGCATAATAGCGGGCAATATTTGGTAAGTCGGTGCGGTCAATATCGATATCGAAATACCGATACAGGACATGGCCGAAATGGATATCGGCAAGGGTCAAGCTGTCCCCGACCAGAAAGGCCTGATCTTTTAGTCTTGCATCCGCGATAACCAGTTTTTCTTCCAGAGCGGCGACAGATTGGTGAATGGCCATAGGGTCGACTTGGTCCTTTGGCGTGCGGATCAGACGCCAGAAGATCGGGACAGTAAAGCCCATGGCGACATTGATTTTGGACCATTCGGCCCATCGGTCCACCTCTGTCCGGGCCAGCAATTCCTTGGGCCAGAAGGCGTTGTCTGCATAACGCGTGGCCAGATAGCGCAAGATCGCTCCAGTTTCCCACAGTGGCGGATTTGTCCCATCCTGCAACACGGGAATGGCGCGATTAGGATTGAGTTGAAAGAACGCGTCGGTATCGGTGCCGCCAAAATTATGGCCGATGTCATGGCGTTCATAGGCAAGGCCCAGCTCCCCGATGCACCACATTAGGGCTTGGACATTTGATGAGGTCTTTCGACCCCAGACGGTTAACATTGTTCAATTCCTAACTGCGTGGCGAGATTTGTTGCAGGCGCACAATGGTGGAGACCGGGACAAGTTGAAATCCCTGTTCACGTGCTGTCTTCATCCATTCTGACACAACCGCCAATGTTTCGGGATGCGGGTGACCAATGGCGATGGCATAGCCTTGGCGCTTGGCAGTCTCTTCAACCCGGCTTAACTGCTTGCGGATCGCATCGGTATCGATTGTGTTGTCCAGAAACACATCCCGCACGGCGTATGGCATCCCCAGCGCGGCGGCAGTGCTGTATCCTTTAGAGTCCGAGGTTGTAACTGAATCGACGAAAATCAAACCGCGTCGCTTTAATTCGCTCAGGACAAGGCGCATCCCCTCCGAATCCGCCGTGAAACGGCTGCCCATATGATTGTTGATCCCGACATAGCCGGAAAACTGGGAAAGGCCCCAATCCAGTCGTCGCAGGATTTCCTGGGGTCCCAATTCCTTTTGTAATGCATTGGGGCCGGGATCAACGCCAAGGTCCAGCGGAGCCATGGGCATATGAACCAGAATTTCATGTCCCCTTTGGCGCGCTGCGGAAACCATTTCCTGTAAATGATGACCATAGGTCAGAAACGCCAGGGTCAGCGGTGCTGGCAGATTGATTGCCTCCCTGCTGTGCGCCTGATCAATGCCCAGATCATCAAAAATCAGGGCGATCATGGGCATACCGGGAATGGGCGTCAGTGGGACGGCATTGGCAAGCCAGGTATCTGGATCCGCCATCGGACCGGGAGGCGCCAAAGCGGGCGCGTCGGGCAATCCGTTTTCAGAGTTTCGGTTCTCTGGGGCCGCGGGTTCCGGTACAGATAGCTCCGGGGCTGGCACTGGCGCGGCGGGTGCAGGAATCGGGGTGACCAGGGCAGGTTTTTCTGCCTGTTTTGGGGCCTCATTCGGGTCCGGGCGCAATGCTTCTGGTTGGTTTGCCAGACTTTCTTCATACAGTCGTTTCGCGGTTTCTGACCCCTGTACGATGACAGGTAAAGGCGGGCCTTTGGGCAGGGTCGCTTCGTCAATATCGTTCTGATTGATCTGAACCGTGGATTGGGGAGATGGCACGGTTTCAGAGGGGCCCAACCATAAACCCAAGCCGGTCCCCACCAGGATGCCAATAACCAAAACCCCGCCGACAACGGCGCTGTAGAGAAACCGGGTTGTCCGGAACCAAGGCAGACGATGCGCTGCGTGATGAATGCGCGCGCCAGACGCCCCCTTGCCTTTTTTTCTTGAAGCTGTCGCCATAAGGCTTTTCCAAAATCTGTGCCTGGCCAAGAATGCCAGATGCCGTGGTCGCTGAGTCTAAAGCCGAAGGATGAATAAAGGCAAGGCGCGGACATCTGATCCCGTCCGACCCTAAGGTCAAGCCCCTTCGCGCAGGCGGGTATCCAGGGCCACACGCATCAATCGCGCCTGCCGCCCTGGACCCCGGATCACGTCCGGGGTGACGATGCTGATGATGGATACGCCGATACCGCCCCTCCTCAGGATGAAATCTGTGAGGGTGGTGAGAATATAGACACATAAAACGTGCACTCACCCTGAGGAGCGCAGCGCCTCGAAGGGTGCCTTTCTGCAAGCACCCCCCCTCCCCGTCATGCCCCCGCGCAGGCGGGTATCCGGGGCCACACGCATCAATCGCGCCTGCCGCTCTGGACCCCGGATCACGTCCGGGGTGACGATGCTGATGATGGATACGCCGATACAGCCCCTCCTCAGGATGAAATCTGTGCGGGTGGTGAGAATGTGGACACATAAAACGTGCACTCACCCTGAGGAGCGCAGCGTCTCGACGGGTGCTTTTCTGCACGCACCGCCCCCTCCCCGTCATATCCTCGCAGGCGGGCATCCAGGGCCACACGCACACTTTGAGCCTGCCGCTCTGGACCCCGGATCACGTCCGGGGTGACGATTCTGATAATGGATACGCCGATGCAGCACCTCCTCAGGATGAGACCTGTGAGGGGGGTGAGAATGTGGACACATAAAACGTGCACTCACCCTGAGGAGCGCAGCGTCTCGAAGGGTGCCTTTCTGCAAGCACCACCCCCTCCGCGTCCTTGGCGCCTCCTCAGCGCTCTCTGCGGTTACTCTTTACAGCTCAGACAGGGCGTTGGGGCCGATCCTTTGCCAGATGTCTTTTCCCATGCCGGAACGCTTGCTATAACGCGAACATCTTATCACTTGTGGGCCGATAGGTCCTTACCCGCTCGGATTGGGCCTATGTATCTCTTGATCGATAACTATGACAGCTTCACCTACAATCTGGTCCATTTTTTGGGCGATCTGGGGGCGGAGTGTGAGGTATATCGCAACGACAGGATTGATGTTGAAACGGCGATCGGTCTGAAGCCGCAAGGCATTGTCATTTCGCCTGGCCCCTGCGATCCGCCAAAGGCTGGCATCTGCCTGGACTTGATCAAGGCGGCGGCAGAAAACAATGTGCCTTTGATGGGGGTCTGCCTGGGGCACCAATCCATCGGCTACGCTTATGGTGCGACGGTTGAGCGCGGCCCTGCCCCCATGCATGGCAAGGTCTCTGAAGTCTCTCATACCGGGCAAGGTTTGTTTGAAGGCCTGCCGGATCGGCTGAAGGCAACGCGCTATCACAGCCTTGTCGTGTCGGAACGGGATTTACCGGACTGTTTTACCGTGACCGCGCGCACCGATGATGGCGTGATCATGGGCATGGAGCATAAAACCTATCCATTGCACGGCGTGCAATTTCATCCAGAAAGCATTGCGTCGGAACATGGTCATGAGATATTGGCCAATTTCCTGAAAAGAACGCGGAATTAGGGGGATTTGGCATGGCAGCCGACCTGCAGGATATGAAACAACTGATCGGGAAAGTCGTTGGCGGCGAAACCCTGACCGTGCCAGAGGCAGAGCGCGCGTTTGACATTATCATGTCGGGCGACGCGACCCCGTCCCAGATGGGCGGATTCCTGGCGGCCCTGCGCCTGCGCGGTGAAACCGTGGAGGAAATCACTGGGGCGGCACGGACCATGCGCGCCAAGGTGTCGCGTATTCATGCGCCGGATAATGCCATGGATATCGTCGGAACGGGCGGCGACAAGCTGGGAACACTGAATGTCTCGACCGCTGCGGCCCTGGTCGTTGCGGGGTGTGGTGTGCCCATTGCCAAACACGGCAATCGTGCCGCCTCCTCCAAATCAGGCACAGCGGATGCGTTGGGCCAGTTGGGTGTCGATCTGGATTGTCCCTTCCCCAATATCGAACGGGCCATCAAGGAAGCGGGCATTGGATTCATGATTGCCCCGCGCCACCACGGGGCGATGCGCAATGTCATGCCGACCCGGGTGGAACTGGGCGTTCCCACAATTTTCAACATTTTGGGGCCCTTATCCAATCCGGCCTTGGTGAAGCGCTATCTGATCGGCTGTTTCCGTCCTGAATTTATTGAAAAAATGGCAGAAACCCTGGGAGATTTGGGGGCAGAGCGCGCCTGGGTCGTGCATGGGCACAGCGGTATGGACGAGATCAGCACGACCGGCCCTACTCGGGTCGCCTCGCTGGAAAACGGGAAAGTCACCACATTTGACATCTCCCCAGCGGACATTGGCTTGCCGGTCGCGGCGTTGAACGACCTGCTGGGTGGCACGCCGGAGCATAATGCGGGGGCCATCACGGCCTTACTGGACGGGACGCCGTCGGCCTATCGTGATATTGTGGTCTTTAATGCAGCGGCTGCATTGCTGATTGCTGGTAAGGCCAAAGATTTGAAAGACGGCGCGACACAAGCGGCCGATAGCATCGATTCAGGCCGTGCCAGACAGGTGCTGACAACCCTTGTGGCTGTTACCAATGATTATCCAAAAGAGGGAAAAGCCGGATGAGCGACGTCCTGGCCAAAATCTGTGCTGACAAGCGCAACCATATCAAGGCCCGCAAAAAGGCTGTGCCAGAGGCGGATATTCGTGCCCAGGCCGAAACCGCCCCTGCACCGCGCGGATTCGCTGAAGCATTGAGGAAAAAGGTTGCGGCGGGTGACTATGCGCTGATTGCCGAAATCAAGAAGGCATCGCCGTCCAAGGGGCTGATACGGGCTGATTTTGCGCCTGCTGCCCTGGCCCGGGCTTATCAGAAAGGCGGTGCGGCCTGTCTGTCCATCCTGACGGACGAACCCTATTTCCAGGGTAAGGATCAGTATCTCAGCGCAGCCCGCATGGCCGTGACCCTTCCGGTTCTGCGCAAGGATTTCATGCTGGACCCCTATCAGGTCTATGAATCGCGCGCCTTGGGGGCCGATTGCATCCTGCTGATTATGGCAGCCCTGACGGACAAGGTTGCGATTGAATTGGAAACCCTGGCCCATGAACTGGGTATGGATGTCCTGATCGAAGTCCATAATGAGGAAGAAATGCAGCGTGCCTTGCAGCTAAAGTCCCCTCTTCTCGGCATAAATAACCGCAATCTCAAAACTTTAGAGGTGGATCTTAAAGTTACTGAGGAACTGTCTGAAATGGTACCTGAGGGCAAGGTTCTTGTGGCGGAAAGTGGTTTATACGGCCCGGCTGATCTGGCACGGATGGAGAAAGTCGGCGCGATGCGCTTTCTGGTTGGCGAATCTCTGATGCGTCAGGACGACGTGACGGCTGCTACGCTGGCCCTGTTGACCCGTGCACAGGCAGCCTGACCATGGCAGAACTGACCCATTTTGACGCGAACGGCAATGCGGTGATGGTCGATGTCTCCGACAAGGGGGAGACCGAACGCACAGCAACGGCCCGTGGTCTGGTGCGCATGGCGCCGGAAACCCTGGCGACGATCAAGGAGGGCCGCGTGAAAAAGGGCGATCCCCTGACCGTCGCGCAATTGGCAGGCATTATGGGGGCAAAGCGCACGCCGGACTTAATCCCGCTGTGTCATCCCCTTGCCCTGACATCGGTAAAGGTTTTCCTGAGCCTGGATGAGGAGATTTCTGGGGTCAGGATTGAAGCCACGGCGAAGCTGAAAGGCCGAACCGGTGTGGAAATGGAGGCCCTGACTGCGGTGTCCGTGGCCGCACTGACCGTCTATGATATGGTCAAGGCGATTGATAAGGCGATGCAAATTACAGATATCCATCTGGTTCATAAAGCGGGGGGCAAATCAGGCGAGTATCGGGTTGCGGAGACAAATTCCTGATGATTTCCGTCGCTGAGGCCCGTGAACGCATTCGGTCAGCCCTGACGCCGGTTGGGATTGAAACCATATCACTGGATCAGGCGCTTGGCCGGGTCACGGCCTCTCCTTTGCTGGCGCGTCGCACGCAGCCTCCTAAGGACGTATCTGCCATGGATGGCTATGCGGTGCGTGGCGCGGATGTCCAGACGGTGCCGGTATCGCTGAAAGTCGTTGCGGAGGTTGCAGCAGGCGCATCTTATGAAACAGAGGTGCCTGCCGGTCATTGTGTGCGGATTTTTACCGGTGCCCCCCTGCCCGCCGGCACCGATACGATCGTCATTCAGGAAGACGCGGATGCGGACGAACAGACCGGCACCGTCACCATCCGGGAAGGCGCGCGGATAGGCACCTATGTGCGCAAGGCCGGGTTGGATTTTGCCCAAGGCGATGAGTTAATACCCGCAGGCTATCGCCTGACCGCGCGGGATATTGGCACAATCGCCGGAATGAACATTCCCTGGCTGTCGGTATATCGTAAACCCCGCATTGCGATCCTCTCGACGGGAAATGAAATTGCCATGCCGGGCGATCCGCTGGGACCCAATCAGATTGTCAGTTCCAATGGACCCGCCCTGGCGGCTGCGATTACAGCGGCAGGCGGTGCACCAACGCTGCTGCCCATTGCGGCGGATAATCCGGAGGCGCTGAAAGCCCTGGCTCATCATGCCGCCGGTCATGACCTGCTGTTGACGACGGGGGGCGCCTCGGTCGGTAAGCATGATCTTGTCGGCAGTGTGTTGCAGGATGTCGGCCTGAAGCTGGATTTCTGGAAGATTGCTATGCGACCCGGCAAGCCCCTGATGTTTGGCCTGTTAAACGAAATGCCGATGTTGGGGTTACCGGGCAATCCGGTCTCTGCGCTGGTCTGCTTTCTGTTGTTTGGACAGTCTGCCCTGGCGCGCCTTGCCGGCATGAAAGATACAGACCCGGCCTTCGAAACAGCGCGTTTGGGCGTTGAACTTGGCCAGAACGATCAGCGGGAAGATTACATGCGCGCAACCCTGCGACGCGATTCGGATGGTTTTCTGGTGGCGGAGCCTTTTCAGCGTCAGGACAGTTCCATGATGCGCCGTCTGGCAGCGGCGGATTGCCTGGTGCGACGCCTGCCACATGCTCCTCCGGCAGTAATGGGGCAACCGGTTGAAATCATGCTGTTTTCTGGTGGGTATCTTAGCTTTTAGGGGAACATATACCCGCTAAAGAGAACATATGTTCTAATTTTACCCCTTGACACAGAGTGCGAACAAAATTAGTCCATAGAACAGGTAATCACGGTCTGAGCGCCATTGCGCCCCATGAACAGGAGAAGAACAAGATGCTGACCCGGAAACAATATGAACTCCTGATGTTCATTCACGACAAACTTCAAGTTTCGGGGGTATCCCCTTCTTTCGAAGAAATGAAAGAGGCATTGGACCTGAAATCGAAGTCTGGGATTCACCGCCTGATCACAGGGCTGGAAGAGCGTGGATTCCTGCGACGCCTGCCCAACCGCGCCCGCGCCTTGGAAGTTGTGCGCTTGCCTGAGAATTCGACGCCGGAGCAGTTGCCGATCCGCAATCGCCGCGTCGAAATGCTGCGCCAGAAGGAAATTGGCAGCAAACGATCCATGATGCGCGGCGGCGGTAACACCGTTCAATTGTCCCTGTATGGCCGGATCGCTGCCGGAACACCGATTGAGGCGCTGCGCGATCATTCCATGCTGGTTGATGTGCCCGCCACCCTGTTGGGCCGCGGCGATCATTATGCCCTGGAGGTTGAAGGGGATTCGATGATCGATGCCGGAATCCTGGACGGGGATACTGTAATCATTGAGCGCACGGAACATGCCAGCAATGGCGATATTGTCGTCGCGCTGGTTGAAGGGATGGAAGTCACCCTGAAACGCCTGCGCCGCAAGGGGGAAAGCGTCGCCCTGGAACCCGCCAACCAGAATTACGAAACCAGGATTTATCGCCCCGATCAGGTAAATGTTCAGGGTCGGCTGGTCGGTTTGCTGCGGAAATACTAATCCACGGACCGTTGGCTGGTTAACCCGGATTTGGTCCAGGGTCTGTGTCCCCGCGCTGCCTCAACCGTTTCCACGCCAAGGGCTGGCTTGCTGTCATAGAATACATGCACGCCATCGCGATACAGATCGGCGGGAGTGATCGCGGCACGTTCCCGGCACAGGCTGGGATGCGGGACGATGGGCAGCCGGGTCACATCGGCCTGCAGGCAATCTTCGGCAACCGCCCTTGGGTCCTGGGTAAAGGCAAACACCCCTGCCCGACCGTCTGACAGGGTAATGTTCAGGCTGCATCCCAAAGGATCACAATGCAATGGGGTTTCCCGCAAGGCCATCAGATCCTGCCAATCCCCGCCCAGCGGAAGCGCCGTCTTTTCCTGCCAAACCGACAGGGTGAATTTATCGCGCCGTGTGGACTGGACCCATAGTTTGCCCTGCCAGATGATCGCAGCCTGATCCGTAGTTTCATGGAACAGCACCAAAGGCGTTGGCTGTGACAGGGGAGAGGCCAATCCGGCGATCACAAAAGGCGCCCCCAGATATCGCCACCGATGCCGCCAGATTGCCGCCCATAACCCGCCCAACGTGACACAAATCAGGCCCCAACCGGTCATGGGGGGCAAGTGTCCAGTGGCACCGGGTAACGTCGCGACCCAATGGGCGATGGTCAGCACCGCATCGATCCCCCATCCCGCCGCCGATAAGGGCCATGCTTCCAGGCCGAAGGGCATCACCAACAGGCTCAACAGCCCCATGGGCATCACCCAAAAGGTGACAATTGGCACAGCGACGAGATTGGCCAGGACCGAATAATGCGCAATCCTGCCGAAATGATGGATCGCAAAAGGGGCGGTCGCCGCCCCGGCGATCACCGTGGTCAGGCACACCGCTGCCATATAGAAGGCCGCCTTTCTGCTCCATCCGCGCGCCCCATCCTGTTTCCCACCCCCAAATCGATAGCTTTCATAAACAGCGACCAGGGCAATCACGGCGGCAAAAGATAACTGGAAGCTGGGGCCGATCAGGCCTTCCGGCGCGATCAACAACACCACCATGGCTGCAAAGGCGACCAAACGCATGGAAATCGCCTGTCGATCGGTCAACACTGCCACCAGAACAAGGCCGGTCATAAGAAAAGCCCGTTGGGTTGGAACCGTCGCGCCGGAAAGCAACAGATAGCCAAAAGATGCGATTAACGCCCCGAAAGCAGCCCATTTTTTGATTGGGCGATCGCGTGCCCAAGATTCCCGCAGGGCAAGAAGGAAACGCAAGGTCACAAAAACGATCAGGGCGATCATGCCGATATGCAGCCCGGAGATAGCCAGCAGATGGGCCAGTCCGGATTGGCGCAGGTCTTCCAGAATTGGTTCAGGCACGGCGGCGCGATCCCCGGTCAACAGGGCGGCCATGACCCCGCCCCGTATGCCAGGCAGGGCAGCCTGCAACGCGGCGGAAACATCCATTCTGGTTTGCTGTATCGCTATATGGGCTGTTTCCCATAGATCGGGTTCTGAAAGGCGCGGAACCTTTTCCCAATCCGACAGGCTGAACCCGACAGCGCCCAATCGATCAAACCAGGCCACACGGGCGAAATCATAAGCGCCTGGATAAGAAGGTCTGGGCGGGGGCGATAGTCGGGCCATAAGGCGGACCCGATCTCCAATTCCAGGATATGCCCCCGCCCGAAGCTTAATGCGCACGACTTCGGGGACTGGATCGCCCCGCCCGCGCCAGCCGAAGTCTAAATCCTTCAGACGAATGCGGGCACCGTCCGGGAATGTCTCGACGGCGGCAACTCGGCCACTCATGCCAGGATAGACCTGCGCGCGTTCCAGAACCGGGGCGGCCACCCAGTGCGTTTTCCATACGCTATAGGTCAGTCCGAATAGGGCAAACAGCAACAGAATCAGAATTCCAGAAAGGCGTGGCGCCCCCATCCAATGCGCCACACCTGTGATCAGGCCTGCCAGGACGCCGCAGAATACAAGGGGCAAAAGCGGTGGCTCTATGGGTAGGGAGAAGTATGCGGCTATACCAATGCCAAAGAAGACAGGGCACCACAAAGCCCACCGGTCCCGCTCGCCGGCCAGGGTTGCAGCAAGGGCATTCTGCCAAAAACGGGCAGAAAAGGTATTATCCCGCCGCATAAACGACGCTGCGTTCTGGCCTTTAAAATGACCGCTGTTCATGGTGTCCCCCCGCCAGAATGCCACCATAAAGCGACAGGTCATGACTGGCGAGATACTTTTCCAGGCTTTGCCCAACAGGTGGCTGCTGTGCTAAAGGACACACGCATTTGCTAAATCACGATCTCATTTTAGGAGTGACCATGACTGTTGTTACGCGCTTTGCCCCCTCTCCGACCGGATTTCTGCATATTGGCGGCGCGCGTACGGCCCTGTTCAACTATCTGTTTGCCCGTCATCATGGCGGCCAGTACAAGCTGCGCATCGAAGATACCGATCAGAAACGCTCCAGCCAGGAAGCGATAGACGCGATCAAGGACGGCCTGTCCTGGCTTGGCCTAGAAGGCGACGGCGACATTCTGATGCAATCCAGCCAGGCCGCGCGCCATGCCCAGGTTGCCCGTGATCTGTTGGCTAAAGGACATGCCTATTACTGTTATTGCACACCAGATCAACTGGTCGCGATGCGCGAGAGAATGAAGGACGAAGGCCGCAAGACACCCTATGACGGGACCTGGCGGGACCGGGACCCGGCGACTGCACCGGCAGGCGTTGATCCGGTAATCCGGATCAAAATGCCCCGTGATGGCGGCAGCACGACGATCCACGACCTGGTACAAGGCGATGTGACGATTGAAAATGATCAATTGGATGATTTCATCCTGTTGCGGGGCGATGGCACGCCGACCTATATGCTGTCTGTTGTCGTAGATGATCACGATATGGGTGTCACCCATGTGATCCGGGGGGATGACCATCTGGTCAATGCCTTCCGCCAGCACCATCTGTTCCTTGCGGCCGGTTGGGTTGTCCCAGCCTTTGCCCATATCCCCCTGATCCATGGTCCAGATGGGGCGAAACTGTCCAAGCGGCATGGCGCTTTGGGGGTGGAGCAGTATCGGGAAATGGGCTATCTGCCGGAAACCCTGAAAAATTATCTGCTGCGCCTGGGCTGGTCCCATGGGGATGAGGAAATCATCTCGGAAGAACAGGCAATCGCCTGGTTTGATATGGATGCGGTGGGTCGGTCGCCGTCTCGCATGGATTTTCAGCGTATGCAAAACCTGAATGCTCATTACCTGCGGCAATCCGATCCGGTGCGATTGGCCAGAATGATCGCCCCTGCCCTGAATGTTTCTGATGATGCGGATATGATTGAACGCCTGGCAGCGGGCATGCCCGGCCTGACACAGCGGGCCAGCACACTTCCTGAACTGGCCGATGCTGCGCGGTTTTATGTTCAACGCCCCCATTTCCCCTTGGAAAATCCGAAGGCGGCAAAACTGGTTTCGGGCGATGGCCCGGCAATCGCCAAGGATTTTGCCGATCAGGTCTTATCCACCCTGTCGCCCTGGACAACCGAGTCCTTACATGATGCGATGCAGGCCTATTGCGACGCGAAAGGCCTTGGCTTTGGCAAGGTCGCTCAACCGATCCGGGGGGCTGTAACGGGCAGCAATGCCTCTCCTGACCTGATGGAAGTGCTGTTTGTCCTGGGACGTGATGAGTGTTTGGCCAGGATTGCCGCAGTTCCAGCAGAGTCATAAATTTGTAGGCACTTTCGCCATATTGTGCGCTGCGTCATTACCTTGTACTGTTCCGCACCGAAGCGAAGATAATGCTCATATTCAGCCCTGCCCTACACTCATGGGGCACACGGTAACAGAGATTGGGCACATTGATAATTAGGAGGTTCCAGCATGAGCGATAAAAAACAGCATACAATGACCCTGACCGATAACGCGACGGGCAAGAGCTGGGAATTGCCTGTAATGAGCGGGTCTGTCGGTCCCAAAGTGATCGACATCCGGAAGCTTTATGGCCAGACCGGCTATTTCACCTATGATCCAGGTTTCACCTCTACCGCCTCTTGCGACAGCGCGATCACCTATATTGATGGTGACGAAGGTGTTCTACTGCACCGCGGCTATTCAATCGAAGATCTGGCGGAAAACTGTGAATTCATGGAAGTCTGCTATTTGCTGTTGCATGGGGAATTGCCCAATAAGAAGGAAAACGAGACGTTCAAGCACACCATCACCTATCACACGATGGTGCATGAACAACTGCTGTATTTCTATCGCGGCTTCCGGCGCGATGCCCACCCGATGGCCATTATGGTCGGTGTGGTTGGCGCATTAAGCGCGTTCTATCATGACTCCACGGATATTAATGATCCGGCACAGCGCATGATCGCCTCTCACCGGCTGATCGCGAAAATGCCGACTATTGCGGCGATGGCGTTTAAATATCCAATCGGCCAGCCGTTCATGTATCCCGATAACAGCTTGAGCTATACCGCAAATTTCATGCGCATGACTTTTGGTGTGCCGGCGGAAGACTATGTCCTGTCCCCGGCGGTTGAACGGGCGATGGACCGAATTTTCATTCTACACGCGGACCATGAGCAGAATGCGTCGACATCAACGGTACGCATTGCAGGCTCTTCCGGGGCCAACCCCTTTGCCTGTATCTCCGCTGGTATCTCGTCCTTGTGGGGGCCTGCCCATGGCGGCGCAAACGAAGCTGTTCTGAATATGCTGGAACAGATTGGCGATGTGAAGAACATCCCCAAATTCATTGAGCGTGCCAAGGACAAAGATGATCCTTTCCGCCTGATGGGCTTTGGTCACCGTGTCTATAAAAATTATGATCCACGCGCAGGCGTTCTGAAGAAGAGCTGTGATGAAGTGCTGGCCGAACTGGGCGTGAATGATCCCCTGCTGGAAATCGCTCAGGAATTGGAGCGTATCGCGCTGGAAGATGAGTATTTTGTCAGCCGCAAGCTGTTCCCGAATGTCGATTTCTATTCAGGCATCATTCTGAAGGCAATCGGCTTCCCGACCAGCATGTTTACGGTTCTGTTTGCCCTGGCCCGCACCACCGGCTGGGTCGCCCAATGGAATGAAATGATCGCAGATCCGCATCAGAAGATCGGGCGTCCGCGTCAGTTGTTCCTGGGGTCGGACCGTCGCGATTTTATCGAAATAGATAAGCGCTAATACGCAATTATCTGACATGAAGAGCGCGGCTCAACTTATTGTTGGGCCGCGTTTTTTATGGTCAGACTGGCAAGGATCATGCGGGCGGCTGCCACGCTTGGCGCATCCTCGCCTGATGGTTTCAACTGATCCAGATAGGGTGCCAGCAGTGACGCCTGTTGCGTGCCGGATGGCCCCAAAAGGGCATCAATATCCTGGGCCAATTGGCCTGCCAGACAGTCACTTTGAATGCGTTCCGGCACAATTTCGCGTTGGGCCAGAATGTTCAGCAAATGGGCATATTGTGTTTTGATCAAGCGCCGCACCAGAAAATGGGTCAGCCCATTGATCTTGTAGGCAATAACCGTTGGCACCCGCGCCAATGCCAATTCCAGGGCGACGGTACCAGACGCTGCCAGCGCCGCATTTGACGCGGCCATAGCATCATATTTCTGCGACTGATCTTCCAGAACAGTCACATCAACCGGCCAATCTGCTGCTTGTGCCTTAATTGCCTGTACCAGATGCGGCACAGCCGGGATAATCACGTGCAAACCTGGATGTTTTATCTGTGTTTCTGCGACAGCATCCTTAAACACGGGCAGCAGTCGCTCCATTTCGCCACGTCTGGACCCTGGCAGGACACACAGCACCGATGCATCAGAGGCAATGCTAAATCGCTTTCTAAACCCGGGGCCATTCCCTGTGTCGGCACCACTTTCCAGAATGGAATGGCCAACAAAGTCTGCTTTCAGGTCAACAGCCTCAAAATAGGGCGGTTCGAACGGCAACAGGCACAGCAAGCGGTCGAACAAGGCCTTGAACGCAAAGACCCGCTTTGGTCGCCAGGCCCAGACCGTGGGCGCTACATAATGGACTTTGGGCCATACTGTGGCCCCGCAGGCGCGCGCCAGGCGCTTGTTGAAACCAGGCGCATCAATCGTCACCATAACATCTGGATCAAAGCGGATGGCCGCCTGGGCCGCCTGGGCAATCCGGCGCTTCAGTTTCGGGATATGTGGCAGGATCTCGATCACCCCCATGATCGCCAAATCGGATAGGGGAAACAGGCTGTGCAGCCCTTCCTTTTCCATTTCCGGTCCGCCAATCCCCTGCAGTTCAATGCCCTGGGGCGATAGCTTTTTCAGGGCGGCAATCAACCGCCCCCCCAGAATGTCGCCGGAAACTTCGCCGGCGGATATGAAGACCTTCAAGGGGCGCGACGGCAGCGTCACTTTGTGTCGTCCCCATCCGTCACAGCCAATAGAAACAAACCAGCAGAATCCGCGGCCGCAATCGTCTCAGCCTTAGACACCAACAGGCTGCGGCCCGCCTGAATGACCACACCGGAAAACCCCGCCCTTGCGGCGGCGCTGATGGTATCTGGTCCAATGGTCGGCAAATCGGCGCGCTCTGTCTGTTGCCGCTTGCTCAATTTCACCAGAACGGGTCCATGGCCGCCTTCTTGCCCCGCGCGCTTCAAATGACCGCAGCGATTAATAAGAGCATCGGTCCCTTCCGCTGCTTCGACGCCCAGGATTACGCCATTCTGAACCACGACCGCCTGACCGATATCCAGTCCGGCCATGGCGTTCAAAACCGCGCATCCTTTATCGATATCAGGCTGTACGTCCAATGGCACCGCAAGCGCGCCCAATTGTCCAGATTCCGGCATGATATCATCCAGAATGGTATGGATGGGATGAACAAACAGCCCCTCTTTCTCTTCCAGATAGGTTATCACGGAGCGTAGAAGCCCGTCATCGCCCAATTTCATAAGGCTGCTGCCCACGATGGTCAGTGCCTTTTTATCCGGACGAAGCTCAAAGAGGGATGGACGATTGACCGCGCCAACAAAGACCAGATCACGAATGCCAAGACTGCGGACCAGATCGATGGATGCCTGGGCGGCCCCCATACGAATAACGTGACAGGCATATTGTTCCTGATACAAGGACGGATCAGCCTGATCCTTCAGGATCAGGACTGTGACATCCACCCCCATGCCGCTGGCGCGTTGAGCGACCTTTAGCGGCAGATCCCCGCGTCCCGCCACTATTCCCAGTTTTTCAAAGGGCATCATGGCGACGTCCAATCCTGTTATTTGCCTAGTCCGCCTGTCCAAGAGCGCGCGGCTGCGTCAGTCCACGGCTGGACTGCGCCTGAACGAAATCGACGATCTGTTTCACGGCCTCGTCTGTGCCGAAGATTTCAGCAACATCTGCGACGCGTTCCTTGATCGTGCCTTCATCTGCAAACAGCATGCGATAGGCAGAGCGCATTCTGTGAATGGTTTCCTTATCAAAGCCGCGTCGTTTCAGGCCGACCACATTCAATCCACACAGGCTGGCCCTGTCCCCCATCACGGAACCATAGGGGATGACGTCATTTTCAACGCCAGACATGCCACCGATCATGGCATGCGGGCCGATACGGACGAATTGATGGACCGCTGACAAGCCACCAATAATGGCGAAATCTCCAACCGTCACATGCCCTGCCAGGGTCGCATTATTGGCCAGAATGACATTATTTCCGACCATACAATCATGTGCCACATGCGCGCCCACCATGAACAGACAATCATCTCCGACCCGGGTCAGCAAACCGCCGCCCTCTGTGCCGGGATTCATGGTCACATATTCACGGATCTTATTCCGCTTCCCAATTTCCAGGAAGGACTCCTCGCCACGATACTTCAAATCCTGCGGCGCCATGCCGATGCTGGCGAAGGGGAATATTTCCGACCCCTCGCCTATTTTGGTGCGGCCATTGATAACGACGTGGGAATGCAAATGCACATCCGCGTCCAACACGACATTCGGGCCGATGCTGCAAAATGGCCCCACGCGGACGGTGTCGGCCAGGGTTGCCAGAGGATCAACAATGGCGCTGGGATGAATATTGGTCATTAAATGGGTCCTGACCCTAGGGTTTGTCCCGTATCATTGCGGAAAATGTGGCTTCTGCGACGACTTTGCCGTCGACACGGGCTTCCCCACGGAATTTCCAAACCTGGCCCCTGTTTTGTTTCTTGACGACATGAACTTCCATGCGGTCGCCGGGAACGACGGGGCGCCGGAACTTCGCCTCTTCGATGGACATGAAATAGACCAGCTTTCCTTCGGACTCTGGGCCCAGGCTGGTCACAACCATAACACCGGCGGTTTGTGCCATGCTTTCAATGATCAAAACGCCCGGCATTACAGGCTTCCCAGGGAAATGTCCTTGAAAATGCGGTTCTCCGATGGATACGCATTTGATGCCAACTGCGCTTTCATACGGAACAACATTATCAATCCGGTCGATCATCAGGAAGGGATAGCGATGCGGAATACGCTCCATCACCTTTAAAACATCAATATCGTCCAGGTAATCTGTTTTTATGTCATCCATGATTTGCTCATCTCTTATTTATTATTCTGCCCCTTACGCATCAACGCAGCTACAAAAGCATGTTGTTTAAGCCATTGGCGCATTGATGTAGCAGGATAGCCCCCCACCTTCTCCCCAGGCTCAACATTGCCGATCACGCCACTCTTTGCCGCCACTTGTGCCCCGTCGCCGATTGAAAGGTGCCCGGCAATGCCAGATTGCGCACCACAGGCCACAAAATCGCCCAGCTTTGTGCTGCCTGCGATACCGGATTGACCCGCCAAAACACAGCCGCGTCCTAAGACAACGTTGTGCCCGATTTGAACAAGGTTATCAATCTTGCAGCCATCGCCAATAACCGTATCCGGCCCCATGCCGCGATCGATGGCCGTATTTGCGCCGATTTCAACATAGTTTCCGACCTTAACACTGCCGGTCTGCGGGATATCCAGGTGGCCCCGACCACTCATCGCGAACCCAAATCCACGCGTTCCGATGCGCGCGCCAGGAAGAATTTGGCAGCCCTCCCCAATATCTGCATAGCCGATATAGACGTTAGGACCAATTCGGCTGCCAGCACCTATTGTAACGCCTGTATCGATAACCGAATTCGCGCCGATAACAACGCCCTTCCCCAGTACAACATGCGCCGCGATACTGGCCCCGGCCTCTAATCGAACGCTGGGATCAAGGGTCGCGGTTTCATCTATGTGGGCTGTTGGGTGCAAAAAGGGCTCAACGGGCGGAAGAGGATAATATAACTGGGATATTTTTGCGAAATCGTAATAAGGATCTTTTGAAATCAAGCCAATCGTCGCCGGCGGCAGGAATTCTGCATCCTGCTTGGTTATCAAAACAGCGCCCGCTTTGGTTTGACCCAGCGCCGATTTATAGCGCCGATTGAAAAAGAAACTTAAAGTATCCGGCCCGGCCCCATCCAGGGTCCCAACATCCGCAATGGAAACATCTGTTTGCGCGCCATCAACAACTGCGCAGCCAACAGTGTCGACCAATTCTTTTAGCAAAAACGGGCCGGCCTTCTGGAAGAATCGTTTGTCCGCCATAAAAACCGTCGATGCTATTGAGCGGGTGGTACGGTAAAATCGATTGTCTGAACGCGCTTATCCAACCGTTCAATCACAATATCAGTGATTTCAATATCATCCGTTGCCAGAACGATGGTTGGATCCCCGACGGACCGATCCAAAATCAGGTTGATACCATTGGATGTGGCGATTTCACCGACAATTTCACGATAGTAAGTTACAATTTGGCCTTTTGCTTCAGCCAAAGCTTTTTCCATCGCTTGCTTACGTTCCGCTGCTTTCTTGTTTGATTGCTGCAGACGTTCTTCGAATTCTTTGCGTTTGGCCGCAAAAGCATCTGCGGAAAGAATGGCCTGCTGTTGCTGCAAGGCTTTTCCATCCTCTTCCAGACTGGCCTGCATTTGACGCAATTCGGCCAGCGTCGCCTCATTTGCTTTCTTGAATTTGACGCGTAAATCCTGCCAAACCAAGGCACGTCGTTCAATTTCCGGGACATCCAGAACAGCGATCTTCGGAGCGACGACATCTTGTGCGTAGGAGATAGCAGGTGTGGAAACACTGTATCCAACGGCGATCAGCCCCATAAAAAGGGCCAATCCAGCCGCAGAAAGCGGCATAATACGGATCATTTTAGAACCTCGTTCCGAAGTTGAAGCGGAAAATTTCAGTATCATCGAAATCTTCCTTTAACACGGCCTGAGAGAAATCAACCCGGATCGGGCCGAATGGCGAGACCCATTTGATACCGGTCCCCACTGACGCGCGTATTGAACCGGTATCCTGAATGGTCGTGCCACCGGAATCAACCCCCGAAAGATAACCGGCATCCGTAAAGACGGCCCCGGAAACACCGAATTCATCTGGAAGCCCTAGCGGGAAAACCAGTTCAATCGACCCATTGGCCATACGTTCCCCACCAAGGGAATCGCCACTGATGGAATCGCGCGGTCCAGCGCCCCCATTTGCGAAACCGCGCAGATTGTCACCGCCCAACAGGAAGCGGTCGTTCAATCGGATATCGTCGCCCAATCCGATCAATGACCCGACTTCAGCGCGGGTCACCAGACGCATCTCATCGGTAATTGGCAGATAATGGGATCCTGACAGGGTAGACTTAAGATACCGCACAGACCCACCAAATCCGGCTAAATCGGTTCCCAGAGCAATAAGATAGCCATCGGTGGGGTCCAATCGGCTGTTCAGCTTATCATAGGTCAGTGTTTGCCCGAAAGTTGATACAAGATCGTCGCCGGCGGAGGCCTTCACGAAGCTACTGGCATTTGGATCAACGTTTTCAATGGTTTCCTGGGAAAGGCGATAGCGAACCTGTTGCCGCCAGTCTTCATTGAAATCATATCCAAGACGAACGCCCGCGCCGGTTTCCTGACTGTCATAAGACGCAATATCCTGACGGTCGATAACGGTATGGAACAGGTCCAGGCCAGCTGAGAGCTCACGGTCCAGGAAATATGGTTCAGTGAAGGAAAAATCGATCGTCGTGCGACGCTGTGACAGCGTTGTCCCCAACCGCAGATCTTGACCCCGCCCCAGCAGATTGCGTTCCCGCATCTGAATTTCACCCAAGGCGCCATCGGCTGTGGAGAACCCGGCCCCGATTGACAGTTCCCCTGTTGACTGTTCCTCGACATCAACCATTACGACGGTCTTGTCGGGGTCTGAACCAGGAACGTTCGTTACTTCAACATTAGAGAAGAAATTCAAATCCTCAATACGCTGACGGGAGCGGCGCAATTTGGTGGCGTTGAAGGCATCCCCTTCCACAAGCAGGAATTCGCGACGAACAACTTCGTCCAGGGTGCGCACGTTGCCGCGCACCTCAATACGCTCCACAAATACGCGTGGTGCTTCCTGAATTTCAAAGGTGATATCAATCGTCAGCGCATCTTTATCGCGGTTTACGATGGGCCGAACATCCACAAACGCATAGCCCAAATCGCCCACGGCGTTTGTAATGGCGACAATTGTGTCATCCACTGCATCGGCATTATACCAATCGCCGGTTTCCAACTCGATCACGGGCTTCAGAGTTTCCGGATCGATATCGGGAATCTTGGATGTCAGGTCAAACTTACCAAATTTGTAGCGCTCACCCTCATCCACTGTGAAGGTGATAAAAAAGTTTTCCTGGTCTTCCGAAAGCTCAGCAACGGCAGACGACACCCGAAAATCAGCAAACCCGCTGGCGAGATAATGGCGACGGAGCAATTCCCGATCAAATGTCAGCTTGTCTGGATCATAGGTGTCAGAGCTGGATAGGAAGCGGTACCAACGGGTCTCTTTGGTGACCAGCACTTCACGCAAGGCGCTGTCTGAGAAATACTTGTTCCCGACGAAACCGATGTTTTCAATGCCCGTCAATGCGCCTTCATTAATTTCAAAGACCAGATCGACCCTGTTCTGCTCCAACTGAATGACTTTGGGCTCAACCTTTGCGGCAAAACGACCGTGACGTCGATACAGATCAATAATGCGCTGAACATCGGTTTGAACCCGGGTGCGCGTATAAACGACGCGGGGACGCAATTGGGTTTCCGTCTGCAGCGTCTCATCATCCAGACGCTTGTTCCCCTCAAACGCGATTCGGTTGATGATCGGATTCTCTACCACCCGGATGGCCAGCGTATTGCCGCTCATCTGCATGCTGACATCGGCAAACAAGCCGGTTGCAAACAAGGTCTTCAACGCCTGGTTCACACCACGCGAATCAATCTGATCGCCTTCCCGCACACCAATATAGGAAAGAACGGTTTCACGCTCGATCCGTTGGGTGCCCTCAACTTCGATGCGCGTGATCGTCGGGGATCCGGGCTGAACAGTATTTGAGCCCGACCCGGAAACACCCGGTGCCGTCCCCTGCGGTTGCGGGGCAACGATTGGCGGTACGGTTTGTGCGGCGGCGAAATCAACGGAGACTGTCAGCGGCAGAAGACATGCAACAAAACCACAGGCGAGCCGAAACGCATGACCCAGCCCAGTGTAACGCCTTTGTGGACCACCCTCAGACTTTTGTGCCACCACAAAGCCTGCAAGGTCCGCTTGCGTAATCTCAAGGCCGAAACCGTTATTGGAATTGTTCCTCACCCACACGCCCTTTTTTTTCAAGCAACCGCACACAAAACGACACACTGGTGATTCAGCTTACACTGATCACAGCAGTGTTCATACCCTATCCTGAGTCCAGATTAAACCGGAAAATGCGATGTGAATCAAATTGCTTAGCCCGGATTCGTTATGTTCTCAAAACGCGATGGAACACCTATCCGGAGAAGCCCAGTAAAGTCGGGAGTTTCAGATCGTTTAATGTCACCAGGATCATCACGCCCAACAACAATGCCAATCCAGCCCGCAACATATATTCCTGCATACGCTCGTTCAGGGGTTTTCCGCGTACAGCTTCGATCACATAGAACATTAGGTGTCCCCCATCCAGCATGGGGATGGGCAGCAGGTTCAACAGCCCCAGATTGATGGACAGAACCGCCATGAAGACAACCAGATCCAGAGCGCCGCGCTGGGCCACCTGATTGGACATATCGACAATTTTTACTGGCCCGCCCATATCATCCAGGCTGCGGTTTCCAGTGATAATCTCCCCGATCGCAGAAAGCGTCAGGATGCTATAGTCCCAGGTTCGCTCAGCTGCCATTCCAACAGACTGAAAGGGTCCAAAGGTCACAACCTGGAACGGGGCATGGATACCAATCAAATAGGTTGACGACGCCTCGTTGAAATTTGGCTGCAAACGCTTGGTCAGGACCAGTCCGTCCCGGTCGACCTTAAGCAGAAGCTCCCGTCCCTCGCTGGATTGAACCGCATCAACCAGGCTCGCCCAATCGGGAATATCACGACCGTCAATGGACAGAATGCGATCGCCTTCCATCAACCCGGCCTGTTCTGCCGGGCTGTCGGCGACAATTGCGCCAATGCCATAGGTCGCAACATCTCTGGATTCACGAATGCCCGCGCCGCCGAACAACAGCGCCAGAACTGCGATTGCGAATATGAAATTGGCCATTGGACCGGCCAGGACAATCGCAAAACGTTGGGCTAAGGTTTTATGATCAAAGGAAACAGCGCGATCTTCCTGGGTCATCGCCATGCCGGTTTCGCCCTGGACGGACTCCATGCTGTGTTCGCCATACATGCGAACATATCCCCCCAGGGGAACGATGCTGAATTTCCATCGCGTTCCATGGCTGTCGGTCCAGCCGAACAATTCTTTGCCAAATCCGATTGAGAAAACCTCAATACGGACCCCGCACCAACGCGCGACCAGATAGTGCCCCATTTCATGAACAAAGACCAAAATACAAAAAACAATCACGGCATTGAAATAACCGATGCCACCAATGAAAGAGTCCATGTTGGGTCCTTACCTTTATTCCGCCGCCTGCGCGGTGAATTCCAATGCCCTCGCCCGGGCTTCTTCATCCAAGGCGAAAACAGCGTCCAAATTGTCTAATGCGCGCGCCGGAATTGCATCGATAACACGTTCGACCGTTTCCCAGATATCGCAGAAACGTCCCTGCCCTTTCAGGAAAGCTGCAACCGCAACCTCGTTCGCCGCATTCATGATACATGGGGCATGTGGCCCCGCGATCAAGGCATCCCGAGCCAATCGCAGAGAGGGAAAGCGCGCCGGATCAGGGGCTTCGAAATCCAATCGACAGGTTTCCAGAAAATTCAGTCTGGCAGATGGGCTTTCCATGCGATTGGGCCAGGCCAGGGTATTGGCAATTGGCGTTCGCATATCGGGGCTGCCCAGCTGAGCGAGAACCGATCCATCGGCATATTCAACCATGGAATGGATCACCGATTGCGGATGAACCACGATCTCAATTTTATCTTCCGGCATATCGAAAAGATAATGCGCTTCAATCAGTTCCAGTCCCTTGTTCATCATACTGGCGGAGTCGATGGAGATTTTCGCCCCCATCGCCCAATTGGGATGGGCAACGGCCTGATCTGGTGTTGCCGCCACCATTTCCAGGGCGCTCCAGGTTCGGAACGGGCCACCAGACGCGGTCAGGATCAATCGTGAAATCGCAGCCCTGTTATGCGATTCGAAGACCTGAAATATCGCATTATGCTCTGAATCCACCGGCAGCAGCGTCGCGCCATGGGTGGCAACTTCCTGCATCATTAAAGGACCAGCTGAAACCAGACATTCTTTATTGGCGAAGGCAACACAGGTGCCGGTCCGAACCGCCGCCAAAGTCGGCTTCAGACCCACCGCGCCGACAATTGCTGCCATGACATAATCCACTGGCTGTGAAGCCAGGTCGATGACCGCCGATTCCCCTGCAACGGCCATGCAATCACTGCCAGCCAATGCAGCCTTCAAATCAGCATACAGCGCCTCATCCGCAATGGCGGCGACCTTGGCCCCAAACGCTTTGGCATCCCGCGCCAGGGCGGCAACATTGCGATGCGCGCTTAATCCATAGACATCAAACCGATCGGGCGCGCGACGAATAAGGTCCAGGGTGCTTTGCCCGACAGAGCCGGTTGCGCCCAGAATGGTCACGCGGCGTTTTCCCGTCATGGAATCATGCCCCCAAACTCCTGATACAGCAGCCACGGCCCCAGCCCCAATAGGGATGCCCCCAGAAACCCGTCAAATCGATCCAGTAAGCCGCCATGACCGGGGATCAAGTTTCCGGAATCCTTTCGTCCCGCTCGGCGCTTCAACCAGGATTCCACCAGATCCCCAATTTGGGAGCACACGGATAATCCGGCCAACATCAGCACCATTTCAAGTTCAGAATGCGGTACCAGGTCCCCATGGAACAGATAAATCGTCACCAAGCCCAAAATGATGGCGGAAACCACGCCCCCAATTGCGCCAGACCATGTTTTGTTTGGACTGACCCTGGGGGCCAGCTTCGGCCCGCCAACAAGGCGTCCTGTAAAATAAGCCCCGATATCAGTACCGATCACCGCGGGCACCAACAGGATAAGCGGCGGAATCGTGTAAAAATCTGCCCGCAACTCAGACAAAACCATTGTCAAACAGGCCAGACAAACTGACGCGGCGGCAACCATTCCCATGGGAAAGGCGCGCTTGCGCGTTGATGCCGCCCAGGCGACCAGCAGGGTCCCCGCCATCAATAATAAGGCAACCCAGACCGGAAATCCCTGATTCGGTAAGGCTGGGATCATCGCCAACAGACCAAGCGCGCATAACCCCATCGCAAGCAAACGCGGGCCAGTCCGCTGAACCCCGGTCAGATCCAGGGCCTCCCAGATCATGCCTGCGGCCATGGCTGCAACAAAGATAACAAAAAACGTGCCGCCCATATACAGCTCTATCGCGGCAATCAGGATCAGCACAAAGCCGGAAATGGCCCGAACCTTCAGATCAGACGCAAGCTTGGGAGAAAGTGTCGGGGCCGGGTCGGTCATGCGTAATGCGCGGTCGTGCCATAGCGTCGATCACGGCGGCGAAAATCATCTACCGCCTGCTGAAACGCTAATTTGTCAAAGTCAGGCCAGAATACATCGGTAAAGAACAGTTCTGCATAGGCACATTGCCACAGCAGAAAATTACTGATGCGTTTTTCACCGCTGGTGCGAATGATCAGATCCGGATCGGGCAATCCCACCGACCAGAGGTAATTTTCAAACAGGGCCTCATTAACGGCGTCAGGCTCCAGCAATCCTAATTTCACAGATTGCGCAATCCGCCGGGCCGCATCGGTGATTTCCGCCCGACCGCCATAGGACAGCGCAAGCGTTAGGGTCTGGCGTGAGTTATGCTCTGTGGTGCGTTCCGCCTCTTCCACCAATTTCTGAATATCGGGGGCCAGACGTTTACGCTCCCCAATCACCCGAAAGCGGATATTCTTGCCGTGCAATTCCGCAATTTCAGACTTCAGATAGCGACGCAATAGGCCCATCAGATCACTGATTTCGGTTTCCGGCCGGCGCCAGTTTTCGGACGAGAAACTAAACAGGGTCAGATACTCGATCCCCATATCGCCCGCAGCCTCGACCGCTGCCCGCACAGCCTCTGCCCCTTTACGGTGCCCGGCCAGCCTAGGAAGGCCCCGCTGTTTAGCCCATCGACCGTTGCCATCCATAATGATTGCAACATGTTTTGGCGTGGGTTTGGTGTCGTGATCTGCATCCATGCTAAAGACCATTTTTGGGAAGGAGTAAGCTTGATCCGTTAGACCTGCATGATGTCCTTTTCTTTTTCAGCCAGGGCTGCATCGACCTTGGCGACGAACTCATCGGTCAATTTCTGAATATCATCCTGGCCTTTATGCAGCTCATCCTGACCGATATCACCGTCTTTTTCTTCCCGCTTCAGGGTATCGATCCCGTCGCGGCGAATATTGCGGATCGCAATGCGTGCCTGTTCCGCATATTTGCCGGCAACCTTTGTCAATTCGGCGCGGCGTTCCTGGTTTAATTCCGGCAAGGGAATACGCATCACCGTGCCTTCAGTCATGGGATTAAGGCCCAGATCTGATTCACGAATCGCCTTTTCAACCGCCTTTACCATGCTGTTATCCCAAACCGTGACCATCAACATGCGGGGTTCAGGAGCGGAAATGCTGGCCACCTGATTAAGCGGCATTGAGGCACCATAGGCGTCAACATGGATGGGGGTCAGCAGGTCCGTAGAGGCGCGCCCAGTCCGCAAACCCTGAAATTCCGTCGCCAATGCATCAAGTGCCCCATCCATACGACGGCGCAGATCTTTAATTTTTGCAGACATATCGTTCTTTCCCACTAATCTGGATCCCCTTGGGATCTCTTTGATTGCTTAAACCGTGATCCTTTTAACTGGTTTGCCCGGTTGGGTCCAACCGATCATCACACAGCGTCCGTAACAATGGTGAAGCGCCCTTGGCCGCACACAACCTTTGCAAACGCACCTGGATCATAAAGCGAGAAAACCAGGATCGGAATATTGCGCTCGCGTGACAAAGTTATGGCGGAGGCATCCATGACCTGTAAATCATCGGTCAAAACCTGATGATAGCTTAATCGATCATATCGTGTCGCGGTGCTGTCCTTCATCGGATCCGCTGTATAAACCCCATCCACCTTCGTTGCCTTCAACATCGCATCGCAGTCCATTTCGGATGCGCGCAGGGCAGCGGCTGTATCTGTGGTGAAGAAAGGATTTCCTGTGCCCGCAGCGAATATGACAATGCGGCCCTTTTCCATGTGGCGCGTGGCGCGGCGGCGGATATAGGGCTCGCACACCGTTGCCATGGGAATAGCGGATTGAACGCGTGTCGGAACGCCCTTGGCCTCAAGGGCCGCCTGCATTGCCAAGGCATTCATGACCGTAGCCAGCATTCCCATGTAATCGGCCGTGGTGCGTTCCATTCCCTTAGCCGCGCCCGAAACTCCGCGAAAGATGTTGCCCCCGCCGATGACCAGACAGATTTCACAGCCCATTGAGCGCACGCTGATAATCTCGTCTGCGATTCGCCCCACTATTTCCGGATCTAATCCAAATTCCCTATCCCCCATCAGGGCCTCGCCGGAGATTTTCAACAAAACACGTTTGTAGACAAGGGTCCCGGTTTCGGTGGGCATACACATTCTCCACGGATCAGATCTTTGGGGCGGGATTATTCCAGCGGGCGCATTGTGGCCTGAGCCCCCGATTCAGGCAAAACAAAAGCAACAAAAAAGGGCCGCCCCAATCTGGAAGCGGCCCCCTTTTAAAGCAGTCAGGATCAGCCTTTGACGGCAGCTGCGACTTCTGCTGCGAAGTCTTCTTCCTTCTTTTCGATGCCTTCACCCAGGACATAGCGCGTAAAAGCGCTCAGTTTAACAGGGGCACCGACATCTGCTGCGGCGTTTTCCACCACTTTGCGAACCTTGGTTTCACCGTCGATCACGAATACCTGCTCCAGCAGCACTACTTCTTCATAGTATTTGCGGATACGGCCTTCGACCATTTTCTCAATGATGTTTTCAGGCTTACCTGATTCGCGAGCCTGTTCGACCAGCACGGCGCGTTCCCGCTCCAGATTGCTGGAATCGACATCTTCAATATTCAGGGCTTCAGGCTTGGCGGCTGCGATATGCATCGCAATCTGCTTACCCAAGGCTTCCAGCTTCGCCTTGTCGCCGGTTGATTCCAGGGCGACCAGAACACCGATCTTACCCAGGCCCGGTGCAACCGCGCTGTGAATATAACCCGCGACCACGCCATCATTGACCGACAGCGCCGTGCAGCGACGGAAGCTCATATTCTCGCCAATGGTTGCGATGTTATGGGTCAGCTGTTCCTGAACCGTGCGACCCGTTTCGGGATAGGCTGCGGTCAGGACCTTCTCTGCATTGCCATTTTCCGTCAATGCGATCATGGCGACGTCGCTTACAAATGTCTGGAAGCCTTCGTTACGGGCAACAAAGTCAGTTTCCGCATTGATTTCCAACAGCGCGCCCTTGGTCCCGTCGGTAACGACCGAAACCAGGCCATCGGCGGCAACGCGTCCGGCTTTCTTGGCAGCAGCGGCAAGGCCCTTGGTGCGCAGCCAATCCACTGCGGCATCCATATTGCCATCGGTTTCTGCCAATGCTTTCTTACAATCCATCATGCCTGCGCCGGTCGTATCGCGCAGTTCCTTCACCATGCCTGCCGTAATCTGGCCCATGGAAATGCTCCTCTCGTCTCTCGGTTCAAATTGTTAGGCTACGGGAACAACGGTTCGCCGCGCGTCCCGTCGCTGTGCCACAGAATTGTGACAAAGTGACGGTCGCGACAAATATTCCCGACGATCCTCAGACTTTTGCGTCGTCTTGTGCCGGTGCGTCTTCTGCTGCGGCTTCTTCAACAGCAGGGGCTGCCGTTTCTTCTGCAACAGGGGCCTCAGCCGATTCTGCTTCCAGGGCAGGTTCAACAGCAGGTTCAGCCGCCGCACCCAGATCAACACCCGAAGCCGTCATCGATTCCTGCAATCCACCCAGAACCGCACCCGCGACCAGATCGCAGTACAGGTTAATGGCGCGCATGGCATCATCGTTGCCCGGTACCGGGAAGGTCACGCCATCTGGATCAGAATTGGAATCGAGGATCGCAATAACCGGAATATTCAGGTTGTTGGCTTCCTTGATCGCAATTGATTCCTTGTTGGTATCGACGATGAAGATAACGTCCGGGACGTTGCTCATGTCCTTGATACCGCCCAGGGCGCGATCCAGCTTTTCCTTTTCGCGTTCCAGACCCAGGCGCTCGCGCTTGGTCAGGCCTTGCAGGTTTGCTTCGTCTTCGAACTGGGATTCCAGAGTCTTCAGACGCTTGATTGAATTTGCGATTGTCTTCCAGTTGGTCAGCATGCCGCCCAACCAACGGTGATTGACATAGTACTGACCGCATTTCAGGGCGTTTTCAGCCACGATGGACTGTGCCTGACGCTTGGTGCCGACGAACAGCACGCGACCGCCAGCAGCAGCAACACGGCCGACTTCTTCCAGCGCGCGGGTCAGCATTGGAACAGACTGTTCCAGGTCAATGATATGAATGCCATTGCGTTCGCCAAAGATGAACGGTTTCATCTTCGGGTTCCAGCGACGGGTGGTGTGTCCGAAATGGACGCCAGCTTCAAGCAACTGACGCATGGTAAAAGTTGGCACGGCCATAAAATGGCTCCTTTGCTTCTCCGGTTGATCCTCCACGAAGCCTTGGTTAGCCAGGATTTTATCCCCTGGCACCGGACGGAACGGACCCTATGACGGCCACATCCCGGAAGCTCCGTGTGTGTGTTGAGCGCGGCTATAAACCGCCACCCCTTAGAATGCAAGCAAACTTGTGACGATTATGCTCCGTCCGTGCTTTCCTGTTGGCGGCGCCACATCGCGGCATAGACACCATCGGATGTCACAAGATCCGCATGCGTGCCACGCTCCACCACCCGGCCCGCATCCATCACCAGGATTTCATCGGCATCAACGACGGTCGACAGACGGTGTGCGATGACCAGCGTTGTGCGGCCCTGACTGACCTCCCGCAGGGATTTCTGGATTTCCCGCTCGGTTGCGGTGTCCAGGGCGGATGTTGCCTCATCAAACAACAGGATGCGCGGCCCTTTCAGGATTGCCCGCGCGATTGCGACGCGCTGCTTTTCGCCGCCGGATAACTTCAGACCGCGTTCACCAACCATGCTGTGATAGCCATCCGGCAGGCTTTCAATAAATTCATGAATACGTGCCAGCTTGGCCGCCGCCTGAACCTCTTCGCGGCTGGCGGTTGGGCGACCATAGGCAATGTTGTATTCAATGGTATCGTTGAACAGGACAGTATCTTGGGGGACAATTCCAATAGCGGCACGCACGCTGTGCTGCGTTGCGTCGCGCAAATCGACACCATCCAGCGTCACAGAGCCGGCGCTGGGATCATAGAACCGGAATAACAATCGGCTGATCGTCGATTTCCCGGCCCCGGATGGTCCGACAATCGCCAGGGTTTTGCCCGGCGTGACTGTGAAATCCACCCCTTTCAGAATCGGGCGACGGGGATCATAGCCGAAATCCACCGATTGAAACCGCAACACCCCTTCTGGATTTTCAAGCGTAACCGCGGCCGGCTTGTCCAGAACCTCGAAAGGAACGCCCATCAGTTGGAACATATCTTCCATATCCGTCAGACTCTGGCGGATCTGACGATAAACGAACCCCAGGAAGTTAAGCGGCAGATAAAGCTGAATCAGATAGGTATTCACCAGAACAAAATCACCCAATGTCAGCTCGCTCGCAGCAACCCCATTGGCAGCCATCAACATCAGGGCAACCAGTCCCACGGCAATGATGGCCCCCTGCCCGACATTTACCACTGACAAGCTGGTAATTGAGCGTACCGCCGCATTCTCATAGCGCTGCAGGGCATGGTCATAGCGCCGGGCCTCGTGCCCCTCATTGCCAAAATATTTGACGGTTTCATAATTCAGCAGGCTATCGATGGCCTTGGTATTGGCGACGGTATCGCTTTCATTCATCTGGCGCCGATATTTCAACCGCCATTCCGTCACCAACAGCGTGTAAGCGATATAGCCAACGATCGTCACAAAGGTGACAAGCGCATAGCTGATATCAAAAAGGCCCCACAGAATGCCACAGACCATGCCAATTTCCAGCAAGGTCGGAATGATATTAAACAGCATGAAGGACAGGACGAATTCGATGCCCTTGGTCCCCCGCTCTATCACTCGCGACAGACCGCCGGTCTGACGTTCCAAATGAAAACGCAGACTCAGGCCGTGCAGATGTTCGAATGTCTTCAGGGCGACCGTGCGGATGGCATTCTGGGCGACACGGGAAAACAACGCTTCCCGCAATTCCTGAAACAGCACCGCCATCAGGCGCATCAATCCATAACCCAACAGTAAGGCAACCGGAATGGCCGCAATGCCAGCGCCCGTCGCGACCGCCGCTGTGGTTGATGTACTTGTATCCATAGTTTTGGAGAGCTTATCGAGCGCATCCACCGCATCGCGGTAGAACAGGGGCACCCAGACATTGGCGACCTTTGCCAAAGCCAGCGCACCCATGGCCGCAATCACGCGCAGCTTTATCCCGGTGCGATTCTTTGGCCATAAATAAGGAACGACCGACAACAGTGTCTTGAAGTGAACACGGCGTTTCGCATTCTTGGGCTTGCTGTCGGATTGCATCATATTCTTTCGATAAGGTGGCGTGGTCGGTATAGCAAGTGGCATCGACGTGCTTGAAAGGCAATTGCCTGCATTGCAATGATACAAGCCGGGCGGTAGTTTTACGTCAGAAAACGCAAAAGCCGCAAAGGGATGTTATTTATGTCGATCAAGACACTGCTGGTTCACCTTGCACCCGACCCTGATCGAGAAACACGATTAAAGGCGGCGGTTGGTATCGCCAAACAGTTGGATGCCCATTTAATTGCCCTGTATGTGGCGATGCCTGTCCATATGCCAGCCGGTGCCGAAGGACGTGGCGCCTCCTCGCTTTATCTGCACGAGGCGCGGTCTGCGGCTAAGGAAAAGGCCGGTGCGATTGAAGCGCAGGTCCGGGAATTTTGTGACTCGGCTGGGATCTCTTGGGAATGGGCCTATGGCGAGGAAGATCATTTAGAACACTTGCTGGAAGAAGTGTATCACGTTGATCTGACGATCCTGAACCAGGTCAGTTTTGATAATTTTGAAGACCGTCTGATTTATCAGTTACCGGAAAAACTGGTGATGGGCGCCGGTGGCCCCGTTCTGGTCTTGCCAAAGGGGGTGGATCAGGTGGATCTGAAATCCTTCGATTCGGTTCTGATCGCCTGGACTTATTCAAAGGAAGCCATTCGGGCGTTGCGTGACTCCCTGCCGATGATTGAAAAGGCGAAGCATGTGAAACTGTTCACCTGTGGCAAAGCGCCGAAAGTTGGCGAAGATCTGGCAAAGCCAGTCCTGGAATATCTGGCGCGCCGGGGGATCAAAGCGGACCATATCAATCACTCCCGCTCCGGCCATGCTGGTGAGGAGATTCTGGATCTGGCCGATGAGGTAAAGGCCGATCTGATTGTGATGGGGGCCTATGGTCACAGTTCCATGCTGGACAAGCTGTTCGGCTCCGCCAGTCGCTATGTGATAGGGCATTCAAAGGTGCCCCTGTTGATGTCGCATTGATTCCGCGATTAACCGTACTGCTGTCGCACCGCCAGTCTGGTCTTATTTAGACAAAGAACAGAATGGTGATCAGCCCGAATATCGGCAGCAGGATCAGGCCCGACCACAGCATATACCCAAAGAAACTGGGCATTGGAATCCCGCGCTCTTCTGCAATAGACCGGACCATGAAGTTCGGGGCATTCCCGATATAGGTATTGGCCCCCATGAAGACCGCCCCGGCGGAAATTGCCAGCAACGTATTCGCCATCGGTCCCATCAGGGCCTCCGGGTCGCCACCTGCGGTATTGAAGAATACAAGATAGGTCGGCGCATTATCCAGGAAGCTGGACAGGACTCCCGTAGCCCAGAAATACATCGTATTCACAGGTTCCCCGTTATGGGTGACCAGCGATACGACCGGTTCCAATGCGCCCGCAGTCCCTGCCTTCAGAATAGCAATTGCGGGGATGATTGTGATGAATATTCCTGCGAACAGCTTTGCGACTTCCAGAATGGGAAACCAGCTAAAGCCATTGGCTTCGCGGCTTTGCCGGGATGTCAGAATCCAGGACAAAACAGCCAGGCCCAGCAGGGCGACGTCCCGAACGAGGCTCTGCAAATCAATGGTCACATGATAAATTTCGAAATCAATGCCCGGCTTCCAAATTCCGGAAATCAGCACAGAGGCGACAACACCGGCCAATAGCAGGATATTGATCCCCCCTTCCAACCGGATCGGATGGCGATCTTCCTCAGCCGGGGTTTCCACATGCAACCCTTCCTTCTGTTCCTTGCGATACAGATAGCTATCAACAAAGAAATAACCAACCAACAGAATGCTGGCCGCTACGACCATGGGCAGGAACATATGGACAGTCGGCCAGAAGAAAGAGACCCCCTTCAGAAAACCCAAAAACAGGGGTGGGTCCCCTAAAGGCGTTAAGGACCCGCCGATATTGGCAACCAGAAAGATAAAGAAAACAACAGTATGGACCTGATGTTTGCGGGTTTCATTTGCCCGGATCAAGGGCCGGATCAGCAGCATCGCCGCCCCGGTTGTCCCCATGATGCTGGCGATGAATGTGCCAATCAACAAGATCCCCACATTCACAATTGGCGCCCCTTGCAGATACCCTTTCACCCGCACGCCGCCCGCAACCGTGAACAAGGATAACAGCAGGATGATAAAGGGGATGTATTCCAGGGACATGACATGGACCAGCTCAAACAAGGCCAATTCAAAGCCATAGAAGATCGTAAATGGAATCAGGAACAACAGCGCCCAGAAGGCGGAAATCTTGCCAAAATTATGATGCCAGATATTCGGCGCAACCAATGGGAATAGTGCGATTGACAACAGAATCCCAACAAAGGGAACAATCCAAAGAAGCTGTAAATCCGCACCGTTCAAATGCGGTACCCCTTCACCCGCCGCAAAGGCCGGCCCGATAAACGCCGTCAGAAGATAAACGGCAGCGCCGCCAATCGTTGATAGACCAATCCTGTTTGAAATCAGCACCGCATTCATACCCTCTGGACCGTTGTTTCTGGTCACGCCCCCCTGTCAGGCGCTTATGTGATGGTCTTTGTGTCTAATACCCTTGTTCCAATAGATCAAGTCGACCGGGATGCCGCTTCCCGCTCTGCATCTTCCTCTTCAAGGCTGGGTGAAGAATCGGCGCGGGGATCCAATTCAACGGCCGCGGGGGTAGATTTTGGCACCGGCTGAAAGCCTTCGCCGGATGGTTCGATCCGCCCCGGGCGTTGACGCATCCGAAACAGGATGTAACAGCCCATGCCGCCATGCACCGCTGCTGTCCACCAGAACAGGGAGTGATAATCAAACAAATCCATCAGGGTTGCCGCAGGCAGGGCCCCGATCAAGGCACCAACCCCATACAGCAACAGCAAGCCACCACTGGTGGACACAAAATCTTCTGGTTCCGCTCGATCCCCGGCATGGGCGACAAGAATGGCATAAATTGACTGTGCGAATGCGCCATAGACAGCCGCCACGGCCAGGGTCAGAACGACACCATTGATAAAGGACAGCGCAAGTCCCAACGTCGCCGCGCCGAAGAAACAAATCAGGACGGGTATACGGCGATCCAGCTTATCCGACAGCCAACCGATCGGCCATTGCAGGACCGCATTGCCCAGAATTACAGCGGTGATGAACATCCCGACCGTCTGGGTCGATAATCCGATCCCCTGAGCATAAAGGGGTGACAGGCTCCAAAAAGCACCATTGGCAAGCCCAACCCCCAAACACCCTAATGTCGCAACAGGGGACGTTCTATATAAAGGTCCCATTTTTAGTTTAGCGGTCCGCAGGGGGGCTGGTGTCTGTGAAGTGGTCAGCGCGATGGGGACCAATGACAGGCACACCACAATCGATGCGACCATAAACAGCGTGGAATCTTTCGCGGGAATAAAAATAAAGAGCTGCTGACTGGCAATTTGGGCGCCGATATAGCACAGGGTGTATAGTGCCAGCACCCGACCGCGATTGCTGGCCCCTGCCCGTTCATTCAGCCAGCTTTCCACGACCATGATCAGGCCGGCACCAACAACACCATAGATGAACCTGAAACCGATCCAGGCGACGGGGTTCAGAAACAGGATGAAACACAGGCTGCTGCTGGCAGCGATGGCGGCCATCGCCCCGAAGGCCCGGATATGCCCGACCCGGCGCACCAGCCAGGGCGTCAACTGGCACCCCAGAATAAACCCGATGAAATAGCCAGTCCCCATGCCCCCGACGAATATTGCGCTAAAGCCTTCCTGTCCTGCCCGCACCGGCAGCAATGTCCCCATCAGGGTGTTGCCACCGTACAAAAGCGCAATGCTTGCCAACAGTGCAAAGAAAGACCCGAAGACTCCGGGCATACGAAACTCCTCAATAGCAGGGCAGACTCCAGAATGGTGCGCCCATGCCCGCACTGTAAACAATCAAATCATGTCTGGGAAAGTCTTAGCTGGCTCCCTGCGACATTATCCCTGTCGCAGAACGGGCTTTGCAGAGGGCATCCATTTTCGCAGGATCCGCCCGTCGGAGGTTTTGACCTGAGCTTTGGGCTCCGGCTTTTGTGTAAAGTGCTGGGCGATCTGTTCAAATGGTATGACGGTTCCCGCTTCCTTGCGATAGGCACGGCGATAAACATCGTTATGGGTCATCATACGATTCAGATAGTCGGCGGAATGGTGGCCATATTTCCGCCAGATGCGATTTAGGAAATTATCCGCGACAGGCACCAGCTTGCGCATCATAATGGGCGGGCGGCTGTCTTCGAAGGCATGAAAGACTGTTGGTTCCGTCGGGCCGGTTTCTTCCGCAACAAAGGTGGCAGGCATGAACATCCGTCCATGGTTTTCCGCCGCATACAGGGCCTGAGTGATCCACAACAGACGTTGCAGCTTTTGCGCCGGCAAATGCAGATCATCGCGGCGCGATTGGTCAAAGAACCATAACGCCACGTCCAGCGCGGACGAAACAATCGGTACAGTCATGCCTATTTCGTCTCCCGATTTTCAAATCTGTTCTGAATTGGTATAGCAAATCGAGTGCCAAGTGGCGATATTGATACCTGAATCGAATGAACGCGACGAAATGAAAGGGATTATCTAATGGAAATGACTGGCGAGTATCGCATTCCAGCGGCGCGTGAAACCGTTTGGGAAGCGCTGAACGATCCGGAAGTCCTGAAAGCCTGTATCGCGGGCTGCCAATCCCTGGACCGCACCGAAGAAGGCGGCTTTGAAGCCACCGTCAAAGCAAAAGTCGGCCCGGTCAGCGCAACCTTCAAAGGGGCCGTTCGCCTGGAGAATGTGAATGCGCCGGAAAGCTACACCATCGTTGGGGAAGGCAAAGGCGGCGCAGCGGGCTTTGCGAAAGGGGGCGCCGATGTAAACCTGGTTGAAGAGGGCAGCGATACAATCCTGACCTATAAAGTGAATGCCCAGGTTGGTGGAAAACTGGCACAGATCGGCGCGCGCCTGGTTGATTCAACAGCCAAGAAATATGCGACAGATTTCTTCGATAAATTTGTCGTCATTGCGCAGGAACGCGATTCAGGGGCGGCTTCTGCGGCACCGGCAGCCCCTGCTGCTTCGGACACACCTGCAGACACCACACCGGAAGCCCCCGCAGAACCGGCAGAATCTGCCCCATCGCCTGAACCCGAAACGCATCAATCGGAAGCGGAACAGCCCCCCCGCCCTGCGCCAAAGGAAACGCCTGTTGATCGGGATGCGATCAAGGCAGAGGCGAAACGCGCAGCCGTCGACGCGGTGCATAAACAAACCGCCAAGCGCTGGGGGCTGACGCCAATGCAATGGATCATGATCCTGGTTCTGGTCATGTTGGGCCTGTCCCTGGTTTTTGGTGGCGAAGCCCCGATGCCTGGCGCGGGGAATTAGGGGTTCATCGATAACATTTCCCCAGGGGGCAGCCTGTCATCATGAATTCACAGGATTGTGGGTGCAACCGGACTTGACCGCACGCGCTGTCAGTTCCACACTCATTGGTAAGAACATGGCTCTTTATCGCCATGCATATCACGTCATAAGGGAGGACTAATCTATGCCATCCGTTTCAATGACGGTGAACGGAAAGCAGGTTTCTGGCACTGTTGAGCCCCGGACTCTGCTTGTCCAATTCATCCGTGAGAATCTTCATCTGACGGGAACGCATGTTGGCTGTGACACCAGCCAATGCGGGGCCTGTGTTGTTCATGTCGATGGGGCTTCGGTTAAATCCTGCGCCATGCTGGCCGTAGAAGCCGATGGATCAACTGTCATGACCATTGAAGGTCTGGCTGGAAATGAAGATGTGCTGCACCCGATGCAGGAAGCCTTCCGGGACAATCACGGTCTGCAATGCGGTTTCTGTACGCCAGGGATGGTGATGAGCGCGATTGACCTTGTGAACAACAACCCGTCCCCATCCGAACATGAAATCCGCGACTGGCTGGAAGGCAATATCTGCCGCTGTACCGGCTATCATAACATCGTGAAATCCATTGCCGCCGGCGCGGCCGCGATGAAAGGTCAAAAGGCTGCCGCAGAGTAGCCGCAGAAAGAGGAGCGTTAGGACTATTCGCGCGCCAAAAGAGAACGGCATAAATGTTCCGGCGCAGCAAACAGGCAGTCCCGTATCGTCGGGATCACCCAAGGGAGAAACGTCATGAGTGCTACTGGGATCGGCGCCTCTGTGAAGCGCAAAGAGGATTTCCGCTTTTTAACCGGACGCGGCAATTATACGGACGACATCAATCAACCCAATCAAACCTACGCGTACATCCTGCGCAGCCCGCATGCCCATGCCAAGATCAAGGGCATTGATACCGCAGCGGCAAAAACTGCCCCGGGCGTTGTCGCGGTCTTCACGGGCGAGGATATGCAGGTTGGGTCCATCCCGTGCGGCTGGGGCGTGAACAATAAAGACGGCAGCCCAATGAACGAGCCGTTCCACCCTGCCCTGGCTCAGGGCAAGGTCCGCCATGTCGGCGATCAGGTCGCTGTTATTATCGCTGAGACCTATTCCCAGGCAAAAGATGCGGCAGAACTGATCGAAGTCGATTATGAGGAGTTGCCTGCCGTCACCAATACCGAAAAAGCCATCGCCCCCGGCGCGCCACTGGTTCATGACGACGCTGCGCCCAACAATATGTGCTATGACTGGGAATTGGGCGACGAAGCCGAAGTGGATGCGGAATTTAAGAATGCCGCCCATGTTGTCTCTATTGATCTAACCAACAACCGCCTTGTTCCAAATGCGATGGAACCCCGTGCAGCCGTTGGGGATTATAACAAAGGCACCGGCGAATATACCCTGTACACCACCAGCCAGAATCCACATGTGATCCGGCTGTTGATGGGCGCATTCGTGCTGCAATTGCCAGAACATAAATTGCGCGTTGTCGCCCCGGATGTCGGTGGCGGCTTCGGATCGAAGATTTATCATTATGCCGAAGAAGCGATTGTCACCTGGGCTGCTGGAAAAGTCCGTCGCCCGATCAAATGGACGGCGGAACGGTCAGAAAGCTTCCTGTCGGATGCGCATGGTCGCGACCATATCTCTCATGCCGACCTGGCGCTGGATGCGGACGGTAAATTCCTGGGGTTGAAGGTTTATACAAAGGCGAATATGGGGGCCTATCTTTCCACTTTCGCAACCTGTGTGCCGACATATCTGTATGCCACATTGTTGGCGGGCGTCTATACAACGCCCAAGATCTACGTCAATGTGAAGGCGATCTTCACCAACACCGTGCCCGTCGATGCCTATCGCGGTGCCGGTCGCCCCGAAGCAACCTATCTGCTGGAGCGTTTGGTGACCAAGGCTGCCAAGCAACTGGGCATGGATCAGGTTGCCATTCGGCAGAAGAACTTCATCCCCGCCGATGCCTTCCCCTATCAGACACCAGTTGCCCTGCAATATGACAGCGGCGATTACGAGGCGACCCTGAAAAAGGCGATGGAACTGTCGAAATGGAATGACTTCCCCCAACGCAAGGCAGAGGCCGCCAAACGCGGTAAACTGCGTGGCATAGGAATCTCCACCTATCTGGAAGCCTGTGGTATCGCCCCTTCGGCGGTGGTTGGATCACTCGGAGCCCGCGCTGGACTTTTCGAATCGGCCAATGTCCGCGTGCACCCGACGGGATCGGTTTCGATCTATACCGGGTCCCACAGCCATGGTCAGGGACACGAAACAACCTTTGCACAACTGGTTTCGGAAACCCTTGGTATCCCCTTAGAAAATATCAATATTGAACACGGGGATACGAACCGTATCGCATTTGGGATGGGAACATACGGCTCCCGCTCTCTCGCGGTCGGCGGCGAGGCCATCATGAAGGCTTTGGGCAAGGTCGTGGATAAGGCCAGCAAAATCGCCGCTCATCTGATGGAAGCCTCCCCCGAGGATGTTGAATTCAAGGATGGCAAATTCACGGTTGCGGGCACGGATAAGGAAGTTGATTTCGGGACGGTCGCATTGACCGCCTATGTGCCCCACAACTATCCCCATGAAACGCTGGAGCCGGGTCTGGAAGAAAATGCCTTCTATGACCCGATGAACTTCACCTATCCAGGTGGATGCCATATCTGCGAAGTGGAAATCGATCCGGATACCGGCACGATTGAGGTGATTAACATGACCGCTGTTGATGATGTCGGACGGGTCATCAATCCAATGATCGTCGAAGGACAGATCCATGGCGGTTTGGCCCAGGGTATCGGCCAGGCCCTGCTGGAAGCCTGTGAATATGATGACAATGGACAGCTCACATCGGGCTCCTACATGGATTACTGCATGCCTCGCGCGGATAATCTGCCGAATTTTGTGGCTACGACCGAATCCACACTATGCGCCCATAACTCATTGGGCGTTAAAGGGTGCGGGGAAGTTGGTGCCATCGGGTCCCCGCCAGCGGTTATCAACGCTGTTCTGGACGCCCTGCATGAGCTTGGGGTAGAGGATATCTCCATGCCCGCAACACCGCAGAAAATCTGGCAGGCAATTCAGGCCGCCTCCATGCCTGCCGCGGCCGAATAAGCCCGGCGCGGATAAGAAAGGAAGACAATCATGTACGAATTTTCCTATCACAAGCCCAGTTCTGTTGCGGATGCAGCACAGGCAATGGGCTCGGCGGATGATCCAAAGATCCTGGCGGGGGGCCAAACCCTGCTGCCGACAATGAAGCAACGGCTTGCCTCCCCCACGGATGTCATCTCCTTACGGGGATGTCGGGATCTGGTTGGAATATCCTCTGACGGGTCAACGGTTACCATCGGGGCGATGACGACCCATGCCGCCGTTGCAAATTCTGCGGATGTCCAAAAGGCAATCCCAGCCCTAGCCGCGTTGGCTGGTAATATCGGTGATGCCCAGGTGCGCAATCGCGGCACGATTGGGGGCTCACTGGCCAATAATGATCCGGCAGCGGATTATCCTGCCGCTGCTCTGGCGCTTGGGGCGACGATTGTCACCACCAAGCGGGAATTGTCAGCGGACAGTTTTTTCACCGGCATGTTTGAAACCGCGCTTGAAGAGGATGAGATCATCACTTCTATCCGCTTCCCGGTTCCGCAGGCGGCTGCCTATGCCAAATTCGACAACCCGGCCTCTCGCTATGCCCTGGTAGGCGTTTTTTATGCCAAGACATCCGATGGGCCCCGGGTTGCAATCACCGGCGCTGGGCAGGGTGGTGTTTTCCGGTCGACAGAGATCGAAGACCAGATTGCCGCTGGCAAAACCCCTGACAGCAGTAGCATTAATGAAGGCGATCTGAATGCCGACATTCACGCATCCGCAGCCTATCGCAAGCATTTGATTGGGGTTATGGCCAAACGCGCTGTTGCGGCGGCGGGTTAATCCAATCGACAAACTTGATGTAAAGCGGCCCTGCTTCGGTGATACGCGGCGGGGCCGTTCCTTTTCCAGCCCTTTCTTTTTTCAGCATAGGTCGGCAAAGTACCTGGATGGACATATCCACTGGATCCTTACCATGCAGCCTTACCGGTTTTTCCTTCTCTTCCTGACTGTGTGGGTGATTGCCAGCACACATGCGACCGCCCAAAGCGTTGCGCAGACAGTTGCCCAGCGGGAAGTTCTTTGTCGGGCGGCGGACACGGCGGCAGAAGTGCGCCTCAGCGCCTGTGGCAGCCTGATTGAAGGGGCTGTCTATACCAACCTGTCGGATTACGCCGTGACGCATTTCAATCGGGGAATGGCCCTGGCGCAAACTGGCGCCTTGGAGGCCGCAATGACAGATCTGGACACGGCGCTGGATTACGATCCCTATTTTTATCAGGCCTATATTCAGCGCGGCACGGTGCTTTTATCCAGGGACGAGCCCTATCGCGCCATTCTGGATTTCAGCGTGGCGGCAGGATTAGACCCCTTAATCGCAGAACCTTATGCCAATCGCGCCCTGGCCTTGTTTGCCAACAAGGAATATGCAGCCGCCCTGAAGGACCTGGAGACCGCCCTGAAGTTCGATCCGACCAACACAGCGGCGCGACGCTCCCTGGCTTGGATGCTGTCGGTTGTACCGGATAAAACGCTGCGGGATGGACCCCGTGCCATCAGCTTGATCGATGGTGGTCAACAGGCACAGACCGATCAGGTCGTCTTTGCTGCTGCGCAGGCAGAATCCGGTGATATCGATGGCGCCCTGCAAACCTATCAGGTGCTGGCAGGGCAAGATCCCCGTGCCGCGCAACGGTTTCAAACGTATCTTATGGCCGCTGGATATTATCAGGGACCGATTGACGGGAAATTCTCCCCCGAACTGGAAGCCGCGCTGAAACAATGCCTGCAGGCGGGCTGCCGCATCGGTGGACCGATGGCTCGTCCATGACCCCGACCCCCGAAACTGAATTGAAAGTTGGCGAACGGCTGGTAGAGGAGGAACCGCCACCGGGTCCCGGCCTGTTGCATTGGTTCGGGCGGGGATTAAGGACGGCCCTGATCGTGCTTGTCGTCCTGTGTCTATTAATAGGATTGGGCTGGCTGTTTCGGTTGCCCATCGCGAATGCGATCCTGCCAAAGGTCCTGGAATCTTATTTAGGTCAACCCGTTACACTGAACATCACACAAATAGAATTATCAGACGTAACGATTGAAAATATTGCTGTTTTGAATGGCCCCAGCATTGCGACCCTGCAATTGACCCCCAATTTATCCCTTACCGACGGGGTCTATCTGAATTCCATATCCTTGGCGGATCTGCGCGCCGATATTCATGTGACCGATACGGGCGGCACAGAAATACAGGGACTGGAAGCGCTATTCACCCCCCAGTCAACCACGCAGTCGGATAGCACCCTGCCGCAGATACCCATTCGGCGCATTGATGTTTCTGGCATACAAATTCAGGCAACGACCCCGATTGGCCCGCAACTGTTAAGCGGCAGTCTGGCGATGGTGCTTGAGAATGCGCCTTCCCTGATGCCAATGACCCTGGACGCCCGCCTGAATGCGCCAGACAGCCAAAGCGCGCTTCTGGCGACGGTTACAGCCGGTCCCCGTGGATTGGTCGCCGATGCGACATTGGATCTGTCACTGGGCCATTGGCTGCCCTTCCTGCCTGCCATTCAGACCGCAACGGGTCGAACAACTGCCAGTCTGGCCCTGTCCAGTGGCCCCCTGAATATGGCCCAGATTGAAGAAATGGGCCTGCCCGGTCTGATGGCGGCATTGACAGGATCTGCAGAGATTGCCTGGTCCGGCGCAACAATCAAACCCGATGATTGGTCCCTTCTTACTCTTGAAGACGGCCTTGCACGGTTAATGATTGAAGGTGGGCGTGCCCAGGTCCGCCTACCCACCCCGATTGAAATTGACAGCGGGCCAATTCCTGGCCCTCTGCGTCAATTGCTGCCCGACAGCTTGAAGACTTATGGGGATGGCAATCCACAAATTACTGTCACCCAGAAAGAGGAAACGCCTGCCCTGGTCCTCAGACCCGATCCGGGCGGCGGCTGGGCCACGGACTTTGCTCTGGATGCCAGTTTCGCCCTGGGGCCGTTTTCAGCCCAGATTACACCGGAAAGCCTGAGCTTAAACGACAGTTTCACGCCCGATACACTGTCCATCACAACCGCCAGCATCGATATGGTGCGGGGCCTTGATCTGCCGCGTCAGATTACCGGCCATCTTGAAACCGGCCACCTGGATATCATCCTGCCGCTGCTGCTGTCTGATCCATTAACGCATCCCGCTTTTGATATCCCCTATCAGGCGGATGTGACGGTTTATGGGGATATCCTGCCACCGATATGGGCCCGATCTGCTGCCCTGAAATCCACCGGCACGGCCCGATTGCGCCAAGGTTTAACAGGGTTGGACATGACCATTGATCGGGGCAGTCAATTGAAACTGGACGGATTGACCGGAACGGGGGATGTGCGCCTGTCACCGCAATTGCGCCTGGATGTCGCGGGGCGCGATCCAATGTCGGCAGGGATGGATTTTACAGACCCACTCAACAGCCTGACGGTTCAGGGGGCGTTCCGACTTGGCGCGCTCAGCCTCGCCATTCCCGGTGCCGATCCGCCGCTTTCCCTGAACTTGGATCGGCAACTGGTCTCCCTGCGCTATCAGAAAGGCGCGGCAACCCTGGCCCTGGGTCCGGTGGATGTCACAATCCCGGAACGAAATGCCGGGCTCAGCCGTGCTGTTCTGCACCTGGATATCGGCGGACGATCAGATGGCACCCAATCCGGAACCGCCACGCTGTCGGCGGAGGGTATTTTATTTGCCGGAAAACCGATCCTGCCAGGGCGCATGACCGCCAGCATGGCAATTAGCCAGGCCATGAATGGCACCATATCCATCGATGGCCCGATCTCTCTGGCCGAAGGGCGCGTGACCACCAGCTTATCTGCGAAACATACGCGCGATGGCAATAGTCATATTTCCCTGGAAACGGCCCCGATACAGTTTGGCGCGAAAAACCTGACGCTTGGGGACATCCTGCCACCATCCTTGTTGGGTGCGGATCAAGCGATGCCCAATGTAACCGGGCAAATTGATGCGGCGCTGGATTTAAAATACTCCCCCGCCGGACAATCCGGAACAATGACGGTCAATTTGGCTGACATCGGTGTCATGGATGCAGAAATGGGGGCAAAGGCCATCAATGGCACGCTGCGGTTCGACATGGCCCATCCCGGCGCGACGCAGGGCCAGCAAGTTCTGACCGGCACTGCTATAGCGCCTGGACTGCCGGAAATGCCCAGCACAATTGCCTTTTCCGTGGATGATGCGCGCCTTGTTCATATCAAAGAAGCCACCTTGGATCTTTTCGGGGGGCAGTTCGCACTGATCGACACGCAACTGGATCCTGCCCAGGTCAGCTTGAACGGCACTCTGCGCCTGCGCCGTGTTAACCTGTCCACCGCCCTGAAGCACTTGGAAATAGAGGGTGTTGAAGGAACGGGGACAATTTCCGGTCTGATACCGGTGCGTGTCACAGGTGGAGATGTCATCCTGAAAGACGGCAGTCTTGCAGCGGAAGGCGGCGGCGTTTTGAAAATCGACAATGAAACCGTCAATCAAGCGCTGGCGAGTGATCAAGAGCAGGTTCAACTGCTGACACAGACCCTGAAGGACTTCCATTACGATGGGTTGACGGCGACAGTTGTGCTGCCCGCCGGACAGAATGGAACGATTGGCTTATCGCTGAGCGGTCGTAACCCGGAAGTGATGGACGGGCACCCATTCGTCATTAATGTCAATTTAGAAAGTGATTTCAGGAACTTATTTCGTATTCTTCTGGCATTCATGGATGCGTATGGCTCCGTGCTTGACAAAGCAAAGCTCCCATCGCCCTGATCTTGCCCTTTTCTAAAGTTATAAATCAGTTGTAGAGTCCCTTTACAGATTGTCACTGCATACGATCGGATAAAAACCCCGTGTTTATGGCCCCCGGAAAATTTGGCCTTGCCGCCGCCCTGCTGAGCGTATCGCTGGCATCGGCCTGCACGCCGACCGTCCAATTGGAGGCTCCGCGTGAGCCAATCACCATTAATCTAAACGTCAAGCTGGACGCCGATGTCCGCTTACGGCTGATCAAAGAGGCGCAAGAAGATGTTAAGCAAAATCCAATATTCTAACGCCCGACCCGCTGCGCTTTGGTCTCGCCGTTCTGCGATGGTTGCCTTCGCTGCCCTGATGTTTGCCGGCACCCTGCTGTTTGCCCAATTGCCAAATGCGCTGGCCGCTGATTCGCTGGACGGTCCGCGATCTGCCGGCACGGTGGGAGAGCGCTATGACGGCTATGCCGTTGTGCGCGAGGGCGCAGGCGGCGATGTTCAACAGCTTGTCGCCTCCATCAATGCCAAGCGCAAAGAATTCTATCAGTCCAAGGCGAATGAGCAGGGCGTGGACATCACGGCAATCCAAGTCATTTATGCCAAGGCCATCTATGACAAAGCCCCCAGCGGCTGGTGGTTCCTGACCGAAAGTGGCTGGGTTCAGAAATAACCCGCACTGCTGTCGGGGCTATCAAATCGGTTGAGGCGTATGCCCGGAACCCTATATCGTAGGGTACTGGTTCTATATTACGTGAGGTTTTATGTCTGGCACCCTTCCCCAATCTGTTGATGAAACACAGAAAATGCTGTCTGACGGGCGCTATGTTGCGGATCGTTCATTGTCGACCGCCCTGTTTTTGTCCTTAAAGCTGCACCGGCCGCTTTTCCTGGAAGGCGAAGCGGGAACTGGAAAGACAGAAATTGCAAAGGTCTTGTCCGAGACATTGGACCGTCCCCTGATACGCCTGCAATGCTATGAAGGGTTGGACATCGCCTCGGCCGTGTATGAATGGAATTATGCCCGCCAGATGATGGAAATTCGCTTATCAGAGGCATCCGGCAGCGGGGATCGCGCCGCGCTGGAGGCTGACTTGTTCTCAGAGCGGTTCCTGATCAAGCGACCTATCCTGCAAGCCCTGGAATCCGCAAAGAAAGGTAAGGCCCCGGTTCTGCTGATTGATGAATTGGATCGTACAGATGAACCTTTCGAGGCATTCCTGTTGGAAGTCCTGTCCGATTTTCAGGTCACCGTCCCGGAATTTGGAACGGTAAAAGCCGAAGAGCCGCCATTGGTGGTGCTGACCTCTAACAGAACCCGTGAAATTCATGACGCGATCAAGCGGCGCTGTTTCTATTATTGGGTCGATTATCCAGACGCCGCGCGGGAATTGGCCATCCTGGCCCTGAAAGCCCCGGAAGCGCCAGAGGCCCTGAGCCGCCAGATCGTCGCCTTTGTTCAGAAAATCCGGACGCTGGACCTGTTCAAACTGCCGGGTGTCGCAGAAACCATCGACTGGGCCCAGGCGCTGACACAGTTGGACCGTCTGGCGCTGGACCCTGATACGATTAACGATACTTTGGGGGCGCTGTTGAAGTATCAGGACGATATCGCCCGCCTGCGTGGATCGGAAGCCGCCCGCATTCTGGAAGAGGCGAAGGTCGAACTCGCTCAGGCGGGCTATGCGGCGTGACGGGTCAGGCGCATCAACCTGCTGCCAATCTGGTCCTGGGCCATGCCAATGGCGGTCGTCTGGCTGAAAACATCATGCATTTCGGGCGCGTGCTGCGGGCTGCGGGCCTGCCCGTGGGCCCGGGGAAAGTGCTGGACGCGATTGAAGCCGTCAGCACCGTTGGCGTCGACAGCCGGACAGATTTCTACTGGACCCTGCATGCCATATTCGTCAATCGCCGCGATCAGCGGGAAATCTTCGATCAGGCTTTTCACTTTTTCTGGAAGAACCCGAACCTGCTGGAAAAGGCTATGGCGATGCTGTTACCCGCGATGAAGGGCGAACAGCAACCGGAAAAGGCGGAAATGTCGACCCGTCTGGCAGAAGCATTGTCAAAGGAACGTCCCCCTGCCCCGGAAAATGATGCGGACGAAGACGAGGATGAAGAATTCGACATTGATGCCAGCCTGACATTCTCCCGCAAGGAAGTCCTGACAGAAAAGGACTTTGAGAAGATGAATACGGCGGAAATGGAGGCCGCCCGCAAGGCGATCACCCGCATGCGATTGGCGTTTAATCCAGTGGCGACACGGCGGTTCTACGCAGACCCCAAGGGGCGGCGGACCGATTTGCGCGCCACCCTGCGCCGGGCCGCCCGAACCGGAGGGGACCTGGCGCAATTGAGCATGCGCAAGCGTCGCCGCCGGGTGCCGCCCCTGGTCATTCTGTGCGACATTTCCGGATCAATGGACCGCTATGCCCGCATGATGCTGCATTTCATCCATGCGCTGACCAATGATCGGGACCGGGTTTCCAGCTTTCTGTTCGGTACCAGACTGACCAACATCACCCGCACCATGCGGCGCAAGGACCCTGATGTCGCCATCGATCAATGTGCTGCGCAGGTGGAGGATTGGGCAGGCGGCACCCGCATCGGCGTCACCCTGGCCGAATTCAACCGCATCTGGTCCCGCCGGGTGATGACACAGGGACCGATCGTACTGCTGATCACAGATGGCCTGGACAGAGATGGCGCAAAAGGTCTGGAAGCAGAAATGGAACGCCTGCATAAATCCTGTCGCCAGTTGATCTGGCTGAACCCGCTGTTGCGCTGGGATGGGTATTCCCCCAAGGCAAGCGGGGCCAAGGCGATGATCCGAAATGTCGACAGCTTCCGCCCCATCCACAATCTGGACTCCCTTGAAAAACTGGCAGATGCTTTAAGCAAGGAAACCCCGGCGCAAAACCTGGCGCGCTGGAAGGAGATGGCGGCATGAGTGATCCAATCGACCCCTTAACCCAGGCCAAGGAATGGCAGGACCGGGGGCTTAAAGTGGCCCTGGCGACGGTTGTGGAGACCTGGGGGTCGTCCCCTCGCCCGGCGGGCAGTCAATTGGTGGTCAATGAAGAGGCTGGCTTCGAAGGCTCCGTATCGGGTGGCTGTATCGAAGGGGCTGTGGTGACCGAAGCGCTGGATATCATGGATAGCGGCGTGCCTAAGCTGATGGAGTTTGGCGTATCGGATGCTATGGCTTGGGAGGTTGGACTGGCTTGCGGCGGCACGGTGCGGGTTTTCGTCGAAAAGCTGGAGGCCTAACGCCGTCATGAAGCGATCCGTCCTGGAACAGGTACAAGCCGCCCGCGATGCCGTTCTGCCAACCGTGCTGATCACCCATCTGGCGGATGGTGCACAGGCATTGATCGTCAAGGGGGAGGTCGTCGCCGGGGATTTAATGCCCGACACCGCGCTGAAGACCGCCGCCGATGACTGTCTGCGCCAGGATAAGTCCCGCACGGTGGATGGATATTTCCTGCAAATCTTTAACCCGCCGCTGCGGCTGATCGTTATTGGCGCGGTGCATATTGCCCAGGCCCTGGTGCCCATGGCGACACTGGCGGGCTATGCGGTGACTGTGATCGATCCGCGCGGTGCCTGGGCCAGTGAGGCCCGGTTCCCCGGCGTTAACGTCATTCAGGACTGGCCGGAAGAGGTCATGATCGCCCAAAAGCCGGACCGCCGCACCGCAATCGTGGCCCTGACCCATGATCCGAAACTGGATGATCCGGCCCTGGCCGTCGCCCTGAAATCAGACGCCTTCTATATTGGCGCATTGGGCAGCAAAAAGACCGCTGCCGCCCGCGCAGAACGACTGCAGCAAAGCGGCAGTGATCCGGATGCCATCGCCGGTATTGACGGACCCATCGGATTAAATATCGGCGCGATTTCCCCGGCTGAGATCGCGGTTTCCATCCTGGCGAAAATGACCCTGGCCCTGCGGGGGCCAAAGGGGGGCTGATGGAATTTGGCCCGGTTCCCTCAAATACAGCGGCAGGCGCCATCCTGGCCCATTCTATCCGGCTGCCAGGGCGTGCCCTGAAAAAGGGGCATTTGCTGACCTCAGATGATGCAGCAGCCCTGCAGCAGGCTGGCATTGAAACGGTCACTGTCTGTCGCCTGGATGCACAGGATGTGGCGGAAGATGCTGCTGCAGACAGCCTGGCAAAGGCTGCAACCGGCCACGGTTTGAACCGCAGTGCCGCCTTTACCGGGCGGGTGAACCTGATTGCGCAACAGGATGGTATTCTGGTTTATGACGCCGCGCAGCTGGATTCGCTGAACCGAGTGGATGAGGGCATAACCTGTGCGGCCCTGCCCCCCTATAGTCGGGTTTCTGCACGTCAGATGGTCGCCACGGCCAAGATTATTCCCTTTGGCGTCCCCAATGCGGCGTTAAAGAGCGCGTGTCCCGAAGCCCCGATCTTTAACATCCAGCCGTTCCAACCCCTTTCCATCGGCCTTATTCAAACCGTCCTGCCCGGCGTGAAACCCAGTGTTCTGGATAAGACCGATCAGATCATGTCGGCACGGGCTGCAAGCCTAGGCGCCACGCAAATCGCGCCGGCCCGCTGTGCCCATGATGAACAAGACCTGACGATCGCCCTGACCGCGATGGTTGCGGAAAATGTTTCGATTATCACCATTGTCGGGGCATCGGCGATTGTTGACCGTCGCGATGTGATCCCAGCCGCAATCTCGCGATGTGGTGGAGAGATCGAGCATTTCGGCATGCCCGTCGATCCGGGCAATCTGCTGCTGCTGGGGCGGATTGGCGAAATTCCTGTCATCGGAGCGCCGGGCTGTGTCCGCTCCCCCAAACCCAATGGTTATGACTGGGTTCTGGAACGATTGGTTGCGGGCGTTCCGGTCGACGGGTCCGGTATCATGGCGATGGGATCTGGTGGGTTTTTGAAGGAAATCCCCGTGCGTCCCCTGCCCCGCGCTGAGGCTGGCGCGAAAAATCCCACCAGCCAATCACCGCGCATTGCGGGCCTGATGCTGGCGGCCGGACAGTCGCGCCGCATGGGCAGCGCCAATAAATTACTGGAAGATTTGGATGGAAAGCCGATGCTGCGCCATTCCCTGGAAGCGCTGTCAGCATCACAGATCGACGGAATCACCGTCGTAACCGGACATCAGGCCGATCGGGTCCGGGCCTCTGTTTCGGACCTAGCGGTATCCTTCGCAGACAGTCCTGCCTATGCCAACGGACTGGCGGAAACAGTGAAGCGCGGTATCGCCGCCCTGCCGGAATCGGTGGATGGGGTTCTGATCTGCCTGGGGGATATGCCCCGGGTGAAGACCGAAACCCTGAACCGCCTGATCGCCGCCTTTGACCCGACAGAAGGGCGTGCGATCTGTGTCCCCGTGCATCAGGGTAAGCGCGGCAATCCGGTCCTTTTTGCACGACGGTTTTTTACCGAGATCATGGACTTATCCGGCGATACCGGGGCGAAGTCGCTGATCGGTGCCTATGAAGATCAGGTCGTAGAGATTGCCGTCGATGACCCCGGTGTATTGTTGGACCTGGACACGCCTGAAGCCCTCAAGATGGCGCAAAATCGTTAGAAAAGTCGCTTGAGACGGGCCCCTTGCCGGTGTCATAGTCGCGCATCTTAAAATCTTCTAGCGAGAATGGGTGCAGTATGGCTGAGCAATTTGATGCGATTGTAATTGGGGCGGGCGTTATCGGGGCCGCTGTTGGATTGGAACTGACCCGCAAGGGATACAAGACCGTTAATATCGATAAGCTGCCTGCGGCAGGATATGGATCAACCTCTGGCTCCTGCGCCATTATTCGCACCTATTATTCCACCGTCGATGGCTCCGCCCTGGCCTATGAGGGGTATTATTACTGGAAGAACTGGCAGGCCTATCTGGGCCTGGATGATGGGGAAGACCTGGCCTATTTCCATGAGACCGGCACCATGGTGATGAAGGTCGAAGAAAACGGCTTTATGAAAAAAGCCATGAGCATCGCCGATGAAATTGGCGTTCCTTACGAGGAATGGACCAATGACGACATCCGCAAGAAAATGCCCCATTACGACCTGAACTGCTTCCATCCGCCCAAGCGACCCGACCAGGATGGTTTTGGGGAACCGACAGGCGGCGACGTCGGTGGGGCGGTCTTCTTCCCCAAGGGCGGCTATATCAACGATCCGCAATTGTCTGCACAGAACATTCGCAAAGCCGCTGAAAAGCTTGGTGGTAACTTTAGGTTCAATGCAGAAATCACTGAAATCAGGAAGAATTCAGACGGTTCGATTGCCGGGGTCACTTTAAAGGATGGCAGCCAGATTGATGCGCCCATCCTGGTCAATGTTGCCGGTCCTCATTCCGCCAAGGTGAATGCCATGGCCGGTGCGCTGGATGATATGAATGTGAAAACCCGCGCTCTGAAACAGGAAGTCACCCATGTCCCAATGCCCGTCGAAGGCTGGTACGAGAATGGGTTTGTCACCTCAGACAGCGACATCGCCTGTTACACCCGACCGGAAAAAGGCAATTTCCTGCTGATCGGGTCGGAAGATCCGCCCTGTGACACCCAGATTGAGGTCGACCCGGACAATTGGGACCGCAACTTCAGTGAACAATGGCGCATTCAGGCCTTGCGGGTGGCACAGCGCATTCCCTCCCTGGGCATTCCAAGCGTTATGAAAGGGATTACAGAGCTCTATGATGTCTCTGACGATTGGATCCCGATCTATGACAAATCCCAGGTGCCCGGGTTCTACATGGCGATTGGATCATCGGGCAATCAGTACAAAAACGCGCCCGTTGCCGGGAAAATGATGGCGGAACTGATCCACAAGGATCAGAACGGTCAGGATCATGACAAGGACCCCGTGATTTTCCACATGGACTATACCAATCGCGATCTGAATCTGGGATTCTTCTCCCGTCGGCGGGAAATCAACAAAGACAGCACCTTCTCTGTGCTGGGTTAAGGGTGACAATGGCGCGGATGGTAGAGCTGATCCTGCGGGAAATCCCCTTCAAGGGCTATTTCCAGGTCAGCCGCTATCATCTGCGCCACACTCAATTCAAAGGCGGCATGGGTCCCCGGATCAGCCGCGAAGTTTTTGAGCGGGGTCACGCCGTCTGTGTCGTCCCCTATGATCCCATACGCGATGAAATAGCCTTGATTGAGCAATTCCGTCCGGGTGCCTATGCGGCAGGAGATCCTGATCCCTGGCTGATCGAGGTCGTGGCGGGCATAATTGATGCGAATGAAACGCTGGAAGATGTTGCGCGACGGGAATCATTGGAAGAAACCGGCCTGACAATCAGCGCATTAGACTACCTGGGCAAACATTACATGACGCCCGGCGGCAGTTCCGAATCTATCGCCATGTATGCCGGTTGTGCTGATTTCACGCGATTGGGTGGTCTGCATGGTATGGCAGATGAAGGCGAAGATATCCGGGTTTTCGCCGTCCCCGCCCGTGAAGCAATCGCCATGGTGCATGACAATCGGATCCGGAATGCGATGACGGCGCTTGCGCTTTTGCTGTTTGAATCCCGGCGTCAGGTCTTGCGTCGAGACTGGCAGTAACCTATTTACCATTCTTCTGAGAGGGTATTTAGGAATTCACACAAAGGATCCGGATAATGACATTCCGCAGCGATTTCACCGATGCCGTGGGCAATACACCGCTGATTAAACTGAAGCGTGCGTCTGAAGAAACAGGCTGCACCATTCTGGGCAAGGCGGAATTTCTCAATCCCGGTGGATCGGTGAAAGATCGTGCAGCGAAATACATCATCCTGGATGCGGAAGAACGCGGCGAATTGGAACCAGGCGGGTTGATTGTCGAAGGAACCGCGGGCAATACGGGCATCGGCCTGGCCAGTGTCGGCAATTCCCGTGGATATCGCACGCTGATCGTGATCCCGGAAACACAGAGCCAGGAAAAGAAAGACGCCCTGCGTCTGCTGGGCGCAGAGCTGGTGGAAAATATCGCCGTTCCTTTCAAGGATCCGCGCAATTATGTTCATACCGCGCAGCGCATTGCCGAAGAACGCAAAGCGACCGAACCGCATGGCGCTATTTATGCCAACCAATGGGATAACCTGTCCAATCGGGAAGCGCATATCCGCTCTACCGGCCCGGAAATCTGGGAACAGACCCAGGGAAAGATCGACGGTTTTTCCTGTGCCATGGGAACTGGCGGCACCCTTGCAGGGATGAGCCTGTTTCTGAAGAGCAAAAACAAGGATATCAAGATCGCTGCCGCCGATCCGATGGGCGCGGCAATGTATAACTGGATAAAGACCGGTGAATTGAAGGCGGAAGACGGCGGCTCCATCGCGGAAGGCATTGGCCAGGGCCGGATCACCGGTAACATCGACGGCGCGGTATTCGATGATGCCTATAAGATCACAGATGCCGAAGCCCTGCCCATTGTTCACCGCCTGTTGAAAGAAGAAGGCCTGTGCATGGGCCTGTCGACCGGCGTGAATATCGCGGGCGCAATCCGCCTGGCAAAGGACCTGGGGCCGGGCCATACCATCGTCACGGTCTTATGTGATTGGGGCCATCGCTATATGGGTAAGGTCTGGAACCCGACTTTCCTGAGCGAAAAAGGTCTCCCCGCGCCGGACTGGCTGTAAGGAAAGGTTGCTCGCCTGACGCCTCTGTGACCCGTCTCTAGCGCGGGGTATCGATCCAACTACCGGCACTCTCACCCTGAGGAGCGAAGCGTCTCGAAGGGTGTGCCCGCTGAAAGCATCTGATTTACAGCCCCTCCTTCGAGACGGCGCGGTGCGCCTCCTCAGGATGAGGGTGGTGCGCAATTGCATACACCCGTCCCGATCTCTTCGCATCCTATGCACCCTCTGCGGTTGATCTTCACCAGTCACCTCAGTCATACTCGTGCCGATGGGTTATCCAGTGCGGGGTAACGCTTCATTTCCGAAATCATCCGCTTTCACGAAAATCAGGGTGGCATTCTCTGGCCCCATGACTAGGCTTGGGAAACAGGTTGATAATATCGGGTGGAAACCATGACGGACCGGACGGAAGAACTTTATCGCGACGATTCCTATCTGAAATCCTGCGACGCCACGGTCGTGGAAATCACGGATCGCGGCGCGCTGGTTCTGGATCGCACGGTCTTTTACTATACAGGCGGCGGACAACCCGGCGACAGCGGCACCTTAACCTTTGACGGCGGGGCCATTCGCATCGGGACAACCATTCAGGCCGATGGGGATATTCTGCATATCCCGGAAGAAGGCCAGACTCTGCCCCCTATTGGCACAAAAGTCGTTGCCGAGATCGATTGGGACCGACGCTATCGGTTGATGAAAATGCACACGGCAATGCATCTGCTATGCGCGCTTGTCCCCTGTGGCGTGACCGGCGGTCAGGTTGGGGAAGACAAAAGCCGCCTGGATTTCGATGTCGGCGAACACACGCTGGACAAGGACGCGCTGACCGCGCAGTTGAATGACCTGATTGCACAGGATCATCCTCTGCAAACACTATGGATCAGCGATACGGAACTGGACGCCAACCCCGAACTGGTGCGCACCATGTCCGTAAAGCCGCCCCGCAATGCCGGACGCATTCGTCTGGTCAAGGTCGGGGAAGCGGTCGATCTGCAACCCTGTGGCGGCACCCATATCGCCCATACCGGGGAAATTGGGCCCCTGCGCATTGGGAAGATTGAGAATAAAGGGGCGAAAAACCGCCGCGTGAACATTCATCTTGAAGCATAAATACGCTAGGACTGTTGCTGCCTTGATGATCCCTAACCATTGAAAGCCATAAATCATGTCACATTTTCCGCTCGTTTCCGCCCAATGGTTGAAGGGTGCCCTGTCCGACCCTGATGTGATTGTTGTGGATGCAACCTATCATCTGCCCACGGTTCAGCGGGATGCGAAGGCAGAGTATCTGGAGCGCCGAATTCCAGGGGCGCGGTTCTTTGATGTTGATGGCGTGTCTGATGCATCGGATCCCCTGCCCCATATGGTTCCCAGCCCGGAGGCCTTTGGCGACATGATGGGGGCACTTGGCATTTCCAATGACAGCCATGTCGTTTGCTATGACAGCTATGGCATATTCTCATCTGCCCGCCCCTGGTGGCTGTTTCGATTGTTCGGCCATGATAAAGTTTCTGTCCTGGATGGCGGTTTGCCTGCCTGGATGGCAATGGGATACGCAACCGAATCCGGCCCTGCCCCAGTCGCTCAGCCAACCCAGTTTACAGCGGACTTCCGCCCGAACCTGTTGCGGCGCGTGGCAGAGGTTCAAGCCAATCTGGACGGCGGGACAGAAGTGGTTTTGGATGCACGGGCTGCCAATCGCTTTAATGGCAGCGCACCAGAACCCAGGCCCGGTACACGATCAGGTCATATTCCGGGTTCGCTGAATCTTCCCTTCTCCAACTTGGTGGATGCCGATACAAAGAAAATGATCAGTGTTCACGGATTGCAATCCGCCTTTGACAAGGCCGGGATCAAGCTGGGGCGCGACAAGGTTGTGACAAGCTGTGGATCGGGTGTGTCCGCCTGTGTTCTGGCACTGGGACTGCATCTTCTGGGTGATGATAGCGCTGCCGTCTATGATGGATCCTGGTCCGAATGGGGCACGCGCAGCGATACCCCCATCACCAATCCATCCGACTCCTGAAGAAGTATCATGAAAACACGACCCTGTACGCTTGCGGATATTCCCCATGTTGTGAACCTGTGGAAGGCCTGTGGCCTGACGCGCCCTTGGAATGATCCCGCGCAGGATATGGAAATGGCGCTGAAACACAGCGCATCGACCGTCCTGATTGGTGAATTCAATGGCGCCATTATCGCCAGTGTTATGGCCGGGTTCGATGGCCATCGGGGCTGGCTGTATTATGTCGCGGTTCGCCCCGACCTTCAGGGCAATGGTTATGGTCGCCAGATCATTACAGAGGGTGAAGACTGGTTGCGCCAGAAGGGCTGTCCAAAAATCCTGCTGATCATCCGGGCAGACAATAAAAAGGTTATCGATCTCTATGCCTCCCTGGATTACGTCCAGGAACCACGCGCGATGATGTCGAAATGGCTGATTGAGCCCCCCGCCCAGAATCCGGAGGCTGCCCCGTCGCGCAAGCTGGATGTGACAATCACTTATCTGGAAATGACTCAGGCACCGCAACGCCCGCCTCGGCCAGCCCCGGTAACCCCCAAGCCACTGTCATTACAGCGCGTGCACAATCCAACCGTATCCTTCTATCGCTATTTACAGCACACGGTGGGCGATCCATGGCTGTGGTGGGAACGCCGCGTGATGCCTGATGAAGCCATCGCCGAGATTGTCCAGGACCCAAAGGTTGAACTGTATGTGTTGACCATGGGCGGAGTTCCGGCCGGCTTTGTCGAATTGGACTTTCGCGCCATGCCAGACAAGGCAGAAGTTGCTTATTTCGGGCTCCTGCCCGAGTTTATCGGCCACGGGCTGGGGCCTTACCTGTTGGAATGGGGCATTGATTGCGCCTGGAACCGCAATCCCGCGCCAAAGCGCCTGACGGTCAATACCTGCACGCTGGATCATCCAAAAGCACTCAGCGGGTATCAGCGCGCCGGGTTTGAGGTGGTGGATCAAATTCATATACAAACCTCAGATCCGGTCGCCAAAGGCCACATCCCCAAATCCGTCCGCATCCTAAGCCCTGGATACCCACCTTCGCGGGAATAACGGGGGTGATTGCCTTTGCAACACCTGCGTTTCTCCGCGCCTTTTGGGTTCCCTTTCCATCGTCACCCCGGTCCTGATCCGGGGTCCAGGGCGGCAGGCGCTACTGCCTGAATAGCCGCCTTCGCGGTTCACAAATCGTCAAATTCTCATCCTGAGGAGGCGCGACAGCGCCGTCTCGAAGGATGCTCTGTAAGTACGGTGCTTACAGTGGGCGCCCCCTTCGAGACGCTACGCTCCTCAGGGTGAGGGTGCAGTTATAGACGACAGGCGCAATTGGTCCTGGACGGTGCCCTCTATTTCGTTACTAGAATCTGCCGCCTGATTTGCTTATAGTGATGGCATGATAACAATTGATGTCTTTTCCGACCCAATCTGTCCCTGGTGCTATATCGGAAAGAAGCGCCTGGATCAGGCTTTGGCTGCGCGGCCGGACCTGCCCATTGCTGTACGCTGGCGCGCGTTTCAGCTTAATCCGGATATGCCGCGTGACGGAATGGATCGACAATCCTATCTGTCTGCTAAATTTGGCGGTGCGGATCGCGCATCCGAAGTCTATGGGCAAATTCAGCGCGTTGGCGCCCAGGTTGGTATCGATTTTCAATTCGATAAGATCCCGCGCACGCCCAGCACCCTGAATGCCCATCGGCTGATTCGTTATGCTCAACGCCCCGGCGTGGAGAAGGCTGATGGCCTGATGCCTGCCCTGTTTCAGGCCTATTTCATAGATGGCAAGGATATCGGGGATGTTGCCGTCCTGTTGGATATCGCCCAAGCCGTCGGCCTGGACCGACCTGCCGTGCAGGAATATCTGAACAGCCGGGAAGACGAGGATGAAGTTCAGGCCGAAGACGTGTTCGCCCGACGCCTTGGCATTGGCGGCGTGCCCTGCTTTATCATCGACGGAAAATACGCCCTGTCCGGCGCTCAGGAACCCGAAGCCTTCCTGCCCCTGCTGGACATGGCGGTTCAGGAACAAACCGCCGGTCAGAGTTCAGTTGAGGGTTGAGCCACAATAATTTGATATTATTAAAAATATCTATTTACAAATCCTGTACATCAACAATGCCTGCGATGGATTTGATCGCCTGGCGGAAGGCAGCATTTACCTGATAGGGCTTGTCCAGGGTGAAATCGACATCGCCTTCTTCTGTGTTTAAGGCGCGGATTTCGATGCGGCCACGACCGGGCTTGGCATGCCCCTCAAACACTTTGCGCAGGGCCTCAATCGGATCGGGCGTATCCAGTACAATGCGCATGCCTTTGGCGGCCTGGGCTGCTTCCTCGTCCAGGGATTTGACGGAACTGGCGGTCAGGCGCAATTCAGCATCCGCGCCCTCCCCCTTTTTATCGATATTCACCGTGACCATCAGGGGCTGGCCAGAATCCAGCAACTCCCGCGCTGTGCCCAAGGTTTCCTGGAACATCGTGACTTCAAAGTTACCGCTGGCGTCAGACATGCTGACAAAAGCCATTTTGGAGCCGCGCTTGGTCGTCATAATCCGTTTCGCACCCACCAAACCTGCCAGCTTCACCCCTTGAGAAACACGCACCCGGCCAGCCTGAACATCCGCCCATTGGCTGATCCCCAGTTTACCAAATGTCGCAGCATAGGCTTCCAAAGGGTGGGACGACATGTAAAAGCCAATCGCGTCCAGTTCAAAGGCCAGCTTCTCTGTAGGACCCCATTCCGGCACGTTGGATAGTTTCGGGCGGTTTATGGTGGTCATTTCACCGCCAAACAATCCCGCCTGGGCGCTGACTTTATCGGCCTGCACCGCCGATCCATGACCCAATACACTCTCCAAGCTCTCGACGAGCCGACGGCGATTGCCATCCAGACTGTCAAAAGCCCCCGCCTTGATCAGGTTTTCAACGGACCGCTTGTTCAGCGCCTTGGGTTCTACCCGTTCCGCGAAATCAAAGACATCCTTGAACGGCCCGCCCTCTTCCCGGGCGCGAATGACCCCTTCCATTGCGCCAGCCCCAACGTTTTTCAACGCCGCCAGGGCATAACGCACGCAACGCACCCCCTCCTCTGTTGTTTCCACAGAGAAATCGACGGCTGATTTGTTCACATCTGGCGGCAACAGACCGATTTCCAGTCGCGCGATCTCTTCCCGGAAGACATTCAGCTTATCGGTATTGTGCATATCCAGCGTCATGGACGCGGCCATAAACTCAACCGGATAATTCGCCTTCAACCAGGCCGTCTGATAGGCGACCAGCGCATAGGCGGCGGCGTGGGACTTGTTGAACCCGTATCCAGCGAAAGCATTGATCAAGTCAAAGATTTCATTGGCTTTCGGGGCATCAACATCGGAATGCTCCTTCGCGCCGGAAACAAATAAGGCGCGCTGTTCGTCCATTTCCGACTGAATCTTCTTCCCCATCGCCCGGCGCAGCAAATCAGCGCCGCCCAGCGTATAGCCAGACAGAACCTGGGCCATCTGCATGACCTGTTCCTGATAGATCGGAATACCAAAGGTTTCGGCCAGAACCGGTTCCAGCTTCGGATGCGGATATTTCGGTTTCTCCTGACCATGCTTGCGGCGGATATAGGTGGGGATATTCTCCATCGGGCCCGGTCGATACAGGGCCACAACGGCGATCAGATCTTCCAGCCTATCAGGCTTCAGGGTTTTCAGGACATCGCGCATGCCAGAACTTTCCAACTGGAACACGCCCGTTGAGATGCCCTTGCACAGCATTTCATAGCTTTTCGGGTCATCCAGCGGGATTTTAGCGATATCCAAAGGCTCAGTGCGGTCTGGGCGCTGATCAATCAACTTGCGGGCCTTGTCGATGACCGTCAGGGTTTTCAGGCCCAAAAAGTCAAACTTCACCAATCCAGCCTGTTCAACATATTTCATGTTGAACTGCGTGACGGGGATTTCCGACCGGGGATCACGATACAGCGCGACCAACTCATCCAGGGGACGATCCCCAATCACCACCCCAGCAGCATGGGTTGAGGCATGGCGATACAGGCCTTCCAGGGCCTTTGCCATCTTCACCAGCCGCGCGACGGCCTCATCCTCATAGATCTGGGCCTGCAACAGGGGTTCCCCCTCGATTGCCTGACTCAGGGTGACTGGATTGGCCGGATTGTTCGGCACCAACTTACAGATGCGGTCGACCTGACCATAGGGCATTTGCAGCACCCGCCCGACATCGCGCAGCACAGCGCGGGCCTGCAATTTACCGAAGGTTATGATCTGCGCGACCTTGTCCGCGCCATATTCCTTTTGAACATACGAGATCACTTCGTCGCGGCGGTCCTGACAGAAATCGATATCAAAGTCAGGCATGGAGACACGTTCGGGATTCAAGAACCGTTCGAACAGCAGATTATAGCGCAGCGGGTCCAAATCCGTGATGGTCAGCGCCCAGGCAACGACCGACCCCGCCCCGGACCCACGGCCCGGCCCAACCGGTATTTCCTGTGCCTTGGTCCATTGGATAAAATCCGCAACGATCAGGAAGTAGCCAGGGAATCCCATCTGGCCAATCACGCCCAGTTCGAAATCCAGGCGCTCTTCATAAGGTTTGGCTGTAGCGATGCGCGAAGCCTCATCCATGTCCAGTGTAAAGACTTCCTCTTCCAGCCGGACCTTAAGGCCTGCGACAGAAAGGTCCCGCAATGCCTCTTCCGCCGTGCGATCGCCGCGCTTGGTATATTCCGGCAGCAGTGGCTTGATCTTTTCAGGCATATAGGCGCAACGCTGAGCAATAATGACCGTGTTATCAACCGCTTCCGGCAGATCTGAAAACAGGGCGCGCATTTCGTCCGCACTTTTCAGACGGTGATGGGCGGTCAGTTTGCGGCGGTTCGGGTCGGTGATGACGGTCCCTTGGGCAATGCATAATAAGGCGTCATGGGCCTCGAACATTTCCTCTTTCGGGAAATAACAGTCATTTGTGGCAACCAGCGGCAAATCATGACGATAGGCCAGATCAATCAGTTCCGGTTCGATCCTGTCTTCTTCGACCAGATGATGGCGCATGATTTCAACATACAGACGTCCTGGAAAGATTGCCGCCAATCTAATCAGGCATTCCTCAGCCGCCGCCGATTGCCCATCCCCCAGCAAACGACCAACCGGCCCATCCGGCCCCCCAGTCAGAAAGATTAACCCCTGAGAATGGGCTTCCAGGTCGGGGATGCCAATTTGGGGCGTCTCGCCAGGCGTGGTTTTCAGATACGCTGCGCTGACCAGCTTCATCAGGTTCAGATAGCCACTCTCATCCTGTGCCAGCAGCACGATCTTGTCAGGGGGTGGGCGAATGCCCCCTTGCAGGCCGGTTCCGGCACCTTCCCGCTCTTCCTGTCTCAGGCTCAACTGCACGCCTGCAATCGGCTGTACGCCCGCAGCGGAGGCTGCCTGGGCAAATTCCAGGCCGCCGAACATATTGTTGGTATCGGTGATCGCCACGGCAGGCATTTTCTGCTCCGCACACAGCTTCACCAAATCTTTAACACGGATTGCCCCCTCCGCCAGAGAATAGGCGGAATGGACACGCAAATGAACGAATTGAGCATGATCTGTCATACCCACAGTGTAGAAATGATTCTCCCCCTGTCATGAGGAACCGTCGTGAACGAAGCGGATTTATTGGGGGTAAGCCGGGGGATAACTTCAGGTTTGGGTCGAAATGATCGACGTCACGACTCCTCAGAGGTCAATGCGGTGAAAACCTTCATGACCCGATCAACCTGTTGTTTGCCGGAAAACATCTCTTCCCCTTTGCGGGTCGCGCAATCGGATATTTCCTGCCACTTTTCCGCATTGGTGGCCAAATCAATCATGGTTGATGCGATCTGTGAGGCATCGAAGTCCGCGAACAAATATCCCGTTTTCTGATGCTCAATCACAGCATTCGTAGTCCCCGTCGCCAGGGCAGGAATGCCAGAGCGTGTCGCCTCAATAACATCGCGGCCCCAGGGGTCATTCCACCGTGATACGCGCAAAAGACACAGAGCAGACTGAAGCTCCCGTTCGGGGTGCGGTGTGTGTCCCTTAAACTCAATTCTATCGGTCAATCCACGCGCCTTGACCTGGTCTCTTAGATCTTCCAGAAAATTGGTTCCACTTCGGGCCGATCCGAAGACAGCAATGCGAAGCTGCGGCATAGCCTTTTGATTTTCCAGTTCCGCTGCCACATCGATCAGCCGATCTGCCCCTTTTTCATAATCTATATTGCCAAGGTAGACGGCTACAGGGTCTTTCGGGAATGTTGGCTTTTGGGGTGGGGCTGCCGCGATATTCCAAATGACGTCCCCTGAGACGTGCGCATGACGCAAAAATGCGTCGCGTTCTTCTGGAGAAATATAAAACATGTGGGAGACCAAACCGGCCAAAGTTCGTGCCTCCCAACGGCCCCATAGATTCGATGGAATTCTGGTTCTGGAATGCCCAACAATTGGAAGATCCAGCTGTCGCCGCAACTGGGTGCCCAGCAAGAACAGACCCTCATAGTTCAAATGGACGATCTGTGCCCGATGCTCGACCGTTGCCTGGACTATTTTCTGAACGGCCTTGCGCAGCTTCAGTAGTCGTGGCGCCGTGACCGCGAATATCTTCCAGTTGTTTCGATCCCGTGGCGCGAATGAATAGATCTCAGGGACATGAATTGCCTTGATCCCGATATCTTCATAGCGCTGCTGGATTGGCCCCTTTGTACGACAGATGACCAGGGGACAAACCTTGTCACGATCAAGGCGACTGACCAATTCAAAAAGGCTGCGAGAGGAGCCACCAAAACCGCCTTCGATATCAATATGAACGGAACGTATCGGTGCCGTCACTGTATCTCTCCCCTCCAGGAGAGTCCCTTTTTGTTCAGGTACTTCTCCGTATGCCATGACACCATGTGACGTGCACCCCGACGATCTTTTGCCACTGTTGAATACGGTACAACAGCTTGTGCTTGGAGCGGTTCCATCCAATAGGTAAGATACCGTTTCTCAAATTTATGCCACTGTTTCGCGCCGACCGGTGCATGGGCCACTTTAAGAAGAAAGCGCGGTACTCTGATCCATGAAGGCGCCGTTTTTTGAGGGAAATGATAGGATGGGTCGCCCCACACATTGCCCCAATTATTCTTCAACAGCATTGCCTTATACAGTGATTGGTTTGCCTTGAACCGGTAGGGCATTCCCTGCCAGAAATTAAGATACTCCGTATCCCATAGAGGCAGTCGCCAATCATACCCCGCATAGTCATATATCCGCTGTCCAGAAATCACATATTTGCTTTGCCGGTTTACCAGTTCAAGAAACTCATAAACACCATGCAATCCTCTGGTTTCTAGGGGAAGACCTTGCGCCTGATCTTGAAGGCGCGTCCGGATTTGCGCGTTGAAACCGTCCTGATCCAAATCTTCCCACAACCGATAATGCTTTTGGATCTGCGACTGTATAACGAGGTCGAGATTCTGGTCTTTGGTGGCGTCTGGGGCGAGATGACCAAATACTTTGGGAATATGCCCACCGGAGATGAAATCTCCAGAATTGCCATTCACGATCACCCCGTCTTTTGAAAGATACCCCTGCTCTTCCAACGCGCGAATGGCTGGGAGGTCCTGCTCAAAAGGGACATTAGTGCCAGTATCGGCATGCTGCAGATAGTTTGCGTGATCTTCAGAGGCAAAAAATGCGCGCATTTTAGGGATGGTGTAAGGAACAAACCGCCAGGAATAGCCAAGATCACGGGAAATCTTCTCCCCCGCCTGGGCTTCATGATTGCCCGGTATCCCATAGGAAAAGCACTTAACATTCTCAACGCCCAGATGCCGCAATCCAGATACGATCAATCGCGAGTCCAGGCCAGCGCTAAGAGGAACGAAAATTGGGCGCCCATCGACGGAGCGTGCAAGCTTTTCCAGAATGGAAAGCGTGGTCCGGGTTAATGTCTCTAAAGCATCCTCTTGGGAGACTTCGACAACATCCCACGCAGAATATCTGTTATATTGGATGATATGGTCCTGGCCGTCAGGCTTAAGGATCACGGCTTGCCCTGGGGTTAATGTCTTAAGCGGCTGATACAAGGTATCGCTTCCGATCGTGTATCCAGACATTGCAAGCGCCCGCGCGGCATCCGGATTACGATCCTCATTCCCCCATTTGAATCGGTCAATTAAGGCATTGGCGTTGTCTGAAATGACCCATCGATGACCGTCCCACGCGTAAAACATCGGAATTGATCGAACGCGGTCTACCGCGACAAACGCGGTCTCATCAGAAATTGAAACAAGCGCAAAATGACCGTCTATGGATTGAACGAGATCGCCAAAAGACTTTTCGGTCAGGGAGCCAATCCGGGCCACCTGATTTCTTACCATTGCTTTATTAAATAGATAGCCGCGTACCTGCATCGGCAACGCTGATCCGAATTCGTTAGAGCGCCACAAATCCGGGGCGCACAAGCATAGATCAGGAGCTTTCATAGAGCGACCTTATCCATTAGAAACCTCTAATGCTGGCAAGAGTTTGGACATGCAAAAAGTTAGAGAGGGGTACAACACAAAGCGCGTCTAGTAAATGCCAATTAGATTTCGACATCGATAACCCGCAGACCAAAAAATATTTAAATTCAATTACATAAACTGGTCAAGTTTGAGGTCGTATTAAGGCTCCTCACATTCCGCCATCAAGCTGCGGATGTAACCCGGCATTTCGTGGGCTTGTACCTTGGCCGCACGAACCAGGGAGTCGAAGTGGTCGGACAGGGTTCGGATATGTTCGCGTGTATTGAACACGAAATACATCTGGCCCAAAAAGATTGCCGCACGTCGGGGGCCGAACACCGTATAGGGGACCGCGTACACCTTGCGCCCGTCGAACAGGAACAGACGTACACGGGGATACAGCTCACTGAGCAAGGACGCCATATACTCCAATTGCTCCAACCGAACGCTTTTCGGAAATTCGTCCCAGACCCCCTGTCCCCGCGCAAAAGTGCGCAAAACCTGCCAGGACAGACAAATTTCCATCTCCATTTCCGGGATGCGCGATAGGGCCAATCGGTTCTGGATAGACGACTTCGCTTCCTCCGTCGATTTCGCCTGATAGGTGGCGTATTCCAGGGCCAGAACCGCATCCGTTTTAACCAGATCCGGCAGCGAGGACGGCACATAGCGCACCTTATATCCCACCGCATCGGTATGCCATTGTTCCAGCAATTTATCTGATCCGGCAAAGGTGTCGGGCCGCGCGATTTCAATGGATTCCCGCAGGATTGCCGCCCCCTGTCCCGGTTCTTCCGCCAGCCCCAGCAGCCAGTCCGTGCTGACCTGCAGGGCAACTGCCATGGCAGCCACCGTATCGGCGCGCGGCAGGCGGTCCGCGCTGCGCGACAGCAATTGCGACAGGGTGGATCGATCCACCCCGATCGCGCGGGCCAGACCCGACTGATTAATCCCGACATCCGCCATCGCGCTTTCCAGACGCTTGCGGAAAGAAGACACCGTTTCTCGCCGATCCAGGTTACGCCCGGTCAGATAATCGGTTGCTTTATACATATATACCTTTGTTTATAAAAATCACCATTAACCAGTAAATATAAACATACGCTCTATATTGATGACAAGTATATCGTTTTCAAAACATGAAAATCACGAGACTGTGTTCCCGCACTGCACAATTCCTTTCGGCTTCAACAACACGCACAAGTTCAACAACACGCACAAGGATGTATATGGCCTCCCTGGCAGGAACCCCTCCAAATCTCGCCCCCAGCCCGGTTCAATCCCGTGGTCGCTCAACCCTGGCAGAATGGCCAACATGGTTGGTCTGGGGTGGCGTTTATGGTGGTTTCTTTGCGGTAACAGCCTTCTGGACTCAAATCAGCCCGTGGATCACAATTCCAGCCCTGGCCTATCTGATCTGTTGGAATGGTCATTTGATGCATGAAGTGCTGCACGGTCACCCGACCCGCAGCAACCTTATCAACCGTTTGTTGATTCTGCCCAATCTGATCGCATGGATGCCCTATGAAATCTATCGCGACAGCCATATTGCGCATCATGAGACGGATCATCTGAGCCACCCGAATTTGGATCCGGAAAGCTATTACATCGCGCCGGAACAATGGGCGCGGACGCCCGGTTTCATGCAGGCCTTATTGCGCGCCAATAACAGCCTGATCGGGCGCATGGTGATTGGTCCCATCGTTATGGTCAGCCGTTTCTGGTTGTCGGAAATCCGCCGCTTTGCCTCTGGGGATACCCGCTATATCGGGGCATGGATCATCCTGATAATCAACAATCTGGCCCTGGCCTATTGGCTGTTTGATATCTGTGCCCTGCCGGTCTGGCAGGTGGCGCTTGGCCTTTATGGTGGTTTGGCCCTGGGTACAGTGCGATCCTTCACGGAACACCGGCCAGCCGACAATCAGGATGCGCGCTGTGCCATCGTAGAATCCGGCCCGATGATGCAGTTGTTATTCCTGAACAATAATTTCCATATCGTTCACCACACGCACCCATCCCTGCCCTGGTACGAGATCCCTGGCACCTATTATCGCAATCGGGACTATTGGATTGCCAAGACACAGGGTCATTGGTTCAGCACCTATTGGGATGTCCTGCGCCGCTGTGCCTTCACCGCGAAAGACAGCCCGCAGTTTCCAGACTAGGGCTAGGCGACGACGCGGGCCAACGCTTCCGCAATCTTGCGCACACCTGACAGACGCCTTTCAGAATCACTCCACGCCCGCATGATCACCATTTTATGGTCCGGCCGCAATTTCGCTACCCCCGCCATCTTCTGAATAAAGCCGATCAGGCCACCGGGATTGGCAAAATCATCATTGCGGAACGAAATCAGTGCGCCTTTTGGCCCGGCATCCACCTTTGAAATTCCCGCCGCCTTACACGCCTGCTTTATCGCCACAATCTGCAACAGATTGGCAACTTCCTCCGGCATGGGACCAAAGCGGTCCACCATCTCGACAGCAAAGCGATCAATTTCCCGCGAATCCTTCAAATCGGACAGTCGGCGATACAGGCCCAGGCGCACCGACAGGTCCGGCACATATTTCTCTGGGATCAGCACGGCGATTCCGACATTGATGGTCGGTGTCCAGGTTTCTTCAATCTCTTCTGCAGCGACATGATCGCGGGCGGCGGCGACGGCCTCTTCCAGCATCCGCTGGTACAGTTCCACCCCGACTTCCTTGATATGGCCGGATTGTTCTTCGCCCACCAGATTACCGGCGCCACGAATATCCAGGTCATGACTGGCCAATGTGAAGCCCGCCCCCAGACTGTCCAGCGTTTGCATAACATCCAGGCGCTTGCGGGCGGTTTCGGTCAGGACCTTGCCCGGCGGCAGGGTCAGATAGCAATAAGCCCGCTGTTTGCCGCGCCCGATGCGCCCGCGCAATTGATACAACTGAGCCAATCCAAACATATCGGCCCGGTGAATGATCATCGTGTTGGCATTGGGAATGTCCAGGCCGCTTTCCACGATATTGGTGGACAGCAGGATATCATATTTCCCGCCAACGAAGTCTGTCATGACCTCTTCCAATTCGCGCGCGGCCATGCGGCCATGAGCCATAGCGACATTGGAATCAGGTGATAATTCGCGAATACGCTCCCGCACACGGTCCATATCGGCCAGCCTTGGGCAGACATGGAATATCTGACCGCCGCGATATCGTTCTCTGCGGATGGCTTCCCTCAGGACAACGGGATCATAGGGCAGAACGAAGGTTCGAACCGCCAGGCGATCCACCGGTGGGCTGGCGATGATCGACATCTCGCGCACCCCGGCCAGGGCCATCTGCAAGGTCCGCGGGATTGGCGTCGCGGTCAGTGTCAGCACATGAACATTGGCGCGCAATTGCTTCATGCGTTCCTTCTGCTGAACGCCGAAATGCTGTTCCTCATCAACGATCAACAGGCCCAGATCACGGATTTTGATGGATTTCGCCAACAGGGCATGGGTGCCAACGACAATATCGATTGTGCCATCGGCCAGACCTTCCTTTACGCCCTCCGCCTCTTTTCCCGTCACAAGGCGGGACAATTGGCGCACCCGTACCGGCAATCCTTCAAAGCGTTCTTTGAAATTGCGGAAATGCTGACGGGCCAAAAGGGTCGTGGGGACGACGACAGCGACCTGTTTGCCGGACAGGGCGACCAGGAAGGCGGCACGCAGCCCGACCTCTGTTTTGCCAAACCCGACATCCCCACAGACCAGCCGATCCATTGGCTTGCCGGACCCCAGATCCTCAAACACATCCTGAATGGCGCGCAACTGGTCTTCGGTTTCGGTGAAGGGGAAGCGCGCACAGAACTCATCATACGCCCCTTCCTGCGGGACAACAGGATCGCCCTTGCGCAAGGCCCGCTCCGCCGCGATCTTCATCAGCGACTCGGCGATTTCCCGAACCCGTTCCTTCAGCCGCGCCTTGCGGGCCTGCCAGGCGGCCCCGCCCAGCTTGTCCAATTGAACACCTGAATCCTCTGAGCCATAGCGCGACAGCACTTCCAGATTCTCGACCGGCAGGAACAGACGATCATCGCCCGCATACAGAATGCGCAGGCAATCATGGGGCGCGCCATCAACACGCAGCGTCTCCAGCCCGTCATAACGCCCGATGCCATGTTCGACATGGACGACCAGATCCCCGGCCTCAATGGCCGACAGCTCGGAGATGAATTCCTCCCCCTTACGGCGGCGGCGGGCCGGACGGGCCAGACGTTCCCCCAGAATATCAGGTTCGCTGAGCACCTGAACCGTATCCGTTTCAAAGCCCGCATCCAGTGGCATCAAGCCAATCGCGGCCTTTCCAGGGGACAGAGTTTCTAAATCCGACCAGCTTTTCGCATCACTCAGGTCGGCAACGCCCCCTTCGCGGATCAACAGTTTCAGGCGTTCCCGCGCGCCCTCCCCCGATGCTGCAATCAGGGTGCGCTTTGTTGTCGCCTCGGCAATACGTTGGGCGACAGCCTCAAACAAATCGATATCGGGCGATTTTCGGGCAACGGCAAAATCCGGCACCCTTTTGCCAGCGGCATCCAGCGTTGCCTCCTGCCCGGTATCCGGTTTCGGGTAGGGATTGAAGGTAAAAACCTGTGCCAGACCCAACCGCTCCCCCCAGCCATGCTGTGTGAAATACAGCATATCTGGCGGGATCGGCTTATAGGGGGCCGCCCCCTCCTCATCCGGGCTGCGGCGCTTGGATCGGATGGATTCCTCTTCCTTGCGCGCGGCATAGTGATCGCGAATCGTCTCAATCCGCGCCTCGATTGCCTCTTCCCCCTGGGCATCCAGAAATATCGGGGAATCGGGCAGCCAGTCCGGAATGGTCTCCATATGATCGTGGAACAGTGGCAGCCAATGTTCGACGCCGGGGGACCTGCGCCCTTCGCTCACTGCATCGAACATCAGATCGCCACTGGCATCGCCGCCAAACAACATGCGATAGGCCTGGCGAAAGCGATCAATATGCTCCCGGTCCAGCATGATTTCGCTGACCGGGCGCAGAATCATCTGGGTCGCCTCGCCCAATGTGCGTTGATTCATGGCATCGAACCGACGGATCGTCTCTAACTCATCCCCAAAGAAATCAAGGCGCAGCGGATCAGCCTCTCCCGGTGGGAAGACATCCACAATCCCGCCCCGGATCGCATATTCACCGGGTTCGCGAACCGTCGTTGCGCGGCGATAGCCGTTGCGTTCGTAAAAGGCCTGCATCGTCTCAACCGGAAATCGGGTGCCCGGTTTTGCCACCAGGGTGGCGTCCCGGAAGGATTTTGCAGGCGGGACCTTCTGTAAGACAGACGCAATTGTGGTCAGAACAACCGTTGCCCCCTGTCTCCCTGCCGCCAGAGCGGACAGGGCCTCCAGCCGCCCCGCAACGCTTTGTGCATTGGGCGATACCCGATCATATGGCAGGCAATCCCAGGCAGGCAGCAGAATTTGCGGCAGGTCCGGTGCAATAAAGCTCAGTCGATCCGCAGCCGCCCGCATACGGGTCTCATCCCGCATCACAACCAGGATCGGCTTTTCAAATTCAGTGGCGGCCTGGGCCAGGATCAGCGTATCGACACCTTCCGGCGCGCCCGCAATCTCCGTCTTGCCCAGCCCCTCCAGGAAGGGACGAAATGATATCAAGGGGACCCCAATGGATCTTTGGCGAATTGAAAAATATCCTGGAAAATAGGACCATTAACCTGTGGCGGAATTTCAGCCCCATGCACCAGCATGGAATAGAAGACCTGATCGGGGATGTGCAGCAGCGCTTCGAACACATCCAATTGCTCATCCTGATATTGATCCAGGCGTTTATCCGCAAAGTTTCCCAGGATGATATCCATTTCCTTCATCCCGCGATGCCAGGCGCGAAACCGCAATTTCTTGCGGCGGATATCAGCGGGAATTTTGTTATCATTCATGGAAAGCATGGCAAGGTCCCAACTCTTGGACAACGGTTTGGCTGCGGTCAGCCCGATAGGACTTAGCGCATGGCTGAGGCTTTTACAGCCCTAATGCGATCACGGCAAACCCCGGCACAGAAATTTTGTTCCTCAGCGCTGTTTTCGCGGGGCGACTAAGGCGATAGACTGCATGGATAAAGTCCGTTTCTAAAGTTGATCGGTATGCGCCCGGAAATTCTATTCCCCCTTTTTGCGACGCTAAACAGCCTGAAAGGCGTTGGCCCGCGCATCGCCCTGCTGTTGGAAAAAGCGGCGGGACCGCATGTCGTGGACCTGTTATGGCATCTGCCCCGCGAAGTAATCGACCGGCGCGACCGGCCCTCCGTCGCAGACGCACAACCGGGAAAAATTGTTACCTTGCAGGTGCATGTCGGCAAACACGAAGCCCCGTCCGACAAGCGCCGCCCCTATCGCATTCACTGTTCGGATGTGACCGGGCCCCTGATCCTGACCTTCTTTCGCGGTGATAAGAAATATCTGGAACAAATCCTGCCACAGGGAGAGGAACGCCTGATTTCCGGGCGGTTGGACCTGTATCAGGGGATCAAACAAATGGCCCATCCCGATCATATCCAACCGCTGGATAAGGCCGATGAAATCCCAGACATTGAACCTGTCTATCCGCTGACCGCCGGAATCACGCCAAAGGTACTTTCCAAAGCAATAGCAGCAGCACTCAGCCGCGCGCCGGACCTGCCCGAATGGCTGAATGCGGAACATCGCAAACGTGAAGGCTGGCTGTCCTGGCGCGACGCCCTGATGCAGGCGCATATGCCCGGCAGCAGCGGCGATCTGTCCCCGCTTGCCAAGATGCGTCAACGGCTGGCCTATGATGAATTACTGGCGAATCAATTGGCCCTGACGGTCGTACGGCGCAATGCAAAACGTCAGGGTGGTCAATCTCTAAAAGGCGATGGAACCCTGCGAGAGGCCGCCCGAAAGGCCCTGCCCTTCACCCTGACTTTAAGCCAGGAAACCGCCCTGTCAGAAATTTTTGCGGATATGGAATCACCCCAACGCATGCTGCGCCTGTTGCAAGGGGATGTTGGCAGCGGCAAGACCGTCGTCGCCTTGATGGCAATGTTGAACGCCGTGGAATGCGGTGGTCAGGCCGCCCTGATGGCCCCCACTGAAATCCTGGCGCGACAGCATTTTGAAACGATTGCGACGATTGTTGCCAAGCTGGGCCTGAAATGCTTCGTCTTGACCGGGCGGGATAAGGGCGCTGTCCGGAAAGAGATTCTGGCGGCCATTGCAGAGGGACGCGCCGCTCTGGCAATCGGCACCCATGCGCTGTTTCAGGACGAAGTTGCCTTTCGCGACCTGAAACTGGCGGTGATCGATGAACAGCATCGCTTCGGCGTGCATCAACGCCTGACATTGGGGGGTAAGGGAATTCGGACCGACATGCTGGTGATGACGGCAACCCCAATCCCCCGCACCCTGACCATGACCGCCTATGGCGACCTGGATTCGTCGCGCCTGACCGATAAGCCGCCAGGGCGCATTCCCATCAAAACCGTTGTCATTGCAAACAATCGTCTGCCCGATGTCGTCGACGGGTTGCGCCGGAAACTGGCGGAAGGGGCCAAGGTCTATTGGGTCTGCCCCCTGGTCGAAGAATCCGAAACCAGTGATTTGGCCAATGCCGAAGGGCGCTATGCCGATCTGTGCCACAGTTTTGGGGAAACCCGCGTATCGCTGGTGCATGGCCGTATGAAAGGCAAAGAGAAAGACGCCGCCATGGCGCGGTTTATTGAGGGGCCCGCTGATATTCTGGTGGCAACCACAGTGATTGAAGTCGGCGTAAACGTACCTGCCGCCTCTGTCATGATCATCGAGCAGGCGGAACGCTTCGGCCTGGCACAATTACATCAATTACGCGGGCGCATCGGGCGGGGTGATGCGGCCTCCACCTGTATTTTATTGCGCGCAGAACACATGACCGAAACCGCGAAAGAGCGCCTGCGCACCCTGTCCGAAACCGACGATGGCTTTGTGATCGCTGAAAAAGACCTGGAATTGCGCGGGGCCGGCGAAATCCTGGGCACCAAGCAAAGCGGCCTGCCAGAATTCCGCTTGGCCGATATCGCCCTGCATGGCGACCTGATGCGCGTCGCCCATGACGATGCCCGCCTGATCCTGGAAACAGACCCCGACCTCAACGGCCCGCGCGGCAAGAATTTGCGGCTGTTGCTGTACCTCTTTGAACGAGACGCCGCGATTGGGAATTTGAAGTCGGGTTGACGGATAAGACTCCGCAAACCCCGTTTGCTGTTCCTGGGCGGTTGATCTTTAAAAAATGGTAATGCTGAGGAGCGCAGCGCCTCGAAGGGTGCCTTTCTGCAAGCACCCCCCGCCATATCCTCGCAGGCGGGTATCCAGGGCCACACGCATCAATCGCGCCTGCCGCCCTGGACCCCGGATCACGTCCGGGGTGACGATGTGTCAACAAATGCGCCCTCACCCTGAGGAGCGCAGTGTCTCGAAGGGGGAGCCCTCTGTAACCACCGCACTTACAGCGCATCCTTCGAGACGGCGCTCCCGCGCCTCCTCAGGATGAGAATGGCTCCCCACGCCCCGTCATACTCGCGCAGGCGGGCATCCAGGGCCACACGCATAAATCGCGCCTGCCGCCCTGGACCCCGGATCACGTCCGGGGTGACGATGTATCACACAAACGCGCCCTCACCCTGAGGAGCGTAGCGTCTCGAAGGGGGAGCCCGCTGGAAGCACCGCACTTACAGCCCCTCCTTCGAGACAGCGCTATCGCGCCTCCTCAGGATGAGAATGGGACCCTGCATCCCCGTCATACTCGCGCAGGCGGGCATCCAGGGCCCCCCGCACAAATCGCGCCTGCCGCTCTGGACCCCGGATCACGTCCGGGGTGACGATGTATCACACAAACGCGCCCTCACCCTGAGGAGCGTAGCGTCTCGAAGGGGGAGCCCGCTGGAAGCACCGCACTTACAGCCCCTCCTTCGAGACAGCGCTATCGCGCCTCCTCAGGATGAGAATGGGACCCTGCATCCCCGTCATACTCGCGCAGGCGGGTATCCAGGGCCACACGCATCAATCGCGCCTGCCGCTCTGGACCCCGGATCACGTCCGGGGTGACGATGGTGGCGACATGTGCGCACCTCAGGATGAGAATGGGACCCTGCATCCCCGCCATATCCTCGCAGGCGGGTATCCAGGGCCACACGCATCAATCGCGCCTGCCGCTCTGGACCCCGGATCACGTCCGGGGTGACGATGTATCACACAAACGCGCCCTCACCCTGAGGAGCGTAGCGTCTCGAAGAGGGAGCCCGCTGGAAGCACCGGACTTACAGCCCCTCCTTCGAGACGGCGCTATCGCGCCTCCTCAGGATGAGGGTGAAACCTCACGCCCCGTCATATTCGCGCAGGCGGTTATCCAGGGCCACAAGCACCAATCGTGCGTGCCGCTCTGGACCCCGGATCAAGTCCGGGGTGACGAAGGTGGCGACATGTGCGCACCTCAGGATGAGAATGGGACCCTGCATCCCCGTCATACTCGCGCAGGCGGGTATCCAGGGCCACACGCATCAATCGCGCCTGCCGCTCTGGACCCCGGATCACGTCCGGGGTGACGGATACGCCGATGCAGCCCCTCCTCAGGATGAAATCTGTGCAGGTGGTAAGAATATGGACACATAAAACGTGCACTCACCCTGAGGAGCGCAGCGTCTCGAAGGGTGCCTTTCTGCAAGCACCGTCCTAACAGCCCATTCTTCCAGACAGCGCTTTAAATATCCGCTTGACCCGGAAATCTACATCCCTTATCTATCTCTCCAGCGCCGATTTGAAGCTCAGCTTGCGGGCGCTTTATAAATGCAGCTAAAGAGGGTTGGTCATCGCACCGCCCGGCTATGCTGCGGCGGTTTTGTATTTCCGGGCCTTGGTTGCCCTGGAGAGATCAAAATCTGACCGCTTCAGTTTTAGCGCCGCATTTATAAATCCCCGCAAGAGAACCCTTCTGATCGACGCCTCGGCGACCGGCCTGCTTTCATTCGGCACAAGGCCGCCCGCGGTGATTTGAGGATCAGCTTGCACCGCGTCATCAACTGCTAAAGCGACGTCAGGGAAGTCCTTTCATTCGGGACCTAGATTGGCGCAGATCCTCGCTGGAAACCCACTGTGGAGCATTAAGGCTCCGACCCTTAAAATGGAGAAAGCGACGATGACAAATATCCCTAAACACCCAGAAACCCTGGCCTTGCATGCCGGTTTTCGGTCTGACCCAGCCACCAATGCAGTGGCCGTGCCAATCTATCAGACGACATCCTATCAGTTCGACAGTGCGGAACATGCCCAGAAGCTGTTCGCCCTGGAAGAATTGGGCAATATCTATACCCGCATCATGAACCCGACCGTGGATGTCCTGGAAAAACGCATTGCGGCCCTGGAAGGTGGCGTCGCGGCACTTGGCGTGGCATCTGGCCAGGCCGCGAGCGCCTATGCAGTCCAGAATATTGCCCGCGCCGGCGATAATATCGTAAGTTCTACAAACCTTTATGGCGGGACATGGAACCTGTTTGCCAACACCCTGAAGGATCAGGGGATCGAGGTACGCTTTGTCGATCCAACCGACCCTGAAGCATTCCGGAAGGCCACGGATGACAAGACCCGGGCCTATTATGCCGAAACCCTGCCCAATCCAAAGCTGGAGGTTTTCCCGATTGGTGAAGTTGCCGCCATTGGTCGCGAATTGGGCATCCCTTTGATTGTCGACAACACCGCCGCCCCCGTCCTGTGCCGTCCCTTCGATCATGGTGCAGCCATCATTGTCTATTCCACGACCAAATATATTGGTGGTCACGGAACTTCTATCGGTGGGGCGATTGTCGACAGCGGCACCTTCCCCTGGGAAGACCACAAGGAACGCCAACCCTATCTGAACCAGCCTGACCCTTCCTATCATGGGGCCGTCTGGACAGAGGCTGTGAAGCCCCTGGGGCCCATTGCCTATATCATCAAGGCCCGCGTCACCCTGTTGCGGGATCTGGGGGCAGCACTGTCACCCTATAATGCGTTTCAGATCATCCAGGGGCTGGAAACCCTGCCAATCCGTATTCGGGAACATTCCCGCAATGCCGCGGCTGTGGTCAATTTCCTGAACGAACATCCGTTGGTTGATCGGGTGATTTACCCGAACCATCAGAATGGGGAGAATTTAAAACGCGCCCAGACCTATCTGAAAGGCGGATATGGCGGTTTGGTCGGATTCCATATCAAAGGCGGCAAAGCAGCCGGGGCGGCTTTTATTGATGCCCTGGAACTGTTCTATCACGTTGCCAATATTGGTGATGCGCGGTCCCTGGCAATCCACCCTGCCACCACCACACATTCTCAGCTCAGCCTTGAGGAACAACACCAATCCGGGGTAACGGATTCCTATATCCGTCTGTCGATTGGGATTGAGCATATCGACGATATCATTGCCGACCTGACCCAGGCGCTGGCTGCTGCGGCCGATGCCGTACAAGCAGCGGCTTGATTGGGACACAAGGAGGATATTGAGATGACAGCCACCCTCTCCAAAGCCCAAACAACCGGCCTGGGGGCAGTCTTTGACCAAGTGGCAGAGACGATCCATCACAACCCCGGAAAAGCCCTTGCGCATTTCGAGGTACAATCCCGTCAAATCCGAGGATTGCACAGCGAAGTCGAAACCCGCGATTTCATATTGACCGTGGACGAGCCGAAATCACTTGGCGGTCAGGATCTTGGGCCAAATCCCGTAGAGCTAATCCTGGCCGCGATCGCATCCTGTCAGGAGATTACCTATCGCCTGTATGCGGATCGTCTTGGAATTCCGTTGAAAGGCGTTTCGGTGTCGGTAAAGGGGGATATTGACCTGCGGGGTCTTTTTGCACTGGATCCCGGTGTCAGGCCTGGTCTCAGGGGGCTGGATATTCAGGTGGACCTGGACAGCCCCGCATCGCAGGCAGAGTTGGACCGGTTGAAACGAACGGTCGATGCCCATTGTCCTGTGTTGGACATCATTCGCAACGCCACGCCCGTAATCGCCCGGACGCAGCGTCAATCGGATGGATCGCCTGTTGATACCCCCATGTTTGCGGGGTTGGCTGGATAAAGGCAGGGCCCTTTGCCAAGGGAATTGCGGCCCGGTAAAAGCATAGCTAACCTAGCCCCGATTTAGTTTCACCATCGGGGAGTTGTTACCATGGCTTTTCCGGGCCGTTATCCTACCGTGCGCCCGCGGCGCAACCGTTCCAATGCTGCCGTTCGCGCGCTGGTCGCCGAAAATGCCCTTACGCCCGCTGATTTGATTTGGCCGCTTTTTGTCAGCGATGGTATCAACAAGCGCGAACCCGTCCCGTCCATGCCCGGCGTTGACCGGATGTCCGTCGACCTGATCGTTGATGCTGTTAAACGCGCAGAAGATGCCGGAATACCGGCCATCGCCCTGTTCCCCTATACGGACCCGATCTTAAGAGATGATGCGGGCAGCGAAGCCTTTAATCCTGACAATCTGGTTTGTCGCGCAACACGCGCGGTGCGCGAAGCCTGCCCCAACATCATGATTGTTTGTGACGTCGCCCTGGACCCCTATACCAGCCATGGCCATGACGGGCTGATCGTCGGGGGGGAGATTGTGAATGATGAGACGGTTGAAAGCCTGATCAAGCAAGCCCTGGTTCAAGCCGAAGCTGGCTGTGACACATTGGCCCCGTCTGACATGATGGATGGGCGGATCGGCGCCATTCGTGCGGCCCTGGATGTTGTTGGGCGCTGCGATGTTCGCATCCTGGCTTATGCAGCGAAATATGCATCCTGCTTCTATGGCCCCTTCCGGGATGCAGTTGGGTCATCAACGGCGCTGATCGGGGATAAACGCACCTATCAAATGAACCCCGCCAATTCCGACGAGGCACTGAGAGAGGTTGCATTGGATATCGCCGAAGGGGCGGACATGCTGATGGTAAAACCGGGCATGCCGTATCTGGATATTCTGCAACGGGTGAAAAGCGAATTTCACTTGCCGACCTTCGCCTATCAGGTCTCCGGGGAATACAGTATGTTACGGACAGCTTTTGATCTTGGATATATGGATCGGGATCGCGGCATTCTGGAAACACTGATGTGTTTCAAGCGCGCTGGTGCCGATGCCGTACTGACATATTTCGCTCTTGATGCAGCATTAATGATGAATTCATCTTAAATTATAATAAAATAAATATAAAATTTTACAGAAATATTGTTGATAGCGACTCACAACGGGTTTATCACAGCTATAAGTGTAAGATAGCGTTCTTTACGTATGTATAAGGATTCACAGACTATAAGACCGTTGGAGAACATACTTAACCTCCAGTTCTGACACAATTTGTGTGGAGACGTGAGCAGTCTTGCACATCAACACCCAGCCAGAAGGGAAAATGATCATGGCGAACATACCCTTTAAAGCGACACCCGATCATTCAGAAGACCTGGTTGTGTCAGAGGACAATGGTCCCAACTCCATTATCCCGGCCCATTTGCTCCGCATCGCGACACATATCGTCCTCACGAACACATCTGTCGATGACCTTGGGTCTTTGTCCCTCCCTATCGGGCAATCTTCAATTGATACAATCCTGCTGCAAGGACCTGATTTATTCATCCTCCAGCACGATGGCGCGGTTCTGGTGATTGATGACTTTTTGGGGGCGCTTGAAACAGGAATGTTGACCGGATTATCGTTGTCGGACGGAACATCGATGGATGCGATTGAATTCCTGGATGCATTCGGCGGTGGAAAAGCACTTGATGAAATCATGTTTTCCCTTGAAACGGCTGAGATGGACGTAGATGCCGTTGACGGCTCCGCCGTGCTGCAAGATGGATCGACGGAAATGTTGGATTTCGCTAATTTCTGCATCAATGATCCCATAGGGGCCGAAATTGGTTCCGGCGCAAGTGACGGTGAAATGGCGCATCGCGAGGCGATTGCCCCCTTGGCAAATTCGCATATCCCAGCCGCCCTTGAGTCGGACACCTTGAGCGCATGTGCTCTATTAGTGTCGGATGCGGAGGGCGCGTTCGAGAACAATTTGCCACATGATCCTGATGGTCACGGCATACCCCTTGGTGAACACGGGCCCTTTGGTGAACACGGGGCCATTCATGCGTCCAATACAGGTCATACGTCCAATACAGTCGCGGCGCTTTCGTTTGGTCCATCAGACGCAATCCCTTTACCAGAACCGGTGAAGGATGATGTCTCAATACTGTAATTTGAGGATGCCAGATTGGATTTAACGAAAAGGGACCAAAAATTGCATCACGCGCTTTTGGGTGTTTTGTGTGAAAAGTATTGAAAATTTGATATGAATTTATGTTGAACTGTGACGAAGATCACTGAGGAACGTGCGAGTTTCCTGGATTAATGTAAGCATGACGCGTTGTGTCTTTGTACAATTGGTTTTTATAGTATCTGCAATAGCACACTTGATCGTCAGAACGACATCAAGGTGACGAAGGACCGAAAATGGCTGAAATGGATCTGGTTGAATTGGTGGCGATCGCGCAGTCCGGGGGAACTGGCAACCCCCTGCCTGAGCATATTCTGCAGTCTTCGACCGTCATTGACCTTCAGGCTCCCAATGTCGTTACGAACGGCGTGTTGGGAATATCGTTTGATCCGGAGACGGCACAATTCATTTCGGTCTTTGGCGATGACCTGGTCGTCGTAACAGAAGGCCAGGAAACCATTGTTATCAAAGATTTTGTGCCGGCCGTGACAGATGGGTTTCTTATCTCCATAGAGCTTCTTGATGGTGTGCTTATGGATGCACCCGAATTTCTTGAAGAATATGGTGTGGGCACGAATATTGCTGACGCGCTGTCAGACATTGATACTGCGGCGGGCGATTCCAGCACACAAAACAGCGTTACGAATTTTGCGGAAGGGGATCGTTTCACCAACGAAGAATTCGGCAATGATGGTATCGGAGGGGGGCCATCAGGCGCGTTGGGCAGCGATGGTGTGAACAGGTTTGATCGTGCGAACGGATCGGGTCGGCCTTTCGGGGGGCGCGATGGCAACCCCTCGAACAGGTTCGACCAGTCCAATGGCGAACAACAGGGGCAAGGGTCATCTGGCGGGCCCGCCCGCGACACAACAGCGTCAACGCCTACATTGGATGTTGGCGAAACCGTTCTTGGTCTGGAAGATGTTGCCATTCCTTTGACAATTTCAGCGGCGCTGACCGATCTCGACGGTTCTGAGACTCTGGCCATCACAATTTCCGGCCTACCGGAAGGGGCCAGCCTGAATGCCGGATACTATGATGCGGTTTCTGGCGCCTGGGTTCTGACAGCAGAAGAATTGAATGGGCTCAGCCTTATCCCCGCAGAGAATGCCAGTGGTAATTTTTCCCTAACGGTTCACGCTATCGCGGTTGAAGGCGACGGCGGGGCCCGCGCAATCACCAGCGACACTCTGGACGTGGATATCACACCGGGTGCAGATGCCCCGACATTGACCCTATCTGCAGCGAGCGGCAGTGAAGACACAGCCATTGCCCTGGATATCAGTTCAGCCCTCACCGACACTGATGGGTCAGAGACCTTGTCGGTCGAGATCAGCGGCATTCCAGACGGCGCGGTTCTGACCGCCGATGGTGAGGCTGTCACGGTGACCGATGGTGTCGCGACGCTAACACCGGCGCAACTGGCGAACCTGACGATCACGCCGCCGGCGAATAGCAGTGATGATTTTGACCTGACTGTTACTGCCACCAGCACCGATGGCAGTGACACCGCGACGACGACAGCCACGTTGCCGGTATCGGTCACCGGTGTGGCCGATGCTCCGACCCTCTCTGCTGAGGCAGCGAGTGGCAACGAAGACACAGCCATTGCCCTGGACATCTCCTCGGCACTGACCGATGACAGCGAGACTTTGTCGGTCGAGATTAGCGGCATTCCAGACGGCGCGGTTCTGATTGCCGATGGTGAAGCTGTGACCGTGACCGATGGCGTTGCCACACTGACACCGGCGCAATTGGCGAACCTGACGATCACCCCGCCGGCGAACAGCAGCGATGATTTTGACCTGACAGTCACCGCAACCAGCACCGATGGCAGTGACACCGCGACGACAACAGCTACGTTGCCGGTATCGGTTACCGGCGTCGCCGATGCTCCGACCCTCTCTACTGATGCAGCGAGTGGCAACGAAGATACAGCCATTGCCCTGGACATTTCCTCGGCACTGACCGATGACAGCGAGACCCTGTCTGTCGAGATCAGCGGTATCCCAGACGGCGCGGTTCTGACTGCCGATGGTGAAGCGGTCACTGTCACCGATGGTGTTGCGACGCTAACACCGGCGCAATTGGCGAACCTGACGATCACCCCACCAGCAAACAGCAGTGATGACTTTGACCTGACTGTTACCGCGACCAGCACCGATGGCAGCGACACCGCGACGACGACAGCCACGTTGCCGGTATCGGTCACCGGTGTGGCCGATGCTCCGACCCTCTCTGCTGAGGCAGCGAGTGGCAACGAAGACACAGCCATTGCCCTGGACATCTCCTCGGCACTGACCGATGACAGCGAGACGCTCTCTGTTGAGATCAGCGGTATCCCAGACGGCGCGGTTCTGACGGCGGATGGTGAGGCTGTCACGGTGACCGATGGTGTCGCGACGCTGACACCGGCGCAACTGGCGAACCTGACCATCACGCCGCCTGCCAACAGCAGCGATGATTTTGATCTCACGGTTACCGCGACCAGCACTGATGGCAGCGACACCGCGACGACGACCGCGACCCTGCCGGTCTCTGTGACCGGTGTTGCCGATGCGGCGACAGTTGCGACAGCGGATGCGGCTGGATCAGAAGACACAGCCATTGCACTCGATATCGATGTCACCGGTGTTCAAGACGGCGATAGCGCGTCGATCACGATCAGCGATATCCCGGCCGGGGCAACCCTGTCTGCGGGGACCGTCAATGAGGATGGCTCTGTCACCCTGACGCCTGCTGAACTCGAGGGACTGACGATCACGCCGGCGGCTGAAAGTGATGCGGACTTCACGCTCTCTGTGGCGGTCACCACGACTGATGGCGAGAGTGGCGATACCAGCACCGTCACCGACACACTGGATGTAACCGTTGATGCCGTTGCCGATGCACCGACGCTCTCTGTCGATGCAGCAAGCGGCAGTGAAGACACAGCCATTACCCTGGATATCTCCTCTGCCCTCACCGACACCGATGGCTCGGAGACTCTGTCTGTTGAGATCAGCGGCATTCCCGACGGGGCTATTCTGACCGCCGATGGTGAAACTGTGACCGTCACCGATGGTGTTGCGACGCTGACGCCGGCACAGCTTGCCAATCTCACCATCACCCCACCGGTAAACAGCAGCGATGACTTTGATCTGACCGTCACCGCAACCAGCACCGATGGCAGCGACACCGCGACGACAACGGCCACCCTGCCCGTCTCCGTAACCGGCGTCGCTGATGCGCCGACCCTCTCTACTGAAGCAGCAAGTGGTCCTGAAGATACAGCCATTGCCCTGGATATCAGCTCTGCGCTGACCGATGACAGCGAGACCCTGTCTGTTGAGATCAGCGGCATTCCAGACGGCGCAGTCCTCACTGCCGATGGTGAAACTGTGACCGTCACCGATGGTGTTGCGACGCTGACGCCGGCACAGCTTGCCAATCTCACCATCACCCCACCGGTAAACAGCAGCGATGACTTTGATCTGACCGTCACCGCAACCAGCACCGATGGCAGCGACACGGCGACGACAACGGCCACCCTGCCCGTCTCCGTAACCGGCGTCGCCGATGCGCCGACGCTCTCTGTTGAAGCGGCGAGCGGCAGTGAAGACACAGCCATTACCCTGGATATCAGTTCAGCCCTCACCGATACCGATGGATCTGAGACCCTGTCTGTTGAGATCAGCGGCATTCCAGACGGCGCGGTTCTGACGGCGGATGGTGAGGCTGTCACGGTGACCGATGGCGTTGCGACGCTGACGCCGGCGCAACTGGCGAACCTGACGATCACGCCGCCGGCGAACAGCAGCGATGACTTCGATCTGACCGTGACCGCAACCAGCACTGATGGAACAGACACCGCGACGACAACAGCGACCCTGCCGGTCTCTGTGACAGGTGTTGCCGATGCGGCGACTGTTGCGACAGCGGATACCTCTGGCAATGAAGATACCGCCATTGCACTCGATATCGATGTCACTGGTGTGCAGGATGGCGACAGCGCGTCGATCACGATCAGCGATATCCCGGCCGGGGCGACCCTGTCTGCGGGGACCGTCAATGAGGATGGCTCTGTCACCCTGACACCAGCTGAACTCGAGGGGCTGACGATTACCCCTGCGGCCGACAGTGATGCAGACTTCACGCTCTCTGTCGCGGTCACCACGACCGATGGTGAGAGTGGGGATACCAGCACCGTTACCGATACGCTGGATGTCACCGTTGATGCCGTTGCCGATGCACCGACGCTCTCTGTTGATGCAGCGAGCGGCAGTGAAGACACAGCCATTGCCCTGGATATCAGTTCAGCCCTCACCGACACTGATGGGTCAGAGACCCTGTCTGTTGAGATCAGCGGTATCCCAGACGGCGCGGTTCTGACTGCCGATGGTGAGGCTGTCACGGTGACCGATGGTGTCGCGACGCTGACACCGGCACAGCTTGCGAACCTAACCATCACGCCGCCTGCGAACAGCAGTGATGACTTTGACCTGACCGTGACCGCCACCAGCACCGATGGCAGCGACACGGCGACCACCACAGCGACCCTTCCGGTCTCTGTAACCGGCGTTGCCGATGCACCGACGCTCTCTACTGAGGCAGCAAGCGGCAGTGAAGACACAGCCATTGCCCTGGACATCTCCTCGGCATTGACCGACGACAGCGAGACCCTGTCTGTTGAGATCAGCGGCATTCCAGAGGGCGCGGTTCTGACCGCCGATGGTGAAGCGGTTACTGTCACCGATGGTGTCGCGACGCTGACACCGGCGCAGCTTGCCAATCTCACCATCACGCCGCCGGCGAACAGCAGCGATGACTTTGACCTGACTGTTACTGCCACCAGCACCGATGGCAGCGACACCGCGACGACGACCGCGACCCTGCCGGTTGCCGTCACGGGTGTAGCCGATGCGGCGACTGTTGCGACAGTGGGTGCGGCTGGATCAGAAGATACCGCCATTGCACTCGATATTGATGTCACCGGTGTTCAAGACGGTGACAGCGCGTCGATCACGATCAGTGATATCCCAACGGGGGCAACCCTGTCTGCGGGCACCATCAATGAGGATGGCTCTGTCACGCTGACGCCTGCTGAGCTGGAAGGCCTGACGATCACGCCGGCGGCTGACAGTGATGCGGACTTCACCCTCTCTGTTGCTGTCACCACGACCGATGGTGAGAGTGGCGATACCAGCACCGTTACCGATACGCTGGATGTCACCGTCGACGCCGTTGCCGATACACCGACGCTCAGTGTTGATGCGGCAAGCGGCAGTGAAGACACAGCCATTGCGCTGGATATCAGTTCAGCCCTCACCGACACCGATGGGTCCGAGACCCTGTCTGTTGAGATCAGCGGCATTCCCGACGGCGCGGTTCTGACGGCGGATGGTGAGGCTGTCACAGTCACCGATGGTGTCGCGACGTTGACGCCGGCGCAGCTTGCGAACCTAACCATCACCCCACCGGCAAACAACAGTGATGACTTTGACCTGACAGTCACCGCAACCAGCACCGATGGCAGCGACACGACGACGACGACAGCCACGTTGCCGGTATCGGTCACCGGCGTCGCCGATGCTCCGACCCTCTCTACTGAAGCAGCAAGTGGTTCTGAAGATACAGCCATTGCGCTGGATATCAGCTCTGCGCTGACCGATGACAGCGAGACCCTGTCTATTGAGATCAGCGGCATTCCAGACGGCGCGGTTCTGACCGCCGATGGTGAGGCTGTCACGGTGACCGATGGCGTTGCGACGCTGACGTCTGATCAGCTTGCCAATCTCACGATCACGCCGCCGGCGAACAGCAGCGATGATTTTGACCTCACGGTCACCGCGACCAGCACTGATGGCAGTGACACCGCGACGACGACCGCGACCCTGCCGGTCTCTGTGACCGGTGTTGCCGATGCGGCGACTGTTGCGACAGCGGATACCTCTGGCAATGAAGATACCGCCATTGCGCTGAACATTGATGTCACCGGTGTGCAGGACGGCGATAGCGCGTCGATCACGATCAGCGATATCCCGGCCGGGGCAACCCTGTCTGCGGGGAGCGTCAATGAGGATGGCTCTGTCACCCTGACGCCTGCTGAACTCGAGGGGCTGACGATCACGCCGGCGGCGGACAGCGATGCAGACTTCACCCTCTCTGTCGCGGTCACCACGACCGATGGCGAGAGTGGCGATACCAGCACCGTCACCGACACACTGGATGTCACAGTTGAGGCCGTTGCGGATGCGCCGACCCTCTCTACTGAAGCAGCAAGCGGCAGTGAAGACACAGCCATTGCGCTGGATATCAGTTCTGCCCTCACCGACACCGATGGGTCTGAGACCCTGTCTGTTGAGATCAGCGGTATTCCAGACGGCGCGGTTCTGACTGCCGATGGTGAAGCGGTTACTGTCACCGATGGTGTTGCCACGTTGACACCGGCGCAACTGGCGAACCTGACGATCACCCCACCGGCGAACAGCAGCGATGACTTCGATCTGACCGTGACCGCAACCAGCACCGATGGCAGCGACACGGCGACGACAACGGCCACCCTGCCCGTCTCCGTAACCGGCGTCGCCGATGCGCCGACCCTCTCTGCTGAGGCAGCAAGCGGCAGTGAAGACACAGCCATTGCCCTGGACATCTCCTCTGCGCTGACCGATGACAGCGAGACTTTGTCGGTCGAGATCAGCGGTATCCCAGACGGCGCGGTTCTGACCGCCGATGGTGAAGCCGTCACTGTCACCGATGGTGTTGCGACGCTGACGCCAGCGCAACTGGCGAACCTGACCATCACGCCGCCGGCGAACAGCAGCGATGATTTTGACCTCACGGTTACTGCCACATCGACCGATGGCTCAGATACAGCCACGACATCGGCGACCCTGCCTGTGTCGGTTACCGGTGTTGCCGATGCTCCGACCCTCTCTACTGATGCAGCGAGTGGCAACGAAGATACAGCCATTGCCCTGGACATCTCCTCGGCACTGACCGATGACAGCGAGACCTTGTCGGTCGAGATCAGCGGTATCCCAGACGGCGCGGTTCTGACCGCCGATGGTGAAGCGGTTACTGTCACCGATGGCGTTGCGACGCTGACGCCGGCGCAACTGGCCAATCTGACCATCACGCCGCCGGCGAATAGCAGTGATGACTTTGACCTGACTGTTACCGCGACCAGCACCGATGGTTCAGATACTGCCACCACGACAGCGACCCTTCCCGTCTCCGTGAACGGCGTCGCTGATGCGCCGACCCTCTCTACTGAAGCAGCAAGTGGTTCTGAAGATACAGCCATTGCCCTGGATATCAGCTCTGCGCTGACCGATGACAGCGAGACCCTGTCTGTTGAGATCAGCGGCATTCCAGACGGCGCGGTTCTGACGGCGGATGGTGAGGCTGTCACGGTGACCGATGGCGTTGCGACGCTGACGCCGGCGCAACTGGCGAACCTGACGATCACACCACCAGCCAATAGCAGCGATGATTTTGACCTGACTGTTACTGCCACCAGCACCGATGGCAGCGACACCGCGA